>MRWF01011398.1_pt1 | contig 456757 bp, 411 predicted proteins | sample 1013331 | NCBI WGS metagenome assembly MRWF01 (sample SAMN06117577, study PRJNA244670) | biofilm metagenome | biome: Water; feature: Cathode Biofilm; material: Biofilm; isolation source: microbial consortium enriched at the cathode of a solar microbial fuel cell | place: USA: District of Columbia...
CACACCGTGACCGCTTTGGCGTTATATGGTCAAGCCGCACGGGCAATTAGTACGGGTTAGCTTCACGCCTCACAGCGCGTCCACATCCCGCCTATCAACGTGGTGGTCTTCCACGGCCCTTTAGGGGCATCAAGTGCCCAGGGAGATCTCATCTTGAGGGAGGCTTCCCGCTTAGATGCTTTCAGCGGTTATCCCGTCCGAACGTAGCTACCCGGCAGTGCCACTGGCGTGACAACCGGAACACCAGAGGTTCGTCCACTCCGGTCCTCTCGTACTAGGAGCAGCTCCTCTCAAATCTCCAACGCCCACGGCAGATAGGGACCGAACTGTCTCACGACGTTCTAAACCCAGCTCGCGTACCTCTTTAAATGGCGAACAGCCATACCCTTGGGACCGGCTTCAGCCCCAGGATGAGATGAGCCGACATCGAGGTGCCAAACACCGCCGTCGATGTGAACTCTTGGGCGGTATCAGCCTGTTATCCCCGGAGTACCTTTTATCCGTTGAGCGATGGCCCTTCCATACAGAACCACCGGATCACTAAGACCTGCTTTCGCACCTGCTCGACTTGTGGGTCTCGCAGTCAAGCACCCTTCTACCTTTACGCTCATTGCACGATGTCCGACCGTGCTGAGGGTACCTTTGTGCTCCTCCGTTACTCTTTGGGAGGAGACCGCCCCAGTCAAACTACCCACCACACAATGTCCCCGATCCCGATAAGGGACCTGGGTTAGAACCTCGAACATGCCAGGCTGGTATTTCAAGGACGACTCCACGATGACTAGCGTCACCGCTTCAATGTCTCCCAGCTATCCTACACAAGCAGGCTCAAAGTCCACTGTGAAGCTATAGTAAAGGTTCACGGGGTCTTTCCGTCTAGCCGCGGGTACACAGCATCTTCACTGCGATTTCGATTTCACTGAGTCTCGGGTGGAGACAGTGCCCCCATCATTACGCCATTCGTGCAGGTCGGAACTTACCCGACAAGGAATTTCGCTACCTTAGGACCGTTATAGTTACGGCCGCCGTTTACCGGGGCTTCGATCAAGAGCTTCGCCGAAGCTAACCCCATCAATTAACCTTCCGGCACCGGGCAGGCGTCACACCCTATACGTCCGCTTACGCGTTTGCAGAGTGCTGTGTTTTTAATAAACAGTTGCAGGGGCCTTTTCACTGCGACCACTCGGTGCTTACGGGGCAAGCCCTTCACACCAAGTGGCGTACCTTCTCCCGAAGTTACGGTACCACTTTGCCTAGTTCCTTCACCCGAGTTCTCTCAAGCGCCTTAGAATACTCATCCCAACCACCTGTGTCGGTTTGGGGTACGGTTCCTTGTAACCTGAAGCTTAGAAGATTTTCCTGGAAGCAGGGCATCAACCACTTCCCAGCCGCAAAGGGCCGGTGGTCTCGACTCTCAGCCTTAGGATCCCGGATTTGCCTAAGATCCCAGCCTACGGTCTTTCCCCGGGACAACCAACGCCCGGTAGGCCTAGCCTTCTCCGTCTCTCCATCGCAGTTACAAGAAGTACGGGAATATTAACCCGTTTCCCATCAGCTACGCCTTTCAGCCTCGCCTTAGGGGCCGACTCACCCTGCGCCGATTAGCGTTGCGCAGGAAACCTTGGTCTTTCGGCGTGCAGGTTTTTCACCCGCATTATCGTTACTCACGTCAGCATTCGCACTTGTGATATCTCCAGCATGCTTCTCAACACACCTTCACAGACTTACACAACGCTCCCCTACCCAGTATGCATAAGCACACTGCCGCAGCTTCGGTATCCAGTTTGAGCCCCGTTACATCTTCCGCGCAGGCCGACTCGACTAGTGAGCTATTACGCTTTCTTTAAAGGATGGCTGCTTCTAAGCCAACCTCCTAGCTGTCTAAGCCTTCCCACATCGTTTCCCACTTAACTGGAATTTGGGGACCTTAGCTGGCGGTCTGGGTTGTTTCCCTCTCCACGACGGACGTTAGCACCCGCCGTGTGTCTCCCGTACTGCACTCACCGGTATTCGGAGTTTGCATCGGTTTGGTAACCCGGGATGGGCCCCTAGCCGAAACAGTGCTCTACCCCCGGTGGTGATATACGAGGCGCTACCTAAATAGCTTTCGGGGAGAACCAGCTATCTCCGGACTTGATTAGCCTTTCACTCCGACCCACAGGTCATCCGAATCTTTTTCAACAGATCCCGGTTCGGTCCTCCAGTGCGTGTTACCGCACCTTCAACCTGCCCATGGGTAGATCGTCCGGTTTCGGGTCTATTCCCAGCAACTAAACGCCCTATTCAGACTCGGTTTCCCTACGGCTCCCCTAGATGGTTAACCTCGCTACTGAGAATAAGTCGCTGACCCATTATACAAAAGGTACGCCGTCACCCAACAAAGCGGGCTCCGACTGCTTGTACGTGCACGGTTTCAGGATCTATTTCACTCCCCTCTCCGGGGTTCTTTTCGCCTTTCCCTCACGGTACTGGTTCACTATCGGTCAGCCAGGAGTATTTAGCCTTGGAGGATGGTCCCCCCATATTCAGTCAAGGTTACACGTGCCCCGACCTACTCGTTTTCACTGAATCAGATTTTCGGATACGGGACTATCACCCACTATGGTCGGCCTTCCCAGACCGTTCTCCTAATCAATCATCAGCTTAAGGGCTAATCCCCGTTCGCTCGCCGCTACTCAGGGAATCTCAATTGATTTCTGTTCCTACGGGTACTTAGATGTTTCAGTTCCCCGCGTTCGCCTCACCGACCTATGGATTCAGTCGGTGATACCCGTCTTACAACGGGTGGGTTCCCCCATTCGGAAATCTCCGGGTCAAACGGTTGTTTGCCACCTAACCGGAGCTTATCGCAGGCTACAACGTCCTTCATCGCCTCTGGCTGCCAAGGCATCCACCGTGCACGCTTCGTCACTTGACCATATAACCCAAAACAGTCATACGATCGCAACGATTAACGATACGCACCAAATAGACACAAGTGTCAGATAAACTTCTAACGCTTGTATTCCATTGGAATACTTGGACTTTCTCATTTCCCAGATTGTTAAAGAGCTTCCCGAAGGTGAACTTCAGGACCGGATTAAAAAACCGGTAACAAATAATTCAGACGAATCACTTGTTACCGGCTTCTTTTATGCCGGACAACAACAGACAAGCAAACGTGTGGGTCCCTGCTTGGGCAGGCACTCAGTCGTTAAGGAGGTGATCCAGCCGCAGGTTCCCCTACGGCTACCTTGTTACGACTTCACCCCAGTCATGAACCACACCGTGGTGACCGTCCTCCGTAGTTAGACTAGCCACTTCTGGTGCAATCCACTCCCATGGTGTGACGGGCGGTGTGTACAAGGCCCGGGAACGTATTCACCGCGGCATTCTGATCCGCGATTACTAGCGATTCCGACTTCACGGAGTCGAGTTGCAGACTCCGATCCGGACTACGACTGGCTTTAAGGGATTAGCTTCGCCTCGCGACTTCGCAACCCTCTGTACCAGCCATTGTAGCACGTGTGTAGCCCAGGTCGTAAGGGCCATGATGACCTGACGTCGTCCCCACCTTCCTCCGGTTTGTCACCGGCAGTCTCCCTAGAGTTCCCACCATTACGTGCTGGCAACTAAGGACAAGGGTTGCGCTCGTTACGGGACTTAACCCAACATCTCACGACACGAGCTGACGACGGCCATGCAGCACCTGTCACTCGGCTCCCGAAGGCACTAAGGCATCTCTGCCAAATTCCGAGGATGTCAAGACCTGGTAAGGTTCTTCGCGTTGCATCGAATTAAACCACATGCTCCACCGCTTGTGCGGGCCCCCGTCAATTCATTTGAGTTTTAACCTTGCGGCCGTACTCCCCAGGCGGTCTACTTATCGCGTTAGCTGCGCCACCAAAGTCACTAAGGACCCCGACGGCTAGTAGACATCGTTTACAGCGTGGACTACCAGGGTATCTAATCCTGTTTGCTCCCCACGCTTTCGCACCTCAGCGTCAGTGTCAGTCCAGGAGGCCGCCTTCGCCACTGGTGTTCCTTCCGATCTCTACGCATTTCACCGCTACACCGGAAATTCCACCTCCCTCTACTGCACTCTAGCGTGCCAGTATCGGATGCAATTCCAAGGTTGAGCCCTGGGCTTTCACATCCGACTTAACACACCGCCTACGCGCGCTTTACGCCCAGTAATTCCGATTAACGCTTGCACCTTTCGTATTACCGCGGCTGCTGGCACGAAATTAGCCGGTGCTTCTTCTGCAGGTAACGTCAAGTACTCACCCGTATTAGGGGTAAGCCTTCCTCCCTGCTGAAAGTGCTTTACAACCCGAAGGCCTTCTTCACACACGCGGCATGGCTGGATCAGGGTTGCCCCCATTGTCCAAGATTCCCCACTGCTGCCTCCCGTAGGAGTCCGGGCCGTGTCTCAGTCCCGGTGTGGCTGATCATCCTCTCAGACCAGCTACGGATCGTCGCCTTGGTGAGCCTTTACCTCACCAACAAGCTAATCCGACGCGAGCTCATCCATCAGCGCAAGGCCCGAAGGTCCCCTGCTTTACCCCGTAGGGCGTATGCGGTATTAGCCCGAGTTTCCCCGGGTTGTCCCCCACTCATGGGTAGATTCTCACGCGTTACTCACCCGTCCGCCGCTCGACGCCTCCTAGCAAGCTAGGATCGTTTCCGCTCGACTTGCATGTGTTAGGCCTGCCGCCAGCGTTCAATCTGAGCCATGATCAAACTCTTCAGTTCAGAAAAGCGTTTTAAGTGCCTACGCACTTGATACATGCTCAGCTCGAAACAAATTCAACTAGGTTGACTTGTTCAAAGCCGATATCTTTTTGAGATACCTACTCCAAACAGGTCCCACACGTTTGCTTGCCTGATTGTTAAAGAGCTGCGGGGTCGGCGTTGTTGATGTCGCCCCGTCGAGGAATGCGCATTCTACGGATCGGGCCTTTCCTGTCAAACCTTTTTTGGCGGATTCCTCGAAATTCTTTGTGGTCGGCCAATTTTCATTCAAATCCAGGCCTTAGGGCCCGATTGCTAGCGAATCGTGACCCGCGCGATCTTCTTCTTGCCCGCCTGGATCACCGCGCTTTCACCACGGGCGAAGGTGCGCTCCTCGGTGAGCTGCTGGCCGTCCACGTACACCGCGCCCCGCCCGAACACGTCCTTGGCGGCTTTACCATTCTGGGCCAGACCGGCAAGGCGGAGCAACGGCACCACGTGCACCTCGTCGCCCTCTTCCAGGACCACCTCCACTTCCGGGACGTTGTCGGGTATCGCCCCCAGGGAGGTCAGATTGCCCGCCGAGGAAGGCGCCGCCTGGGCGGCCGCCTCGCCGTGGAAGCGGGTCACCATCTCCAACGCGAACGCTTTTTTGGCCTCCTGCGGGCTGCCCAGCCGCGCCGCTTCCGCCTTGCGCTCTTCCAGAGCCTCATTGGAGAGACCACTGAGCAATTCATAGTAGCGCCAGGTCATATCGTCGGGGATCGACAGCAGCTTGCGGTACATCTCCCCGGGGGCGTCGTTAACGCCGACATAATTCTTCAGCGACTTGGACATCTTCTGGACCCCGTCCAGCCCCTCCAGAATCGGCATCGTCAGGCAAATCTGCGGCGCCTGCCCGTAGGCCTTCTGCAGGGTACGCCCCATCAGCAGGTTGAACTTCTGATCGGTGCCGCCGAGCTCCACATCCGCCTCCATGGCCACCGAATCGTAGCCCTGCACCAGCGGATACAGGAACTCGTGCACCGCGATCGGCTGATTGGCCCGGTAGCGCTTGTCGAAGTCGTCGCGCTCGAGCATGCGCGCCACCGTGTACTGGCTGGCCAGCTTGATCATGCCGGCGGCGCCCACCTGATTCATCCAGGTGGAGTTGAACACCACCTCGGTCTTTTCCGGGTCCAGGATCTTGAACACCTGCTCTTTATAGGTTTCCGCGTTGCGCTCGATCTCTTCGGGGGTGAGCGGCGGGCGCGTGGCGCTCTTGCCGGTGGGGTCACCGATCATGCCGGTGAAGTCGCCGATCAGGAACATCACATGGTGGCCCAGCTCCTGGAACTGGCGCAGCTTGTTGATCAGAACCGTATGACCCAGGTGCAGATCCGGGGCGGTGGGATCAAAGCCCGCCTTGACTCTCAAAGGGCGGCCGCTGGCGATGCGCTCGCGCAATTCGTCTTCCTGAATGATCTCATCCGCGCCACGGCGCAGCAGCGCCAGCTGTTCGTCCACCTTGATCATCATCACCTCATTCACGGCCCGGGAATGGCCGGACCCAGCCTGTTTTAGGAACTTGCCCCGGCGGCACCGGTCTCAAACGCCAACCCGCCGACCACATCTCACCCTGAAAAGCGCGCCATTGTAGCACTTGAAGCGGGTTGTAGAAGGCGGGTATCTTTGCTGCAACTAAATGAACGCCCTCGGCGGCGCACCTCAGAGCGTAGTAAAAGCATGAGTATTAAATTATCCGCCCTCGGCCGTGCCGCGCGCCGTTTCCCCCGCACCCATCTGATCCTCTCCGGGGCGCTGGTGATCACGGTGGGGTTGGTCGCCCTGACCCCGGAATCCGGAGAATCCCGCCCGGAACGTCTGCAGACGCTGGACCTGCCCAAGCCGTCGGCCAGCGAGGAACTGGTCCGCCAGGAAAGCGCTCAGCCGGTCGCCGACGTCCGCGCGCCGGCGGAGACGCCCGACGAGGAGCAATGGATCAAGATCACCGTGGCGTCCGGCGACACCCTGTCCGGGCTGCTGCAGTCGCGCGGCGTCAGCGCGGCGCAGGTGCACCGCCTGGTTACCGGTGACGAGCGCCTGGCCGAGCTGGCCACCATCCGCCCCGGCGATTCCCTGAATATTTCCGTGGACGAAGCCGGCGAGCTGACCTCGCTGCGCTATAGCCCGTCCCGGGTGGAGACCGTGGAAGCCACCCTGGAAGACGGCAACTGGCGAGTGGAGAACGTGGTGCGCGAATATCAGCGCCGCACCCGCTTCGCCGAGGCCACCATCGACAACTCCCTGTTCCTGGCCGGCCACGCCGCGGGCATGAGCGACAACCTGACCATGCAGCTGGCCAACATCTTCGGCTGGGACATCGACTTCGTGCTCGACATCCGCAACGGCGACCGCTTCCGGGTGCTCTACGAGGAGCTGTATCTGGATGGCGAGAAGGTCGGCGAAGGGGAAATCATCGCCGCGGAATTCTGGAACCAGGGCCGCCACCTCACCGCCTACCGCTACCAGACCCGCGACGGCGACGTGTCCTACTTCGACAGCGACGGCAACTCCATGCGCAAGGAGTTCATCCGCACCCCGGTGGCCTTCTCGCGCATCAGCTCGCGCTTCAGCACCGGCCGCAAGCATCCGATTCTGAACAAAGTACGCGCCCACAACGGCATCGACTACGCCGCCCCCAGCGGCACCCCGATCAAAGCCGCCGGCAAGGGCAAGGTGATCTTCGCCGGCGTCAAAGGCGGCTATGGCAATGTGCTGATTCTCAAGCACGGCCAGAGCTACTCCACGCTGTACGCCCATATGCGCGGCTTCGCCAAGGGCATTCGCGTCGGCAGCCGGGTGAATCAAAGCCAGACCATCGGCTATGTGGGCGCCTCCGGCCTGGCCACCGGCCCGCACCTGCATTACGAGTTCCGCATCGACGGCGTGCACCGCAATCCGCAGACCGTACCGCTGCCCAAGGCCAGCGGCATCGCCAGCAGCGAGAAGCCCCAGTTCCGTCTTCAGAGCAGCCGTCTGGCGGCGCAAATGACCATGTTCGCCGAGGCCGCCACCCTGGCCAGCAGCAATGTCTTCTGAATCGCTGTTCGTCGGTCTGATGACCGGCACCAGCCTGGACGGCGTGGACGCCGTCCTGGCCAGCGTCACCCACGCCGGCACCCGGGTGCTGGCCCACCACGGCAGCGACCTTCCCAGCGCCCTTCGCGCGGACCTGCAGCGGCTGTGCCGCCCCGGCGACGATGAAATCGACCGGGCCGGCGCCTGCCACCGGGCCCTGGGCGCTCACTATGCGGACGCCGTGGCCGCCCTGCTCAGCAAAGCGAACGTGCCGGCGGACGCCGTCACCGCCATCGGCTGCCACGGCCAGACCGTGCGCCACCGCCCCGGCGACGCCGGGTTCAGCGTACAGCTCGGATGCCCGGACACCCTGGCGGTCCGATCCGGCCTGCCGGTGGTCAGCAATTTCCGCAACAAGGACATGGTGCTCGGCGGCCAGGGCGCGCCCCTGGCGCCGCGCTTCCACGAGCACGCCTTCGGTGATCCGCGCGAGCGCCGGGTGGTTCTCAACCTGGGCGGCATCGCCAACGTCTCGCTGCTGGACAAAGGCGCATTGATCGGCGGTTTCGACACCGGCCCCGCCAATACCCTGCTGGACCAGTGGCACCAGCGGCACCAGGGCGGCGACTACGACCCGCGGGGCGACTGGGCCGCCGGCGGCGAGGTGATTCCGGCCCTGCTCGACAGACTGCTGGGCGACCCCTATTTCCACCTTCCGCCGCCCAAAAGCACCGGCCGGGAGTACTTCCATCAGGACTGGCTCGCCCCCCATCTGGGTGCCGACATGGCACCGCGCGACGTGCAGGCCACCCTCGCGGAGCTGACCGCCCGCACCGTCGCCGAGGCGATCAGCGGGTTCCACGCCGACCGCCTGCTGGTCTGCGGCGGCGGTGTGCATAACCGGGATCTTCTCAACCGGCTCGCCCGGCATTGCGGGCTGCCGGCGGGCAGCACCGAAGACGCCGGTGTCGCACCGGAATGGGTGGAAGCGGCCGCCTTCGCCTGGCTGGCCTGGGCCTTCTGGGAACGGGTGCCGGGCAACGCACCGCAAGTGACCGGCGCCGGCCGGTCGGCGGTGCTCGGCCATCTGAGCCTGCCCTGAATCGCGGGAATTATACGAAGAGCGAGCCGATCATCGCGCAGCTGGTGCCGAGCAAGGCGCCGGCGGCGATATCCGACGGGTAGTGCACGCCGAGCAGCACCCGCGACAACCCCACCAACAGCGCGAACGCCAGCGCCAGCGTCGCCACCACCGGATAGAAGATACCCAGCAGCGTCGCCATCACGAAGGCCGCGGCGGTGTGGCCGGACGGGAAGCTGAAACGGCCCGCGGGCTTGATAAAGGCGCACAGCGCCATCTCGGAATCGGCGGGTCTGGGGCGTTTGATCAGGTTCTTGAGCACCATGAAGGCCGGCATTTCCAGGCCGTAGGCCACCGCCGCCGCCAGGGCGAAGCGGGTGCCGTCCTCGGGGTCGACCAGCCAGAGCATCGCGACCAGCGCCGCGTAGAAGGGGCCGTCACCGAACCGGGAGATGGCCCTGGCCATGCGGGCGCGGCTGGCGGCGCGGGGCTGGGCCAGCAACCAGCACATGGCGCGGGTATCCGCGGCCGTCATTTTCTGGATGGAAGGTCTCTGTATCGTCATGCCTACAGCCTCCATGCTGCTCAAGACAATATTCTGATACTTTAATGACCGTTAAATGACAGTGCCGGGCCGGCTCACACCGAGAACGACGAGCCGCAGCCGCAGGTGGTGGCCGCGTTGGGGTTATTGACGATAAACCGCGAGCCCATCAGGCCCTGCTCGTAGTCCACCTGGGAGCCGTCCAGATACTGGATGCTCATGGCGTCCACCAGCAGCGTCACGTCTTCACGGGCCACCGCCGTATCGTCCTCGTTCACCGCTTCATCAAAGGTGAAGCCGTAGGAAAACCCCGCGCAGCCGCCGCCGGTGATGTACACCCGCAGTTTCAGCTCGGGGTTGCCTTCGTCGTCACGGAGCTCGCGCACCTTGGCGGCGGCCCGTTCGGTCAGGATTATGGGTCCGGATTCGCTCATGTCACTCAATGCCGTTATCACATCGCCATAGTCCAGTACCCGACTATTACAGTCAAGTATTCTCGGGCCGGGCGTCCGCCTCCGCGGGGTCCGCATCCGGCCGGCCGCCGGGCTTCTCGGGCGCCGGCAGGTTGCGGCGCTCTTCGTCCAGACGCACCAGCTTGCCGTTCACCCGCGCGCCCATCAGCATCTCGATCATCACGTAGAAGACATTGCCCTCCACCTGCGCCTTGCTGGCCAGTTCCAGATGCTCGGTGGCGTTCACGTCGCCTTCCACCCGGCCGTTGATGGTGATTCTCGGCACGCGGATCTCGCCACGCACCACGCCGCTCTCGCCGATCACCAGCTGGCCGCCGTCTTCACCGACGGTGATATTGCCGTCCACTTCGCCCTGAACGTGCAATCCCCCGTTGAACTCAATATCGCCCACGATGCGGGCACTGGGAGCGATCAGGGTGTGATCGCGGAAATTTTGCTGACCACCCGTGCTCTTCTTGTCTCGCCCAATCACCTGTCGTCTCCTGCTTGATTATTCGATACGCCATCACCAAGGAAGGCTCTGAACCACCTCCGCGCGACGCGGCGCGGTGGCTGTCGCGGTCATCTCCAAAGCGTCGATGCGCGTGCCCTCGGGCACCGTCAGCGTACCGGAAAGCTCCTGGAAGTACCGGAAACGGAATCGCAAATCGCTGTTTTCCCCCAACAGCTCACCGCCATCCAGCGTCACCGGCTCGCCGTCACGGGAGCCTTTCAGCGCGAAGCTCACCGTGCCCGACAAGTATCCCCGGTTATCACCGGACTGAACCAGTATCAAACGGTAACGGAAGCGCCGCTCCCCGTTCTCCGGGCTCACCTCGAATTTCTCCACCTGCATGGGCGCGTCGGACGCCCCCGGGGACATCACGTTCTTGTAGAACGCCACCGCCTCGTCCAGTTCCGCGCTCTGATCACGCAGGCCGCGAATCTCCTGGCGCAACTGCTCGCGGGCCTGATCGGCCACCTCCACCTCCGCCCGGTAGCGGGCCAGATCGTGGCGCACGGTGCGCAATTCCTGGCGGGCGTCGCGTAATTCCGCGCGCAGCTCGCTGTTTTTCATGTTGCTGTCCAGGGCGCCGCTCTGGCCCAGCCAGGAGCCCGCCAGAAACGCCACGATCACCGCCGCCAGCGCGGTCACTGTCAGCAGCACGCGGGTGCGCCGGCGGTGCGACGGGCTCACCGGAACCAGAATGACATCGTCAACGCCCGCTCTGGGCCGGCTTCCCGTCGCCATCAGGGCAGCAACGCGGGGAGATCAATGCCGGCCGTCTCTTCCAGGCCGAACATGAGGTTCATGCATTGGATCGCCTGGCCGGACGCGCCCTTGACCAGGTTATCGATCACCGACAACACCACCAGGACGTCGCCGCCCCCGGGCCGGTGGATCGCCAGACGGCAATGGTTGGAGCCTTTCACGAAACGGGTCTCCGGATGGCTGCCCTGGGGCATCACGTCGACGAAGGGTTCGTCGGCGTAGCGCGCCTCGAAGGCCGCCTGCACCTGATCCAGCGCCGGGGTGTCGCCGTTGACGGTGGCATACAGGCTGGCATGGATGCCCCGCACCATCGGCACCAGATGCGGCACGAAGGTGACCGACACCGGCCCGCCGGCGATGTCACCCAGGCCCTGCTCGATTTCCGGCAGATGCCGGTGCCCGCCGGCGCCGTAGGCCTTGAAGCTCTCCGACGCCTCCGCCAGCAACATCGGCACCTTGGCACCGCGTCCGGCGCCGCTGGCGCCGCTGGCGGCACTGGCGATCAGTTGTTCCGGGCGCACCCAGCCGCGCTCCAGCAACGGCAGGTAGCCGAGCTGAATCGAGGTGGGGTAACAGCCGGCGCAGGCCACCAGCCGGGCACCGCGAATGCGTTCGCGGTTCACTTCCGGCAGGCCGTAGACCGCCTGATCCAGCATTTCCGGGCAGGCATGGGGCTCGCCGTACCACTGGCTCCAGACGCCGGCGTCGCGAAGCCGGAAATCCGCCGACAGGTCCACCACCCGGGTGCCGGCGGCCAGCAGCTCCGGCACCAGCCGCATGGCGACATTGTGCGGCGTGGCAAAGAACACCACGTCACAGGCCGCCAGCGCGGCCACGTCCGGCTCCTCGAACTTGAGGTCGGTGTAGCCGCGCAGGGTCGGGTACAGATCACTGACCTTCAGACCCTGCTCGCTGCGCGAGGTAATGGTTTCCAGACGCACCAGCGGATGCCGCACCAGCAGGCGCAGCAACTCCACACCGGTGTACCCGGTGCCGCCGACAATGCCGACTTTCAAAGGGTTCGCCGCGTCGACCTGGGTCATACCATTACTCCCATTACTACTTTCCACTAAAGGACCCGCATGATAGGCACCACCGCCATGGGCGGCAACTTCATTGGCCGCCGCCGCGGCCCCGCTCGTCCGCCGGGCCGCTTTCGGTGCTCACCACCCGCGCCCGGTCCAGGGCCATGCCCTCGCCTTCCTGCAGCCGTTCCGCCAGGGAGTCGTAAAGCGGGCGCAGCCAGACCAGCTTGGCCACCGCCGCCGCCACGAACGCGCCGGCCATCAGCGGCAACAGAATGTCGTGGCGGTTGCCGGTGAGCTCCATGACGATCACGAAGGAGGTGATCGGCCGCTGGATCACCCCGGCCAGAAAGGCCGCCATCGCCACCAGGGTAACGCCCACCACCGAGGAGTCGGGAAACAGCCCGCCGATCACATTGCCGACGCCGGCGCCGGCGGCCAGGCTGGGGGAAAACAGCCCGCCGGGAATGCCGGTGAAATAGGACACCAGGGTGGCCGCCATCTTGGCGAGCGGGAAACTCCAGTCGCCGTCGGCGTCGCCGCTGAGCAGGTGGCGGGCCTGTTCATAGCCGCTGCCGTAGGTCATGCCGCCGGTGACCAGCCCCAGCAGCACCAGCACCAGCGCGCACAGCAACACCACCCGGTAGGGGTGCTTGCGGCCATAGGGCGCCAGAAAACGGCTGCCGGTGATCAGCAGACGGCTGAAAGCCCCGCCCAGCAAGCCGCACACCAGACCGGTGACGCCGATGGCGAGCCAGTCCTGGGTGATGTCCAGCGCCCCCTGGGGATGGCCGAAAAAACTGTAATGCCCGGCGATCGCCAGCACCACCACGCCGGACAGGATAATCGCCAGAATCAGGGTGCCGCTGGTGCGCTGTTCGAACGAGCCGGACAGCTCCTCGATCGCGAACACGATGCCCGCCAGCGGCGCGTTGAAGGCCGCCGACACCCCGGCGGCGCCGCCGGCCACGATCAGGGCGTTGTCCACGTACTTCTGGTGAAGGCGGCCGACCTGCCCCACCGAGTACATCATCGCCGCGCCCATATGAACGCTGGGCCCCTCGCGGCCGATGCTGGCGCCGCACAACAGCCCCATGCAGGTGAGCGCGAACTTCATGACGATAACGCGGAACGACAGAAAGGTGGGCCGCAGCCAGTGGTAGCGCTGCTTGAGCACCACCAGCACCTGGGGAATACCGCTGCCCTGGGACTCGGCGCCGGTGCGGCGCATCACGAACACGGTCGCCAGCATCCCCAGCGGGGTGATCAGCACCGGCCACAACGACGAGTGCCGCTCCATCTCGGCGAACGCCTCGGCGCACATTTCCGCCACCCAGGCGAACCCCACGGTGACCAGACCGACCATCAGCGCGCCGATCCAGAACACCACCCGCATCTTCCAGTCCTGGAGGGTGCCCAGCTGCCGACGGGACAGACGCCGGGTGCGAAACAGATAGTATCGCAGCAGGCGGCTGGCGCGCGGTGGCTTGGTCACGGCATCCTCTTTTGTGTCAGATCGGCGTCAGCGGCTGGCACCGGGAGTGGCGGAACAGGGTCCGGAAGCGGCCCGCGGCCTCGGCGGCGCGGGACGATACAAGCAAGGCGCTGTAGTATACAGCGGCTAGCGGGTGACACTCCAACGCGGTGCACCCCCGACCACCCTGCGTACCGGGAGAACCCTACAATGCTCTGGCTGAAAGCGTTCCATCTTATTGCCGTGATTTGCTGGTTCGCGGCGATCTTTTATCTGCCCCGCCTGTTCGTGTACCACGCCATGGCCGAGGACCAGACCAGCCGCGACCGCTTCAAGATCATGGAGCGCAAGCTCTACCGGGGCATCATGAACCCGTCCATGATCGCCACCCTGGTGCTGGGCATCTGGATGCTGGCGCTGAACTGGGACTACTACAAAACCCAGGGCTGGCTGCACGCCAAGATCACCCTGGTGGTACTGCTGATCGGCTACCATCACGTCTGTCTGGCCTACCTGAAGAAGTTCGCCGCCGACGCCAACACCAAGAGCGACAAGTTCTACCGGATCTTTAACGAAGTGCCGGTGTTACTGCTGGTGGCGATTGTTATCCTGGCGGTGGTGAAACCGTTTTGAGCGTATTCAATGAGACCTAATATTCTTGTCATCGCGGGCCACGACCCGTCCGGTGGCGCCGGCATCCACGCCGACATCGAGGCGATCCAAAGCACCGGCGGCTTCGCCAGCACGCTGATCACCGCGCTGACGGTACAAAACAGCCGCAAGGTCAGCAGCTTTCAACTGACCCCGCTGGAGCTTCTTGAACAGCAGGCGGACGCCCTGCTCGCCGATTATGAGTTCCAGGCGGTGAAGATCGGCATGACCGGCTCGGTGGCCACGGTGGAATGGATCGCCCGCCTGCTGGCCCGCCTGCCCGGCGTGCCCGTGGTCCTGGACCCGGTGCTCGCCGCCGAGTCCGGCGGCAGCCTGGCGCAGGGCGACCTCAACGAGGCCCTGATGGACCGGGTCGCCCCACAGGCCACCGTGCTCACGCCCAACCTCCCCGAAGCCGGCCAACTGAGCGGCGAAACAGGGGTGGCCGAGGCGGGCGCCGCGCTCACCCGGCGCTGCGGCCGCGCGGTGCTGGTGACCGGGACCCACGACGACACCGACCAGGTCGCCAACCACCTGTTCCAGGGCGAGCACCACCGCCAATGGGAATGGCCGCGCCTGCCGGAGGTGTACCACGGCTCCGGCTGCTCGCTGGCCTCGGCGATCGCCAGCCTGCTGGCCCGCGGCCTGCCCCTGGAAGACGCCGTCGGCGACGCCCAGGCGTGGCTGCACCGCACCCTGCAGCACGCCTGGCAGCCCGGCGGCGGCCAGTTCGTACCGGACCGGAGCCTGACACCATGAGCCAGCCCCTGCAGGGCCTCTACGCCATCACCGATCCGCAGCTGACGCCCGGCGACCGCGTGCTCAGCGCCGCCGAAGCGGCCCTGCGCGGCGGCGCCACGCTGCTGCAGTACCGCGACAAACCCGCCGACGCCGACACCCGCCGCCACCGGGCCGCGCGGCTGGCCCTGCTGTGCAAGGACTACGGCGCGCGCTTTATCGTCAACGACGACGCCGCCCTGGCGGCGGAAGTGGAAGCCGACGGCGTGCACCTGGGCCAGAGCGACGGCGCGGTCGGCCGCGCGCGCATGCTGCTCGGCGACGACAAGCTGATCGGCGTGTCCTGCCATGGTCGTCTTGATCTGGCGCAAAAAGCCGCCGACGAGGGCGCCGACTATCTCGCCCTGGGCCGCTTTTTCGAATCGCGCACCAAGCCGGGCGCGCCGCCCGCGTCCCTGGACACCCTGCGCGAAGCACGCCGCCGCTTCTCCCTGCCGCTGGTGGCGATCGGCGGAGTGAATCCGCATAATGCCCGGCAACTGATCGAGGCCGGCGCCGACCTGGTGGCCGTTATCCACGCCCTGTTCGGCCACGCCGACGACGCCGACGTGGAAGCCGCCGCCCGGCGGCTGCACGCCGCCTTCCCGGCGCCCCCCTTCAAGGAGTCCCAATGAGTCGCAAGCATTCCGAACAACTGTTCCGCCGTGCCCAGAAACACATCCCCGGTGGCGTTAATTCCCCGGTCCGCGCCTTTAAGGGCGTGGGCGGCACACCGGTGTTCTTCCGCCACGCGGAAGGCCCCTATCTGTTCGACGAGGACGACAACCGCTACGTGGATTACGTCGGCTCCTGGGGGCCGATGATCCTCGGCCACAACAACCAGGAAGTGCGCGAAGCGGTGCTCAAGGCGGTGGCCGACGGCCTCAGCTTCGGCGCCCCCACCGCCGCCGAGGTGGACATGGCCGACCTGGTCTGCGAGATGGTGCCGTCCATGGACATGGTGCGCATGGTCAACTCCGGCACCGAAGCGGTGATGAGCGCGCTGCGCCTGGCGCGCGGCCACACCGGCCGCGACAAGGTGATCAAATTCGAGGGGTGCTACCACGGCCACGTGGACAGCCTGCTGGTGAAAGCCGGCTCCGGCGCGCTGACCCTGGGCACCCCCAGCTCACCGGGCGTGCCCAAGGCAGTCACCGACGACACCCTGACCCTCAACTTCAACGACGCCGGCGGCCTGGCCGAAGTGTTCAAGGCCCAGGGCGACCAGATCGCCGCCGTGATCGTCGAGCCGGTGGCCGGCAACATGAACTGCGTGCCGCCCACCCAGGGCTTTCTGGAAGCCCTGCGCGAGCAGTGCGACCAGTACGGCGCGGTGCTGATCTTCGACGAGGTGATGACCGGCTTCCGGGTCGCCAGGGGCGGCGCCCAGGCCCGCTACGGCGTGACCCCGGACCTCACCACCCTGGGCAAGATCATCGGCGGCGGCATGCCGGTGGGCGCGCTGGGTGGCAAACGGGAAATCATGGAAAAGCTGTCACCGCTGGGCCCGGTCTATCAGGCCGGCACCCTGTCCGGTAACCCGGTGGCCATGGCGGCCGGCCTGGCGACGCTGAAACAGCTGCGCCGCGACGGCTTCTACGAAGAGCTGGAAGCGAAAACCGAACGGCTCACCGCGGGCCTGGCCGAAGCCGCCCGGGGCGCCGGCGTCGGCTTCCACACCACGCAGGCGGGCGGCATGTTCGGCCTGTTCTTCACCGACCAGACCCGCATCAGCCGCTTCGACGAGGTCATGGCCTGCGACCAGCCGCGCTTCAACGGCTTCTTCCACGCCATGCTGGACCGCGGTGTCTATCTGGCGCCCAGCGCCTTCGAAGCCGGCTTCGTGTCGATCACCCACAGCGACGACGACATCGACACCACCATCCAGGCCGCCCGGGACGCCTTCAACACGCTTTAATGGGGCTCAGCGGGCTAGCATGGTGGTAGCTTGTGGGAGCGGGCCCTGCCCGCGAAAGGGAGCGAAGCTCCCGGCAGGATGCCAGAGTCCCCTCTAACGGCAGCTCAAACAAGGTCTCTGGAATCCTGCCGGCCGGCAAAGCCGGCCTTTCGCTTGCAAGGCAAGCTCCCACAAACCGAGCTTCGTAGCAGCCCTGGCGATGAATCTTCCAAGGAGCTCCGGGTCAACGAGCCAGAACAGCACACTGGCCCGCGGTCAGCGCCAACAGATCCACCGCCGCCATCTCGATTTCCAGACCCCGCCGTCCGGCACTCATGTAAAGGGTATCGAAACTCAACGCGCTCTGGTCCAGCCACAGCGGCGACCGGCGTTTCTGACCCAGCGGACTGATGCCACCCAGCACATAACCGGTGACCCGTTGCGCCAGATCGGCGTCGGCCATCTGCGCCTTCTTGCCGCCGGCCGCCTTGGCCAGCGCTTTCAGATCAAGGCTCAGGTGCACCGGCACCATGGCCACCTGGGGCTGGTCGTCGACCACCGCCAGCAGCGTCTTGAACACGCGGCGCGGGTCCAGATCCAGAAGCTCCGCGGCCTCCAGGCCGTAGCTTTCGGCACCGGGGTCGTGCTGGTAGCGGTGCAGCCGGAAATCGACGCCGGCGTCCTCCGCCATTTTTACCGCCGGGGTCATGCGCGGTCCGGCTGCCGCAGGGCCTGGGCCCGCGCGCGCGCTTCATCGGCGCCGCTGCGGTCGCCCTGCTCGGCGCGGGCGGCGGCCACCAGCTCCCACAGCTCGGCGCGGTAGTCGTCGTTGTCCGGCGCCAGGCGCAGGGCGCGCTGGGCAAAGCCTTCGGCGGCATGGCCGTCGCCCTCTTCCAGCCGCAGCAGCGCCAGCTCGCGGTACAGCCACGAGGAGTTGGGCGCCATGGTCAGCGCCCGTTCCAGGTAGCGGCTGGCCGCGCCGGTCTCTCCCTGGGCACGGGCCTGCTCGGCGCGGCTCAGCAGCGCCATCGCCGGAGACCCTTGCAACTCGGTGTCGGCGGTGACCGGCTCCGCTTTCTCCGCCGGCGGCGTCACCGCGCAGCCGGACAGCAACAGCACCGCCAGCAGCGTTAGTCGAACCAGCCCTTGAACCATTCCACCACTCCTTCCTTAACCTGGGTCGCGTTACCGCAACCGTCGCTTTGCTCCGGGATGGAAGCCTCCAGCATCGGGTATTCCCGCGCCCCGGAACAGCCTTTGCCACTGGTTTTCTCCCCGGAGGGATCCATCCACACCTCTTCCACGCCCGGCGGCGGCACCTGGGACAGGCTGGTCTGCGGCAGACCGGCCATCAGCCGGCTCCACACCGGGAGCGCGCCGGACGAGCCGGTCACACGGGCGTTTTCGTTGTTGTCACGGCCCACCCAGACCACCGACAGGTGGTTGCCGGAGAAGCCGGCGAACCAGGCGTCCCGGTATTCATCACTGGTGCCGGTCTTGCCGGCCACTTTCAGGTCCGCGGGCAGCACCGAGCGGGCGGAACGGGCGGTGCCCTTCTCCACCACCTGCTGCATGCCCCACTGAATCAGATAGGCCGGCCCGGAATCGATCACCTCTTCGGTGTCCACCGGATAGCGGGCCAGCGGCTCGCCGTCCTTATCCAGCACATCGGTGATCGAACGCAACGGCGTGGCGAAGCCGCCGGTGGCGAGCGGCTGGTACAGCATCGCCACCTCAAAGGGCGTCATGCCGATGCTGCCGAGCAGAATACTGGGGTAGGCCGGAACGGTCTTTTTCACGCCCAGCTGGGACAGGGTCCGGACCACCGCGTCCGGCCCCACGTCCATGCCCAGGCGCACGGTGGCCTGGTTGCGTGAATAGGCCAGCGCGTCGACCAGCGGGATGGGGCCCTTGGATTCGCCGTCGAAGTTCTGCGGGGTCCACTTCTTGCCGGTGGTCAGCGGCACGGTGATCGGCTCGTCCGCCACCGGGGTGGCCAGGCTGTAGCGCTTGGGCCGCTGCAGCGCGGTGAGCATCACCACCGGCTTGACCAGCGAGCCCATCGGCCGGGTGGCGTCCAGGGCGCGGTTGAAACCCTGGGCGCGGGACTCGCGGCTGCCCACCAGCGCCAGCACGTCGCCCTGGGCCGGCGCCACCACCACCACCGCGCCGTTGAGCGCGTCGCCGGAGGCGTCCAGGCTGTTGAGGTGCTCACTGAGCGCCTTCTCGGAGGCCAGCTGCGCCAGCACGTCCAGGGTGGAGTGAATCCGCAGGCCCTCCTCGCCCAGCACGTCGGCCGGATAATCCCGGGCCAGCTGACGGCGCACCAGATCAATGAACGCCGGGAAGGCGTACAGCGGCGACGCGCCGCGCGGCACCACTTCCAGATCCCGTTCGCGGAAACGCCGGTACTCCTGATCGCTCAACGCGCCCTCTTCCAGGGCCACTTTGAGCACCGTGTTGCGACGCGCCAGGGAACGCTCCGGATTACGGCGCGGGTCGTAGTAGCTGGGGCCTTTCAACAGGGCCACCAGGGTGGCGAGCTGGTGGGGCTCCAGCTCTTCCAGCGGTCGCCCGAAATAGAACTGAGCGCCCAACCCCATGCCGTGGATGGCGCGCTTGCCGTCCTGGCCCAGGTACACCTCGTTAAGGTAGGCCTCGAGGATCTGCTCTTTGCTGTAGTGCAGCTCCAGCAACACCGCCATCGGCATTTCCACCAGCTTGCGGGCGAGAGTGCGGTCCTGCGTGAGCCAGAAATTCTTCACCAGCTGCTGGGTCAGGGTGCTGCCGCCCTGCACCAGGCCGCCGGCTTTGACGTTGGCCACCATGGCGCGGGCCAGCCCCCGCGGCGAGACCCCGTGGTGCTCATAGAAATCACGGTCCTCGGTGGCCAGCAGCATCTGCACCAGCAGCGGCGGCACCCGGTCCAGGGGCACGAACACCCGGTCCTCGGTGTGGCCGGGGTGGATGCTGCCGATTTGCAGCGGCTCCAGCCGGGCCAGTGAATCGCCGTCGTTGCTGTCCAGCGCGCTGATCTGTCCGCCGCCGAGCGTGACGCGGATGCGCTGGGCCGGCTCGCCGCCGTCGCTGTCGCGGAAACCACGGGTATGGATCACCAGGGTGTTGCCGTCGGTGGTGTAGCTGCCCGGGGTGGGCGCGCCACCGGCGCGACGGTAGCGCATCAACTCCAGCATCTTGAGCATGTCGTTGCGCGCCAGGACCCGGCCGGGATACAACTCCACCGGACGCGCGTAAACGCGCGCCGGCAACTGCCAGACGTGGCTGTCGAACCGGTCGCGCACATAGGCGTCCAGATAGGCCAGCCCGGCGGCCGCCAGCACCAGCAGCACCACCGAGACCTTGGCGATGAACCGCCAGCTGAACCAGCGCCGCCCCGCGGACCGGTTGTTTCGTTTGTTTCCCGACTTAGCGGGGCGGCGCGCGGACCCTTTACGGGCGGACGCCGGCTTTTTCGCATTCTTCGCCATGGTCGCGAGTATAGTGAGACGGTGGCCGGGAGCCTACGCAAGAAAACCCGGTTTTACACTGTTATCGGTGTCTTTATGAGTGGCGTCACAGTCACCGGGCGGGCAAACCCGGTTTGGCATGGGAGGTCGGCGCCACCATAATGGCCTCTTTTGTTAACCGGCCCGGAGTCCGCATGGAAAAGAAATACCACGTTTACGCCCTCGGCAATGCCCTGGTGGATACCGAAGTGGAAGTAACCGATGAATTCCTGACCCGTCTGGATTTGAGCAAGGGCCTGATGACGCTCGTCGATGAGGCGCGCCAGCAGGAGCTGGTGGCGGCGCTGGCCGGCGAAGCCGAACCCCACAAGCACACCTGCGGCGGCTCCGCCTGCAATACGGTGGTGGCGGCACGCCACTTCGGCGGCCGTGGCTACTACGCCTGCAAGGTGGCCGCCGACGACACCGGTGACTTTTTCGTGCGCGACCTGCAGGCCGCCGGCGTCGACACCAACATGACCGGCACCCGCGAGGACGGTGTGTCCGGCAAATGCCTGGTGATGATCACACCGGACGCGGAACGCACCATGCACACCTTTCTGGGCATCTCCCAGTCGGTCGGCGAACAGGAACTGGACGAAGACGCCATCGCCGCCTCCGAGTTCGTCTACCTGGAAGGCTATCTGGTGAGCTCCGACAGCGCCCGCGCCGCCGCCGTCCGTCTACGCCAGCTGGCGGAAAAGCACGGCGTGCGCACTTCGCTGACGTTCTCCGATCCGGCGATGGTGCAGTTCTTCCGCGACGGCCTGGCGGAAATGCTGGGCGACGGCGTCGACCTGCTGTTCTGCAATGAGGCGGAAGCCCTCGGCTACACCGACACCGACAGCCCGCAGGCCGCGCTGGAGGCGCTGAAGCCGCTGTGCCGCGCCCTGGTGATGACGCGCGGCGCGGAAGGCGCGCTGATCTGGGACGGCGAGCGGGTCCACCAGGTCGACGCGACGCCGGTTAAAGCCATCGACACCAACGGCGCCGGCGACATGTTCGCCGGCGCGTATCTGTACGCCCTCACCCACGGCCATGACCACGCCACCGCCGGCCGGCTGGCGGCCGCCGCCAGCTCGCGGCTGGTCACCGAATTCGGCCCGCGCCTCCCCGCCGAGGCGCATCTGGAAGTGCGCAAGCAGGTACTGGGCGAATAAAAAAGGGGGAGCCATGCAAGCAGTCTGCAAAACCGAGGACATCGGCGAGGAAAGCGCCCGGGAATTCATGGTCGGCGAGCAGTCGGTGATCGTGGTCAAATTCGACGGCCAGTTCCATGCGTACCTGAACTGGTGTCCGCACCTGGGCATTGAACTGAACTTCATGCCCGACCAGTTCATGGACGACGACGGCCGCTTTCTGGTGTGCGCCAACCACGGCGCCCTGTTTGAACCGGAAAACGGCGCCTGTCTGTCCGGCCCCTGCAGCGGCGACAGCCTTACCGCGGTACCGCTGGACGTCCGCGACGGGGAAATCTGGGTGGGCAACGCCGAAGCCACCGCTTAACCGAGCATTCGTCATGACCGACCAGGAAGGCTCCACCCATCCGTTCGACGCCCTCACCCCGGACGTGATTCTCGACGCCGTGGACAGCGCCGGCTTCGTCACCGACGGCCGACTGATGGGGCTCAACAGCTTCGAAAACCGGGTCTATCAGGTCGGTTTGGAAGACACCACGCCGGTGGTGGTGAAGTTCTACCGGCCGCAGCGCTGGAGCGACGCCCAAATTCTCGAGGAGCACGCCTTCAGCCGCTTCCTGCGCGAGCAGGAACTGCCGGTGGTGGCGCCCCTGGCCAACGACCGCGGCGAGACCCTGTTCTACCACGCCGACTTCCGTTTCACGGTGTTCCCGCGCCAGGGCGGCCATGCCCCGGAACTGGACAACGCCGACCACCTGCTGGTGCTGGGCCGCACCCTGGCCCGCTGGCACGCGGCCGGCAACGACCGCCCCTTCCAGACCCGCCCGGCCATCGACATCATCGCCGACTGCCGGGCCGCCGTGGACTACGTCAATCAGGGCGTGGTCGACCCCAACTTCTCGGGGCGCTACCGGGACCTGGGCGGGGCACTGATCGAGGCCATGGAGCGGCGGCTGGACGGGATCACCTGGCGGGCCATCAACGTGCACGGCGACTGCCACACCGGCAATATTCTGTGGCGCGACGACCTGCCGCACTTCGTGGATCTGGACGACAGCGTGCGCGGCCCCGCCATGCAGGATCTGTGGATGCTGCTCTCCGGCGACGCGGAGGAGAACAGCCAGCAACTGCGCACCCTGTCCGAGGGCTATGAAACCTTCCTGCCGTTTCCCTGGGAGCAGCGCCGCCTGATCGAGCCGCTACGGGCCCGGCGCATGCTGCGCCACAGCGCCTGGCTGGCGCAGCGCTGGGACGACCCGGCGTTCCCGCTGGCGTTTCCCTGGTTCGACTCGCCGCGCTACTGGCAGGACCACATCAATGATCTCGAGCAGGAGCTGGCCACCATGCAGCGCCTGCTCGAACCCTGACACCGTCAGGGCAGCACCACCGGCACCGGCGCATCCAGCACGAATTCGCCGGTGCTCATCCGCGTGCGCCAGGCCAGGATCTCCACCCCGGCGCCCGCCGCCTCCCGCAGCAATTGCCCGTACACCGGGTCCACATCGTCGGCGGGCCCGGCGGAACGGGCGCCGCCGTGCTGCACACAGAAGAACAGCACCGCCCGGTACCCCTCCCGCGCGGCGGCCATCAAGGTACGCAAATGCTTCTGGCCGCGTTCGGTCACCGAGTCCGGGAAACGAATCTCGCCACTGTCCACCTCGCCCGGGGCCGGCCCCAGGGTCACGTTCTTGACCTCGATAAAGGTGTGCGGCGCGGCGCGCTCGCCCAGGGCCAGATCGAAGCGGCTCTCCGCGAACGTCACTTCGCGCTCCACGCCGTCCGCCGGGGACAGGCCGTCGATGCGGCCGGCGCTCAGCGCCTCGGCCACCAGAGCGTTGGTGCGGCCGGTGTTCACCCCCGCCCAGTAACCGTGCGCCACCCGCACCGCTTCCAGGGTGTGGCGGTATTTGCGCTTGGGGTTGCCGCTGTCGGAGATCAGCGCCGCCTGTTCCTGGCCGGGCAGCACGCAGTTTTTCATCGAGCCGGTGTTGGGGCAGTGCACCGTGGTCTCGCTGCCGTCGGGCAGACGTACATCGGCGAGAAAGCGCTTGTAGCGGCGCAGCAGCGTCACCTCGCGCAGAGGGGGATCAAAATTCACGGTCTCTCCAGATAGGCGCGCAGCCGTTCAAGGGCTTCGTGCAGGCGGCTTTCCTCGCAGGTATAGGCGAGTCGCAGATAGCGTTCGGGATGATGGTGGGCGCCGAAATCCAGCCCCGGCGTGAGCGCCACCCCGGTGCGTTCCAGCAGGTCCCGGCAGAACGCGAAGCTGTCGTCGGTGTGCGCACTCACATCCAGATACAGGTAGAAGGCGCCCTCGGCGCCGCCCACCACCGGCAGGCCCATGCCGGGCAGGGCCTCCATCAGCAGGGTGCGGCGCCGGTCGAGAAGCTGGCGTCTCTGCTCGGCGATCGCCAGGCTCTCCTCGCCGAAGGCGGCCATGGCGGCGTGCTGGGCCACCGTGGACGGCGCCAAAAACCAGTTCTGCGCCAGCCGCTCGATGGCCGGCACCCAGGCTTGCGGCGCCACCAGCCAGCCCAGCCGCCAGCCGGTCATGCCGAAGTACTTGCTGAAGCTGTTGATCACCACCGCCTCGTCGCCGTGGCGCAGCACGGTATCCGCCGGCGCCCCGTAACAGAGCCCCTGATAGATCTCGTCCACCACCAGGGTGCCGCCGCGCGCCCTGCAGTCGCGGGCCAGGCCCGCCAGCCCGGCGCCGTCGGTGCGGTTGCCGGTGGGGTTGTCCGGGCTGGCCACCATCGCCACCCGGGTGCGCTCGGTCCAGGCCGCCTCGAGGGTGTCGGCGGTCAGCCGGAAGCCGTCTTCGGGCCTCAACGGCAGGGGGCGGGGCACGCCGCCGAACAGGGTCACGAACTGGCGGTTGCAGGGGTAGCCCGGGTCACACAGCAGCACCTCGTCGCCGGCGTTCAACAGGGCGCCCATAATCAACTGCAGCGCTCCCGAAGCGCCCGGCGTCACCACCACCTGGGCCGGGCTCACCGAGGCGCCGAGCCGATCACGGTAGTCCCGGGCAATGGCTTCGCGCAGCGCGGGCAGCCCGGCGGCGGGCGTGTAACGCGTCTGGCCGCGGTCCAGGGCGCGCCGCGCCGCGTCCATGATCGGGGCGGCGCAGGGAAAATCCGGCTCGCCCACTTCCAGGTGCAGGATGTCGTGGCCGGCGGCTTCCAGGGCCTGGGCCCGCTCCAGCAACGCCATGACATGAAACGGCGGCGCCTGTTCGGCAAGATGAGACAAGATGGGACGGTTCAAGAAAAACCCCTTTCCTGTGGCCTGGGTGTCGTTATAATCCCGTGGTTTCGCCACGCAATGCGTGCGCGGGCAAGGGAACGCCCCCGCTTCGCAAGCCGCGCCAACAGCGAATCTCGCCGGAAAAACCGCGACTGTGCTGAATAGTGACAAGGCTTGCAATAAAGCGGTAAGGTCGAAGGTTACACTATTATCTGTCCTGGATTGGGCGGCCCTGTGCAAGGGCGGCTGTCGCCTGCAGGGATCTGGGCTCTTAGGTAGCGAGTCGTGACTATGTTAAGGGAGTTGATCAAAATGGCCACCGGTAGCAAGAGCAAGAAGAAAACGGCCAGCAAGGCGGGCAGCGCGGCTTCCAAAAAAGCCACCACGAAAACGACGACGGCTAAAAAAGCGGTCGCCAAGAAAGCGGCCGTAAAGAAGGCCCCGGCTAAAAAAGCCGCCGCCAAGACCACCCCGAAACGCGCCACGGCCGCCCCCACCAGGAAAACCACCGCTACCAAAGCGGCCGCCAAAAAGGCGACCGCGAAAAAAGCCGCGGTAAAGAAACCGGCGGCGAAGAAGACCACGGTGAAAAAAGCCGCAACCGCTCCGGCCAAGAAAGCCGCCAGCAAAAAGCCGGCGAGCAAACCGGCGGCCAAAAAGGCCGCAGTGAAGAAGGCCGCAGTGAAGAAGACCGCTGTGAAAAAGCCCACGGCGAAGAAAGCCGCCGTGAAGAAAGCCGCGACCGCTAAATCCGCGACAACGCCGAAAGCACCGGCCAAACAGAGCGCGGCCCAAAAGGCGCCGGCAAAAACCGCCGCCGGCAAAGCCGCCAAACCCGTCGCCAAAAAGGCGGCGGCGAAGAAAAGCACCGCTCGGAAGGCTAGCGCCGCGCCGGCCACGAACCCCAATCGTCCGGCCTCCGCCCAACCGAGCAGCACGCGTTCCCCGGGGACCGCCAGGAGGGCTACCGGCAGCATGGACAGGCCGCCGTCCCGTTCTCCATCTTCCAATCAGGTGACATCCAAGGTGAAGAAATCCGCATCCTCCGCCTCCAAGGCGGAAACGCTCATTCATGGTTTTACGCCTTACACGCCCAACCAAGGCGAGGAGTACATGAACGAAGCACAGCGCGCCCATTTCCGTCAGATTCTGCTGGCCTGGCGCCAGGAACTGATGGAGGAAGCCGACCGCACCATGCACCACCTCCAGGACGAAGTGGCCAACCTGCCGGACCCGGCCGACCGGGCCACCCAGGAAGAAGAATTCGCTCTGGAGCTGCGCACCCGCGACCGCGAGCGCAAGCTTCTCAAGAAGATCGAAAAAGCGCTCGACCAGATCGACAAGGACGATTACGGCTTCTGTGATGCCTGCGGCATCGAAATCGGCATCCGCCGCCTGGAAGCCCGCCCCACCGCCGAGCTCTGCATCGACTGCAAGGAACTGGCGGAAATCAAGGAAAAACAGCTGGCCGGGTGAACCGGCCGTACCGGGGGCGCTTCGCCCCCACGCCATCGGGGCCGCTGCATTTCGGCTCGCTGGTAACGGCGCTGGCCGGCTGGCTGGACGCCCGTTACCACGGCGGCCAGTGGCTGCTGCGCATCGACGATCTGGACCCGCCCCGCCAGCAACCGGGGGCGGTGGACACCATCCTGCGACAACTGGACGCCTTTCAACTGCACTGGGACGGCGACCCGGTCTATCAAAGCCGGCGTAGCGATCATTATCAGCGGGCGGTGGACACCCTGCTGGCGGAGGGCAAGGCGTTTTACTGCACCCTGTCGCGCAAACAACTGAAAGCCCTGGATCACATTCACCCCGGCCCCGCCGTGGCCCAGCCGCCGGGGCCGGACCGCGCGGTGCGTCTGACGGTGCCCGACACACCGCTGTGGCTTGACGACCGGCTGCAGGGCCGGGTGCACGCCGATCTGGCCCTGGAGGGCGGCGCCTTCGTGATACGCCGCCGCGACGGGCTGTTCGGCTACCAGCTGGCGTGCGCGCTGGACGACGCGGAAATGGCGATCACCGACGTGGTCCGCGGCAGCGACCTGCTGGCCTCCACCCTGCGCCAGCAATGGGTGCTGGAGTGCCTGGGCAAGGCCGCGCCATGCTACGCTCATCTGCCGGTGGTGATGGACCCGGCCGGCGGCAAGATGAGCAAGTCCGCCGGCGCCGCCGCGCTCGACAGTGAACGGCCCGGCGGCTTCCTGTTCACCGCTCTCGGCTATGTGGGGCTGACACCGCCGCCGACACTGCGCGACGCCGGCGTGGCGGAGCAACTGGCCTGGGCCCGCGCGAACTGGACGCCGGCCCACCAGCCCGGCGGGCGCCGGCTGCCGCCACCCTCGATTTAGGAAGCGATCATGTACACCGACCGGCTGCTGATCATTTTTATTCTCGGCACCTATCTGTTGTCACCGTCCCTGATCGACTGGTGGAGCGAAGGCGGCCGCGCCTGGTACCGCCCCTATCTGGTCTGGCTGGGGCTGATCGCATTGAGCTACTGGATCGCCAGGAGTCGGGATGTCGATGGCCTATAGTGTCAGCGATCTGATTCTGATCGCCGGCGCCTACCTGCTGTTTCTGTTCCTGGTGGCGTGGATCACCGAGAAGGGCTGGATCCCGGCGCGTCTGGTGCGCCACCCGGCGGTCTATGTCTTTTCCCTGGGCGTCTACGCCAGTGCCTGGGCGATCTACGGCTCGGTGGGCTACGCCCACGACTACGGCTACAACTTCCTCGCCTACTTCCTGGGTATCTCCGGCGTGTTCCTGCTGGCGCCGATACTGCTGGCGCCGATCCTGCGGCTCACCACCACCTACCAGCTCAGCTCCCTGGCCGACCTGTTCGCGTTCCGCTACCGCAGCCGCCTGGCCGGCGCGCTGACCACCGTGATGATGGTGGTCGGCATGCTGCCGCTGCTGTCGATGCAGATAAAAGCGGTGGCGGAATCGATCCAGATTCTCACCGGCGAGCCGGACCCGGCCTGGGTGGCGTTCTGGTTCTGCCTGCTGATCACGCTGTTCGCGATTCTGTTCGGCGCCCGCCACGCCACCGCCCGCGAACGCCACGAAGGCCTGGTGGTGGCCATCGCCACCGAGTCCCTGATCAAGGTGGCGGCGTTCGCGGCGGTGGCGCTGATCGGCCTGTTCGGCGTGTTCGACGGGCCCAGCGGCCTGGGCGTGTGGCTGGATCAGCACCCGGAGATGCTGTCGCGCCTGTACGCGCCGCTGCAGGACAACACCTGGCACAGCCTGATCATGGCGTTTTTCGTGTCCGCCGTGGTGATGCCGCACATGTTCCACATGGCGTTCACCGAGAACCTCAATCCCCGCGCCCTGGTGTCGGCGAGCTGGGGGCTGCCGTTGCTGTTTCTGGTGATGGCGCTGTGCGTGCCGATCATTCTGTGGGCGGCGCTGGCCAGCAACGCCACCACCTCACCGGACTACTTCACTCTGGGTGTGGGCCTGGCCAACGGTGGCGGCGGCGCGGTGCTGGGGTATCTGGCCGGTCTGGCCGGCGCCAGCGGCATGCTGATCGTCGCCATCCTGTCGTTGTCGGGCATGTGCCTGAACCACCTGATCCTGCCCGCCAGCCCGCTCAATTCCGCCCAGGACCTGTACCGGAATCTGCTCTGGACCCGGCGCGTGCTGATCGCCGCGATTCTCGCCCTGGCCTATGTGTTCTACCGCCTGGCCGGGCCCAATCATTCGGCGGTGGAACTGGGCGTGCTGTCGTTCGTCGCCGCGCTGCAGTTCGTGCCCGGCCTGATCGGCACCCTGTTCTGGCCGTCGGGCAACCGCAACGGCCTGTACGCCGGTCTGTGCGCCGGCTTCGCGGTGTGGCTGGCGGCGCTGCTGCTGCCCATGGTGTACCCGGACTGGCACGCCCAGCACCTGGTGGAAATGTTCGGCCTGCGCCGGGCCGAAGGCGCCGACCACTGGAACCAGGTGGCGATCGTGTCGGTGGCCCTCAACGGCGTGGTGTACGCGATCATCTCCATCGTCACGCCCATGTCCCGGTCGGAGCGCACCGCCGCCGAAGCCTGCGCGGTGGACAGCCTGCGCCGCCCCTACCGCTGGGATCTCAGCGCCCAGACCGTGGACGAGTTCGTCACCGCGCTGAGCGGGCCGCTGGGGCCCGGCACCGCCGCCCGGGAAGTGGACATGGCCCTCGGCGACCTGCAACTGAATGCCAACGAAACACGGCCCTACGCGCTGCGGCGCCTGCGTGACCAGCTGGAGACCAACCTGTCCGGCCTGCTGGGGCCGTCCGTGGCCCATCAGCTGATGGACGACAACCTGCCCTACAAGCCCCAGGACGGCGAATCCAGCGAGGACATCCAGTTCATCGAATCGCGTCTGGAGCAGTACCGCGACCGCCTCTCCGGCCTGGCCGCGGAGCTGGACAGCCTGCGCCGCTTCCATCGCCAGACCCTGCTGGAGCTGCCCATGGGCGTGATTTCCCTGGGCGGCGACGGCGAGATCATCGGCTGGAACCGGGCGGTGGAACACCTCACCGGCATCGACGCCGAGCACACCATCGGCTCGCGGCTGGCGCATCTGCCGGCGCCCTGGGGCGACCTGCTGTCCGAATTCGGGCGCGGCGAAGCGATGCACGAGCCGCAGCGCCATCTGGAGGTGGACGGCCAGTCCCGCTGGGTCAGCCTGCACAAGTCACTGATCCAGAGTCCGGGCCCCAGCGAGCAGGCCGGCGGCCTGGTGCTGGTGCTGGAGGACATCACCGAACTGCGGCAGATGGAATCCCACCTGGCCCACAACGAGCGCCTGGCATCAATCGGCCGGCTGGCGGCGGGCGTGGCCCACGAGATCGGCAACCCGGTGACCGCCATCGCCTGCCTGGCGCAGAACCTGGACGGCGAATGCGACCGCGAGGAGCAGACCCTTAGCGCCAGCCAGATCATGGAGCAGACCCGCCGCATCACCCGTATCGTCGAATCCCTGGTCACGTTCAGCCACTCCGGCGGCCTGCGCGATACCATCCAGGGTCCGGTGAACGTGGCCGCCACCGCCGCCGAGGCCATTGCGCTGCTACTGCTCGACCCGGACCATCGGGCACAGCGCTTTGAGAACCACTGCGCGCCGGATCTGGAAGTGATCGGCGACCCCCAGCGCCTGCTGCAGGTGTTCGTCAACCTGCTCGGCAACGCGGCGGACGCCAGCGACCCGGACGACGCGATCCGCGTGCTCAGTGAAGAGCACGGCGACAAGGTGCGCATCCAGGTGGAGGATCGCGGCCACGGCATTCCCGAGGAATTGCGTGCCGCCCTGTTCGAGCCGTTTGTTACCAGCAAACCGCCCGGCAGGGGCACGGGGCTGGGTCTGGCGCTGGTTTACAGTATTATCGAGGACCACCACGGCACGGTATGGGTGGAAAGCCCCATCGACGGCGACCGTGGAACCCGCTTTATCATCGAGCTGCCGCGCTTCAGCGCCGGCGACTTGAGCACGCATTAAAAAAGGAACGGCACCATGAGCCATATCCTGATCGTTGAAGACGAGCCGGTGATTCGCGGCGCCCTGCGCAAACTACTGGAACGGCACGATCACTCCGTGGCTGAGGCGGAATCCGTGGAACAGGCCCGCGAGAACGGCCTCACCCAGTGCGACCTGATCATCAGCGACCTGCGCCTGCCCGGCGAGCCCGGCACCGCGCTGATCGAGCTGGCGGCCCCGGTGCCGGTGCTGATCATGACCAGCTACGCCAGTCTGCGCTCGGCGGTGGACGCCATGCGCGAAGGCGCCGTGGATTACATCCCCAAGCCGTTCGACCACGATGAAATGCTGATGTCGGTGCAGCGGGTGCTCAAGGAAGGCCGCATCAACCGGGGCAACCAGGCGCTGCGCCAGGACATGGAGCGCACTTACCCGGTTCGCTCCATGATCGGTGACTGCGAGCCGATGCGCGATCTCAAGCACCGCATCAGCCGCGTCGGCCCCACCGACACCCCGGTGCTGATTCTCGGCGAGGCCGGCACCGGCAAGGAGCTCACCGCGCGCGCCCTGCACGAACACAGCGAGCGCGCCGCCGCGCCGCTGGTAACGGTGCACTGCGCCGCTCTGCCCAAGACCCTGCAACTGGAGGAACTGTTCGGCAGCGACAGCCAACCCGGCCGCATCGAGAACGCCGACGGCGGCACCTTCTTTCTTGACGAAGTGGGCGAGCTGTCCAACGAGGCGCAAAGCCGCCTGCTGACCCTGCTGGAACAAGGGGAGATCCACCGCCAGGGCTCGCTGTCGCCGCGCCGGGTGGACGTGCGCGTGATCGCCAGCAGCCAGATGGATTTGCCGGCCCGGGTCACCGACGGTCGCTTCCGCGAGGACCTGTATTACCGCCTCAACGTGATGGAGCTGGAGCTGCCGCCCCTGCGCGAGCGCGAGGACGATATTGAGCAACTGGCCGCCACCCTGCTGACGCGCAGCTGCGAAAAGCTCAGCCGTGGGGTGCTGTACTTCACCGACGCCGCGCTCGCCGCCATGCGCGCCTACAGCTGGCCGGGCAACGTGCGAGAGCTGGAAAACGTGATCGAGCGGGCGGTGATTCTCACCGAAGAGGACGGCATCGGCCCCGCGCAACTGGGCCTCAACCCCAACCGCACCCCGCAGCGGGTCAGCCGGGCCAGCCTGGACCCCTCCGAGGATCTGTCCCTGGAGGACTATTTCACCCGTTTCGTGTTGGAAAACCAGGACAGCATGACCGAGACCGAGCTGGCCCAGAAGCTGGGGATCAGCCGGAAAAGCCTGTGGGAACGCCGGCAACGCCTGGGCATTCCACGCCGCAAGAGCACCCGCCGGTGAATTTCAGTGCTTGCCTTTGCGGTTTCAATCAGTGCGGAACGGGGCCGGGAGGGGTGTTACCCCAGAAGTGTTACCTTACTACACAGGGCGGTAACAGGTGTGCTACCGCGCCGGAGCTTATAACTGTTCACATTTCTTCATTTTTTTATAAGTGCTTGATTTGAAAGGGTTTAACAACTTGTTGCAATGGAAAAACCATCCATGCACTATGAATCCCACGCCACATAAGGAAAACAACAACGGCGTTAAGGCTCATAATAAGAACAAGAAAAGAAGAAGAATAAACTTGGAGCCAAAACAAGATGCCGTAACAAAAATTGGTTATGGCGCAAGGCAGAAAAAAACACAAACAATAACAACAACAGAATCAGCGCATAGGGGATCACAACCGAGGTTGTGGTCCCTTTTTACTTTCCAGGCCCGCCATATCGCTTACGCCCGGCGGACCGCCCGCCCTTTCTCCAGATCGAATAACCAGCCCGTGGCAAAAAGTGCTACCATGCCGCCTTTCATTCCGTCAGGACGTTTTTTGCTCAATGGCACGTAACCTTTCACCGAGGCTTAAAAGCGCCCTTACCTGGCTTGTCATGCCCGTGGTCTGGGCCGACGCAATTCTTACCTGGGCCCTGGCCCGGCTCGCCGGCATCGTCACCTACCCGCTACGCCTGCTTGGCCGCCCTCTGAGAACATTGACCGCCGTGGCGAGCAAAGGTTCCAGCGGCGGCACCGCCCTGCCCGAGGCGCGGATCATACCCCGGGACCAGCATCCGATTTCCCGCAAGCAGATCTCCAGGGCAGCGCTCAATGTGCTGTATGGGTTGCACGAGCAGGGATTTCAAGCCTTTCTGGTGGGCGGCTGCCTGCGCGACCTGCTGTGCGGCCGCGAGCCCAAGGACTTCGACGTGGTCACCGACGCCACGCCGGAGCAGGTCCAGCGCCTGTTCAAGCGCAGCCGTATCATCGGCCGCCGCTTCCAGATCGTGCATGTGCGTTTCGGCCGCGAAGTGATCGAAGTCTCCACGTTCCGCGCCTTTCAACGGGACGACCAGGAACTCGACCGCGACCAGCACTCCGCCCACGAAGAGACCGGGCTGGTGCTGCGCGACAACACCTGGGGCAGCATCGAGGAAGACGCCCTGCGCCGCGACTTCACCATCAATGCGCTCTACTACAATATCGCCGACTTCGCGTTGTACGACTTTGTCGGCAGCCGGCGCGCCATCGAGCGCGGCGAGATCAGCCTGATCGGCGACCCCGAACAGCGCTACCGGGAAGACCCGGTGCGCATGCTGCGCGCCGCCCGCTTCGCCGCCAAGCTGGGCTTCCGGCTGGACCAGAAGGCAAGCCGCAAGATTCCCGAACTGGCCGAGCTGCTGCTGCAGGTGCCGCCGGCGCGGCTGTTCGACGAGGTGCTGAAACTGTTCCTCAGCGGCCATGCCCGCGCCTCCATGCAGCAACTGCAGGACCTGGGCCTGTTCCATTTCCTGTTCCCGGAAACCGACCGCAGCCTGAAGGGCCCCCAGGGCAAGGTCTGGGAGAAACTGATTCTGGCCGCCATGGACAACACCGACCGGCGGCTGGCGCAGGATAAACCGGTGACGCCGGCGTTCATCTTCGCCGTACTGTTGTGGCCGGTGACCGTGGCGCGCCTGGAAAAGCTGCGCGCCGACGGCATGCCGCCGGCCCCGGCCCTGCACAAAGCCGCCGGCTGGGCCCTGAACCAGCAGGTTCAGCACACCGCCATTCCGCGCCGCTTCTCCACCGTGATGCGGGAAATGTGGGACCTGCAGGACCGGCTGCCGCGCCGTGGCGGCCGCCGCGCCGAGGCGCTGGTGCAGCATCCCCGTTTCCGGGCCGCCTACGATTTCCTGCTGCTGCGCGAGCAGGCCGGTGAACTGCCCGCCGGCCTGGGTGACTGGTGGACGCGCTACCAGGACGCCGACGAGGACCAGCGCGAAGCGATGGTGCAGGCGCTCGGCCCCAACCAGGGCGCCAGCGGCGGTGGCAAGCGCCGCCGGCGCCGGCGCAAACCCGCCAACAGCCAGGGCTGAACACGCATGGTGGTGATCGGGCTGGGCGGCAATCTGGCGGATCCCCGCCGGCGACTGTGCCGGACCCTGGAGGCGCTGGCCGCCTTGCCCGACACCCGGCTGGTGGGCCATTCCGATCTCTACGCCAGCGCCCCGGTGGGGCCCCAGGACCAGCCCGACTTCATCAACGCGGTGGCGGCCCTGGAAACCACGCTGGCCCCGCTGGCCCTGCTGGACGCCTTGCAGCAGCTGGAAAACGCCGCCGGCCGCGAGCGGCACCGGCATTGGGGCGAGCGCACCCTGGATCTGGACATCCTGTTATGGGACCAGCGGACCCTCGACCTGCCCCGCCTCACCGTCCCCCACCCCGAGCTCACGCGGCGCGCCTTCGTGATCGGCCCGCTGGTCGACCTGCTGCCCGATTGCCGCTTGCCGGACGGCACCCCGGTGGCCGACTATTGGCCTGCGGTCGCCGCCCAGCCACTGCAGCGCCTGCACTGCCTGGAGGAGAACCACTTTGCTGACCGAACGCATTAACCGTCTGCGCGACAACGGCGAACTGCCCCGTTTCATCGCCGTGGAAGGCCCCATCGGCGCCGGCAAAACCACCCTGGCCCAGCGTCTGGCGGACACCTTCGGCTTCGACACCCTGTTCGAGCGCGCCGACGACAACCCGTTTCTGACCCGCTTCTATCAGGACCCGGCCCGCTTCGCCCTGCAGACCGAACTGTTTTTCTTGTTTCAGCGCGCCGACCAGCTGCGCGGGCTGCGCCAGCAGGACCTGTTTTCCGGCCCGCGGGTGGCGGATTTCCTGGTCGACAAGAACCGCCTGTTCGCCGAGGTGAATCTCGACGAGGACGAGTTCGCCCTCTACGACAACGTCTACCAGCACATGCTGATCGACGCCCCGGCGCCGGACCTGGTGATCTACCTGCAGGCGCCCACGCCGGTTCTGCGCCAGCGGGTGCTGAAACGGGGCAACGCCTTCGAGCAACGCATCGACCCGGACTACCTGGACCGCCTCAACGACGCCTACACCCGCTTTTTCCACTTCTACGACCGGGCCCCGCTGCTGATCGTCAACGCGGCGGAAATCGACCTGGCCAGCGGTGACGCGGACTACCAGCAACTGGTGGCCGAGTTGCTGGACATCCGCACCGGGCGCCACTATTTTAACCCCCGGCCGCTGGTCTAAACGCAGTTTCCCGGGGGAAAACACCCATGCCCGTTACCATCCGCACTCTCAACAAGCGCAAGCAGGACGGCGAGAAGTTCTCCATGCTCACCGCCTACGACGCCACCTTCGCGCGTCTGATCAGCGAAGCGGGCGTGGACGCCGTCCTGATCGGCGATTCCCTGGGCAACGTGATCCAGGGCCGTGACAGCACCGTGCCGGTGACCCTGGACGACATGGTCTACCACACCCGGTGCGTGGCCCGCGGCAACCAGGGCAGCCTGGTGCTGGCCGATGTGCCCTTCCTGGGCGCCGCCACGCTGGAGCGCATTCTCGAGGCCAGCGGCGCGCTGATGCAGGCCGGCGCCAACATGGTCAAGCTGGAAGGCGGCGCCTGGCTGGCCGAAGCGGTCACCGTGCTCAAGCGCAACGGCGTCCCGGCCTGCGTGCATCTGGGCCTGACCCCGCAGGCGGTCAACGCCTTCGGCGGCTACCGGGTCCAGGGCAAGGACGAGCAGGGCGCCCGCGAGCTGCTGGAGGCCGCCGTCGCCCTGGAAAAGGCCGGCGCCGCCATGCTGCTGCTGGAGTGCGTGCCGCGCGCCCTGAGCGCGGAAATCACCGCCGCCGTGAACATCCCGGTGACCGGTATCGGCGCCGCCCCGGAGTGCGACGGCCAGGTGCTGGTGATGCACGACATGCTCGGGCTCAATGCCAGCCCGGCGCGCTTCGTGAAGGACTTCATGGCGGAGGCCGGCGGCGATGTGGCCGCGGCGTTCCGCGCCTACGACCGGGCCGTCAAGGACGGCCAGTTCCCCGCCGAACAGCACTGCTTCTGACCACCATGGAATTACTGCATACCGTCGCCGAGGTGCGCGAGCGCGTGCGCCAGTGGCGTCAGGCCGGGAAACGGGTGGGCTTCGTGCCCACCATGGGCAACCTGCACGAGGGCCACCTGAGCCTGGTGCGCGAGGCCCGGCGCCACAGCGACGAGGTGGTGGTGTCGATTTTCGTCAACCCCACTCAGTTCGGCCCCAATGAGGACTTCGACGCCTACCCGCGCACCCTGGACGCGGACTGCGCCCAGCTGCGCGACGCCGGGGTGGCCATGGCGTTCGCCCCGCCGGTGGAGGAAATCTACCCGCTGGGGACCAACCAGACCTGGGTGGACGTGGACGCCCTGGGCGATTATCTGTGCGGCGCCGACCGGCCCGGCCATTTCCGGGGCGTGACCACGGTGGTAAGCAAATTATTCAATATTGTTCAGCCTGATCTGGCGGTGTTCGGCGAGAAGGATTTCCAGCAACTGGCGGTGATCCGCCGCATGGTGGCGGAATTGCTGATGCCGGTGCGCGTGATCGGCGCCGCCACCGACCGGGAGCCGGACGGCCTGGCGCGCAGCTCCCGGAACGGCTTCCTCACCGCCGAGGAGCGCACCAGAGCGCCGCTGCTCCAGCAGCACCTGCAGGAGGCGCGGCGCGCCATCGAGGCCGGCGAGCGCGACTACCGGGCCCTGGAACAGCGCCTGGCGGCGTCGCTCGCCGGGCACGGCTTTGATGTCGATTACGTGACCGTGGCCAACGCCGACAGCCTGGTCCCCGCCGGCCCCGGCGACCGCTCTTTGGTGGTCGCGGCGGCGGCGCGCCTGGGGCGTCCCAGATTGATCGACAATGTGACCGTGAAATTGGCTGAGACTGCCCTATAATGCCGCTCTCAGCGTCGGCTCAGGGCACGGGGTGCCCCCCACCGGTTTATTGTATGTGACCGGTGATTCATGCATACTGCCGCCCCCCTGTCAGCGGCCGTTATTCAGTGCCCGTGCAAGGGTTGTTTAGAGAGGTACCAACATGCAGTGCACCATGCTGAAAGCCAAGTTGCACCAGGCCCGCGTCACCCATGCGGAACTTGAGTACGAAGGCTCCTGCGCCATCGACGGCCGTCTTATGGACATGGCCGGCATCCTTGAATACGAGCAGATCCAGATTTACAACCTGGACAATGGCGAGCGCTTCGAAACCTACGCGATCCGCGGCGAAGAGGGTTCGAAGATGATTTCCGTGAACGGCGCCGCCGCCCACAAGGCGCAGCCCGGGCACCGCGTGATCATCTGCGCCTACGCCAACTATTCCAGCTCCGAGCTGATCAATTATAAGCCCCGTCTGATTTACATGGACGAAGGCAACGAGGTTAAAGGGACCAGCAACGCTATCCCGGTGCAGGTGGCCTGAGCCGCCTGTACCACCTCGCCCTGAACGCCGGCCTCGAGCCGGCGTTTTTGTATCCAGCCGCTTGATGCTACCCCCTCCCCGCGCGCGCATCTCTTCGCCTTTGGTAGTAGACGTCCCTTTCCCAGCGCCGCTAGCGGTACACTGTCCTCAATGGCATTTGATAAGCCGGTCTTTAGACAATAGTTTAATTCCAGGCGTATCGCCGTTGGCACGATAATACGGCGCCGTATTACCCCCGCGGCTTCAGGGCGGGGCGGCCAGACAATAAACATCAGCGGGCAGTACGAAGGAGGCTGACATGTCCGAGCAAAAGATCTACCCGGTTCCGGAGGCGTTTAAACGCCAGACACTGATGGATCGGCAAACCTATGATCGCTGGTATCAGCAATCCATCGACGATCCCGATACGTTCTGGGCCGAGCGCGCGGACCAACTGCTCGACTGGCAGACCCGCTGGGACACGGTCAGCGACTGGGACTTCAAGGAAGGCCGCGCGGCCTGGTTCCAGGGCGGCAAGCTCAACGCCTGCTACAACTGCGTCGACCGCCACCTGCCCGAGCGCGCCCAGCAGACCGCGATCATCTGGGAGGGCGACGAGCCCGACCAGGAAAAGCACATCACCTACCAGGAACTGTTCGAGCAGGTGTCGCCCTTCGCCAACGCCCTGAAGGACCGCGGCGTGAAAAAAGGCGACCGGGTGGTGATCTACATGCCGATGATCCCGGAAGCGGCCTACGCCATGCTGGCCTGCGCCCGCATCGGCGCGATTCACTCGGTGGTGTTCGGCGGCTTCTCGCCGGAAGCCCTCAAGGACCGCATCCAGAACGCCGGCGCCTGCGCCCTGATCACCGCCGACGAAGGCGTGCGCGGCGGCAAGGTGGTGGCACTGAAAGCCAACGCCGACAAGGCCCTGAGCGGCTGCGATTCGGTCCACACCTGCCTGGTGGTGGAACGCACCGGCGGCGATATCGACTGGGACGACCAGCGTGACATCTGGTACCACGACGCGCTCGCCAAGGCGGACGCGAACTGCGAGCCGGAATGGGTCGACAGCGAGGACCCGCTGTTCACCCTGTACACCTCCGGCTCCACCGGCAAGCCCAAGGGCGTGGTGCACACCACCGCCGGCTACCTGCTGCAGAGCGCCCTGACCCACAAGTACGTGTTCGACTATCAGGACGGCGACATCTACTGGTGCACCGCCGACGTGGGCTGGATCACCGGCCACAGCTACATCGTCTACGGGCCGCTGGCCAACGGCGCCACCACCCTGATGTTCGAGGGCGTGCCCACCTACCCGGACGCCTCCCGTCACTGGCAGGTGGTGGACAAGCACAAGGTCAACATCTACTACACCGCGCCCACCGCCATCCGTGCCCTGATGGGCCAGGGCGACGAGCCGGTGACCAAAACCGACCGCTCCAGCCTGAAACTGCTGGGCACCGTGGGCGAGCCGATCAACCCGGAAGCCTGGCAGTGGTATCACAAGGTGGTGGGCGAGGAACGCTGCCCGATCGTCGACACCTGGTGGCAGACCGAGACCGGCGCCATCATGATCGCGCCGCTGCCCGGCGCGGTGGACCTGAAGCCCGGCTCCGCCACCCTGCCCATGTTCGGCGTACAGCCCGGCCTGATGGACCCGGACGGCAAGGAACTGGAAGGCGCCACCTCCGGCAACCTGGTGATCAAGGCCAGCTGGCCGAGCCAGATCCGCACCGTGTACGGCGACCACCAGCGCATGATCGACACCTACTTCAGCGCCTACCCCGGCTATTACTTCACCGGCGACGGCGCCCGCCGCGACGAGGACGGCTACTGGTGGATCACCGGCCGGGTGGACGACGTGCTGAACGTCTCCGGGCACCGGCTGGGCACCGCCGAGATCGAATCGGCTCTGGTGCTGCACAAGAGCATCTCCGAGGCCGCCGTGGTGGGTTACCAGCACGACGTCAAAGGCCAGGGCATCTACGCCTATGTGTCGCTGATGCGCGGCGCCGAGGGCAGCGATGAGCTGATCAAGGAGCTGCGCGATCTGGTCACCCAGGAAATCGGCCCGATCGCCAAGCCGGACCTGATTCACTTCGCCCCCGGCCTGCCCAAGACCCGCTCCGGCAAGATCATGCGGCGCATTCTGCGCAAGATCGCCGCCGACGAGCTGGACAGCCTGGGCGACACCTCCACCCTGGCGGACCCGGGCGTGGTCGACGAGCTGATCAAGACCCGCAAGAACAACGGCGACAGCGGATAGCGGCTCTTTTGTGATAAGGAAAAAGGCGGCCTCGGGCCGCCTTTTTTATGCCCGCCGCTGGTGGCGCAGCAGGAACACCAGCGGGATCGCCGCCATGTTGATCCACATCAGCAGGCGGAAATCGTTCATATAGCTGATCTCCGCCGCCTGGCTCAACAGCGTCTGGTAGACCGCCGCCGGCACGCTGCCCACCATCTCCTTCATCGGCAGCCCCTGGCTCAGCCAGGGGGCGAGCTGCAGGTGCTCACCGAGCTGCTGCTGGTTGATCCACAGATTGCGCGACAACATGGCGGTCATGATCGAGATGCCGACGCTGGAGCCCAGGTTGCGCGACAACGAAAACAGCGAGGCGCCCTCGGTGCGCAGTGACGGGTTGAGCGTGGCGTAGGTGAGCGCGCTGGCCGGCACGAACACCAGCCCCAGGCCCAGCCCCTGCAGCACCCCGGTCCAGATCAGCGTATTGCGGCTGACCTCCAGCGTGAAACCGGCCATCTCGTGCAACGAGAAGGTGATGAACAGCAGCCCGGTGATCACCAGCACCCGCGGGTCCAGCCGGGTGCGCATCAGGCGCCCCACCAGCATCATCGAGAACATGGAGCCCAGCCCGCGCGGCGCCAGCACCAGGCCGGTGGTCACCGCCGGATAGTCTTTCCACTGCTGCAGAAACGGCGGCAACAGAGCCATGGTCGCCAGCAGAATGATCCCCACCACGAAGATGAACACCAGCCCGGTGACGAAATTACGGTCCTTGAACAGCGCCGGATCGATAAAGGGGTCCTTGCGGGTCAGCGAATGGACCACGAACAGATACAAGCCAAGCAGAGCCAGAACGGCTTCCAGCTGAATCTCAAAGCTTTCGAACCACTGCACCTGTTCGCCGCGATCCAGCATCAGCTGGAAGGCACCAATGGCCAGGCCCAGATAGGCGAACCCCATGATGTCGAAGCGCACCTTGCGGGTTTCGGTTTCACTGACGCTCAGCCAGATGCCGGCGAACGCCAGCAAGCCGAACGGCAGGTTGATGTAGAACACCCAGCGCCAGCTGTACCACTCGGTGAGCCAGCCGCCCAGCGTGGGCCCCAGGATCGGCCCCACCATCACGCCCATGCCCCAGATCGCCATGGCCTGGCCGTGTTTTTCCACCGGGTAGGCGTCCAGCAGCACCGACTGGGACAGCGGCACCAGCGCGGCGCCGAACACCCCCTGCAGGATGCGGAACAGGACCATCTGATCCAGCGAGGCGGACAACCCGCACAGGCCGGAGGTCACCGTGAACCCGGCCACCGACCAGAGGAACAGCCGGCGCCGCCCCAGGCGGCTGGCCATGAACCCCACCGTCGGCGTCATGATGGCGGCGGCCACGATGTAGGAGGTCAGCACCCAGGTGATCTGGTCGGTACTGGCGGACAGGCTGCCCTGCATGTGCGGCAGGGCCACATTGGCGATGGTGGTGTCGAGCACCTGCATCACCGTCGCCAGCATGATGCTGACGGTGACCAGGCGCTGGTCGTTAAGGCGTGCCATGGTCGCCGCTGGCGGCCACCGGTGTGCCGGCCACCGGTTTGTCGGCGAGCGGCGACGCCTGCGTATCAATGGTGATTTCCGCGCTCATGCCCGAGCGCAGCGGCGGCTTGCCGTCGACATCCAGCAGCTGCAGCCGCACCGGCACCCGCTGCACCACCTTGACCCAGTTGCCGCTGGCGTTCTGCGGCGGGATCAGCGCGTACTCGGAGCCGGTGGCCGGGCTCAGGCTGCGCACCCGGGCCCGCCAGGTGACCCCCGGATAGGTGTCCACCACCACCTCCACGGTCTGCCCCTCACGCACGTTGGTGAGCTGGGTTTCCTTCAGGTTGGCTTCCACCCAGGCGGAGCGGTCGCGGGCCAGGGTGAGCACCGGCACGCCCGCGTTGACGCGCTCACCGACCATCGGCGTGGCGCCGCCGAGAATACCGTCGGCGGGGGCCACGATGCGGGTGTGGGCCAGATCGTATTCGGCCCGGTCCAGCTTGGCGGTGGCCGCCTGATAGTCCGGATGCTCCTCCACCGCCACATCCGGCCCGCCACCGAGTTTGGCGCGCAGGCTGGCGAGTTGCTGGTCGATGACCTCCGCGTCCGCCCGGGCCTTGTCGCGCTTCTGCCGCGCCGCCTCCAACTGGGATTGCGATACCGCCACCTTGTCGAGCCCCTGGAAGCGCTGCAATTCCCGCTGGTAGTAGCTCAGGTCACGGCGCGCCTGGGCCCGCTGGGCCTGCAGCCGCGCATAGTCGGCACGCTCGGAAAGAATGCGGTTACGCACCGCGCGCTGATCGGCGCGCGCCTCCGCCAGGGCAATGCGGTAAGGCTGGGGGTCGACCTCGGCGAGCACCTGGCCGCGCTGGACCGGCTGGTTGCGCTCCACGTTGACCGCCACCAGAGGGCCGCTGACGTCGGCGGTCAGCGAGATCATGTCGATCTTGATGTAGGCGTTTTCGGTGGTCACGTAGCGGTGGCCGCCGAATATCAGCCATAGCACCACGGCCAGAGCGATCAACAGGCCCAGCCCCATCCCCAGCCGCCGGTTGCGTTGCGTTGTGGTCACTGTGCGTCCCCCTGATCCGGTCGATCACAGAGGTTGGCGCGCATCGCCTCCAGCACCTCTCTGAACGTATCGATTTGCTCGCTGGTCAGCCCGTCGAAGGCCCGCTCGCGGGTCAGCGCCGCCAGTTGGCGTAGCCGCTCCAACGCTGGCGTGGCCGCTTCGGTGAGATAAAGCCGACGCCGGCGCCGGTCGGAAGGGTCCCCCCGACGCTCCACCAGGCCTTCCTGTTCCAGCCGTTCCAGTTGCCGCGTCAGCGAAATCGGCGCCACATCGAGGATCTCGGCCAGCGCCGCCTGGTGGACGCCCTCGTGGCGGGCCAGATGCCAGAGCACCTGCCAGCGGGCGCGGGTCAGTCCCTGTTCGCGGGCGCGCCGGTCGAAGTCGCGGCGGATCATACGCGCCACGTCATGGACGTTGAGCCCGACCATGGTGTCTTTGGTCATCGCGAGGTCTCCCGGCTGCCTATCCGCGCTTTAGTAAGCGCACTTATCGTAAGCAAGCTTATGATATTGATCCAACTATGGCAACCCGGTTGTCTTTTTCGACGGAGCATAAAAAAACCCGCCTAAGCGGGTCTTTTTAGTACTGACGGAGCCAGGGAAAATCAGCTTTCCTTGGCTTCCTTCATGGACAGCTTGATGCGGCCACGCTGGTCCACGTCGAGGACTTTCACCTTGATGATGTCGCCCTCGTTGACGTAGTCGGACACCTTCTCCACGCGCTCTTCGGCGATCTGGGAGATGTGCAGCAGGCCTTCGGTGCCGGGCATGATCTGCACGAAGGCACCGAAGTCCACCACGCGCATGACCTTGCCTTCGTAGATCTTGTCGATCTCCGCCTCGGCGGTGAGCTCTTCCACGCGACGCTTGGCTTCCAGGGCCGCCTCACGGGTTTCGCCGTAGATCTTCACGCTGCCGTCGTCTTCCAGGTCGATGGTGCACCCGGTTTCGTCGGTGAGGCCGCGGATGGTGGCGCCGCCCTTGCCGATCACGTCGCGGATTTTCTCCGGGTTGATCTTCAGGGTGAGCAGGGTGGGCGCGTTGTCGGACACCTGGGAGCGGGACTCGGAAATCGCCTTGGCCATCTCGCCGAGAATGTGCAGCCGGCCTTCCTGGGCCTGCTCCAGCGCCTTCTCCATGATCTCCTCGGTGATGCCCTCGATCTTGATGTCCATCTGCAGGGCGGTCACGCCGCGCGCGGTACCGGCCACCTTGAAGTCCATATCGCCGAGGTGATCCTCGTCACCGAGGATGTCGGACAGTACCGCGAAGCGGCCGTCTTCTTCCTTGACCAGACCCATGGCGATGCCAGCCACCGGGGCGGTCAGCGGTACGCCGGCGTCCATCAGCGCCATGGAGGTGCCGCACACCGACGCCATGGAGGAAGAGCCGTTGGATTCGGTGATTTCGGACACCACGCGGATTGAGTACGGGAACTGCTTCTCATCGGGCACCACCGCTTCGACGCCACGGCGGGCGAGACGGCCGTGGCCGATTTCGCGGCGCTTGGGGCTGCCGATCATGCCGGTTTCACCGACGCAGTACGGGGGGAAGTTGTACTGCAGCATGAAGTGGTCCTGGCGGGAGCCTTCCAGGGCGTCGATGAACTGGGCATCGCGCATGCCACCCAGGGTGGCGGTGACGATCGCCTGGGTTTCGCCGCGGGTGAACAGCGCGGAGCCGTGGGTTTTCTTGAGCATGCCCACCTTGCATTCGATCGGGCGCACCGCGTTCAGGGCACGGCCGTCGATACGCGGCTTGCCGGAGACCACCGCCTCGCGCACCACGTTCTTTTCCACCTTGCCGAACAGGTCCTTCACTTCACCGGCTTCCGGCGCGCCTTCTTCTTCGGTGGCGAACTCGGCCACACAGGCGTCGCGCAGCTCGCCGACTTTCTGCTGGCGGGCCATTTTGTCGGTGATGGTGTAGGCGTCCGCCAGAGCGGCTTCGTACTTGCCCTTGATGGCGTTCTTCAGCTCGGTGTTCTCTTCAGCCGGCTGCCACTCCCAGGCGGGGGTGCCCACTTCGGAGGCGAACTCGTTGATCGCCTGGATCAGCCCCTGCATTTCCTGGTGGCCGAACAGCACCGCGCCCAGCATCTGGTCTTCGCTGAGCTCCTGGGCTTCGGATTCCACCATCAGCACGGCGGCTTCGGTACCGGCGACCACCAGGTTGAGGGCGGACTCTTCCAGCTCGGAATAGGTCGGGTTGAGCAGGTACAGGCCGTCCTTGAAGCCCACGCGTGCCGCGCCGATGGGGCCGCTGAACGGAATGCCCGAGATCGCCAGGGCGGCGGAGGTGCCGATCATGGCGGCGATATCCGGATCCTGGTTCTTGTCCGAGGACATGACCGTGGCCACGATCTGGACTTCGTTCATGAAGCCCTTGGGAAACAGCGGGCGAATCGGCCGGTCGATCAGACGGCAGGTCAGGGTTTCTTTCTCGCTGGGACGACCTTCACGCTTGAAGAAGCCGCCGGGAATGCGGCCGGTGGCGTAGGTCTTTTCCTGGTAGTTCACGGTGAGCGGGAAGAACGGCTTGTTGGGGTCGGCTTCTTTTTTGCCGACCACGGTGACCAGCACCTGGGTGTCACCGATGGTGACCATCACGGCGGCGGTGGCCTGGCGGGCGATTTGCCCGGTTTCCAGGATAACGGTGTCGCCGCCGTATTGAATCTCTTTACGCACTATATTGAACATATCGCTTCTCGTCTCTCGTCTCGTCTTTCGTCTCTTCGCTTTTTCATCGCGTGCCGGGGCATCATAACCCTGCCCCCAAAACAACAGAAGCCCGGCACCGGGCCGAGCTTCCGTTTCAATCACCGGTCACACCGGGGCCTGCTTAGCGGCGCAGGCCCAGACGTTCGATCAACTTCAGATAGCGGTCGCGGTTCTTGCCGGCCAGGTAGTCCAGCAGCTTACGGCGCTGGTTAACCATGCGGATCAGGCCGCGACGGCTGTGGTGATCCTTGTGGTGATCCTTGAAGTGACCCTGAAGCTGGTTGATGTTCTCGGACAGCAGGGCAACCTGCACTTCCGGGGAACCGGTATCACCTTCCTTCTGGGCAAAATCCTTCAGGATTTGTGCTTTTTGCTCGGTGGTCAAAGCCATTTTTTCGCTCCAATATGCGGTTAAGTCGCGGTCGGCCGCGCATATTTACAGCCGCCGCCCTCGTTGAAGGCCGACCCTCGGTCAGCCGGATACCAGACGACGCGGCGCGATGCGCCCGTCTTCCAGCACTTCACCGACGCCCATGAAGGTGTCGGTGGAAGCTTCATAAATACTTACCCAGCCGTCCAGGGGACGGTCACTGGTCATCACCGGCTGGCCCTGGCGCAGGTAGTGCGCGGCGCTCTCGGCCAGCTGGACGCGCGGCCAGTCTGCCACGCTGGTCGACAAAGGCAAGAGCAATTCGTCCAGGGCCTCGAAACCGCCCTCCGCCTTGATCTCGCCAAGCTGCTCCAGGGTCAGCATGCGCTCCGCCGGGTAGGGCCCCGCGGAAAGCCGGCGCAGCGCGGCCACATGGCCGCCGCAGCCCAGCGCTTCGCCGAGATCCTCGACCAGCGAGCGCACATAGGTGCCTTTCGAGCAGGCCACCTCGAAATCCACCCGGTCGCCCTCTTCCAGGCGCACGTCCTTGATTTCGTGGATGGTCACCGGGCGCGGCTGGCGCTCCACGGTGATGCCCTCACGGGCCAGCTTGTAGAGCGGCGTGCCCTGGTGCTTGATCGCCGAATACATGCTGGGGATCTGCTCGATGTCGCCGAGAAACCGCTCCAAAGCTTCGGCCACCTGCCCTTCGGTCACGTTCACCGAGCGGGTTTCACGCACCTCGCCGTCCGCGTCGCCGGTTTCCGTGGCCACGCCCAGCTGGGCGGTGACCCGGTAGCGCTTGTCCGCGTCCAGCAGAAACTGGCTGAACTTGGTCGCCTCGCCGAAACAGATCGGCAGCATGCCGGTGGCCAGCGGGTCCAGGCTGCCGGTGTGCCCGGCCTTGGCCGCGGCGAACATTTTCTTGGCCATTTGCAGGGCCCCGTTACTGGTCACGCCCTGGGACTTGTCCAGCAACAGAATGCCATTCAGATCACGACCTCCACGGCGCTGTTTTCCCACTGTCTTCGCTCCGTGATCAATCGTTCTTGGTGTCGTCGTCGTCCTGATCGGGACGCAATTCCCGATCCTCGGCGCGCGCCTCGTCGATCAGCTGCGACAGCTCCGAGGCGCGCTCCGGTGTTTCGTCATAGTGAAAACGCAATTTCGGCGTGGTGCGGGTGTTGAGGGTCTGCGCCAGCGAGCTGCGCAGGAAGCCGGCGGCGCCGGTGAGCACCTTCTCGGCCTCGTAGCCCGCTTCGGCCCCTTCACCCAACAGGGTGAAATAGACGTCGGAGTAGGACAGATCCCGGGATACGGTCACGTCCTGCACCGTCACCAGCCCCACGCGCGGATCCTTCAGCTGAAACTGAAGCAACCGCGACAGCTCACGCTGAATCTGATCCGCGATGCGGTCGGTGCGCTGAAAACCACTGGGGCGGCGATGACGGCTCATAACGAGGGCGCACTCAGAGAGAGCGCGCCACCTCCTTCACTTCGAACACTTCGATCTTGTCGCCGGCCTTGACGTCGTTGTAGCTCTTCACGGCGATACCACACTCGACGCCGTTGCGGACTTCCTGGACGTCGTCCTTGAAGCGGCGCAGGGATTCCAGCTCGCCCTCGAACACCACCACGTCGTCGCGCAGCACGCGGATCGGGCGGTTCCGGTACAGGGTGCCTTCCACCACCATACAGCCGGCCACGGCGCCGAACTTGGAGGAGCGGAACACGTCGCGGACTTCCGCCACGCCGAGGATCTCCTCGCGCTTCTCCGGCGCCAGCAAGCCGCTCATGGCCTGCTTGACGTCATCGATCAGCTCGTAGATGACGCTGTAGTAACGCAGGTCGATGCCTTCCTGCTCGCACAGGCGCTTGGCCTTGGAATCGGCACGCACGTTGAAGCCCAGCAGTACCGCCTCGCTGGTGATCGCCAGGTTGACGTCGGATTCGTTGATCGCGCCGACGCCGGAGGACACCAGGCTCACCTTCACTTCGTCGGTGGACAGGTCGTGCAGGGCGCCGACCAGCGCTTCCAGAGAACCGCGCACGTCGGTCTTGAGCACGATGTTGACCTGGCTGGCTTCCTTGCTGCCCATGTTCTCGAACAGGTTTTCCAGCTTGGAGGCCTGCTGACGCTTGAGCTTGAGATCGCGGTCGCGGTCCTGGCGGAATTCCGCCACTTCGCGGGCCTTCTTCTCGTCGGGCACCACCTGGATCTGCTCGCCGGCTTCCGGCGCGCCGTCCAGGCCCAGCACTTCCACCGGAATCGACGGACCGGCCTTCTTGACCTGCTGCCCGGTCTCGTCGACCAGGGCGCGGACGCGGCCGTAGTGGGCGCCGGCCAGCAGCATGTCGCCGACCTGCAGCTCACCGGACTGCACCAGCACCGAGGCCACGGTACCGCGACCCTTCTCGATGCGGGATTCGATCACCACACCGCCGGCCGGGCCGGTGGCGGGGGCACGCAGTTCCAGCAGTTCGGACTGCAGCAGCACCGCGTCCAGCAGCTCGTCGATACCCTGACCGGAGTGCGCGGACACGTTCACGAACTGGTACTCGCCGCCCCACTCTTCCGGGATCACGTCCTTGCCGGCCAGCTCGGTTTTAACCCGATCCAGGTCGGCGTTTTCCTTATCGATCTTGTTGACCGCGATGATCAGCGGAATACCCGCCGCCTTGGCGTGGTTGATCGCTTCCTCGGTCTGCGGCATCACGCCGTCGTCCGCGGCCACCACGATGATCGCGATGTCCGTCGCCTGGGCACCGCGCGCCCGCATGGCGGTGAACGCCGCGTGGCCCGGGGTATCCAGGAAGGTGATCATGCCTTTCTCGTGCTGCACGTGGTAGGCGCCGATGTGCTGGGTAATGCCGCCGGCTTCACCGGCCGCCACCTTGGCCTTGCGGATATAGTCCAGCAGCGAGGTCTTGCCGTGGTCGACGTGGCCCATGATGGTCACGACCGGCGCACGCGGTCCTTCCTCGATGCCGGTGTAATCCACCAGATCCGCCAGATCGTCTTCCAGCGCCTCTTCCTCGCCTTTCACCAGCTTGGGCGTGTGGCCCATTTCCTCGGTGAGCAGTACCGCCGTTTCCTGGTCGATGTACTGATTGACGGTGGCCATTTCACCCATCTTCATCATTGCCTTGATGAGTTCCTTGGCCTTGATGTTCATCCGCTGGGCCAGCTCAGCCACGGTGATGGTTTCGGGAATCTCTACGTCGTATACCATTTTCTCCGTGGGGCTCTTGAACCCGTGCTGTTTGTTCATGGAGCTGCGCATCTGGCCATGGGCCACGCCGACCGAACCCTTCTTGCGACGGCGGCGGCGGGACTGACGCTCCTCGGTGCGATAACCGGCTTCAACGGCATCACGGACGATGGAGGACCCTTTGTCGTCCTCCTCTTCTGTTTTCGCCGGCTCGGGCTCGCCGCCGCGCTTCTCCAGCTCCTCGGCGATGCGCTGAGCTTCCTCGGCGGTGCGGCGGGCGGCCTCTTCCTCGGCTTTCTTGCGGGTTTCGGCCTCCTGCTTGCGGCGCGCCTCTTCGGCTTCACGCTGCTTGCGCTCTTCCTCTTCGCGCTGGGCACGCTGCTCGGGGGTTTCTTCCTTCGCCACCTTCTTGGTGGACGCCTTGGGCACGGAGGTCCGCTTGGTCTTCTCCTGGCTGGCTTTCTCTTCGCCGGCCTGGCGCTCCTGCTCGGCGCGGGCCTTGGCTTCCTGCTCGCGGCGAAGGGCGTCTTCCTCTTCCGCCTTGCGCTTGGCTTCCTCTTCCTCGGCCTTGCGCTTGGCGGCTTCCTCGGCTTCGATGCGTGCCTGCTCTTCGGCGGCCAGGCGCTCCTGCTCCAGGCGCTCCTCTTCTTCCACCGCGGCGCGCTTCACGTAGGTGCGCTTCTTGCGCACTTCCACGTTTACCGTTTTCGCCTTGCCCGCGGCACCGGTGGTCTTGATGGTGCTGGTGGAGCGCCGCTTCAGGGTAATCTTCTTGGGCTCCGCATCCTGGGCACCATGGGACTTGCGCAGGTGCGCGAGCAGCTGCTGCTTTTGTTCGTCCGAGACGCCTTCACCGGCGTCCGTGTGTGGCAATCCGGCTTCCTTCATCTGCGTGAGCAGTGTATCCACCGGGATGCCAACCACGTCGGCCAGTTTCTTTACGGTCGTTTCTGCCATGTCAGCAACACTCTCCTGTCCGCGTCTTGGTGGCGCCCTGCTTCAAATTCCGGCGTGCTACTTATTCGCCGGCTTCCTCGCCTTCGAACCAGGGGGCACGGGCGGTCATAATCAATTGGGCCGCGCGCTCTTCCTCCAGCCCTTCAATGTCGAGCAGGTCGTCCACCGCTTGTTCGGCAAGGTCTTCCATGGTGACGATGCCTCGGGAGGCCAATTCCACCGCCAGATCACGGTCCATGCCTTCCATTGCCAGAAGGTCGTCGGCGGGTTCGGCCTGATCAAATTTCTCTTCGGATACCAGCGCCCGGGTCAGCAGCGCGTCCTTGGCCCGCTGGCGCAGCGCCTCGACGATGTCCTCGTCGAAGCCTTCGATGGCGAGCATTTCCTCGGTGGGCACGTAGGCCACTTCCTCGAGGGTGGAGAAGCCTTCATCCACCAGCACGCCGGCCACGTCCTCATCCACGTCGAGGAACGCCATAAAGGTTTCCAGCGCTTTTTCCGCTTCTTCCTGCTGCTTGTTCTCGGCGTCGTCGGTGGTCATCACGTTCAGCTCCCAGCCGGTCAGCTCGGAGGCGAGACGGATGTTCTGACCACTGCGGCCGATCGCCTGGGCCAGCGCGGATTCGTCTTCCACCGCGATGTCCATGGTGTGGCTTTCCTCGTCGACGACGATGGAGGCGACTTCCGCCGGCTGCATGGCGTTGATCACCAGCTGCGCCGGGTTGTCGTCCCACAGCACGATGTCGATGCGCTCGCCGGCCAGCTCGTTAGAGACGGCCTGCACGCGCGCGCCGCGCATGCCGACGCAGGCGCCCACCGGGTCGATGCGCTGATCGTTGGTTTTCACCGCGATCTTGGCGCGCGAACCCGGGTCACGGGCCGCGCCCTTGATCTCGATCAGCTCTTCACCGATCTCCGGCACTTCGATCTTGAACAGCTCGACGAGCATCTCCGGGCAGGCGCGGCTGGCGAACAGCTGCGGGCCCCGGTTCTCTTCGTTGACGCCCAGCAGATACGCACGCAGACGGTCGTTCTGGCGCACGCTCTCGCGGGTGATCATGTGCTCGCGGGTGATCAGCGCCTCGGCGTTGGCCCCCAGGTCGAGCACGATGGAGTCGCGGCTGGCTTTTTTCACCACGCCACTGATCAGCTCGCCGATGCGGTCGCGGTACTCTTCGACGATCTGACGCCGCTCCGCTTCGCGCACCTTCTGAACGATCACCTGTTTCGCCGTTTGCGCCGCGATGCGACCGAAGCTTTCCGACGCCACCTCTTCTTCATAGGTGTCGCCGATCTGCAGCTTCTCGTCGTGCTCGTGGGCTTCGTCCAGCGTCAGCTGACGGCCGAATTCATAGAGCTCTTCATCGGGCACCACGTGCCAGACGCGGAAGGTGCGCGAGTCGCCGCTGACGCGGTCAATCTCGACACGAATCTCCACATCTTCTTCCTTGAAGCGCTTTTTGGTCGCCGCCGCCAGGGCCGATTCAATGGCCTCGAAGATCACGTCGCGGCTGACGCCTTTCTCGTTGGAAACTGTTTCCGCTACCAGCAGGATTTCTTTGTTCATGGCCAGGCCTTTACAAAATTCTCCAGGGCACGCTCAATCAAAGCGAGGCTGTAATCGGGCGCGATCCACCTGACTGTAAGGAACGCGCAGGCTTTCGCCATCAAGCTCCATTACCAGCGTGTCGCCGTCCACGGCCACCAGGGTCGCCGTCATTTTACGCTTGCCCGCCACCGGGGCCAGCAGCGTGAGCTGCACGGATTCGCCCTGGTAGCGTTCAAAGTGGGAAAGCTCGAAGAGAGGGCGATCCAGACCCGGGGAGGACACTTCCAGGTTGTAATCACCGGGAATCGGATCTTCCACGTCCAGTACGCCACTCACCTCGTGGCTCACCAGGGCACAATCGTCGACGTTAATGCCGTCATCGTGGTCGATAAAAAGACGCAATACCGCACCGCGGCCCTGGAGATACTGTACACCCCAGAGCGTATAACCCAGGTCTTCTACCACGGGAGCCAGCAGCTCCTTGAGTTGTTCCGCGCGTTTCGACATTGCCTCTCTTTTCCGGTGCCACAAACAAAAAATGGGCATAACGCCCATTCCCACTTGCGACCCCGGTTGTGTATAGCAAAAAGCCCCTTCTAGAGGGGCTTTTTGTTCGTCAGAACCGGGAGTCGGCCCTGATAAGTGGTAGCGGGGGCAGGATTTGAACCTACGACCTTCGGGTTATGAGCCCGACGAGCTACCAGACTGCTCCACCCCGCACTTGAAATCGAGCGCAAATACTAAATATTCACGCCGGTTTTGTCAAACCTAATCCTGAAAAAAACGTTTATTTTTCCAGGATTTATACTCATCTTCCGGCGGTTGCTTCCAGCCCTGCCCCGCCCCGGGGACCAGGCTGAAAAAACCGCGGGCTTCCTTGGAAGCCGCGGAAGGTTCCAAAGGGAACCTGTCCTGATTTTGGTGCCGAAGGCCGGACTTGAACCGGCACGACCGTAAGGTCACTACCCCCTCAAGATAGCGTGTCTACCAATTCCACCACTTCGGCGAAGAACTGATTTACTGCTTCCCGGAATCGGACGTCGTCTCATCCGGGGCCGGGGATTCTAACCCAGCCGACGGCACATCTGAAGTCTCTTTTTCAGATTTACCGGAATCCATCGCCGGGGCCTGGGACGGAACGTCCGCACCCTGGGCGGGCGCCGTGGACGGCACGTCACCGGAGGCCGGCGCATCAGCGTCGTCCAGCGCCGGCACGTCCTGATCATCCACGGATTCAAGCGCCGGCAGGAAACTGCCCGCGCCTTCCGCTTCCTGGCGCGCCATCCAGGCCAGGCCCAGGCTGGTGACGAAAAACACCACCGCCAGAACCGCCGTAAAGCGGGTCAAGAAATTGGCGGACCCGGCGCTACCGAATACAGTCTGCGAACCGCCGCCACCGAAAGAGGCGCCGGCGTCGGCCCCCTTGCCATGCTGGATCAGGATCAGGCCGATAAGACCGAGGGCCGCCAGCACGTGCACCACATGAAGCACAATATCCATAAGTTAAATCAACCTGCCGCCCGACAAATGGCGATAAATTCTTTTTCGTTCAGTGAGGCCCCGCCGATCAGTCCACCATCGATGTCCGGCTGGGCAAACAGAGGGGCGGCATTATCCGCCTTTACGCTGCCGCCGTAAAGGAGGCGTACGCCGTCGGCCACATCCGGGTCGCGGGCCGCCAGGGCGGCGCGCAGATTCGCATGCACCGCCTGGGCCTCTTCCGGTGAGGCGGTGAGGCCGGTGCCGATCGCCCAAACCGGCTCATAGGCCAGCACCGCACGGTTGAAAGCCGCGCTGCCGGCGGCTTCCACCACCGCCATAAGCTGCCGGACGACCACGTGTTCGGTGTCACCGGCTTCGCGCTGGCGCAGCGTTTCGCCGACGCACAGAATCGGTATCAACCCGGCCTTTTGCGCGCGCAGAAACTTGCTGGCCACCAGGTCGTCGTCTTCCCCGAAGTGCTCGCGGCGCTCCGAGTGACCGACGATCACATAGCGGCAGCCCAGGTCCACCAGCATTTCAGCGGACACTTCGCCGGTAAAAGCGCCGTCTTCGTGGTCGCACAGCGTCTGCGCGCCCAGCCCCACGGCGCTGCCTTTCAGTTCAGCGCCCAATGCCTGCAGGTAAGGAAACGGCGGGCACACCGCCACTTCCGCGCTGCCCAGGTCCGCCGTCGCCAGGGCGGCTCCCAGTTCGGCCACCAGGCCGTACCGGCCGTTCATCTTCCAGTTCGCCGCCACTAACGGTGTTCTTGTCATTCGAGCATTGCTCCTGTCATGCGATCGCCGCTTCCACGGCCTCCGCCAGGTGCCGGCAAAGCCGCTCCACCTGGTCGGCGTCTTTGCCTTCCACCATCACCCGCACCAACGGCTCGGTGCCGGAGGGGCGCAACAACACGCGGCCGTTGCGGCCCAGTTCCTGCTCCACCTTCTCCATAGCCGCGCGCACCCCGGCCTCTTCCATGAAGCCGTCCCGCCGGTTGCCGCGCACATTGATCAAGGTCTGCGGCAGCAACGGCGCCGCCGTGACCGCGTCGCGCAGGGAAAGCCCCTCGCGGCGCAGCGCATCGAGCACCTGCAACGCCGCCACGGTGCCGTCGCCGGTGGAGGTGCGGTCGAGACAGACCAGATGGCCGGAGGACTCGCCGCCCAGCAGCCAGCCACGCTGATCGAGCTGCTCCATCACGTAGCGGTCGCCGACCTTGGCGCGGGCGAAGGGAATATCCAGGTCCTGGAGCGCCAGCTCCAGCCCCAGGTTGGACATCAGAGTGCCGACCACGCCGCCGTTCAGCAGATCGCGGCGCTGGCGGTCCCGGGCGATCAGATAGAGCAGCTGGTCGCCGTCCACCAGCGCGCCCTGGTCGTCCACCATGATCAGCCGGTCGGCGTCGCCGTCCAGCGCCAGGCCCAGATCGGCGCCCTCCGCGACCACCCGGCGGCACAAGGCCTCGGGCTTGGTGGAGCCGCAGTCCAGATTGATGTTGAAACCGTTCGGCTGGTTGGCGATCGCCACCACCTCAGCGCCCAACTCTTCCAGTACATCCGGGGTAATGTGGTAGGCCGCGCCATTGGCGGTATCCACCACGATTTTCAGGCCGTGCAGATTGAGGCCCGGCGTGGTGCTTTTGCAGAATTCGATGTAGCGGCCACGGGCGTCGTCGATGCGACGCACCTTGCCCAGGCGATCGGTGGCAACCACCGAGATCGGCTCATCCAGCATGCGCTCGATTTCCGCTTCGATCTTGTCGCTGAGCTTGCGGCCATTGTCGCCGAAGAACTTGATGCCGTTGTCGGTGTAGGCGTTATGCGACGCGGAGATCACGATGCCGGCCTGGGCGTGCAGGGTGCGGGTCAGGTAGGCGATGGCCGGCGTGGGCATGGGGCCGAGCAGCCTGACGTCGACACCGGCGGCGGAAATGCCCGCCTCCAGGGCCGATTCGAACATGTAACCGGAAATGCGGGTGTCCTTGCCGATCAATATCTTGCTGCCGCCGTGGGCGGCCAGCACCCGGCCGGCGGCCCAACCCAGTTTAAGCACGAAATCCGGCGTGATCGGCGGCTCCCCGACGGTGCCGCGAATGCCATCGGTTCCGAAATATTTGCGACTCATCCGTAGTCTCCCTGAAACAGCGCCGTGTTCGCTTACAGGCTGCTGTGCACGGCGTGGGCGAAGCGCACGCTGTCCACGGTTTCTTTTACGTCGTGGGCGCGCACGATACGCGCGCCCCGCTCCACACACATCACCGCCGCCGCCAGACTGCCCGCCAGACGCTGTTCCACCGGACGGTCCAGCACCTTGCCGAACAGAGACTTGCGCGACAGTCCCACCAGCAGAGGCAGCTCCAGGCTCGCCAGCCGGGACAACTCCGCGAGCAAACGCAGATTATGCTGCACCGTCTTGGCAAAGCCAAAGCCCGGGTCGACCAGCAACTTGTCGCGGGGGATACCGGCGTCCACGCAGGCGCCGATGCGCTGCTCCAGGAACGCGATCACCTCGGCGGTGACGTCTTCGTAGTGAGGGTCGTTCTGCATGGTGCCGGGCTCGCCCTGCATGTGCATCAGGCACACCGCCAGACCGGTGCCGGCGGCGGCTTCGAGGGCGCCCGGGCGGCGCAGGGAACGCACGTCGTTGATCATGCCGGCGCCGGCGCCGGCGCAGGCGCGAATCACCGCCGGCGTGCTGGTGTCCACGGACACCAGAGCGTCCAGCTCCCGGTGCAGGGCCTCCACCACCGGAATCACCCGGTCCAGTTCCTGCTGCTCGGAGACCGGCGCGGCGCCCGGCCGGGTGGACTCGCCGCCCACGTCGATGATCGCGGCGCCGTCGGCGAGCATCCGTTCGGACTGACGCAACGCGGCATCCAGGGAGGTGTAGCGGCCACCATCGGAAAACGAATCGGGGGTCACATTCAGGACCCCCATAACGACGGGCGCGGACACATCCAGTGTCCGCGCCCCACAGCTCAGCGTGTTGGCGTTCATCAAACCATCATCAATGGGTGTTGGCGGGCCCGCCTATGGCGTCGTCCCCGGTTTCGCCATCGCCGGACTCGTCCGAGGAGGCGGAAGCGCCGGGACCCGGGCCCTGATCACGCCAATCCTTCGGCGGCCGGGGCTTGTGGCCGGACATGATGTCGCCGATCTGGTCCGCGTCGATGGTTTCGTACTGCATCAGAGCTTCCGCCATCAGATCCAGCTTGTCGCGGTTGCTCTCCAACAGGTCCTTGGCCCGGTGGTAGCAGCTGTCGATGATGGCGCGCACTTCCCGGTCGATCTCCTCGGAGGTCTGCTCGGAGACATGCTTGCGCTGCGACATCTGCTTGCCGAGGAACACTTCGCCTTCGTCTTCCTCGTAGGCCAAGGGCCCCATTTTTTCACTCAGGCCCCATTTGGTGACCATCGCCCGGGCCATCTTGGTGGCACGCTCGATGTCGTTGGAGGCACCGGTGGTGACGCCGTCGAAACCAAGCGTCATTTCCTCGGCGATACGACCGCCGAACAGCGAGCAGATGGAGGACTCCAGCGCCCGCTTGGACACCGAGTACTTGTCTTCCTCGGGCAGGTACATGGTCACGCCCAGGGCGCGGCCACGGGGAATGATGCTGACCTTGTAAACCGGGTCGTGATCCGGCACCAGCCGGCCGACAATGGCGTGGCCGGACTCATGGTAGGCCGTGTTCAGCTTCTCTTTCTCGCTCATCACCATAGAGCGGCGTTCGGCGCCCATCAGGATCTTGTCCTTGGCTTTCTCGAAGTCCTCCATGGAGACCACGCGCTTGTTGGCGCGGGCCGCGAACAGCGCCGCCTCGTTAACCAGATTGGCCAGGTCCGCGCCGGAGAAGCCCGGGGTACCGCGGGCGATCAGCGAGGCGTCGACGTCCTCGGACATGGGCACCGGGCGCATGTGCACCTTGAGCACCTGTTCGCGGCCACGGATATCCGGCAGCGGCACCGTCACCTGGCGGTCGAAGCGGCCCGGACGCAGCAGCGCCGGGTCCAGCACGTCGGGGCGGTTGGTGGCGGCGATCACGATCACGCCGTCGTTGTCGTCGAAACCGTCCATTTCCACCAGCAGCTGGTTCAGGGTCTGCTCGCGCTCGTCGTGGCCGCCACCCAGGCCGGCGCCACGGCTGCGGCCGACGGCGTCGATCTCGTCGATAAAGATAATGCAGGGGGCGTGCTTCTTGGCCTGATCGAACATGTCACGGACCCGGGACGCGCCCACGCCGACGAACATTTCCACGAAATCGGAACCGGAAATGCTGAAGAACGGCACCTTGGCTTCGCCGGCGATCGCCTTGGCGAGCAGGGTTTTACCGGTACCCGGCGAGCCGACCATCAGCACGCCACGGGGAATTTTGCCGCCAAGACGCTGGAATTTGGCGGGATCACGCAGGAACTCCACCAGTTCTTGCACTTCATCCTTGGCCTCTTCCACGCCGGCCACGTCGGCGAAGGTGGTCTTGATCTGGTCTTCGCCCATCAGGCGGGCCTTGGACTTGCCGAACGTCATCGGTCCGCCGCCGCCTTTACCGCCGCCCTGCATCTGGCGCATGAAGAAGATGAAGATCGCCAGGATCAACAGAATCGGCAGCACCGACAGGAACAGCTGGGTCAGGAAGCCCTGACGCTCAGGTTCCTTGCCGGTCACTTCCACGTCGTTCTGGATCAGCGTGGGAATCAGGTTGGTGTCCATGGCCGGTGGCTTGACGGTCTCGAAACGGGTGCCGTCGTTCATCTGGCCGGAAATACGGGTGTCACCGATGGTGACCTGATCCACATTGCCGTTCTCCACGTTATCGATGAACGCGGAGTAGTTCAGCATTTGCTGAGTCGGCTGGGTGTTGATGCTGGAAGCCACTACATAGAGGACCCCGGCGATCACCAGCCACAGCACAATATTCTTGGTCATGTCGTTCAAGGGAGACCTCGCCTTACTGGGCGCATTCGCGCGTACTGACAGACTTTCAACTCTACACTACTTCAGGTGCGACCCCAATTGGTACACCTCGGTAGAGCGCGGTCGGCTGGCCGCCGGTTTGCGACTGACCACCCGCTGGAAATGGCCTTGCAGGGCCTTGCGGTACTGATCGAACCCTTCGCCGTGGAACACCTTGACCAGAAAGGCGCCACGGGGTTCCAGAACATTGAGCGCCATGTCCAGAGCCAGCTCGGCCAGATACATGGAGCGCGGCAGATCCACCGCCTTGTTACCACTCATATTGGGGGCCATGTCGGACAATACAAGGTCGACTTTCCGCCCATTGAGGTGCGCCACGATTTGCTCATAGACCGCCTGTTCCCGGAAATCGCCCTGCACGAAGGTGACATCGGGAATCGCGTCCATGGCGAGAATATCGCTGGCCACGACAGTGCCCCGTGAACCGACCAGACGGCCGGCCACCTGGGACCAGCCGCCCGGCGCCGCGCCCAGGTCCAGCACCGTCATGCCAGGGCGGAACAGCTTGTCCTTTTCATGGATTTCCAGCAGCTTGAAGCTGGCCCGGGAGCGGTAGCCCTCGGCCTGGGCGCGGGTCACCCAGTGGTCGTCGAAGTGCTCTTTGAGCCAACGCTGGCTGCTTTTCGATTTCGCCATAGTAGCCTTGGGTAGTCGCGCCTGAATTGCCGGCACCGGAGACGGGGTAAGGCGGTGATTGCGGGGGACCGCCCCGGTTCCCTAGAATAGCGCTCCGTTTTTGGAGAACACCATGCCTTTGAGCCAACAGGACAAGAAACGCCTGCGCCGTATCGGCCACCACCTGAAGCCGGTACTGATTTCCGGTGACAAGGGCCTCACGGAAACCTTCCTGGAAGAACTGGAAGGCCGCCTTGAGGACCACGAACTGATCAAAGTGAAGATCAATGCGTCCACCCGGGAGCAGCGCGCCGGCATGGTGGAAAGCCTGTGCGAAAGCACCGGCGCCGACCTGGTACAACGCATCGGCAACATCGCGCTGCTGTACCGGGCCGCCGCCAAACCGGACCCGAAACTCTCGAACGTGCTGCGCGCCGACGTCTGAAGACGCCGGCGACTTAGCGGTGCTCGACCTTGTCGACTTCGTATTCCTTGGTGCCACCGGGGGTGTCGATCTGCACCGTATCCCCTTCTTCCCGGCCGATCAGGCCGCGGGCGATGGGTGAGTTGACACTCAGCTTGCCGCTTTTGATGTCCGCCTCGTCGTCGCCGACGATCTGATAGACCTTCTCTTCATCCGAGTCCACGTCGACGATGGTCACGGTGACGCCGAAAATCACCTTGCCGGTGTTCTGGATGCTGGTGATGTCGATGATCTGCGCGTTGGACAGCTTGCTCTCGATGTCCTGAATCCGGCCTTCGCAGAAACCCTGCTGCTCGCGCGCCGCGTGGTACTCGGCGTTTTCCTTGAGATCGCCGTGCTCACGGGCTTCGGCAATGGCGGCGGAAATACGCGGGCGATCCACCTTTTTAAGCTGATCGAGTTCCTTGCGCAGGGCCTCGGCGCCCGCGGTGGTCATGGGAACACGTTGCATAGTATTAACCTCTTAATGTCTTCCTTGGGCCCGCCCCGGGGACGGCCCCGAGGCGACTTACGGCTAATGCATTTCGGCGTGCAGGTCCTGCAGCCGGCGAACTTCGGGTTCGCCACTGATGGCCATCGCCTGGCAAACCGCGTGGGCCGCCGTGATGGTGGTGGTGTAGAACACCTTGTGCTGCAGGGCGGAACGGCGAATCGCAAAGGAATCGCGGATCGCCTGCTTGCCTTCGGTGGTGTTGACGATCAGAGCCACCTCGTCGTTCTTGATCATGTCGACGATATGCGGGCGCCCTTCCAGTACTTTATTGACCGGCTTCACTTCCAGCCCGGCCTCGGAAAGCATGCGCGCGGTGCCGCGCGTGGCCACCAGCCGGAAACCATGGCTGATCAGTGAACGGGCCACGTCCACGGCGGCGTTCTTGTCCGCGTCGCGTACCGAGATAAAGGCAGTGCCGCCGTCCGGCAGCCGTTCGCCGGCGCCCAGGGACGCCTTGCCGAAGGCTTCCGCGAAGGTGGCGCCAATGCCCATCACCTCGCCGGTGGATTTCATTTCCGGGCCGAGAATGGGGTCCACCTTGGGGAACTTGGCGAACGGGAACACCGCTTCCTTGACGAAGTAGTGGCGCGGCGTCACTTCCTCGGTGAAACCCTGCTCCTTGAGCGAGGTGCCGGCCATGCAGCGCGCCGCCACCTTGGCCAGGGACACACCGATGCACTTGGACACATAGGGCACCGTGCGCGAGGCGCGCGGGTTCACTTCCAGCACATAGACTTCGTCGCCCTTGACCGCGAACTGCACGTTCATCAGGCCCACCACGCCCAGCTCCAGGGCCATGGCGGCGGACTGTTCGCGCATCACGTCCTGCACTTCCTTATCCAGGGAATACGGCGGCAGGGAGCAGGCGGAGTCACCGGAGTGCACGCCGGCCTGTTCGATGTGCTGCATGATGCCGCCGATCACCACGTCGGTGCCGTCGCAGATGGCGTCCACGTCCACTTCGATGGCGTCATCCAGGAAGCGGTCGAGCAGCACCGGCGAGTCGTTGGACACGCTCACCGCGTTGTTCATGTAGCTGCGCAGTTCCGCCTCGTTGTAGACGATCTCCATGGCCCGGCCGCCGAGCACGTAGGAGGGACGCACCACCAGCGGGTAGCCGATCTCCTCGGCCAGCTTGATGCCTTCGTCCATGGAGCGCGCGGTGCGGTTGGGCGGCTGCTTGAGACCCAACTTATTGACCATGTGCTGGAAGCGTTCACGGTCTTCCGCCTCGTCGATGGCGTCCGGGCTGGTGCCGATGATCGGCACGCCGGCGGCCTGCAGGTCACGGGCCAGCTTCAGCGGCGTCTGGCCGCCGTACTGAACGATCACGCCCTTGGGCTTTTCCATATCGACGATGGCGAGCACGTCTTCCAGGGTCACCGGCTCGAAGTACAAGCGGTCGGAAGTGTCGTAATCCGTGGATACGGTCTCCGGGTTGCAGTTGACCATGATGGTCTCGTAGCCGTCGTCCTTCATGGCGAAGGCGGCGTGCACACAGCAGTAATCGAACTCGATGCCCTGGCCGATACGGTTGGGGCCGCCACCGATCACCATGATCTTGTCACGATCGGAGGGGTTCGATTCGCACTCTTCGTCGTAGCTGGAGTACATGTACGCGGTGCTGGTGGCGAACTCGGCGGCGCAGGTATCGACCCGTTTGAAGATCGGCTGCACGCCCATTTCGCGGCGCTTGGCGCGCACGTCCGCTTCCTTGACGCCGAGCAGCTGCGCCAGGCGCGCGTCGGAGAAGCCCTTGCGCTTCAGCGCGTACAAACGCGCCTTGTCCAGGTCGCTGAAGCTGCCCGGCTCGAGCCGTTGCTCTTCGGCGATCAGGTCGGCGATCTGCACCAGGAACCAGCGGTCGATCTGGGTGATGTGGAACACGTCGTCCACGCTCAGGCCGCTGCGGAAGGCGTCGCCGACAATCCAGATACGCTCCGGGCCCGGCGTCGACAGTAGCTGAGCGATGCGCTCGGAGGCATCCGGCGCGTTCAGATCAATCTTGGGATCGAAGCCCACCGAATCGGTTTCCAAACCACGCATCGCCTTTTGCAGGGACTCCTGCAGGTTGCGGCCGATGGCCATCACCTCGCCCACGGATTTCATCTGGGTGGTGAGCACCGGATCGGCGGCGGCGAACTTTTCAAAGTTGAACCGCGGAATCTTGGTGACCACGTAATCGATGGACGGCTCGAAGGAGGCCGGCGTGGCACCGCCGGTGATCTCGTTCTGCAGCTCGTCGAGGGTGTAGCCCACCGCCAGCTTGGCGGCCACCTTGGCGATCGGGAAACCGGTGGCCTTGGAGGCCAGCGCCGAGGAGCGTGACACCCGCGGGTTCATTTCGATCACCACCATGCGGCCGGTGTCCGGGCACATGCCGAACTGCACGTTGGAGCCGCCGGTTTCCACGCCGATCTCGCGCAGCACCGCCAGGGAGGCGTCGCGCATCACCTGGAATTCCTTGTCGGTGAGCGTCTGCGCCGGCGCCACGGTGATCGAATCACCGGTGTGCACGCCCATCGGGTCGAAGTTCTCGATGGTACACACGATGATGCAGTTGTCGTTCTTATCGCGGACAACCTCCATCTCGTATTCTTTCCAGCCCAGCAGCGACTCGTCGATCAGCAGTTCGTGGGTGGGCGACAGGTCGAAGCCGCGGGTACAGATTTCCTCGAACTCTTCCTTGTTGTAGGCCACCCCGCCGCCGGAGCCGCCCATCGTGAACGACGGCCGGATAATCGACGGAAAGCCCAGCTCCTGCTGGATTTCCCAGGCCTGGTCCATGGTTTTGGCGATCTTCGCCTTGGGACACTCCAGGCCGATGTTCTTCATCGCCTTGTCGAAGCGGTCGCGGTTCTCGGCCTTGTCGATGGTGTCGGCGTTGGCGCCGATCATTTCGACGTTGAACTTGGCCAGTACGCCGTGGCGCTCCAGATCCAGCGCGCAGTTCAGCGCGGTCTGGCCGCCCATGGTGGGCAGCAGCGCGTCCGGGCGCTCGCGTTCAATGATCTTGGCCACCGTTTCCCAGGTGATGGGTTCGATATAGGTGGCGTCGGCCATGGCCGGATCGGTCATGATGGTGGCCGGGTTGGAATTCACCAGAATCACCCGAAAGCCTTCCTCGCGCAGGGCCTTGCACGCCTGGGCACCGGAGTAGTCAAACTCGCAGGCCTGGCCGATCACGATCGGACCGGCGCCAATGATGAGGATGCTTTGAATATCAGTCCGTTTAGGCATGTCTGAGTAACCGTCCAGATTCGAGCGTTTCGCTTGGGTCCGACGCGCGGCCGGACGCTTCGGGCGGCCGCGCCGCCCGTGTTTCCTGTTGTCAGCCGGCGCTGCCGCGGGCCTCCATCAGTTCGATGAAATGATCGAACAGCGGCGCGCAGTCGTGCGGGCCGGGGCTGGCTTCCGGGTGACCCTGGAAGCTGAACGCCGGCACGTCGGTACGGTGAATCCCCTGCAGGGAGCCGTCGAACAACGACACATGGGTGGTCTTCACGTTGTCGGGCAGCGTGCTTTCGTCCACCGCGAAACCGTGGTTCTGGCTGGTGATCATCACGGTGCCGTCTTCCAGATTCTTAACCGGATGGTTGGCGCCGTGGTGGCCGTGCTTCATCTTCAGGGTGCGCGCGCCGCTGGCCAGGCCGAGCAGCTGATGCCCCAGGCAGATGCCGAACACCGGCAGCCCGGTCTCCACGATTTCGCGGATCGCGGTGATCGCGTAATCGCAGGGCTCCGGGTCCCCGGGGCCGTTGGCCAGGAAGACACCGTCGGGCTTCATCGCCAGCACCTCGGCGGCGGGCGTCTGCGCCGGCACCACCGTGAGCTTGCAATGACGATCCGCCAGCATGCGCAGAATATTGCGCTTGCAGCCGTAATCGTAGGCCACCACGTGGTAGCGGGTGTCACTCTGTTCACGGTGTCCTTCGACCCGGTCCCAGGTGCCCTCTTTCCACTGGTACGGCGCTTTCACGCTGACTTCCTTGGCCAGGTCCATGCCTTTGAGGCCGGGGAAGTCGCGGGCGGCGGCCAGCGCGCGGGCTTCGTCCACATCGTCGCCGGCCAGAATGCAGCCGTTCTGGGCGCCCTTGTCGCGCAGAATGCGCGTCAGCCGGCGCGTGTCGATGTCGGCGATGGCGACGATGCCCCGGGCCTTGAGGTACTCAGGCAGGGACTCCTGGGCGCGCCAGTTGCTCACGGTGAGCGTGAGATCGCGTATCACCAGGCCAGCGGCCCAGACGCGATCGGATTCATCGTCTTCCGGGTTCACCCCGGTATTGCCGATGTGTGGATAGGTCAGGGTCACGATCTGCTTGGCATAAGACGGATCGGTGAGAATTTCCTGATAGCCGGTCATGGCGGTGTTGAACACCACTTCACCCACGGTTTCACCCGTGGCGCCAATGGCGACACCCCGAAAGAGGCTTCCATCTTCCAGAGCTAGAATGGCGGGTACCGTCAACGCAACCTCCTGGCGGATAGGGACTTGGGAGATCGGTGGCGGGGGCCGTGCATTACCGCAACCGTTCGGCAGGGTTCGCAAAAAAGCGAGATGGATTGCTCCACCTCGCTTTTCAGGAAATACACATCTTCACTCGGCCACCCGCTCGCCCATCTTGGGCAGGGCCGTATTTTAGGACGTTCACGGCACGCTGTCACGCCGAGACTGCCCTAACGTTTGCCCCAACCGGCACTTTCGCCGGCCAGACCCAGTACATCCTGCATATCAAACAGGCCTTTGGGCTGCTCGGCCAGCCATACCGCGGCCCTTACGGCGCCGCGTGCGAACGACATCCGGCTGGACGCCTTATGGGTGATTTCCACCCGCTCGCCGTCGGCGGCGAACAGCACCGTGTGCTCACCGACGATGTCACCGGCACGGATGGTCTCGAAACCGATGGTCTGGCGGTCGCGTTCGCCGGTGCGGCCTTCACGGCCGTAGACCGCGCACTGGTCCAGATCGCGGCCCAGCGTCTGCGCGACCACCTCGCCCATGCGCAGCGCGGTGCCCGAGGGTGCATCGATCTTGTGGCGGTGATGGGCCTCGATCACCTCAATGTCGACATCGTCGCCGAGCACTTGGGCGGCGGTCTCCAGCAGCTTGAAGCACAGATTCACGCCGATCGAGTAATTCGGCGCGAAGCAGATGGCGACCTCCTCGGCGGCGTCGCGCAGGGCCGCTTGCTGGTCCGCGCTCAGCCCGGTGGTGCCGATCACCAGCCGGGTGCCGGCGGCCCGGCAGATTTCCACGTTACGCGCGGTGGCTTCGGGGACGGTGAAATCAATGAACACGTCGGCGTCGCCGGCGACCTGTTCCAGGTTGTCCGCCAGGGTCACCCCCAGACGCCCCTGCCCCATCAACTCACCGGCGTCCACGCCGATCAGGCTGGAGCCGGGTACGTCCACGGCGGCGGCCAACTCGGTATCCGGGTTGGCCAGAGTGGCCTCCATCAGAATCCGGCCCATGCGCCCGGCGGCGCCGATAATGCCTACTTTCATCACATTTGCCCGCTGTTCGGTTTCATCACAAGGTAGCGCTTTAAAGCCCGTCGAAGAAGCGCTTCACGCCCTCGAACCAGCTGGTGCGACGGGGATTGTGCCGTTCACCGCCCTTGTCCATGGAATCCTGGAACTGGCGCAGCAGGTCCTTCTGCTCACTGGAAAGCTTGACCGGCGTTTCCACCACCACCTTGCACAGCAAGTCGCCGGGCGGCCCGCCGCGCACCGGCGTCACGCCTTTGCCGCGCATGCGGAACAGCTTGCCGGTCTGGGTTTCCGGCGGCACTTTCAGTTTCACCTGGCCGTTCAGGGTCGGCACCTCCAGCTCGCCGCCCAGGCTGGCGTCGACGAAGCTGACCGGCACTTCCACATGCAGGTTCTCACCCTCGCGGGTGAAGATATTGTGCGGCCGGACCGCCACCTGCACGTACAGATCCCCGGGCGGCGCGCCCTGCATGCCCGCCTCGCCTTTACCGGCCAGACGGATGCGGTCGCCGGTATCGACACCGGCGGGAATCTTCACGGACAGGGTCTTGGTGGTCTGTACCCGTCCCTGGCCACCACAGTGGTCACAGGGGTTTTCGATCACCCGGCCTTCGCCGTGACAGGTGGGGCAGGCCTGCTGCACCGTGAAGAAGCCCTGTTGCATGCGCACCTGACCCATACCCGCACAGGTCGGGCAGGTCACCGGCTGCTCGCCGGGCTTGGCACCGGAGCCGTCACAGACCTCGCAGGGGTCCCAGCTGGGCACGCGGATCTTCTCTTCGCAGCCGTGCACCGCCTGCTCCAGGCTCAACTCCAGGGTGTAGCGCAGGTCGGCGCCGCGGGCCGGGCCGCGACGCCCGCCGCCACCGCCGAAAATATCGCCAAAGATGTCGCCGAAAATATCGCCAAAGCCGCCTCCACCGAAGCCACCGGCGCCCGCGCCGCCACCGGCCTGGCCATTGACGCCGGCATGGCCGAACTGGTCGTAGGCTGCCCGCTTCTGCTCATCGGAGAGCACTTCGTAGGCTTCCTTGGCCTCCTTGAACTTGGCCACCGCTTCCTGGTCATCCGGGTTTCGGTCCGGATGGTATTTCATCGCCAGGCGGCGGTAGGCTTTCTTGAGATCCTGCTGGCTGGCGTCCTTGGAGGCCCCCAGCACTTCGTAATAATCACGTTTGGACATAATGGGTCCGCTTTATTCAACGTCGACTTTTTAAGCTAAGACGCCGGGCCCCAAGGCCCGGCGTTGCTGGCTCTACGTCAGACACAGGCCCGACGGTTATTTCTTCTTGTCGTCGTCCACTTCTTCGAACTCAGCGTCGACCACATCATCGCCGGACTTGGGCTGCTCGCCAGCACCAGCCTCGCCACCTTCGGCTTGCTGCGCCTCGGCATACATCTTCTGAGCCAGATTTCCGGACGCTTCGGTGAGCGCCTTGGTCTTGGCATCAATGTCGTCCTTGTCACTGCCTTTCAGCGCTTCCTCGAGCTCGCCGATGGCCTTGTTGATGGCCTCTTTTTCCTCGTCGGACGCCTTGTCACCGGCCTCTTCGAGGGTCTTGCGGGTGGCGTGCACCAGGTGGTCGCCCTGGTTACGCGCCTGCACCAGCTCCTCGAACTTCTTGTCCTCGTCGGCGTGCGCCTCGGCGTCCTTGACCATCTGATCCACTTCGTCGTCGGACAGGCCGGAAGACGCCTTGATCTGAATGGTCTGTTCCTTGCCGGTGGCCTTGTCCTTGGCGCCCACGTGCAGAATGCCGTTGGCGTCGATGTCGAAGGTCACTTCAATCTGCGGCACGCCGCGCGGGGCCGGCGGAATGTCTTCCAGGTTGAACTGGCCCAGGGACTTGTTCTGGTTGGCCTGCTTGCGCTCGCCCTGAAGCACGTGCACGGTCACCGCGGTCTGGTTGTCATCGGCGGTGGAGAACACCTGCGACGCATTGGTCGGGATGGTGGTGTTCTTCTCGATCAGCGGCGTCATCACGCCGCCCATGGTTTCGATACCCAGGGTCAGCGGGGTCACGTCCAGCAGCAGCACGTCGGTCACGTCGCCGGCCAGTACCGCGCCCTGGATGGCGGCGCCGATGGCCACGGCTTCGTCCGGGTTAACGTCCTTACGGGCGTCCTTGCCGAAGAAGTCGGCCACTTTCTTCTGCACCATGGGCATGCGGGTCTGGCCGCCCACCAGGATCACGTCGGTGATGTCGGAGGTTTTCACGCCGGCATCCTTGATCGCGGTCTTGCACGGCTCCAGGGAGCGGGACACCAGCTGCTCCACCAGGGATTCCAGCTTCGCCCGGGTCAGTTTCACCACCAGGTGCTTGGGACCGCTCTGGTCGGCGGTGATGTAGGGCAGGTTGACCTCGGTCTGCTCGGCGGAGGACAGCTCGATCTTGGCTTTCTCGGCCGCTTCCTTCAGGCGCTGCATGGCCAGGGCGTCGCCGCCCAGGTCGATGCCGGAGTCCTTCTTGAACTGGTCGGCCAGGAAATTAATGATCGCCAGGTCGAAATCCTCGCCACCCAGGAAGGTGTCGCCGTTGGTGGCCAGCACTTCGAACTGGTGCTCACCGTCCACTTCCGCGATCTCGATGATGGAGATATCGAAGGTACCGCCACCCAGGTCGTAGACCGCGATGGTGCGGTCACCGCCTTTCTTGTCCAGACCATAGGCCAGGGCCGCGGCGGTGGGTTCGTTGATGATGCGCTTGACCTCGAGACCGGCGATGCGGCCGGCGTCCTTGGTGGCCTGGCGCTGGGAATCGTTAAAGTAGGCGGGCACGGTGATCACCGCCTCGGTGACTTCCTCACCGAGATAGTCTTCCGCGGTCTTCTTCATTTTCTTGAGGACCTGCGCGGAAATCTGCGGCGGCGCCTGTTTCTCGCCCTTCACTTCCACCCAGGCGTCACCGTTATCGGCCTTGGTGATCTTGTAGGGCACCATTTTGATGTCCTTTTGAACCACCTCATCCTCGAAACGACGACCGATCAGACGCTTCACCGCGTACAGGGTGTTAGTCGGATTGGTCACCGCCTGACGCTTGGCCGCCTGGCCCACGAGGATTTCATTGTCCTCGGTGTAGGCGATGATGGACGGCGTCGTGCGCGCGCCCTCGGCGTTCTCGATAACCTTGGTTTTGTCCCCTTCCATCACAGCCACACAGCTGTTGGTGGTACCCAGGTCAATACCGATGATCTTACCCATAACGATTCCTTCTCCTTCACACGGTCCGGGCCTCGAATGATCGCCCGGACGGCTGAAACTGTTTGACTTGCCAGCTATATGGCGGCTGGCGTGTTCTTTTCAAGAGTGCCCGAGGGCACTCTCAGGTCTTGCTGACCACCACCCGGGCCGGACGAATCAGACGGCCGTTGAGCTGGTAGCCTTTTTCCAGCACCTCGACCACGGAGTTGGGCTCCACATCGGGGGCCGGAATCATGGTCATGGCTTCGTGGTGCTCTGGATTGAACGGCTCACCCTGCGGATCGATCTGTTCCAGGTTGTACTTGGCGAACACATCGAGCAGTACTTTCAAGGTGAGCTCCAGCCCTTCGCGGGCCGGTTTGAGCGCTTCGTCCTCGGGATCCAGAGTCGCCAGACCCCGTTCCAGGCTGTCCGCCACGGTGAGAATGTCACCGGCGAACTTCTCCAGCGCGAACTTGTGGGCGCTTTCCACGTCCCGTTCGGCGCGGCGGCGCACGTTCTGCATCTCGGCCTGGGCGCGGACGTCGGCTTCCGCCAGCGCCTTCTCCACCTTGGCGAGCCGTTCCTGCGTCTGGGCCAGCTCTTCTTCCACTGACGGCCCACCCTCTGGCGACTCGTCCCGCGTCACGGGCGCGTCCGCGGCCGCGGTCTCCACCTCGCCGGTCACCGCATCGGTGTCGGCGAAGCCTTGCTCGTCCTGGGCCGGGGTCTGCTGTTCGTTCTGTTGTTGCTTGTCCTGTTCGCTCATATCCACTCCACACGTCCCGAATTCTGGGAAAGCGGGCAAAGATATGGGAACGGCAGCGCCGGATTCAAGGGAAGAAGGGGCAGTTGATAGTTGATAGTGGACAGTTGATAGCTGGCGCGGTCTCGCTTGGCGAGGCGTAGAGGCCGTGCCCGCGCCGTCGATTCGCGGGCACGGCCCAGCTTCAAGAAGCCCCGATGTCGCGTCTTTTCGCTGTCAACTGTCCACTATCAACTGTCAACTGTTCTTAGAGTTGGGTAAGCGCGGCGGAGAGGATGCGGGCGGTGATGTCGACGGTGGGGATGACCTTCTCGTAGTCCATGCGGGTCGGGCCGACCACCGCCAGGACGCCCACCGGGCCGTTGTCGACCTTGTAGGGGGCGGAGACCAGGGAATATTCCTCGAACGGCTGGTAGCCGGACTCGCGGCCGATGAAGATCTGCACGCCGTCGGCTTTCATGCTGCGCTCCAGCAGATGCAGGATGTCGCGCTTGCGGTTGAAGGCGTCGAACAGATCGCGGACCTTCTCGATGCTGTCCATCTGGCCGCCTTCCAGCAGGTTCGACTCCCCGGACACCACGTAATCGGAGTCCTTGCGCTCCTGGCGCAGCGCCTTGCCGGCAATGTCCATGGTCGCCTGCATGAGCACGTCCATCTGCGCCCGGTCCGCGTCCATGGTGCTCAGCAGCCCTTCGCAAATGTTGTCCAGATCGCAACCGGCGTAGGTCTTGTTGATGTAGTTGGCGGCCTGGCGCAGCTCTATCTCGGTGTAATCGCGGCTGGTGTGGATGATGCGGTTCTGCACCTCGGAGCGGTTGACCACCAGCACCACCAGCACCCGCTGGCCGGAGAGGGGCAGAAACTCCACCTGCCGCAGGGTGGTCACGTCCCGGCGCGGCACCGCCACCAGCCCCGCCATGCGGGTGAGTTCCGCCAGGCTCCGCGAGGCCTGGGACACCAGCGCCTCCGGCGACTGGTCCGGCGCCAGCATCTGCCGCAGTTCCTCGCGCAGGCGGGCGTTGTCCGGTCGCTCCATGGTGCTGGATGCCAGCAGCGTATCCACGTAAAGCCGGTAGCCACGCTCGGTGGGCACTCGGCCGGCGGAGGTATGGGGGCTGGCCAGCAACCCCATGTCTTCCAGCTCCGCCATCAGGTTACGAATGGTGGCCGGACTGACCGCAAGGCCGCTGCCGGTAGCCAGGGTCTTGGAGCCCACCGGCTGGCCGTGGCGGATGTGCCGCTCCACCAGCGCCATCAGCAACCGTTGTTTGCGTTCGTTCAATTCCAACTTGGCCATACTTCTATTACCCGTGATGAACCCTCAGTATAACCACGGAACGGGCATTCTCCGCACACCGGCGCACCGGCGTCCAGCAACGGGGCTTACACTGGCCGCCGGAATCGCCTAATATCGACCCACTACTGGCCAAAAGGACAGTCCATGTTCACGCACCTCAGTGTTCGCCACTTCGCCACCGTCGACCAGTTGGAACTGGAGCCCGAGCCCGGCCTGACCGTGATCAGCGGCGAGACCGGCGCCGGCAAGTCGGTGATCATCGATGCCCTGTCGTTGACTCTGGGTGAACGGGCCGACAGCGCCGTGGTGCGCCCCGGCTGCGACCGCGCGGAAGTGCTGACCACCTTCGATGTAGCCGACAACCCGGCGGCCCGGGCCTGGCTGGGCGAGCGCGAGCTGGATAACGGCAACGAATGCCTGCTGCGCCGCACGGTGCGCGCCGATGGGCGCTCGCGCGCCTACATCAACGGCACGCCCACGCCGCTCACCGAAGTCCGCGAGCTGGGCGAAATGCTGATCAGCATCCACAGTCAGCATGAGCACCAGGCCCTGTTACGCAAGGAAACCCACCGCCAGCTGCTGGACAACTTCGGCGAGGCCGGCGCCCAAGCGGAACAGGTGCGCGACCACTGGCGCGCCTGGCAAAAAGCCCGCCGCGCCCACGACCAGGCCCTGGCCGGCGCCCGCGAGCAAACCGAGCGGCAGGAGTTGCTGCGCTTTCAGCTCGAAGAGCTGGATGCGCTGGCGCTCACTGAAGGGGAGCTGCCGGAACTGGAACAGGAACAGCAGCGCCTGGGCAACGCGGAAGCGCTGATACGGCTCTGCCAACAGGCGGTCACCGCCCTTTACGACGGCGACGAAGGCACCTGCAACGACCAGCTCGGCCAGGTCAGCCACTGGGTGGAGGAAGCGCGCCGCAGCGACGACGCCCTGGCCACGGTGTTCGACACGGTGGAATCCGCCCGCCTGCAGGTGGAGGCCGCCGCCGACGACCTGCGCCATTATCTGGAAAAGCTGGATCTGGACCCGCAACGCCTCAGCCAGGTGGAAGAGCGGCTCGATCAGACCTATACGCTGGCACGCAAACACCGCCTGCGCCCCGAGGAACTGATCGAACATCATCGCAAGCTGGCCGAGGAAGCGAACACCCTGGAGCATTTCGACGAGCACCTGGAAGCGCTGGCCGCCGCCGAGCAGACGGCCCGCGAAGCCTACATGGAAAGCGCCCGGGCCCTGGGCCGCCGGCGCCGGGAGGCGGGCACGCGCCTGACCCAGCAAATCCAGAAGCAGCTCAAGGCGCTGGGCATGAAGGCGGCCCGCCTGGAAACCGTGCTGGAAGAGAGCAAACCCGGGCCGGACGGCCTGGAAGAGGTGGAGTTCCGCTTTTCCGCCAACCCGGGGCAGCCGCTACGGGCGCTGGCCAAGGTCGCTTCCGGGGGCGAACTGTCCCGCGTGAGCCTGGCGATTCAGGTGATTTGCGCGCGCAACCTGACCGTACCCAGCCTGGTCTTCGACGAGGTGGACGTGGGCGTGGGCGGTGGCGTGGCGGAGATCGTCGGCCGCCTGCTGCGCGAGCTGGGCGAACACGCCCAGGTACTGTGCATCACCCACCAGCCGCAGGTCGCCGCCCAGGGGCACCAGCACTGGCAAGTGCACAAGATTCAAGGGAAGGACACCACCCACACCCGCATCCAAAGCCTGGATACCGGGGCCCGCGTGGAGGAAGTGGCGCGCATGCTGGGGGGTGTGGAAATCACCGAATCCACCCTGACCCACGCCCGCGAGATGCTGGACAAGGGCCAACGGGTGGCCTGAAAGGGCCGGCTAGCGCTTAACGCTTCTTGCCTTTCGGCTTCACGTAGAGGACCAGGGAGTGGTCGACGATTTCGTAGCCGTGCTTCTCGGCGATCATGTGCTGGCGGTTCTCGATCTCTTCGTCCATGAACTCCACCACTTCGCCGGTCTCCATGCACACCATATGGTCGTGGTGCTCTTCATCAGCCAGCTCGAACACGGCGGAGCCGCCCTCGAAGTTGTGGCGCAGCACGATACCGGCCTGCTCGAACTGGGTCAGCACCCGGTATACGGTGGCCAGTCCCACATCCTCGCCGGTATCCATTAAGGCCTTGTAGATGTCCTCGGCGCTGAGATGGCGTTCTTCGGAGGATTCCAGCTGCTGCAGAATTTTCATCCGCGGCAGGGTCACCTTCAGACCCGCTTTTCTAAGATCCTGATTATCCAATGTCTTTGCTCCGTATGCCGCCGTGGAGGATGTCCGGTTCTCTCGGGAACCTTGTCCCCTGTTGCCAAGTCTGTATTATCGCCCGAACATTATGCCAAGTCGAAACACCATGCCAAGGTTCATTGCACTATCGCTGTTATTGACCGTCCTGCTGGCCGGTTGCAGTTCCCTGCGCTTCCCCGGGGTTTATCGTATTGATATCCCCCAGGGTAACGTGGTTACCGGGGAGATGCTCGCCGATCTGCAACCGGGAATGACGCCGGAACAGGTGCGCTTCGTGCTCGGTCCGCCGACGCTGACCGACCCGTTCACGCCGGATACCTGGTTCTATTTGCTGCACTACCAGACCGGTAACGCGGAAACCGTGGAGCAGCAGATCGTGGTGTTCTTCGAAGGGGGCCAGTACAGCCACTATGACGGCGAGCCCGTGGCCAATGTGCGCGAGCGCACCTCCGGCCGCCGCGACCGGGAACTGGAACAGCGCGCCCGCGATCGCAAGGAAGACAACCTGGTGGACCCGGAACCGCTGAACGACCCGGAACCGGACCCCGGCACCCAGACCACCCCGGACGCCACCACGGTGCCGATTCCGCGCTCCTAACGCTTTTCCTGGTCGCCGTCCTTCCCGGCCCGCGCCGCGCGGGCCTTGCGGGCCGCCTTGGGATCAATCCTCAGCGGCCGGTAAATCTCCACCCTCTCGCCGTCCACCAGTACCCGCCGCGCCGGCGCCGGCTCGGCCTTGCCGAACACGCCCATGGCGGCCCGCTCCAGATCCAACCCCTCGAAGTACTCCGCGATACCCGACTCACGGGCCGCCTCCAGCATGGTGGTCCCGGCGGGCACATCCAGCGCGATCAGTCGCTGCTTCTCGGGCAGCGCGTAGACCACCTCCACATGCAGGCGATCCGCGGCCATCAGCGCGCCTCCTGATCAACGGGGGCGGTTTGCTCCACCGGGTCGCCGTCAGCGCCGGCCTCGGCGGCGGTGTCATCCGCCGCCAGCACCGACCACAGGGAATAGATGAACAGGGCCACCACCGCCGCCGGCGACACCACCCGCACCAGGGCCCGCCAAACCAGATAGAGCGGGAAGCTCTTCATCGCCAGTTCCTTGCGGGCGTGGGTTTCCTTCATCACCCAGCCGGCGAAAATGGCGATCAACAGCCCGCCCAGCGGCAGCATGACGCTGGTGGACAGGAACTCGATGTTGTCGAAGAAGGTGCCCACCAGGAATTCGTGCTCCTTCCAGACATTGAAGGACAGCACCGAGCCGACGCCCAGCAGCCAGGCCGCCAGGCCCACCACCAGCGCCGCCGGCGCGCGCTTCAGGCCCCGCTCCACCAGCCAGGCCACCATCGGCTCGCCCAGGGAAATCGAGGAGCTCCAGGCCGCGCACACCACCAGCACGAAGAACAGGGTGCCGAACAGCAGCCCGCCCGGCATTTGCCCGAACGCCAGCGGCAGGGTCACGAACATCATGCCCGGCCCCTGGCCCACTTCGAGACCGCCGGTGAACAACAACGGGAACATGGCCAGGCCGGCACCCAGCGCCACCAGGGTGTCCAGCACCGCGATGGTGACCACGGAGGAGACGATCGACACCGGACGCGAACGCCCGCTCTTGTCCTTGATCTCGCGGGGCATGTAGGCGCCGTAGGCCATGATCGCGCCCATACCCAGGCTAAGGGTGAAAAAGGCCTGGCCCAGCGCCACGATCACCGCCTCACCGGACAACTTGGAAAAATCGAACGCGAACAGAAAGCCCACGCCTTCGGCGAAGCCCGACGTGGTGGAGGCGTAACCGATCAGCACCACCAGCAGCGCGAACAGGATCGGCATCAGCACGCGCACGGCGCGCTCCAGGCCCTGCTTCACGCCCAGCGCCACCACGCCCATGGTGATCACCATGAACAGGGTGTGCGAACCCAACAGCAGCCAGGGGTTGGCCAGCATGTCCTCGTAATGGGCCTTGGACTGCACCGCCGTGATGCCCTGGAACACCCCCTGGGCCGCTTCCCAGACATAAATGAGCGCCCAGCTGGCCACCGCGGAATAGAAAGACAGGATCAAAAACCCCGACACCGCCCCCAAGTAACCGATGCCCGCCCAGCGGCGGGTCACCTTGCTCTGCTCCGCCAGTTTGGACATGGTGTGGATGGGGCTGAGACCGCCCCGACGGCCGAGCATCACCTCCGCCACCATGATCGGAATCCCCATCAAGGCGATACAGAGCAGATAGAGCACCACGAAGGCGCCGCCGCCGTACTCCCCGGTGATGTAGGGAAATCGCCAAATGTTACCCAGTCCCACGGCGGAGCCCGTGGCGGCGAGAATAAAGACCCACCGGCTGGTCCACATACCGTGGACCGGCTTGTATTCCTTCTTCATCGGCAACTTACCCCTCGACGCAATTGCGCCATTGTCTTGATTTTCGGCAAGCCGCTCAAGCCGGGGTGCGTAACCGCTTACCCACCGCCGGGCAGAAACAAGTGCCACGGCCCTCGCCAGGGCCGCGGCCACTCTCTATAATCGCCGCCCCATGGGCAAACCGAAAAAACAATCGTCTCCGAACGCCATTGCGCAAAACCGCAAAGCGCGCTTCGACTATCACCTGGAACAATTCTTCGAGGCCGGCCTGTCGTTGCAAGGCTGGGAGGTGAAGGCGCTGCGCGAGGGCAAGGGCAACCTGACCGAATCCTACGTGATGCTGAAGGAGGGCGAGGCGTTCCTGTTCGGCGCCCGGATAGAACCGCTGCCCACCGCCAGCACCCACTCGGTGCCGGACCCCCAACGCACGCGCAAACTGCTCCTGCATCGCAAGGAGCTGGCGCGGCTGTTCAGTGGCGTACAAAAAGACGGCTTCACCTGCGTCCCGGTGAATCTGCACTGGAAGCGCGGGCTGGTGAAGCTGGATATCGCCCTGGCGAAGGGCAAGCAGAAGTTCGATAAGCGCGCCACCGAGCGCGAGCGCGACTGGAAACGGCAGAAACAGCGCATCCTCCGCCAGCGCTGAACCGGCGGCGGAACGACAACAAGGCGCCCTAGAGCGCCTTGTTGGTTTTGCCGCGATGTCCGCCCAGCGATTTCACGTCATCACGCAAACGCCAGTAGAACTGCAGCCAGGCGCGCAGCACCGCGGGCAGGAAGTACACCGCGTACAGCACCAGCGGGATGCGCGCCTCGCCGCTCACCAGGGCGACCGCGTAAGCGCCGCCGGCGTACAACGCCAGCGTGAGCACCAGTTGCAGGGACCGGGCCAGCAGCGGATGCGCCGCCACCGGCGCCCAAAGCTTGTTGATCGTCTTCATCGTTTCCACTCCTCAATGAATGACTCATTGCGGTCGCATCCATTGCGACACAGCCCCGATGATGCACCCTGAATGTGACAAACCCATATCACCCGGTTTGATTGTCGGACAATACTTGTAAAGCCCTGTATATAGCGAAAAACAGCGCCCTCTTGTCTTCGACTTCCGCGTCCCCATCTCCTACAATAGCCGCAACAGGGGGCGACATGGATTCGACGCCGGTAAAGAAACCTGTGGTGCATGTCGAGTAGCGTCGCAATGCTCGTAAATACCTTGTGGCATATTAAAGTAATCGCAAACGACGATACTTACGCACTAGCAGCTTAAACCCTGCTTATCGCCAAACGACCCAGCCTGTGGGGAAGTGAGGCGAGCATCGCTACACAGGCTCGCAGCAAAGTCCGTCCCGGATGGCGCTGTTAAAACCTTTAGGGACTCGGTGACTGCGCCCTGTCTGTCGGGCCGCAGCCACTTAAATCAGTAGACACGACTAAGCATGTAGATCTACAGGCGGATTGCTGGCGGACGGGGGTTCGATCCCCCCCGCCTCCACCAACACCGAAAAACCCGGGCCCCGCCCGGGTTTTTTTGTTTCCGGACCCTGCGCGCGCTTCAAGCCATCAAAATAATTTAGTACCATTAAACCCTCCCCGTTCGCGCCGACGCCGTCTGCGTCCAGCCGCACCCGCGAGCGGCCTGCGGAGCTCTTAATGACGTCCTGGATCCACGCTTTGCTGCCTTTCTTGCAATGGCCCAGCCCCTCGGGCCCGGCACTGCGCAAGGACGCGATCGCGGGTATCACCGTGGGTCTGGTGCTGATTCCACAGGCCATCGCCTACGCCACCCTCGCCGGGATGCCGCCGATCACCGGGCTCTATGCCGCGCTGCTGCCCGGGATCATCGGCATTCTCTGGGGCTCGTCTTCATTGCTGGCGGTGGGCCCGGTGGCACTGACCAGCCTGCTCACCTACGCCGCCCTGGCGCCGATGGCGGAGCCGGAGAGCCCGCACTGGGTAACGCTGGCGATCTGGCTCTCCCTGTATGCCGGCGTTATCCAGTTCCTGCTCGGTGCGCTGCGCCTTGGCGTGATCGCCAACTTCGTCTCCAACGCGGTGATCACCGGCTTTCTGAACGCCGCCGCGCTGATCATCCTGGTGTCGCAGCTGCCCGCCCTGCTGGGCCTCTCCGGTGAAGGCCTGGTCCCGGCGCTCAGGCAACTGGCCGAACACGGCCTGCACCCCGACGCCGCCTGGTTATGGACTTTGCTGTTCGGGCCCGGCGCTTTGCTGCTGCTATGGCTGCAGAAACGCACCCTGCCGCGCTTTCCCGGCGTTCTGCTGGTGTGCGTGCTGGGCATTGCGCTCAGTGCCTGGCTGGGCTTTCAGGCGCTGGGCGGCGACGTCGTCGGGGCCGTCCCCTCGGGCCTGCCGGTTCTCCAGTGGCCCGACGCCCTGACCATGGAGCAGCATCGCTCGCTATTACCGGCGGCGGTGATCATCGCGCTGATCAGCTTTACCGAGGCCATGTCCAGCGCGCGCTCCCTGCCCTCACCGGACGGGCGGCTCTGGGACCAGAACCAGGAGTTAGTCGGCCAGGGGCTGGCCAAGGTGGCCAGCGGCCTGAGCGGCGCCTTTCCGGTAAGCGGTTCGTTTTCGCGCACCGCGCTGAATCGCTATGTGGGGGCCACTAGCGGTTGGTCGGCCCTGTTCGCGGCCCTCTGCACCCTGCTGTGCCTGCTCTTTTTCACCGGCTACCTGCAACACCTGCCCCGGTCGATCCTGGCGGCGATCATTATCGTGCCGGTGCTCGGGCTGCTCGACCCGATGGCCTTTGTCCGGCTGTGGCGGGCCTCGGTGGACGACGGCCTGGTGGGCATCGCCACCTTCCTGGTCACGTTGGCCTCGGTGCCGTATCTGCACTGGGGGGTACTGACCGGCTTTCTGCTGTCGATTCTGTTCTTCCTCTACCGCCGCTCGCACCCGCGCCTGATCGAACTGGGCCTGCACACCGCCGGCACCCTGCGCGACCGTGCCCTGCACGGCCTGCCGCCGGTGGCGCCGGGCGTGCTGGCACTGCGCATGGACGCCTCGTTGACCTACATCACCGCGCCGCTGCTGGACCGGTTTATCCGCCAGCGGCTGCGCGCCGAACCGGAGATCCGCGTGGTGCTGATCTGCGCCTCGGCGATGAACGCCATGGACGCCACCGGCGCCGACACCCTGTCCACCCTGCGGCGCGATCTGGATCAGCGCGGCGTGCGGCTGACGCTTTCCGGCGTTAAGAAACAGGTCCGCGACGTGCTCGATCACACCGGTCTGATGGCGAAGCTCGGGGAACACAACCTGTTCGTCAACAACCGGGAGGCGGTCGCCTCCCTGAGCGCCAACGGCGACCAGGGCCCAGGGGAAAATCACCGAAGCGGGGACTGAGTACCTGACAACGCCCGCCGTTTTGGCGAAGATAAGCCTCTTGCGGAGCAGGATGCCGATTCCCGTATGAAACGATTTTTTCTCATCGCGCTGACGCTGTTGATCGCCGTCGGTGTGATGTCTCAGTTGCGCTATCTGATCCCGGTGCTGGAATTGCGGGACCACAACCCGGACGACACCGCTTTCATGGAGCGCGCCCGGGAGCACGGCACGGTGCGCTACGAGTGGCAGGACTACGAGCGGATCGCTGACGATCTGAAGCGCGCCGTGCTGATTTCCGAGGACGCCCGCTTCATGGAGCACATCGGCTTCGACTGGCGCGGCATCCGCCATGCCATCGAGCGCAACGAAGAAGCGGGCCGCCCGGTGGCCGGCGGCTCCACGGTGACTCAGCAACTGGCCAAGAACCTGTTTCTGAGCAGCGAAAAATCCTACGCCCGCAAGATCCAGGAAGCGTTAATCGCGCTGATGCTGGAAGCCGCCCTTTCCAAAAAACGCATCCTGGAGCTGTATCTCAACACCGCGCAGTGGGGCAACCGCCTGTTCGGCGCCCAGGCCGCGGCCCGGCACTACTTTGGCGTCGACGCCCATGCCCTGAGTCCGGCCCAGGCCGCGCAATTGGCGGTGCTGCTGCCCCGCCCCAGCTACTACGACGTGCGCGGCACCACCGAGTACGTTGAACAGCGCACACTTTGGATTCAGAAGCAGCTGCCGCTGGTCAGGATTCCACCACCCTGACCGCGGCGCGGCGAACTTATCCGCCCCCGCGAGACTCTGAATCCCATCCGCCGCCTTGCGGTCGCAAGTACAATTCAACCGTTCGCTTTCCCGTATTCCGGAGACCGCCCTATGAGACCTGTTTGGTTCGCCCTGCCGCTGTTGTTCGCCCTCACGGCCTGCGACAACACGGACACGCCGTCGCCCGTGGAACCCGTTTCCACCCCGTCGCCACAGGACGCCACCGAGGCCCGCGACGGCCTGGCCGGCATCTGGCGGCCGCAGGGGGAAAACCCGTTACACGCGCTGGTACTGGAGAACGACGGTCAGTTGTATCTGGTCGGCGACCAGGGCCACCGGGGCGTGCGCTGGGAGAAACAGGACGATGGCAGCCTGGTGCTCAGCTACCTGAACACCCGCGACGACGACCCCCTGAACCAGGATCCGCTCACCGTCACCCTTGAGAACCCATCCCTGACACTGGCCGGGGAAGGCCCCTTCGCCGGTGAATACCGCCGCGACGCCTCCGGCGTGGGCACCCTGGAAGGCCAGGTGGCACTGCCCGACGGCGCCGATATACCGGACACCAGCGTGCTGGTGCTGACACTGCGGGACCAGACCGCCGCCGACACCACCCCGCTGGTACAACGGCTCACGCGCCTGGTCGCCGAAGACGGCGAGATGCCGTTCCGGCTTTACTATAACGGCGACAAGATCGATGACAGCCACCGCTATGTGTTGGACGCCCGGGTGATTCTGGACGGCGCCGTGCAGTTCACCACCACCGCGCCCCACCGGGTGCTGGGCGGCACCGGGGACAGCCCGACAACCCTGTCACTGCACGCCGCCACCGCCGAGCCGCCGTTCGCCGACACCTACTGGAAACTGATCCAGGTCGGCGGCGAGCAGACGCCGCCACCCCAGGACCAGAACCGCCAGGCGCATCTGGTGTTTCACAGCGAAGCGCAGCAAGTGAAAGGCAGCACCGGCTGCAACAGCCTCACCGCCGGCTACCAAAACGACGACGGCCGTCTTACCCTCGAACCACTGGCCACCACCAAACGGGCCTGCAGCGGGCCCGATCAGGCGCAGGCCTTCACCGACGCCCTGGCGCGCACGCAACGGTTTGAGATCCAGGGGCAGCGCCTGACGCTGTACGGCGAAGGCGAGCAAGCACTGGCGATCCTGCAAGCGGAGTATCTGTTCTGATGCGCGTTCACTATCTGTCCCATGTGCCGTTCGAAAAACTCGGCACCATGGAAACCTGGCTGGCACAACGGGGCGCCGCGCTGTCCGCCACCCGCTTTTATCGAGGCGACGCCCTGCCCGAGCCGGAGCAGTTGGATACGCTGATCGTCATGGGTGGGCCCATGGGCGCCGACGACGAGGCCCGCTACCCGTGGATGACGGCGGAAAAGCGCTTTATCGAACAATGCATCGAGGCGGACAAGAAAGTGCTGGGCGTATGCCTCGGCGCGCAGTTGATCGCCCGCGTGCTGGGTGCCCCGGTCACCGCCAACCCGGAGCCGGAAATCGGCTGGTTTCCGGTGCAAAGCACCGAGGCCGGGCGGCGTGACCCGGTCGGCGCCCTGTTCGATGACGGCGCGCCGGTGCTGCATTGGCACGGCGATACCTTCGCGATTCCCGACGGCGCCGTGCATCTGGCGCGCAGCTGGGGCTGCGACAACCAGGCCTTCCGTTTCGGTGACCGGGTGCTGGGGCTGCAGTTTCATTTGGAGCTGGGCGAGAAAGAGGCACGCGCGCTGTGCCGCGAATGCGCCGATGAACTAAAAGACGGGCCCTGGATTCAGGGCGAAGCGGAGATGCTCGCGGACCCGGCCCGCTTCAGCGCCGCGCAGCGGCGCCTGGGCCGGGTTCTCGAAACGTTTCTGGATATCTGAACCGGCGGCGGCTCAGGCCTGGGCCCGGGCCGGCGCCTCGGCGGTGGTTTCGGCGACCCGGCCGGCGGCGCACAGGATCGCCTGCAACGCCGCCGCCGTGGTGTCGGCGGCCAGCGCCACCGCGCTCTGCACCCGCTCACCGACACGCACCCGCACACAGGCCATGGCGTTGGCTTCGGTGTCATCGCCCAGGGACGATTCGTCGAAGGCCTCCACACGAATCTGCCAGCCGTGGCGACGGTTGAGCGCGTCCACCAGGGCGCCCACGGCCCCTTCACCCTGACCGTTGAGATCCACGGTGTCGCCTTTGTCGCCGACACTGATGCTCGCCTTGACGCCGGCATCGGTGCGATGCAGATCGTAGGAACGCAGCGTCCAACCCGCCGGGATATTCAGGTAGTCGCCGTTAAAGCGGCGGTGAATACGCTCGCCGGTGATCTCGCCGCCGTCTTCCTCGGCGTCCTGCTGCACCACCAGCGCCAGCTCCTGTTGCAACCAGCGCGGCAGCGTCAGGCCGAAATCCCGCTCGAGTACATGGGCCACGCCGCCCTTGCCGGACTGGGAATTAATCCGCACCACTTCCTCGTAGCGGCGGCCCAGATCGTGGGGATCGATGGGCAGGTACGCCACCCGCCAGGTGTCGCCCGGCTTGTACTGGGCCAGACACTTGCGAATCGCGTCCTGGTGGCTGCCGGAAAAGGCAGTGAACACCAGATCGCCGGCGTAGGGGTGACGCGGATGGGTCTGGATCTCGGTGATCTCCTCCACCAGCGCGATGATTTCTTTCATGCGCGAGAAGTCGATCTCCGGGTCGATGCCCTGGGCATAGAGGTTCATGCCCGCCGTCACCAGGTCCATGTTGCCGGTGCGCTCACCGTTGCCCAGCAGGGTGCCTTCCACCCGGTCGGCGCCGGCCATCACCGCCAGCTCCGCCGCCGCCACGCCGCAGCCACGGTCGTCGTGGGTATGGACGCTGATCAGCACATGCTCGCGATAGCGAATGCCGTCGTTGACGGTTTCCACCTGGTCGGCGAACACGTTCGGCGTGCTCACTTCCACGGTGGCCGGCAGGTTGATGATCACCCGCTGGCCCTGGTCCGGGCGCCACACATCGTTGACCGCGTCGATCACCTCAATGGCGAAATCGGTCTCGGTGGCACTGAAGGTTTCCGGCGAATACTGGAAGCTCCAGTCGGTGTCCGGCTGGGCGGCGGCGCAATCACGCACCCACTGGGCGGCCTGGGCGGCGATCTTCTTGCAGCCGTCTTTGTCCACATTGAACACCTGCTGACGGAACGTCGGCGAGGTGGCGTTGTAGATGTGGACAATGGCCTTCTTGGCCCCTTGAAGCGATTCGAAGGTGCGCTCGATCAGTTCCTGGCGCGCCTGGGTCAGCACCTGGATGCTGACGTCGTCCGGCACCAGGTCGTCCTCGATCAGCGCCCGGCAGAAATCGTAGTCAATCTGACTGGCGGACGGGAAACCCACCTCGATTTCCTTGTAGCCGAGCTCCACCAACAATTGAAAGAAACGCTTCTTCTGAGCCACGTTCATCGGCTTGATCAGCGCCTGGTTGCCGTCGCGCAGGTCCACCGCCGCCCATAGCGGGGCTTTCTCGATGCGGCGGGACGGCCAGCGGCGGTCCGGCTTATCGACGGCGGGGAAAGGCGCGTATTTGCGATGATCAAAACTCATGACGGACTCCTTGAATTCGGTATGCCTGGGCCGGTTCCGGGATCACCGGTGTGTTGGCCGCGCGGCTGGTCAAGCCGTGGCGTTGGGTTCGGTACCGACCCCCGCCCGGTAAGGCGGAGGCCCGTGACCGACTGCGGTCCGGCTTATGGCCTTCCTGCAGCGACAGGACACAGTCTAGGCGCCGGGCCCGGCAATGTGCTTGCTTTTTACCGGGATATTCGCCATTTTCAGCAATGAAAATCCTATAATTATCCGATTAAAGAGGGTTTATTGCGTGGCGAAGGAAAAACCGGCAAATCTCGACCGTACCGACGTGCGTATCCTGCGCGCCTTGCAGCAGGACGGCGGCCTCACCAACCAGCAACTGGCGGAACAAGTGGGCCTGTCGCCGTCACCCTGCTCGCGGCGCGTGCAGAAGCTGGAACAGGCGGGCGTGATCCTGCGCCGGGAAACCGTGCTCGACCCGCGCAAGCTGGGGCTCGACCTCACCGTGATGATCCAGATCAGCATGGACCGCCACACCCCGGAGCGCTTCGCCAACTTCGAAGCCACCGTGGGCGAGTACCCGGAAGTGCAGCAGTGCTATCTGGTCACCGGCCAGGAAGCGGACTACCTGCTCAAGGTGGTGGTGCCGGATATCGACCACTACCAGCAGTTCCTGCTCAACAAGATCACCCGCATCGAGGGCGTCAGCGGCGTTCATTCCAGCTTCGTGATGCGCCGGGTGATCGACACCTCCGCCCTGCCCCTGGATTACATCGATTAAGTCGCGACGCCCATCCTGTTACCCTGACGTCATGAAACAGCTGCTGATCGTCGCCCACGCTCCGTCGCCCAACACCCGCCGGCTGGTGGACGCCGCCCTGAAGGGGGCCGGCCACCCGGATATCGAGCAGGTGTCGGTGACCTGGAAGCCGCCGCTGGAGGCGGGGCCGGAGGACGTGCTGGCCTGCGACGCGATTCTGCTCGGCACCACCGAGAACCTGGGCTATATGAGCGGCGCGCTGAAGGACTTCTTCGACCGCACCTACTACGCGGTGATCGACGACAAACAGGGCCTGCCCTGCGCGCTCTACATCCGCGCCGGCCTGGACGGCACCGGCACCCGCCGGGCGGTGGAGTCGATCGTTACCGGTCTGCGCTGGAACTGGGTTCAGGACCCGCTGGTGTGCAAGGGCGAGTGGCAGGACGCCTTCGCCGACCAGGTGGAAGAGCTGGGTATGTACCTGGCCGCCGGCCTGGATTCCGGCATCTTCTAGGGGCCTGTGAACAGGCCCTGGTTTTACCCAGGCGCCGGGCGCGCCTGTCGCTTCGGCGACCGCCAGGTTCTGTCCTCGCCGCTACACTTCGCGGCCCCGAAAACGGCTCGCAGGATTGAACCATGTCCATGTTGCCGGCGCCCTCGGTGCCGTCTCTGAAATCCGCCCGCCGCTGGCTCGGCAACGCCGGCCAGCGTCTGTTCCGCAGTGAAGTTCTGGTACAGGCCGACGCCACGCCTTTTCAGGTGATCGGCGATGACGGCCTGGTCCAGCTGCGCTACTACCCGCCGCTGCGGGAAAGCCAGATCGAGCTGGACAACGGCGACGTGGTGCCGGTCGCCACCCGGACCCAGCGCACGCCGCTGGTGCTGGTGCCGCCGCTGGCGGTGAACATGCTGATCTACGATCTGTTCCCACGCCGCAGCCTGGTGCGCTACCTGCGCGCGCGGGGCTTTGAGCTGTATCTGGTGGACTGGGGGCGGCCCGGGCGGGCGGAGAACCATCACAGCCTGGCCACCTACTTCGCGGAAAAGCTGCCGGCGCTACTGGAACGGGTACGCGCGCACAGCAGCGAGCGCCGGCTGAGCCTGCACGGCTGGAGCTTCGGTGGCCTGTTCAGCCTGTGCTACGCGGGGCTCGGCCAGGACCCGGACCTCGCCAATCTGGTGCTGGTGGGCACGCCCACGGACTATCACCGCAACGGCGCCCTGGGCAAACAGTACCGGCGCCTGAGCCGCAACCTGAAGTGGTTGCGGCGGCGCACCGGGCTGCGCGCCCACGACTTTAACCCGGCCTGGCTGCGGTCACCGGGGTGGGCCAACAGCCTCGCCTTCAAACTGACCAACCCGGTGGCCAGCGTGCAGGGCTACTGGAATCTGGTGAAGAACCTGCACGACCGGGATTTTGTCAGCGCCCACGCCACCAACGGCGCCTTTCTGAACGACATGGTCGCTTACCCCGGCGGCGTGATTCAGGACATCATTCATTATCTGTGGGTGGACAACGTGGTCGCCCGGGGCCAGCTGCCGATGCCCGGCGGCGGCGGTCAGCTCAGCCGCGTGCAGGCCAGCATTCTCAATATCACCGGCGCCGGCGACCCCATCGTCACCCGGGATTGCAGCCACGCCATGGACACCCTGGTGGGCAGCCGGGACAAGACCTACGTCACCATCCCCGGCGGCCACATGGGCATCCTCGGCGGCGCCACCGCCCAGCAGGAAAGCTGGGCGATGATCGCCGACTGGCTGTGCCAGCGGGACTAACCGCGGGGGCGGCTAGAGAAAGCCGAGCAGGCCGGCGAGCAGATTGGTCACCGGCGAAAGCAGGTCAAGCAGCCCGCCCAGCGGGCTCAAGGCCCGGTCCAGCTGGGCGGTAATTTCCCGGGTGAGCGTGGCCAGCACCGACGAGATGGCGTTACCCGGCAGCGTGGCCTGGTCGACGTTCTCCAGCCACAGCACATCATTCACCACCTGCTCCAGCACCACCTGAATGGTGCCCACCAGTTGCTCACCGGTGGCGCTGGTATCGAGCAGTACCAGCTGTTCCAGGGTGTTGGCGAGGCCCAGCGAGACACTGGACAGCACCTTGGTGAGGCCGGACAGCACCGGCACGTCCGGGGTCTGCTCGTTGACGCCGTCGACAATGTTGTCCAGGTTGCGCGCCAGTTGCACCAGCGGGCCGGCCAGGAACGCCACATCCTGCAGCGTGCCGGAAGACTCACCCTCGAAATCCGCACCGTTACCGAGCCCGTCGCTGAGCGCCTGGAAGGCGCCGCCCAGCTGGTCAAACGGCGCCGGCAGGGTGCTGGTGTCGATGGCGTCCAACTGCTGGGCGGCGGCCAGCGCCCCCTGGAACGCCTGACTCATATCGGCGTCATCGCCACCGGAGATCGCCGCCGCGGCGCCGTCCAGGGCGCTGAACAGCGTGTCCAGCCCGGCCAGAATCTGCGCCGCCACTTCCTGCTGCGGCCCTTCCGGCAGGCCGGCCATGGCCTGGTTAAAACCGGAGATCAGCTGGTCACGGAACGCCTGCAACGGGCCACTGAAATCCGCGTCGAAACCGTCCGGCAGGGGCAGCGGGAACGCGTCGCCGCCGGTGAAGATATCGCTGGAGAAATCGTTGCCGGGGGCAATCCCCACCTCGGGTTGCTTGTCGTAGCAGCGCTGATAGGCCGGGGTGGCCTGGCCAGCGTCGAGCACGCCCAGCCCTTCGACACCCGGCTCCACCACATAGGCTTCCAGGCACAGCCGCGCCGGCGTGCCGGCCTGGCTGTCCGCTTCCACCGCTTCCATCCAGAAGAACCCGTAGACGTCACCCATTTGGAAAGGCGCCTGGTTGCGCTCCGGGTCGTCCAGGCTGCGCATCTTGCTGGCGGCGCCGCTGACCACGAACTCGGTGCGGCCGCATTCAGGCACCGCGTCGAGCACCTGCAAATCATGGTCGTGGCCGGCGAAGAAGAAATCCGCCTTGTCGCACACCGCCTCTTCCATGAACGCCCGCCAGCGATCGCCAGCCAGCACCGGCAGTATTTCGCTGGGCACGCCGTCGTAGTTGCCGGCGTTGCCGTGGCTGCCGTTGGACAGATAGGGATGGTGGGCCAGGCCGATTTTGAATTCCGCCTGGGAGCCGCCGATGGCGCTTACCGCCCAGTTCAACTGGTTGATGCCGTAGGTGTGGTAGGCGTAGTCCAGATCCGCGTCGGCGAAGCCGCCGGCGATCGGGTTGGAATCCAACGCGAACAACGACACCAGCGGCGCACCGCTCTCGGTTTCACCAGCGTCCTGCTGGAAATAGCGATCCGGCATGATCCAGCGGTCGGACAGGCGGCCGTCGAAATAGGTGTAGTCCACCTGGAACTCACCGCGCGCGTTGCCGGCGCCGTCGCCGCCTACATAGGCGGTGTTGTCGTGGTTACCCAGCACCAGATAGAACGGCAGATCCACCGGCTCGAACGGCAGCTCGAATTTCTCCTCGAACTGCGGGTCGTCGACGCTGGTGACACCGGATTCGTAAATATTGTCCCCCAGCCCGACGACAAAATCACAGCCGGGCCGCTCGGGGTCATTTTCCGCCCCCAGTTTCACCGCACAGATGTCCGCCATGGCCTGGCCGACCGCGTAGGCGCCGTCCGAGCCGCTGCCGGAATCGCCGATGGTCAGAAAGCGCACCCGCTCCAGCACCGTCGGTTCTGGTTCCGGCTCCGGGTCCACCGGGGTTTCCGGTTCTTCGGGTTCATTGGGCTGCGGTGTGGTACCACCGTCGCTGCCACTGTCACCACCGCAGGCGGCCAGGGTCAGACCCAGAGCGGCGGCCAGCGCCAGTCGTTGGATTGTCCAGTTCATGCCATCTCCTCCGTGGCTGCGCTCGCCGGTGCCGGCGGGTGGAACAGCGCGGTGCGCAGGGTGCGCGGCCGCGACGGGCTCAGCCCGCCTTCGCGCAGGCGGCTGTCACCGCTGTACACCGCCACTAATTTGGTTTTGCTTTCGTCGATCTGCCCGCGCAGGTCGAAGGACTCGATGTCGCGGGCGTAATAGAACTCCGCCTGGGCGCGCTGGCGGTTCACGTCCATCAGGATGAAACCGCGGGACTTGGCTTCCACATAGCGGATGTGCGGGTTGACCACCGGAATGGCGACGCCGGCCAGTTCCGCGGCGCCTTCCGGGAAGCCCGGGCTGGTCACCGCCGGGGTAACGAATTCGGTGGCCAGGGGCGCATCGAACAGGTCCCCCAGCAGGGTGCCCGGGTTGCGATAGATCTCACTGGCCCAGGAGGTGTGAATATCGCCGGTGAGAATCACCACGTTGTCGATGTTGTTGTCGTCCAGGTGGTTGAGAATCTTCAAACGATCCGCGGCGTAACCGTCCCACTGATCCATGTTGATCGCCGACAGATTGCCGCGCAGTTGCGGCGCATGCTCATTGAGCGAGGGGATCTCGGCGATGTTGAGCTGGGCGAACATCACCTGCTGACCGATGAAGCGCCAGCGGGCGGTGGACGCGCTCAGGCCATCCAGCAGCCACTGCATCTGGGTGTCGCTGATCAGACGCCGCTCCGGGTCGTTACGGGCCGGATCAAACGGCACCGACAGGGGCTCGTCGCGGCCCTCGAGACGGGTATCCAGCATGCTCAGATCGATCAGATCACCGAACTGGAAGCGCCGGTAAATGGTGGCGACATCCCCCGGGTTCTGCTCGCGGATCGGCATCCATTCGAAATACACCCGGCGGGCGATGTTCTTGCGCGTCTCCCAGTCGCCTTCGGTGAGCGGCTGATGGTTCTCGGCGCCGTCCTGGTAGCTGTCGTTGGTGCTTTCGTGGTCGTCCCAGATCACGATCATCGGGTACTGCCGGTGCACCGCCTGCAGGTCCTGGTCGCCTTTGTACTGGGCGTGGCGCTGGCGGTAGTCCTCCAGCGTCACCATTTCGTGGGGCGGCTGCGGGTCCCGGTCGGGCACGTCGCCGTATTCGCCGATGCCGTATTCATACAGGTAATCGCCCAGGTGCAGCACGAAATCCAGATCGCCGTGATCGGCCAGGGTCTTGTAGACGGAAAAATAACCGTGGGAAATATTGGCGCAGGACACCACCGCGAAACGGGCCCGGTCCACATATCGGTCCGCCGCCGGCAGCGTGCGGGTGCGGCCAATGGGAGAGCGCTGGTCCGCCACGCTGAACTGGTAGTAATACCAGCGCCCGGCTTCCAGGCCGGTAGCGTCCTGTTTGACGCAGAAATCGTGCTGCGCGTCGGCGCGGGTCTCGAAGCGCGCCACCGGGTCCAGCAGCGCCGCGTCCCGGGCTACCGTGACGGTCACCGGTATCGGCGCCGTCGTGTCCTCACGGGGGGTAACGCGGGTCCACAGCATCACCCGGTCGGCGAGCGGATCGCCGGAGGCCACCCCGTGGGCGAAATCCACCCGAGGGACCGTCGGCTCCGAAGGGCCCGGGGTCTCCGGCTCGTTGGGCTGATTCGGCGCATCCGTGGACGGCGGCGGAGAATCAGAAGAACTCCCCCCACCACAACCGGCCACCCAGGTAGCGGCGCTACCCACGGCCATGGCCTGCACCAGACGACGACGCTTGCGATCCATACCCCGATCTCCCCTAATAAAGAATGCAGGCAAAGCGTAAGCAGGAAGTTGCATTTGGACAGTTGCACGACCGTGCCAAACTGTTGCGCTCTGTAAAACCGTGTAAACGCCCAGCGAAGATTGACAAAGGCATGACAGGCACAGGACGGTTCCGTGAAATCGAATGCGCACGGGGCTTGAATTACCGGTGCCGGAGACGCAATGCTGGGGACAGGCCGTATTGTTCAAACGGCACTTTCAAGCCAATCAGGAGGAGAGCATGCGCATTACTGTGGAAGGCGTGAACGAAGGCCAACCGGTTCCCGGCCCGTTCGCATTCGCGGTACCCGAGCCCAAAGAACACATGAGCCTGAGCGATAACCGCAACCCCAAGGTGGTCTGGGACGGTGTACCGGAAGGCACCCGGAGTTTCGCCCTGCTGGTGGTGGACCCGGACGCACCCACCGATGCCTCCGACGTGAACCAGGACGGCAAAACCGTGCCCGCGGACCTGCCCCGGGCGGATTTCTATCACTGGGTCCTGGTGGATATTCCCGCCGACATACGGCAGATCGATGAAGGCGAGGACGCCGACGGCGTGGTTCCGCGCGGCAAGGACATCGGGCAAACCGCGAAAGGCCTTCGCGGCGCCAATGACTACACCGACTTCCTGGCCGGCGACCCGGACATGAAAGGCGTCTACGGCGGCTACGACGGCCCCTGCCCGCCCTGGAACGACGAACGGCTGCACCACTACACCTTCACCGTCTACGCGCTGGACGTGACGACCCTGGGCCTGAGCGGCGAAATACGCGGTCCCCAGGTGGTGGAAGCCATGCAGGGCCACATCCTCGACCAGGCCAGCGTCACCGGCACCTACACTCTGAACCCCAACGTCTGACGACGACAGCGCCCGGCAACGCCGGGCGCTAAATCACCGTGAACGCCCCCGGCAGATGCTGCCGCAGGGTGATCAGGTTTTCTTCCCGCACGTCCATCTCGCCGAAACAATTGGCCACCGTGCCCGTATAGCGCAGGCCGTCCGCCTGAATCGCCTCGGCGGTGAGCAGCGCGTGGCTGATGCAGCCCAGTTTCATGCCCACCACCTGGATCACCGGCAGATTCAATTCCACCGCCAGCGCGGACAGCATTTCCCGATCATTGAGCGGCACCCGCCAGCCGCCGGCGCCCTCCACCAGCACCAGATCCGCCGGGTGACTGCTCAGGGCGCCGCGCACATAGCCGGCCAGCTGCGACAGGCTGATACGACGACCCTCCTGCCGGGCGGCGATGTGCGGCGCGATGGCCGCCTTCAGCGCCACCGGGTTGACCAGCTCATAGGGCAGCGACAGCGACGACGACGCCATCAGATTCAGGGCGTCCTCGTTGCGCAAGCCGTCGGCGGTGTCCTCGCAGCCGGCGGCGATCGGCTTGAGCCCGTAGCAGCTCAACCCGGCCTCCCGGGCGCGTTCCAGCAGCCGGCAGCTGACCCAGGTTTTGCCCACCTCGGTGTCGGTACCGGTGATAAAGAACACGCCTTTGAGAACCGGCAGCGGGGGGCGTTCGGGGGAAGGGGTATCAGCCATGGGATTCCTTGATTGCCTCGACGAACAGTACGTCCCAGGTGAGCGGCAGTCCGGCCGGCTGGCGGCGCGCCTCATAGGCGTCGCACAGGGCCCGCCAGGCCGCCTTGCCGGTAAGGCCGGTGGCGCCGCCCTGCACATGATCGACCCCAGTGGCCTTGAAGGCCCGCACCAGGGTTCTCACGTCCGGGTAGTGCTCGGTGAACGCCATCCGCCGCCATTGCTGGGGGAACAGACCGGCGCCCTCCAGCGCCTGGCGCCAGTCGGCTTCCGCCGGCAGGCGATTCAGGCGCGGGCGGCGGGCGCCGTCGGCGGCGGCCCAGCTGTCGCGCAGCTCGTGCAGCGAGCCGGCCAGCGGCACCGCCAGCAACAGGTGGCCGCTGGGCACCAGCACGCGAGCCACTTCGGTCATGGCCCGTTCCGGCAGGCACCATTGCAACGCGAAGCTGGAGTACACCAGCCCTTGGCCGGCGTCGGCCAACGGCAGCCGTTCGGCGTCCGCGCACAGCGGTTGGAAGCGGTCACCGGTGCGCCCACGCGCCCGGGCCTCCGCCAGCATCGACGGCGACAGGTCCACCGCCAGCCAGCGGCTGTCCGGCCAGCGGCTCTGCTGACGCCGGGCCAGGGGCGCGGTGGCGCAGCCCAGCTCCAGGGCCCGGCGGTCGGGCAGCTGCGCCGGCGCCATGTCCAGCAGGCTGAGCGCGCAGGCCAGCTGCAGGCCGGCGTGGGCGTCGTAACTGGGCGCGGCGCGACCAAAGCGGTCGCTGACCGCCGCCTTATCCATCAATGAGCTGGTGTCGGCGATAGAAGTCATAAACGGCCCGGGTAAAGGTATCGGGGGCGGACAGGAACGGCACATGGGCGACCTGCTCGATCAGGGCGGTGTCGCCACGCTCGTTCAGCAGCGGCGCCACCGCGGCCATGGCCGCCGCCGGCACGATGTTGTCGCGCGCGCCGAAGATCATGTGCAGCGGCACCGCCAGCGCCGACAGGTCGCCGCGCAGGTCGGTGTCACGCAGGATCGCGAGCCCCTCGCGCAGCGCCCGGTGGGCGGGCAGGCCACAGAAATAGAGAATCTCTTTAAGCCGCGCCACGTCCTGGCGCATGCTTTCCGCGCCCTTGCAGTTGAGCGCCAGAAAACGCACCAGGGTGCCTTCGTAATCTTCCCGGCACATCTGCTCGAAGGCGTTGAAAATGTCCGGCTTCATCGCCGCCGGCCAGTCGTCGGCGGCGGTGAAGCGCGGCGTAGTGGCCACCGTGACCACGGATTGCACGCGCTCCGGGTGATCCAGCGCCAGCCGCAGCGCCACCAGCCCACCCAGGGACCAGCCCAGCAGATGGGCGCGCGCCGGCATCACCGCGGCCACCTGGTCGGCCAGGAAGTCCAGGGTGTAGGGGTCATTGGGCAGGGGGCTCTGGCCCATGCCCGGCAGGTCCACCACGGTGACCCGGAAGCGTTCCAGCAGCGCCGGCACGATGTCATCGAAGACAATGGCGTGCAGACCCCAGCCGTGGATCAACACGATGTCCTGGGCCTGGTCGTCACTGACGCCGGTGGCTTTGTAGGTGTTATGGAAGGGAATCAGACGCGGCATGGGTTGTCCTCCAGGGCGCCCAGCAGGCGGTCCACGTCCGCCTCCCGGTGCGCGGCGGAAAGGGTGACGCGCAGCCGTGCCTGGCCCTCCGGCACCGTGGGCGGGCGGATCGCGGACACCAGCACGCCGTGCTCCGCCAGGACGCGGCTCAGCGCCAGCGCGGCGCCGTCGTCGCCGATCAGGATCGGTTGGATCGGGGTGTCGGAATCGATCAGCGTGTAGCCCAGCTCGGCGGCGCCGCGACGAAACCGCTCGATCAATGCGGCCAGGTGCTGGCGGCGCTCCGGTTCGCGGCGCGCCTTATCCAGGCTCACCAGGGTGGCGGCGGCCACGGCGGCGGGCATGGCGGTGGTGTAGACATAGGTGCGGGCGAACTGAATCAGCGTTTCGATCAGCTCATTGGAACCGGCCACGAAGGCGCCGGCGGTCCCCAGCGCCTTGCCGAGCGTGCCCATGTACACCGGCACCCGCTCATTGACCCCCTGCGCGAAGGCGGTGCCCCGGCCCTGGCCGTCCAGCACGCCCAGGCCGTGGGCGTCGTCCACCATCAGCCAGGCATCGCCCGCCTCGCAGGCGTCCAGATAGGCGGCCAAGGGCGCCTGGTCGCCGTCCATGCTGAACACGCCGTCGGTGACCACCAGCTTGCGTTCGGCGTCGCTGCGCGCCAGTTGCGCGGCCAGGGCCTCGGCGTCGTTGTGGGCGAAGCGTCGGAAGCGGGCGCCGCTGAGCAGGCCCGCGTCCAGCAGGGAGGCGTGGTTAAGGCGGTCCTGGAACACGGCGTCGCCTTTGCCCATCAGCGCGGTGATGGCGCCGATATTGGCCATATAGCCGGTGGAGAACAGCAGCGCCCGCTCGCGGCCAGTGTGCGTCGCCAGGGCCTCTTCCAGCATCTGATGCGGACGCTGATGCCCGCACACCAAATGGGAGGCGCCACTGCCCACGCCCCAACGGTCGGCGGCATCGCGGAACGCCGCCACCACGTCCGGGTCGTTGGCCAGGCCCAGGTAGTCGTTGGCGCAGAAATTCAGGTGTTCACGGCCGCCCACCACCGCCGTACGGCCACTGGGGCCGTCCATCAGCGTCGGCTGACGGAAGCGCTGCCGGGCGCGCCGTTCGTCCAGGCGCGCGGAAAGGTCGAAAGCCAAGGGGGGACTCCGCGCGGTTCAGGCGTCCAGCTTCCGATGGGCGGGGCGGCCGGTATCCTTATCCAACACGTGCTTGGCGCCGCGCTTGGAAGGACTCCCCAACGCATCGTGGTACAGGCCGCTTTGCGCCGCTTCGTTCTCCGCCACTTGCTGGCGCAGCGCTTCCTCGTGGGCTTCGTCGGAAGCCTCGTGGCGCGGGTCCAGGGAATGAATGCCGAGACGCTTGAACAGCTGGTGGTCGTGGCTGGCTTCCGGGTTGTCGGTGGTCAGCAGACGCTCGCCGTAGAACATGGAGTTGGCACCGGCCATGAAGCACAGGGCCTGGGCCTCGTCGTTCATTTCCTGGCGCCCGGCGGCCAGCCGCACATAGGAGGCCGGCATCAGAATGCGCGCCACCGCCACGGTGCGCACGAACTCGAACGGGTCCAGATCGTCCACGTCGGCCAGCGGCGTGCCTTCGATCTTAACCAGCATGTTGATCGGCACCGACTCCGGATGCTCCGGCAGGTTGGCCAGCTGCTGTAGCAGGCCGACCCGGTCGTTGCGGTTCTCGCCCATGCCGACGATGCCGCCGCAGCACACCTTCATGCCGGCGTCGCGCACATTGGCCAGAGTGGTCAGGCGGTCGCTGTAGGTACGGGTGGTGATCACCTGGCCGTAGTATTCCGGCGAGGTGTCCAGGTTATGGTTGTAGTAGTCCAGGCCGGCTTCGGCCAGGCTTTGCGCCTGCCCCTCGTCGAGCATGCCCAGGGTCATGCAGGTTTCCAGCCCCAGGGATTTCACCTGGCGCACCATATCCAGCACATAGGGCATGTCCTTGGCGCGCGGACTGCGCCAGGCGGCGCCCATGCAGAACCGCGAGGCGCCCTTTTCCTTGGCGGCGCGCGCCTCTTCCAGCACCCGCTCCACCTCGAGCAACTTCTCTTTCTCCAGCTCGGTGTTGTAGTGGCCGGACTGGGAGCAGTACTTGCAGTCTTCCGGGCAGGCGCCGGTCTTGATCGACAACAGCGTGCTCACCTGCACCGCGTTGGGATCGAAATACTGGCGGTGCACGGCGGCGGCCCGGAAGATCAAATCATTGAACGGCAGGGCGAACAGCGCTTCGATCTCACCGCGGTGCCAGTCGTGGCGTACGGCGTTCGGGGCGGCTTCGGACAGGGGCGTGGCGGCGGCTACAGTCATGATGAAATCTCTCTGAACAGTCCGCATCAGACTAGCAGCGCCCCCGCCCCTGTCAACTTCCAACACGTAACAAGGTTAACCAATGGTTATTTATTGACCATTTATGCCTTTAGAAATTGTAGTTGAGCTTGAGGCTGTATTGGCGGGCATCGCCGTAATAGCCGCCGTTATAGAAGCCCAGGTTGTTGTAGTACTTCTCGTTGGTGAGGTTGCTCACATTGGCGGTCACCGCCAGGGCCGGGTTGAAGCGGTAGCGGGCCATCAGATCCACCAGGGTGTAGCTGTCCTGGACGAACTTGTATTTTCCACTCTGACCCGGGCGGTCGACGAAAGCGTAGATCTCGTTTTGCCAGGCGACCCCGGCCCCTACCGTCAAGCCCTCAAGCCGGCCGGTCAGACGGTAGCGGGTGGACAGGCGCACCATCTCCTCCGGCGAGGTGGTGTTCAGCTCGTCGCCGTCCGGGTCTTCGGTGACCCGGTGCGTGTAGCCGGCCAGCATCTGCCAGCGCGGCAGGATCTCGCCGGAGGCGGTCAGCTCGAAGCCGTTGGTCTGCGCGCCATCCACGGCCCGGTAGGCCTCGGAATTGGGCGGCCCGCCGGGGAGCGGTTCGCCGGTGCCCTCGGCCAGGTTGTCCTGGTCGACACGGAACACCGCCACGCTGGTGTTAAGACGACCGCCGCCGAATTCACTCTTCAGGCCGGCCTCGTAGCTGTTGCCCTCTTCCGGATCGAGGATCTGGTTGTTCAGGTCCCGCTGGGTTTGCGGCTGGAAGATGCTGGTGTAGCTGGCGTAGACGGAGTGGCGCTCGGTGAGGTCGTACACCACGCCGGCGAAGGGCACCACTTCACCGTTTTCCTGGTAGCGCTCGGCAAAATCGCCGCTCCAGTTGAAGCCGCCACGGTCGACCCGCCAATCCACCACACGGGCGCCGGTGATCACCGCCAGGTCGTCGGTGGGTTTGAAGCGGGCGGTGGCGTACAGGCCGGTCTGTGAGGCGCGCTCGTTTTCATCGGTATTGATGTCGCCCCACAGCGGCTTGGCCCGGTTGCCGTCCCAGGTAAAGAGATTGTCCAGGGTGCTGTCGAAGTTCACCGAGGGCTGCCCGATGTAGTCGACCTTGCTGCGCGAATAGCTGGCGCCAACGATCAGCTCATGGTGCCGGCCGAACAATTCGAAGGGACCGTTGGCATAGGCGTCGAAGGTATGCTGGGTCTTATCCTCTATATAGCGACCGGACCAGAACGTCAGCCCGCTGCCGTCCCGATTCAGGGTGCCGCCACCGGCGGAGGCCAGCTGGGCGTCATAATTATTTTCCTGGTAGGTGTAGGCGAGTTTGCCGTACCAGCCGCCGTTGAACTGGTGCTCCAGATTGACGAAGGCGGTACGGGCCTCCTGGGCCCAGCTGCTCCAGTCGGTGGCCGGGTTGGTGTCCCGGTCCAGATCGGCGATGCCTCCGTCACTGTAGAACAGCGGCACGCCGCCCCAGGTGGAGCCTTCCGGGTCGTAGTCCATGGAATCCACGCCCAGGGTGAGCATGGTGTTCTCGGAGATATCCGCCTCCAGGACCCCGTAGAACACCTGCTTTTCGTTTTCGTAGTGCTCCAGGAAAGACTCGCCCTGCTCGTAGGCGGTGACAAAGCGGCCGCGCACCTGGCCGTCCTCGGTCAGCGGGCCGCCCACATCCAGCTCGCCCCGGTAGCCGTTCCAGCTGTTCGCTTCCAGGCCCGCCTGGCCGGCGAATTCCCGGGTGGGCTTCTTGCGCACCAGGTTGATGGTGGCGGACGGATTACCGATACCGTGCAGCAGGCCGCTGGCGCCGCGCAGCACTTCGATGCGGTCGTAGATAAAGGTGTCCGCGTGGGCGCTCTGCTTACCCAGGGTGCTGCTGCGCATGGACGGCATGCCGTCGTAGAGGAAATTGGTAATGTCGAAGCCGCGGGCGCTGAAGGTGAGCCGCTCGGTGTCCTGGGCGTTAACGGTGACGCCGGGGGTCCGCCGCATCACCTCGGCGACGCTGTTGAGGCCGAAATCCTCCATCTGCTCGCGGGTAATCACGGTCACCGACTGGGGCGTTTCCCGGGGCGAGAGCACCATACGGGTAGCGGTGTTGCTGGCGCCGCTGGTGTAGCTGCCGGACCCTTCCGTGGTCATGCCGGCGTCGTAGCCGTCCACGGACGCGCCGACCACGTCGATGGCGTCCAGCTCATGGCTATTCTCGGTATCGTCGCCGGCCGCATGCAGGATGGGACTGCCGGCCAGAATCAGGCAGAGGGAAAGACGGGAAAAGCGTAATGCAGACATAGTTGGCCCCCAGTTGGTGTTTTCGACGATGGCTTGGGGAGACCTGGCTACGTCACTGGTCGGCAATGATAACCATTCTTATCTTTATGTCAAAAATACGTGAATTTCCTTCGCCGGCGCTTCGGCTTACCGTGATTCCAGCCACGGCCTACACGGCCTTGAGGGGATGTCGACTGGGCGGGTCCCGCCGCCGGGGCCATGATGGCGCCTTACACACCAAGGAAGACGGAGGACACGGATGTGGTTCGATCTTGCCGAGCCCTGCCTGTTGTGCGGCCGGCGCAGCACGCGGGGCCTTTGCCGGCTGTGCACAGGAGAGCTGCGCGACGGCGGCGCCCTGTACGACCCGCTTTGCCGCTGCGGGCTGCCCGGCACCGACGGCGGCGCGCTGTGCGGACGCTGCCTGCGGCGGCCGCCGCCGTTCACCACCACCTACTGCCACTGGATCTACCAGTTTCCGTTGGACCGGCTGATCAACGCCTACAAACACAAGGGCTGCCTGCCGGCGGAACGGGCGCTGGAACCCTTGCTGCGCGAGCAACCGCTGCCCTGGCCGGACGCCGAGGTACTCTGCCCCCTGCCCGCCCACTGGCGGCGCCGGCTGGCCAGGGGCTTCGACCAGGCGGAGCGGCTGGCGCTGATACTGGCCCGTCACTGGCGGCGCCCGGTGGCCCCCCTGCTGTTGCGCCACCGCCCCACCGGCCACCAACAGGGCCTGGGCCGCACGGAACGGGTGCGCAACCTGCGCCACGCCTTCCTGGCACGGCCCGGTGCACGCTACCGGCGCATCCTGCTGATCGACGATGTGATGACCACCGGCACCTCCGCCCGCGCCGCCAGCCGCGCGCTGCTCGAAGGCGGCGCCAAGGAAGTGCGCGTCTGGGCCCTGGCAAGAACCCTTTATCAGGCGCGCTAAGCCCACCTACAAAGTACTGTTTGTGGGAGCGAGCCCGGCTCGCGAAAGGCCGCCAACGGCGGCCGGCAGGATACCAGAGACGTTATTTTCGCCTGTCTGGCATCAGGCACCACGGGTCCTTCATAATGCCCTCTTCGTTCCGCAAACGGCCGCGCCCATGAAAATCAGCATCGCCCAAGGGCATAACCCGCCGCACAACATCAACGGCATCACCGTGATCATTGATGTGATCCGCGCCTTCACCACCAGTCACGAAGCGTTTCTGGGCGGCGCCAGCCATATTTACCCGGTGTCCAGCGCCGACGACGCCTTCCGGCTGCGCGAAGACTACCGGGAAGGGCTGTTGGTGGGTGAAGTGCAGGCGCTGCCCATCGACGGCTTCGACCACGGGAACTCGCCCTGGGAAATACGCCACACCGATGTGCGCGGCCGTTATCTGATCATGCGCACCACCAACGGCGTGGCCGCCACCCTGCGCGCCCGCGACAGCCGCCAGGTGCTGGTCGGCGCGCTGATCAACGCCGAAGCCACCGCCAACTACATCCGCGAGCGGAACCCGGACACCGTGGTGCTGGTGGCGTCGCACCCCACCGGCGACGAGGACGTGGCCTGCGCGGAATACATCCGTGGCCTGCTGGGCGGCGAGGGCATCAGCCTGGAGCAGGCCCGCGAGCGCACCCGCAACGCCTTCGCGGCGAAGAAATTCCTGGACGGCAGCCACCCGCGTCTGCGCCCGCAGGATATCGATATGGCCGCGTCCAGCGCCGGGCCGGACGCGCTGATCATGGGCGTGAGCTACGAACCGATTCCGCGCATCGACCTGATCCCGCGCTAACGCGCGGGCCCGGGGCGGCCTGCGTCCTGACCTTTTCCATCAAGCCCGCCGCTCCCCTTGATCAATGACGGCCCGGCGGGCGCCTGTTAGCGTCCCAGGCAACCTCTGACAAACTCCCTAATTCATTGCTTGGAACCGTCATGATCGAGTGGAACGAACAACAGCAGATGATCCAGAAGATGGTGCGCGACTTCGTGGCCAAGGAAGTGGTGCCCAACCTGGACGATATCGAATACAACGGCGTGCCGCCCTACGACATCCTGCGCAAGATGATCAAGACCTTCGGCATGGATGTGATGGCGACGCAGAACTACGAAAAGCAGATCGCCCGCGAAAAAGCCGCCGCCGAAAACGGCGAGGACGCCCCCACCAAGAAGAAGGACGGCCCCTCCGAGGGCGCCGGCGATCAGGCGGCGATGACCATGATTCCGATCATCGAGTTGAGCCGTCACGCCCAGGGGCTGGTCACCGCCATGGGCGTGTCCATGGGGCTCACCGGCGGCGCCATCATGAGCAAGGGCACCATCGAGCAGAAGGAACGCTGGGCGTTGCCGCTGCTGACCCTGGAGAAAGTGGGCGCCTGGGCGATCTCCGAGCCTAATTCCGGCTCCGACGCCTTCGGCCAGATGAAAACCCTGGCCAAGCGCGACGGCAACGGCGGCTACATCATCAACGGCAGCAAGACCTGGATCACCAACGGCCCCTACGCCGATACCATCGTGCTGATCTGCAAGCTCGATGAGGAAGGCGTGGAACCCAGGGATCGCAAGATCGTGTCCTTTATTCTCGACGCCGGCATGGAAGGCCTGGAACAATCCAAGCCGTTCAAGAAGATGGGCATCGGCTCTTCGCCCACCGGCGAGCTGTTCTTCAGCGATCTGAAAGTGGGCGCCGACCGCCTGCTCGGCGGCAGCGAAACCAGCTACGGCCGTTCCGGCGCCAAGGCCACCTTCATGCAGGAGCGCGCCGGCGTCGCCGCCATGGCCCTGGGGATGGTGGAGCGTGCTCTGGAACTGTCCACCGCCTACGCCCGTGACCGGGCCCAGTTCGGCCGCCCGATCGGCGACAACCAACTGATTCAACTGAAACTGGCGAAGATGGAAGTGGCGCGGGCCAACCTGCAGAACATGGTGTTCCGCTATATCGAAATGACCGCCGCCGGCAAGCAGATGAGCCTGGCGGAAGCCTCGGCGATGAAGCTGTACGCCGCCCAGACCGCCATGGAAGTGTCCACGGAGGCAGTCCAGGTGCACGGCGGCTACGGCTACATGCGCGAATCGCGTGTGGAGCAGCTGATGCGCGACGCCAAGATCCTGCAGATCTACGCCGGCACCGATGAGATGCAGATCATCGCCATCGCCCGGGACCTGCTGGGCAGAGGCTGAGCGGGCGCAAGCGGTAGGCTTGGAGCTTGCCGCTGGAAGCTTGTAGCCTTGAAGCAGCCAGCAACAAGGAGGACTCCCCATGGCACTACAGCAACAGCATTGCGAAGCCTGCCGCGCCGACGCCCCCCGCATCAGCGATGCGGAAGCGGACAAGCTGCGCGGCGAAATCCCGGAATGGAAACAGGTGGAGGAAGACGGCGAAGAGAAACTGCAGCGCCAGTTCAAGTTCAAGGACTTCGCCCAGGCTCTGGCGTTCACCAACCAGGTCGGCGACCTGGCGGAACAGGAGGGGCACCACCCGGCCCTGCTCACCGAGTACGGCAAGGTCACGGTGACCTGGTGGACCCATAAAATCGGCGGTCTGCACCGCAACGACTTCATCTGCGCGGCGAAGACCGACGCGCTGTTCGAAAAAAGGGCCTGACGTCGAATGGACTCACCCGCTCCCTGGACGCTAAGAGGGCACGCCTACGTCTGCGCCCTGGCGATGCCCGATGCCCTGCGTCGGCAACAAGGCGGCACCGCCGAAGCACTCGGCCCGGCGACGGGCCGCCTCGGGATAGTCATGTTCGTGGATTACCAGCGTTCAGAGGTGGGGCCGTACCGGGAGTTGTTGTTCATGCCCGGGCCCTGTCGCTTTCCAGACGGTCGCCGACGCTGGTCGATCGGCCGCATCTATGTGTCCAGCGAAGACAGCGCCCTCAATGGCAACCGCAACTGGGGCCTGGACAAGCGCGTGGCCTCTTTCCAGGTCGAGCGAACCCGCCACGGCGAGAGCGTGACCGTGCGCTACCAGGACCGCGACATCGCCGGTCTGACCCTGAAGCGGCGCGGCCCCGCCCTACCCGTACTCGGACCCTGGCTGCCCGAGCGCTGGCGCCGGCTGGGTCAGGTGCGCGACAACCAACAATTCGTCTTCGCGCCCTCGGTGCGGAGCCGCCTGGGCGTTGCCAGCCTGAGCGATGCCTGGGGCAACGGTAAGGATTTCCCGCAGTTGCAGTACGGCAGCGGACGCGGCTCTCTGTACCTGCCGGACTTCCACCTCGACTTCCCCGAAGCCGATACCCAACCCCTGTCCTGAACCTTACGGTGACCGGAACCATCATCCAGCTGTCGCTTCGCGACAGCCACCCCACACGCGCCCTTTGCTAGCATGGGTCACGGCAATCAGGAGAGACCCATGGCTTTAAGCGAAGAGCAAAAAGAACAGATCAAAGCGGCTTCCGATAAGACCTTCCCGTTCGTGGAGCGCTGCGGCGCCAAAACCCTGGAGGTGGACCGCGGCTACTGCAAGATGATGATGCCGCTGGCGCCCAACCTGAACCACGTCGGCATCATGTACGCGGGCGCCCTGTACACCATCGCGGAGCTGCCCGGCGGCGTGATCTATATGTCGTCGTTCGATACCCGGCGCTTCTACCCGATCGTCAAGGACATGCGGATCCGCTTCCGTCGCCCGGCCACCACCGACGTGACGGTGGAAGTGCGCATCACCGATGAGGAAATCGAACGCATCCAGACCGAGGCGGACGCCAACGGTAAATGCGATTTTGAATGGGATACCGAAATCAAGGACGAGAAAGGGGAAGTGGTGGCGCTCACCCATAACGTGTATCAGCTGCGAAAAATCGGCAGCTGAACCGGTATAAGAAAGGGTCAAAGCGACATCCGCAATTAGTTGCCGCTTTCGCAAAGGCTTATTGACAGGCTTTGTTCGTCAGAGCTAGCCTGAAATCGCACTCCGATGAGGCACGGAGCCCGGGGGTGCGTTTCCGACATGAGAGTCTGGAAATCACGCGCGGCCTTCGGGCCGCGCTTTTCATTTCCGCTCGCCCAGCTCCACCACCGCTTCGATGAACACCTTGGCGTGCTCCGGGTCCACTTCCGGTGTAATGCCGTGCCCCAAATTGAAGATGTGCCCCGGGTGGTCGCCGAAGTCATCGAAGATGCGCGCCACCTCGGCGCGGATCGCGGCCGGAGAGGCGTACAGCACCGCCGGGTCCATGTTGCCCTGCAGCGCCACCCGGTTGCCGACGCGGCGGCGGGCCTCACCGATATTGATGGTCCAGTCCAGACCCAGGGCGTCACAGCCAGTGTCCGCCATGGATTCCAGCCACAGCCCGCCGTTCTTGGTGAACAGGATCACCGGCACCTTGCGACCCTCGGCGTCCGGCTCCAGCCCGTCGACGATGCGCTGCATATAGCGCAGCGAAAATGTCTGGTAGGCCTCGGCGGACAGGGCGCCGCCCCAGGTGTCGAAAATCTGCACCACCTGGGCGCCGTGACGGATTTGGGCGTTCAGGTAATCGGTGACCGCCCGGGCCAGCTTGTCGAGCAGCGCGTGGGCCAGCTCCGGCCGGTTGTAGACCATCCCCTTGAGATGACGGAAATCCTTGCTGGGCCCGCCTTCCACCATGTAGGTGGCAAGCGTCCAGGGGCTGCCTGAGAAGCCGATCAACGGCACCCGACCGTTCAGCGCGCGGCGAATGGTGCTCACCGCGCGCATCACGTAGTCCAGGTCCGCTTCCGCGTCCGGCACGGGCAACGCGGCGATCTCTTGCTCGGTGCGCACCGTCTTGCGGAATTTGGGCCCCTCACCGGGCTCGAAGTACAAACCCAGCCCCATGGCGTCGGGAATGGTGAGAATGTCGGAGAACAGAATCGCCGCGTCCAGCGGGTAACGCTCCAGCGGCTGCAGCGTCACCTCGCAGGCCAGTTCCGCGTTGCGGCACAGGTCCATGAAGGACCCGGCCTGCTCCCGGGTAGCCCGGTACTCCGGCAGATAACGACCGGCCTGGCGCATCATCCAGATCGGCGTGCGATCCACCGGCTGGCGGGCCAGGGCTTTCAACAAACGGTCATTCTTCAGCGGCGCGTGCACCATAAAATTCAAACGTCCAGATAATCGAGGATGCCTTTGGCGGCTTCGCGGCCTTCCCAGATGGCGGTCACCACCAGGTCGGAACCGCGCACCATATCGCCGCCGGCGAAGATCTTCTCGTTGCTGGTCTGGAACGGGAAGGCCTGCTTTTCCACGGCGGTAACACGGCCGGCCTCGTCGGTGACCACGTTCTTGGCGTCGAACCAGTCGGACGGGCTGGGACGGAAACCGAACGCCACGATCACCGCGTCGGCGGGCAGCACTTCTTCGCTGTCGGGGATCGGCTCCGGGCGGCGGCGACCGTTGTTGTCGGGCTCGCCGAGCTTGGTTTCCACCACTTTGACACCGACCACCTTGCCGTTTTCACCCACCACTTCAATCGGCTGGCGGTTAAACAGGAACTGCACGCCCTCTTCCTTGGCGTTGGCCACTTCGCGGCGGGAGCCGGGCATGTTTTCTTCGTCACGGCGGTAGGCGCAGACCACGCTGTCAGCGCCCTGGCGGATCGAGGTGCGGTTACAGTCCATGGCGGTGTCACCCCCGCCCAGAATCACCACGCGCTTGTTGCTCACATCGATGAAGTCCGCCGGGTCTTTTTCAAAACCCAGATTGCGGTTGGCGTTGGCGACCAGGAACGGCAGCGCTTCGTGTACGCCGTCCAGATCTTCACCGGGGAAACCGCCTTTCATGTAGGTGTAGGTGCCCATGCCCATGAACACCGCATCGAACTCTTCCAGCAGTTCGTCGATGGTCACGTCGGTGCCGATGTCGGTGTTGAGGCGGAACTCGATGCCCATGCCCTCGAATACTTCGCGGCGCTTGGTCATCACCGGCTTTTCCAGCTTGAATTCGGGGATGCCAAAGGTCAGCAGACCGCCGATTTCCGGGTAGCGGTCAAACACCACCGGCTTAACGCCGCTGCGCACCAGCACGTCGGCGCAGCCGATGCCGGCCGGACCGGCACCGATCACCGCGACCTTCTTGTCGGTCCACACCACCTTGGACATATCCGGGCGCCAGCCCATGGCCAGCGCGGTATCGGCGATGTACTTCTCGGTGGCACCGATGGTCACCGCGCCGAAGCCGTCGTTCAGAGTACAGGCGCCCTCGCAGAGACGGTCCTGCGGGCACACGCGGCCACAGACTTCCGGCAGGGAGTTGGTCTGGTGCGCCAGCTCCACCGCTTCCATCAGGTTGCCTTCGCTGATCAGCTTCAACCAGTTGGGAATGTAGTTGTGCACCGGGCACTTCCACTCGCAATAAGGGTTGCCGCAATGCAGACAGCGATGCGCCTGGTGCTCCACTTCCCGGGTTTCATACGGGTAGTAGATTTCCTCGTAGCGGTCCTTGCGCTGCTCGATGTCCTTTTTCTTCGGGTCCACCCGGGGGACATCAAGAAACTGGAAATGGTTGTTTAAACGTTCAGCCATGTTGTTCCCCGTTATGCCGGATTCGCACGCGTGCTTTTGAGCAGATCTTCCAGGCTGGCAGCCTTGGGCTTAACCAGCCAGAATTTACGGCTCATGGCATCGAAATTATCAAGAATGTACTGGCCCCATTCGCTGCCGGTCTCTTCCACGAATTCGTTAATCACGTGGCGCAGATGGCTGCGGTGGGATTCGGTGGCCTCGGAGCTGATGCGGTGCAGCTCGATCAGTTCCGGGTTCACGCGGTCGAAGAAATCGTTGTCTTCGTCCAGCACATAGGCGAAGCCGCCGGTCATGCCGGCACCGAAGTTGTGCCCGGTGCGGCCAAGAATGGTGACGCAGCCGCCGGTCATGTACTCACAGCAGTGGTCGCCGGAGCCCTCCACCACGGCGTGCACCCCGGAGTTACGCACCCCGAAACGCTCGCCGGCGGTGCCGGAGGCGAACAGCTTGCCGCCGGTGGCGCCGTACAGGCAGGTGTTACCGATGATCGCGGTGTCCTGGGTCTTGAACGGGCTGCCCTTGGGCGGACGAATCACCACCTTGCCGCCGGCCATGCCCTTGCCGACGTAATCGTTGGCGTCACCTTCCAGGTACAGGTGCAGGCCACCGGCGTTGAACACACCGAAGCTCTGCCCGGCGGTGCCGGTGAAACGCGCACGAATCGGCGCGTGGTCCATGCCCAGGTTGCCGTGGTGCTTGGCGATTTCGCCGGACACGGTGGCGCCCACGGAGCGGTCGCAGTTGGTGATGGTGTAGTGGAACGAGCCGCCGGACTTGTTCTCCACGGCGGTGCGCATTTCCTCCACCATCTTGCGGTTGAGCGTGCCCTTGTCGAACGGCTCGTTGCGTTCCACCTGGCAATGGGTCGGCTTGTCCGCGGCAATGTGGTCGTTGCGCAGCATGGGCGTCAGATCGAGACGCTTCTGCTTATCGGTCTTGCCCTCGATGCGCTCGAGCAGATCGGTGCGACCGATCAGATCCGGCAGGCTCTTCACCCCCAGCGCCGCGAGCAGCTCACGCACTTCCCGCGCCACGAAGGTGAAGTAATTGATCAGCAGTTCCGGCGCGCCGATGAAGTGCTCCTGACGCAGATCCTCACGCTGGGTGGCCACGCCGGTGGCGCAGTTGTTCAGGTGACAGATGCGCAGGTACTTACAGCCCAGCACCACCATCGGCACGGTGCCGAAACCGAACGACTCGGCGCCCAGAATGGCGGCTTTGATCACGTCCAGGCCGGTCTTCAGGCCGCCGTCGGTCTGCAGGCGGATTTTGTCGCGCAGGTCGTTGGCGCGCAGCGCCTGGTGCGCCTCGGACAGCCCCAGTTCCCAAGGCGACCCGGCATAGCGGATCGAGGTGAGCGGGCTGGCGGCGGTGCCGCCGTCGTAGCCGGAGATGGTAATCAGGTCGGCGTAGGCCTTGGCCACGCCGGACGCCACCGTACCGACACCGGGCTCGGACACCAGCTTCACCGACACCTGGGCCGCCGGGTTGACCTGCTTGAGGTCGAAGATCAGCTGCGCCAGGTCCTCGATGGAATAGATGTCGTGGTGCGGCGGCGGTGAAATCAGCGTCACGCCGGGCACCGAGTGGCGCAGACGGGCGATCAGGGCGTTCACCTTGCCGCCGGGCAACTGGCCGCCCTCGCCGGGCTTGGCGCCCTGGGCGACTTTGATCTGCAGCACTTCGGCGTTGACCAAATAATGCGGGGTCACACCGAACCGGCCGGAGGCGATCTGCTTGATCTTGGACACCCGCTCGGTACCGAAACGGGCCGGGTCTTCGCCGCCCTCACCGGAGTTGGAGCGCCCGCCCAGGCGATTCATCGCCGTGGCGATGGCTTCGTGGGCCTCCGGGCTGAGCGCGCCCAGGGACATGCCCGCGGAGTCAAAACGCGGCAGGATGTTTTCAATCGGCTCGACCTGGTCCAGGTCAATCGCCGGCACGTCCTGACGCACGTGCAACAGGTCGCGCAGAGTGGCGATGGGGCGGTCGTTGACCAGCGCCGCGTACTCTTTGTACGCGTCGTAGTCGCCGTCCTGGGTGGCCCGGTGCAGGGCATAGATCACGTCCGGGTTGAAGGCGTGATACTCCTTGCCGTGGATGTACTTGAGCACACCGCCCGGATCGATCGGCTTGCGCTGCTTCCAGGCGTCCTTGGCGATGATTTTCTGATCGTTCTCGAAGTCCTCGAAACCGGCACCTTCGATGCGGCTTTGCACGCCACGGAAGCACAGGTCCACCACGTCGCTGGCAACGCCCACCGCTTCGAACAGCTGCGCGCCACGGTAGGAGGTAATGGTGGAGATCCCCATCTTGGAGAGGATCTTCATCAGGCCCTTGTTGATGCCCTTGCGGAAATTCTTCTGCAGCTCCACCGGGTCACCGATCAGCTCCCCGCTTTTCACCATGTCCGCGATCACGTCGTAGGTGAGGTAGGGGTAGACGGCGGTGGCGCCGAAGCCGAACAGTACCGCGAAGTGGTGCGCGTCACGGACGGTGGCGGTTTCCACCACGATGTTGGCGTCACTGCGCAGACCGCAGGCGGTCAGGTGATGGTGCACCGCGCCGGTGGCCATCAACGCGTGGATGGTGAGCTGATCCTGCTGAATGCCGTGGTCCGACAGCACCAGGATGATGTTGCCGTCACGCACCGCCTGGGCGGCCTGCTCGCACAGCGCCTTGACCGCGCTTTCCAGGCCCTGGTCGGGCTGGTAGTGCAGCGACAGACGGGCGTGGCCGTAGCCGGGCCGGTCGATCTTGAGCAGGTTAGTGAACTTGGAATGGGACAGCACCGGCGTGGACAGGATCGCCCGGTCGGCGTGGTCGGAGGTTTCCTCGAACACGTTCCGTTCCGAACCGACGCAGGTTTCCAGGCTCATCACGATCGCTTCGCGAAGCGGGTCGATGGGCGGGTTGGTCACCTGCGCGAACTGCTGCCGGAAATAATCGTAGAGCGGACGCTGGCGCTCGCTGAGCACCGCCATGGGGGTGTCGTCGCCCATCGACCCGGTGGCTTCCTGGCCGGCTTCCGCCAGCGGGCGAATCACCTGATCGCGCTCTTCGAAGCTGATCTGGAAGAACTTCTGATAGCTGAGCAGATCCTGCGGATCGATGTCGTCGGTGCGCTCCACCTCGTGGTCGTAGTTGGCCTCAATACGCAGCGCGTTTTCCTTGAGCCACTGACGATAGGGGTGACGCACCTTGAGACGGTTATCGATATCACTGGTGTGCAGCAGCTCGCCTTTCTCGATGTCCACGGCGAGAATCTGACCGGGTCCGACACGACCCTTGGCGACCACGTCTTCGGGCTGGTAGCTGTACACGCCGATCTCGGAGGACAGCGTGATAAAGCCGTTCTTGGTGATCACCCATCGGGCCGGACGCAGACCGTTGCGGTCGAGCATGCAGACCGCGTGGCGGCCGTCGGTCATCACCAGACCGGCGGGGCCGTCCCAGGGCTCCATGTGCATGGAGTTATATTCGTAGAAGGCGCGCAGATCCGCGTCCATGGTTTCCACGTTCTGCCAGGCCGGCGGCACCATCATGCGCACCGCGCGGAACAGGTCCATGCCGCCGGAAACCAGCACTTCCAGCATGTTGTCCATGCTCGAGGAGTCGGACCCTTCGCGGTTGACCAGCGGGCTCAGGTCGCTGAGGTTGGGCAGCAGTTCGTTCTCGAACTTGTTCTCCCGCGCCAGCGCCCAGTTGCGGTTGCCCTGGATGGTGTTGATCTCACCATTGTGCGCCAGGTAGCGGAACGGCTGGGCCAGCGGCCACTGCGGCGAGGTGTTGGTGGAGAACCGCTGGTGGAACACCACGATGGCGGTTTCCATGGTCTCATCGCTGAGATCCGGGTAGAACGCCGGCAGGTCCACCGGCATCATCAGGCCTTTATAAGAGACCACCGCCGAGGACAGCGAGCAGACGTAGAAGTAGCCGTCCGCTTCGATGCGTTTTTCCGCGTGCCGGCGGGCAAAGAACAGACGCCGGTTAAGCTGGTCCTCGCTATCGCCCTCGGCGGCCACCAGCACCTGGTGGAAACCGGGCAGGGACTGCTTGGCCAGATCGCCCAGGCAGGACGGATCGGTGGGCACTTCCCGCCAGCCCAGCACGTTGACACCCTGGGCTTCCATCTGCTCCTGCAGCACCGCTTTCTGGGCGCGGGCGCGCTCGGCGTCCGGGTGGGTGAACACCATCCCCACGGCGTAGGTGTCGGGCAGGTCGATACCCTGCTCGCCGGCCACCTTGCGGAAGAAGGAGTCGGGCTTTTTCAGCAACAGACCGCAGCCGTCACCGGTTTTTCCATCGGCATTAATGCCGCCCCGGTGGGTCATGCAGGTGAGTGCTTCGATCGCGGTTTGCAGGAGCTCGTGGCTGGCCTTGCCCTCCATGTGGGAGATCAGGCCGAAACCACAGTTGTCCCGGAATTCTCCGGGCTCATAGAGCCCACGCACCAGCTTGGAATTCTGCTGCATCAAAACCTTTCCTCTTGAAATTCAGAGACTTACAGAAGGCGGAACAGGCGTCGAAACGACGGCGACGGCAAAAAAGGGATGTGCATTCTACACTTTGCGCCGATCAGCCACAAACAGGAAGACGGCACCGTCCAGACCGCACAGTGCCGGTTGGACAGCGCCGCGGGCAACCTTAGCGCAATTCCTTGCGTATTGAGGCCATATCCCGTGGGAAGGGGCCGCCGCGCCGCAGCGCCTCAGGCAGCTCGTCGCGGGCCGCCAAAGCCGCATCACGGCTGGGATAGGGCCCCGCCAGCACCAGGTAGACCTGCTCGTCACCCCGTTCTGTTCGGTAGTAGGCGCCGTTACGGTCGATCTGGTCAAGTACCCCGCGCGCACCGTCTTCCCGGCCGGTGGCCACCAGTTGCAGGAACCAGTCACCGTCGTCGCGGGTGGCCAGCCAGTCCTCCTGCTGATAGCCGAGACGGGCATCCAGCCCGGACAGTTGCGGCTCGCCGCCGGATACGGTGGGCGGCGTTTCTGCCTCCGCCGTTTCGGCGGGCTCCGGGTCGGTCTGGGCACGCGGCTCGGACGGCGCGGGCTCAGTTGTCGCGGCCTGATCACCGGCGGGCTCCGGTGCTTCCGGCGCCGGCGGCGTGCGGGCCTCTTCCGGTGCCGGCCCGGCTACTTCCTGCTCCGGCTCGTTTTCCGCGTCTTCGAAGGTGCGGGCGGAATCGTGGTATTCGGCCAGGGCGCGGCGGGTGCTCTCCGGGTCGCCCCGTTCGCCGCTCTCCGCCTCACTCTCGCTTTCGGTCGTTTGCGGGGCCGGTTCCGCCGGGGCCTGCGCTTGCGCCGCCGGCTCCTTGGGCAAATCCAGGCTCACCACCTGATCCTGATCGGCGTCGTCGTCACCGCCGCTGGCCAGCCACAGCACCAACACCACCAGCACCAGCGCGCCCACCGCCAGGCCGTGCCGCCAGGGCACCGGCTTGTTGGTGAGGCCGCCACCGCCGCCGGCTTTCGCCTCCAGCATCGGCAGCAGCGCCGCGATACGACCGTCGCTGTCCTCGCTCAGCTCCTGGGCCTCCTGGTCGTCCAGCGCCAGCGTGAAGCCCTGATCGGCGAACACGGCCACGTCGTCCGCGTCCAGCGGCGGCAGCACCAGCACGTCCTCCACGTTCAGCCCGGCGTCACGCAGATGCTCGGCGCTGCCCGGCTCGCCGCCGAACACATAGGTGAGGCGCTGCCCCAGTTTGGTCTTCAGAGACGCCATGGTGGCGAGGGCCTCGGAGGCCGCCAGGTGGGCGTTATCCACCACGATCACCAGGCTGGTGTCCGCCAGCGTCTGCTTGAGGGTGTCGGCCAGATCGGCGCGCTCGATATCGAAGTGCACCAGCATGGCGTCCACCACCGCGTTGGCGCCCAGGTCCTCGGCGCCGTCCAGGCGGATCAGTTCGTAGTCCCCCACCAGGGACATGGACAGCATGCCCAGCAGGGTGGAAACGCCGCTGCCGGCCTCGCCCTCCAGCACCGTGGTGGCGCCGTCATGGGCGTGGCCGTTCAGGGCGTCAAGAAGGTCGCCGCGCTCGGCGCCCTCGTAGAAAAAATCCTCATCTCTCACAAAAGGCCTCGAGCGTTCGCGTCAATGCGTTCGTGTCGTATTCGCCTGTGACCAGGGCGTCGCCGATTTGGTTCAGCAACACCAGCCGCAGACGGCCATTCTGTACTTTTTTATCCAGCGCCATAAGCTCGCTGAAATCCGCCCGCGCCATCCCTTCCGGCGCGGTCACCGGCAGCTTCCAGGCCGCCAGACTGTCGCTGACCCGGTCCAGGTCGGCCTGGTTCAGCCAGCCCAGCTCCAGGGACATGCGCGCCGCCATCACCATACCGGCGGCGACCGCCTCACCATGCAACCAGTCCCGGTAGCCGGTAAAGGTTTCCATGGCGTGGCCGAAGGTGTGGCCCAGATTAAGCAGAGCGCGGTTGCCCTGCTCGGTTTCATCGGCGGCCACCACTTCGGCCTTGTTGCGGCAGCTGCGCAGGATCGCTTCCGCCACCGGGGCCTTCTCGCGGGCGGCCAGTGCGGCCTGGTTATCCAGCAACCATTGAAAAAATCGCGGGTCGCGGATCAGGCCGTACTTGATCACCTCGGCCATGCCGGCGGCGAATTCCCGTTCCGGCAGGGTGTCGAGCACGGCGGTGTCGATCACCACCGCGCGCGGCTGGTGGAAGGCGCCGATCATGTTCTTGCCGCGTGGATGGTTCACGGCGGTCTTGCCGCCCACCGAGGAATCCACCTGCGCCAACAGCGTGGTGGGCACCTGGATAAAATCCACGCCGCGCTGATAGCAGGCGGCGGCGAAGCCCACCATATCGCCGATCACGCCACCGCCCAACGCCACCAGCGTGGTGGTGCGGGAATGCCGGTGGGCCATCAGGGCGTCGAAAATACGCTCCAGGGTGGCCAGCGTCTTGTGCTGCTCGCCGTCCGGGAGGATCAGAGTGTCGCATTGCAGGTCGGCCAGCCCCTTGGTGACCGACTCCAGATAAAGCGGCGCGATGGTCTCGTTGCTGACCACCATCACCTGATTGCCACGCACGTGGCGGCGAATCAGGTCCTGCCCGAGCAGGCCGCGGTCGATGTAAATGGGGTAGCTGCGCTCGGCCAGCGACACATCAAGCTTCTGCATACGGCCTCGTAAAGCGGAGTGGGAGTGCGGCCATTATCGGCTGGCGTGGTCGGCCAGACAACCGAGGACCTGATCGGTCACTTTCTTGAGGTTACCGGATGCGGTGGAGACCACACCGTGCGCCACTTCCCGGTAAAGCGGATCCCGTTCCTGGAACAGCGCCTGAAGACGGGCCTCCGGGTCGCGGGTTTGCAGCAGGGGCCGGTTGCGGTCGTTACGGGTGCGGGCCAGCTGCACGTCTACCGGCGTCCACAGATAGACCACGCAGCCGCGCTCGTGAAGGTGACGACGGTTCTCCTCCTGAGTGACCACGCCGCCGCCGGTGGCCAGAACAATGCCCGCCATGGCGGTCAGCTCGTCGATCACATCGCGCTCGCGGCGCCGAAACCCCTCCTCGCCTTCCATATCGAAGATCCAGGGGATGTCGGCACCGGTTTTCTCTTCGATCACACGGTCGGAATCGTAAAACGGGCGGCCCAGAACCTGGGCGAGGTGTCGGCCCAGGGTGCTTTTACCCGCACCCATGGGCCCGACCAGATAGAGAGACGTGGAATCCTTTGGGTTCACCGACTAGCCATTGCGTCTTTCACCAGGCGAGGCGTGATAAAGATCAGCAGTTCCTGCTTGTTATCACGGTTCACCTTCTTGCGGAACAGGGCGCCCAACCAGGGGATATCACCCAGGAAGGGGGTTTTGACCGTGGATTCTATCTTTTCCTGTTGGAAAATGCCGCCCAAAACCACGGTTTCGCCGTCATTGACCAGAACCGTGGTCTCCACCCGGTTGGTGTTGACGGTCGGCGCGCTGGTATCGGTGCCCAGGGAATCGTTGTTGACCTTGAGCTGCATGATCACATCCCCTTCCGGGGTCACCTGCGGAGTCACTTCCAGCCGCAGCTCCGCCTCGATGAACTCCACCGCGGTGGCGCCGGACGCGGTGGCCACGTTGAACGGCACCTGCTGGCCGGACGCGATCACCGCCGGCTGCTGATCGGCGGTCAGCACCTTCGGCGTGGCCACCAGCTCGCCGTGGCCTTCCGCTTCCAGGGCGGACAGTTCCAGCTCGATCAGGCCGGAATCCAGCGACGTAAAGCCGATCGCGAAGCGAGTGGCTTCCTGGGAGGCCACGCCCATATCGACGATCAGATCGTTGTTCTGCTCTTCGTCGAATTCCTCGAACTCACCCAGGGAGCCGTCGTCGTCCCGGTCGATATTGGCGTAATGCAGCTCACGCAAAGAGGTGTGGCGGCCGGAGACCGCGATGCTCTTGCCCTCGTTGACCAGGCTGTCGCCGTCATAGGCCAGGCCGCCCCAACGCACGCCGAATTCGTCCGCCACGTCGGTGCTGGCGATCACCACCCGGGCTTCGATCAGCACCTGCTGAACCGGAATGTCGAGCTGCTGGATCAGACCGCGGATTTCCTGCAGCTTGGCCACGGTATCCTGAACGATCAGGGTATTGGTGCGCTGGTCCACGGTCACCGAGCCGCGCCCGCTGACCAGGGCGGAGCCTTCACCGCCCTGGGAGGTGATCAACGCCTTGAGCTCCTCGGCGCGGGCATAGTTGATGCTGATGTATTCGGTGCGCAGCGGCGCCAGGGACGCCAGTTGCTTCTGGCTCTCCAGCTCCTGCTTTTCGCGGGCGGCGATTTCGTCCGCCGGCGCCACCAGCAACACGTTGCCCACCTTGCGCTTGTCCAGGCCCTTGGTCTTGAGGATCAGGTCCAGCGCCTGGTCCCAGGGCACACTCTGCAGCCGCAGGGTGATCTTGCCGCTGACGGTGTCGGACGCCACCAGGTTCAGGTCGGTGAAATCGGCGATCAACTGCAGCACCGAGCGCACTTCAATGTCCTGGAAGTTCAGCGACAGCTTCTCGCCGGTGTATTTGAAAGCATCACGGCGCTGGCGATCCTTCTCGGCCACGGTGAGCGGTTTAACGTTGATGCTGAACAGGTTGTCCGCCTGATAGGCGAGGTAATCCCAGCTGCCTTCCGGCTCAATGGTGATCACGGTGCTGCCGTCCACTTCCTTGGTGTCGACGAACTGCACCGGGGTGGCGAAGTCACTGACATCCAGCCGGCGCAGCAAATCGTCGTCCACATCGGCGTCGACGAAGCGGGCAACGATACGGCCGCCCTCTTCACGCACGTCCACCGGCATGGCGTCGTCCGCCAGCTCCACCAGCACACGGCCTTCGCCGTCGTCGCCGCGGCGGAAGTCGATATCGCGCACGCCGGCACTGCTGGGCGCCACCTTGCGCTGCACGGTCTCGCTGGCCGGGTCCATGGTCGGGGTGGCGTTGTTCGCGCCCAGGGTGATCACCAGCTCCTGACCTTCGATCCGCGTTTTATAGCCGGTCAACTGGTCCAGATTGAAGATCAGACGGGTTCTTTCCTTGGCGCCCAGCACCATCAGGCTGCGCACATTGCCGGACCCCAGATTGTGCTCTTTCACCTCGATCTGATTACGGGTGTCGAGCAGATCCAGGGCGACCCGCGCCGGTTGCTCGATACTGTAACCCTTGACCTCCGGCGCGGCGCCCTCGAAGGACACGCGCACTTCCACGCCGTCGCCGGGTAAGGTATTGGCGCGCAGGTCGGTTACCGTCGCCGCCCGCCCCAGGGTGGCCGCGCTCAGCCCCACCAGCACCAGCAGCAACGCCGCCCAACGCCGGGACGCAGCCCTTGTTTTTGTTGATGTGAAGATAATCATAACTGGCATCCCCAGCAGCGGTTATTCAGCAAGCGAAATGTTTCGGGAGCGTTCCACCCAGCCGTCCTGTCCATCCGGGACGATCTCGACCAGCGCGATCTGGTCGCTGGACACTTCCACCACGCGTCCGAAGTTTCTACCCATATAACTTCCCACCCGTACCCGGGTCACCGAGCCGGTGGGGTCTTCGATCAAGGCTTCCAGCGGATTGCTGGGCTTGGTGATGGTGCCCACCATGGCCAGCGCATCCAGGCTGAAGCCTTCCAGATATTGCTTGGGCCGGCTCAGGTCCGGCTCCACCGGACGCCCTTCCGGCACCTCCAGCAGCTTTTCGTCCACCGGCCGTGAAAACGGCGCCCGCAGTTTGTGCGCCGCATAGGTGTAGGTGGCGATCGGCTTGAACTCCGGCGGCGGCTCGATCCGGCCCCTCGGACGCGCCTTGATCTCCGTCATCCGCGCGTCCAGCTCATTAATGCCGGCCCCCGAACCGCAGCCTTGCAGCAACGCGGCGGTCGCCACCAGCACCAACCCGTACGCAATGGATTTACGTCCATTCATGTTCGTTCCCCTCAGGACCGGCCGCCTTTGGCCCGGTTATTCTTCTCCGTACCCTGACCGCCACCGTCGTCGTCGCCCCCGGCGTAACGGTAGGTCTTGGCGGTGATCGACATATCCAGCATGCCCCGCGACCCGGCCTCTTCCTTGATCGGCACGATCTTGAAATCATGCAGCGTGACGATACGCGGCAGCGCCGCCACCCCGGACACGAACGCGCCGAAACCGTGGTAGTCGCCGGTCACCTTGATGTCGATCGGCAGCTCCGCATAGAACTCCTTCTCGATTTCGTCCTTCAGGGCGATGGTCTCGAACTCCAGGCCACTGCCGAGACCGGTGTGGGTGATGTCCTCCAACAGGCCGGGCACCTCGGTGTCCTTGGGCAGCTGGCTTTTGAGGGTTTCAAAGCTGGCTTCCAGCTCCACCAGTTGCTGCCGGTACTGCTCCAGGTTGTGGGCGCGGAACGCCTTCTGTTCGAAGCTTTCCAGCAGCGTGACTTCCTCGCGCTGCAGCTGCTCGTGGCGGCTGTTGAGGTCCTTGATGCTCAGGAAATAACCCAGGCCGAGCACAAAGCCGAACACCAGCACCGCGGCACCGATCTTGACCGGCATCGGCCAGCCGCCGACGTTCTCGAAATCCAGGCTGTTGAGCTCGTCAATCAGCTCGCGCACATCCAGGTTCTTCAGTTCGGATGCTTTCATTGCCCGGCCTCCTCGTCATCGCTGCGCGGCGAGCCCTGCTTCACCGTCAGCGCAAAGGTGTTGGCCTGAGCGCTGGCCTCTCCCTCGGCACCGCGCTGGCTCTCGTCCAGGGCGTTCACGTTGAGCAGATTGGGCTCCACGAACCAGTCCGAGGCGGCCAGGTTACGCATCAGCCGCGAGATCCGGTTGTTGGACTCCGCCACCCCCTCGATCCGGTAGCTGTCACCGGTCCGTTCCACCAGCGTGTAGTACACGCCTTCGGGCAGGGTGCGCACCAGCTGGTCGAACACATAGACGATGGTCGGCCGGTTGCCCTGAAGCTCCTGAATCACTTTCATGCGCGCCACCAGCTGATCCCGGCGGCGCTGCAACTCGTTGATTTCCTTGATTTGTGTGTCGAGCTTGGCGATCTCGCTCTGGATGTGGTTATTGCGGGTCTGCTGGTCGGCGATCTGGCTTTCCACCATGCCTTTCCAGAGCCAGAAAATCAGACCCGCCATCAGGGCGGCGAACGCCAGCATGGCGATAAACTCATGCTGGCGCTGCTTGCGTCGCTCTTCGCGCCAGGGGAGCAGGTTAATCATGGTTGTCATTGCTCGAAGCTCCTCAGGGCCAGGCCACAGGCGATCATCATCGCTGACGCGTCGTTCTCGAGCGCCTTGGCGTTAACCTTGTTGGCCAATGCCATATCGGCAAAGGGATTGGCCAGGGAGCATCCGGTGCCCACCTTTTGCTGTATCAGGTCGGGCAGGCCGTCGATCGAGGCGGAGCCGCCGGCAAGCAGAATGTAGTTCACCTCGTTGAACTGGGTGGAACCATAGAAGAACTGCAGGGAGCGGTTGATCTGCTGGACGATGGCGTCCTTAAACGGCTGCAGGACCTCGTTTTCGTAGTCCTCCGGCAGCTCGCCGGTCTTCTTCGCCAGCCCGGCCTCCTCCATGGAGATACCGTAGCGGCGCTGAATTTCCTCGGTGAGCTGCTTGCCGCCGAACAACTGCTCGCGGGTGTACACGCTGCGCCCCTGGTGGAACACATTGAGCGTGGTCATGGTGGCGCCGATATCGAACACCGCCACGGTATCCAGCTCCTCGGCGTTGGGCAGGCCGGGCAGGATCAGCTGAAAGGCCCGCTCCATGGCGTAGGCCTCCACATCCACCACCTTCGGCTGCAGCCCGCCGATCTCCAGGGCATCGGCGCGCATTTCCACGTTCTCAGTGCGCGACGCCACCACCAGCACTTCCACCCGCTCCGGGTTGTCCTCCACCGGACCGATCACCTGGAAGTCCATGCGGACCTCGTCCAGCGGGAAAGGAATGTACTGATCGGCTTCCACCCGCAGCTGATTTTCCATGTCGTCCTCGCTCAGCGAGGCGTCCATTTCAATCACCTTGGTGATGGTCGCCGAGCCGGGCACGGCCACGGCGGACGTCTTGACCCCCGGCCGGGCACGCCCGACCAGACGGGCGACCACATCCCCGACCCCCTCAACGTCATTGATGTTCTTTTCCACCACGGCGTTTGGCGTTAGCGGTTCGACGCCGTAACTTTCAACCTTGTAGCGGTTCCCCGTTCTGGACAATTCCAGCAACTTAACCGCGGTGGAACTGATATCGATCCCCAGCAGTGTCTGGGCCTTTTTTCTGAGAAAAGGCAGCACAGTCGTCGTCCCGTGTGATTGTTTTAGAGATGTTTTTACTTCAAAAATATATACTTACGTGATTCTTATGCCTAATCACTTTAGGAGTAAGTAATAACAGAACAGATATTAGATCACAACAACCTTTCCACCGTATAATGACCTGCTTCACGGGTCTGCTAGCCCTTTCTTCTGATCGCCACAGCCGTTGCCACTTTATGCGCTCTACCGTCGTCTGGATCCGCTCCCTCGTTCTTCTCGCCCTGGCCGGTGCCGGCGGCGCTCTTCTGGTCCTCGCCGCCTGCTATTTATACCTGGCGCCACAGCTGCCCGCCGCCGGCGCGATCCGCGAGGTCGAATACCAGATTCCGCTGCGCATCTATACCAGCGATCACAAACTGATCGCCGAGTACGGCGAGAAGCGCCGCGAGCCGATCACCTATGAAGAGGTGCCCGAACCGTTCATCCAGGCGGTGCTGGCCGCCGAGGACGAGCGCTTCTTCGAGCACCCCGGGGTCGACCCCAAGGGCCTGCTGCGCGCCGCTCTGGAGCTGCTTCGCTACCAGGAGATCCGCTCCGGCGGCTCCACCATCACCATGCAGGTGGCGCGCAACTTCTTCCTCGACCGGGAGCAGCGCTTCCTGCGCAAGTTCAACGAGATCGTACTGGCGATCCAGATCGAACGGATTCTCGAGAAGGAGGAAATCCTCGAGCTGTATCTGAACAAGATCTACCTGGGGCACCGGGCCTACGGCGCGGAGGCCGCCGCCCAGGTCTATTACGGCAAGTCGATCAAGGACCTGTCGTTGCCGCAATGGGCGATGATCGCCGGTCTGCCCAAGGCACCGTCCGCGTACAACCCGATCACCAACGCGGAGCGGGCGCGTCAGCGGCGCAACTGGATTCTGTTCCGCATGGAAGAAACCGGCGCCATTGACCGCGAACAACGGGAAGCCGCCCAGGCCGCGCCGGTGACCGCCCGCTATCACGCCGCCCGGCCGGAAGTGGAAGGCGCCTACATGGGCGAAGTGGCCCGGGTACTGGCGGAAGACCTGGTGGAGCCGGACCTGTATACCGAAGGCCTGCGCATCGTCACCACCCTCAACAGCGAACGCCAGAACGCCGCCGTCACCGCCCTGCGCCAGGGCCTGCACGCCTACGACGAGCGCCACGGCTGGCGCGGCCCGCTGGCGCGCATCGACGCCGGCGACCTGCCGGAGCTCGACTGGCCCGCCGACCGGGACACCGAGGCCGCCCCCGACACCGACAAACCGGAACCGGAAATGGCCAAGGAAAAAGAACCGGACCTTCCCGACGAACTCGACGAAGACCTGGTCGCCTGGGTGGAACAGTTCAAGGACCAGGCGGACTACGGCCCGCTGCGCACCGCCGCGGTGACCGCGGTCCGGGATCGCCAGGCGGCGGCCCTGCTGCGCGACGGCAAGCAGGTAGTGCTGGACTGGGACGCCATCCGCTGGGCGCGACCGGCGCTTAATAAAGGCTACGTGGGCGAGGCGCCTCAAACCGCGTCCGACGTGCTGACCCCCGGCGACGTGGTCTACGTGCGCCCGAACGGCGGCGGCGACGACGACGCCAGCTGGCGCCTGGCGCAATTGCCGGAGGCCCAGTCCGCGCTGATCTCACTGAACCCGGACACCGGCGCCGTTGAAGCCATGCAAGGCGGCTACAGCTTCTACGCCTCCAAGTTCAACCGCGCGCTGCAGGCCCGCCGCCAGGCCGGCTCGGTGTTCAAACCCTTCATCTACACCGCCGCGCTGGAAAGCGGCTTTACCCCGGCCACCATTATTAATGACGCGCCCCTGGTGTTCGACGACGACAACCTGAAGGACGCCTGGCGCCCGACCGGCGCCAGCAACCGCTTCTACGGCCCGACGCGGCTGCGCGAGGCGCTGTACCGCTCGCTCAATCTGGTGTCGATCCGCATCCTCCGTCAGATCGGCATCAGCCAGGCAATGAACACCCTGGACCGATTCGGGCTGCCCACCAAACGTTTCCAGCGCGACCTGTCGCTGGCACTGGGCAGCGCCTCGGTGACCCCGCTGGAGATCGCCCGCGCCTATTCGGTGTTCGCCAACGGCGGCTACCGGGTGGACCCCTGGTTCATCGAACGCATCGAGGACAAAGACGGCAAGGTGCTCTGGAAGGCCCCGCGCGTGGAACGCTGCGAAGCCCCCTGCGCGGTGGTCGACGCGGACAACCAGGCACCGCAACTGGAAACCGATGACGACGGCAAGCCGATCCAGCCGCCGCCGACCATGGCACCGCGGGTGATTGACGAGGATACCGCCTGGTTAATGCACTCCATCCTCCAGGACGTGGTCAAACGCGGCACCGGCCGGGACGCCCGCCGCCTGGGCCGCTCGGATCTGGCCGGCAAAACCGGCACCACCAACGACCAGGTGGATGCCTGGTTCTCCGGTTACTCCCCGGCGCTGGTGGCCACCGTCTGGGTTGGCTTCGACAACCCGGCGTCGCTGGGCAACGGCGAGTACGGCGGCCGCGCCGCCCTGCCCACCTGGATCGACTACATGGGCACGGCCCTGGACGGCGTCGAGGAGATCCAGCCGCCGCAACCGCCGGGCGTGGTGTCGGTGCGCATCGACCCGGACAGCGGCCTGCAGGCCCGCCCGGACAACGAAACCGCGATCTTCGAATACTTCCGCGAGGACAATGTCCCGGAACTGGAAGCGCCGCACAGCGGCGACGGCCGCTCGCCGGAACAGATCTTCTAGGCGGCGGCCCCTCCAGCGGGGCCCGCCAACCTCTGCTCTACCCTTGTGGGAGCGGGCCTAGCCCGCGAAAGGGTGGCTTTCAGCCACCCGGCGGGATTCCAGAGGCTTTTCCCTCCAGAAAGCCCGCACCGGGATCGGGTGGGCCCGTCCAGGACACGCCACGAGTACATCCATGTAGGCTCGGCGTTTGGCCATCCCTGGCCAAACACGGTCCTGGACGGGCCCACCCGATCCCGGCGCTCCTTGGAAAATTCAAAGGCCCGACGCTTTCTCTGAGAGGGCGGGTCTGACCCGTGGCGGTTCCGCTGCCAAGTGAGCGGGGCAATGGTGGTGCCTGGAGGGAGCTGTTTGGCCAGGGAGGGCCAAACTAACAGCGGCCATGGGTGAGGCAAGCGTGTTGCGAAGCACTGCTTCGCGCGCCGCCGAACGCCGCCCATCTGTGATGGGTGGCCGGGCCCGCTTGCGGGGCTTGAGCGGTCCCGGAAGGCACCACCATTGCACCGCGTCTCCGATACGGAGCACCGAACACCTTAAGAACCAGCGTCTCTGGGATACTGCGGGGCAACCTTTGCCGGGTGGCTGAAAGCCACCCTTTCGCTTGCAAGGCAAGCTCCCACAGAAGCATAAAAAAGGGCCGGCGAATGCCGGCCCTTTTTTATTGGCGCTTAGCGTGCAGCCCGGTTTACAGCTCGGGGAAGATCTCGTCGAGCGAGTTGAGCGGATAGTGGGACGGGTAGCCCTTGCGGGCCACGCCGGAATCCACCGCCGCCTGAGCCACCGCCGCGGACACCCGGCCCAGCAGACGCGGGTCATTGGGCTTGGGAATAATGTATTCCGGCCCGAAGTTGAGCGGCTCGCCGCCGTAGGCGTCCAGCACTTCCTTGGGCGGCGCCTCGCGCACCAGCTCGGCGATGGCGTGCACCGCCGCCAGCTTCATTTCCTCGTTGATCGAGGTGGAGCGCACGTCCAGGGCACCCCGGAACATGTACGGGAAGCACAGCACATTGTTCACCTGGTTCGGGTAGTCCGAACGGCCGGTGGCGATGATCGCATCGGAACGCACCGATTTGGCCACTTCCGGCAGGATCTCCGGATCCGGGTTGGCGAGCGCGAAAATGATCGGCTTGGGCGCCATCTTCTTGACCATTTCCGGCGTCAGCATGTCCGGGCCCGACACACCGATAAAGACGTCGGCGTCGGCCACCGCGTCGTCCAGGGTGCGCTTGTCGGTGTCGTTGGCGAGCGCCGCCTTGTACTGGTTGAGGTCGTCGCGGCGGCTGTGGATCACACCCTTGCGGTCAAGCACCAGGATGTTTTCCTTGCGCGCGCCCATCTCGATCAGCAGACGCACCGAAGCAACGCCGGCGGCGCCGGCGCCCACGCACACCACTTTAATGTCCTGGATGCGCTTCTTCTGGATTTCCAGCGCGTTGATCAGGCCGGCGCCCACCACGATGGCGGTGCCGTGCTGGTCGTCATGGAACACCGGCACGTCGCACAGTTCCTTGAGCACGCGCTCGATTTCAAAGCATTCCGGCGCGCGGATGTCTTCCAGATTGATGCCGCCAAAGGTGCGGTGGATGCGCACCACGGTATCGATAAAGGCCTGCGGGTCCTCGGCGTCCACCTCGATATCGAACACGTCGATGCCGGCGAACAGCTTGAACAGGATACCCTTGCCTTCCATCACCGGCTTGGACGCCAGCGCGCCCAGGTTGCCCAGGCCGAGGATCGCGGTGCCATCGCTGATTACCGCCACCAGGTTGCCCTTGGAGGTGAAACGATAGGCCAGTTCCGGCTCCCGGGCGATTTCGCGCACGGGCTCCGCCACGCCGGGGCTGTAAGCCAGGCTGAGGTCACGGCTGGTCTTGGCCGGTTTGGTCACCTCAACGCTGATCTTCCCCGGACGCGGTTTGGCGTGATATTCCAGGGCCGCCTTTTTTAAATCCTCGGACATGGTGGTCTCCGCTTCCCGATCTGGATTATGACGCGTGATTCCGAACGCAAAAAGCACCCTGGCGGGTGCTTTTTGCAGGCAAGAAACAGTGGAAGCAGACTCGCTTACTTTTTCTTGCCTGAGCTGATCACGCCGAAACGTTGCTTGAACTTGTCGACCTGGCCACCGCTCTCGGCCTGCTTCTGCTTGCCGGTGTAGAACGGATGACACTGGGAGCACACGTCCACCTCGAAAGAGCCGCCACGGGTGGAGCGGGTTTCGATCACATTCCCGCAGCTGCAGGTAATGGACACGTCCTGGTAATCGGGATGAATCTCTGATTTCATAGCAAAGCTCCTTCAGGTGTCGCCACCCGAACCTGCGCCAGAAGCGCTCTGTCGGGCACCACACTTGCTTGCGCCGGGCAAAAGTGAGCGCGAATCATAACAGCTTGACACCGATGCGCAAGAGATAAACCGGAACCTTCCGTGCCTTCTGAGTCCATCATACAGGTCGCCCTGCCGGTGCCCCTGCCGGGATGCTTCGACTACCGCCTGCCGGCGGGCTCGCCGACGCCTCCCCGCGGCGCCCGCGTGCAGGTGCCGTTCGGCCGCCGCACCCTGGTGGGGCTGGTCCACGACCACCAGCCCAGCCAGTTCGCCAAACTCAAAAACGTGCAGCGCGTCCTCGACCAGGAAGCGGTCATCGACGAAGCGCTCTATACCCTTTGCGAGCGCGCCGCCCGCTACTACCACCACCCACTGGGCGAAGTGCTGGGCTTCGTGCTGCCGGCCCTGCTGCGCCAGGGCCAGCCGGCCCTGGCCGGCGGCGAAGTGCGCTGGCGGCTCACCGACCGCGGCCATCACGTCAGCGACGACCGCCTGACCCGCGCGCCCCGCCAGCTGCAGGCCCTCACCGTATTAAAGGAACACCCGGACGGCCTGAGCCCGGCGATGCTGGAGGCGCTGTCGGTGTCCAAATCAGCGCTACAGGCGCTGCGCGACAAGGAATGGGTGGAACGGGTGGAGCTGCAACCGGAGGCCGCCGGCACCCCCGCCGAGGTGCTCGCCGAACCGGCGCTGGCCGCCAACCCGGAACAGCGCGCCGCCATCCACGCCATCGTCGACGCCGAAGGCTTTCAGCCGTTCCTGCTCGACGGCGTCACCGGCAGCGGCAAGACCGAGGTCTATTTACAGGCCATGGCGCCGGTGCTGGCCGCCGGCAAACAGGTACTGATGCTGGTGCCGGAAATCGGCCTGACGCCGCAGACCCTGCGCCGCTTCCGGCAGCGCTTCGCGGTGCCGGTGACGGTGCTGCACTCGGGCCTGACCGACCGCGAGCGCCTGGACGCCTGGGTGGCCGCCCGCGATGGCCGGGCGCGCATCATCATTGGCACCCGCTCGGCGGTGTTCACGCCGCTCGCCCACCCCGGGCTGATCATCGTCGACGAAACCCACGACGCCTCCCTGAAACAGCAGGACGGCTTCCGCTACCACGCCCGTGACCTGGCCACCTGGCGCGCCCAGCAACTGGCGGTGCCGGTGGTGCACGGCAGCGCCACCCCGGCGCTGGAGACCCTGCACCTGGCGCGCACCGGCCGCTACCACTGGCTGCGCCTGACGCGCCGTGCCGGCGACGCCGGCGCGCCGCCCATCGAGCTGCTCGACGCCCGCGACACCACCCCGGACCGGCCGCTGCTGCCCGCCGCCCTGAAAGCGATCCGCGACACCCTGGCGCGCGGCGAACAGGCGCTGGTGTTCCTCAACCGGCGCGGTTTCGCTCCGGTAATTCTGTGCCGGGACTGCGGCTGGCAGGACGAATGCCCGCGCTGCGACAGCCTGATGACCTGGCACCGCAGCGAACAGCAACTGCGCTGCCACCATTGCGGCCACCAGCACCGGGTGCCGCAGCGGTGCGGCGACTGCGGCTCCAGCAACCTCACCGACGCCGGCGCCGGCACCGAGAAACTGGAAGCGCTGCTGGAAAAGGAGTGCGAGCAGGTCAAAGGCGGCGCGCCGGTGGTGCGCATCGACCGCGACACCACCCGCCGCAAGGGCAGCCTGGACGCCAAGCTGGCGCAGATACAGAAAGGCGAGCCGGCGGTGCTGGTGGGCACGCAGATGCTCGCCAAGGGCCACCATTTCCCGCGCCTGAGCCTGGCGGTGATCACCAATATGGACGCCGGCTTCCTGAGCGCCGACTTCCGCGGCCCGGAGCAGGCCGCCCAGCTGTTGCTGCAGGTGGCCGGCCGCAGCGGCCGCCAGGACCGCCCCGGGCGGGTGCTGATGCAAAGCCGTCACACCGACCACAACCTGGTGCAACTGGCCGCCGCCGGCGACTATCAGGCACTCGCCAACACCCTGCTGGAAGAGCGGCGCGGCGCCGGCTGGCCGCCGTTCGGGCACCTTGCCCTGCTGCGCTGCGAGGCCATGAGCATGGCCCAGGCGCTCACTTTCCTGGAGGAATGCGCCGCCGGGCTGCCGGCCCTGGACACAGTCCATGTGCTGGGGCCGGTACCGGCGCCGATGGAAAAGCGCGCCGGCCGTTACCGAGCCCAGCTGCTGCTGCAAAGCAACCAACGCCCCGCCCTGCACGGCCTGCTTGATGCGCTGATGGGCCACGCCCGCGGCCTGCCCTCGGGTCGCCGCTGCCGCTGGCACCTGGACGTGGACCCGATCGACCTTCTCTGACCCTAGGGGGCGGCATTCCCTTTCCGATTGCCGTACAATCGCCCGTCCATCCAATGGCCGCGATGAAGCATGAAAGACCGCCTGATATCCCTGATCGAAACCGCTCTGGACACCCTGCGCGACAACGGCACCCTGCCCGGCGACGCCCGGCCGCCGGTGCAGATTGATCGCACCAAGGACAAAAGCCACGGTGACTTCGCCACCAACATCGCCCTGATGCTGGCCAAACCCGCCGGGCTCAAGCCCCGCGATCTGGCCCAGTCCCTGATCGACGCGCTGCCCGACGACCCGGCGGTGGCCAAGGTGGAAATCGCCGGCCCCGGGTTCATCAATTTCTTCCAGGCGGCCCAGTGGCTGAACGATCAATTGGAGGCGGCGCTCGACGACCCCTACCTGGCGGTGCCACGCCCGGAGCGGGCGCAAACCGTGGTGGTGGACTATTCCTCCCCCAACCTGGCCAAGGAAATGCACGTGGGCCATCTGCGCTCCACCATCATCGGCGACGCCGTGGTGCGCACGCTTTCCTTCCTGGGCCATAAGGTAGTGCCGCAGAATCACGTCGGCGACTGGGGCACCCAGTTCGGCATGCTGCTCGCCTACCTGGAAGAACAGAAAGACCAGGAAAGCGGCGAGCAGCTCAACCGGGAACTGGGCGATCTGGAAAACTTCTACCGCGCCGCCAAGCAGCGCTTCGACGAGTCCCCGGAATTCGCCGACCGGGCCCGGGCGCTGGTGGTGAAGCTGCAGTCCGGCGACGACTACTGCCTGTCCCTGTGGCGCGAGTTCAACCAGGTCTCGCTGAGCCACTGCGACGCGGTCTATCGCCGCCTGGGCGTGACCCTGGGCCCCGACGACGTGCGCGGCGAAAGCGCCTACAACGACGACCTGGCGCAGGTGGTCGCCGACCTCGACAAGGCCGGCCTGCTCACCGAGGACCAGGGCGCCCAGTGCGTATTCCTGGACGAGTTCAAGAACAAGGACGGCGACCCGCTGCCGGTGATCGTGCGCAAGGCGGACGGCGGCTATCTTTACGCCACCACCGACCTGGCGGCGCTGCGCTACCGCGCCGGCACCCTCGGCGCCGACCGCATTCTGTATTTCGTCGATCAGCGCCAGGCACTGCACTTCCAGCAGATCTTCACCGTCGCCCGCCAGGCCGGCTTCGTCGGCGAAAGCGTGGACTTGGCGCACATGGGCTTCGGCACCATGAACGGGCCCGACGGCCGCCCGTTCAAGACCCGCGACGGCGGCACCGTCAAACTGATCGACCTGCTCGACGAAGCGGAACAGCGCGCCTACGACCTGGTGCGCTCCAAAAATGCGGACCTGGAAGACAGCGAGCTGCGCGACATCGCCCGCTCGGTGGGCATCGGCGCGGTGAAATACGCCGACCTGAGCAAGAACCGCAGCAGTGATTACATTTTCGACTTCAATCAGATGCTCAGCTTCGACGGCAACACCGCGCCCTATCTGCTGTACGCCTACACCCGGGTGGTGAGCGTGTTCCGCAAGGCCGGGCTGGCGCTGGACCAGGTGCAGACCCAGGTGCGCGGCGACTTCCAGCTTGAGCACGACGCGGAGCAGGCGCTGGCCGCGCGGCTGGTGCAGTTCGGCGAAGTGATCGCCCAGGTGGCCGACAAGGGCCAGCCGCACTTCCTGTGCGCCTACCTGTACGATCTCGCCGGCCTGTTTTCCGCCTTCTACGAACACTGCCCGATTCTCGCCGTGGACGACCCGGCGATCCGCGCCAGCCGCCTGAAACTGGCGGCGCTCACCGCGCGCACCCTGTCACGGGGTCTGGCGCTGTTGGGCCTGACCCCCCTGGAGCGTATGTAATGGCGAAGAACACCTCGCGCCGTGGCGCCAGTCGCGGCGGCTCGAAAAAACAATCGCGCCAGGTGCCCGGCTGGGTCTGGCTGTTCACCGGCGTCATCGGCGGCCTGTTCGTGGCGTTCCTGTTCCATCTCGCCCAGGTGCAGATGGAACAGGGCCGCGCCGGCGGCGGTGACCGCACCGTGGCCGAGAAGCCGCAACCCGAGGAAAAGGACAGCGACGGCACCGCCAAGGACGACCAGCCCAAGTTCGATTTCTACGCGGTGCTGCCGAAGATGGAAGTGATCGTGCCCAAGGGCGAAGGCGACGAGCCGGAAACCAGCCGTGGCGGCAATAACAACACCGCCGGCGGCGAAAAGAGCGCCGACAAGCCGGTGGCCGGGCGTCACGACAAGCGCTTCCTGCTGCAGGCGGGCAGCTTCCGCAACGAGAAGGACGCCGACCGGCGCCGCGCGGAACTGATCCTCAAGGGTTACCAGGCGCGCATCCAACCGGTGGACATGGACAACGGCGACACCTGGCACCGGGTGATGATCGGCCCCTACGACAACATCAACACCTTGCACCGCGCCCAGGACAAACTGGCCGCCAGCGGCGTGGAGACTCTACCCATTCAATTGAAAGACTAAAGAGCCTCTGAAAAGCACCCTGCGCTTGAAAACCTCCCGTGCCACCCGCACATCCAATTCAAATCAGGATAAGGAGGTTTTCCGTGGAGCAATATCACGGCACGACCATCGTCTCGGTTCGGCGCGGCAATAACGTCGTAATCGGCGGCGACGGCCAGGTAACGCTGGGCAATACCATCATGAAGGGCAACGCGCGCAAGGTGCGCCGCCTCTATCACGGCAAGGTGATCGCCGGTTTCGCCGGTGGCACCGCCGACGCCTTCACGCTGTTCGAACGCTTCGAAGCCCAGCTGGAAAAACATCAAGGCCATCTGGTGCGCGCCGCCGTGGAGCTTGCCAAGGACTGGCGCACCGACCGCGCCCTGCGCCGCCTGGAAGCGTTGCTGGCGGTGGCGGACAAGGAGAACTCCCTGATCATCACCGGTAACGGCGACGTGGTGGAGCCCGAAGAAGGGCTGATCGCCATCGGCTCCGGCGGCCCGTTCGCGCAATCCGCCGCCAGCGCCCTGCTGCACAACACCGATATGTCGGCCCGCGACGTGGTGGCGCAAAGCCTGAAAATCGCCGGCGACATCTGCATCTACACCAACCAGAATCACACCTTTGAGGAGATCGAATAGTGTCCTCCTTATCTCCCCGTGACATCGTCAGCGAACTCAACCGGCACATCGTCGGCCAGGAAAACGCCAAGAAAGCGGTGGCCCTGGCCCTGCGCAACCGCTGGCGGCGCATGCAGCTGCCGGAAGAAATGCGCGCCGAAGTGGCGCCCAAGAATATTCTTATGATCGGCCCCACCGGCGTCGGCAAAACCGAAATCGCGCGGCGCCTGGCGAAACTGGCCGACGCCCCCTTTCTGAAGATCGAAGCCACCAAGTTCACCGAGGTGGGCTATGTGGGCCGGGATGTGGAATCCATCATCCGCGACCTGATGGAAGTGGCGATTAAACTGCTGCGCGAAAAGGAAATGGCCCGCGTCCGGCACAAAGCCGAGGACGCCGCCGAGGACCGCGTGCTCGACGCCCTGCTGCCCAACGCCCGCGGCGAACAGGCCGACAACGATTCCAATACCCGTCAGATCTTCCGCAAAAAACTGCGCGAAGGCGAACTGGACGACAAGGAAATCGAAGTGGAGGTCAGCGCCAACCCGCAAGGGGTGGAGATCATGGCGCCGCCGGGCATGGAAGAAATGACCAGCCAGCTGCAGCAGATGTTCTCGCGCATGGGCGGCAGTGGCCGCAAGAAATCGCAGAAGCTGAAAGTGCGCGAAGCGCTGCGCCTGCTGCGTGACGAGGAAGCGGCGCGCTTCGTCAACGAAGACGAGCTCAAGGTGCAGGCCATCGACGTGGTGGAAAACCACGGCATCGTCTTTATCGACGAGCTGGACAAAGTGGCCAAGCGCTCCGAGACCGGCGGCACCGACGTGTCCCGCGAGGGCGTGCAGCGCGACCTGCTGCCGTTGATCGAAGGCTCCACGGTGAGCACCAAGTACGGCATGGTGCGCACCGATCACATTCTGTTTATCGCCTCCGGCGCCTTCCACCTGGCCAAGCCCAGCGACCTGATTCCCGAACTGCAAGGCCGCCTGCCGATCCGCGTGGAGCTGAGCGCGCTGACCCCCGAGGAATTCGAGCGCATCCTCACCGAGCCCAAATGCTCGCTCACCGAGCAGTACAAGGCACTGCTGGCCACCGAGGGGCTCAACCTGGAACTCACCGACGACTGCATCCGCCGGATCGCGGAAGTGGCCTGGCAGGTTAACGAACGCACCGAGAACATCGGCGCCCGCCGCCTGCACACGGTGATGGAAAAGCTGCTCGAGGAAATCAGCTACGACGCCGACGACCTGGCCACCCAGTACCACGACAAACCGCTGGTGCTGGACGCGGAAGCGGTGGATCGCTACCTCGGCGAACTGGCCTCCGACGAAGACCTCAGCCGCTACATTCTGTAGCGGCGAAAAAATGCTTGTGGGAGCGGGCCCGCTCCCACAAGGCCCGCTCCCACAATTCTGCTATTATCGCCCGCCGGAGGATCAGTCATGAACGCCGGCGAGCAACTGCAATATCATCTGGAACGTTTCTTCGCGCTGCATCAGCACGGCGGCGACGCGCTATTCCTGGCCCGCCTGGGCCGGGTTCAGGCATTCCAACGCCAGCGCCTGATGGACACCCACCAGACCCTGCTCGAGGACCCGGCCCTGCGTCCCGGCGTCACCTTTCTGCTCGACGACGTCTACGGCGGCCGCGACCTGCTGCCGGTGGCGCGGGAAATCCGCCGCGCCCTGCCCAAGGCCATGCGCCTGCTGCCCGAAAAGGTGATGGCCACCTCCGCCGACGCGTTGGAAGCGGCGATCATCACCCAGGAACTGGACGAGGCCCTGGTCGGCGTGCTCGGCGACCGCCTCGACACGCCGCTGGATGACAACGCCTACGCCGAAGGCTACCGGACCGCCGGCCACCCGGACCAGCGCCGCCGACAACTGCAACTGGTGGCCGGTTTAGGGCATCATATCGACCGCTATGTGCGCTCGCGGATGGTCCAGACCACCTTCCGGCTGGTGCGCCGCCCGGCCCATGCGGCGGGCTTCGCGAACCTGTATGATTTCATGGATCGCAGTTTCCGTGTGATGAAACCGGTACCCAGCGTGGGCCGCCTTCTCGAGCGCATCGCCGCCCGCGAAGCGCGCATCATGGACCGGCTGTTCGACCGGCATCCCGCTCCTTTCAAGGACGTCCCCAATGAGTAACAACGACGACAACAAGGTTACCCACTTCGGCTACCAGCAGGTGCCGTGGCAGGAGAAGCAGCAGCGGGTGGCGGGCGTATTCCGTTCGGTGGCGGGCAAATACGACGTCATGAACGATCTGATCTCCATGGGCAGCCACCGGGTGCTCAAACGCATGACCCTGGAACTGGCCGGCGTGCGCCCGGGCCAGCGGGTGCTGGACCTGGCCGGCGGCACCGGCGACCTGGCGATCAAGTTTTCCCGCCTGGTGGGCGACACCGGCCAGGTGGTGCTGGCCGACATTAACGACGCCATGCTGTCGGTGGGCCGCGACCGCCTGATCGACGCCGGCTGCGGCCACAACACCCAGGTCGCCCAGGTCAACGGCGAGTGCCTGCCGTTCGAGGACAACAGCTTCAACTGCATCACCATCGCCTTCGGCCTGCGCAACATCACCGACAAGGACGCCGCCCTGCGCTCCATGCTCCGCGTGCTCAAGCCCGGCGGCCGGCTGCTGGTGCTGGAGTTCTCCCATCCGGTGCACAAGCCGTTGTCCAAGCTCTATGACCTTTACTCCTTCGCGGTCTGGCCGCGGCTGGGCAAGCTGGTGGTCAACGATTCCGAAAGCTACCGCTATCTCGCCGAATCGATCCGCATGCACCCGGATCAGGACACCCTGAAAGGCATGATGGACCAGGCCGGTTTCCAGCGCAGCGAGTACTTCAACATGCTCGGCGGCATCGTCGCCCTGCACCGGGGGTTCAAGGTCTGATGCGCGAACCCGGTCTTATTTCCACCACCGCCATCGCCAGCGTGGAGCGCGCCATCAACGCCGCGCTGCGCTCCGACCCGGCCACCGCCGCGCGGCTCAGCCGCCACGCCGGACGCCTGCTGGCGGTGCATCTGACACTGCCGCCCGTGCGCCTTTACGCGTTGATCGTTGAAGAAGGCGTGGAGCTCTACCTGCGCAGCGACGCCGAGCCGGACGTCAGCGTCACCGGCAACCCGGTGGATCTGGCCGCCCTGCTGCTCGACTGGCGCCGCCAGCCCCATGTGATCGGTGGCGCCCTGCGCGTGGAGGGCAACCGCGAACTGCTGCAGGACGTGCGCGATCTGGCCGCCGATCTGGACCTGGACTGGGGCGCGCTGCTGGAACCGGTGATCGGCGGCGAGATGGCCCAGCAACTGGACCAGGGCGCGCGGCGCCTGTTCGGCTGGGCCCGCCAGGCGTTCGACCGCCTCGGCCACCAGATGGGCGATTACATCGGCGGCGAGTCCGGCCTGCTGGCGCTGCGCCGCGACGTCTATGAGTTCTACCAGGACGTGGACGAACTGCGCGGCGACGTGGACCGGCTGGACGCCCGGGTTCAACGCCTGAAAGGGAGCCCGCGTTCCTGATGCCGCCAATCAGCCGCCTGCTGGTGGTCGCCCATGTGGCGTGCCGCTACCGACTGTTATCCCTGCTGCCGCCCCACCCGGCCCGTCCCTTCCTGGTGCTGTTGCAATACCTGATGCCCTCCAGCTGGCTGGGCACCGGCAACCTCAGCGAAGGCGAGCGCCTCAAGCTGGCGCTGGAGCGCCTGGGGCCGATTTTCATCAAATTCGGCCAGTTGATGGCCACCCGCCGGGACATGCTGCCGCCGGAATGGACCGAGGCCCTGGCGCACCTGCAGGACCGGGTGGCGCCGTTCGACGGCGCCCAGGCCCGGCGACTGGTGGAGGCCAGCCTGCCGCGCCCCCTCGACGAGATTTTCGCGCACTTCGACGACACGCCACTGGCCTCCGCCTCGGTGGCCCAGGTACACCCCGCCACCCTGCTCGACGGCGGCCAGGTGGTGGTCAAGGTACTGCGCCCGGGTGTCGAACAGCGCGTGGAACGGGACCTCAAGGTAATGGGGTTCGGCGCCCGGCTGCTGGAAGCGCTGTGGGCGGACTCGCGCTACTTCCACCCGCGCAAAGTGGTGCACGACTATCAGACCGTGATCCGCGCCGAGCTGGACCTGGAACGGGAAGCCAGCAACAGCGAAGCCATGCGCCGCCACTTCCTGTTCAGCCCACTGCTCTACATTCCCGCCGTGCACCTGGCGCTGTCGTCCCGGCGGGTGATGGTGTCGGACCGCATCCACGGCATTCCGGTCAACGACATCGCGGCGATCCGCGCCGCCGGCATCGACCCGCGGGTGCTCGCCGAGCGCGGCGTGGAAATTTTCTTCGCCCAGGTGTTCCGGCATAACTTCTTCCACGCCGACATGCACCCGGGCAATATCTTCGTCAACCCGGAGCACCCGCAATCGCCGCAATACATGGCGGTGGACTGCGCCATCGCCGGGCGCCTCTCCAAGCAGGACCTGAACGTGCTGGGCCGCATGGTGCTCGCGGTGATGCGCGAGGATTACCCCGGCCTGGTGGACCAGGTGATCCGTGCCGGCTGGGCGCGCGGGCCGGTGGACCGCCACCGCTTCGAGCAGGCGGTCACCGAGATCATCGCGCCGGTGCGCGGCGCCAACCTGGAGAGTATGGAGTTCGCGCCGCTGGTACTGCGGCTGTTCGACCTGGCCCGGGACTACCACATCGAAGCACCGGTGCAGTACATCCTGCTGATGAAAACCCTGGTGCACATTGAAGGCCTGGGGCGCAGCATCTACCCGCAGCTGGATATCTGGACCGTGGGCCGGCCGCTGCTGGAAGCCTGGATGATGGAGGAGTACGGCCCCGCCGCCACCGCCAACAAACTGCGCAACCGGCTGCCGGAATGGGCGGCGCAGCTGCCGGATATGCCAGAGCTGCTGCGCGACGGCCTGGAAAGCCTGCGCCACCAGCCCCAGCAGCAACGGGAAATGGCGCATTACTTTGAAACCGGCCTGCGCCGCCACCGGCACAAAATGCTGGGCGGCCTGGGCGGCCTGGGCCTGGCCGCGCTGGCGGCGGTGGACGCCCTGCACGGCATCGGCCAGTGGGCCTGGCCGATGGCCGCCGGCGCCCTGGTGCTGCTGGCCTGGGCCTGCCGGCGTTAGATATGTCCACGTTAGGGTCTGACGCCGGCCGGTGCTAAACTGGCGCTGTATTTGGAGACACCATGTCCGATATCCTCAACCAGCTTCACCAGGTCCTGGAACAGCGCAAAGGCGCCGCGCCGGATTCGTCCTATGTGGCCAGCCTGTACGACAAGGGCCTGAACAAGATTCTCGAGAAGGTCGGCGAGGAAGCGGTGGAAACCCTGCTCGCCGCCCGTGACACCGACGCCGGCGGAGACCCCAAGGCGCTGATCAACGAAACCGCCGACCTGTGGTTTCATTCGCTGATCATGCTGGCCCACCTGGGACTCGGTCCGGACCAGGTCCTGGCAGAGCTGGAGCAACGCTTCGGCCTGTCCGGCCATGACGAAAAAGCCGCTCGTAGCGAGCGAGGAGACTAACCATGTTTTCCGGTATCAGTATTTGGCAACTGCTCATCATCCTGGCCATCATCGTGCTGCTGTTCGGCACCAAGAAACTGCGCAACATCGGCAACGACCTGGGCGGCGCGGTGAAAGGCTTCAAGGATTCGGTCAAGGACGGCGAGGACGAGCAGAACAGCAAGCGCCTGGCCGACGACGACAGCGAACCGCACACCAGCAAGCAGGAAAAACACAAGGACCAGGTCTGATACGCCACGGAGCAACGGCCCATGTTTGATATCGGCTTTTCCGAACTGGCGTTGATTTCCATCATCGGTCTGGTGGTGCTGGGCCCCGAGCGTCTGCCCAAGGCGGCGCGCACGGTGGGCTATTGGGTCGGCCGGGCACGCTCCACCTTCAGCCATCTGCGCAACGAGCTGGAGCGGGAAGCGCTGAACCAGGACATGCGCGACCGCATGGAAAAGCAGATGCGCGACATGGGCCTGGACGAGGACAGCATCCGCGAAGCCCGCGACAGCCTGCTGTCACCGGACGAAGTGGCCCACGCGCGGCGCCGCCCGGAAACCCTCGACCAGCCCGACCACCAGGACCACGGCCAGACGCCGGAGGCCGAGAAGAAGCCGAATGAGTGAAGAGCGCCGCGACGACCAACGCCTCGATGATACGCCGCAAACCCTGGTCAGCCACCTGCTGGAACTGCGCAACCGCCTGCTGAAAACCCTGGTGGTGGTGCTGGTGATCTTCCTGGGGCTGTTCTATTTCTCCCGGGACCTCTACACCCTGGTGGCGCGCCCGCTGATGGACGCCATGCCGGAAGGCACCAACATGATCGCCACCGGCGTGGCGTCGCCCTTCCTGGCGCCGTTCAAACTGACGCTCTACCTGAGCATCTTCGTGGCGATGCCGTTTATTCTCCACCAGGCCTGGGCGTTCGTGGCGCCGGGCCTGTACCGCCACGAGAAAAAGCTGGCGGTGCCGTTGCTGGCCAGCAGCGTGCTGCTGTTCTACGGCGGCGCGTCCTTCGCCTACTTCGTGGTCTTTCCGCTGATGTTCCAGTTCTTCACCACCATCGCCCCGGAAGGGGTGGCGGTGACCACCGACATCAGCAGTTATCTGGATTTCGTGCTCGCCCTGTTCCTGGCGTTCGGGGTCGCCTTCGAGCTGCCCATCGCCATCGTGCTGATGGTGGCCACCGGCATCACCACGGTGGAGAAACTGGCCGCGTCACGGGCCTATGTGGTGGTGGCCTGTTTCGTGATCGGCATGATGCTGACGCCACCGGACATCATCAGCCAGACCTTGCTGGCGGTGCCCATGTGGCTGCTGTTTGAAATCGGCCTGATCTTCGGCCGCCTGGTGCGCCGCCAGCAACTGGAGCGCGAAGAGGACAACGCCGAAAGCCGTTAGCGCGGGAGAATAAGAGCCGTTAATGCGGGAGGAGGGGCCCGCCGGCGAAGCGGCGGGCCGGCGTGCTTAACGGTTGAAGGTGGGCTTTTCGATGGCGACCAACGTCTGCTCGCCGTTCATTTGACGCACGATACCAGCATCGGTGTAGCGCAGGGTGTAGTCCGTGCTGACCCCACCGATGGTTTCCGTCACCGCCAGGGTGTCGTCCCCCACCGGGGTCAGCCGGGCCACGTTGCCCAGCCCGTCCGTGACATCCAGGGGCGCTTGCAGGGTAACCTTGGCGCCGGCACCGGAGATCGGGTTACTACCCGTCCAGTATTCAATCGAGTTGAACACCACCACATCGCCCAGCAAAGTGAGGCCGTACACCGGCAGAATCCAGAAGCCGAACGAAATGCCCTGGTTCACCCACTTGTTGTTCGTCGCGGAGGCGTTCCAATCCTGAACGTTATCGAACAATGCGTTTTGCCCCAGGCAGCCGGTAAGCATCAGGCTGGAGGCACAAAGACCGGATAGCACGATTTTTTTCATGACCACTCCTTGTTGTTGTCAGTATCTGACACCCTGATCTTACTACAGCAGCGCGCCGCGCCTAGCCCGGTTACAAATCGATGACAAAGCTCACCGGGCCGTCATTCACCAGGTGCACCTGCATGTCGGCGCCGAAGCGCCCGGTGGCCACCGGCACACCCTGCGCCGCCAACTCGGCCACGAACCGCTCATACAGATGCCGCCCCAGGGCCGGCTCCGCCGCGCCGGAGAAGCTGGGCCGGCGCCCCTTGCCGGTGTCCGCGGCGAGGGTGAACTGCGACACCACCAACGCGGCGCCGCCGGCATCGCGCACGTCCAGATTCATCTTGCCGTCCGCGTCGCCGAACATCCGGTAACCGGCCACCCGCTCCGCGAGGCGCCGGGCGGTGGTCTCATCGTCGTCTCGGCCGACCCCCACCAGAACCAGCATGCCGGCGTCGATGCGGCCCACGGTTTCCGACGCCACCGCCACCCGGGCCGTGGTGACACGCTGCAATAGCACTCTCATTTCGCCTCCCTCGTTGTCGGTCCGCGCCATGGGCCGCGTGTGTGGGCCATGGCCGGTATGTATAATCGCGGTCTAATTATTATATCGATTACCGGCCGCCACGCCGCGGCCGGCCTTTATTCGCATCGGGGAAACATGCCTGAATTCGCCATCACACTGGCCCGCTGGGCGGCTTGGGCGCCGGGCCTGGAAAGCGAGACGGACTGGGCACACTGGGATGGCGAGCCGCCTCAGGGGCCGGCGGTGCCGGACCTGTCCTGGCTGCCGCCCATGCAGCGGCGGCGCCTTCCAGCGCTGGCCCGGGGCGTCTTCCACGTGGCGCGCCAGGCCGGCGGCGACGACGTCGACCGGCTCCCCACCGTGCTCGCCTCCGCCCATGGTGAACTCAGCCGCACCCTGGGTTTGTTGAACGACCTGGCGGAGAATGAGCCGCTGTCACCGGCGGCCTTCAGTTTATCGGTGCACAACGCGGTCAGCGGGCAACTGAGCATCGCCCTGGGCAACCGGGCGCCGGCCAGCTGCGTGGCCCTGGCCGGCGACGGCATCAGCACCGCGCTGCTCGAGGCCCAGTGCCTGGCCGGCCCCGGCGGCGACGCCCTGGTGGTAATCTACGAAGCGCCGCTGCCGGAACAATACCGGCCCTATCAGGAAAGCGACGCCTTTCCCTGGGCGCTGGCCCTGCGTCTGGGCGCCACCGGCACCAACTATCGCCTGAGCCGACGGCCCGGCAGCGGCGGCCCCGCCAACCAGGGTCCGGCGCTGGCCCGCTTCCTGGCCGCCGGCGATGCCGACCTGACCCTGCGCGGGCCACGCTCCGACTGGCGGTGGACCCGGGATGAGTGACAGCGCCCCTCGCTGGTGGCGCCTGATCGGCACCGCCCTCAGTTTTACCGCCTTCGGCCTGGGCGCGCTGGTGCTCGCCGTGCCGATCACCCTCAACCGGCTTTTGCCCGGCCCGGCACCCGCCCGGGCACGGCGCGGACAGTATCTGGTGCACCGGGCGTTCCGCCTGCACCTGTGGCTGATGGAAACCCTGGGCGTGATGCGCTGCCGGGTGGACGGCGCCGAACGCCTCAACGGCAAGGGCCAGCTGGTGATCGCCAACCACCCCAGCCTGATCGACGTGGTGTGCCTGATCGCCCAGCTGCGCCACGCCAACTGCATCGTCAAAGCCCAGCTGTGGCTCAACCCCTTCACGCGGGGCCCGGTCAGCGGCGCCGGCTACATCAGCAATCGCGATTCCGCGCAAATGGTCGACGAGGCGGTGGCCTGGCTGCGCGGCGGCGGCACCATGGTGATCTTCCCGGAAGGCACCCGCACCCGGCCCAACAGGCCGCCCCGGTTTCAGCGCGGCGCCGCCAATATCGCGTTGCGCGCCGATTGCCGGCTGACACCGGTGCGGGTCCGCTGCACCCCCACCACCCTGACCAAGGCGGAGCCCTGGTACCGAATTCCGCCGCGCCGCTTCCTTATCCACCTTCAAGTGGGCGAGGATATCGAGCTGGGCCCGTTTCTTGACGATGGCGTCACGCCCATGGCGGTGCGCCGTTTGACCCACTATCTGGAACAGCTATTCACGCAGGAGACCGACGCCCATGAGCGACAACCTGGAACAGGACCTCAAGCAACTGATCATCAGCACCCTGGATCTTGAGGACATCCACAGCGACGACATCGACAGCGAAGCGCCGTTGTTCGGAGACGGCCTGGGCCTGGATTCCATTGATGCCCTGGAGCTGGGCCTGGCGGTATCCAAACAATACGACATAAAAATAGACGCGGACGACGAAGCCACCCGCCGCCATTTCGCGAGCGTGCGCGCGCTGGCCGATCTGATCCGCGAACACGGATGAACACGATGCAAAGCTACGACGATATTTTCCCTCTGGTGCGCGACATCCTGGTGGAGATGTTCGAACTGGAGCCCGAGCAGATACAGCCAGCAACCCGGCTTTACGAAGACCTGGACATCGACAGCATCGATGCCGTGGACATTGTCGTGAAGCTCAAGGAAGTCACCGGGCGCAAGGTCAAACCCGAGGATTTCAAAACCGTGCGCACCATCGACGATGTGGTCCGCGCGGTACAGAATCTGCTGGAAGACTAGTCTTGCGCCGGACGCTGATCGCGGTACTGGTCGGCGCCACCCTGGCCTACCCGCCGGCGGTGTACTTCGGCCTGCGTCATCTGCCGCCGCAGGCCCTGGCGGCGGCGCTGGCGGCGCTGATCGGCCTGCGCCTGCTGCTCGACCGCCGCGGCCACTGGCTGCCGGTGGGCGCCGCGCTGCTGGTTTTCAGCCTGGTGGCGGTGCTGCGCGGTGACGCGGTCACGCTGCGCTTTTACCCGGTGCTGGTGAATCTGGCGATGCTGGTACTGTTCGCCGCCAGCCTGTACCGTCCGCCGTCGTTGATCGAACGGCTGGCGCGCCTGCGCGAACCGGACCTGCCGCCGGAGGGGGTACGCTACACGCGCCGCGTCACCCAGCTCTGGTGCCTGTTCTTCGTGCTGAATGGCAGCGTGGCGCTGTACACCGCCTTGTTCACCAGCCTGGCGACCTGGACACTGTACAACGGCTTTATCGCCTATCTGTTGATGGGCACCCTGTTCGCCGTCGAGCTGTTGTGCCGAACCCACTTGCGAAAACGCCAGCCCTGATGACGTCCCTGACCCACGACCTGACCGCCCTGTTCCACAGCCTGACGCCGAGCGCACCGGTGGCCTGGCACGCCGGAGCCATGCTGGACGGCGAGCGCCTGCGCCGGGACGTGGCGGAACGTACCGCCGCGCTGCAGGCGCACCCGGCCCACGACTGGGCGGTCTTTTATCACCACGGCTACCCGGCCCTGGTCACCCTGCTTGCCCTCTGGCAGGCCGGCAAACGGGCCTGGCTGCCGGGTAACAATCAGCCCGCCACCGGCGCGGCGCTGGCGGCGTACTGCCAGGCGTTCGCCGGCGACTGGCCCAACGCCGAGCCGCTGGATACCGGTGCCCCGGCCCCGCTCGGCGATACCCACCCGGACGCCGAGCTGGTGATCTTCACCTCCGGCTCCAACGGTCTCCCCAAACCCATCTTCAAGCGCTACCGGGAACTGCTCAACGAGCTGAACACGCTGGAAGCCGCGTTCGGTGCCGGGCTCGACGACGCACTGTTCGTCGGCACCGTCAGCCATCAGCACATCTATGGCCTGCTGTTCCGGCTGCTATGGCCGCTGTCCGCCGGCCGGCCTTTGTACAGCGAAGCGTTCCAGGACCCGGCCGGCATTCTACGGCTGGCCGCGCAACGCCCCCTGGTGTGGGTGGCCAGCCCGGCGCACCTGAAACGTCTGCGCGACGACCTGCCCTGGGATGCCGCGAAACCGCCCCGGGCCATCTTTTCTTCCGGCGGCCCGCTGCCGGCGGACAGCGCCTCGCACCTGGCCGCCCACGCCGGGGTGGCCGCCACCGAGGTGTACGGCTCCAGTGAAACCGGCGGCATTGGCTGGCGCCGCCAGCCCCCCGACGATGGCGCCTGGACGCTGTTGCCCGGGCTCGCCCTGACCCAGCAGGCCGACCACACTCGCCTTGCGTCACCGCATGTGGACGGCGGCGAAACGGCGCTGGACGATCACCTGGCATTGCTCGACGAGCATCGCTTCCGCCTCGGCGGGCGCCGCGACCGGATCGTCAAAGTCGAAGAAAAACGGATCGCCCTGGCGCAGGTCGAGCAGGCTCTCGCCGACCACCCGGCGGTGGCCGAGGTGCGCGTGCTGCAACCAGAGGGCGAGCAGCGCCTGGGCGCAGTGCTGGTGCTGACGCCGGTCGGCGAGCGTCAGCTTGAGGAACAAGGCCGCGCCGCCGTCACCACCGCCTTGCGCGAGCACCTGGCCGCCACTCTGGAGCCGTTGGCGGTTCCCCGGCGCTGGCGGCTGGTGGCGCGGCTGCCGGAAACCGCCCAGGGGAAAGTACCGATGGCCGCGCTGCAGGCCCTGTTCACCAGCAGCCGGCAACAGCTCCCGGAAGTTCAGGACAGCGTTAGCGACGACCGGGGCGTGACGCTGACCCTGCGGGTGGCGGCTGGCCTGCCCTGGTTCCGGGGTCACTTCGAGGCCCAGGGCGTGTTGCCCGGCGTGGTGCAGATCGACTGGGCGGAGGCGTTCGGCCGCCGGTATTTTCCGCTGCCGGCGGGGCCCAACCATCTGGAAGTGATCAAGTTCAATAACTTGATTCTACCGGGCCAGGAGGTACATCTGACGCTGGACTGGAAGCCCGCCACCGGTAAGCTGGCGTTCGCCTTCCATTCATCGCGCGGCCCGCACAGCAGCGGCCGCCTGGCTTTCAAGGAGCCCGCCTGATGCGGCCCTGCATCGTGATTCCGGTCTACAACCACCGCCACGGCATCGGCCCGGTACTGGATCAGCTGCGCCCCCACGGGCTGCCGGTGATCCTGGTGGACGACGGCAGCGACGCGGACTGCGCCGAGCATCTGCGCGAACTCACCGCCGCCGCCCCGGAGCAGCTCAGCCTGGTGCGCCGCGCGCGCAACGGCGGCAAGGGCGCGGCGGTGATCACCGGACTGCGCGAAGCCGGCCGCCGTGGCTTCAGCCATGCTCTGCAGGTGGACGCGGACGGACAACACAATCTGGCCGACCTGCCCGCCTTCCTGCGCCAGGCCGAGGCCCGACCGGACGCGCTGATCACCGGCATCCCGGTGTACGACCGCTCGGTACCGAAAAGCCGGCTCTACGGCCGCTATCTGTCCCATTTCTGGGTGTGGGTGAACACCCTGTCCCTGGACATCCGCGACGCCCTGTGCGGCTTCCGGGTTTACCCGCTGGCGCCGACCCTGGCCCTGCTCGAGCAGGAGCGCCTGGGCCGGCACATGGAATTCGACTGCGAAGTGCTGGTGCGCCTGCACTGGCGCGGCGTGCCGATCATCAATCTGCCCACCGCCGTGCATTATCCCCGTGACGGGGTGTCCCACTTTCGCCTGTGGCGCGACAACGTTTTGATCGCCGGCATGCACACCCGCTTGCTGCTGGGCATGCTCAAACGCCTGCCGGTCCTGCTGAAGCGTCGGTGGGCACGATGAGCCGCCGGCGCACCTGGTTCGACCTGGAAGAAAGGGGCGTGCTGTGGGGCATGCGCCTGGTACTGGCGGCGCACCGTCTGCTCGGTCGCCGTCTTTGCCTGTGGCTGATCAACCTGGTGGTGTTCTACTACTGGCTCAGCAACGCCACCGCCCGCCGTGCCAGCCGCGATTATCTGCACCGCCTGTCCCACCACGCGCCACACCTCGGCCTTTCCGGCGGCGCCCGCGACAGCCTGCGCCACTTCAACGAATTCGCCACCGCGATGATCGACAAACTCGGCGCCTGGCAGGGCGACATCGGCGCCGACCGGGTGGACATGATCAATACCGAGGCACTGCGGCGGGTACTGGCCAGCGGCCGGGGCGCACTGCTGGTGGGCGCGCACCTGGGCAACCTGGAGGTGTCGCGGGCGATCTCCGAGGTACGCCCGGAGGTGCGTCTGAACGTGCTGGTGCACACCCACCACGCGGAAAAATTCAATCAACTGCTGAACGAAGTGAGCGGCGACGCCCGGCTGTCGCTGATCCAGGTGAGCAGCCTCAACCCGGCCACCGCCATTATGCTGCAGCAACGCATTGAGCAGGGCGAGCTGGTGGTCATCATGGGCGACCGGGTGCCGCTTAGCGGCGCCGCCCGCACCACGCGGGTCCCCTTCCTGGGCGCGCCGGCGCCGTTTCCCCAAGGGCCCTTTATTCTCGCCGCGCTGCTGCGCTGCCCGGTGCTCAGCCTGTTTTGCGTGCGCCGGGGCGAGCGCTTTGAGCTGACCTTCAACCATCTCACCGACCAGGTGGTGCTGCCGCGCAAACAGCGGGACCAGGAACTGGACCGCCAGGTGCGCCGCTTCGTCGGCGACCTGGAACGTCACTGTCTGGCCGCGCCCCTGCAGTGGTTCAACTTCTACGATTTCTGGCAGCAGGACACCCAAGAGCCGTGAACGCTTCGACCCCCAGCACCGTACTCTTCGATGGCGGCGACCTCCGTCTGGAACAGATCGACGCCCTGGCCGCCCGCCGCGCCGTCAGCGTGCTGGACGACGGCGCGCCGTTCCGGCGGCGCATCGACCGCGGCGCCGCTTTCCTGGATACCTTGCTCAAGGAAGAAGGCGTCATCTATGGCGTCACCACCGGCTACGGCGATTCCTGCACGGTGGCGATCCCCGAGGCGCTCACGGAAGCGTTGCCGGAGCGCATCTTCACCTTCCACGGCTGCGGCCTCGGCGACCACTTCGACGAACCGGCCACCCGCGCCATTCTGGCGGCGCGCCTGGCCAGCCTGTGCCGGGGCTATTCCGGCGTGCGCTACGAGCTGCTGCAGCGGCTGCACGGTTTATTGCAGGCGGACCTGCTGCCGCTGATCCCGGAAGAGGGCTCGGTGGGCGCCAGCGGCGATCTCACCCCATTGTCCTATGTGGCGGCGGTGCTCGCCGGGCAGCGCTCGCTGCGTGTCGAGGGGCGGGTGCGGGATACCGGCGAGGTCTATGCCGAGCGCGGCATTTCACCCCTGACCCTGCGCCCCAAGGAAGGGCTGGCGTTAATGAACGGCACCGCGGTGATGACCGGGCTGGCCTGTCTGGCGTTCGCCCGCGCCGCGTATCTGGAACAACTGGCTACCCGCATCACCGCCCTGGCCAGCTTCGCGCTGGGCGGCAACCCGGCTCATTTCGACCCGGACCTGTTCGCGGTCAAACCCCATCCCGGCCCGGTGCGCGCCGCCCGCCGCCTGCACCAGGATCTGGCCGCCGGCCCCGCGCCCGGTCACGACGCCCGGCTGCAGGACCGCTATTCGCTGCGCTGCGCGCCCCACGTGATCGGCGTGCTCGGCGACACCCTCACGCAGCTGCGCGGCTTCGTGGAAACCGAGTTGAACAGCGCCAACGACAATCCGATCATCGACGCTGACAACCAACGGGTGCTGCACGGCGGTCACTTCTACGGCGGCCATATCGGCCAGGCCATGGACAGCCTGAAAACCGCCACCGCCAGCGTCGCCGACCTGCTCGACCGGCAACTGGCGCAATTGGTGGACCCGAAATTCAACCAGGGCCTGCCCGCCAATCTGTCCGCCGTGGAAGGCCCGCGCGCCTGCATCAACCACGGCTTCAAGGCGGTGCAGATCGGCGCGTCCGCCTGGACCGCCGAGGCACTGAAACTGACCATGCCGGCCACCAGCTTCTCGCGCTCCACGGAGTGCCACAATCAGGATAAAGTCAGCATGGGCACCATCGCCGCCCGCGACGCCCTGCGCGTGCTGGCCCTGACCGAGCAGGTGTCGGCGGCGGCGCTACTGGCGGTCTGCCAGGCGGCGGAGCTGCGCCAGGCCCGCGACGGCGCGGCGCCGCCCGAAGCGCTGGCGGAAACGCTGGTGGCGGTGCGACGGGATAGCTCGCCGCTGATCGAGGACCGCCCCCTGGAGCACGAACTGCGCGGCACGCTGACGCGCATCCGCGAACGGCATTGGAGTCTTTATGAGCCGCACCCCTGAAGCGCGCCTGCAACACAGCGTGGAGATCGAGATTCCCTTCCACGACGTGGACATGATGGAAGTGGCCTGGCATGGCCACTACGTCAAGTACTTCGAAATCGCCCGCTGCGCGCTGCTCGACCAGTTCGACTACAACTACCCGCAAATGCGCGATTCCGGCTACGCCTGGCCGGTGATCGATCTGCACCTGCGCTACGCGCGCCCGGCCCGGTTCGGCCAGCGGGTGACCGTCACCGCCACGGTGCGCGAATGGGAAAACCGCCTGAAGATCAGCTACCTGATCCGCGACCAGGAGGGCGTGCGCCTGACCCGTGGTCACAGTATCCAGGTGGCGGTGGACGTGGCCTCCGGCGAGATGCTGTACGCCTCGCCGCCGGTGCTACTGGAACGCCTGGGGGTCAGCGCATGAAAGCCCTGATCGCGTGTTTGCTTCTGCTCGCCGGCACCGTCGTCAGCGCCGGCGAACTGACCCTGGAGCAGGTCGCCGAACGCCTGCCCGATGCGCCGATCCTGCGCGCCGACTTCCGCCAGCAGCAGCACCTGGCGCTGTTGCCGAAGCCGCTCACCGCCACCGGCGATCTGTTACTGGCCGGCGAGCGGGGCCTGCTGTGGCGGGTACGCACGCCGTTCGAAAGCGAAATCAAACTGATCGACGGCACGCTCTACAGTAACGGCCAGGCGGATACCCTGCCCGGCGGCGAAGCCTTCGCCCGCCGCCTGATGGCGGTCCTGTCCGGCGACATCGAAGCGCTCAAACCGCACTTCCGCATCCAGGCCCGCGAGGAAGGCGACCAATGGCGGCTGGATCTCACGCCGCGTAACGACACCCTGGCCCGGGTACTTGCCGGCATTCGTCTGGGCGGCGAGCAGGGCCCGGAGTTTTTCCGGCTCGACTATCCCAACGGCGACTACAGCGTTACCCGCTTAAGCAACATCGAGTACCCGGACACGCTCAGCGACGCCGAGGAACGCCGCTTTGCCGCGCCGCGTTAGCCGCGGGCCACTGCTGTGGCTGCTGCTGGTCGGCCTCGCCGCCGGCGCCTGCGCGGTGAAACTGCAAGGCGCCTGGCTGGACAGCAATTTACTGTCGATGCTGCCGCAGGACCAGCTGCCGGCCAACGCCCGCGCCCTCGCCGAGCAGCACCAGGACCGTTTCACCGACCGCACCCTGTGGCTGGTCCCCGCCGAGAACGCCGCCGGCGCCGCCGCCCACGGCCGCGCGCTGCGCGCCATGCTGAAACAAAGCGATCTGTTCAGTGAGGTGGGCCCGAACCTGGACCCGACCCGTCTGCAGCAGCGTTACCAGGCGTTGCGGCCCTATCGCTTTCAGTTGCTCGCCCCACGGGACCGACAACGCCTGGAGAACGACCCGCAGGCCCTGATTGATAACGCCCTGGCGCGGGTATTCGGCCCCTTCGGCCTGTCCGGCGACCAGTGGCGCGACGATCCGCTGTTCCTGTTCGAGCATTACCTGCAAGCGCTGGCGCCGTTCACCCTGGAGCTGGAAGACGGCATACCGCTCGCCACCGCCGACGGCCGTTACTGGGCGCTGACCACCGCCACCGTGCGCGCCGGCGGCTTCGCCCTGGACCGGCAAAGCCCGCTGCTGTCGGTAAGCAACGACGTTCAGCAGCGCTGGCCGGATTCACTGGTCACCGGCGCGCCCTTGTACACCGCCGCCGGCGCCGACAGCGCGCGCCGGGAAATGAGCACGGTGGGGCTGTTTTCCCTGGCGGCGGTGGCGACGCTGTTCCTGGTGCTGTTCGGCGGACCCCGACCGATGTTGCTGGCCCTGGCCAGCGTCGCCACCGGCCTGCTGTGCGGGCTGGCCGCCACGCTCTGGGTGTTCGGCCAGATCCACCTTCTCGGCCTGGTGTTCGGCGCCGGTTTGATCGGCGTGGCGGTGGACTACGGCATTCACTTTTTCTGCCAGCGACTGGATCAGCCCGGCGTGGCACCGCGCACCCTGCGCCGGCACCTGGCGGCACCGCTGGCCCTGGCGCTCATCAGCAGCGTGCTCGGTTACCTGGCCATGGGCCTGGCGGCCTTCCCGGGCCTGCGTCAGGTGGCGGTGTTTTCGGCGGTCGGGTTAAGCGGCGCCTGGCTCACGGTCATGCTGGCGGTGCCGGCGCTCAGCGGTCGGGCGCCGCCGCCGCGCCAGCGTTTGCTGGCCCGCGTGGGCCGCTGGCGCCGACAGTGGCCGGCCTGGTGCCGGCACCACCGGCCGGTTCTTCTGCTGGCGGCGGCGGCACTGCTCGCCACCGGCCTGTGGCGGCTCACCCCGGACGACGATGTGCGTCACTACCAGAGCCCGCCGGCCTGGCTGGAAGCCCAGGGTGAACGGATCCAGGCGCTACTGCCCCGGGGCGACAGCCGCTATTTCATCGTCCACGGCGAGACGCCGGCCCAATGGTGGCAACGGGAGCGCGACCTCGCCGGTGAACTGGACGCGCTCATAAGCGAGCACGGCGCGCTGGACAGCTATCGCGCCATCAGTGCGCTGTGGCAACCCGAAGGGCAACAACAGGCTCTGCGCCAGACGCTTGGCGAACGGCTCTACCACCACCCGCGCTTCGCGGACTACCTGCAGCAACTGGGCCTCGGCGAGGCCGCCCTCGCCCGGCAGCAGCAGGCCCTGGAAGACGCCGCCGGCAACAGCCTGTCCCTGGACGGCTGGCTGGCGGCGGTGAACGACGACAGCCTGCGCGGACAATGGGGCGGCTGCGATCGAAACGGCTGCACCAGCCTGGTCCAGCTCGCCGGGCTGCGCGACCGCGACACCGTGGCGGGGCTGGCCGCGGCGGGCCGGGGGCGTTACTTCATCGACCGGGCCGGGGCGGTCAGCGGCATGCTGGCGACCCTGCGCGAGCATCTCGCCTGGCTGTTGCTGGGGGCCTATTTGCTCAGCGGCCTGGTGCTGGCGCTGGCGCGCGGACCGGCGAGGGCGCTGCGCCTGCTCGGGGTGCCGGCGCTGGCGTCCGTGGTGGCGCTGGCGGCGCTGGGCTGGCTGCAGGGCGGCTTCGGCCTGATCACGGTGCTGGCGCTGTACCTGTTGCTGGGCATCGGTATCGACTACGCTATTTTCTTCAGCCAGCCGGAAAAGCGGCGCGACGCGGCGGCCCTCGCGGTGCTGCTGTCGGCGGCCACCACCAGTCTCAGCTTCGGCCTGCTCAGCCTCAGTGCCACCCGGCTGGTGGCGGATTTCGGCCTCACGCTGTTACTCGGCATCGCCGCCGCGGCGCTGATCGCGCCGTTGCTGGCCGCCCCCCCTCAACCGGACACGCAACCGGGAGCACGCCCATGAGTTTCGACACCGATGTGCTGGTGATCGGTGCCGGCCCCGCCGGCGCCGTCGCCGCCACCCTGCTGCACCGTGCCGGGCACCGGGTGCGGGTGGTGGAGAAGCAGCACTTCCCGCGTTTCTCCATCGGCGAAAGTCTGCTCCCCCAGTGCATGGCCTACCTGCACGAAGCCGGCATGCTGGAAGCGGTGGAGGCGGCCGGTTTCCAGCTTAAAAACGGCGCCGCCTTCGCCTGGGGCGAGCGGCGCACGCAATTTCGTTTCGATGAAAAGTTCTCGCCGGGCTGGGGCTATACCTATCAGGTGGAACGGGCCCGCTTCGACCAGATTCTCGCCGACCAGGCCCGCCTGCAGGGCGTCACCGTGCGCTTTGGCATCAACCTGGAGGCGTTCCAGCCCGGTGCCGACGGCGTTGAGGCGCGTCTGCGCCATGAGGATGGCAGCGAAGAAACGCTGCGCGCCCGCTTCGCCCTGGACGCCAGCGGCTTCGGTCGGGTGCTGCCCCGGCTGCTGGACCTGGAGCGCCCGAGCGGATTTCCGGCCCGCCAGGCCGTGTTCGCCCATTTCCAGGACGGCATCGACGACCCCGACTTTGATCGCGACAAGATTCTGATCACCGTTCACGAACAGCGCACCGACGTCTGGTTCTGGCTGATCCCGTTCCCCGATGGCAAGGCCTCGGTGGGCGTGGTGGGCCCGGACGATTTCTTCCAGCCGCTGCCCGCGGACAACGACGCTTGCCTGCGCGCGGCAATCGACGGCGACACCGGGCTGCGGCGCCTGCTCGCCAACGCCCACCCGTTGATGCCCGCCCGCCGCCAGGGCGGCTACGCGGCCTCGGTACGCAGCCTGCACGGCGACGGCTTCGCGCTGCTCGGCAACGCCGGCGAATTTCTGGACCCGGTGTTTTCCTCCGGCGTCACCATCGCGCTGCGTTCCGCCAGCCTGGCCGCCGCCGTTCTCGACCGGCAATTGAGCGGCGAGCCGGTGGACTGGCGGGCGGACTTCGCCGAACCGCTGCAGCAGGGCGTGGACACCTTCCGCAGCTACGTCACCGGCTGGTACGACGGCCGCTTTCAGAACGTCATCTTCCATCGCGACCCACCGGAAGACATCAAGCGAATGGTCTGTTCGATCCTGGCCGGCTACGCCTGGGACCGGAACAACCCTTTCGTGAAACACCACGAACGGCGCCTCAACGCCTTGGCGGAACTATGCGCGCCGGACGTCTGACCGCCCTGGCGCTGCTGCTGGCCGGCGGTCTCGGCCTAAGCGGTTGCCAGTCCTGGTGGCCCCCGGCGGAGCGCCCCCTGGCAGCACCGCTGGACAGCAGCCGGCAGCTTGAACACCGCCTGCGCATCGAGCGGGGCGAGCAGGTGCAAAACCTGCACGCCGTCCTCCGCACCCTCCCCGGGGAAACCCGGGTGGTGGCGCTCACCGAAACCGGCGTACCGGTTCTGCAACTGCGCCAGACCGCCGACGATCTCACGGTCACCCGTTCGCCGCTGTTGCCCCGGCAAGTGCCGGCGCGGCTTATCCTGGCGGACATCCAGCTGGTATTCTGGCCGCTTGAATCGTTACGGGCGGCCCTGCCCACGCCCTGGCGCCTGGAGCAGGAAGAACAGGGCCGCGCCCTTTATAATGGCGCGCGGCTGGAGGCCCGGGTGCGCTATCAGAAGCGTGACGGCTGGCAAGGCCCCGCCACCCTGGACAATATTCACCACGGCTATCGCCTGACGATAACCCCGCTGCAACCCCAAGGCGCGCAATGACTTCGGTGTATCTCAACCAACTGGGCCTGCTCTGCCCGCTCGGCAATGACACGGAGACGGTCTACCGGCGACTGGTGGCCGGCGACCGTTCGGGTCTGGTGGTCAGCGACCAGTGGCACCCCGGGCACCCCAGCCCGCTCGGGCGCGTGGACGCAGAGCCGCCGGCACTGCCGGCGTCGATGGCGGAATACCAGTGCCGCAACAATCAGCTGCTGTTGGCCGCGTTTGAACAATTGCGGCCGGCGTTTCAACGCCTGTCACGGGGCCTGGACCGCGCCCGCATCGGCGTGGTGCTGGGCACCAGCACCGCCGGCATCGACCAGGGCGAACAGGTCCTGCGGCAGTGGCGTGCCGGTGAGCCGGCGCCGGCCGAGTATCATTATCACCAGCAGCAGTTGGGTGCGGGCGCGGATTTTCTGGCCCGCCACCTGGGGCTGGACGGCCCGTCGCTGACGCTGTCCACCGCCTGCTCTTCCAGCGGCCGGGCGCTGGCCAGTGCCCGCGCCTTGATTCGCAATGACCTCTGCGACCTGGTGATCGCCGGCGGCGCCGACAGCCTTTGCGGCCTGACGGTGCAGGGGTTCCACAGTCTCGGCGCGGTCAGCGACCGGCTCTGCAACCCGTTCAGCGTGCACCGAGACGGCATCAACATCGGCGAGGGCGCGGCGCTGTTCCTGCTCTCGCGGGAGCCCGGGCCGGTCACGCTGAGCGGCGTCGGCGCCAGCTCCGACGCCCACCATATTTCCGGCCCCGACCCGCAAGGCGACGGCGCGGTGACCGCCATGCAAGCGGCGCTGGACGACGCCGGCGCGGCGGCGGAGCAGGTCGATTACCTGAACCTGCACGGTACCGCCACACCGCAGAACGACATCATGGAAGCCCGCGCGATAAACCGGGTGTTCCAGCAGCCGCCGCCGAGCAGCGCCACCAAGGCGCTCACCGGCCATTGCCTGGGCGCCGCCGGGGCCCTGGAAGCGGCCTTCTGCTGGCTGTTGCTCAACCACCCACGGGGCCCGCTGCCGCCGCACCGCTTCGACGGCGACTATGACCCGGACCTGCCGGCCCTGGATCTGGTCGGGGATGGGCGCTACCCGGCAACGCTGCGGCGCTGCCTGAGTAATTCCTTCGCGTTCGGCGGCAACAATCTTTCGCTGATGCTGGAGGCCGGATGAGTGACCCGCGTTTCCCGCCGGTGGACACCCTGGTGCCGCACAGCGGCGACCTGGTGCTGCTCGACCGCATCCTGACGGCGGACCAGGACAGCCTCAGCGCGGCGCTCACGGTGCGCGCCGACGGCCTCTACAACCACGGCGACCGGGTGCCGGCCTGGGTCGGCATGGAGTACATGGCACAGGCGATCGCCGCCTTCGCCGGCTGGCACGCCCATCTGGAACAACGCCCGGTTCAGCTTGGCTTTCTGCTCGGCAGCCGGCGCTTCACCTATTCCCGCGGCGAGTTCACCGTGGGCGCGTCGCTGACCGTCACGGTACGCAAGCTACTGCAGGACAACGGCGGCATGGGCGTGTTCGAATGCGCCCTGGAAGATCGCCAGGGGCGCCGCTGCGCCGAAGCCCGGCTGAACGTTTTCCAACCTCAAGACAGCGACCAATATTTGCGAGACATTCATGACTGAGACAACCGTGCCCAGCGTCCTGGTCACCGGCGCCAGCCGTGGTATCGGCCGGGCCATCGCCCTGACCCTGGCGGAGCGAGGCTACGACCTGGTGGTTCACTACCGGCAAAGCGGCGAGGAAGCGCAACAGGTGGCCGACCAGATCCGTGCCCACGGCCGCCAATGCCGCACCCTGGCGTTCGACATCGCGGACCGGGACGCCGCCCGCGCCGCGCTGGAGCAAGACGTGGCGCAACACGGCGCCTACTACGGCGTGGTCTGCAACGCCGGGCTGAGCGCCGACAACGCCTTCCCCGCCCTCACCGGCGACGACTGGGACCGGGTGGTGCACACCAACCTGGACGGTTTCTACAACGTGCTGCACCCTTTGGTAATGCCCATGGTGCGGCGCCGGGCGCCGGGCCGCATCGTGGTGCTGTCCTCGGTGTCCGGGCTGATCGGCAACCGCGGCCAGGTGAACTACAGCGCCGCCAAAGCCGGGCTGATCGGCGCCAGCAAAGCACTGGCCCTAGAGCTGGGCAAGCGTCAGATCACGGTCAACTGCGTGGCGCCGGGGCTGATCGAAACGGACATGACCGACGAGCTGCCGCTGGAAGAAATCAAAAAAATGATTCCCGCCCGCCGGGTTGGGCAGCCCCGGGAAGTGGCCGCCACGGTGGCCTTCCTGATGTCCGAGGACGCGGGCTACATCACCCGTCAGGTGATCGCCGTCAACGGCGGGCTGTGCTGACCGATAACAACAAACAGGGGAAACGGTAATGCAGAGAGTGGTGGTCACGGGGATGGCCGGTATTTCGCCGCTGGGTAACGACTGGCCAGCCATCCTCGGCAACCTGCGCGCCGGCCGCACCGGCATCCGGCAGATGCCCGACTGGGTGAACTACGAAGGCCTGGATACACAACTGGGCGCCCCGGCCATGTTTCACCCGCCGGCCCATTTCAACCGCAAGAAAACCCGTTCCATGGGCCGCGTGGCGCAGATGGCCACCCATGTGGCCGAGCAGGCCCTGGAACAGGCCGGCCTGCTCGGCGAGCCGGTACTGACCAGCGGCCGCGCCGGCGTCGCCTACGGCAGCTCGGCGGGCAGCACCGCGGCGGTGGCGGATTTCGGCGGTATGCTGATCCACCGCTCCACCCTGGGGCTGAACGCCAACTCGTATCTGAAGATGATGTCGCACACCACGGCGGTGAATATCGGCGTTTACTTCGGGCTGCAGGGGCGCGTGCACACCACGTCCAGTGCCTGCACCTCGGGCAGCCAGGGTATCGGCTACGCCTGGGAGGCGATCCGTTTCGGCCTGCAGGATGTGATGGTGGCCGGCGGCGCCGAGGAGCTTTGCCCCACCCAGGCGGCGGTGTTCGACACCCTGTTCGCCGCCAGCCAGGACAACGACCACCCTTCCCGTTCGCCGCGCCCCTTCGACCGCGACCGGGACGGCCTGGTGGTCGGCGAAGGCGCCGGCGCGCTGGTGCTGGAATCCCTGGAGCACGCCCAGGCGCGCGGCGCGCCCATCCTCGCGGAGATCGTCGGGTACGGCACCAACAGCGACGGCCGCCATGTGACTCAGCCCAACCAGTCGACCATGGCCACGGCCATGCGGCTGGCGCTGGACAGCGCCGGGCTGGAGGCGGAGCGCATCGGCTATGTGAGCGCCCACGGCACCGCCACCGCCCGCGGCGACGTGGCCGAGACCCAGGCCACCCGGGAAGTGCTGGGCGGCGGCGTGCCGATCAGTTCGCTGAAAAGCTACACCGGCCACACGCTGGGCGCCTGCGGCGCCCTGGAAGCCTGGCTGTCGATCGAAATGATGCGTCAGGGCTGGTTCCACCCCAACGCCAATCTGGAAAACGTGGACCCGGAATGCGGCGCGCTGGACTACATTACCGGGGCCGGTCGTGAACTGGACTGCGAGTACGCGATGAGCAACAACTTCGCGTTCGGCGGCATCAACACCTCGCTGATTTTCCGCCGCTGGCCCGGTTGAGACGCTACAGGTCGTAGGCCTGGCGCAACAGTTCCTGCTGGATGGAACCGGACAGGTTGCTCACCCAATTATTGTAATTGCGATGAATGTGACCCTGGCCGTCCGCGTCCAGGTTCACGCTGTCCACGTAGCGGATGTCGTATTCACTGGCGGTGAACGGAATCGCCACTTCGGCGCTGTGGGTGCGCACGGTGATGGAGCAATGAATCAGGCCCGGCTCCTCGACCCGCGGCGTCCAGCCCTTGCCGACACAGCCGCGCATCACCGCCGCCTTCACCTGATTCAGAGTGAGCCCCTCGCCGTCCGCTTTCTCGGGCACGGCCACGCCGGTCATGTTATGCAACGGCGCGCTGGTGCAGGCGGTCAAAACCAGTGCCAGCAGGCACAACCCCAAGCTATTCTTGATCATGATGTGATTCCTTTTTATTCGTGATCCCGGAATGTACAAAGCCGGGTGGCTTTCGTCAAAACCCGGAACCGGTCATACTTTTTCGATGCCTCACCCGTTGCTTCGTCCGCCACGCCTCGCGGCGCTGATTCTGTTGTTCGCCACCCTGTTTTCGGGCGGTTGTCAGCTATGGAGCGAGCCGGTGCGAGGAGCCCGCCCGCCGGCGGCGACATTCGGTGAGTACCGGGAAATCGAGCGCGACCTGGAAATTCGCCTCGGCGAGCGTATCCATTATGCGTACGCGCGCCTCAGCCTGACGCCGGACAGCACCCGCATCACGATCACCGACGAAGGGGGCCGGCTGATGGTGGAAATGCAGTACGGGCAGGGGCGGCTGAACGTGAAACGCACGCCGTATTTGCCGCCGGAGGTGTCGGCGGACGATCTGATCGCCGACCTGCAGCTGGCACTGTGGCCGCTGGAGAGGCTGCGCGCCGGGCTCACACCGGGCTGGACCCTGGCCGCCGACGACGAGGGGCGGATATTGCGCTTCAACGGCGCCACCGAATCCCGGGTGGACTACCAGGGCGACGAGCCCTCCAGCCGGCCACTGCCGGTATACAACGCCCGCCGCGATTACCTGCTGATTCTCAGCCCCGCCGCCCCAGGCGCCTGACCGCCGTCACCAAGGCTTCGGCGATGGCCGGCTCGGCGCTGCTGTGCCCCGCCGCCGGCACCCAGTTGAGGCGGCTGTCGGGCAGCGCCTGATGCAGCAGCCAGGCCTGCTCCGGCGGGCACACCATGTCATAGCGGCCGTGCACGATTTCCACCGGGCAGGTGAGCGCGCCGACGCGCGGCAAAATCGGACGCTCCAGAAAACCGCCGTTGACGAAATAGTGGGTTTCCAGCTGCGCCATAGCGCGGGCGTTGTGGTCGACGTTGATCTCCGGCGGCGGGTTGAGGCTCGACAGGCGCGCTTCCCACAGCGTCCATTCCCGGGCCAGACGTTCGCCGTCCGGCCCGGGCAGCGCACGGTGGTAACGGGTGACCAGGTCGCCGTCGCCGGGCGGCAGCGCTTCCAGCAGGCGCGCCCACAGATCCGGGTAAAAGCGCGCCGCGCCCCGGTCGGTGTAGAGCCAGTCGATGTCCTGTTGCCGGCACAGGAACACGCCGCGCAGCACCAGGGACGCCACCCGCGAAGGAAAATCCAGCGCGTAGGCCAGCGCCAGGGTGACGCCCCAGGAGCCGCCCAGCACCATCCGCCAGCGGGGAATCATCAGGTGCTCGCGGATGCGCTCCAGGTCGGCGACCAGATCCGGCAGGGTGTTATGCTCGGTGCTGGCGTAGGGCCGGCTGCGTCCGGCGCCGCGCTGATCGAACACCACGATGCGGTAGCGCCGCGGGTCGAACAGCCGCCGCAGCAACGGCGAGCTGCCGCCACCGGGACCGCCGTGCAGGGCCACCACGGGCTCACCGTCCGGGTTGCCGCTTTGCTCCACGTACAATAAATGGTCGTCGCCCACATCCAGATACTGGCGATGGTAGGGCTCGATTGGGGGGAATAATGACATGCGTGAAATCCGCCGCTGGGCTCGGCTGACAGCATACTGTCTGCTGGTGGCCCTGCAACCGCTGCTTGTCGGCTGCGAGACGCCGCCGCCGGAGGCGGCCCTGCGCAAGGCCGTGGCGGCGCTGGAAAACAGCCTGGAAAACGGCGACACCGGTGCGGTCATGGATCGCCTGGCGGAAGATTTCCGCTACCGAAACCTGAATCGCAAGGACGCCGGCCGCCGTCTGGTCGGCGTGTTCCTGCGCTACCCCAAGCGCCAGGTCAGTTTTCTCAACGTGGATGTGGCGCTTGATTCCGTGACCTTGCGCGACGCGGAGGTCACGTTTAACGCTCTGGTGTGGGGTGGTCGCGCCACGCTGCCGGAGGATGCGGACAGTTTCCGGGTGCGGAGTCGTTGGCGCGAAGCGGATGGGGATTGGGTGTTAGTGGATCTGGAAGCGCGTGGTTTGAAGGAATAGACGGGCCTCTGGGATCCAGCCGGCCGGCTTTGCCGGCCTTTCGCGGGCTTGGCTCGCTCCCACAGCGCCCGCCCTCCAGGGCCGTTACCATCCGGGCGGTTAGTCGTCGCCGCTGAACTCCGCTTCCATGTCCAGTTCCTTGATCTTGCGGGTGAGGGTGTTGCGGCCCCAGCCGAGCAGCCCGGCGGCGTCGCGCTTGCGGCCGCCGGTGTGCTGCAGGGCCACTTCGATCATGGTGCGCTCGAACGCCGGCACCGCCTGCTCGAGGATGCCACGGTCGCCACGGGCCAGCGCCCGGTCGGCCCAATGGCGCAGTGATTTGAGCCAGTCGCCGCCGGTTTCCGTGGGCTTGCTGCCACTCTGGCGCAGCTCCGGGGGCAGATCGTCGACCAGCACTTCCCGGCCGGAAGCCATCACCGTCAGCCAGCGGCAGGTGTTTTCCAATTGCCGCACGTTGCCCGGCCAGGGCATGGCGGCCAGATACTTTTCGGTGTCCTTGTGCAGCACCTTGGGATCGACCCCCAGCTCCTGGGCCGCGTGCTGGAGAAAATAGCCGGCCAGGGCGGGAATGTCCTCGCGGCGCTCGGCGAGACGCGGAATATGAATGCGGATCACGTTCAGGCGGTGGAACAGGTCTTCCCGGAAGTCGCCGTCGCGAACCAGCTTTTCCAGGTCCTGGTGGGTGGCGGCGATGATGCGCACATCCACATGGATCGGCGTGGTGCCGCCCACCCGGTAGAATTCGTTTTCCTGCAGCACGCGCAGCAGCCGGGTCTGCGCTTCCAGGGGCATGTCACCGATTTCATCGAGAAACAGGGTGCCGCCGTTGGACTGCTCGAAACGCCCGACCCGCTGGCTGTTGGCGCCGGTGAAGGCGCCTTTCTCGTGGCCGAACAGTTCCGATTCGATCAGGTCCTTGGGGATCGCCGCCATATTCAGCGCCACGAAGTTTTTCTCTCGGCGCATGGAATGGCGGTGCAGCGCCCGGGCCACCAGCTCTTTACCGGTGCCCGACTGGCCGTTGATCAGCACCGTCACGTTGGAGTGGCTGAGCCGGCCGATGGCGCGGAAGACCTCCTGCATGGCGGGCGCCTCGCCGATAATCTCGGTGGGCGTTTCCGGCGCCGGCGCCACGAACTCCTCGTCGTTTTCCTTACGGTGCTTGATCGCGCGCTTGACCAGCGCCACCGCCTCGTCCACGTCGAACGGCTTGGGCAGGTATTCGAACGCCCCGCCCTGGTAGGACGCCACCGCCGAATCCAGGTCGGAATGGGCGGTCATGATGATCACCGGCAGATTGGGGTTCTTGCGCTGCAGAATCTTGAGCATGCGCAAACCGTCGGTGCCCGGCATGCGCACGTCGGAAATCAGCACGTCGGGCTCGGTGCCGCCCTCGTCGAGCTGGTTGAGGGCTTCGTCGGCGTCTTCGAAACACACCGGCTGGTAGCCCTCCTGGCCGAGCGCCTTTTCCAGCACCCAGCGAATGGAGCGGTCGTCGTCGATCACCCAAATGGTTGCGGTCATGATCCTTTACTCTCCGTTGTATCCACCGGTTCCATGGGCAGCAGCAGGCTGAAGCAGGTACGCCCGGGCTCGCTGTCGCATTCAATCAACCCCTGATGCTGGCTGATGATCGACTGGGCGATCGACAACCCCAGCCCCGAGCCATTGGCCCGCCCGCTGACCATGGGATAAAAAATCGTTTCCTGGAGCTCCTGGGAAATCCCCGGGCCGTTGTCTTCAATGTCCACCTTCAGCACCAGCCGGTGGCGCTGCACGCCGATGGTGAACTGGCGCAGCGCGCGGGTGCGCATCACCACGCGGGCGTCTTCGGTGCCGGCCTCCAGCAGCGCCTGCATGGCGTTACGCATCAGGTTCAGCAACACCTGGATCAGCTGGTCCCGGTCGGCGATCACCTCCGGCAAGCTGACGTCGTAATCACGGCGCAGCTGCACCCCGTCCGGGTACTCCGCCAGCAGCAACTGACGCACATGCTCCAGGCATTCGTGGATGTTGACCGGCGCGAACGCCGGCGGCTTGCGCGGCCCCAGCATCCGGTCCGCCACCGAGCGCAGGCGGTCCGCCTCGTCGATGATCACGCGGGTGTATTCCGCCAGCTCCGGGTCGGGCAAGGCCCGCTCGAGAAGCTGAGCAGCGCCGCGAATGCCGCCCAGGGGGTTCTTGATCTCATGGGCGACGCCGCGCACCAGAGCGCGCGTGGCCTGGTGGGCGTGCATCAAGCCCTCTTCGCGGGTAATACGCAGCAGCCGGTCCAGAGACTGCATTTCCACCAGCAGCGCCATGCTCTGGCCGCGCTCGTGGATCGGGCTGACGCTGTAATCGACCATCGCCTGCTGGCCCGGTGCCACGTTAAGGCGGGCTTCGCGGCGCGTGAAAGGATGCCCCTGGTCCATGCACTGTTGCAGGGCAGAGCGCGCGTCCGCGTCGTCGAAAAAGTACTCCGGCAGCCGCTGCCCGACGATGCGTGAGGCACTGGTCGCCAGCAGCATTTCCGCCGCGGGGTTGAGGTAGCGCACACGCAGGTCGCCGTCGAGCATCATTACCGCGGTACGGAGATGATCCAGCAGCCGTTTCTGCAGCACCGTGTCTGTCGTCATAGTTCGGGCCATAACAGGGCATAAGCAATTATCAGGCCACCCGGAATAGCGCCCTCACAGGGCAGCAGGCGGGTGAAGGACGCGTCTGTCACGGTGCAGTCTAGGAGGTATGGTGGGGCAGTGCACACTTTTGGTGCGGCGGGTGCTGGCTTCAGTCTCCGGAGGGGCGGACAACGCGCTGGGCGCTGCCGCCCACGGCGGCGCCGCTGCCACGATCGGCGCCGGCGCCCCGGTCCGCCCCGCTGCCGGTGGTGGCGGAACCGCCACGCTCGGCCCGGCCGCCGAAGGTGGGAAAGGCGGACCCTTTACCCTTGCCCTGGCCGCCGCTGTCGGCGGTGGTGCGCATCACGTAGAACACCACCGGCCTGGACTCGATCAGCACTGTGCCGTCACCGTCGCGCACCTGCGCGATGAGGGTGTGCTCGCCGGGATTGGGAAAGTCCATGGCGGTGCCCTCGAGCGGCGTGCCGTTGTCGAGAATCACCAGCCGGTGCCCGCTTTTCAGCGACGGCGACAGCGACACCTGCACCTGGATCGGGTTGTCCTGGGGAAGGCGCAGGTTGGCGCCGGCGTCCGGCGCGGTGATCGACACCGCCTCATAGCCGGTGTCCGGCGGCTCCGGCGGTTCCGGCGGCGCATCGCCCCGGGATGCGGCGCGCCGCTCCACCGGCGGACTGTCCATGGTGTTGGTGGGCCCCACCTTCACTTCCTCGGCGCGCTTCTTGTCCGGCGGGTTGTCGGTGAACACCACGTTGCCGTTGGCGTCCAGGGTGCGGTAGATGCCTTTCGAGCCGCCGGCTTCATCGGGGCGGTCGACATTCTCTGTTTGCGCGCCGGCCAGTAGTGGCATGACGCACAGTAATAGGGGCCACCAGATTTTCATGGGTCTCATCCTTGTTGGGTCTGACCTTGATTCTGACGCCGGGGTACCCGCAAAAAAAGGGCCCGGCCCGCAAAATCCATCGCGACACCTCTAAGAGCCCGGCTTGTAGGAGCTTGCCTGCAAGCGAAAGGCCGGCAACGCCGGCCGGCAGGATACCAGAGAGGTTCTTTGTACTGCGGCCAGAGGGGCTCTGGCATCCCGCCGGGTGGCTGAAAAGCCACCCTTTCGCGGGCATGGCCCGCTCGCACAAACACAAAAAAGCCCGGCGCGAAGGCCGGGCTTTTCGGGACCGCGGTCGCCGTCAGGCTTAGCAGCTGTAGTACATGTCGAACTCGACCGGATGCGGGGTCATGTTGAGACGCTCCACTTCGCTGCGCTTGAGCTCGATGTAGCCTTCCAGCATGTCCTTGGTGAACACGTCGCCCTGGGTCAGGAACTCGTGATCGGCTTCCAGAGCATCCAGCGCCATGGTCAGGGTGTGCGCCACGGTGGGGATGTCCTTGGCTTCTTCCGCCGGCAGATCGTAGAGATCCTTGTCCATGGCGTCGCCCGGGTGAATCTTGTTCTTGATGCCGTCCAGGCCGGCCATCATCAGTGCCGCGAAGCACAGGTACGGGTTGGCGGCCGGATCCGGGAAGCGGGTCTCGATACGACGCGCTTTCGGGTTGCTCACCCACGGAATGCGGATGGAAGCGGAACGGTTACGGGCGGAGTACGCCAGCATTACCGGGGCTTCGAAGCCGGGCACCAGACGCTTGTAGGAGTTGGTGGAGCCGTTGGTGAAGGCGTTCAGGGCGCGTGCGTGCTTGATCACACCACCGATGTAGAACAGCGCTTCTTCGGACAGGCCCGCGTACTCGTCACCGGCGAACAGGTTCTTGCCGTCTTTGGCCAGGGACATGTGCACGTGCATACCGGAACCGTTATCACCGATCAACGGCTTGGGCATGAAGGTGGCGGTTTTGCCGTAGGCGTGGGCCACGTTGTGCACGCAGTACTTGAGAATCTGCACTTCGTCGGCTTTCTTGGTGAGGGTGTTGGCGCCCACACCGATCTCGCACTGGCCGGCGGTGCCCACTTCGTGGTGATGCACTTCAATTTCCAGGCCCATCTGCTCCATGGCGGAACACATGGCGCCACGCAGGTCGTGCAGGCTGTCCACCGGGGGCACCGGGAAGTAGCCGCCTTTGACGCCGGGGCGGTGACCGATATTGTTCTTTTCGAACTCATCGGCGGACACCCAAGCCGCTTCTTCGGAGTAGATGCTGTACATGGCGCCGGACATGTCGGACTTCCACTGTACGGAATCGAACACGAAGAATTCCGGCTCCGGACCGAACAGCGCGGAATCCGCGATGCCGGTGGCCTTCAGGTATTCCTCGGCGCGCAGCGCCACGGAGCGCGGATCACGCTCGTAACCCTGCATGGTGGTCGGCTCAACGATGTTGCAACGCAGGTTCAGCGTGGCCACGTCGGTGAACGGATCGAGAACGGCGGTTTCGTCCTCGGGCAGCAGAATCATGTCGGATTCGTTGATGCCCTTCCAGCCGGCGATGGAGGAACCATCGAACATCTTGCCGTCCTGGAAGAAGTCGTCGTCGATTTCGCCGACGGGAAGGGTCACGTGCTGCTCTTTACCATGGCTGTCGGTAAAACGCAGATCCACCCACTTCACGTCGTTATCTTTAATCAGTTTCAGCGTCTTTTCAGACATTGTTGAACGTCCTCCTGGAACGGGTATGTGTCTGGCTACTCGCCTGCGCCGGAGCTACCAGCGAAGAGCCGCTATTCTCGGCCACCGGGGCCTGCATGCCAATAGGTCAGCAAATACTGTGCCAGCCCTTTTTTGGCGCAGTAGCGTGTACTGAGCCCGCTTAGCGCACTGAGAAGCGGCTGAAACGCACCAACTTGGGGCCTGCATCGAATTTATGCACCTTTACAGTGCAACGGAGGGTGCCCCAACGCGCAGAGTGACCACCACTTCCAGATCACCTTCCTCGGTGGCCAGCACTTCATGACCATTGATTCTGCACCAGGCGGGAATGTCGTTGAGGGCCCCCGGGTCCGTGCAGGTTACCCTCAGCACCTCCCCCTGCGCCAGTTCGGCGACCTTGTTCTGGGTCTTGATCACTGGAATGGGGCACAGCTGACGGCGCACATCCAGCTCATGAAGGGTTTCGTCGCTCATTGAGGGTTCCATGTGGCTAAGCCACCAACCAGTTCTTGGGGATATCATCGGGCCGCGCCGGCGCCACGCGCACCTCGCGGGCCACGCCGCCGGGGTCCTTCACTTCCACGGTGACACTTTCGTCGCCGCGGCCCTTGGAGTAGCGCGCCACGATGGCGGCGGCCTGCTCCAGCTCCGCTTCCGATTCGAAGCGCCCGTCCACCAGCGCCAGCGGGCCGGGACAACTGACCGTGGTGAGACTGGTGAACTGGTAGCGGTAGCCCTCCAGGAAGCGGTTCTCCCCTTCCTCGCGGCTGATGATCAGTTTCAGGTGCGGCTGCGGGCGGATGTGGCGGCCCACTTTCAGCAGCATGATGTCGTCCAGCTCGTAGCGGCGCTCGTTGCGGGCCTGCCACAGATCGGCGAGCTTGCGGGAGTAGGATTCGTCGGTCAGGAAGCAGCAGCCGCCGGAGGGCTGGGCGTAGTCCTCCAGGCCGAAGCGCTTGGCCAGCTCGATCTGCGGCTTGCGGTTGCGGCCGGAGAAATCGTGCAGCTGGGAGCGGTCCACCCAGCCTTCGCGTTCGGGCAGGGTCTCGGGCAGGTTGCGCGCGCTGAGCGGGCGCAGCAGACGGTCGTCGGCGCCGGACTCACTGCTGATGATGGGCATGGTTTCCTTGCGCTGGCTCTTGGGCCGCTGGCCCACCACCTCGCCGGTGATGATGAAGTCGAAGCCCTTCTCGCCGGCCAGCTCACGGGCCTTGTTCAGCATCAGCGTGGCCTGGTTGACCATGAAAATCTTGCAGTCCAGGCAGGGGTTCAGGTGGGCGCCGTAGCCGTGCTTGGGGTTGAGCACCACATCCTTGTACTCCTCGGAGATATCAATGATGTGCAGCTTGATGCCCAGCTCCTCGGCCACCCAGAGGGCGTTGTTGCGCTTGTTCTTGTCCTTGTCTTTCTTGCGGATCGCGTGGGTGTGGCCCTCCACGCAAAAGCCGGTGAAGAAGTTCACCCCCTCCACGTGGATGCCCTGCTCCTGCATCACTTTTACCGCCAGCATGGAATCCAGCCCGCCGGACACCAGCGCGATGGCGCGGCGCTGAAGCGGGTCGGCGCTGGGCCGGGTGACGGGTGCGGCTGCCTCGGACATAACAATACTCGCCCTGTTTTAAAGGAGATGGTCGGAAACGGGCGGCAGAGTATAGCAAATCACGCGTTGTTGACGAAGCGCCGGGGTCACGGCGCTTCGGGGGTTTCCGGCAGCCGCGCCACGGCGAATTCACGTTTGGAGAGCATCAGACGGCGGGCCACCGGCTCCAGGTTCCAGTCCAGGCCGTCCAGATGGTCCTCGACGATGCGGCAGCGGCGCAACAGGCCGTCGTCGTTGGCGATCTGAATGTTCAGCCCGGGGCGGGCGTTGAGCTCCAGCATCAACGGGCCCTTGTGCTTGTCCATCACCAGGTCCACGCCCAGATAGCCCAGGCCGGTGAGCTCGTAGCAGCGGGCCGCCAGCTCCAGGCAGGCTTCCCAGTCGGGAATCTGCACGCCGGCCACCGGGTGGGCGGTGTCCGGGTGACGGTCGATCTTCAGGTTGTGCCAGGTGCCGCTCAGGGTGACGCCGGTGGCGATGTCCACGCCCACGCCGATGGCGCCCTGGTGCAGGTTGGCCTTGCCGTCGGACTGGCGGGTGGGCAGGCGCAGCATGGCCGCCACCGGGTAGCCCTTGAGCACGATGATGCGCACGTCCGGCACGCCGCCGATGCTGATGCGGTCGAACAGGTCGGTGGAGCGCACCCGGTATTCGATCAGGGCGCGGTCGCGGTGGCCGCCCAGGGAATAGATGCCGGAAATGATCCCGGAGATATGAAACTCCAGCTCCTCGGGGCTGATCATGCGGCCGGAGGCGCCCCGGTAATAGCCCTCGAAGCGGTCCGAGATCACCATGATGCCGTCGCCGCCGGCGCCCTGGGCCGGCTTGATCACGAAGTCACCGTGGGTTTCGACAATGTGCTGGAGTTTGCTGATGCCCTGCTCGGTATCAATGATGCCGTACATATCCGGCACCTGGATGCCGGCGTCCAGGGCCAGCTTCTTGGTGCGGATCTTGTCGTCCACCAGCGGGTACAGGCGGCGGTCGTTGTAGGCGAGGATGTAATCGCCGTTGCGCTGGTTGATGCCCAGCACGCCACGGCGGCGCAGGGCCCTCCAGGTGCGAATCCCGAACATCAGCGGCCACCTTCATCGGTCATCGCCCGGAAGCGCATCAGTTCCGCCACGCGGTAGCCCCGGTAGTGGCCCATGATCACCATCACCGCCGCCAGCACCAGCAACACGCCGGGGAAGGTGAATACGAAGTACACCAGCGGCTGCCAGACCATCAGCAGGTGGCACAGCACCGCCGCGATCAGGGTGCCGATGGCCACTTTCAGCGACTGGCCGCCGCCACGCTCCTCCCAGACGATCGAGATGCGCTCGATCACCATGGTCAGAATCACCATCGGGAACAGCGCCACCGACAGGCCGGTGGACAAGCCCAGCTTGTAGCCCACCAGGCTGATCAGCGCCATCAGGATCACCACGAAGGTGAGCACGATCGACAGTCGGGCCAGTAGCTGAAGCTTCAAATGTTCCAGGTAGCCACGCACCGACAGACCGATGGCGGTGATAAAGGTGAACAGCAGCACGCCCCAGATCACCTCGGTTTCGCGGAACGCCAGGGCGATCAGCACCGGCGTGAAGGTGCCCAGGGTCTCCATGCCGACCAGGGAGCGGATCAGCAGCACCAGCAGCACCCCCACCGGAATCATCATCAGGATGCGGAAAAGCTGCTGGGACGGCACCGGCAGTTCGTAGAGGGAATAGTCGATAAAGCTGCTCTGGTCCTGGAACCGCAGCGATTGGGCCAGCTGCAGCGCGCTCATTTCATTGCGGTGGACGCCGAAATCGACATCCGCGTTGCGGGCGCCCTCCAGGGCCAGCAGCGGTTTGTTGCCGCTCCACCACACCAGGCGGTCTTCGGGCAGACCCTGACGGCCGTCCAAGGGATTGAAGTACAACCAGTTTTTGCCGTTATAGGTACGCAGCCACAGCTCCGGCTGCTGGTCGCGGCTTTCGTTGAGTTGCAGGGTATGCACCGGCTCGGCGGGAATGTGCGCCACCGCCAGCAGCAGATCGACCACCCGGGCACGGTTCTCCGGGCTGCGGTCGCCGCCGAGCAACAGGCGCACGTTGTCGCTTTCCATGTTGTTGACGCGCTTGATGGTCTCGCTGACGAAGGTCTCCACGTCCGCGGAGTGCTGGCGAATGGGCGCCAGCAGGGCGTCGGCGGCCAGCCGCTCCGGGCCTTCCAGCGGCGGCGCGGCGCGGAATTGCGGGCCATCCTCCGGGGCCGTGGCCGGCTCGGCGAAGCGCGATGTGAGCATCAGCCGGTAATACAGGTTCTGCCGCCCGTCGGCACGGCGCGCCGACCAGGTGACCACCCGGTTGCCGTTTTCCCGGTTGACGTTGACCCCGTAGTTATTGGAGATAAAGCTCTCGTTCAGGGCGGTGAAGCCGCTTTCCAGCGGTGGCACGTACATACGCGCCTTGATCGGCGTATTGTCCCGCGCCTGGAAGCTGACCTGGGCGTCCACCACCCATACCGGGTCACTCTCGCTCTCGGTGAGCGGCACTTTCTGCACCAATATCTGGTAGGCAATACTGCCAATCCCCAGCACCAACAAAAAAGCGGCGAGCAGCCGGGCGTGCAATTTCACAGAACGCATTTTTCAGCCTTATTCCAATACTGTGGTCACGGACGGTCGCGACATTCTAGGGCACTCAGAGGCCGACAGGCGCAACAAAAGTAAAACTTTGCCTCGGGTCACATTATGCCATGGGACACCTTCGTGTGGCTTCGATGGGTACAAGGGCTGTACAATGCGCCGCCTAATCCGCCTCCCACTCCGTTTCACGGGCCCTTCCGGCCGGTCGCGGACGCATTTTCACGCTGGTCCGCCAACGGACGGAGAGCGACTTTTTCCCTTACGGAGCCATTTCTGTGATTGAACGCCTGCGCAATATCGCCATCATCGCCCACGTTGACCACGGCAAGACCACCCTGGTGGACAAGCTGCTGCAACAGTCCGGCACCCTGGGAGATCGCGCCGGCGACGTGGAACGGGTGATGGATTCCAACGACCTGGAGAAGGAACGGGGCATCACCATCCTCTCCAAGAACACCGCCCTCAAGTACGGCGACTACCAGATCAACATCGTCGACACCCCCGGCCACGCCGACTTCGGCGGCGAGGTGGAACGGGTAATGTCGATGGTGGACTCGGTGCTGCTGCTGGTCGACGCGGTGGACGGCCCCATGCCGCAAACCCGCTTCGTGACCCAGAAAGCGTTCGCCGCCGGCCTCAAGCCGATCGTGGTGGTCAACAAGGTGGACCGCCCCGGCGCCCGCCCGGACTGGGTGATCGACCAGGTGTTCGACCTGTTCGACACCCTCGGCGCCACCGACGAACAGCTCGACTTCCCGGTGATCTACGCCTCCGCGCTTAACGGCGTGGCCGGCCCGGAAGCGGACCAGCTCGGCGACGACATGACCTTCCTGTTCGACACCGTGATCAAATCGGTGCCGGCACCGGAAGTGGAGCAGGACGGCCTGTTCCAGATGCAGATTTCCTCCCTGGACTACAACAGCTACCTGGGCGTGATCGGCATCGGCCGCATCAAACGCGGCAAAATCAAAGCCAACTCCACGGTCAAGATCATCGACCGGGAAGGCAAAGTGCGTAACGGCCGTATTCTGCAGATCATGGGCCACCACGGCCTGGAGCGCGTGGACGTGCCCGAGGCAAGCGCCGGCAACATCGTCTGCGTCACCGGCATGGACCCGCTGGATATCTCCGACACCCTGTGCGACCCCAACAAGGTGGAGGCCCTGCCGCCGCTGACCGTGGACGAGCCCACCGTGAGCATGGTGTTCCACGTCAACACCTCGCCGTTCGCCGGCCAGGACGGCAAGTTCGTCACCAGCCGCCAGATCCGCGAGCGCCTGGAAGCGGAACTCAAACACAACGTGGCCCTGCGCGTGGAAGAGACCGGCAGCGCCGACCAGTTCCGCGTCTCCGGCCGGGGCGAGCTGCACCTGTCGGTGCTGATCGAGAACATGCGCCGCGAAGGCTTCGAGCTGGCCGTGGGCCGCCCGCAGGTGATCGTGCGCGAGGTGGACGGCAAGAAGCAGGAACCCTACGAAAACGTCATGGCCGACGTGGAAGAGCAGCACCAGGGCGCCATCATGGAGCAACTGGGCCTGCGTCGCGGCGAGATGACCAACATGGAGCCGGACGGCAAGGGCCGGGTGCGCCTGACCTTCATCGTGCCCAGCCGTGGCCTGATCGGCTTCCGCAGCCTGTTCCTGACGCTCACCTCCGGCACCGGCATTCTCAACAGCACCTTCAGCCACTACGGCGAGTTCAAGGCCGGCGACATGGCCCAGCGCAACAACGGCGTGCTGGTCTCCATGGTCAAAGGCAAGGTGCTGGCGTTCGCCCTGTTCAACCTGCAGGAACGCGGCCGCATGCTGATCGAGCCCAACGTGGAAGTCTACGAAGGCCAGCTGATCGGCATCCACAGCCGTGGCAACGACCTGGTGGTGAACCCCACCAAGGGCAAGCAGCTCACCAACATGCGCGCCTCCGGCACCGATGAGAACGTGATTCTCACCCCGCCGGTGCGCTTCAGCCTGGAGCAGGCCCTGGACTTCATCGAAGACGACGAGCTGGCGGAAATCACCCCCCACTACATTCGTCTGCGCAAAAAACTGCTCACCGAAACCGAGCGCAAACGCGCCAGCCGCTGAGGCGGTGGAGCATAAAAAAGGCCCCTTCCGGGGCCTTTTTATTGCGCCTTGTAGGAGCGGACCTAAAGCAGCCAGGCCATCAAGGCCGCACCGAGAAACATCCCGATCAGCAAGCCCTTGCGGAACGCACGGGCGCTGTCCGGCTCGGCACGGCCCGGCTCGCGGATGCGCTCGCGCAGCGTCGGCCCGGACGGCGGCGGCTGGCTGGCCTCGTAGTCGGCAATCACCTCCAGCGAGCGGGCCTCATCGTCCTCGTTTACCCAGATGCTGGCCAACCCGGAAGCGGGCAACTCGCCCACCGCGCCCTGCAACATGTCGCCACGCACCTGAGCAACGATGCCAGACTGCTCCAGCAAACCGGCAAGCATGTGCGCCTCCAGCCCGTCACCGGCTTCATAGACACGCCTCATAGGACGGCTCCGTATTTCAAACCTGAATGGAATACCATGGTGCGGCGGCAACCTTCAATTACATGGGTTTCATGAATGCTGAATATTGCTCTGTTCGAGCCGGAAATACCCCCCAACACCGGCAACATCATGCGCCTGGCGGCCAACACCGGCGCCGCCCTGCATTTGATCGAGCCGCTCGGTTTCGAGCTGGATGAAAAGCGCCTGCGCCGCGCCGGGCTGGACTACAGCGAGTACGCCAACGTCACCCTGCACCCGGACTATCAAAGCTTTTGCCGGGACTACCCCAAGGCGCGCCAATTCGCGCTGACCACCAAAGGCGGCCCGGCGCCAAGCCAGGTACGGTTCCAGGACGGGGATGTGCTGCTGTTCGGGCCGGAAACCCGGGGCCTGCCCGCCGATATTCTCGACGGGCTGGCGCCGGATCAGCGGCTGAGGCTGCCGATGGGCGCCAACAGCCGCAGTCTGAATCTCAGTAACGCGGTGGCGATCACGCTCTATGAAGCCTGGCGGCAGCTGGGCTACCCCGGCGCGATCTGAGCCCGTTGTTTACTGGACGGTGGACGGCTCGCCGTCGCCGCTCTGCTGCTTTTCGCGCTGCTGCTGGTAGAGCGCTTCGAAGTTGAGCGGCTGCAGGATCATCTGCGGGAAGGAGCCCTTGGCGACCAGGTCGGACACCACTTCGCGGGCGTACGGGAACAGCACGTTGGGGCAGTAGGCGCCCAGCAGCTGATCACGCTCTTCGCCTTCGATGCCGGCCAGGGTGAAGATACCCGCCTGCTTCACTTCGGCCAGATAGAAGGTCTTCTGCTCGTCCTCGGACTTGGCGGTGACGGTGACCGTCACTTCCACTTCGTACTCGGTGCCCTCGCCGATGCGCCGTGCGCCGTTGTTCAGCTGCACGTTCATCTTCGGCTTCCATTCCTGCAGGAAGATGTCCGGCGCCCCCGGGCACTCGAACGAGGCGTCCTTAAGGTAGACGCGTTGCAACTGGAAGGTTTTTTTCTGTTCGTCAGCCATGATTGTCTCCGTTGTTCGGTCCGTCATCCGGCAAGCAGGTCGTCCAGTTCGCCCGCCCGCTCCAATGCGAAAAGTTCATCGCAACCGCCCACGTGGCGGTCCCCGATCCATATCTGCGGCACCGTGCGGCGGCCGCTGCGCGCCATCATTTCCCGGCGGCCTTCAGGTTCCCGGTCCACGTCGATCTCATGGACCCGGGCGTGCTTGCCCGCCAGCAAACGCTTGGCGCGCACGCAAAACGGGCACCAGCCGGTGCTGTAAAGGGTGACGTCCGCCATCAGCCCTTGGACACCGGCAGGTTATCATTGCGCCAGGCGGTGACGCCGCCCTGGATGCGGTAGAGCTCGGAAAAGCCTTTATTGCGCAGCTGGCGCCCCAGATGCGCCGCCTGATTGCCCATCTTGCAGGTCAGGATCAGCGGCTTTTCCTTATATTTTTCCAATTCACCCATCCGGTCCGTGACCTGGCTCTGGGGAATGTTCACACTGCCCGGGATATGCCCCTCGCGGAACTCATCGGCGGCGCGCACGTCGACAATCACCGCGTCCTTCTGATTGACCAGGTTGGTGGCGAACTGCGGCGTGATGGCCTTGCCGCCACGGCGGGACTCGATCACGAAAAACGCGCCCCACAGCGCTAAAAAGGCAAACACCAGGATATAGTGGTTGGTGACGAACTCGATGATACGATCCATGACTGCATTCCTGCCGGCGGAAAATCGGCGACAAGTATACACACCAGCGCTCGGTTAAGATAAGGCACCATGACGGAACCCGTGAAACCCCATTTTCGATTACTGACGCTGCTGATCGTGCCGGCGCTGGTGCTGGCCAGCACCGGTGCGCCCGCCGAAGAGCCGCCCGAGCAACAGCTGGAAGCGCTCAAGGAGCGCATCGAAGCGCTGTCCGAGGCCCAGCGGAAAGAAGCTCGCCAGCGCGACTCGGTGCAAAGCGAACTGCGCGAGGCGGAAACCCGCGTCGGCGCGCTGACCCGTGAACGGCGCCAGCTGGAGCGCGACGCCCGCCAGGCCGAATCGAGGCTGGAACGGCTGGAGGCCGAGCAGGCGGAACTGGCCGAGGAAAAGAAGGTGCAGCTCCGCTGGCTGGTGAAAACGGTGCGCGCCAGCTACCAGAGCGGCCGCGAGGAACGGCTGAAACTGATGCTCAACCAGCAGGAGCCGGACCAGATCGCGCGCCTGCTGCGCTACCAGGAATACTTCCAGCGGGCCCGCACCGACCGTCTCACCCACCTGGAAGACGAGCTGGTGGAACTGCGCCGGGTGGCCCGGGAAGTGTCCGACGCCCGCGCCGACCTGCTGGACCGCCGCACCGCGCTGGCGCGCAGCCAGGAACAGCTGGAGCAGGCCGCCCGCGAACGGGAAACCACCCTGGCCAAACTGGAGCGCTCGCTGGACCAGCGCGGCGGCGACATCGACCGCCTGCGCGCCGATCAGCAAAGGCTGGAAAAACTGCTCGCCGAGATGGAGCGCAGCATGCCGGAAATGGCGCCGGCCAATCGCGGCACGCCGTTCGCCAAACTGGCCGGTGAGCTGCCTTGGCCGGTACCCGGCGAAGTGCTGTCGAGCTTCAACTCCAGCCGTGAGGGCGCGTTGCGCTGGGAAGGCGTGGTACTGGCCGCCGAGGAAGGCACGCCGGTGCGCGCCATCCATCCGGGGCGGGTGGTGTTCGCCGACTGGATGCGCGGCTACGGCCTGCTCACCATCGTCGATCACGGCGGTGGCTACCTGACGCTTTACGGCTACAATCAAAGCCTGCTGCGCGATGTGGGCGAGTGGGTCGCGGTGGGCGACACCCTGGCCCTGGCCGGCCAATCCGGCGGCAATAATCGCAGCGCGCTGTACTTTGAAATCCGCAATCGGGGCAAGGTGGTGAACCCGACACGCTGGTGCGACCGCCGTGTTACACTGCCGCCCATTGCCCGAAACTAGTGTCCAATGATGCCCTTGGTCTGGGGAATTACATGCTGAAAACGTCTCACCCCCTGCTCCGCCGCACCGCGCTGAGCGCCGCCCTGCTGCTGACCGTATCCGTCTCCGCCCCGACCTTGGCCGCCGACCCCGAAGTCGATGAGCAGGCCCGCCAGGATGGCGTCCCGGTCACCGAGCTGCGCGCCTTCGCGGAAGTGCTTGAGCGGGTGCGCGGCGCCTATGTGCAGGACGTGGACGAGAAAGAGCTGATCCAGGCGGCGATCCGCGGCATGTTGATGGAGCTGGACCCGCACTCCTCCTACCTGACCCCGGACCAGTTCGAGGACCTGCAATCCACCACCAGCGGCGAATTCGGCGGCCTGGGGCTGGAAGTAACCATGGAAGGCGGCTTCGTCAAAGTGGTCTCGCCGATCGACGACTCCCCCGCCAGCCGCGCCGACATCCAGGCCGGCGACCTGATCCTCAAGATCAACGACACCTTCGTCAAAGGCCTGAGCCTGGCGGAAGCGGTGGAGCTGATGCGTGGCGAAGCGGGTTCGGAAGTGACCCTGTCGGTGCTCAGTGACGGCGACGAAAAACCGCGCCCGGTAACGCTCAAACGTGACCGCATCAAAGTGGAAAGCGTGAAAAGCGAAGTGCTGGAGCCCGGCTACGGCTACCTGCGCGTGTCCCAGTTCCAGAACAACACCGGCCACGAAGCCAAAAAAGCACTGGCCGAATTAAAAGCCGAGGGTGCGCTGCGCGGCTTGATCCTGGATCTGCGCAACAACCCGGGCGGCGTGCTCGGCGGCGCGGTGGAAATCAGCGACCTGTTCCTCGATTCCGGGCTGATCGTCTACACCCAGGGCCGCGAGAGCGAAAGCCGCAACGACTATAACGCCAACCCGGGCGACGAAATCGACGGCCTGCCGCTGGTGGTGCTGGTCAACGGCGGCTCCGCCTCGGCGTCGGAAATCGTCGCCGGCGCTCTTCAGGATCAGGGCCGCGCCGTGGTGGTGGGCACCCGCACCTTCGGTAAGGGGTCGGTGCAGACGGTGCTGCCGATCAGCGGCGACAACGCGCTGAAACTGACCACCGCGCGCTACTACACGCCGGACGGCCGCTCAATTCAAGCGGAGGGCATCAAACCGGATATCCCGGTGCAGGTGTCCAGCGTGGAGTTACTCAACGACCAGCGCACCCGCGAAGCGGACCTGCCCCACCATCTGCTCAACCAGGCGGAGAAAGACGCCCTGGAAAAAGCCGCCGAGGAGCCCCTGGCCAGCCGCGACTACCCGCTGTCCCAGGCGCTTTCGATCCTCAAGGGCATCAACCTGGCGGAACGGCGGAAGGCCGACCGATCCCAGTGAGGCGGGCGTAGCCAATCATCAGGAAGCCGAACAGGAACATCATCACGCCGTACACCGCCGCCGGCACGGACATGGCGTCCGACTGCAGCAGGGTCAGCGTGACCATCAGCCCCAGGGTGCCGTTCTTGATGCCCAGCTCGATGGCCACGGTGAACGCCTGCGGGCGGCTCAGCCCGATCAGGCGGCCGCCGACCAGGCCCAGCCCCAGACCGATCAGGTTGAGCAGTATCACCGCCGCGCCGCCCTGACGCAGCAGCACCAGCGCCTCGGCGCCCAGGTCCACCAGCAGCATCACGATCACCGCCACCAGCACCAGCAGGCCGAACACACTGACCAGTTTTTCGCCCTTCACCGCCCAGTCCTGGCGGAAATGTCGAATGGTCATGCCGATGCTCACCGGCACCAGAATGATCACCACCAGGGTCAGGATGGTGCGCAGCACCGGCAGCTCCAGCACCAGATCGCTGTCACGGAAATGGCCCAGCGCCCAACTGGTGAACATCGGCAGCGTCACCACCGTGACCAGGCTGGCGGCCACCGTCAGCACAATGGACAGCGCCACGTCGCCACGGCCGAGAAAGGCGAACAGATTGGAGGTGGTACCGCCCGGGCAGGCGGCGATGATCACCAGCCCCACCGCCAGCGCCGGCGACAGATCCAGCGCCACGGCCAGGCCCACGCCCACCAGCGGCAGCAGAATGATCTGCGCCACCAAGCCGTAGACCGTGGCGCGCGGAGCGATCAATACCTCGCGGAAGTCCTTGGGTGTGAGGGTGAGCCCCATGCCCACCATGATGAGAAACAGGGCGGCGGGTAATCCGATTTCAACCAGAGTGGCCTGATCCATACGACGGTCCTTTTTTATTATCGCAAAGAGCTTAGCCTACGGGACCCCTGAGGGCGACTCTTGTACAAAGCGCTTGCCGGTCAGCCGTCGATGGGAGGCTTGCGCAGCGCCTTGGTCTGGCCGTGGCGGGTCTTCTTGTCCATGCGCTTGCGCTTGGCGGCTTTGGACGGCTTGGTGGGTTTGCGCTTTTTCCGTTCCACGGTGGCGTCCAGGATCAGGGCTTTCAGCCGTGCCAGGGCATCGTCCAGGTTCTTTTCCTGGGAACGAAAGCGCTGCGCCTTGATCACCACCACGCCGTCACCGGTAATGCGGTGATCGGACAGCGCCAGCAGGCGTTCTTTATAGAAATCGGGCAACGACGAGGCGCCAATATCGAAACGCAGGTGGATCGCCGAGGCGACCTTGTTGACGTTCTGGCCGCCGGCGCCCTGGGCGCGGATCGCCTGCCATTCGATCTCGGACTCGGGAATCGTCACATTGTTGGAAATTTTCAGCATGGGTCCTTCCTGGCCGGGGTGTTACGTGGCGCGAGCGAGAAAGCGGTCGAGCGCGTTGGCGAACGTCTGGACGTCGCTTTTGCTCAGCGATGACGGGCCGCCGGTTTGCACGCCGGCGGAGCGCAGCTCTTCCATAAAGTCCCGGCGGCCCAGATGTTCACGAATGCTCTCAGTGTCGTAAAGGGTGCCACGGGGGTTCAGCGCGGTGCCACCGCTCTCTACCACCCGGGCGGCGAGCGGGATGTCGCCGGTGATCACCAGATCACCGGGCTGGACCTGCTCGGCGATGTAATCGTCGGCCCGGTCGAAGCCGGCTTCCACCTGCACCGCGCGGATGTGCGGCGAGCGCGGCTTGGGAATGAAATGATTGGCCACCAGGGTGGTTTCGATGGCGCGCCGGTCGGCGGCGCGGAACAACACCTCGCGGACCACCGCCGGGCAGGCGTCCGCGTCTATCCAAATCCGCACGCTCAGGCCCCCGGCAGTATCACAGGCGCATCTCAATGCCGGCGCTGTGCATGTACTGCTTGGCCTCGGCGATGCTGTGCTCGCCGAAGTGGAAAATCGACGCCGCCAGCACCGCGTCGGCGCCGCCTTGAATCACGCCGTCCACCAGATGCTGCAGGTTGCCGACGCCGCCGGAGGCGATCACCGGCACCGGCACCGCGTCGGAAATGGCCCGTGTCAGGGCGACGTCGAAACCGTTCTTGGTGCCGTCCCGGTCCATGCTGGTGAGCAGGATCTCGCCGGCGCCATAATCGGTCATCCGGCGCGCCCATTCCACCGCGTCGATGCCGGTGGGGTTGCGGCCGCCGTGGGTAAAGATTTCCCAGCGGTTGGCTTCGCTCTCGCCGCTCACTTTCTTGGCGTCGATGGCCACCACGATGCACTGCGACCCGAAACGTTCGGCGGCCTCGCGCACGAACTCCGGGTTCTTCACCGCCGCTGAATTGATGCCCACCTTGTCGGCGCCGGCATTAAGCAGGTTGCGGATATCCTGAATGGTGCGCACGCCGCCACCCACGGTCAGCGGGATAAACACCTGGCTGGCCATGCGTTCGACCATGTCCAGGGTGGTGTCACGGCCTTCATGGCTGGCGGTAATATCCAGGAAAGTGATCTCGTCGGCGCCGGCCTCGTTATAGCGGCGCGCCACCTCCACCGGGTCACCGGCGTCGCGGATATCCACGAACTTCACGCCCTTGACCACACGGCCGTCGTCCACGTCCAGACACGGGATGATGCGTTTGGCGAGTGTCATGTCGTCCACCTCATTCGCGTACGCCGCTGTCGGTGGTGCCGGACATCGCCGGCCCTCTGGATTTCAGCTCGTCGGCCAGGGCCTGGCCCTGGGCGAAATCCAGGGTGCCCTCGTAAATCGCGCGGCCGGTAATGGCGCCGGTGATGCCCACGGTGCGCGCGCCGCACAGCCGGCGCACGTCTTCCATGTCGGTGATGCCGCCGGAGGCGATCACCGGAATGCTGATTGCTTCGGCGAGCCGCTCGGTGGCTTCCACGTTGACGCCCTGCAGCATGCCGTCACGGCTGATGTCGGTGTAGACGATGGCCACCACGCCGTCGTGCTCGAACTGGCGCGCCAGGTCCACCACGTCGATATCGGTGACCTGGGCCCAGCCGTCGGTGGCGACTTTACCGTCCTTGGCGTCCAGGCCGACGATCACGTGGCCGGGGAATTGCTTGCACATATCGCGCACGAACTGCGGCTCTTTCACCGCCTTGGTGCCGATGATCACCCACTGAACGCCGGCGTCCAGGTAGGCCTGGATGGTCTCGGCGCTGCGGATGCCGCCGCCGATCTGGATCGGCAGGCCCGGGTGGGCGCGGGCGATGGCGTTGACGATTTCACCGTTCACCGGCTCACCGGCGAAGGCGCCGTTCAGGTCCACCAGGTGCAGGCGCCGCGCGCCCTGCTTCACCCAGTGGTCGGCCACCGCCACCGGGTCCTCGGAAAACACCGTGTCGTCGTCCATGCGGCCTTGCTTAAGGCGTACGCAGTGGCCGTCTTTCAAATCGATGGCGGGAATCAGTTCCATGACGATCTCGCTTGTTTAACAGGCTGAAATAAGAGGGCGCGGCGCTCAGGGCCGCCAGCGCAGAAAGTTTTCCAGCAGCTTGAGGCCGGCGTCGGCGCTTTTTTCCGGGTGGAACTGCACCGCGAACACATTGCGCTTGGCCACGGCGGCGGCGAACGTCAGGCCGTACTCGCAGCGCCCGGCGAGCTGTTCCTCGGGCACGCCGGTGGCGCAGTAGCTGTGCACGAAGTAGAAACGGCTATTGTCCTCGATGCCCGCCCAAACCGGGTGGTCGTTGACCTGCTGCACCTGGTTCCAGCCCATGTGCGGCACTTTCAGCGGGCGCCCGGTATCGCCCATGGGCGCGCCGAAGAACTGTACCCGGCCGGAGAACACGCCCAGACAATCGATGCCGTCGTTCTCTTCGCTGAAGTCCATCATCGCCTGCATGCCCACACAGATGCCGAGCACCGGCTTATAGGCGTCGATGGCGTCCAGAATCGCCCGGTCCAGGCCGGTTTCGGTGATCACCTTGATGCAGTCACGGATCGCGCCGACACCGGGGAACACCACCCGGTCGGCGGCGCGCACCTGCTCCGGGTCCCCGGTGATCACGATCCGCTGACCGTCGGCGGCCATCTTTTCCAGCGCTTTGCCGGCGGAATGGAGATTGCCCATGCCGTAGTCGACTACGGCCACGGTTTCGCTCATGGGGCGCCTCGAATTGATTACGGGTTTTCGGTGAGCGTGCCCTTGGTGCTCGGGGTCACGCCGTCCATGCGCGGATCCGGCTCCACCGCCATGCGCAGGGTGCGCCCGAACGCCTTGAACACGGTCTCGGCCTGGTGGTGGGCGTTTTTACCGCGCAGGTTATCGATGTGCACGGTGATCATGGCGTGGTTCACCAGCCCCTGGAAAAACTCATAGAACAGGTCCACGTCGAACCCGCCGATCATGCCGCGGGTGAAATCCACGTGCATTTCCAGGCCGGGGCGGCCGGACAGGTCGATCACCACCCGTGACAGGGCCTCGTCCAGGGGCACATAGGCGTGGCCATAGCGGCGCACGCCCTTCTTGTCGCCCCAGGCGCGGGCCAGGGCCTGGCCCAGGGTGATGCCGATGTCCTCCACCGTGTGGTGGGCATCGATGTGCAAGTCGCCCTTGGCCTCGATGTCCAGGTCGATCAGACCGTGGCGGGCCACCTGGTCGAGCATGTGTTCCAGGAACGGCAGGCCGGTATCCAGCTTGCTTACTCCGGTGCCATCGAGATTCACGCTGACGCGAATCTGGGTCTCCAGGGTGTTTCGCTCCACGGTGGCGCGGCGTTCGCTCATCGGTACCTCCAGAAAACGGAACCCCGTATTATACGGCCCCCGGCGCCCCCTCACCAGCGCGGCGGCCATTTACCGGTTAGCGGAGACCCTATGCCGATCAGTCTTGAATTTCATTCCCCCGACGCGGACCTGGCGCAACGCTTCAGCAAAGTGCTGCGCGACGACCCGGATTACGCCGCCGAACTGGGCCAGGCCCTGGACGCCGGGCGCCCGGTGGCGGCCGCCCATTTCAACGGCGCCCCGGTGGCGGTGGCGCTGCTCGACGGCGACACCCTGGCGTGGATGGTGGTCCACCCCGCCACCCGAGGACGCGGCGTGGGGCGGGACTTCCTGCGACTGCTGGAGAAGCACCACGGTAGCGCACTAACGCTGCCCGAAAAATGCCAACGCTCGTGATTGTGCGAGCGGGCCCCGCCCGCGAAAGGGCGGTATAACCGCCCGGCAGGATTCCAGAAACGGCTATCGGTAGCGCAATCTTTCAGGTCTCTGGGATCCTGCCGGCGGCTGTTGCCGCCTTTCGCGGGCGGGGCCCGCTCCCACAGGGAGATCCGCTCCCACAAGGTCCGCTCCGACAGCAAGGCCGAAATCAGGCGAGCGGCAGGCGGATGATCAGCGTGAAGCCGCGATCGAGGCCGGCGCTCTCGGCCCAGATGCGGCCGCCGGCCTGCTCGATCATCACGCGCGCCATGGCCAGCGACAGCCCGTAGCCCTCTTCGTGGTGGCGCGAGCCCATCACGAAGAAGGGCTCGAACAGGCTTTCCAGCTGATCCGGGCCGGCGCCCCGGCCCCGGTCGCGGATGCGCAGCTCCGCCTCGCCCACCATCACCTCGCTGGTGACGGTGATCTCGCCACCCTGCGGGCTGAAGCGGATGGCGTTATCCAGCGCCATCGCCAGCACTTCCTGCAGCTCGGTCTCGTTGGCGCGCACATAGAGGTTCGGCGAAATGCGGTTGACCACCTTCAGCGCCTGGGCATCCAGCGCCCGGGCTCGGGTGGCCAGCAGCGCGTCCAGCATCCACAGCGGCCGGCAGCGGGCCACCAGCGGCGGCGTATTGCGGTGGCCAGGTCGAAATAGCGCAGCGAGGTGCTGACCATGCCCATCAGCCGTTGCTGGCCCTTGCGCACCAGTGCCCAGACATCGCGCTGGTCGGCGCCGGCTTGCCCGTCGTCGATGGAATTGGCGGCGCCGATCCAGTTGATCGGGGTATTCAGCTCGTGGCTGACGTACTGCAAAAACGTGGACTTGTCCCGGTTCATCTGCTCGATTTCTTCCACGTGACGCTCCAGGTTTTCACGCGCTTCGATGAACAGCTGGTTGCGCTCACGCTCCAGGAAGCGGATCCGGTCGCCCAGCGCCAGGGACAGCATCATCACCACCCACAGGGCGCCGAGGTGGGGCAACATACTGATCACCGAGGCGTAGGGAATCCAATCCAGGTTGCCGAGCACGAAGAAAAAGATCAGTACCAGGAACACGCACCAGGCCGCCACGTACAGCCGCGCCGCCCGGTAGCCCCGCGACCACACCATCCAGCCCAGCCAGCTGAACAGCAGCACGGTGATCAACACCAACAGCGTGGACAGGTAATAGGACCAGGGCGGCGCAATCAGCAGTTGCACCACCAGCAACACGGCGATGCCGGCCAGATACTGCCGGATCACCCGGTCATAGCGGGGGAAGCGCTGCTTGAGCCCGAGGAAGTGGCGCGAGTACATGGCCAGCGCCGGCGTGCAGATATAGATGCCCAGCCAATAATACTCGTTCAGCCTGGGCACCTCCGGCCACACGAACTGCAGCCCGAAACCGTTGACGTTCAGGTTGAACACCGTGATGCCCACCAGGAACAGCACGAAATACAGGTACACCGGCTCCTTGAGCGACAACGCCAGCAGCGCGTTGTAGACCACCATGATCAGCAGGCAGCCGTAGAACACCCCGTACAGCAGGATATCCTGATAGGTGTATTCCACCAGACCGGCGGCGCTGTAGAGCATCGGCGACAAGTTGATGGCACCCTTGCCGCTGACGCGCACATAGTAGGTGTTGGCGCCGGCCAGATCGGTGTCGAGGGGAAAGATGAACGCCCGGTGGTTCATCACGCGCTGATCGAACGGCAGCGTGTCGCCCATATCCACCCGCCGGTAGCTTCCGTCTTCAGTGGGCGCGAACAGGCTGATATGGTCGAGAATCGGGTAGCGTTCCACCAGGTACCAGCTCTGCCCGCGGACGCGGCTGGTGTCCAGGGTGAAACGCAGCCAGATGGTGCTGCTGGTGAAGCCGAAATTGGGTTCGGTGGCGGCATTGCGGACGAAGCGCCCGGAAAAACGGTCGCTGACCTGGCTGAAATCCCAATGCCCTTCGGCGTCCACCAGGACCTCCATGGCGCGGGCAACGGCCACCTGCTCCTGGTCTTGCTGGGGCGACACCACCGGCTCGGCGCCGGCCAGCGCGCACCACAGCAACCCCATGCAAACCAGGATATTACGGAACTTTAACAAAACCGGCTCCCCAAAGAGCGATACTTATTATCATGCTTTATCATGCGGTCTAAACGTCGATCCCCGCCACGGTCTTCACGTTCGGTTGGGTACATTCTATTGCTATAATCCCGGCCCCCGGCCCGGGGCGCAAGGAGAGCTGTTCTATGGCACGCGCGATCAAAATTTTTCTTATCGTCATCGCCGCCCTGGTAGTCCTGCTGGCGGCGACCGTGTTCGTGGTCACCCAGGTGATCGATCCTAACGATTTCAAACCCCAGATTCGTGAACAGGCCATGAGCCAGGCCAACCTGGATCTGGAGATTCCCGGCGACCTGGCGTGGCAGTTCTGGCCGTCGCTGGGCGTCAGCCTGGGCCGCACCGAGGCGCGCATCGCCGGTGAGGAAGAGCTGTTCGCGGGCATCAACAGCGCCAGCGTCGGCGTGGCGGTCTGGCCGTTGCTGTTCGGCCAGGTGGAAATGGACGGCGTGACCCTGGACGGCCTGGAAGTGAACCTGGTGGAAACCGCCGACGGCGCCAACTGGGAGAAAATCGGCCCGCAGGACAGTGCTGCCGAGGAAACCACCCCCGCCGAACAAGAGCAGCCCGGCGAGAGCGGCGGCATGGACATTCCGTTGACCATCCCCAGCGTCGCCATCACCGACGGCAAGATCCGCTACCAGAACACCACCGACGGCACCGACATCCGCGTTGAGCACTTCAACTTCAACGCCCAGGACGTGAGCCTGGAAGAGCCGTTCCCGATGCAGATGTCGCTGCGCTACCAGGACCAGAGCGACATGCGCGTGGACCTGAACCTGGAAACCACCCTGGCCGCCGACCTGGACAACAACCACTTCGTGCTCGACCCGATGACCCTGGACGCGGACATCGCCGGCATGACCACCAACCCGGTGAGCGTGCATCTTGAGCAGAAGCTGGATGTCAATCTGGACGAGGACCGGGCGCAGGTCACCGACCTGCTGCTGGAAGCCGCCGGCACCCGCACCACCGGTAACGCCACCGTCACCGGCCTGACCGGCGAAATGAAAGTGGCCGGCCAGATCAACACCGAGCCGTTCGACGCCAACAAGGCCCTGGAAGCGATTGGCGAGGAACCCATCGCCACCCGTGACGACAATGCGCTCAGCAAGGTGGCCCTGAGCGCCACCCTGGACGGCCCGGCCAACAGCGTCATGGTTAACCCGCTCAAGGTCACCCTGGACAGCAGCACCCTGAGCGGCACCGCCGGCCTGGAGAACCTGGAGACCGGCAAGATCGTGTTCGACCTGAACCTGGACAAGATCACCCTGGACGGCTACTTGCCACCGGAGAGCGATGAACCGGAAAGCGGCGATCCCAGCGGCGCCGGCGGCGGCACCGGCGGCAAGGAAGGCGGCACCACCCAGCTCTCCGAAGCGGAACTGATCCCGGTGGAGAGCCTGCGCCCGCTGCTGCTCGACGGCAGCCTCAAGATCGGTGAGCTGAACTACGACACCATTAAGGCCAGCAACATCGTGTTCGCCGTCAGCGCCAAGGACGGGTTGCTGCGTCTCACCAAGGCGTCCGGTGACACCCTGCAGGGCAATTTCAGCGCCAATGGCCGTCTCGACGTGTCCGGCAACACGCCGCGCATCACCTTCAGCCAGAAAGTGAACAGCATGCAGCTGCAGCCGGTGGTGGCCATGGCCCTGGACAAGGACCTGGCCAAGGGCCTCTTCTCCATGGACCTGGATTTCAACGCCTCCGGCAACAGCGAGAAAGCCCTGGTTAATTCCGCCAAGGGCAATGCCAGCATGAACCTGGCCGACGGCACCGTGCGCGGCCTGAATCTGTACGGCACCCTGGTGGGCGGCGTGAACGACATGCTGGGCCGGTTCCAGGGCCTCAGCGCGCTGATCCCCAACCAGCAATCCGGCAAGCTGCCGGCGGCGCTGTCCGAGGACACCAAGATCATTGATCTGACCACCAAGGCCAGCCTCAACCAGCAGGTCGCCAACCTGGACAGCCTGGAAGCCAAACTGGACAAAGGCACCCTGTCCGGCAACGGCTGGATGAACATGCTGACCCAGGAATTCGACCTGAAAATCGGCATGCAGTCGCCGGAGCTGGGCGGCAGCAAATACCTGGAAGACGTCACCTGGCCGCTGCGCTGCCAGGGCAGCCTGGCCGGCAGCCCCGCCAAGTGGTGCGGCCCGGACAAGGAAGGCTTCGCCAAGATCGCCCAGCAGGCGGCCACCAACGCGGCCAAGGGCAAGCTCAAGGACAAGCTGGGCATCGACGCGGAAGGCGACACCACCGAGGAAGTGCTGAAAAACGCCGCCAAGCAAAAAGCCGAAGAGAAGATCAAGGAAGAGATGGGCGACAAGCTCAAGGGGTTCTTCAACCGTTGAGCACCGCCCCGGACCGCACCACCTTCGGCGACGCCGTGCTGGCCTGGTACGACCAGCACGGCCGTCAGGACCTGCCCTGGCAGCATCCGCGCACGCCCTACCGGGTGTGGGTGTCGGAAATCATGCTGCAGCAAACCCAGGTCAGCACCGTGATCGGCTATTTCCAGCGCTTCATGGACAGCTTCCCCGACGTGCACGCCCTGGCGGCCGCCGACGCCGACCAGGTGCTGCATCTGTGGACCGGGCTGGGCTACTACGCCCGCGCCCGCAACCTGCACAAGGCCGCCCGGCAGCTGGTGGACGAGCACGGCGGCGATTTCCCCGACACCGTGGAAGAAGTGGCCACCCTGCCCGGCATCGGCCGCTCCACCGCCGGCGCCATCCTGGCGCAGAGCCGCGGCGTGCGCGCGCCGATTCTGGACGGCAACGTCAAACGCCTGCTCAGCCGCCTGCACGCGGTGCCCGGCTGGCCGGGTAAAAAACCGGTGGAGAACCGGCTGTGGGAACTGGCCGAGCACTACACGCCGGACCGGCGGCTGGCGGACTACACCCAGGCGGTGATGGATCTCGGCGCCACGCTGTGCACCCGTCGCCGGCCGGACTGCCCGAGCTGCCCGGTTTCCGACTGGTGCCAGGCCCGTGCCGACGGCAACCCGCAGGACTACCCGGGCCGCAAACCGGCCAAGGAAAAGCCGGTGCGCCAGACCCGCATGCTGATCCTGCAGCATTCGGACGGCCGGGTCTGGCTGGAGCCGCGCCCGCCCAGCGGTATCTGGGGCGGCCTGTGGTGCTTTCCACAGCTCGACCCGCAGGACCGGCAAAGCAGCGCCCTCGCCGAGCGCGGCCTGGACGCCCGCGATCAGGAAGCACTGACGCCCTTCCGCCACACCTTCAGCCACTTCCACCTGGACATCGAGCCGCTACTGATCCGGGTGGACACCACCGGCGCCGGTGTGCAGGATGCCGGGGGCCGCTGGATCAGCCCCGCCGACCCCGGTGAGCTGGGCCTGGCGGCACCGGTCAAAAAGCTACTGGAGCAATTGCACGGCCCGCGTCAGGCCGGCCTGCTCTAACACCCGCATCGGAGGTGCACCCGCCATGACCCACACCGTCTTCTGCCGCAAGTACCAGCAGGACCTGGAAGGCCTGGAAAAACCGCCCTTCCCCGGCCCCAAGGGCCAGGACATTTACGACAACGTGTCCCGGCAGGCCTGGCAGGAATGGCTGCAGCACCAGACCCTGCTGATCAACGAGAAGCACCTGAACGTCATGGACCCCAAGGCCAAGGCCTTCCTGGACGAGCAACGTGATCGCTTTTTGAACAACGAAAGCGTCGAAAAAGCAGAGGGTTACGTCCCGCCCACAAAAGACGCCAACCAATAGCCAGGCGCGCTTGACGGGGCCGGGTCGAGTCGGTTTAATACGCGCCCAACGCCCGGATAGCTCAGTCGGTAGAGCAGGGGATTGAAAATCCCCGTGTCGGCAGTTCGATTCTGTCTCCGGGCACCAGACGCAAAAAAGCCCCGCCATCCGGCGGGGCTTTTTTTGTTCGCCAGCGGCGGAAGCGGACCGCGACGTATTCGAACTTGTGCGAGCGGGCCCCGCCCGCGAAAGGGAGCGAAGCTCCCGGCAGGATCCCAGAGCCCTTTCCAACCCTGTAAAGGGTCCACTAAATTGCCTTAAAATCCCGTTATAACCCTCCCAAAGAATCTCCCCCTCCCCTGTCAATGACCGAATTAAAACGATTACATTTTACCTGCTGGTGGGAATGTAAAACTTCGGATAGTCTCAAGCTCATTACACAACAAACTCGAAAAAGAAAAAGCCCCGGGAGAGAGGCACCATGGACATACTCCAGCTGCTGGTCAGCGGGATAGCTAACGGCTGTATCTACGGCCTGTTGGCGCTGGGTTTTGTTTTGATCTACAAGGCGTCGGAAGCGGTCAATTTCGCCCAGGGCGATATGATGATGCTGGGGGCCTTCCTCGGCGTGACTTTCATCAACGCCAGCTACGCGGATTTACCCTTCCTGATCGGCATTACCCTGGCCGCTCTGCTTCTGGGTCTGTTCGGCTATCTGCTCGACCGCTTCGTGCTGCGCGCCATTTTCGGCCAGCCGCAGTTCGCCATGGTGATTCTCACCATCGCGCTCGGCTTTCTGATTCGCTTCGTCGCCGGCGTCATCTGGGGCCATGACCCCACCTCCCTGGAGACCCCCTTCGTCGGCCAGGTGTGGATGCTCGGTGAACTGATGATCCCGGTGGTGGACGCGGTGATCATTCTCACCACCGTGGGCCTGACCAGCATTCTCTACTTCTTCTTTGCCCGCACCCGCCTGGGCGTGGCCATGCAGGCCAGCAGCCAGAACCAGATGGCCGCCTACTATATGGGCATTCCGGTGAAGCGGATCAACGCCATCGTCTGGGCCCTGTCCGGCGTGGTGGCGGCCATCGCCGGGGTGCTGTTCGCCGCCAAGGGCGCGGTGGAGCCCTCCGTGGGGCTGCTGTTCGGCATCAAGGCGTTCGCGGCGGCCGTGATCGGCGGGCTGGGCTCGCTGCCCGGCGCGCTGCTGGGCGGTCTGCTGGTGGGCATCGTCGAGCCGTTCGCCGGCCGCTATCTGCCCGAGGTCGGTCAGATCGCCCCCTACCTGCTAATGCTGGTGGTGCTGGTATTGCGCCCCGGCGGCCTGTTCGCCCAGATCAGCCAGAAGAAGGTGTAGGCCCCCATGAGTAACCGATTCAAGAGTCGCTACGACGACGATATCAACCTGTTTGAGGGGCGCTGGCATCTGGCTCAGTACGCTCTGTTGATCGCGCTGCTGCTGGCCGCGCCCTGGCTGCTGGGTGTGTATTACCTCGGCGAACTGACCGCGGTACTGATCTGGTCCCTGGCCGGGCTGGGGCTGATGCTGATCAGCGGCCATACCGGGCAGGTCAGCCTCGGCCACGCCGCCTTCATGGCGATCGGCGCCTTCACCAATCTGGCACTGATGATGCGCGGCTGGCATTTTATTCCGGCCCTGCTGGCCAGCGCTGTCACCTCCGGCGTGCTGGGCGCGATCATCTCCCGGCCGATCCTGCGCATGAGCGGCATTTATCTGGCCATCGCCACGCTGGCACTGAGCATCATTATCGAGGACCTGTCGATTCTGGCCGAGCCGATCACCGGCGGCGTGGCCGGCCTGTTCGCCCCCCCCATCGATCTGTTCGGCCTGACCATCGACCGCTACTCCAGCCCCAAAGCCTTCTACTACCTGTGCCTGACGGTGCTGGTGATCGTGACGCTGGGCTACCTGAACCTGCTGCGCAGCGCCTCCGGCCGCTCTTTCCTGGCGGTACGCGACAGCGAAGTGTCCGCCCGCGCCCTGGGCGTGAACGTGACCCGCGCCAAGACGCTGTCGTTCGCCCTGTCCTGCGCCATGACCGGTCTGGCCGGCGCGCTCTACGCCCACCTGGCCCAGGCGGTGAACTACGAGAGCTTCCTGGTGCTGATCTCCATCACCTTGCTGCTGCAGGTGGTGATCGGCGGCCTGGGCTCGGTGCATGGCGCCTTTTTCGGCGCCATCGTGGTGGTGTTGCTGCCGCAGAGCATCGCGATGCTGCGCGACTTCCTCAACAACACCGCCGGTATTTCCATCGCCGCCTACCCGGGCATGGACACCGCCCTGTTCGCGTTGCTGATTCTGCTCATGGTGATTTATGAGCCGCGCGGCCTGTACGGCGTCTGGTTCAAGGTTCGCACCTGGCTGCAGCTGTTCCCGCTGTACCGCAAGGGCATGTTCCGGCGCACCCGCACCTACCTGAAAACGGAGCGGCAACGATGAGTCTGTTACAGGTTAAGGACCTATCCATTTCCTTCGGTGGCGTAAAAGCGGTGGACGGCGTCAGCTTCGATGTGGAGCCCGGCGAAGTGTTCACCCTGGTGGGCCCCAACGGGGCCGGCAAGTCGACCATCTTCAATCTGATCAGCCGGCTGTACGAACCCGGCGGCGGCCGGATCATTTTCGACGGCGAGGACATCACCGGCCGCCCAGCCCACGACGTGGCCGGCCTGGGCATCGCGCGCACCTTCCAGAACATTGAGCTGTTCGATCACTCCTCGGTGCTACAGAACCTGCTGATCGGCCGTCACTGCCGCCGCGACACACGCTGGTTCGAAGAGCTGTTCTTCCTGCCCAAGGTGCGCCGCAGCGAGCGCGAACACCGCCGTCAGGTGGAGGAAGTGATCGACTTTCTCGACCTGGCCGCCTACCGCGACAAGCTGATCGCCGGCCTGCCCTACGGGGTGCGCAAGGTGGTGGAGATCGCCCGCGCCCTGTCCAGTGAACCCAAGCTGATTCTGCTGGATGAGCCGGCCTCCGGCCTGAGCGTGGAAGAAACCCAGAACATGGCCTGGTGGATCGAGGATATGCAGAAAGACCTGGGCCTGACGGTCCTCATGGTGGAGCACGATATGAGCCTGGTATCCCGCGTCTCCAACCGGGTACTGGCGGTGGCGGAAGGCCGACCGCTGGCCATGGGCACCGCCGCCGAAGTGCAGGCGGACCCCAAGGTGATCGAAGCCTATCTGGGTACGGAGGAGACCGCATGAGCGACGCCTCCCCGCTGCTGCAAGTACAGAACCTGGAAGCCTTCTACGGACCGGTGATGGCGCTGCGCGGCGTCTCCATCGACGTCTTCGAAGGCAAGGTGGTGGCGATTCTCGGTGCCAACGGCGCCGGCAAGACCACCCTGATGAAAACCATTTCCGGCACCCTGTCGCCGCGCAAGGGCACCATTTCCCTGGCCGGTGAAATGATACAGGGCAGCGAGCCGGACAGGCTGGTCCGCCAAGGCATCGCCCACGTGCCGGAAGGCCGCGAAGTGTTCCCGTTTCTCAGCGTCGAAGAGAACCTGAGCATGGGCGCCTACACCCGCCGCGACAAAGCGGAGATCCGCCGTGACATGGAAATGGTCTATGACTACTTCCCGATGCTCCTGGAGCGACGCAACCAGCCCGCCGGCACCTTGTCCGGCGGCCAGCAGCAGATGCTCGCCATCGGCCGGGGGCTGATGTCGCGCCCCTCGCTGATGTTGCTGGACGAACCCTCCCTGGGCCTGTCACCGCTGCTGGTGCAGGAAATCTTCGCGATCATCCGCCGGCTCAATAAAGAACAAGGCGTGACCCTGCTGCTGGTGGAACAGAACGCGCGAGTGGCGCTGAACACCGCCGACCATGGCTATGTGCTGGAAACCGGCCGCATCGTCATGGACGGCAGCGCCCGGGACCTGCTCGCCAGCGACGATATTCGCGAATTTTATCTGGGCCAGTCGGCGGGGGATGACCGACCGGAAAAACGCTGGAAACGAAAGAAGACCTGGCGCTGATGATGACTGCAACCGATACCACTCCGACCCTTCTCCACGGTTGCGACACCGTGGTCAAACTCTGGCGTCAGCAATGCCTGGAACGGGGCGAGCGCATCGCCCACCGCGAAAAGGACCTGGGCATCTGGCAGAGCTACAGCTGGAACGACTATTACCAACACGCCCGCGCCATCGGCGTGGCGCTGTTGTCGATGGGCCTGGAACGGGGCCAGCCGGTGTCCATCCTCAGCGAGGACAACAAGGAATGGCTCTATTGTGATCTGGGCATCGCCGGCGCCGGCGGTATCAGTAACGGCGTCTACACCACCGACAGCGCCGAGCAGCTTGCCTATCTGGTCAACGACAGCGGCTCCGCCTTCCTGTTCGTGGAAAACGACGAGCAACTGGACAAGTACCTGACCGTGCGCGACCAGGTACCCACCCTGAAAAAAGTGATCGTGTTCGACCGCAAGGGCCTGCGCGATTTCCAGGACCCGATGGTGATGTTCCTGGACGAACTCTACGAGCTGGGCAACGGCATCGCCGACGCGGAAGAACAGTTCAGTGCCAGCATCGAACAAAGCCGGCCCGACGACATCCGCATGCTGATCTATACCTCTGGTACCACCGGCGCGCCCAAGGGCGCCATGATCAGCCACCAGAACGTGCTGGTCCAGTTGGCGGCCGGCGAAGCGCTGCTGGAAGCCCGCGAAGAAGACGACCAGCTCTGCTTCCTGCCGCTGTGCCATATTCTCGAGCGTCTGGTGTCGGTGGAAGTGCCGATCTACAAAGGCTGCACGGTGAACTTCGCGGAAAGCCCGGAAACCGTGTTCGAGAATCTGCGCGAGGTGTCCCCCAATACCTTTGCCGCGGTGCCGCGTCTGTGGGAGAAGATCTACAGCTCGTTGATGACCTTGCGCGACGAAGCCACTGGCTTCGGCCGCTGGTGCTTCGACCGGGCGCTGGCCGCTGGCAGCGCCTGGCACTGCGAGCACCGGCGCTCGCCGCTGAACGCGCTGCGCTACCAGTTCTGGAATCTGCTGGTGCTGCGCAATGTGCGCGACCTGATCGGCATGGCCCGGCTGCGCCGGGGCACCACCGGCGCCGCGCCGATCTCACCGGATCAGATTCGCTGGTTCCGGGCGCTGGGCGTGCCGCTCTATGAAGGCTACGGCATGACCGAAACCACCGGCGTGGTGTCGCTCAACAGCCGCGAGCGGGAACAGGTCGGCAGCGTCGGCGAACCGCTGCCCGGCACCCGGGTGCGCATCGCCGACAACGGCGAAGTGCTGGTCCAAGGCGGCCACGTCTTCGCCGGCTACTGGCGCAAGCCGGAGAAAACCGCCGAGGACATCCGCGACGGCTGGCTGCACACCGGTGACGTGGGCCGCCTGGAAGACGGCATGCTCACCATCACCGGGCGCCTCAAGGACATCATCATCACCGCCGGCGGCAAGAACATCACCCCGGCGGAAATCGAAAGCCGGATGAAATTCTCGCCGTATATTTCCGATGCGGTGGTGATCGGCGACAAACGCAAATACCTGACCTGCCTGATCATGATCGACCAGGAAAACGTGGAGAAGTACGCCCAGGATCGACAGGTTCCGTTCTCCAACTTCGCTTCCCTTTGCCGTGCCAAGGAGGTCCTGGACCTGATCGACGGCGTCATCAGGGAAGTGAATAAACAATTCGCCCAGGTGGAACAGATCAAATATTTCCGCCTGATCGATGTGCTGCTCACCGCCGAGGATGAGGAGCTGACCGCCACCATGAAGTTGAAGCGATCCTTCGTGGAGAAAAAACACAAACACCTGATCGATTCCATGTACTAATTGTCCGCGTACGATAGGAGAGTGCATCATGAAGAAGCTCTGTCTGGCTGCCCTGGCCGCTGTTAGCCTGCTGGGTTGCAGCGACACCAAGGAAGAAGAAAAAACCACCGAGAAAGCCGCCGAGCCGGTTCGCGGCGTCACCGACACCGAAATCAAACTGGGGGGCATGCACGATCTGTCCGGCGTGTTCGCGGCGTTCTCCGCGCCCGCCGTGCAGGTGGCGAACGACATGTTCGACGAGGTCAACGCGGAAGGCGGCATCCACGGCCGCAAAATCCGCTACATCGTCGAGGACCACGCCTACCAGGTGCCCAAGGCCACCCAAGCCGTCAACAAGCTGATCACCCGGGATGAAGTGTTCGCCATGCTGATGAGCCTGGGCACGCCCCATAACCTGGCGGCGTTCCCGGTGATGGACAGCAACAACGTGCCCAGCATCCTGCCGCTGGCACTGTCCCGCCCGATGGAAACCGAAGGCAATTTCTCCCACCGCTTCGTGTTCGGCCCCAGCTACTACGAAGGCGTGCTTAAAGGCGCCAGCTGGATGGCCGACGAGTACGAGATCGAAAAAGCCTGCGTGATGTACATTCCTTCCGACTTCGGTGAAGAAGTGAACCAGGCCATGAACGACGCCGCCGACGGCAATGACGCCCTGACCCTGGTGGAAAGCAGCTCCCACCGTCCGGACGAAAGCGACTTCAGCGGTACCCTGGCGCGCCTGCGTGACGCCGGCTGCGAACTGGTGGGCGTGGCCCTGCCGGTGCGGCCGATCATCACCGTGGTGGCCACCGCCAAGCAGATGGGCTGGGACGATGTGAAGTTCCTGGTTTCCCAGGCCGGCTTCCACTCCGCCGTGGCCGCCGCGCCCGGTGGCGTTACCGAAGGCCTGTACGGCGTTTCCCCCTGGCAGGACATCGTCAGCCGCATGAAGGATGTGCCGGAAGCCAAAGAGTGGGCCGATCAGTACAAAGAGCAATACGGTTCCGTGCCCAGCGGTGGCGCCGTGCTTGGCCGTGTCGGCGCTGAAGTGACCATCGAAGCGCTGCGCAAGGCCGGCCCGGATCTGACCACCGAATCGTTCCTGGCCGCCATGGAGTCCCTGGACTTCAGCGACCCGGTCACCGGCGTGGACATCAAGATGAGCGCCGATAACCACCGTGCCGGCAACGACATCATCCTTTCCAAAGTGACTGACGGCATCTGGGAGCCGGTTACCACTCTGGAAGACTAAACCCGCGCCGGCGGCGTGCCTGCACGCCGCCGGTCAACCCCCACTTCCCTTCCACGCAACACCAGCGCCACCTCTGTCATCGTTCGGTCACGCCTCTTGCCGAGTCCCTACCGAGCTGAACCACGAGAAATCAGCGACTTAGTAGGAAAAGCTCACCACCGCCCCAGGCGATTGCCGACTTCGGCAAAGCGCTGACAACCCAATGCCGCCAAACCGAAAAGCAAATTTATTCGTATTGGAACCAAAGCGACATTCGCTCTCGATAGCGTGATTAATGCGGCACCCGCCGCGGGGATTAATCACAAACCAAACCCAATATCGAGGGATTGAATCATGAAGACCATCATCAAGAAGGCGGCCCTGGCCGCCGCGATCATCAGCGCACCGCTGGCCGCTTCCGCCGCCAATCTGGTAGGCGGCGGCGCCTCTCTGCCCGCTCTGGCTTATGTGGGCACCAACTTCACTGGCTCCGACCCGCAGTCTCGTCTGTCCACCGACGACCAATTCACTGGCCTTCTTGCCGGTGAAGACAGTGCTGGCAATCCGTACGAGCAGGTGGAACTCACTCAAGGCTCCATTTTCGCCGTTTTCCAAAACAACAACCCCGGCGATTATGCCTCCTACTGCCAGACCGGCAGCGGCACCGGCAAGCGTGTTCTGGTAGGCGCCAACGCCCTGAACGCCAACGGCGACTGCCGTGACTACAACACCAGCCCCGTGGGCTTCAGCGCACCGGGTAGCCAGACCGACCCGGACTTCGTGGGCTCCGACGCGCCCCTGACCGCCGACGACGTGACCGACTTCCTGAACGGCCCGCGCGCCAACCGCCAGGATCTGGTGCAGGTGCCGGCTCTGGGCGCCCTGATCGCGCTGCCGCTGAACCTGGGCGACGACGTGTTCGGCAACCCGATCAGCCGTCCCAATCTGAGCAACACTCAGGTGTGCGACATCTTCTCCGGCGACGCCACCAGCTGGGACCAGATCAACCCCACCTGGCCGAGCCAGCCGATTAACGTGGTCTACCGCTCCGACGGCAGCGGCACCACCTTCGCCTTCACCCAGTATCTGGCCGCCAACTGCAACGGCTCCCAGGTCATCTTCAACACCAACGAAGACTTCGCCGCCGCCGCGCCGGTGGGCGACTACGCTGTTGGCACGCCGGCCAGCGGTAACGGCGGCATCATCACCGAGGTGTCCAGCACCGACTGGTCCGTGGGCTTTGCCAACCTGGCCAACGTTCTGGCCGAGCAAGGTCTGGACTACGCCGACGTGGAAGGCGAGAACCCGGCCAGCACCACGCAAATCGCCTACGACAGCAATGACCTGCTGACCGGTCAGGTACTGGGCGACGTCAACCCGTTCACCGGCCTGCCGCAGCCCGAGCCGGTATCCGGCATCGACAGCAACTGCGTCCTGGTGATCAACCCGGCCGCCCAGCTCACCGGTGCTTATCCGATCGCCGCCGTCACCAACCTGCTGACCTACACCGACGGCAACACCGATCCCCAGGCGCTCGCAAACCTGGTGGACACCGTTGTCGATGGTAACAGCACCCTGCCCACCGGCTTTGCTCGCCTGGCCGTCGGTGCCACGGCCTCCAGCACCGCCGCTTCCTGCATCAACTGATCGCAAGATCAACGCACGCCAGTGCGGAGGGCGCCCACCCGGCGCCCTTTTTTATTTTGTGCGGGGAATGTTCAATAAATTGGGGCCACTTCGTTAGCCAGCGGTAGCGTGCAGGCGTAAAGCTGGCGGGAAAGCAGCGCCTTGGTGATGGCGTGCTGGCGGTTGCGGGCGTGGAGTTTTTCGCAGGCTCGGTGAATGTGGTTGGAAACGGTACGTTCGCTGATGCCCAGCAGCGCTCCGATTTCGGCGTTGCCAAGACCTTCGCTGGCGCCACGCAGGCAGGCCCGTTCCCGCTCATCGAGGGGCTCCCAGGAGACGTCATCCGCGGACAACGGCTTTTTGCCCAACCTCCGGGTCTTGTCCAGCACCACCCGCCCCAACAGGGTCGCGTACGGCAAGTACTGGCGAATGTGCGCCCAGGCGGATTCGTCATCGCGGTCCAACGCCAGGTCCAGCCAGGACAGCGCGCCGTAGCCTTGCAACAACGGCACGGTACAGCCGCTGCGCAGGCCGCGCCGGACCCGCCGGTTCATCGCCGCCCTGAAACTACGGCCCTGGTATTCAGGACGGCTCATTATCGAACGCCAATCCATCGGCAGGGTTTCATTGATCGCGTATTGGGCGAGCGGGTCGTTGAGGATCACGTTATCAAAGGAAGCCGGTGCGGCCTCCTTGCGCGACGGCAGGTTGTGCAGCACCGCCGTGCAGGCGCCGCCGGACTCCACGGTGTGGCAGGTAAATACATAGTAGCGAAAGCCGTGGGCCTCCAACAGATAGCTCAGCCCCGCCCGCAGCCGGCCCAGGGTGGTGACCCGCGCCAGGGAAAGAATCTGGTCGGTGGTATCGCGCTCGTAGAACATCCTTGTCGTTCCCTTTTTTATAGGCCCGGTTCTTTTAGTACCGGTCGCGCGCACCCGCCGACGGCTATCTACAGGCCGCCAGCGGGAAGAACCGATGTACCGGGCGGGTTGATCAAAGCATGCTGCGGCGCTCCGCGTCGGTGAGGGCGGCCCCCTGCTCCTCGGACAGTTCGCCGGCGCCGAGCACCCGCACCACGCCGTCAGGCCGGTAGTCGGGCGCGCCGGCGTTGCGGTCCTGCTCCGGCACCAGCCGCTCCTGACCGTAGCCGAGAATCTCGACCGTGATCACCGAGGGCCGATTGCCCCGGTCACCGCGGCTCACCTGCTCCGCCGCCTGCACCGCGCTGTTGGCGGCGTTGGTGGCGTTGGTAAGCGCGCCCACGTTGACGCTGGCCACCGCCGGCAGGCCGGTGGATTCCCCCTGTACCTGAATGTTTTCCGCGTTGACCACCTGCAGCGCGGCGATATTCACATCGCCGGAGACGCGGATACCCGCCTCGCCGGCGTCGATCACGCCCAGCGGCGCGATCAGATCGATGTCGCCGGGCGGCACCTCGGGAATCGGCGCCAGGGTGGCGATGCCGGCGCCGGTGGTGGGCGCCACCGGCGACAGGCTCACATTACCGATATCGTCATAGACCCGGCGCGGCGGCGTGTACACCAGGGTGGTCTTGGCGCCGCGACCGGCGTTGATGTCGCCGGCGGCGGACCAGGCGAAGATGTCGCCGCCATAGGTGGTGAAGATGCGCGACAGGCCCAGAGCAATGTCGCCCTGGCTGTACATCTGGATGTCACCGCTACCTTGGGTGAGCACGCCGTTGTCACCGTCCGCCGGGCGCACCCCTTCCACGCCCACGATCAGGTCGCCGCCGGGCACCAGCATCCGAATATCGCCGCCGCCCTCGGTGCGCACCAGACCGGAATATTCGCCGGTGGAGAACATGGTGTAGTCGCCCTCATAACCGGAAGTGCCGGCCTCGCTGTCCGCCTCGGGCAGGAAGGTGGCGATGGCCCGGCGGCTGCGCAGGTAGCTGCCGGCGCGGTCGCCGTCCGGGTCGTTGTACTCCCGGCCGCCGGCGCGCAGTTCCGCGTAGTAGAGTTCGCGCAGGAAGATGCGCTGCTGTTCCGGCGCCAGCGTGTCGAAGTACGCCAGCGCGGTGGTGCCGTCCAGCGCCGTGTCGCCGTAGCGGCCTTCCAGCCAGTCGCGCAGCTCCTGGTCGTAGACCTTGACCACCTTGTCCGGCTGGTCCGCCAGGGGCCGGCCCGGGTCGGCCAGATTGGCCGGGTTCAGGTAGGCGTCGATCAGGGACTGGTAATCCGGGCCGTCCGCGCCCATGCCGACATTGATGGCGATGTCCGCGCCGCTGCCCACATCGTCGGAGAGGCCGGCCATGCTGCGTACCCAGCCCCGGTCCGCCTGGTAGAAGTTACGGCCGGCGGTCACTTCCAGGGTGCCCGGACCCACGGCCACCGCATCGATAAAGATCAGGTCCCTGCCGGCTTCGATCAAGGATATGTCCGTGGCGGCATTGTGGCCGAGAACCGATGCCCTCTCATGTCCGATGGAACCAGAGGTATTCTGGCCGAAAGCCACGATGTCGCGGCCGGCACGAACCCAGGCGGGACGCCCCAACAGGGACGGCAGGTTGTCATCGGGATTGCTGAGATAGCCGTACATCAGGTTATAGATGTCCCCCTCCACGGCGTAGAAGCGGGCGGGCGCCAGCCCGGCCACGCCCCGGGCGTCCGGGTGGGCGTCGATGCCCAACCCCAGGTGGTAGATGGAATCCGCCGCCAGCAACTCCACGGCTCCCTCAAGGGAGGCGCGCACCACCGCATCCTGGGCCGTGGGACTACTACCGGCCCCATACAGGGAACCTTCCCCGGCCACCAGACTCAGCGTGGAGGGCGCTTGTCCACCGGTCAGTGTCACGTCGCCGCCGGCGGAGAAGGCGGCGATCCCGCTCTGGTCCTGCCGGATGTCCACGCCCATGCTCGCCAACGGATCACGGGTGGAAAGCACCTGGTCCCCCACGCTGAGCAGCCGGGCCGAGGCGTCGCCAACGGCGACGTTAAGACGACCGTAGGGGTCTGTCGGAGCGCGGGCGATCAGATCGTCGGGCCTGGGGTCGACATTGTTTGACGACGGCGACTCAAAGGTCTGCCAGGTCTGCCCGATTCCCCCGGCCCGCACCTGGATATCGCCGCGAAGGTTATTCACGCTGCTAGCGCCCTTTGTTCCCTGCACCGGGTTGACGGTGCCGCCGGCGTCGATGCGCAGTTCCCCGCCACCAAACTGGGTGACGCCGCCGTCCGCATCACGCCAACCACTGGCGCCCACCGCCACGTTCAGGCCACCGTTGACATCGGTCTGATCCCGGTTGGCGCCCAGATGACGACCGGCGGACAGAGTCACGTTGCCGCCGCCCAGGGCGCCAATACCCTGGAACACGGCCAGAACCGGGTTGGTGATCGTGGGATCCGAGGCCGCATAGGTGCCCGAGTGAATCCACCAGGCGGCCTGCTCGCCGGAGGCGGGGGCGTCGTCCGCCCACAGCCAGCGGGACGCGGGCAGGTCGCCGCTGCTGTGCCCGATCAGATCGCGGCCGGCGCTGACCAGGACGTCACCGCCGCCGGTGAGGAAGCCCGCCTGTACGTCGGTGACCGCCGCGGAACTTTCGTAACTGTCGTAGCCGTCCAGGTCACCGCCATCCGGCCGGCCAACCTCGGGCACCTGGTCGGCGGGCAGGGCGCCACCGGCGGTGTAGACCGCGAAAGCGGAGTCCTGGCGATAATCGCGGGCGGCGATCAGCTCCAGGTCGCCGGAACCGGTGCGGATCACACTGACCGCCTCGTCCTCGGCACCTTCCCGCAGCACCACGGGCGGCGCCGTGTTATTCAGCACCAGATCCCCGGCCACGGCGCCGGCCCGCACCGCCCGGCGGCTGGCGGAGGCCAGATCGGCGCCGCCCACCAGATGGATATCCCAGGACTCACTGCCCCGTTTCAGCACCGGAGCCAATGTCGGGATATTCTGGGTCTCCTGTTCGGCCGTCTGGAGCCCCGACATGTACATTCCCTTGGGCAGAACCGTCCCGGCGGGCAATGTCTTGGCCTTCCTGTCCTCATTGGCGATACCGACAAGGTTGTAAGGAGAGAGGTCGGTCCCAGCAGACATCGACCGGGGTTCAATACTTACGCCGTAGGGAAACACGAAGCCAGGGGCAAACCGGGTTCCCGGCGGAAACGAGAAATTAGAAAGGGAAGTACCCGCTGGCACGCGGCCCGGACCATACACAATACCCGTTCGGGTATCGGTAACCGCGTAGGGCAGGAACATATCAGCCGTTAGTGTATGATTATTCAAGCGAGAAAAACCAACTGATGTGACTTCTTCATCAACAGCCTTTCCTGACTTTATGCCTAAAGTAAGCGGGTCCACATCAAAGGGCAACGTCCCCTCCAGCTCCCTCCCGAAGTACCACCCAGCCTTCAGCCTTAACGTTTCCGGTAACGTGAGCTCTCTAGCCAACTGGCCAAATCCATTAACCACCCCGGGCTCGAGCTCGTAGTCGACGAAAAAGGCGGTATCCGGGCTGCTCAACGGCACGCCGAAGCCGTCGCTGATATTGCCGTTCACGGTGAGATCGCCGCCGGCTCGCAGGATGAACGCCCCGGCGGTGCCGGAGCCTCTCATATTCGGGTCCACATCCGGCCCGTAACGATAGTTCGCCAGATCCAGGTCGCCGTCCAGGCGCAGGTTGCCGTCCTCCGTGGCGGAGACGATCTCCACGCCAGGGCGCAACTGGAAAGCGTCGCCGGCGGCGTCGCGCAGGCCGGCCAGCCGTTCCAGCAGCTGGGCATTGGCGAGCGCGCCGTTGACGAAAGCGTTGCTGTCTCCATGGATGCCCTCCATATAGGTCTCGTCAACCACCTGGGTGGTGTCGTCTTCCGGGTCCAGCGGCGCGTCGTCGTAGGTCCAGAAGCCATTCACCGACAGACGTTTGGCGCCGCGTACGGTGAGCGGGCCGCCGGCGTCCACCGCCACGTCGTCGCCCTGCTTGCCGCCCAGGCGAGGGGCATTCAGGTTGATCACGCCGCGGTCTTCGCCGCCGGCGCTCACATCCAGGGTGGCGCCGTCCGCCAGCACCAGGCGGCCGTCCCGGGTAGTAATATCCAGGGTGGCCCGGTTGCTGCCCTCGATGGCGCCGCCGTGGCTGTCGCGCTTGAGCGTGTCGCCGCTGGCGTCGAGCACCGCGTCACTCTCGATGGTGAGGTCGTCGCGGGCGGCCAGCCGCAGGCTGCCGGCGTAGTCGCCGCCGGCGCGCACCGTGCCGGCCACGGTGAGGCTGCCGCCGTCGGCGGTCACCGACAGATGGCGCGCCTGCAGTTCGTCGCCGATGACCAGATCGCCGCTGCCCAGGGTAAAGTCCCGGCGGTAATCGAAGCCGCCGCTGCCGAGCCGCTGGTTGAGGCCGACGAAATCGAGGATGGTCAGGCCCTCCACTTGAATGGAGCCGCCCTCGAAGCCGTTGTCCGGCTCGTCTTGGGCGCGGGCGACCAGATCCCCTTCGAGCGCCACCTGGCCGTTGGCGGCGGTGGCCTTGACGGTGCCGGCGTCACTGCCCCGGGCGGATACGTCCAGGGTGGCGCCGGCGGCCTGGCGCACATCGCCCTGGCGGCTTTCCAGCACAACATCGCCGCCGAAGCTGTGGCGGGTGACGTCGAAGAAGGTCACTTCCCGGCCGGCCACGTCCAGCACGCCGCCTTCGGTGAGTTCCACGTCTTCGTCGGCGTGGATTTCGATGCGGCCGCTGGGGGCGGCCACGGTGCCGTCGATGCGCACCCGGTTGCCGTCCAGGGTCAGGCGCCCGCCCAGGTCCAGGCTGCTCCGGTCCACCGGTTCGGCGCCCTCCGGCCGTGCCACGGTCAAATCTCCGCCGCTGCGGAAGGTCATGTCGGAACGGGCCTGGCCGGTGAGCACCGGCGCGTTCAGGGTCAGGTTGGCGCCCTGGTACTGCCCGTCCCCCAGGTCGCGCTGGTACACGGATACCACACCTTCCCGTTCGCTGGTGATTCGTTGCGCCGCGTTGAACTCGACGTCCTGGAAACCGAGCATCAGCCGGTCCAGGCTCAGGTTGGCGGTCTCGTCGACCACCGGGCCGTTGAAGCCGAACACCACTTCATTGGCGTCCACCCGGAAGCCGCCGGTGCCGGTACCGGCGCCACCTTCAATCACCGGGCCCGGCTCCGCCGCTACCGGTTTCGGGTTCCCCCGTTGACCTTCCATGAACCCCAAGCCACTCCAGGTGAACCGATCAGTGCGCAGGGTGGCGGTATCGCCCTCGCCGCCCAGGCCATAGATCGCCGGGGTAATAAAGCGCAGATCGGCGCTGGACTCACCGGTGGCGGGATCGAAGGTATCCAGGCTCACCGGGCCGAAGAAATTAATGGAATTGGAGGCCTGGAAGCTCAGACTCTCGATGCCGGGGCCCTCGGCGGGGCGCAGCAGGCCATCCAGAATCGCCTGGGTCAGGCGCCAGCCACTGGACAGCACGCCGTCGGTGGCGGCCTGCTCCAGGGCGCCATCCGTACCCACGTTGACGCTCTCCACGCCCAGCAGCAGGTCCCGAGCGCCCACGGCGATCTCGCCGATCTCGGCACCGCCGGGGGCCAACAGCGCCACCGACCCCTCGCCGAACAGGCCGGCGCCGTCCTCCACGCGCAGGCCGCCCTCGCCCTGGACACCGCTGAACGTCATCAGGTCGTTGCCCACCGCCAACAGGGACTGGTCCTCGTTGGGGTTCAGAACCATACCGTTATCGGCGGTCCATCCCGCCGAGCCGCGCCCCCGGGTATCAATGGTGGCGCCGGATTCGACCACCACCGAAGTCTCTTCACCGTTGCCGGCCAGCAGCACCGCCGCCGCGTTCAGTGACGAGCCGGAACGCACGATTACCGAGTTGCCCGGCTCCGTATAACCATCGGTGTCGCTGGTACCCAGGCCCAGCACCGTGGCGCCCAGGCTGTTCAGGTCGTCGTCCCGCAGGCTGATGCGGCCGGCGTCCGCCTGACCCGGCTCGCTGATTACTTCCAGGGCGCCGCCGTGGAACCCCACCAGGCCGCCGGTGCCGCCTTCGGCACGCTCGTTGCGCAACTCACCATTGAAGCGGAACGCCTCCGGATTGGCCGGGTCCGAGTAGCCGAAGTCGAACAGCAGCGGCCGCATGTCCGCGGGAATCAGGTTACTAAGCCGGGCGACTCCGAATTCCGCTGATTGCTCCGCCACCCACCGGGTCAGGGAGGTCTCGTTGTACTCCCCGTAACGGCGCACCTCGGTGCCGGCCATGATGGTGGCCCGACGCGGCTGTCGGGCGAGCACCCCGGTGTTGGCCAGGCCGGTGTAAACGTCCGCGTTGTACAGACCCGGGGCGGCGCCGGCGGTAACGCCGAGCCGCTGTGTCGCCGCCCCGCCCAGCTCCACCCGGTAGCCGCCGGGCATCATGGCGTACTCGGCGGGCAGCAGGGTGTAGGTGCCCGCCGGCAACCCGGGCACGCCAGCGTCAATGGTGATCTGTCGGCCCACCTGGCCGGTGGCGGGCAGCCCCGGGTCCAGCGGTGCCGCCGCTCCGTTCATCGAGGGCAAAATGGCATAGACTTCCCGATCAGAGCTGCCGGAATGCCAAGGGGCGGCGTTGGCCAGGGCCGTGTCGAGGATGTCCACGGAGCCGCTGGCCCCGTTGCTGAACCCCAGCCGCCACAGAGTGCCGCCGGCGGAGGTATCGACCACGGCGCCCTCTTCGGCCATGACGGTGGCGGTGCCGAAGCGGATGCCACCGCCAGTGCGTTGAGCCTGTTGACTGCCGGTCAACCCGGGCACATCGAAATCGATTTCCTCACCGTTGTAGAAATAGTTGATGCCGTCCGTGGTGTAGCCGTACGGCAGGGTCAGGCCCGCCGCGCTGATTGATGTCACGCTGCCTTCTTGCAACACGGCGTCGGATGCGACATCCCCCAACGTGGAGTTAATGGCGATTTCCGACAGGAAGCTGCCGCCCAGCGAGGGCCGGTCTCCGCCGATGTAGATTGATCCCAAAGGAGCCAGTAAAGCGCCGCCCTGCTCGATCCGTGGCGCACGAAGGGCGACGGCCCCGAATACCGAAGGCGGCGGAGACGGGTCCCCCGTCCCCCGGCGTTGAATGCGCAGCAGCGCCCCCTCCAACGGATCGCCGGAGAGATCCCCCGCCACCGCCACGCCTACTTGAATGGCATTCTGGCTATGGGTCACCGGGTACAATCGTTCAGCGATCAAGGTCAGTTCCCGGTCCGCAACCATGGACACGTTATCCAGCCGCATATCTCCCCGGCTATCCAGCCGGATGTCGGCAAAACCGGGGAGATCCACCGTTTCGGTACCGCTCAGAAGGTCCCGGCTGCCGCGACCGCCGAACGTCAAGAGCCCTTTCCCCAGATCAATCAGGTCCGCCCGCACCGAAAGCCGGCTGTTCTCACCGGTTAAACGAGAGAGAGCGTCCACATTACCGTGGTTAAAAGCGAAAACCGGCCCCGGATTGTTGCCTGATCCCAGCCCTTCGGGTGTGGCGGTGCGCCCGGACAAATTAACGTAGGGTGCCGACAGTTCCACATTGATATCAGGGTTTTCCGGCGCGGCGCCGATAACGGTGGCGCCCAGGGCGATTTTCCGGTCCAGCGAGAGGCTGGTGTCGCCTTCGAACAGGATGGCATCACGGGCCCAAACGGAAAGACCGTCCACGCCCCAGTCCGCCAGGTCGTCGGTGGCCAGCCGGGCCTCGCCGTAGCGCAGGCCGGCATTGCCGGGGCCCGGCTCGATGTCCTCCGGCATGCCGGAACTCAGTTGCTCGCCCAGAACGATGTTGCGCAGCCCGGCTTGGCGCTCGTCACCGCTGTTCGATGGCAACAGCACGGTTTCCAGCATCAGCTCCAGGTCGCCCCCGGCGGCGCCCTCACCGCCGGCCTGGCCGCGCAGCTCGCCATCGAAGTAGATGCCGGCGTTGGAGCGCATCGCCAGCCCACCGGCGTTGCTCGCCACCGTGGTGGGCCGGCCGCCGCCCAAGTCCAGATCGGCCCGGGTGCCGGACACATCGATCACGGCGCCGTCGCGGACAACAATGAAACGATTGTTGATCTCATAGATGCCGTTATCGTTGAGTTCGTCCGGCGCCAGGCTGCCCAGGGTCACACGACCGCCGTCCAACACCTCGCCGTAGCGCCGGCCTCGGCCGTCGGTGGCCGCGTAGGCGAAGCCGGAGGCGTCCAGCAGCGCCTGCTCACCGATCCAGATGGACTCCCCCAGGGACTGGCTTTGCGTGACGCCGTCGGTCTCCGGGTTGAGGATGTCAATGCGGCCGCCGCGGGCCCGCAGGGTGCCTTCCACGGTGGTCTGGCCACCACTGAGCGTGATCGACTGGCCCGGGTCGACCTGGACCGTCGCCCCTTCGCTGATCGCGATGGCGCCGGGCCGGCGCTGGCTCTCGGACTTCAGGGTCAGGCTGGCGCCGTCCCGACGCACCACCCGTCTCTCCTCCGGGAGCGCCTGATACAGCGGTGGTGTCCAGACTTCCAGCGCCGCATCGCGATCCACCGCATTAATGATCCCGGGCCGGTAACGGTACACCGGCATGGCCACGTCGATGCTGGCGCCCTCGGTGACATGCACACCGCGATGTCCGTTGACCTCATAGTTCGAGAAGCCGTTTTGGAAGTATTCCGGAGCCAGGGTGGCGACCGCTTCCACCCTCACGTCTCTATCCAGAACGATGCCGGCACCCAGCGTTTGGCCCGGCGAGAAGACCACGTCCACCGGCAACGGCGTACCGGCTTGTACGACGGCAGGGCCGGGCACCACCGGAAGCCCCTCCGGGAAGACGTTGGCGGGCACCACATAATCCGGAGCCGGCGACCCCTGGGTAACCGTGATAGTGGCCCCGGCGGGCACCGTTCCACCACCCTGGTAAACCGAACCGCCAGCCAGAATAAGCATACCTGCAGGCACCACCCAATCCGCCGCCACGGTGACGCCTGGTCCCCCGTTGATGGCAAGGGCGGTGTCGCCGAACGGTTGCCCCGGCAGTGCCTGGGTGCGGGAGTATTCATAATTAAACGGAAGGACGCCTCCGGCTTCGACGACGACTTCTTCCAACAAAGTCAGATCCACCGGCGCTTCCTGACCGGCGGCGAGCAGCCCTTCGGTCTCGAACAACTCGTCGCCCACGACGATGGCCTGGCCGGATTCGATCGACAGGGTCCCGCCACCATCGACACCATAACCGCGCAGATCGCCATCCAAGGTGAGAACCCCGTTCTCCGGCGTACCGCTGTTCTCATTGACCGTGGTCGCGGCGCTCAGGGTGATGTCGCCGCCACGGCCGCCGAGCAGCTGGCCGTCGGCGGTGACCGCGCCGCCGGAGGAAACATCGATCAGGCTGCCGGCTTCCAGGGCGACGTCGCGGCTGGATGCCAGCGTCACGCCGCCGCCGTCGCGGTGCGCCAACGCGGCGGTGTCCGGTGTTTGTATCTGGTTGCTCCAAAGACCACGGGCGTCCAATACCCCCTCGGCGCCGAGCCGCAGGTAGGTATCGTCATCGGCGCCGGTCAGCGCCGTTCTCACCGGTGTGGCTCCGTCGGTGTACGCTTCAATGATGTTGGTCAGGGTAATGTCGCCGCTGCGCGCCGTGACGGTGGCGTCCACGTCGACCTGGCCGGAGGCCAGACGCACGTAGCCGCCGGGGGTGACGTCCAGGTCCTGCTCCACGGCGATGCCGCCGGCGCTGACCAGATCGAGACCGCCGAGGCCCTGTTCGTTGAGGCGGGCGGCGTCCAGCCAGACGGTGCCGAGCCGCTCGCCGAGTTCCGCGCCCCGTTCCAGTTCGCCGGCGACATCCTCGATGTCACCGACGCGCACGTCGCTGTCGAAGCCGCCGCTCAGGCCGAGCAGGCCGTACTTGCCGAGCAGCAGTTGGCCGGCGCGGGCGACGCTGTTCTGCGCCTGGTTGTAGCCGTCCAGGCCCTGGGCGCGGGCGCGGTTCTGACGTTCGCCGTTGTAAACCTCGGCGACGATGTCGCCCTCCAGGATGGCGGTGGGCGCGCTGACGATCAGCCGCCCGGCGTCACGGCCGGTGACGTAGCCGTTTTCCAGGCGCTTTTCGGGGTTGATCAGCGGGTTGCGCCAGGCGTCGGTCTGGCCCCAGCGCTGGCTGGTTCGTTCGTAACCCCGGTAGAGCCCGGTGTAGCGCAGGTAGCCCGGCGCGGTGGCGGCGTCGTAGAGGTTGCCGTCGGCGCCTTTCAGCCAGGTCTGGCGAATATAGCCGGTCTGCACGTTAAGGGTGCCACCAGACAAGTTGACGGCGGAGCCGCCTTGGGAAATCACCGCGTCGCCGTGCAGCCGCACGGTGCCACCGGCGGCGGCCCACTCGCCGGCGGAGTGCGCCACGGTATCGAGATAGCCGCCCACTTCCAGCAGGCCGCCGGCGGTGTACCAGCGGTCGGTTTCATAGCCGCCGGTGCCGGCGGGCACGTGGATCAGTTCACGGCGGTCGATCCAGACGTCGCCGTTGCGCAGCGCGCCGCTGTCGCGGTTGACCGGGGAATCGCGCTGTTCGTTGCTTTGCACGTTGATCAGGACGTTGTTGGATTCCATCGCCACGCGCACACCGACGGCGCCGGACACATCCAGCTCGGCGCCGGTTTCCAAGCGCACCCGGTCGCTGGCGGCGACGGCGATCTGGCCGCCGGTGGCCTGGGTGAGCGAGTCGTCCTCGAAAATCACATCGCCACCGGAGACGATCTCCACGCGGGACTGATCGCGGCGGTCGGGCAGTTCGGCCAGGTTGTCGAAGACGCCGTCGTTGAGGCCCTCGCGCTCAAGGTCGTACTTCGCCGATTCGTTGATCAATGTCTGGCGACGGCTATCCAGCGCGGTGCCGCCATCCTCGTCGACCACCACCGCGGTGACGCTGCCCTCGCCCAGGGTCACCTGACCGGACGCGTCACTGGCGGAATTCAGCAGGTGTACGGTGCCGCGCTTATCGACGCTGGTGGTGGCCACCGCCACGCCCTGCTGGCGCACGTCGTGCCCGGTCAGCGTAATGTCGCCTTCGGACGAAAGAATCAGACCGCTGTTGGTGACCGTGCCGGCGCTGCCGTCGAGGGCGCTGGCGGCGGACTGACGGCTCGCCACTTCGTTGCCGTCGGTGGTGGAGGCCAGGTTCTCTTCGGTGCCACGGCCTTTACGGATATAAAAGTTTTCACCGGCGGCCAGCGTGGTCTGGCCTTGCTCGGTCACGATCTCGCCCTGGTTATGCACGTTCCTGCCGGCGAGCAACGTGTAACCGCCGCTCTGAGTGGCGGACCCGGGAGCGGTGGTGGTCAAACGCGCGCCGGCCTGCACATCGATGTCGCCCTGGGCATTGGTGAACACCGCCTGGCTGCCTTCGTTGTCACCGTACAAGCCGCGCTCGCGGAACTGTTCGTCGCTGATGTCCGCCGCCGCCGCCACCAGATTGCGCACGTTGACCTGGCTGGAGCCGCTGAACACCACGCCGTTGCGGTTCACCAGCATCACCGTGCCGTCACCTTTGATCTGGCCTTGGATCTGGCTGGGCCGGGCGTTGGGATCGTTGACCCGGTTCAACACCGCCCAGTTGGCCTGCTGGTCAAAGTCCACGGTGGTGTCACGGCTAACGTTAAAGGTCTCCCAGTTAAGGATTGCTTTGTTGCCGGTCTGCTTGATGTTGACCGTGGTGTGTCCGTCGCGGACCGACTGGGTGGGGTCTTCGGCATTGAACCAGCCGGCGGTGTCCGGGTTCGCGTCCACCTTGAGGCCGCCTTCCGCGAGGCCGTCGGGAATGTTCGACGCCGCCTGTCGGGCCGCCTGCCGGGCGGCTTCCTGGGCCGCCCGCTGGGCGGCGACGGCGCCGGCGGTGCGGGTCAGATTATCGATCGAGCGCCGCAGTTTCTGGTTGGCCTGGCGCTGCGCCTGCATCCGGGCGTCCGCGGCGGCGCCGGGACGGGGCGCCGGCGCGCTGGCGCGGGCCGCCGCCTTGGCCGCCAGCCACTCGGAACTGAGCGGCCGGGGCGCGGCTTCCGCCAGCCCGGCCGTTCCCACCGCCAGAACTAACGCGACCGCCCGCGCCAGCGGCTTTACCGCGAAGGGCTGATCCACGGCGGTGCGATTCATTGACGCATTGGACGGAACGGCTTTTCTCATTTTCATCGGGAACTCTCTCAAGGCGAACACGGGTGCGGCCCGGTGCACCACGACCAAGGGTGGCTGGACTCTTTGAATTAGATGGTTAACACGCCACCCGACCGCAGTTATTTCATGGAAAATTCATAAATCCGTGCCAAGAAATATTTGTGACATCTTTCCGACATAAAGCAGCGGTACGGTGGCAATTTGCGCATTCGTTTCAGCCGTGCCTCCCGTCCTATGACTATTTCACGCTGTCTGGTGACCGCCCGTCGCTTGCTGAGCGTGGCCGCTTTGGGGGCTTTGCTGACGTGGCCGTCGGTGGGCCGGGCGGCCACCACGGCGATGTTCGATATGCCCGCGCAGCCGCTGTCTCAGGCGCTCGCGGCGTTCAGCGAACAAACGGGGATCTCGATTTTGGTGACCAGCGACCTGATCAATAATAAAACCGCCGCGCCGGTGCACGGCCGGCTAACGCCATCAGCGGCGCTGCGGGCGTTGCTTGAACCCACCGATCTGGAAGTACGCCGCGTTGACGAATCGGCGTGGACGCTGCTGCCACGCGCGTCGCGACGCACCGACACCGTCACGCCACCGGGCGCCACCGTGACCCGGGCCTATGCCGGGGCGGTGCAACGTCATATCGCCGGGCTGCTGTGTCGCGGACATGCCGATCAGCTTGGGCGCACCCGCCTGGCCTTGCAGTTGTGGGTGCGCGGCGACGGTCTTATCGAACGCGTTCACGTGCTCGACGCCGAGCATGCGCCACGCTGGAGCAGCGCCGTTCACGAGGCGCTGGAGGGCAGCCGAATGGCCGCTCCGCCCCCCGACCAGCCCGCGCCCCTTACGGTGCTGCTGGTCCGCGACGGCGCGTCACCCTGTGAACAGACTGGGGAGCGCTGAGGATGCCCGATACGCTCCATCAACCGTTACGCGATCTGCTGGTGCTCCGCTACGACGATTTTCGCCAACGCCTGCGCAGCCGGCTCGGTTCCCGGCAACTGGCGGAGGACGCCCTGCAGGAGACCTGGCTGCGTGTTGACGCCATGCGCGATGGCACCGCTGTTCGCCATCCGGCGGCATACTTGTTCCGCGTCGCTCTCAACGTGGCCGAAGAGCAGCGCCGCAAACAGGCGCGCGTGATGACGCTGGATGAAGTGGAAGATCTTTATCTGATGGCTGATGAGCGCGCCGACCCGGCCCGGGAGGCGCTCGGCGAGCAGGAGATCGCGATGCTGAGGCGCGCCCTGTCGGAGTTGCCGCGACGGCGCCGCGCCATCGTCACCGCCGCGCGGCTGAACGACGTCCCGCATAAAGAGATCGCCGCGCGTCACGGCGTCTCTCTGCGCACCGTCGAAAAGGAACTGAAAGCCGGTCTTGAGCACTGTTGCAAGCGCCTGGACCGGGAGTACATTCAACGCTTCGGGCCCAAAACGAAAAGGCCGCTGTCATGAACAACCAACACGCCGTCAGCAATCCGGACCGTGATCGGATCCGACGGGAAGCCCGGGAATGGGTTGTCCGGCTTGCCTCGGGCCAGGCCACATCCGCCGACGGCGACGCCTTTCGGCGGTGGTGCGCACACAGCCCGGCGCATGCGGAAGCCTTCGCGGAGTGCCGCCGCGTATGGCGGGGGATGCAGCAGGCCGCGGAACCGACCGCATCGCCGGTAGCGTCCTTGGATGTCGCCCGGGATCGGCGCTTCAGCCGGCGCGCCCTGCTCGGCGGCGCGGTAGCCGCCTCGGTGGGCTGGGTGGCACTGCGTTCACCGCTGGATCTCTGGCCCGACGCCAGCGCGCTGTCTTCGGACCTGTGGACCGCCACCGGCGAGCAGCGCGAAGTGGTTCTACCACAGGCCGCCACCGTCCGCTTGAACACCCAGACCCGTGTCGACCTGCAACGCCGGAACGAAACCGTTACCGGCCTGGTGCTGCGCTCCGGGGAGACCGAGATCACCACCGTGGCCAATACCCGGGACTTCATGGTAAGCGCCGGCCAGGGCCGGATCGCGGCGGGGCGCGCGCGTTTCAATGTGCGCTATACCGACGAGCGGGTACGCGTGACTTGCCTGGAAGGCGAGGTCGATGTCGCCCATGGCGCCCAGCGGTCTCGACTGGGGCCGGCGCAGCAGGTGGTGTATAACGATGTCCGGCTGACCGACGTGCGCGATGTTGATCCGCGACGGGTCAGCGCCTGGCGGCAGCGGGTGTTGGTATTCGACGGCATGCCGCTGAACCAGGTGGTCGACGAGGTCAATCGCTACCGGCCGGGCCGGATCGTGCTGCTGGACGACCGTCTGGGACGTACGCCGGTGCAGGCGTACCTGTCGCTGGACCGCCTCGACGACTTCGCCACGCTGGTGCGCGAAGTGCACGGCGCCAACGTGCGCTCGCTACCCGGTGGCGTGTTGATAATCAGCTGAGCGGGTCAGCATCCTCTTTCTGATCACGATAGTTACGTAGATAGAGCAGGAATTCCCGCATCAACCGATCCCACAATTCCACCTGAGTGCGCAGATGGGCCGCGCCCACGCCGCCCGCCACGACCACGTCCATTTCCAGCACCAGAAAGTCACCCTGGTGAGTGAGCCGGCTGAACCGCTTATCGCGGTTCCAATCGGATACCATGTTTTCGGGTAACGCCCCCTGGATACGCAGCGCACAGCTCAGCGTGAAATCGAGCATCTTTGGTCCGTCGCCAACCGGGTTACCCGGCCTGACCGCGAAACCAATGCCCTGGCTGGCGCTAAGCAGCTGTTTGCTGCCGTTCTGCTCACTTTCGTTGGTGCGATAGCCAGCGTCTTGTAGTACCTCGGCCAGATATTGCAGGCTCACCGACTCGATCATGTCACTCTGTTCGCTCATCGCTGCTTGCCTCCTCCGGTTGATTGTCCGGCTCGCCGTCGTCGGACGGCGCCTCTGTCACTTGCACCTGATTGTTGTAAAGGCGATCGCCGAACGCCTGGGCCTGGTTTTCAAACTCCACCCGCGCTGAAGCCGCCAGCGGCTGGCGCATACGGAACAGGCTTGCCGAGCCCAGATTCTGATAGGCGTCGAGAATTTCCCGTCCGGCCGAGAACAACGCTTCGTTGCGCGCCACGCAGGTCCGCAGTGCCGCGGCCCGTTCACGCGCCTGCTTCTCCCAGGTCATTCGTTGCGCCTCCTTCTCTCTCGCCAACGCCAGCAGTTCGTCATAGGCGCCGCGCACTTGTTGGGTACGCTCCTGACTGGCGGCGATTCGTGACCGGCTTGCCCGGCGTTCGGCACTGAGTGTTTCTTCGCGGTCACCAAGGCGTGCCTGGAGCGTCTCCACTTGCGCCAAGGCGTCATCCCGCTGCGACTCGGCCTTGACGCGCGCCGCCTCCAGGCGCGCCTGCCGGGACTGAAGATCACGTAGCTGCTGGGTGGTGTTACGCAGTTCAGCCCGCAGCCTCTGTTCAAGGCTCTCCGGTGCCTGCGCCCATGCGGCCGGGACGGAGACCAGGCCGAACATCAGCGCCAGCGCCAGCAACCAGCGCGCGCCCGCCCTATCCTTGTCATTCCGATCCATGACCTGCCTGGTTAGCGTTGTTCCCATGTTCCTTCTCCTTGTGCGTCAGAAGCGGGCATTCAGTTCGATCTGCAACACATCGATGGCCAGCGGCGGACCGTATACTTCATCCGTACTCAGCCAGCGCCCCTGGGCGAAAACCCCATCGGTGAACGCGTAGGCGCCACCCAGGTAGTAGCCCTTGGCGTTGGTGCCACCGAGGTGAAAGTCGGAATCGTTGAAAGCGTCCGGCAACGCGTCCGGTTTAATGTGCTTATAGCCGACGAACACTTTCCAATCTCCGGCGCGGTCAAGGTCCAGGGAAGGGCCGAAGGCTGCGTGCACCATCCAGGCATCACGGCCACTTTTCAGCTCACCGTTCTGGTCGAAGTTGTTGAGGACCTGCCCGTCCGCGTTGCGGAACATCTCTTCCTCGCTGTAGCCATGGTTGTAGATGTAGTTGCCGGCCAGCCGCAGTTTGTAGCCGCCTATAAAAGGCGTGTCCCAGCGCAAGTTGAGGTCGAACAACTCAAACTCGGAGGCCAGCCCGACCAGTTGTGGCATTGAGGTATTGGCTGGATCGGTGGGGTTAAGTGCGATATCACGCAGCAAGAAAACGGTATTGCCTTTTTGCATGAAGGCCGGCGCCGAGTCATCCGTATCACAGGTTTCGCTACCGAAATAGAGCACGCACTCCGATGATCTCTGGCCACGAATATCGTGAAAATCGTAGTAGGACAGCGCGACCAGGAAACGGTTATCCTCGCTAAAACGCCAGTCGGCGCCGATCTGCGTACCCAGCAGCCACTGGTCGTCGCTGCCCTTTTTATCAAACTCCCGTGACGGAAAATCGTCCGACGTGTAGGAGAGAGGAAACGCGCCCAGGGTGCCGAAGAAAGCGCCGTTTTCGCTGAATGTGACGTCGCCCCAGCTCGCGGACACGCCATCGAAGTTCAGATCGCCGTCGTAGAGAAGGTCCGACGAAACAAACGGGTTCTCGGCACGGCCGGCGGTAAACCGCCATACTCCCGGCGCCCAGGTAATTTGTGCCCGATCCAGCCAAATATCTTTCTTACTCAGTCCACCGCCCAGGGTCTGGTTGGTGGATACCGGGCTGTCGCTACTGCCGGTGGCGACGCGCAGGCCCGCGCTCCAGGTGTCGGTGAGCGCCGCCTGCAAACCGAAACGGGCACGCACACGCAGCCGGTTCTCGCGAGACTCTCGCGTGTTCAGTAGCGGTGGCGGTGTCAGCTCCTGCAAGTCATAGTTCTCATCATTGAACTGGTTGAAGTCGAAAATTTCGACGCTGTTGTCTCCGGAGTAGAAGCGGGATTCGTTGCGCACGCGCACATCACCGAAGAGCGTGATCCGTGATACCCAGTCAGGGAAGGTGTTGGGCGCCGCCCAGTTCTCTTCCTTGGCCTGGGCCATCACCTCATCCTTGACCTCGGCGCGGATTTCGTCGCGCACCGTCTCCGGAATATAGGGGACCCGCACGTCGCCTTCGCGGACTTCCGGTTCGGCCTGCTGTTCCGCCGCCACCGCCTCCCGACGCGCCTGCTCCATCAGCGCCTGTGCCTGCTGCGCTGTGATAACGCCCTGCTCGACCAGAAGGCGAATCAGATGGACGGTGGTGTTGGGGGTGGTGTCCGCTTGCGATGGCGTGGAGGTTTGCGCCACGACCGGGCCGACCAGCGCCGCCGCGAGGGCCAGCGCCAGGGCCCAACGATGAGATTGCCTGTTCATGCTATATCGCTCCTGAAACGTTCATCTTGTGAGATTGCCCTGGTCATCCCGGCCGCCGCCCCTGCAGCGACATACGCACCGGCAAAGAGAGAGACTCCGGTGGCGTTTGATCCAGCGGTTGAATGTCGCGCAAAGCGGCGATTACTTTTTCGTCCACGTCTTCATCGCCGCTCGATTCAAGCAGCTGCACCCGGGTCACCTGTCCGTTCCGGTCGAGCCATAGATTGACCTCGACGCGGTAACTCAGATTGCGGATGCTCCGGTTCTCGCGAAGCGCCTTCTGAAACGCGTAAGAGAGGTACTGGCCATAGGTGGTGTTCCCCACGCCGGCACCAGAACCGCCCATACCACCGCCGCCGGCGGCAATGTTGAAGGCGTCGGTTCCGGCCTGCGCCTCGCCATCGATCTGCATGGCGTCGGAGAGATCCTCCGCCGGCGACGACGGCTCATCCGGGGTCGGCTCTTCCACCGGCGTAGGCTCTGGTTCCGGCTCCGGTTCCACCGCTTCCTCGGGCTCCGGCTCCGGTTCGGGTTCCGGTGTCTCCTCGGGCGGCGGCGGTGGCGGCAGCGGAATGATCATCTCTTGCTTCGCGACCTCACGGCGGACTCCGGCGGTGTCGTTGGCCCACAGCCAGACCAACCAGCTCAGCACGGCCAGCCCGATCAGAGCGGCGACGGCCCACGCGAAGCGCGGCATCGGGGCGGGCGGCCGCCGGCGGTCACGGCGCTTCCATCTCGGTGATTCGGTTGGCATCTCAGCTAGGGTCCGTGCAGTCAGTTCTTGGGCTTGCCGGTAACCAGCCCGACCTGGGCCAGTTCAAGGCGACGCAGAATATCCAGCACTTCCACCACCTTCTGGTATTGCACGGCGGCGTCGCCGCGCAGTACCACGGGAAAGTCCGGGTTGGTGGCTTTCTCGGTGCGCAACCGGTCCTCCAGTTCCTGCAGGGTGACCGGGTAAGCATCGAGAAAGACCTGCCCATCGTTGTTCACCGAAACCGCCTTGGTCTTGGGTTCCGATAAGGAGACGGAAGCGCTTGCTTTGGGCAAATCGACCTGGATGCCCGCCACCTGCGCGGTGGCGGTAAGAATGAACATCACCAGCACCACCATCAGCACGTCGACCAATGGGGTGATGTTGATGCCGTCCACCGGGCCGTCCATTTCATCGTCGTCCATCGAGGCTCTTACGGAAGCCATGGCGCTCTCCTTAAGCGATTACGTCGCGGGAAGTGGTTCGATGCTGATCACCGCCGGCGGCGGGCGCCGGCGCCGTGCCGCCGCCACGCTGCTCGGCCAGGCGGGTAATGAATTCATCAAGGAAGACGCGCATATCGGAACTGATATCGCGGTTGCGCCCGTTCAGCCGGTTGTAGGCGAACAGCGCGGGAATGGCGACGAACAGACCGGCGGCGGTGGCGAGCAGAGCGGCCGCCATACCCGGTGCCACGGCGTTGATATTGACGTTGCCGGCCATGGCCGTGCCCAGGAATACCACCATGATGCCCATTACGGTGCCGAGCAGGCCGATGTAGGGACCGCCGGCGATGGCGTTCGACAGCACACCCAGACGATGCCCCAGAGTGCGGTTCTCCTGAGTGCGCACCGCGTCCATGGACGCACGGATCGCCTCCAGGGTTTCCGAAGAGATTCGGTCGGTGTCCGCGCCTTGATCACGGCGAACGCGCAGTTCGTGTACCGCCACCTGGTAAAGCCGCCATAGTGATGAGTAGTGCAGACGCTCGCCCAAGGAGCGGTCGTCAGCGAGTTGCTCCAAGCGGGTGCCGACGTCGGCGAAGGCCTCCCGGAATTCGCTGTTGGCTTCGTCCACCCGGCGCGTATGGCGAAACTTCTGGAACATCACCACCCAGGTCTGCACCATCATCACCATCAAGACGGCGATGATCACCCAGGCGTCGATGGGCACCGCGCCAAGCAAGAAACCGAGCGCACCAAAGCCGAACCCGGACTGCTCCTCGTCGACGCCAAACTCCAGCAATCGCGATTCGCCACCTTGCGACTGCACGCTGGCTTTCAGAAACGCCTCGGACCTGGCGACCCGGGAGAGGCGTACCTCGTCCATGGCGCCGGTAAAGCCAGCGGCAAACGGCGCCACGCTTTGATCATCCGCGGTCGCGCCCGGATCCGCCGGTGAGGTGGCCGCTTCGTCGCTATCCGCGCCCGCCACCGTCGCCGCGCGATAGCCCGGCACATCGCCGCCAAGAGCGGCCTGCGTATTGAACGCCGGCAACGCGCCGTCGAGGGCGGTAACCGGCTGTCCATTCAAGTAGAGGGCGATCTGGCGTCCATCGGCGGTCACCGCCAAATGCTGCCATTGATCGGCGGTCAGCGGCTGGGCCTGGCCGCTACGCTGGCCGTTCACCTCCACGAAAGGCAGCCCGTTCTCCAGGCCGATCAGCAGCGAATTACCGGCGTCCCGGCGGGCGTAGAGGAGCTGTTCGCCGGTGGACTGTGGTGTGCGCACCCAAGCGCTGAAGGTGAACTGGCCGGACTCGGAGACCGACAGCGATGGCGATGCCGGCAACATCAACGGCTCGCCACTGAACTGCGCCGCCTGTGCTATCACGCCCGATGTCGTTCCAGGCACTGCATTCTGCGTGTCGTTGGCGTAAGCGGTGGCGTCATCGACGGTTGCGCCCGGGGCGCTGTCGAAATGGTAGACGGCGGCATAATCCGCATCGAAGATCTGGCTGCTGTTCAGCGCCGGCGCGTCCGGGTTGCCGTAGTACATCCAGATATCCTGGCGTGCGCCGCCCTGCATCTCCGGCACGTCCACCCAGACATAGGCGACACCCAGCAGAGAATCGAAACTCTCAATGCGATGATTGAAGACGGTTTTATCGTCCGCCGCCACGAAGCGCAGGTCCGTGCCGTTCGCTTTCACGCCATCGAAACTGAAGTTTCCGGTATGCAGACGCACCAGCAAGGGCACGCGTCCCACACGGTCGGTGATGGCCGCGCCCTGTTGGGTAGTGTCCAGGGATATCTGCTTGCGGTAGCTCCAATCTTCTTGCCACCAGGCATGGGCCAGGGTCGGCAAGAGCGTCCCCAGGCAAGATAAAAGAAAGACGAGTAAGCGTTGTCGCATGGTCAGGCACTCCGAAGAACTGGCTGTGTTAGGTGTCATTCAAAATCCGGCGGTCACACTGAAGTGAACTCTGGGGTCGTATCGCTCGGTATCGGCGCCGTCGGTCAGCGGATAACCGAAATTCACGGAGCCACTAAGGCTACTTCCGATCTCGGCGCGCGCGCCGATACCGACACTGGCGAGATCAAAGGTGTCATCCTGGTCCGGCAACGGGTCCTGGAGTTGCAGCTGGGCGCCTTCCGCGAAGACGTGGAAACGAAACATCGACCAGGGATTGCCGAACCACTCCGCCAGCGACGGCGTGCGCAATTCGAAACTGGCCAGATAACCGTCATCCGCGGCCTGCTCGGCGGCCAGATAGCCACGTACCGTACCGCTACCGCCCACCGCGAACTGCTCGTTGGAAACCAGCGGGCCGGAAGCCAGCTGGGTACCGAGTTTGGTGGCCAGAATCCATTCACTGAGCTGCCACTCGCTGCCGGCGTCCACTTTCAATACCGCAAAGTCGGGACTGGCCTGGTAGCGCTTGTAATCAAACTCCTCCCAGCCGCTACCGTTGGAGGGAAATTCATTGGCAGCGGTAATCAGGCTGATATTCAGATAGCCCTGCGTTTTCTCGGTATAGAAGTAGCCGTTATAGGCAAAGGTGAAGGGCGCATACTGCAACGGCACCTGGTCTTCGGACTCACCGAACACCAGCGCCTCCTCGAAATCCTTGAAATCGATGCCCGCTGAAAATGAATGTCCCCAGTTGCCGTCGAATGGCAGACTGTATACGGCGGCCACGCCGTACGAATCGCCGCGCCCCAGTACATTGGTGCCGCCCACGGTGGCGACGTCGCTGTCGGAGGTATAGCCGGAAAAGCGCGCCGCCCAGCGCTCGCTCAGCGGCGCCTCGTAGCTGAGTGACCAGACTTCCGCGTTGTCGGTGTCCTGAGGCGCGGTGAAGAAGGTGAGCGAAGCGCTGTGGCCTTTCTGCCAAAGATTGGCATGGCTGAGCGTGGCCACCGTGCGTAGCTTCTCGGTGTCGGCGCTATAGTCATTGTTCAACGTCAGGCTGGCGGTCCAGGGGCGCTCGTCTTCCACGGCCAGGTCCACATCCATGGTGCCGGGGATACGCCCTTCCTTGACCAGCGGCATGACCTGCCGCTTACCGGTACGGTTGACCTCGGTGAGTTCCTCTTGAACCAAATCGAAATTGGGCACCGTGCCACTGGTCAGCGCGGGGATTTGATTTCGAATCTCCACCGGCGATTGATATTCAGCGCCGACCACCCGCACCCGGCCGACTTTCACCTCCACGACTTCAAGGTAGACCACGCCGCCGCTGACCTTCTGCTCCGGTAGCTCCACGTATACCGATTGATAGCCGGCTTCCTGGTATACCGCCTGCAAGGCGCGTTGTGCCTGGCGTATGTCGTCCAGCGTTTTATCCGGGCCCAGATAGGGATAGACCGCGCGCTCGATATCGCGTGCCTGCAGCACGGTGTTACCACGCACGATGTACTCATTAATGGTCACCGTTGTCGTGACAGGCGCCACCGCGCCGTCCGGTTCAGTGCTCTGCTGCGTCCATGCCAGCGGGCTGATTAATAGAAGCCCGCTGAAACACATCCCCTTCATGGCACGACAACGTCCAGTCTTTCGTTTCTTGTAAAGCATGGATTCAAAACTCGGCATTGATGCACCGGGTTGTGGCACCACCACCGTAGTGGTGTCCCCGTAAGCCGCTGCCACAACCAACAACTCACCAGCCCATCCGGCCAGTGATCCAGTTAACACTCTCTAGATGACTGGAACCCACCACGACCGAACGTTTGTCATTGAAAATTCATAAAGCGGCGCAAAAAAAACCGCTGACCCGGGGATATTGCGGACAGCGGCTAACTGATTGCTGACCACCACGGCCTTTCAGCGCAAGCCGAGGAGTGCTCCGGTCAACACTGATAAAGAGTGCGCAAAGCCTTCCAAACCGAAGCCGTGTCATCAAAATTTCATCGTGGTTGCGTGCTTCTGCCTTGTTCCGCGCCGAGACCGGCACCAAGGTAAACGTTCATTTCACATCCCGGACCCGACCATGACATCCAACCTCACCCCGTGGCGCGCCATGCTGGCGTGCGCCGTACTCGCGCTGGCGTCACTCCCCGGCATGCCCCTACGGGCGGACGACAACCAGACCCCGGCCTGTGTGACCGTGGAGGTCAATGGCAACAAGGCGCTGCCCTACGATTGTTATCAGCGGAACATGACGCCGTCCGCCACACCGGAGCGCGGCACACCGGCGATGGACTCGGCCACCGTCGCCGGGCAGGCGCCCAATCGCCTCGGCCTGTTCAACCTGTCCACCTTGCGCAATCGAATGGGCAATACCCTCGGGCAAGGTGTACGACCGCAACGGCCACCCGCGCCGCCGCCGCTGCCCTGACCGTCGAACCACTCGGGCCGTGCACACTCATGGCGCGGGCGCCCCATGACGACGCACCGCGATACCTGTCCCGACTATCCGAGTCGTTCGTCAAAAAATATAAAAGTCTTTTTTTATTAATCACTTAGCGCCACACGTCCGGCCTGGCACCGGCTTTGCACTGATCGGCATACCCACTGGTATACAACGAGGTATGCGATCGTGCTTGGCTGGACCATCGATCAATGGCGCGCCGCCTACCGGAAAAAGAACGTCACTCCGGTATCGGCCATGAAAGCTCTTTCCGCTCAGCTGCAGGACAGCGAGCGGGCCCTGTGGATCCACCTGCTGGACGAAGCCAGCCTGCTGGCCCAGGCGGAGCGCCTCAGTGACCCCAGCCTGCCGCTGTACGGCGTGCCGTTCGCGATCAAGGACAACATCGACGTGGGCAGCCTGCCCACCACCGCCGCCTGCCCCGCCTATACCTACACCGCCAAGGAAACCGCGCCGGCGGTGCAGGCGCTGCTCGACGCCGGCGCCATTCTGGTTGGCAAGACCAACCTGGACCAGCTGGCCACCGGCCTGGTGGGGGTGCGCTCGCCCTACGGCGAAGTGCCCAACCCGTTTAACCCGGACTATATCTCCGGGGGGTCCAGCGCCGGCTCGGCGGCGGTGGTGGGTCTCGGCCTGGTGCCGTTCGCGCTGGGCACCGACACCGCCGGCTCCGGCCGGGTGCCGGCGGCGTTCACCAACACCGTCGGCCTCAAGCCCACCAAGGGCAGCATGAGCACGCGGGGCGTGGTGCCCGCCTGCCGCACCCTGGACTGCATCAGCGTGTTCGCGCTCAGCGTGGAAGACGCGCAAAGCGTCTACGACCTGTTCCGTGGCTACGACGAGCGGGACGGCTACGCGCGCCCGGCGCCGCAGCCGTTGCCCGCCGCCCTACCGGAACGGCCGCGCCTGGGCATACCCAAGGACACACCCTGGTTCGGCGACCAGCGCGCCGCCGCCGTCTGGCAGCGCCACCTGGAAGAGCTGGCGGAAATCGCTGAACTGATTCCGCTGGACACCACCGTGCTGCGCGAAACCGCCGAGCTGCTCTACCAGGGCCCCTGGGTCGCTGAACGCTACACCGTGGCCGAACCGCTGCTCGCCAAGAACGCCCTGCTGCCGGTGATCCGCGACGTGATTCTGCCCGCCAGGGACATGAGCGCCGCCGACGGCTTCCGCGCCCAGTACCGCCTGGCGGACCTGCGCCGCGAAGCCGATCAGTTGATGGCCAAGGTGGACGCCCTGGTGGTGCCCTCCACACCGGGCATTTATACCCGCGCGGCGGTGGCCGAAGAACCGGTCAAGCTCAACAGCCAGCTCGGCACCTGGACCAACTTCGTCAACCTGCTGGATATGTGCGCCCTGGCCCTGCCCGGCGGCTTCCGCGACGACGGTCTGCCGGCGGGCATCACCCTGATCGGCGGCGCCTGGCAGGACGGCGCCCTGGCAGAGTTCGGCCGCCGCTGGCAGCGCCACCGGCCCTGGAAGGCCGGCGCCACCGATAACGCCCTGCCCTCGCCGCAGGCACCCGCCGCCGGCAGCGACGACGGCATGGTCACCGTGGCGGTGGTGGGGGCCCACCTCACCGGCATGCCGCTCAATCACCAGCTCACCGACCGGGGCGCCGTGCTGCTGGAAAGCACCCGCACCGCGCCCTGTTACCGGCTCTACGCCCTGGCCAATACCACGCCGCCCAAGCCCGGCCTGATCAAGGGCGACGACGGCGCCGCCATCGAAATCGAACTGTGGAAGCTGCCGGTCAGCGAGTTCGGCAGCTTCGTCGCGCTGATCCCGGCACCGCTGGGCATCGGCACGCTGGAAACCGAAGACGGCCGTCAGGTGAAAGGCTTCATCTGCGAGGGCTGGGCCATCGACGACGCCACCGACATAACCGCCCTTGGGGGGTGGAGGCACTACATAAGAGGTTTGAGCAATGCATAAGAAAGGGCTGACAAAAGTTCTGATCGCCAACCGGGGGGAGATCGCGGTGCGCATCTGCCGCACCCTCAAGGACATGGGCATCGCCTCGGTGGCGGTGTACTCCGACGCGGACCGCAACAGCCAGCACGTCAGCGCCGCCGATGAAGCGGTGGCGCTGGGCGGCCAGACCGCCGCCGAAAGCTACCTGCGCAGCGAGCTGATTCTGCAGGCCGCCAAGGACACCGGCGCCCAGGGCATCATCCCCGGCTACGGCTTTTTGTCCGAGAACGCGGACTTCGCCGAAGCCTGCGCCGAAGCGGGCATTCAGTTTATCGGCCCGACCCCGGATCAGCTGCGCCGCTTCGGCCTCAAGCACGAAGCGCGCGCCCTGGCGGAGGCCGCCGGCGTGCCGCTGGCGCCGGGCACCGGCCTGCTGCAAAGCCTGGACGACGCGAAAAGCGCCGCCGCCGAAATCGGCTACCCGATCATGCTGAAAAGCACCGCCGGCGGTGGCGGCATCGGCCTGAGCCGTTGCGACGACGAACAGGCACTGGTGGACGCCTTTGAATCGGTGAAGCGCATGGGGGAAAACTTTTTCTCCGACAGCGGCGTCTTTATCGAACGCTTCGTGGCCCGCGCCCGCCATGTGGAAGTGCAGATCTTCGGCGACGGCCACGGCAAGGTGCTGGCCCTGGGCGAGCGCGAGTGCTCCCTGCAGCGCCGCAACCAGAAAGTGGTAGAGGAAACCCCGGCCCCCAACCTGCCCCAGGCCACCCGGGAAAAACTGCACGACAGCGCCGCCCGCCTCGGCGAATCGGTGAACTATCAGTCCGCCGGCACCGTGGAATACATCTACGACGACGAGCGCGACGAATTCTATTTCCTGGAAGTGAATACCCGCCTGCAGGTGGAGCACGGCGTCACCGAGGCGGTGTTCGGCGTCGACCTGGTGGCGTGGATGGTGATGCTGGCCGGCGGCGAAACCCCGCCCCTGGGCGCCAACTACCAGAGCCGTGGCCATGCCATGGAAGTGCGCATCTACGCCGAGGACGCGCTCAAGGACTTCCAGCCCAGCCCGGGTGAGCTCACGGAAGTCTCATTCCCTGAGGACATCCGCCTGGACGGCTGGGTGGACACCGGCACCCAGGTGAGCCCGCACTACGACCCGATGCTCGCCAAGGTGATTGTGCACGGCGACGACCGCCCGGCGGCGCTGAAGAAAATGCAGGACGCCCTGGCCGCCACGCGCCTGTCCGGCATCGCCACCAACCTGGATTACCTGCGCCGCATTCTGATCGACCCCAAGGTGGTGGAAGGCAAGGTCTCCACCCGCTACCTGGAAAGCTTTCAATACACCCCCACCGCGTTTGAGGTGGTGGAGCCGGGCACCTACACCACGGTGCAGGACTACCCCGGTCGCGCCGGCTACTGGGACATCGGCGTGCCGCCGTCCGGGCCCATGGACGACTACGCGTTCCGGCTCGGCAACCGCATCGTCGGCAACCACGCCAGCGCCGCCGGCCTGGAAACCACGCTGGTGGGCCCGTCGTTGAAATTCCACAGCGACACCGTGGTGGCGCTCACCGGCGCCGCCTGCGACGCCACCCTGGACGGCGAGCCGGTACCCATGTGGCGGCCGGTGCCGGTGCAAGCCGGCCAGACACTCGCCACCGGCAAGGCCTCCAGCGGCTGCCGCACCTATATCGCGGTGCGCAACGGCATCGACGTGCCCGACTACCTGGGCAGCAAAGCCACCTTCGTGCTCGGCCAGTTCGGCGGCCACGGCGGCCGCACCCTTCGCAAGGGCGACGTGCTGTCGATCTGCCAGCCGCAGCTGGCCGGCTGCCCCACCCCGGCGCCGGAATACCCGCCGGCCCCGGCCCCTGAAGCGATGATTCCGGACTACCCGCAACAGTGGGAAATCAAAGTGCTGTACGGCCCCCACGGGGCGCCGGACTTCTTCACCGAAGAGGCCATCGAGCAGTTTTTCGAAGCGGACTGGCAGGTGCACTACAACTCCAACCGCCTGGGCATCCGCCTGGTGGGTCCCAAGCCGAGCTGGGCGCGCACCGACGGCGGCGAGGCCGGGCTGCACCCGTCCAACCTGCACGACAACGAATACGCCATCGGCTCGATCAACTTCACCGGCGACTTCCCGGTGATCCTCACCAAGGACGGCCCCAGCCTGGGCGGCTTCGTCTGCCCGGTGACCATCGCCAAGGCGGAGCTGTGGAAAGTGGGCCAGCTCAAGCCCGGCGACAGCATCCGCTTCACGCCCGTCGCCTTCGCCGAAGCGCTGGCGCTGGAACAGGCCCAGGACGCGGCTATCGAAAAGCTGGCGCCGGTACCCGTGGTGTCGCCGGATCTCCACGACGCGACCGACCCGGCGTTCACCTCCGCCACCATGGTCGCCGAGCTGGACGCGGACGGCCATGTGCCGCGCATCACCTACCGCCAGGCCGGCGACAAATACATCCTGATCGAATACGGCGACAACGTGCTCGATCTGGCCCTGCGGCTGCGCGTGCACGCGCTGATGGAAAACCTCAAGGCCGAGCCGGTGCCCGGCATCCTGGAACTGTCCCCCGGCGTGCGCAGCCTGCAGGTGCACTACGACTCGCGGTTGATCGACCAGGCCAGCCTGGTGAACGCCCTGCTGGAACGGGAGAAAGCCATCGGCTCCGTGGACGACATGGAAGTGCGTTCGCGAGTGCTGCACCTGCCGCTGGCGTTCGAGGACAGCGCCACCCTGGACGCGGTGCAACGCTACCAGGAAACCATCCGCTCGGACGCACCCTGGCTGCCCAACAACGTGGAATTCATCCGCCGCATCAACGGCCTGGACAGCACAGAACAGGTCAAGGACATCGTGTTCAAGGCCAGCTATATGGTGCTGGGCCTCGGTGACGTCTACCTGGGCGCGCCCTGCGCCGTGCCGGTGGACCCGCGCCACCGCCTGATGACCTCCAAGTACAACCCGGCGCGCACCTACACCGCCGAGGGCACGGTGGGTATTGGCGGCGTTTACATGTGCATCTACGGCATGGACTCGCCGGGCGGCTATCAGTTGATCGGCCGCACCCTGCCGATCTGGAACAAGCATCTTAAGAACCGTCAGTTCCAGCCCGGCGAGCCCTGGCTGCTGCGCTTCTTCGACCAGGTGCGCTACTACCCGGTGAGCGAGACGGAACTGGCGGGCATGCGCGACGCCTTCCGCGAAGGGCGCCTGGAAGTGGAGATCACCGAGGAGACCTTCAACCTGGCCGAGCATCGCCGCTTCCTGGAAAGCATCGAGCCGGAGATGGAAGCCTTCCGCGAGCACCAGCAGGCCGCCTACCGGGAAGAAGTCACCCGCTGGCAGAACGAAGACGAACAGATCGAATCCGCCTTGATGGGCAGCAAAGCCGACATCGGCGAGGTGGACGGCCATCTGGTCAGTGCCGAAATCAGCGGCAACGTCTGGAAGCTGCTGGTGGAAGAAGGCGCCAGCGTGGAAGCCGGCCAGACCCTGGTGATCGTCGAAGCCATGAAGATGGAGTTCGAGATCACCGCCAGCGTCGCCGGCACCGTCACCGGGCTGCACTGCAAACCCGGCACGGTGATCAACGCCGGCGACCCGGTGGTGGTGATCGACACGGAGAGCGCGGCATGAAGATCGGGCTCAAGGGCGGCCGCGGCGAGAACCTGGCCGAGCGCATCTACCGGCAATTGAAGAAAGACATCTTCGATTTCCGGCTGCTGCCCGGCGACCGGTTCAGCGAAAACGAAATCGCCGAGCGCATGGGCGCCTCGCGCACCCCGGTCCGCGAAGCCCTGTTCCGCCTGGAGCGGGAAACCTATGTGCAGGTACTGCAGCGCAGCGGCTGGCAGGTGAAACCGTTCGACTTCGATTATTTCGAGGAGCTCTACGACGTGCGCACCGTGCTGGAATGCGCGGCGGTGCGCCGGCTGTGCGATCTGCAGCAGCCGGAAATCCTGCTCGAGGACCTGATGCGCATCTGGCGGGTGCCGCTCGCCGAACGGCTGCGCGACGTGAGCACCCTGTCCGGCCTGGACGAGCGTTTCCACGAAACCCTGGTGGAGGCTGCCGGCAACACCGAGATGGCGCGCATCCACCACGACCTCACCGAGCGCCTGCGCATTATCCGCCGGCTGGATTTCACCAAGCCGCCACGCGTCGACGCCACCTACGACGAACACGGCCGCATTCTCGACGCCATTGCCCATCACCGCACCGAGCAGGCGCTGATGATGCTCAAGGCCCACATCGAGACCAGCCGCAACGAAGTCAGAAAAATCACGCTGCACATGCTGCATGAAGCGCGTGCCAAGGGCCGCGAGCCCGACACGACAATTTCCAGTGAGACCTGAAGTGCGCTCCATCAAGAGAGCGAAGTAAGACACCGACGCCGACCGCGGCGAACGGTCCATTTACGGAACGGAAAAGAGAAAGGGGAACACCATGAAAGTGACAATAAACCTGAAACGACTGGCCCAAGCGGGCATCGCCGCCGGCGCCATTTCCTACAGCGGCCTGGTAATGGCCGCCGACACCATCAAGGTGGGGGTACTGCACTCCTTGTCGGGCACCATGGCGATCAGTGAATCGACACTGAAAGACACCGTGCTGATGATGATCGAAAAGCAGAACGAAAAAGGCGGTGTCATGGGCAAGAAGCTGGAACCGGTGGTGGTGGATCCCGCCTCCGACTGGCCGCTGTTCGCGGAGAAAGCCCGCCAGCTGATCACCCAGGACAAGGTCGACGTGATCTTCGGCTGCTGGACCTCGGTGTCCCGTAAATCCGTGCTGCCGGTGGTGGAAGAACTTAACGGCCTGCTGTTCTACCCGGTGCAGTACGAAGGCGAGGAATCCTCCAAGAACGTCTTCTACACCGGCGCCGCGCCCAACCAGCAGGCGATCCCGGCGGTGGACTACCTGCTCGACGACCTGGGCATTGAGCGCTTCGTGCTCGCCGGCACCGACTACGTCTACCCGCGCACCACCAACAAGATCCTCGAGGCCTACCTGAAGTCCAAGGGCATCGCCGAGGACGACATCATGATCAACTACACCCCGTTCGGTCATTCCGACTGGCAGTCGATCGTGTCGCGCATCAAGGAATTCGGTGGTGAAGGCAAGAAGACCGCGGTGGTCTCCACCATCAACGGCGACGCCAACGTGCCGTTCTATAAAGAGCTTTCCAACCAGGGCATGGACGCGTCCGACATTCCGGTAATCGCCTTCTCCGTGGGCGAGCAGGAACTGTCCGGCATCAACACCGCGCCGCTGGTCGGCCACCTGGCCGCCTGGAACTACTTCCAGAGTGTCTACACGCCGGAGAACAACCAGTTCATCGAGCAATGGCACGACTACATCGGCAGCGACGACCGCGTTACCAACGACCCCATGGAAGCCACCTACATCGGCTTCAACATGTGGGTGAAAGCGGTGGAAAAAGCCAAGTCCACCGACACCGATAAGGTCGCCAAGGCGATGATCGGCGTGGAAACCCCCAACCTCACCGGCGGCACCGCGGTGATGAACAAGAACCACCACCTGTCCAAGCCGGTGCTGATCGGTGAAATCCAGGACAACGGCCAGTTCGCGGTGGTCTCCCAGACCGACGGCGTGGTGCCCGGCGACGCCTGGTCCGACTTCCTGCCCGACTCCAAGAACCTGATCGCCGACTGGACCGACCCGGTCAACTGCGGCAACTACAACACCAAAACCAAAACCTGCGGCGGCCAGACCGCCCAGTAAGCCGCCCCGCGGGCCGGTTCGCCGGCCCGCCTTTTCTCCGCGAAGGCCAGGACCACATTGAGGGACCATCATGCCAAGGGTTCTACTACTGATTTTTATACTGCTCGGCGTGGCCGGCACGGCGGTGGCGCAAACCGCCGCTGAACCGGCCGGCGACGCCGGGCAGACCACGATGGCTTCGCCCGACGGCGAAGACCGCCCATCGGATTCGGTGGCGCCCGGCGTTTCCAAGGAGGAAGCGCTGCGAACGTCATTGGCCAAATTCAAAAACCGCGACTTTGACGTCAAAGCCGAAGCCATCGAGACCATCGCCCGCGCCGGCCACGCGCGCGGCGAAGCGCTGCTGCAGGCGCTGCTCGACCGCGAGCTGCTGCACGACCTGGCCGGCGACCGCATCGTCCTCGGCGAACAGGCCGACGGCGGCTGGGCGCTGCGCGACCCGATCAGCGAAGAGGACGTGGGCAGCGCCGAAGCCCGTGCCGCCCGCCCGGTGATCATCAACAACCGCCTGCGCCAGCAGATCCGCGACCTGAAATCGGTCACCGCGCTGGCTAACCCCAACCCGCTCAACCGCCGGGAAGCCGCCCAGCGCCTGGTGGGCAATACTGACCCGGTGGTGCTGGACGCGCTGCGCGCCCGCCAGGCGGAGGAAGCCAACCCGCTGGTCAAGGGCGTCATCGATACCGCCCTGAATATCGCCGTGCTGCGCGATCCGGCCAGCCAGCTTAACGAGCGCCTGAACGCCATCGACGCGGTGGCCGGCAGCCTGGAGCCGGCGGTGCGCAATGTGCTGCGCGACCGCCTGGCGCAGAGCGACGCCGCCGCCGAACGCAACGCCGCCGACCGTGCCCTGAAGAAAATCGACCTGCGCACCGAACGCTACGAAACCGCCGACACCATTTTCTTCGGCCTGAGCCTGGGCTCAGTGTTGCTGCTGGCCGCCATCGGCCTGGCGATCACCTTCGGGGTCATGGGCGTGATCAACATGGCCCACGGCGAGCTGATCATGCTGGGCGCCTACACCACCTTCGTGGTGCAGCAGATTTTCCCGGACGGTCACGAGTGGTCGTTGCTGGTGGCGCTGCCCGCCGCCTTCCTGGTGTCCGCCATTGTCGGCATTATTATCGAGCGCTGCGTGATCCGCTTCCTCTACGGACGGCCACTGGAAACCCTGCTCGCCACCTTCGGCGTCAGCCTGATTCTGCAGCAGGCGGTGCGGCTGATCTTTTCGCCGCTTAACCGCACCGTGGTCACGCCGGACTGGATGAGCGGCGCCTTGCAGATCAACCCGATCTTCTCGCTTACCTATAACCGGCTCTACATCATCGTATTCGCGCTGATCGTGTTCTTCGCCCTGCAACTGGTGCTGAAGAAAACCCGCCTCGGCCTGCAGGTGCGCGCCGTCAGCCAGAACCGTACCACCGCCCGCGCCATGGGCATCCGCAGTGAGCGGGTCAACGCCCTCACCTTCGGCCTCGGTTCCGGCATCGCCGGTATTGCCGGCGTGGCGCTCGCGCAGCTCACCAACGTGGGCCCCAACCTGGGCCAGGCCTACATCATTGATTCCTTCATGGTGGTGGTGTTCGGCGGCGTCGGCAATCTGTGGGGCACGCTCACCGCCGCCTTCAGCCTGGGCATCGCCAACAAGATCATCGAGCCCATGGCCGGCGCCGTGCTGGCCAAGATCATGGTGCTGGTGTTCATCATCCTGTTCATTCAACGCAAACCGCGCGGGCTGTTCCCGCAGCGCGGTCGGGCCGCGGAGGAATAATGCGACATTCGGATCTCACCACCGCGCTCACCGACCGCACCGCCAAAACCTTCCTGGGCATTCTGTTCGGGGCGGTGCTTATCGTCGCCCTGCTCAACCTGCTGGTGCCGGCGGAGTCCGGTCTGCATGTGAGCAGCTATACCGTCAGCCTGCTGGGCAAGTACCTGTGCTACGCGCTGCTCGCCCTGGCCCTGGATCTGGTGTGGGGCTACTGCGGTATTCTCAGCCTCGGCCACGGCGCCTTCTTCGCCCTGGGCGGCTACGCCATGGGCATGTACCTGATGCGCCAGATCGGCGACCGGGGCGTCTACGGCCACCCGACGCTGCCGGACTTCATGGTGTTCCTCAACTGGGAGGAACTGCCCTGGTACTGGCACGGCTTCGACAGCTTCGGCTTCGCCATGATCATGGTGGCGCTGGTGCCCGGCGTGCTGGCGTTCGTGTTCGGCTGGCTGGCGTTCCGCTCGCGGGTCACCGGTGTTTATCTGTCGATCATCACCCAGGCGCTCACCTACGCGCTGATGCTGGCGTTCTTCCGCAACGAGCTGGGCTTCGGCGGCAACAACGGCCTCACCGATTTCAAGGACATCCTCGGCTTCTCGCTGCGCGAGGACAGCACCCGGGTGGCGCTGTTGATCGCCTCGGCGGTAGCCCTGGGCGGCGCCTTCGTGCTCAGCCGCTGGATCACCGGCACCCGCCTGGGCCGCACCGTGATGGCAGTGCGCGACGCGGAATCCCGCGCCCGCTTCCTGGGTTACCGCACCGAGCACTACAAGCTGTGGATCTTCACCGTCAGCGCGATACTCGCGGGCATCGCCGGGGCCCTCTACGTGCCCCAGGTGGGCATCATCAACCCCGGCGAATTCTCGCCGCTCAACTCCATCGAGCTGGTGGTGTGGGTGGCCGTGGGCGGACGCGCCACGCTCTACGGCGCGGTGATCGGCGCCATCCTGGTGAACTACGGCAAGACCGTGTTCACCGGCGTGATGCCGGAAGCCTGGCTGTTCGCCCTGGGCGGCCTGTTCGTGGCGGTCACCGTGTTCCTGCCCCAGGGGCTGGTGGGCCTGGCCAAGAGCCTGCTCAAACGCAAACGGCAACCCGACGCCACCGATAAGGAGGCCGACCATGAGCCTGCGTGACACCTTCCGCCGCGACCAGGTGTTCGCCCCGCTTCGGCCGGGCACCCGCCCGGTGCGCCCGGGGCAACTGGACACCGGCGGCAAGCACATCCTCTATATGGAAGACATCACCGTCAGCTTCGACGGCTTCAAGGCGCTCAACGACCTGACGCTCTACATCAAGCCCGGCGAGCTGCGTTGCATCATCGGCCCCAACGGCGCCGGCAAATCCACGCTGATGGACGTGATCACCGGCAAGACCCGGCCCGACACCGGCAGCTGCTTCTTCGGCCAGACGATGGACCTGACGCGCATGAGCGAAACCGAGATCGCCACCGCCGGCATCGGCCGCAAGTTCCAGAAGCCCACCGTGTTTCCGGAACACACCGCCCTGGAAAACCTGGAGCTGGCCATGGCCGGCCCCAAGGGCACCTGGCAGGCGTTGCTGCAGCCGGTCACCGGCCAGCAGTACGACTGGATGGCGCAAACCCTGGAGACCGTCGGCCTGCTTGCGCAGAAAGACCAGCTCGCCGGCGCGCTCTCCCACGGCCAGAAACAATGGTTGGAGATCGCCATGGTGCTGATGCAGAAACCCCGGCTGCTGCTGGTGGACGAACCCATCGCCGGCATGACCCGCCACGAAGTGGAGCGCACCGCCGAGCTGCTGCAAAGCCTGGCCGGCGAGCACTCGGTGATGGTGGTGGAGCACGACATGGAGTTTATTCGGTCGATCGCCAATACCGTCACCGTGTTGCACCAAGGCAGCGTCCTCGCCGAAGGCAAAATGCAGGATGTCCAAAACGACCCGAAAGTCATCGAGGTCTACCTCGGGGAATCAGCATAAATGCAGTTGACAGTTGATAGTGGACAGTTGACAGCGGGCGGCCGCATCGCGGCCGCGTCAGGAGAACAGAGCATGTTGAGTGTGAGTGGGTTGAATCAGTTTTATGGGGAGTCGCACACTTTGTGGGACCTGGATCTTTCCGTGGCGGAAGGGGAATGTCTGTGTGTGATGGGGCGGAACGGCGTGGGGAAGACCACGTTGTTGAAGTCGGTGATGGGGTTGTTGCCCGCTGCTACTGGCAAGATTGAGTTTGGTAGTAAGGACCTGAGCAAGAAGGCCGCCGAGGAGCGGGCCCGGGCGGGTATTGGCTATGTGCCGCAGGGGCGGGAGATTTTTCCGTTGCTTACCGTGGAGGAGAATCTGGAGACGGGCCTGCAGGCACGTGCTGACCGGAGTCGCAAGATTCCGGCACGTATCTATGAGTTGTTTCCGGTGTTGCATGACATGCGTCACCGGCGCGGGGGTGATTTGTCCGGCGGCCAGCAACAGCAGCTCGCCATCGGCCGCGCGCTGGCGCTGGACCCCACCCTGCTGATCCTCGACGAACCCACCGAAGGTATTCAGCCCAATATCGTCGACATGATCGGCAAGGTGATCAAAACGCTAAACAAGGAAGAAGGCCTCACCGTGCTGCTGGTGGAACAGAAGCTCCACTTCGCCCGCGCCACCGCCGACCGCTTCGCCATCATCGACCGGGGCAGCAAGGTCGCCGAGGACGACATCGGCGCGCTCAGCGATGAGCTGGTGAAGAAGTATCTGACTGTGTAGCGGCGGGCGCCGCTTCGGCTATTTTTGGTTCAGGCCGAGCTCCCGCTGCAGCTTCTTGGTCAGGCCCAGGGAGACGATTCGGTGGGACTCCTTGAGGTAGTACTGGAGCGTCTCATCGGTCTCTTGAGGGGCGTCGTATTGTTGTATCCACCGCATCCCCCGGGACGCCAGGTAGGGCGCCGGCCGGAAACCCGGCTGATCCCGCAGAATCTCGAAGTTGAGTTCCGACGCCTTAAACGTAAAGGCGGGTGTACCGGCCCTTTCCCAACCCCCGATAGCGAATACCTTCCCTGCTACCTTCCAGACATGGGAGCCACCCCATTGGACGACGTAGGTCGTGGCGGGTAACCCCTGGCAGAATGTATTGAACTCCTCGTACGTCATATTGCGGCCCGAACCGTCCGCTTCACTTCTTGTCTTCAGGCAAATAGGCCTCGATGTCAGACCAGGGGATCAGACGATTGAGTTGGATGGTTTCATATACGGTCTTCGCTTTGCCGGTTCCGGCCATCATCGAAAGCATCACCAAAGCGGACTGGTAGGAAGGAACGCCACCATTGCTGGAGATACGGTTCCGATCAACCACCACATTCTGATCAAAGACCACATCGATCTCAGGAAACTCACGTTCGAGCTGGGCCTCTCCGCCCGCCCAGGTGGTGGCACGGTAGCCATCCAGAAGCCCCGCGTGTGCGTACAAAAACGCCCCTGAACAGTTACTGCCCAACCATGTAGCGGTCTTCGCTTGGCTGCGTAGAAATTCGGTCAAATCGTCATTCTTGAACAACCAATCCATATCGTAGGCACTGGCTACGATTAGAGCATCCAGCTCCGGTGCGTCGTATATGGTTGCATCGACAGGCAAGCGAATCCCTTCCTCGGTGGTAATCACCGGTTTGCGCTCTACGCCAATAAACACAACTTCGTAATCAGAGAACCACGATTTTCGTGTCGCAACCCCGAAGACTTCGGCCGGCGCTATGACATCGCTGGTGAGAACCTTGTCGAAGACCAGTATGCCGATACGCTTGTCGCCGGCGACTGCGGGGGCCGCGAATAAAATACCTGCCATGAAAACCACCGCAATGGCGGTTAGTTTATTAATCATCATCATTGCCCTCACTGTTAACTACTCTGGGAGCGTACCGTAGCGGCGGGATCAGGTCTTGCCTCGATTGCTCCCCCTCCATCAACCGCGACAGGCTGCCTCGATGGCCGCGATATCGATCTTGGTCATCGTCATCATCGCCTCGAAGGCGCGCTTGGCGATAGTGGGGTCGGGATTGGAAACGGCCTGAGTCAGCACGACCGGCGTGATCTGCCAGGACAGCCCCCACTTGTCCCTGCACCAGCCGCACGCGCTTTCTTCACCGCCGTTACTTACGATGGCGTCCCAGTAGCGGTCGGTCTCGGCCTGGTCCTCGGTGGCGACCTGGAAGGAAAACGCCTCGCTGTGTTTGAACGCGTCGCCGCCATTGAGCCCCAGGCACTCGACGCCCATCACCGTGAACCAGACGGTGAGTACATCGCCCTGCTTCCCGGAGGGAAAGTCGCCGGGCGCATGGTGCACCGAATGAACCGACGAGTCTGGAAAGGTTTCGGCGTAAAAGTGGGCCGCCTCCTCCGCGTCGCCATCGAACCAGAGACAAACGGTGTTCTTCGCGGGCTGTATCATCTTGCTCCTCCATTGGCATCGAACGTAGTACCTCAATGCCTTGTCGTCGCTCCGGGACAATTATCGACACCCAATCACCCTGCAACGAAGAGCGGGCCTTACCGACTCGATTGCCAGGGATTTTACAGAAGCCGTCGGCGGAACCACAATGAACCCATTATGAAACCCTCGAGGCGTCACTATGGCCAGCGTGACCGTCAAAAACATCCCGGACGACCTGTACGAACAATCGAAGCAGGCCGCCAACGCGCACCACAGAAGCGTGAACGGCGAACTGATCTACTGCCTGGACACCGATGAGATCAATGCCGCCAGGAACGAGGGCAGAGAGTGATCGTCGCGGACACCACCCGATGCCTAGGCATAAGACGCGAACACCTGCGTGACTTTACCGTTGCCGTCAAACAAGAACGTCTCCGCCACCTCATTGCCTGTTGCGCCCAGGTAGTAGAGCGTGACCCAGGAGACGCCTTGCAGCACCTTGAGCAGCTCAAAGCTGAGATCCGGGTAAGCGCGCAACGCACCCCGCCAATACTCACCTACCGCAGCTTTGCCTTTCAGAGTCCCTGACGGCACCGCGAGCCGTTTGGCGATCAACGGCGAATTCATCTCGAAATCATCGGTATAGTGAGAAAGGATGCGATCGAGATCGTGCGCGTTCCATGCCTCGATCCACGCCGCCGCAAACTCATTCGCTTGTTTCTGGTTCATGGTTTCAGTCCGATAAGGTCGGTAACGCCCACATCGACGCCGAGCTGGGTAAGGAGGGTGGTGATCTGGCCGCGATGGTGTGTCTGATGATTGAAGAAATGGGACAGCGCAAACCAGAGCGGATAACGGCGCGGTTCCGGGTTCACAATACTGGTATAAACCAGATCGCCCTCCATGTCTTCCGGCGAGAGTGACGCCACCCAGTCGATGATGCGGTTGTCCTCCGCCGCCCGCTCATCCCGCAGCACGCTGAAGTCCGCGTACAGCTCCTGGTCGAGAGATCGGGCCGAAAAAGCCACACCGGTGAACCGCCCCATCCAAATCCTGTCCGCGAGCAGAATATGGTTGAGCGTGCCATGGATCGACTTGAAGAAAGCCCCCATATCACGCTTACGGTCTTCATCCGACAGGCCGGCGCAGCCGTCGTAGACCTTCTGGTTCATCCAGCGGTTGTACCGCGCCATGGTTTGAACATGCAGCAGGCTCACATCCATACCCTCCTCGGGCAAATCACAACTCACCCCGGACCGCACTATCGCCGGTAGACATGCCTCCGGTGCGCCACCTTCACCACCGTCACAATCAGGCACTCATCGGTGATCTCGTACACCACCCGATACCGGCCCTGGCGGATGCGGTAACGCTCCAGCCCGGAAAGCTTCTCGCAGCCCGACGGACGCGGCTCTTCCCGCAGTGCATCGATGCGGCGCAGCAAGCGGGCAGCGTCTTTCCTTGGGATCGGCCGGAAGTCCTTGCCCACGGACCGTTTGAAGACCAGCTTATAGCTTGCCATCGGCCTTCAGTTCGTCGAGAAAGGCCTCGTAGCTCAGGGTCGGCTCGGCGACGCGGTCTTCGAACGCCGCCAGGTCTTCCTGATCCTCGGCCAGCGCCTCACGAACGGCGTCATTAACGATATCGGACACACTGCGATTAGTGTGCGCCGCCTTGAGACGCAGCGCCGCATGCAATTGGGAATCGAAGTAGATGGTTGAACGCTTGGACGTGCCGCTCATGGCCGCCTCCACTTAGGCTAACAATAGGCAACATTTTGACGTTATGACGTCATAACGTCAATTTCGGACATGGCGTCACTGAAGGGATCGTCGCCTAAACGGATTGGTGACCAATGGCGTTCAGAATGAACGAAACACGCGCCTCAACACTGGCGCGTGGCACCTCCACCGTCTGGTAACCCCACCGCGCATACCAGCGCTTCATGCCCTCGAACACCGCCACGGACTCCTCGAACGTCTGATCGCGCTCCGAATCCATACCGTAGATCGCCTCCCAGAGCGGCAGAAGGAACACGGTGTCGTTGTAGGGGAACGCCTGAACAAGCCTCGAGATCTCGTCCCGAGAGAGCGCGGATTCCAGATCCAGCATGTAAAGCGCGTCCAGCACGCCCCGGTCGAAGAAGGTGGTGCCGTCATGGTCCGTCGCGGCCCGGTACTGCGCCATATCCGAGTTCAAAATGGCGCGCGCGAAGGTGACAGGGTCCGGCCGTGGCGCAAGCCCCGCAGCCAGCCGTTCCTTGATCAGGCGCCGGGCCGCCTCCGGCGCGACGCGATAGCCCCGTTCCGCCAGAGCGTCGAGCAGCGTGCTCTTACCACCCCCGGGCCCACCGGTCACCACGAACCTCCGGTTCATCGTCCTACGGCCCGCAGCGCCACTCGCCCTGCCAGTCACGCTGAGCGCCGTCGGCCCGGTCATACGTCAACGTCGCCGGCCTGGGCGGCGACTCCCCGCCTTCGGTGGGCTCACCGGTCACCTTGATGTGAACCGTCTTGCCCTTGCCGTTGAAGGTCGGCGACGCCGTCATGCCATCGAAGCCGCCAGGCGCGGAAACGCGCTCCACATAACCGGCAACCTTGACCACACCCTGCGCCGCATCGGACGAAGCCACATTGCCCATGGCGATCAGCAACACCTCTCCGTCAGCCGTGGTGAACGAGCAACCCAGCTCGCCGGGAAGGCTGGAGTCGCGCATGTCCTCCTCCGTGAGAGCGTTCAGCGTGATCTGGGAACCATCACCGCCCCGGGTCTGCCCGGTGGACGAGCCCCCTTCCTGCTTGCCGGGATCAGCCGGCACCTCGGCGGACGGCGGAGCCGACGACGGTTGCGCTGCCTTGTCCTCAGCGTCCGAAGACGGGTCCGAGCAGCCGGTAATCAAGGTGATGGCCAGTAAACTTGCTGACAGTGTTCCGGTGAGCGTCGCACCGCGTTTGGGAAAGGGCATGGTTCCTCCTGGAAAAAAGCTTGCTGTAGAGTAACGTGCGCAATGCCGAAGAACTTCGGTTCTTGTCCCGAAATCCGCGAATGCAATGGTCGGGAGGTCCGGCGAATAGAACACCTGCTTGCAGGAAATAGTCGGAGCAGTACCTGTTGCTGTTTCTAGCCTCCCGACCGCCCTACTTACGCAACCTAGAAATTGCACAACAGGAGCATAACCATGAACAACCGCACCCTCAAAGTCCGAAAGGCCACTGGGACTATACCCCGAAACGCACCCCCTCCAGCGGCAATCGCGTGGCGCCGTTCATTCTTCTGAAAGGTCTCTGGCTGGAACAAGCCGGGTTTTCCATCGACACACCAGTATCGATTACGGTTGAGGATGGACGGCTGTCGATCGTTCGGGATTATAGTAGCTGAGACTGAAAGGCCGGCCTCGGAGAGTTCCGAGGCCTCTCAACCTTAACGCCTGGGCCCAACCGCCGCTTTATGGCGCCAGCGTATACCGGTCGGCTGGAGCCCTTGGTTATGTATTGATTCTTACAACATTTTCGCCAATATCGTGGATTGCTGCCTTCAGAACCTGCAAGCATATTTTCGCAGTGTGCTGCCTCGGGTTGAACCCGGAACTCATCTGCTGGAACGGATGAATATAGTTCCGAAAATCTCTCAGAGTGTGGCTAAACTTTTGAATATCGTGCTGTACAAGCCGAAGTTCGTACGCAACATCAATGAATGCACTAAGCGACCATTCATGAAACTGTCGAACTTTTCCCGAACCATCTTTTGGCGAGGAGGCTGAGGTATTGAAGTTTTTGGGATTCTTAATCGCCAAGCCGAGCAAGATTCCCTCTAAAGTGCTGCCAGCAATGAGAATTACCGATAGATACGCGCCGGAGGAATAACACTTCTCAATCTCTTTGATCCTCTGCTCAAGAATTGCAGAGACCATTCCGTCCAATCCGATTTTATGCACTGATACGTTGGAAAACTCCCTTCTCAAAAACTCATCTTCTGTATCAGTTTGAACGGTCTGGGAAGGCTCCTCGATTTCAATTTTCTCAAGTTTCTTGAACTGAATATCGGCTCCCTGACGTACGACTCTCCACTTGTCGAAGCCAAGGAACTTATTAAATTCGGAAATGCAACTATCAAGCTCTGCAAGCCTATCAATAAAATTTGCAGGATTGAGCACCATCCTGATGCATTGATCTAGCTTCGGTGTACCGTTGATTCGTTTCAGCTTTTCGTCAGTGTACATCCACCGCGATGGAAACCCTTGCCCATACGAATCATTGAACCCCAGACTATTGAAGAAACGAACTAGCTGAGGACCAGATCGGTACTCAGTCTCTTCATTAATCAGTAAGCGCAACTTCTCAAGCGATTTAGGATTAATATTCATTGGTAGCTTTCAACTTCCTCAAACACATAGCGCCCACATAAGTCAAGCGAGATGCGAGCGCCGGGCGACTTCAGGGAGCGAATTTGATGTGATTATTATGTGTTCTATTCATTCAATTCTCTGAACACTGTTACACGCTTAAGCCTCTCATCCTGAAAACCAATGAAATCATTTTGAAGCCCACGCTCTAGCATTTGAGTAACATAGTATGGTGGCAATTTTTTGAGGACGAGTCCATCGGCGCTTTTATCCGCTTCGTCTTCATTTTCGACCAGTAGACCTGCACCTTCTAACCACCCTAATGCTCTTGCGGGGAGATCGCCGCGCGCAAATCCCGAACAGCAGAATATGCAATGCATTGGCCTCAAAGAAGCAATTACGTTCCTAAGGTGATTTTCACCTTTCTTCTGGAGTCGCCTGACTACATCTGGGTTAAGTATTGCCGTTCCATAATGACGAACACTGGGTTTATAAGTATTACACTCCCAACTAGCCTGATAATCTCCAGGCCTCCAGTTTGTATACATGCAATACAAGGGAACCAGGCCATGCTTCTTGGCATCCTGCATGAGAAGATCAACTTGTTGCCCGCTCTTATTGTGATGGTGAAGATGCTCATATTTTTCAGATTCAAGCTTAAGCACTTTTGCTTGAACACGCATGCCGAGCCATTTTCCACTGGGCCCTGTAAACCACCACTCCCAATCAGAGCCATTCAACGCTTCTTTGTGCCGAGTAAAGGTATCAACAACAATTTTTCCTTTACCCCACTTCTTCACATTTAGCACAAGAAAATCGGTAATTGACTCTTCCCCTATCTGATAAGCATGTGCCCTGGCTTCCCTTAGCCTATCCCAAGCCCAACCAGAATTTTTTATGGCTATTTCGCCAAGTTCCATCTAATCGATACCTCTTTACACATAACGCCTAGCGTAACTGGGCGGCTTTTGAGCGACATCGGAGCCGGTGATCTTTCCCCGATAAAATGGACATGCTTCGTTTCACGCTATATTTCTTTCGTATTCGGCCGGGGCTCTATACGCAATACTAAAGTGTAACCGTTTCTGGTTATAGAACTGATTGATGTAGTCGCTCAGACCCACCCTCAGCTCCTGCTCGTTTTGAAGTGTACGCTGTGGATAAGCTCCGCCTTCAGGCTGTAGAAAAACGACTCCATATGCGTATTGTCCGTGCATTGGTTGGGCCGATTCATGCTAACCTGAATTCCGTGCCTACCCAGCTCATTCTGGATCAGGTACGGCTCGTATTCGACGCCTCGGTCCGTATGAAAGATCAACCCCGGCTTGGCCGTACTCACTCGCAATGCGTGACATAATGCTCGTAGAGTCAGGTCCGCTGTCTTCCTGCCACCTAACGACCAGCCGATTACCTTTCGCGAATACACATCGAGTACAGCCGCCAGGTATCGCCACTCATTTCCGACCCGAGTATAGGTGATATCCGCGACCCATTGCTGGTTCAGCGCCGTAGGTGCTGGCTGATTCAGCTGGATACTCCTGTGGCACTCATAAAACCGCTCAATACCTGGGATTCGGGCGGTATACAGCACGCCCGATCAGCGAGAAACCTCGCGCATCACCTTTCTACACGTTGACGACCAACGCCGATGTCCTCACGGCGCAAGGCCTGGTGCACTCTCGGGCTACCATAGACGTCCCGATAGGTCCGGTGTATTTGCCGCACCTTCTTCAGCAAGTCACGGTTCGCCCGCGATTGCTGCGACTCACGCTTGTACCAAGCGTAATAGCCATGTCGTGAAACGCCCAACCAACGGCAAAGTTATCTGACGCCTAGCTCTCGTGCGTGGCCTTGAATAAATCCAAACCTTTCTGATGTTGATCCGCCAGATACCGTTGCCACTTTTTTAGAAGTCTCTCTGCATCTTCAGCCTTTCCAGCTCTTTTAATTTCTTGGCCGGTGGCGGGTTCTTCTCTTTCATCACATCCGCACGTTTTCGTGCCATTTGGCCTGATTCTGCCTTCGCGGTACTCCTTACGCCACCGTGAAAGCATAAACGGATGGATATCCAGACCCGCAGCGACCTGCTGGACCTCAACCCCTTCTTGATGACTCAGCTCGACAGCCTTCATCTTGAAATCCGCCGAGTACTGCCAGCCTTCCTCGGATTTTTATATCAGAGCTCTCCCCTCGTACTTTCGTTAGGAGAAGGTGTCAACTAAAGAGGGGGAAGTACAATTTCCGAGTGCAGCGATTTGTTATATTCATTTCACCAACTTACTTCTTAAAATTTTAGCCATGCTAGACTTTGCTCGCTCAACAAACTCATCTTCGCACTCATTTTCTTTTGGATCACCAATAGATTCACTTAACTCAGTTAGAACAGCATCGCTATTAGCTATTTGCACAACGTCATTTAAAAACAATTCCCTTTTACCGTCAGATATATCTACATCCGCATTAGCTAGATTCGAACTCATTTGGGCAGTCAATTTTAGAGATGCAGAAGGGTCAAGCATTATTTGGCCAGTTCTGGTTCTCACGAAATCTCTAAAATCATTCACTGGCAGCCTCCTGATCCTTTTTCTTTGAACGGAAATATTCCCTAAATAGCGACTCAAAGGTTTCGACGATCGCATTGATGATTTTTTCTTTGGTTGAATCAGGTAATTTCCCCCAAAAACCAACCAGCCCTTTAAAAAGCCTGGCCAACCAACCAAACATAACAATTCCTTTTAAAATCATAACACCGTGCTCGAGGAAAAAGCAGAGCGGAGCCAAATTTATGGTGAAGTGAGCGCAGCTAGCCATGGACTAGTGCGGCTCAGCCTTTTCATCTGTAGCGTCTTGTTATACCCAAACTACAAATTTGACAACCAGCGACCAAAATCATTTTTTGTTCTTTGGCTAATCGCCTGAACACCACCGCGGCGAAATCCTGTACTACCATGTATCCACTGATATCCTCCGAAATCTGAGGGCAGATAAAAATCACCATATTTAAGCATGGCTATGTTTGCCCTATCAAATGCACCAAAAAAATATCCAAATTCGAAAAGAACATTTAGGTTCGGAATTTCTTTTTTATCTTTCCGAATCGTTGCCTCTAAATCTGGAGAAAAAATGAAAACGGCGCCGTCAACCTTACCTTTGATCGCATCAAGCTCATTAAGAAGTATTTGACCTGGAGTAATATTTTCCCACCATGGCAAGAATTCCAATGTCGGATTAGTCATAGTTTCAACGAATCTCTTAGCCTGGGATTTTGCCGCTGTAGACGATGCCACAAATAGCTTTGTTACTGGCACTACACTCTCCTTTCTTTGGTTGTATAACGTATTACTCAGCCGCCGGACTAGCGGTCTGCTGAATTTTCTTTGTAGCTTGCCACTCTAGAGAACCCGCGAGCCCGCCGCCTGTTGCTCCAGCGCCGAGAAAAGCAAGAAAGCTCCCATCCAAAAAAAGCCAGAGGTTGAGGATTGTAAACGCAAGAGAACCAAGACTTCCTCCACCGATAATACCCAGACTTACGCAGGGCACGGTATTTAGATTGGCTTTATGCAAGACATGCAAGCCCAACAGGGCTGCAGGTATTGAGTAAACAAATGACACGGCAGCTATAATTGACCAGAGAATCTCGCTGGCGGGGCCGCCTACGATGAGGTTTCCGTATATAGCAAGCGATACGCTTGCAGTTATAGCGACTATCCCTGTCTTAATGACGGTTCTTTCCATACCGTATCCGTCCAAACCCCGATCCAAGGCTCTCCGATAGCGGGAGGCTTGCGTAGGAATTCGCCTTCAAACTCAGCGAATCAATATTGGCTTTTAGAATTATTTAGCCAAAAAGCATAAGAAGCATAAGAAGCATTAATAAAACTCCATACCCCCTGGATTAAAAACGTGAACTCTTTCTCAAGTCAACACTTGTGACTGTTTGGCGCCAAAGCACAAGAACGGCAGATTGCTTCTTAGCTCCCGTAGCCCCGACCTGAGTAAGCACGGATAGGAGGCGGAGAGGCGTCACGGCCAGACGAAAGCTCCAAACCACACTCTACCGAACAAGGAATGTGGTTTACGGCGCCAGGCGATGGCGTGTCCACTCTCCATTCTCATGAACATAGCGGAACCGGTCGTGCAGCCGACTAGGCCGCCCATGCCAAAACTGAATCTCCTCGGGAACAATGCGGTAACCACCCCAGCTCTCCGGCATGGGGATGGCCTCACCTTCCGGATACTGCTCGGCCAGCTCAGCCATATCCGCTTCCAACTGCTCCCGGCTGGCGGGCCGGCTCTGATGGGAGACGGCGGCGCTGAGCTGGCTGCCCCGGGGGCGGCTGGCAAAGTAATCGCGGGATTGCTGGGCGGGGATTTTCTCGGCGCGGCCGTTGACGATCAGTTGGCGGTCGAAGGGGCCCCAGAACATGACGAAGGAGACGTTGGGGTTGGCGGCGATGTCGTCGCCTTTGCGGCTGTCGTAGTGGGTGAAGAAGACGAAGGCGCCGTCTTCGATGCCTTTGAGCAGCACCACGCGGCTGGAGGGGCGGCCGTCGGCGGAGACGGTGGCCAGGGTCATGGCATTGGCCAGGGGCAGCTCGGCGTTGATGGCGTCGTCGACCCAGCGGCGGGCTTGTTCCACCGGGTCCGCCAGCAGGTCGGCTTCGGTGAGGCCGGGGGCGTGGTATTCCTGGCGTACGTCTTTCATGGGGTGTCCTTGGCAATTCCGAGTTATGCATAACGCATAGATGTTATCCGTTACGCATAAAAGATGCAGTCGAGGGTGGCAGCTGGACGGCGGTGCCCGCGCTTCATCCTGTATCCTGCATCCTGTATCTTCCTTCCGTTATGACTCTCGATACTTCCGAACTCAATAAAACCCGCCACGACCTGAGCGGCAGGGCCGATGTCTGGCTGTTCGGCTACGGCTCGCTGATCTTCAAGGCGGACTTTCCGTTTCTGGAGCGTAAGCCCGCCAGCATCGAGGGCTGGGCGCGGCGGTTCTGGCAGGGCTCCCACGATCATCGCGGTACGCCGGAGCGGCCGGGCCGGGTGCTGACGCTGGTAAAGAGCCCGGGCACGGTATGCGCGGGCATGGCGTACCGGGTGGCGCCGTCGGTGTTCGAGCATCTGGATGTGCGCGAGAAGAACGGCTATTTGCGGTTCGCCACGCCGATGACGTTCGCCGACGGCGGCCACGAAGAGGGGCTGGTGTACATCGCCACCGAGGACAACGCGGCCTTTTTGGGGCCGGCGCCGGAGGACGAGATCGCACGGCATATTCATGGCAGCCATGGGCCCAGCGGGGCCAACCAGGATTATTTGCTGCGTTTGGCGGAGGCTTTGCGGGAATTGGGGGCGGAGGATGAGCATGTTTTTGGGTTGGAGCGGCGGCTTCTTGCCTTGGTGCCTTAGCGGGGGTGTCGGGTTACGGCCTTTGGCCTAACCCGACCTACCGCCTGTAGGTCGGGTTGAGCGCAGCGAAAGCCGACGTTCCTGTGGCGTCGGGTCAGGGCGCGCGGCGCATTCTTAGTGGCGTGGTGCCGAACCAGCGCTGGAAGGTGCGGCTGAAGTTGGAGGGGTCCTGGTAGCCGAGCTTTTCGGCGATGCGCTCCACCGGCAGGCTGGTTTCCAGCAGGTACCAGGCGGCCAGTTCGCGGCGCACGTCGTCGAGCAGTTCCTGGAAGCTGGTGCCTTCGGCTTTGAGCTTGCGGATCAGGGTGCGGCGGGACATGGCGAACTCCTCGGCGGTGTCGTCCAGGGTCGGGTAGTCGCCGTCGCGGTCGAGCAGCATCACGCCGATGCGCTGGCTGAGCGGGCCGCCGCTCTGGATCTGCCGTAGTTGGTGCTCACAATCGCGCAACGCCGCGCGGTGCGTGGTGGGGTCGGCGGTCAGGCAGGGGGTGTCGAGCAGTGCGGCGGGCAGCGTGATGGTGAGCTGGCCGGTGCCGAAGGTTACCGGGCAGCCCAGATACTCTTCGTACACGGACGCCCAGGCCGGCTCGTCCAGCGGCAGGGTGACGGCCACGTCGCGCAGCCGCCGCGAGGTCACCGTGTCCACCAGTTGAAAGTAGGTGGCGAGGATCGAGCCGGTGACGAACTCGCGGATCTCGGCCAGGTCCACCTGCTCGTCCAGCGTCAGCACGGCGTGGTCGTCGAATTCCTCGAAGCGCACCCCCACCAGCTGGAACCTTACCCCCACGTAGCGGGACACCACCCGCAGCACTTCGCGCAGGTCCGGCGCGGACACCACCGCGTAGCCCAGCGGCCCGTGGGCGGACACCGAGGTGACGCCGGCGGTTTCCAGGCCGATCCAGGGCTGGCCGGTGAGGTCGATGGCGCGGCGGATCAGGCGCGACATCTGCTCCAGGCTCAAATAGCGGTGGTCGCCCAGCAATTGCTCCCATTGCAGGCGGGTGTCCTGGAATATCACCGCGTTATCGAAACCCCGCTCATGCAAATACGCGCACAAAAGACGCGGATAGGTGGGGTGAATCGCGGGGCGCAGCCGGTTTGTGATCTGCACGGTCATGGGTGCCGCTCCCTGGAAGCCTTCCCTCCAAGGTAGTGAATGTCAGCCGTCTTGTCACTTTATGACGATTTATTGCCACTCTAAGCGGTGCCGGCGGGCCCCGGACAGGCGGAGGATGGAACCATTACATAACAAAGAGGTGAGGTTTATGAGCAAGGCAGGTGTATTCACCGGACCGTCCGGTGTGATCTACCGCGACCGCAAACGGCATCTGTGGTTTTCGTCGCTGTTCGTGCCGGCCATCGTGTTCGTGGGCCCGGCGCTCTATTTCGCCACCGGCAACAACGCGCTGATGCTGTGGCTGCCGCTGGCGTTCTACTACCTGACCGTGCCGGTGCTGGACATGCTGATCGGCGAGGACACCAGCAACCCGCCGGAAGAGGTGGTGCCGCAGCTGGAAAACGACCCCTACTACCGCTGGATTCTGTACGCCCTGGTGCCGCTGATCTGGGGCGCCTGGTTCTACGGCGCCTGGTTCGTGGGCACCCAGAACCTGCCCTGGCACGGCGTGCTGGCAATGATCTATCTGATCGGCGGCACCTGCGGCGTGGGCATTAACCTGGGCCATGAGCTGGGCCACAAGAAGGGCAAGGGCGAGCGCTGGCTGGCCAAGTTCGTGCTGGCGCCGTGCGCCTACGGCCACTTCTTTATCGAGCACAACAAGGGCCACCACAAAGACGTGGCCACCCCGGAAGATCCGGCTTCCTCGCGCATGGGTGAAAGCATCTGGAAGTTCGCGCTGCGTGAGCTGCCCGGCGCCGCCAAACGCGCCTGGCGCCTGGAGAAGGACCGCCTGAACGCTCAGGATAAATCGGTCTGGTCGCTGGAGAACGAGATCATCCAGCCGGCGATCATCACCATCGTCGCCTGGGGCACCGTGCTGGCGATCTTCGGCATCGGTCTGCTGCCCTACATTCTGGGCACCGCCTTCTGGGGCGCTTTCCAGTTGACCTCCGCCAACTACATCGAGCACTACGGCCTGATGCGCCACAAGAAGGCCAATGGCCGCTACGAGCGCACCCAGCCGCACCACAGCTGGAACAGCAACCACATGTTCTCCAACTGGGCGACCTTCCATCTGCAGCGCCACTCCGACCACCACGCGCACCCGACCCGTCGCTACCAGAGCCTGCGCCACTTCGAGAACCTGCCCGAGCTGCCCAACGGCTATTTCGGCATGTTCTTTATCAGCTACTTCCCGCCGCTCTGGTACAAGGTGATGGACAAGCGCCTGCTGGAACACGCCGGCAACGACGCCCGCAACATCAACTTCGACCCGGCCAAGCGCGAGAAGCTGATTCGCAAGTACGGCATTGAGTATGGGGATGCGCCGCCCAAAGTGGCGGCTTGAGTTGATAGTTGATAATTGACAGTTGATAGCTTCAAGCGCGGGCCTGGCCCGCGCTTGTGGGTTATAGCCCGCCCCAAGTAGCATTGCTCAATGACTACTGACATTCATTTCTACGAACCCTCCGCTGGCCATGGGCTGGCCCATGATCCTTTTAACGCTTTGGTGGCACCGCGACCGATTGGCTGGATTTCCTCGCGTAGTCGCGATGGGGTGCTGAACCTGGCGCCGTACAGTTTCTTCAACGCCTTTAATTACAAGCCGCCGTTGGTGGGCTTCGCCAGCGTGGGCTACAAGGACAGCGTGCGGAACATCGAGGAAACCGGCGAGTTCGGCTGGAACCTGGCCACCCGCCCGCTGGCCGAGGCGATGAACCAGAGCTGCGCGGCGGTGGGCCCGGAAGTGGACGAGTTCCAATTGGCGGGGCTGACGCCGGAGCCGTCCCGAGTGATCGGTGTGCCCCGGGTGAAGGAGACGCCGGTGTCGTTCGAGTGCCGGGTCAGTCAGATTCTGCGGCTCACCGGCGCCGACGGCACCGAGACCGACACCTGGATGGTGTTCGGCGAGGTGGTGGGCGTGCACATCGCCCGGCACCTGCTCAAGGATGGCGTCTACCAGACCGCCGACGCCGAGCCGATCCTGCGCGGCGGCGGCCCGGCGGATTACTTCGGCATCAGTCCGGAGAAGTCTTTCCAAATGTACCGGCCCAAATGAGCGAGCCCGTCCCCTGCCCTTGCGGTTCCGGCCTGGATTACCCCCAGTGTTGCCGGCCGCTGCATCACGGCGAGCCGGCGTCCTCGCCGGAGGCGTTGATGCGTTCCCGCTACAGCGCCTTCATGCGCGACGATGCCGACTATGTGCGCGCCAGCTGGCACCCGGATACGCGGCCCTCCGAGCTGACGCTGGAAGGCGGCGAGCAATGGCTGGGGCTGGAGATCATCGATGCGAAGCAGGATGGCGATTCAGGGCAGGTACACTTCCGCGCCACCCACCGGGACGGTGACGGCTTCGCGGTGCTGGAGGAGCGCTCCCGCTTCGTGCGCGAGAACGGCCATTGGTTTTATCTCGACGGCCAGCACACCGTCACGCCGCTCAAGCCCGGCCGCAACGACCCCTGCCCCTGCGGCAGCGGTAGCAAGTTCAAGAAGTGCTGCGGCTAATGGTCACGGCCTTTCAGGCCGCGTCGAAATCCACCGGCTCAACGGCGTTGAGATCTATCGACTGCCGGGCTTCCCAAAGATCGTACGCATGCTGCAGCGCCAGCCAGCTTTCCGGGGTTCTTCCCAGAGCCTTCGATAACCGCAACGCCATCTCGGGGCTGATGCCGCTGGTGCCTTTCAATACCCGGGACAAGGTGGACGGCGACACCGCCAGCTTCACGGCCAACTGCCGGGCGCTGACGCCGAACGGCTCCAGATAGACCTCTTTAATGAACTCACCGGGATGCGGGGGGTTGTGCATCGTCATCAGTGATAATCCTCGTAATCAAGCACGTAAGCGTTGCCATCCCTGAACTCAAAGGTAATACGCCAATTGCCGTTTACCCGGATCGACCATCGCCCTTTCTTGTGCCCCTTGAGCGCGTGCAGATGAAATCCGGGAATATCCATGTCACTAATAACTACCGCGGTATCAAGCGCCGCCAGCTGCATACGCAAACGTTTGGCGTGTGAGGGCTGAACACCCGCAACACTGCCGATATGAAAGAACCGCTTCAGTCCCTTGTGGCGGAATGACTTAATCATGCACTCAATATACCGTGGTGCGCATCACGCATCAACCCGGCGCATAATACACCCGAGTACCGATAGCCACGGCGGAGGGCCGGGACGCTCGGAGGCAGGCCGCCACTATCAAGAGGCGTGACAGTGGGCTACCAATCCGGCGTCATCACATCCTCGACGGTGTCGGCCAGGTACGGGTCTCTCATCAGGTCCTTGAACAGGCGGCCGAGGGTCAGCTCCCGCAGTTCCGTGGGCTCTACTTTGGCGATGAAGAAGGAATCGGTGCCTTTCAGGTCGCGTATCGGACGTCTCTGGAACAGGGAGGTATCGAAAAAGCCGGTCACGGCGCCCTCGACCGTGGCGCGTTCCTGCAGACGAGCCGCTTCCACGTCACTGCCGTCTTCGCCGTTGAACAGCACCATTTCGGCGAAGATGCCGGCAATGGCAAACCGTATGTTGCCGCTTCGGCCACCAGTGTAGACGCCCAGGCCCTCGGGCTTGACCACCCGCCCGGTGTAAGCGGGTTGGGGAATCAGCAGCAGCACGGCGTCGAGCTGATTGTCCTGCGCCAGCGCCGTGACCAGAGCGCTGTACTTGCCATACAGATCCTCGCCGAAAAGGATCCCCGACACACTGGTCTCAGGCGCCGTCTCGGTGACCCTCAGCCACGCCTGGCGGTCGTAGTCCACTGGCACCACCTGGTAGTCGAAGTCGCGCTTCAAGGTCTCTTCGATGCGGGACCGGTAGGCCTGATCCAGCCCGGTTTTGGAGACATCAACCTCGGAGGTTTCGTTGCCGAAGGTGGTGACGCCCTGGTAGAACACCCCCACCTCGTCACCCATCAGCGACAGCACCGCCACGCGTTCCATCCGGTCGTGCTGGAACGATGTTTTGCTGGCGCAGCCGGCCAATAACGCCAGTGCCACCGCGGCCGCCAGTACAGTGCGAATTCCCTTAAGCATGTTTCCCCCTTCCTTTTTGTTTGACCCCAAAGCCTAGCGGCCCGAGCCAACATTGGGAATATCCGCACCGCCCTTCAGCCTTTCTCTTTGCGCTTTTCCAGCTGGTGGCGGTCTTCGGTGAGGCCGATCTGCCAGTAGCCGCTGGCGTAGAGGCGCTGGCGCTCGATCTGGCGTTCCTGGGTGAGATAGCGCCGCACGGCGCGGACAGCGCCGCTTTCGCCGGCCACCCAGACCGAGGGCGAGCCGTCCAGCCAGGGCAGCCCGACGATGGTATCCACCCAGCCCACGGCCGGCTGTTCCGGGTTGGGGTTCACCCGCCAGATCACTTCCATGCCGGGCGGGAACGGCAGGTCCTGCCGGTCCGCGTGGTCGAGGATATCCAGCACCGCGTAGCCCCGGGCGTGGGCGGGCAGGCGTTCGATGTTGGCGCCGATGGCCGGCAGCGCGGACATGTCGCCGGCGAACAGGAACCAGTCCGCGTGGAAGTCCGCGAACTTGGGCGCGCCGGGCCCGGCGAAGCCGACCCGGTCACCGGGGCGGGCGGCGGCGGCCCAGCCTGAGGCGGGGCCGTGGTCGGCGTGCATCATAAAGTCCACCACCACTTCGCCGCGTTCGCGGTGGAAGTGACGCAGCGTGTAGGTGCGCACGATGGGCCGTTCTTCCGGCGGCGCGTCGCCGAACGGCGGCAGCGGGATGTCTGTTTGCCCGGGCCGGGGTATCAGCAGTTTGAAGTTGGCGCTTTCGTGGTTTTCTGGGAAGTCGCTGAGGTCGCCGCCACCGAGCACCACCCGTTTCATATTCGGGGTCAGGTTCTCGGTGCGCAGCACCTCAAGGATACGGGGAGCGGGTCTGGGCATGGGTTACCTCATGGTGGTGACGGCGCTTGTGGCACCTTGCTATTTAGTGGACAATATCAACCATAATTTCACTAGTTGATGTTGTCAACCAATATGAAAAACGAAACCGACATTCGACAGGTACTCTGGCAACTGGCGTTTCAGTTCAAGGTCAGCACCAAGCGCGCGGTGCGTGATTACGACCTGCCGTTGAACGGCATGCATGTGCGCTTGCTGCAGATGATCCACCGTCATCCCGATTGCACCGCCCAGCAGATCGCCGGTGTCACCGGTCGGGATAAGGCGCAGATCACCCGTGTGATCAAGGAGCTGGAGGGCATGGCGCTGATCACGCGCACGCCCGACCCGGAGGACCGCCGCGCCCAGCTTCTGTCGCTTAACGACAAGGGCCAGGGGCTGATGGCGCGTATCCAGGACGCGGAAGACGAAGTGAAAAAGACGCTTCTCAAAGGCATTAATAAGAAGGACCAGAATACTTTTATCGAGATTGGGAATCGCATGCTCGATAACCTCCGCGACTAAAAAAAAGGGGCCGTCCTGGCCCCTGGGGTAAGAAAACGAATCAGCGCGTCGTTTTCGGTTAATCGTTTGCCGAGGCGATGGGTGTCGCGTCGCCGGGGGCGCCGGCCAGGGCGCGGTAGATGTTGACCATGGCCAGGGTCTCGGCGGTGCGGCTTTCAATCAAAGCGTCGCGGGTGTCGATCAGCTCCTGCTCGGCGGCAAGCACTTCGAAGAAGCCGATAAAGCCCTGCCGGTAACGGGTGCGGGCCAGCTCGGCGGCTTCGCTGGCGGCGTCGGTGGCGGCGCCCAGGCGTTCGCTGCGTTCGCGGCTGCGGGCGTAGCGCACCAGTTGGGTTTCGGTCTCTTCCAGGGCCAGCAGTACCGCCTGCTCGTAATTGGCCAGGGCCGCCTGGCTGTCCGCGTCGGCGGCGTCGATGCGGCTGCGCACCCGGCCGAAGTCCAGGAAGGTCCAGTCCACGCCCAGCGCCACCCGGCGGGTTTCCGCGCCCGCGCTGAACAGGTCGCCGCTGTCGCTGGCCACCGAGCCGATCAGCGCGTCCAGACTGAAGCTGGGGAACAGGTCCGCCGTGGCCACGCCGATGCGGGCGCTGGCCGCGGCCAGACGCCGTTCCGCGGCGCGGATGTCCGGCCGGCGGCGCAGCACGTCGCCGGGGCTGCCCACCGGGATCACCGGCAGGCTTTCCGGCAGCGGTGCCGGCGGCGCCAGCTCGTCCACCAGCGCCGCCGGGTTCTGCCCGGTGAGCACGGCGATGCGGAACATGCGCGCCCGCACCGCCGCCTGCAGATCGGGGATCACCGCGCGGGTGGCTTCCAATTGCGACACCGCGCGGACCTCGTCGAAGGCGGTGCCGCGTCCGGCGCCCACCCGCGAGCGTACGATGTCCAGGGACTGGCGCTGGTTGTCCACGTTGCTGCGCGCCACCAGCAGTTGTTGCTGCAGGCCGCGCAGCTCGAAGTAGCTGGTGGCGAGCTGGCCCACCAGCGCCACTTGCAACGCGGCCAGGTCGGCGCCGGCGGCGCCCAGCTCGGCACGCTGTGCTTCGCTGGCACGGCGCAGGCGGCCGAACAGATCCAGCTCCCAGCTGAGATCGACGCCGGCCTGGTAGAGCTCCACCCGTTCGTCACCGGCGCCCGGCGGCGTACGTTCCACATCGGCCAGGTGCTGCTCGGCGGCGGACGCGGAGGCGCCCACGCTCGGCAGTTGTTCGGCACGGCTGCCGCGCAGCAGCGCTTCGGCGCGCTGGTAACGGGCCAGCGCCGCGCGCAGGTCGCGGTTGGCGTCCAGGGTCTGGCGGATCAACCCGGCCAGCATCGGGTCCTCGAAGCCGGCCCAGAAACGTTGTTCGTCGGCGGCGGACTGTGCCGCCGGCGCCTCCAGAAAACGCTCCGGCGCCTCCGGCTCGACCGGCTGGTAGTCGGGGCCCACGGCGCAGCCGGAGAGCCACGCCAGCGCCGTCAGCAGAACAATTGATTTATGCATGACTGTCTCCAGAAGTCTGACCGTGCGCTTCACCGTCCTTCGCTTCACCATCCATAGTGGAACCGTGATGGCTTACCGGACGGCCACCGCCGGCCAGCTTGCGCAGGGCAACGTAGAACACCGGCGTCAGGAACAAGCCGAACAGGGTCACGCCGATCATCCCGGCGAACACCGCCGTGCCCAGGGCTTGCCGCACTTCGGCGCCGGCGCCGCTGCCCAGTACCAACGGCACCACGGCGGCGGTGAAGGTGATCGAGGTCATGATGATCGGGCGCAGCCGCAGGCGGCAGGCCTCCAGCGCCGCTTCCACGGTGCCCTTGCCCTGCAGCTCCAGCTCGCGGGCGAACTCGACGATCAGAATGGCGTTCTTGCACGCCAGCCCGATCAACACCACCAGCCCCACCTGCACGAAGATGTTGTTGTCGCCGCCGGCGAACCACACGCCGATCAGCGCCGACAGCATGCACATGGGCACGATCAGGATCACCGCCAGCGGCAGGGTCCAGCTTTCGTACAGCGCCGCCAGCACCAGGAACACCAGCAGAATGGAGAGCGGGAACACCACCAGCGCGGCGTTGCCCTGGGTGGCCTGCTGGTAGCTCAGGTCGGTCCACTCGAAGTCCATGCCCGGCGGCAGTACTTCCTCGCCGAGCGCGGTGAGGCCGGCCATGGCCTGGGCGGAAGAGATCACCGCCGGGTCGGTTTCGCCGGCCAGGTCCGCCGCCGGGTAGCCGTTGTAACGCAGCACCGGGTCGGGCCCGAAGGTTTGCGTCAGCTTGACCATGGTGCCGATCGGTACCATTTCGCCCTGGTCGTTGCGGGTGCGCAGCCGGGCAATGTCTTCCACGTTTTCACGGAACGGCGCGTCGGCCTGGGCCATGACCTGCCAGGTGCGACCGAAGCGGTTGAAGTCGTTGACGTAGGTGGAACCCAGATAGGTCTGCAGGGTGTCGAACAGCTCGGTGACCGAGACCCCTTGAGCCTTGGCTTTAAGCCGGTCCACTTCCGCGTCCAGCTGCGGCACGTTGGCCTGATAGCTGCTGATCGGGAAGCCCATGCCCGGCGTCTGCGCCACCGCGCCCTGGAAGCTGTTCACCGCATCCTGCAGGGCGCCGTAGCCCAGATTGCCGCGGTCCTCGATAAACAACTGATAGCCGGACCCATTGCCGAGACCCAGAATCGGCGGCGGCATGAACGAGAACGCCAGCCCGTCCTTCAGGGCGCTGATTTTCTGGTTGATCTCGGCGTTGATTTCGGCGGCACTGTGCTCGCGCTCGTCAAAGGGTTTCAACGGGAAAAACACCACGCCGGTGTTGGACGTGTTGGTGAACTGCAAGGCGTTCAAACCCGGGAACGCGATGGCGTGCGCGACGCCGTCGGTGTCCATGGCGATATCCACCACTTCATTGAGCAGTTCATCGGTGCGCTGCAGGGACGCGCCCTCCGGCAATTTCACCCCGGCGATCAGGTAAAGCTTGTCCTGGATCGGAATAAAGCCGGGCGGCACCACCTTGAACATGGAGCCGGTGGCGGTGAGCAGCAGAATATAGATCACGAACACCGCGCCGCGTTTGCCCAGCGCCCGCGATACCGCGCCCTGATACTTGTTCGAGCTGCGGTTAAAGAACCGGTTGAAGGGCCGGAACAGCCAGCCGAACAGCGCGTCGATCACCCGGGTGAGCCGGTCCTTGGGCGCGTCGTGGGGCTTGAGCAGCATGGCCGCCAGCGCCGGCGACAGGGTCAGCGAGTTGATCGTGGAGATCACCGTGGAGATCGCGATGGTCACCGCGAACTGCCGGTAGAACTGCCCGGTGACGCCATCGAGAAACGCCATTGGTATGAACACCGCGCACAGCACCAAACCGATGGCGACAATCGGGCCGGACACTTCCTTCATGGCCTGGTGGGCGGCGTCCAGCGGCGTCAGCCCCTCTTCGATATTCCGCTCCACGTTTTCCACCACCACGATGGCGTCGTCCACCACGATGCCGATCGCCAGCACCAGGCCGAACAACGTCAGCGTGTTGATTGAATAGCCGAGCAGATACAGCGCGCCGAAGGTCCCCACCACCGACACCGGCACCGCCAGCAACGGGATGATCGAGGCGCGCCAGGTCTGCAGGAACAGGGTCACCACCAGCACCACCAGCAGCACCGCTTCCAGCAGGGTCTTGATCACCGACTTAATCGAATCACTGACGAAGATGGTGGTGTCGTAGACCGCTTCGTATTCCACCCCTTCCGGGAAACGCGGTTCCAGCTCGTCCATGATGCCGATCACTTGCTCACGGATTTCCAGCGCGTTGGCGCCGGGGGCCTGGAAGATACCGATGGCCACCGCGTCCTTGCCGTCCAGTTGCGCGCGCAAGGTGTAGTCGCCGGCGCCCAGCTCCAGACGCGCCACGTCGGAGAGCCGCACGATCTCGCCGTCGTCGCCGCTCTTGAGCACGATGTCGCCGAACTCCTGCACGGTGCGCAGCCGGCCTCGGGCGTTAATGAGAGTGAGAAAATCACTGTCAGGCATGGGCTCCGCGCCCAACTGGCCGGCGGAGACCTGCACGTTTTGTTCGCGCATGGCGCCCACCACATCGCTGGCGGTCAACCCGCGCGACGCCACCTTGCCCGGGTCCAGCCAGGCGCGCATGGCGTAATCGCCGCCGCCGAAAATCTGCGCGTCACCGACGCCCTGGACCCGCGCCAACTGATCTTTCACATGCAGCCGCGCATAGTTGCGCAGATAGAGAGTGTCGTAACGGCCGTCCGGCGACGTCAGGTGCACCACCATCAAGAAAGTGGGCGACTGTTTCTGGGTGGTCACGCCCTGGCGGCGCACCGCTTCCGGCAGCCGCGCCAGCGCCTGGCTGACCCGGTTCTGCACGCGCACCGTGGCGTCTTCCGCATCCGTGCCGGGGCGGAAGGTGATGGTCATCTGCAGCACGCCGTCGGAGCCGGCCACGGATTTGAAGTACATCATGTCTTCCACGCCGTTGATGGATTCCTCCAGCGGCGTGGCCACGGTCTCGGCGATTTCCTTGGGGTTGGCGCCGGGATAAACCGTACGCACCACCACCGACGGCGGCACCACTTCCGGGTATTCACTCACGGGCAGGTTGGGAATGGAGATCAACCCGACCGCGAAGATAATGATGGACACCACCGCCGCGAAGATCGGTCGGTCCACGAAAAAGCGTGAAAAGTTCATTGCAATAGCTCCCACGCGGCGGGCCGCCGGCCCGCCGGATGCAGTCGTTCCCCGGGAAGTAACGGTTTAATGTGACGCGGCCACGGCTTTGTCGTCGAGGGCCGGCGCGTCGCGCATGGCGACGTCGCGGGGCGCCACTTCCACACCCGCTCCGAATATTTTGTGCAGGCCGTTGACGATCACCCGGTCGCCACTTTCCAGGCCCGATTCGATCACCTGCAACTGGCCCACCTGGCGGCCGGTGACCACCTGACGACGGCCTACTTTGTTGTCGCCGTCGATGACATAGACGTAGCGACGGTCCTGATCGGTAAGCACCGCTTTACGGTTCACCAACAGAGCGCTGTCCAGTTCCGCCACCGGCATTTCCACCCGCGCGAACTGGCCGGGCCTAAAAGCGCCATCCGGATTCTCCAGCACGGCGCGGTATTGCAGGGTGCCGGTGTTCGGGTTCAGCCGGTTGTCGATAAAGTCCAGCGCGCCCTGGTGCGGAAAGCCGTCCTCGCCCACCAGGCCGATGCGTACCGGCTCGGTCTTTCCCGGCTCAAGGGACTGGTTGCTCTCCAGCGCGGTGTCTTCATTGCTATCGAAATACACATGCAGCGGATCCACCGAGACCAGCGTGGTCAGCAGGGTTTGATCGGCGCTGGCCAGGTTGCCCTTGGTCACCAGGGCGCGACCGGCGCGGCCGGCCACCGGGGCGGTGACGCGGGTGTACTGAAGGTTCAGCTCGGCGCTCTGCAGCGACGCCTGGGCTTGCTGCACGCTGGCGCGGGCGTTAAGCAGGGCGGCGCGGCGCTGGTCGTATTCCTCCTGGGAAATGGCGCGGCTTTCCAGCAGGCGCTGGGCGCGGCCGGCTTCGCCTTCGGCCAGTTGCAGCTGGCTGCGGGCCTGCTCCAGTTCGGCACGCGCCGCCCGGGCACGGGCCTCATAAGGACGCGGGTCGATCTGGAACAACAGATCGCCGGCTTCCACCAGCTCGCCTTCCTCGAACGCCACCTGGTCGATGTAGCCGCTTACCCGGGGACGCAGTGCCACGGTCTCCGGGGCTTCGATGCGTCCGGTGAAGGTTTCAACCAGCGTGACCGGCTCGGCCAGCACCCGCGCCACATCCACCTCCGGCGGTTCGCCGGCGTGCTGCGCTTCGCTGCGCGCGTCGCAACCCGCCAGGAACACCATGGCCAACAGCAGGGGCGTCAGCCCCCAGAACAAGCCCGCTTCGTTCGCGGACTCACCGGTGAAAATATCCATGTTGTTTCTCTCCACGTGTAATAACGGCCACATGTAATAACGGCCCGCCTCGCGACCTGGCCCTGGCACTAATCGAACGGGTCGACCCGAACTCGACAGGACGGTAATTCCTCAAGTTAGATTCAGGTCAAATAAAAAAACGAATGCTTTCGTCGATGACGACGATGAGTGCGTACTCTAGGGAGAGGCGGTCAGGCGGCGGTAGCGCATTCCTGCCGGGTGCTTGCCCGATTCTGTTAAGCGGGGAAAGGTTCACGAAACTGTTATCTACATATTTCGACCGCGGGTTGCGCGATCCTGCAGGGTGCTTGCCCAAAACTACAGCCCGTGTGCGGAGTCGCTTCACGCAACCGTCGCCGGGCGTATACTGAGCCGCAAGCCAATTCGAGAGGGTAACGACGTGAAGGCAAACACTTCGACCGCCAGCACGGAGAGTGAAGCCGCCGAGGAACTGCGACTTCTCGGCGAGATTCTGTCTCGCAAGATTCTGCCCTGGGCGCCGCTGGACGGCCTGCAGCCCACCCCCATTGAAGGCCTCGATCTGATCCGCTCGGACACCCCCACCACCTGTGTGTCGTCGGTGTACGAGCCTTCCCTGTGTCTGATCGCCCAGGGTGGCAAGACCGTTTGGTTGGGTGACAAGGAAATCGTCTACGGCCCGCTCAGCTGTCTGGTGTCGTCGGTGCACCTGCCGGTACTCGGCCAGGTGACCCAGGCAAGCCCGGACAAACCCTATCTGGGCGTCAAGCTGTCGGTGGACCCTCAGGAGGTCACTGATCTGATCATCGAGCTGGGCGACGATCTAGGTGAACCGGAAGAAGAGTGCCCGGATATTTCCTGCGGTCTGTGCCGGACCCAGGCGGAAAAAGGCATGGTGGAGGCGGTCACCCGCCTGGTGTCGTTACTGGACAGCCCCGCGGACGCGCGCATCCTGGCGCCGCTGGCCCGGCGCGAAATTCTCTACCGGGCGTTGATCGGCGAGACCGGCCCGAGAATGCGTCGGTTCGCCTCGGCGGACAGCCAGGCGCACCGTATTTCCAAAGTGATCGCGGTGCTCAAGGACCGCTTCACCGAGCCGCTCCGCATTCGCGAGCTGGCGGAACAGGCCAACATGAGCGAATCGTCCCTGTTCCACAGCTTCAAGCAGGTGACGCGCATGTCGCCGCTGCAGTTCCAGAAGAAACTGCGCTTGCACGAAGCCCGCCGGCTGATGCTCAGCGAAGGGCTGGAAGCGGCCACCGCCAGCTTCCGGGTGGGCTATGAAAGCCCGTCCCATTTCAGCCGCGAGTACAGCCGCCTGTTCGGCGCGCCGCCCCGGGCGGACGTGATCAAACTGCGCGGCGAAACACCCCAGGCGGTGCGCGTCTAGCGTTTACAGGCGGTCGCGCACCAGCGACACCATGGCGAAGCCCAGGCCGGTCATCGCCAGGGAGCCGGCCACGTGCACCGCGATGCCGGCCAGGGCCACCGCCCAGCGGCCGCTTTGCAGATGCTCGAACATCTCCGCCGAAAAGGTGGAGAAGGTCGTCAGCGCGCCGAGAAACCCGGTGACCAGGAACAGCCGCCACTCCGGCGCCAGCGCCGGCAACCAGGCGAACACTCCCAACGCCAGACCGATCAGCCAGCCGCCCAGCAGGTTGGCCGCCAGCGTGCCCAGCGGCAGCGCCGGGAACAAGGCGTTCAGCCACAGCCCCAACAGCCAGCGGGCATTGGCGCCCAAGGCCGCCCCCGCACTGATAGCCAGCACATAAAACCACATGAATTCGGTTCCCCAGCAGGTCGCAAGGTCTACTAGCATGCCACTGCGTCGCCGCGAACGTTACCCCTGGTTACACCATTTGCAACGCCTATGGCGGTAAACGGCGACAACGGTATGGCGCCGGGGGCCAACAGGGGTATTGTGGTAAAAAAACAACCGCCGGTGAATGCTATGGACCGGATCAGCAGCGAGGACCTCAGGGACTTTCTTGCCGTCGCCGAGGAAGGTGATTTCGCCCGCGCCGCCCAACGGCTGGGCAGCCACCCCATGTTGTTAAAAGAAAGCGTGCGGGAACTGGAGCGCGACATCGGCGCCCCCCTGATTATCGTTAACCCGACGTCGGTGACCCTGACCGGCGCCGGCGATGCCCTGGTGATCAGCGCCCGGGCGCTGCTTGCCAGCCAGCAGGCCAGCCGCGCCCCGCGCACGCGGCTGCCCGCCAATGGCCAGCTGCGCATCGGGGTGCCCGCCGCGCCTCTGCCGCCCCTGATTCCGCGTATTCTCAGCGCGTTCCGGACGCTGTTCCCGCGCGTCGCCCTGAACATTCGCGAGGCGTCGGACGGCGCCCAGCTGCACGAGTTGGAGGCAGGCCTGCTGGACATCGGCTTCGTCCATTCCGCCCACGGCTCGGCGACGCTGCCCTGGGAAGCGCTCACCGAGGAGGCCCTGTGCGTGATACTGCCGCCCCGCCATCCTTTGCTTACCCTGCGCACCGTGGCCCTGGAACTGCTCGCCGGGGAGCCCTTTATTCTACCGCCCGCGGGCCTGGCGGACGGCTTCGTGGCGCGCATCACGCAGCTGTGCGCGGAAGCGGATTTCCGCCCCCGTGTCAGCCACCAGGCGCATCAGCTTTCCACCGCCGCCGGCCTGGTGGCGGCCGGCCTGGGGGTGGCGATCGTGCCCTGTGACCCGGACACCGACGACCATTATGGGGCACTGCTGCGCCCCCTGACGGTCCACGGACGACCGGCCTCCGCCACCTTGCCGCTGTTGCTGGCGCGCGGCAAAGGCGCGCCCGGCGTGGTACTCGGCCAGTTTGTCGACACCGCCCGCCGGCTCGCCAGGCAGCCACCAGCGCGGGAATAGACGTGGCACGGTCCTTGTATCCCTGGGGCCACGCCTGCACAGACGCCGCCCCATTCGTATAGACTAACGTCGCTTGCGGCGCCCCCGCACGCTTGCTTGAATAGCGTCCCGAAAACCGGCAATCAGGAGTTCCCATGGCGGAAACACGCGTTACAGTCATCCCCGGCGACGGCATCGGCCCGGATATCATGAGCGCCACCATCCGTGTCCTCGACGCGCTCGATTGCGGCCTGACCTATGACTACGCGATCGCCGGGCAAACCGCCCTGGACAAGGGCGAGGACCTGGTGCCCCAGGCCACCCTGGACCTGATTGAAAAGAACCCGGTGGCGCTGAAAGGCCCGATCACCACCCCGGTGGGCAAGGGCTTCCGCTCGGTGAACGTGACCCTGCGCAAGCACTTCGATCTGTTCGCCAATCTGCGCCCGGCGTTGTCGATCCCCGGCGTGCGCTCGCGCTACGACAACGTGGACATCGTCACCATCCGCGAAAACATCGAAGGGATTTACTCCGGTGAAGGCCAGACCGTCAGCGACGACGGCGAGCGCGCGGAGCTGCGCAGCGTGATCACCCGCAAGGAATCCAAACGGCTGATGCGCTTCGCCTACGAAGCGGCCCGCCGGCTCAACCGCCGCAAAGTGACGGTGGTGCACAAGGCCAACATCATGAAGTCCACCTCCGGCCTGTTCCTGGACGTGGCGCGCTCCGTAGCCAAGGAGTACGAGGACATCGAGCACGAGGAGATGATCGTCGACAACTGCGCCATGCAACTGGTGATGAACCCGCACCGCTTCGACGTGATCGTCACCACCAACCTGTTCGGTGACATTCTTTCCGACCTGTGCGCCGGTCTCACCGGCGGCCTGGGGCTGGCGCCCGGCGCCAACGTGGGCGAGCACAAGGGCATCTTCGAAGCGGTGCACGGCAGCGCGCCGGACATCGCCGGGCAGAACATCGCCAACCCCACCGCCCTGATGCTGGGCGCGGCGATGATGCTGGAGTACCTGGAACGCAACGAAGACGCCGAAAGGATGCGCAAAGCGATCCGCTTCGTGGTGGGCGAAGGCCAGGTCACCACGCCGGACCTGGGCGGCAAGGCCTCCACGTCTGAGTTCACCGACGAGGTGATCCGCAACCTCTAAGGGTGTCGCCGGCGCTTTATCAATCTTTTGCATGTGCCCGTAGGCAGAGGCTCACCCCATCCTCTATGCTGAATCCCTATTCACAACAGGAGGTTGTAATGAGTCAATCGCCGGAAACCGAAGCACTCAAGAAAGACATGGACCAGCTGCGCCGCGATCTGGGCGCGCTCACCGAAGCGTTCAAACGCAATTCCCAACAGCGCGCCCAGGCCGGCGTGGATCAGGCCCGCGAACAGTTCGATCAGGTTCGCCGTCAGGCCGAAGGCCAGGCCGAGCAAGTGGGTTCGCACATCAAGGAGCGCCCCTTCACCAGCGTGTTCACCGCCTTCGGCGTGGGCCTGCTGATCGGCAAACTGATCAGCCGCTGATTGATGAATATACGCGGCCCTCTGTCCAGCCTGTTCAGCCTTAACGCGCTGGTCTGGCTGGCCATGCTCACCGGTTTCGCGGCCTTGCTTTGCCTGGCCGCCGCCGCCTGGTTCGCCATGGCGCCGCCCCTGGGCGCGCCCCTGGCGTCCCTGTTCACGGGCCTCGGCCTGCTGGTCATGGCGGTGCTACTGGTAGTGGTGGTGCAACGCGCGGCCCACAAGCCGGCGTCCGGCGGCAAGGACAGCCACGCACTCTCGCGCCAGGACGAGCGCATCGAGGACAGCCTCCGGCCCCTGGTGGGCGACCGCGCCGCGCAATGGACCCGTGAGCACACCGGCACGGTGATCGTCGGCGCCCTGGCCGCCGGCATCCTGCTGGCCGCCAGCCCGGGCGCCCGCCGTCTGGTCACCCGGGCCGCGGGCCCGGTGCTGACCCGCAAGGCCATGGACGCCTACAAGGATTTCTCCGACCAGGGCTGAAACCCTCGGTAACCATCGTGCCGTTCCGGGCGCCGGGATTTGCGCTAGACTGCGCTTTTTAACGGCAACCGGAGCGGGCCATGAAAAGCGAGCGCGGCGCACTGATTCTTTCCGTGGTGATGTCCCTCGTGGTGGGCGTCGCCGCGGTGGCCGCCGCTTCCCTGACCCAGTCCAAGGCCATCCTTCTGGACGGCCTGTTCAACCTGATCTACTTCCTGGTCGCGCTGATGACGGTGCGCATCAGCGTGCTGGCGGCCCAGCCGGACGACCGTAAATTCCCATTCGGTTACGGCTATTTCGAATCCCTGGTGAACGCCGGCAAGGGCCTGCTGATTCTCGGCGTGGCGCTGTTCGCCCTGGTCGACGCGGTGCTGGCGCTGCTGGCCGGCGGCCGCGAGATCGTCGCCGGCCCGGCCATCGGGTACGCGGTGTTCGCCACGCTCGCCTGCTCGCTGACCGCCTGGACGCTGCACCGCAGCCGGCGGCACGTGGACAGCCCGCTGATGCGTGCTGATTTCGAAAACTGGCTGGTGAACGCCCTGATCTCTTCCGGGGTGCTGCTCACCTTCTGCATGATCCCGGTGGCGCGCTTCTTCGACCGCGACGACATCGTGCCCTACGTGGATTCGGTGCTGGTGATCGCGGTGGTGCTGTTCTGCCTGAGCGTACCCATCCGCATGGCGCGCGGCGCGATCATGGAGCTGCTCAACCGGGCACCGCCCCGGGAGCTGCGCCGGCCGGTGCTGGCCGCCATCGACGCGGCGCTCGCCGACCTGCCGGTGCGCCAGTGCCAGGTGCGCATGGTGCGCCCGGGCCGCCAGCTCTACGTGATGATTCATGTGGTGCTGCCGGCGGATTTCCCGCTCACCGGGCTGGCCCAGCTGGACAGCCTGCGCGAGCGCCTGACCAGCGCGGTGTCGGCGGTCTACCCCCACCAGGTCACCGACACCCTGTTCACCGCCGACGCGAAATGGGCCGAGCCCTGCGACGCCCTGCCCGTGGTGTCCGCGCCCAAGCGCTGACCCGTGGGCCTCAGCGCCCCAAGGTGGCCATTCCCGTCTCACCGTAGCGTTCACCGGCGGCGGCATGCACGGGGAAGATGCGCGCCAGGGTTTGCAGGTCGTCCTCACTGAGCGCGACCCTCAGCGCTCCCAGGTTTTCCTGCAGATAGCGCCGCCGCTTGGTACCGAAAATCGGCACGATGTCATCCCCTTGAGCCAGTACCCAGGCCAGCGCCAGCTGGGAGGGTAGTACCTGTTTGTCCTCGGCGAGCACTCTGACCTGTTCCACGAGATCCAGATTGCGCTGGAAGTTCTGACCCTGGAAACGCGGGTTGTGCCGGCGAAAATCATCGCGGTCAAAATCCTCGGGGGAACGGATCGCACCGCTGAGAAATCCGCGCCCCAGAGGGCTGTAGGCGACAAAGCCAACGCCCAGTTCCCGGCATGTCGAAAGCATTGCTTGCTCCGCGTCGCGGGTCCAAAGCGAATACTCCATCTGCAGCGCGCTGATCGGATGCACTTGGTGGGCGCGTCTCAGCGTCTCCGGTGCCGCCTCGCTGAGCCCCAGATAACGCACCTTGCCTTCATCGACCAGCCGGGCCATGGCGCCCACGGTATCCTCAATGGGTACCTCGGGATCAATGCGGTGCTGGTAATAAAGATCGATATGATCCACACCCAGGCGCTTGAGGCTGCCCTCAACGGATCGCCGCACATAGTCGGGGCTGCCGTTGACGCCCCTGGCGTGCGGATCACCGTTGTCGCGCACCACGCCGAATTTAGTGGCCAGGAAGACCCGATCGCGCCGTCCGGCGATCGCTTTACCCACCAACTCCTCGTTGATGTGCGGGCCGTACATGTCGGCGGTGTCGATCATGGTAACGCCCTGATCCAGCGCCGCTTGCAAGGTCGCAATGGACTCCTTGTCGTCACGGTGGCCGTAAAAATCACTCATTCCCATACAGCCCAGACCCAGGGCGGAAACTTTTGGACCTTCGCGGCCCAGACGTCGCTCTTGCATACCTGTGCTCCTGTCGATTACGGGAAAGCAGTTTGCAATATTCAGGAATGGCGGATAAACCGGCGCTTATGATTAACTCTATTCAGATATCTGAATAATCAGGATGACTATCATGGACCGTTTCAAAGCCATGCAGGTCTTCACTCGGGTGGTGGAAGCCGGCAGCTTCACCCGCGCGGCGGAAACCCTGGAGATGCCCCGCGCCACTGTGACCACCGCCGTGCAGCAACTGGAAACGCATCTTGGCGTGCGCCTGCTCAACCGCACGACCCGGCAAGTCGCGGTGACGGTGGATGGTGGCGCCTACTACGAACGCTGCCTGCACCTGCTTGAGACACTGGCCGAGACCGAGGCGATGCTTACCGACCGCCAGCAGCCGTCCGGTCGCCTGAGGATCAATCTGCCCGGCCGCCCGGCGCGCTTGCTGATTATCCCCGCGCTGCGCGCCTTCTGCGATCAATACCCGGAACTGGACCTAGAGATCGGCGTCAGCGACCGGCCCGTGGATCTGATTCAGGAAGGCGTGGACTGCGCACTGCGCGTCGGCCCACTGCCGGATTCCGGTCTGGTGGCACGGCGGGTTGGCGAACTGCAGGAGATCAGCTGCGCCGCCCCCGGCTACCTGCGACGTTTCGGCACGCCGTCCGTACCCGCGGACCTGGCCGGCCACCAGGCGGTCCACTACCACGCCGGCCGCACTGGCCGGTCCTTACCCTGGGAATACCTTGAGCACGGCGTGGTGCGCGAGATCACCCTGCCCGCCCGCATCACCACGGATAACACCGAGGCCTATATGGCGGCGGCGCTGGCCGGACTCGGTTTGATCCAGGCACCGCTGCATGGCCTGGCCGACCACCTGCGCAAGGGCGAACTGTTGGAAGTTCTACCCGACTACCGGCCGGCACCGTCGCTGATGTCCGTGGTCTACCCCCATAACCGGCACCTGTCCGGGAAGGTGAAAGTGTTCGTCGACTGGCTGGTTGATCTGCTGCGCGACCAGCCCGGGATCACACCGTAAACCCGGGACCAGAATAGATTTGTCAGCACCAGCGCTTTGCACTACCGTTCCAGCAACGAGCCCATTCGGGTCCGCGCTGGGAGGAACACCATGCGCTATGAACTCTTCTACTGGCCCGGCATTCAGGGACGCGGCGAGTTCGTCCGACTCGCCCTGGAAGACGCCGGCGCGGCGTATCTCGATGTGGGGCTTGGCGACGCCCGCGACGGTCTCGGCCTGCCCGCCATCGACAGCTACCTTACCGGTGACGCCACCCCTCGCCCGCCGTTCGCGCCGCCTTTTCTGAAAGCCGGCAACCTGGTGATTTCCCATGTGGCGAATATTCTGCAGTTCCTCGGCCCACACCTCGCCCTGGTGCCCGACAATGAGCCGGCGCGCTATTGGATTCACGGGCTGCAGCTGACCCTCACGGACTGGGTGGCGGAGATCCACGATATTCATCACCCGATCGGCCCGTCGCTGTATTACCATCAGCAACAGGAGGAAGCGCAGCGCCGCGCGGTTACCTTCCATCAGCAGCGGCTGCCTCGTTTTCTGGATTATTTCGAACAGGTGCTGGAACAGAACCCGGCGGGGCCGGACTATCTGGCCGGCGGCGAGCACTGCTACGCGGACCTGTCCCTGTTTCAGGTTATCCGTGGTCTGCAGTATGCGTTTCCACTGGCCATGAACGGGCACCGACCGCGCATCCCCAAGATCCTGACACTGGTCGAGCGCGTGGCGCTACGCCCGAACATCCACGCCTACCTGCAGTCGGACCGGCGCCAGCCGTTCAACGAAAGCGGTATCTTCCGCCACTACCCGGAGCTGGATATCAAGGAGCAATAAATGAGAGCCATTGAATGGGATTCACCCGGCGACCAGAGCGTCGCCGAGTACTACGCGAAGGACCCGAACATCGAGGCCACGCCGCATCAGGGCAGCGTGCTGTCGGCCCGCTTCCAGGGCCTGGTGGCAAGGGTGCGGGTGGACGCCTACACCGACGGCACCAGCTACGGGGAAGTGGTGGCTTTGATTGATCCTGAAACCGGCAAGCGGCTCACCGAACACCAGGGCATCGCGGTGGGCGACAGCGTCGCCCTGCCGGACGCGAAGCGAGCCTTCGAGCCCAACCTGGAACTCGACGAGGACGACGACGGAAAGCCTGACTGATACCCGCTCAGGCAGCGCCCGCCGCGCCGGCCAGGGCCTTGCGGAAGGCCTTGGGTTTGAGGCTGTAGCAGCGGCGGGTGCGCTTGCGGCATTCCGCCACCCGGTCCGCCTCCAGCCGCGCGATCAGTTGCCGCACGATCACGAACGGTTCTTTATCCTCGCAGTCTTTTTTGCGGCGGCGCAGATGTTCGTCCAGCACATGCAGGTCGTGCAATTCACCGAGCAGCTTGCCCAGCTTGCGAAACTCCTTCAGTGAGATGTCGGAGTCGTCCAGGGCGCTTTCCAGCGGTTCCAGTTGATAGAGCTGATACTTCACCCGTTTGCGGAACCGGTGCCAAAGCGCGGGCTGATTTTCCACCACCGCTTCCAATCCTTGCTGCCGGCCTTCGGCGTACAGCCGGCCAAAGCCTTTTTTAATCAGTTCCGCGTTATCGGCTTCGATGTTGAGATTGCGCCACAGGTAAAGGTCGGCGCGGAACACGCCGTCCAGGCCTTCCGGCATCTCCGGCGACACCGCGTCCTGTTCGGCCGCCAGGGCCTGGGCGCGCACCGCGTCGATGGCCTCGCTTTCATAGTCCCGCGCGTTTTTGCGCAGGCTGTCCAGGGTTTCCCCCATGACCTGCTGATCGCGGGCGCCGGCCAGCGCCCGTGCCGCCATGCGCAAGGCTTTGTCCTGCCGCCGCGCGGTCTTCTTATCCACCACGCCGGCCATCACCCGCCAGGTCGCCCGCAGCCGCTTCACGGCCACGCGCACCTGGTGCACCTGCTCCGGGGTCAGGCTGGTCTGGCCTTCAAGCACGGAAAGTACGGTTTCGTCCTGATCGCAGGCGGCGCCGGCGAGGCGTCCCGGCAAATCCGAAGCGGATGTCGCGGCTTTGCTCATGGAGGGCTCCGATGTTGGCGGTTCTAATGAGGAGCCCGATTATGAATTTTTCCGCCGACAATTACCGTGACAACTAAATGACAGCGCCCGCCAACGAAAACGCCCGCCGGGCGGCGGGCGTTCAACGATGGCGCGGATCGCGTCGGTGTCAGCCGCGCGACACGCCCAGGCGGCGGCGCTTGCCGCCTTCCGCCTTGACGAACTCCAAGGCGTCATCGTTGAGCCGGCCATAGCGCAGGCGCGGCAGATCGTAGAGGTAGTTGCTGAGCACCTTCCAGGGCGCTTTGTCGCCCTGACGCGGCAGCCGGTGGGCGGCGCGTTGCACGTAGCCGGACTGCAGGTCCAGGAAGGTCTTGTCGGTGTCGCTGCCGTCGTGGTCTTTCGGCGTCACCTGCTGCAGCCCCTTGCGGGACATATAGTTGAGCAGCCGGCACACGTACTCGGCGGCAATGTCCGCTTTCAGGGTCCAGGACGCGTTGGTATAACCGAACACCATGGCCATGTTGGGCACGTCACGCAGCATCACGCCTTTGTACACCAGCACATCGCGGGGCTCGCGGGTCTGGCCGTCCACCGACAGCTCGGCGCCGCCCAGCAACTGCAGGTCCAGCCCGGTCGCGCTGATCACGATATCCGCTTCCAGTTCTTCGCCGGATTTCAGGCGAATGCCGTTTTCGGTGAAGGTATCAATGTGGTCGGTGACGATGGAGGCTTCACCCCGGCGCAGCACCTTGAACAGATCCCCGTTGGGCACCGCGCACAGGCGCTCGTCCCAGGGATTGTAGCTGGGCCGGAAGTGCTTCATGTCGATGTCGTCGCCGAGCTGGCGGCGGGCGGCGGCGAGCAGCGCGCGGCGCACCAGACCCGGGCGTTGCTTGGAGAGCCGGTACACCAGGCGCTGCAGGCCGATGTTACGCGCACGCGCCATGCGGTAGACCACCATTTCCGGCAGGAAGCGGCGCAGTTTCACCGACAGTTCGTCGCGCTCGGGCACGGTGGCGATGTAGGTCGGCGAGCGCTGCAGCATGGTGACATGCTCGGCGTCACCGGCCATGGCCGGCACCAGCGTCACGGCGGTGGCGCCACTGCCGATCACCACCACTTTCTTGCCGCTGTAATCCAGGTTTTCCGGCCACTGCTGCGGGTGCACCATGCGCCCCTTGAACTGGTCGACACCGGGAAAGTCCGGCGTGTAGCCGGCGTCGTAGTTGTAGTAGCCGGTGCAGCAGAGCAGGAACTGGCAGGTGAACACTTCGCTTTCACCGCTGCCTTCGTTTTCCACGCGCACGGTCCACAGACCGTCGCGGGTGGAGAAGTCCGCGTCGACCATGCGACGTTCAAAATAGATCTTGTCGTCGATGTTGTATTCGGCGGCGGTGTCGGCGATGTATTCGCGGATCGACGGGCCGTCGGCGAGCACTTTGGGTTCGGTCCAGGGGCGGAAGTTATAGCCCAGGGTGTACATGTCGGAATCCGACCGGATGCCGGGGTAACGGAACAGGTCCCAGGTCCCGCCGATGCGCTTGCGGCGCTCAATCAGGGCAAAGCTGCGGTCCGGGGACTGACGGCTCAAGTGGCAGGCCGCGCCGACACCGGACAAACCGGCGCCGATAATCAGAACATCAAAATGGTTATTGGACATCACTACCTCCAGCACCGATCCGTCGTCGCCGCGCGGTGCGCGGCGTTGCCCGGCTCAGGCTTACATCACTCAATGGTATCGTTGTTGGGGGCAATAATGCCTTTGCCCGCCCGACACCGAAAGTGCAGAGTGGGCCGTTCCATCGTCGCTACGGCCAATCCGCTGGCGCGATCCTCCCTTCAGGCCGGCACCAGCTGGTAGTCCTGCTCCTCGAACTGCGCCATTTGCCTTTGGTACTGGGTGGCGAAGCCCGGGAACATGGTGGCGTTGAAGCCGTCCTCGGTGAGGTACCAGCTTTTGCAGCCGGAATTCCAGTTGGTCTTGGCCAGACGTTTCTGCAACCGGCGGTTGTGGCGCTGCTGCACGTCCTCCTTCACATCCAGCATTTTCAGGTTGCCGTCAAGAATGCGCAGAATCCCTTTCACCGCATAGTCGAGTTGCGACTCCATATACACCAGCGCCGAATTATGGCCCGGTCCGGAGTTGGGGCCGAAGGTGAGGAACAGGTTCGGGTAGCCGGCCACGTTGATGCTCTTGTAGGCCTGGGCACCGCCCTGCCATTCCTGATCCAGCCGGCGGCCTTCCAGACCCTTGACCGGGAACGGCGTGCCGCTTTTGCTGACATCGAAGCCGGTGGCGAACACGATGCAATCCAGCTGATGCTCGACGCCGTCCGAGGTGCGGATGCCGTTCGGCGCCAGCCGCGCGATCGGCCAGGTGATCAGCTCGGCGTTGTCTTGTTGCAAGGCGGGGTAATAGTCGTTGGAGACCAGCACCCGTTTGCAGCCGATGCGGAAATCCGGGGTCAGCTGCCGGCGCATCCAGTCGTCTTCCACCTGGTTATGCAGGTGCGCCAGGCTGAGCCGCTCGGCGACCCGGGTCAGCGGCGAATTCCAGATCACCGCCATGGCCATGGTTTCGTGGGTCCAGAACAGCGCCTGGCGCACCGCCTTCTGGCTGGCCGGGATTTTCTTAAACAGCTTCTTGTGCCAGTCCGGTGTCTTGAAATCAGGACGCGGCACCACCCAGCCCGGGGTGCGCTGGAACACTTTCAGCGTGCCCACGGTTTTGACCAGTTCCGGAACAATCTGAATGCCGCTGGCGCCGGTACCGATCACCGCCACACGCTTTCCGGTGAAGTCGTAGTTGTGATCCCAGCGCGCGCTGTGAATCTTCTTACCCTCGAACTCGTCCAGGCCTTCCATGTTCGGGAAGCTGGCGTTGGACAACGGGCCCTGGGCCATCACCGCGGTGCGGCCGCGCACCACTTCACCTTTTTCCAGTGTCGCTTCCCACAGGCCGGCTTTTTCCTGGAACGACAAATCGGTGACGTTACAGTTGAAGCGGATGTGTTTTTCCAGATCGAACGCGTCCACCAAATAGTGGATGTAGTCGAGAATCTCATTGCTGCCGGAGAAGCTGCGCGACCACTCCGGGTTGGGCGCGAACGAGTAGGAATACAGATTGGAAGGGATATCGCAGGCGGCGCCGGGGTAGGTGTTGTCCCGCCAGGTACCGCCGACGCGGTCGCCGCGCTCCAGAATCACGAAATCATTAACCCCGGCCTGTTTCAGCCGAATCGCCATGCCCAGCCCGGCAAAGCCGGCGCCCACGATCAATGCCGATGCTGGCTTCGCCTTGCGCTTGGCGGCGGCTTTTTTCGGCGCCGCTTTCTTCACGGTAGCCTTCTTAGCAGCCGCCTGCGTGCTCGCCTTTTTAGCAGGGGCTTTTCTGACGGCTGCTTTCTTAGTGGTCGCCTTTTTAGCTGGCGCTTTCGTCGTGGCGGCCTTCTTCGCCGCTGCTTTCTTGCGCGGCGTTTTGGCGGCCGCGTTCACGGTGCCGCTGGTAACATCGGTCTCGCCCGCTTTCACTTCAGGCTGGTCCGCGGTGCGGCTGTCGTTACTGTTGGGGGTCTCGTCATTCATAGCAATTCACTGGCTGAAAGATCGGATTGAAAAGGGTCATCGCTTGGCACCGCACTTCTACGGCAGCCGGATTTGTAGGAGCGGGCCCAGCCCGCGAAAGGGAGCGAAGCTCCCGGCGGGATCCCAGAGACCTCTGAAGGCGGCATATCAACAGCGCCTCTGGAATCCTGCCGGCCGGCTTTGCCGGCCTTTCGCTTGCAGGCAAGCTCCCACAAGGCCCGCTCCTACAAGACTAGGCGGTCGGTTTATAGGTAATGCCCTTCACCCAGGTCGGCACGCTGGACGGCATCACCCATTCGGGCACCCGGTCGGTAAGCTTGACCATGGCGTCCACCGGGGCGTGGTACAGGCGGTTGCGGCGGTTTACCACCATCCGCCCGTGGCGGCTGATGATCTGGTACCAGGGGTTGTTGCGGCCTTCCTGGGTGCGGCCGCCGATACGCTCGAACTTTCTCATCGCCGCGTAGAGGCGCTCTTCGCCAAGGCCCATCTCGATGATGTTGTCGCGCATCCGGTTAAGCAGCGGCACATAGGACGCGACACCAAGAATCAAACGCGGATCGGCGATCGTGCCCAGCGCTTTCAGAGCCTTCAGATAGACCGGCCCGTGGCCCTGCATTTCCAGCACGTGGAAGCCCACGCCCAAGTGTCGGGATTCATCGTCATTGATCCTGGCGAACGCCTGGTGGCACACCGGGTCGTCCACGGTTTCCAGCAGGAAGGTGCAGAGCGCGCCGTCCAGGGCGATCTCCAGCATCGGAATCACCGAGCCCAGCACTTCCAGCGGCATGTCGTCGCTGTAGCGGTCGAGCCACTGAATCACCAGCTTCAGGTTTTTGTTGGGCTCGGGAATGTTCTCGCCGTCGAGCATGCCCCAGCGTTTCATCAGCGCCATTTCGGCGTTGGCGTGGCGCTGCTCTTCAGCGTGGAAGTAGGTGTAGATTTCCTTGAGCGTGTCGTTGGGCGCCTTCTTGGCCATGGCCGCGAAGCCGCGCGCGCCGACGTGCTCGATCCACATCAGATCGGCCATGAAGGCTTTCAGCTTGGGCCACTGCTCGGCGGTGATTTTGTCCGCCCCCGGCGCGTCCCAGTCAATGTCCGCCAGCGCCCACTGGCTGGCTTTGATTTTGGCGAGCATTTTGTCGAGATCGATGGAAGCCATGGGTGTCTCTCCTTCCAGTTAGACGAAGCGGCTCAACAGGCCGGCTCCGCGTGCGTAGGTGGTGGGCAGGTAACGCTTGGCACGCCAGATCAGACGCGCGTCCACCTGCGGCAAGACATAAAGACGGCCCTTGTCCAGGGCTTTCAGGGTGGTCTCGGCGACGCCCTCGGCGGACACCCCGGTAAGCGACACCCACTTGTTCATCAGTGACGTCACCGAATCGTCAATGCGGCCGTCGCGGAAAATATTGGTCTTCACCACGGTCGGGCACAGCGCGGTGACGGTGATGCCGGCGCCGGCGGTTTCCGCCGCCAGCGTTTCGGACAGGGCCAGCACCGCCGCCTTACTGGCGTTATAGGGCCCCATGCTGGGCGCGGCGGCGAAGCTGGCGGTGGAACACACATTGATGATGCCGCCGCCACCGCCGGTGCGCAGGCGCGGGGTGAACACGTGGCAGCCGTGCACCACGCCCCACATATTGACGCCCATCACCCAGTGCCAGTCTTCCATGGAGATCTCGCCCACCGGCTTGCCGCCGGCGCCGACGCCGGCGTTATTGATCACCAGGGTGGGGGCTTCGCCGAACCATTCCTGGGCCCGGTCCGCCAGGTCTTCGACCTGCGCCAGCACGGACACGTCGCAGGGCACCGCCAGGGCATGGCCGCCCTGCTCCCGGATCGTTTCGGCGGTGGCCTCGGCGGTAGCCGGGTTGAGGTCGCTGCACACCACCCGGCCGCCGCGCCGCGCCAGCTCCAGCGCGAACGCCCGCCCGATGCCACTGCCGGCGCCGGTGACAACCGCGCGGCTGCCTCGGGATATCTTGTTTTTGGTAAACACTTTGCTGCTAAGCATCGGGGCGAACCTCGCCGAATTGACCGTGACATTGATTAATGGCAAGTTAGTCCGACTAATTGTTCGGATTCAACTCGGATATGCCTCGTAAACCCCAGCAGCCGCGCGCCCACGCTACCGTCGGCGCCATCGTCGAAGCCGGTTTTATCTCGCTCGCCCGCAACGGCGTGGAAAACACCACCACCCGGCATATCGCCGATATCGCCGGGGTCAGCGTGGGGTCGCTCTACGAATATTTCGCCAATAAGGAAGAAGTGTTCGATGCCATGCACGAGCACATGGTCGGGGAGGTGGTGGGCATGGTGCGGCCGCTGATCCCCACGCTGGTGCGCATGGACATCCGCGAGCTGGTGGCGGAGCTGCTTTACCGGTTCCGCGATCTGCTGGAACGCGATGACGGCCGTTACCTGCGCTACATGAGCTACGCCGCCTACTTCGCGCCGCGCAATCAGATCGAGCCGGTCAACCGGCTGCTAATGGATTTGCTGATGAAGTACGTGATGCACCATCCGCAACTGGTGCGGCTGGGCAACCTGCCGGCGATGGGCTTCATTATGATCAACGGCGGGGTGTTCACGGTGATTCGCTATCTCACCGAGCCCAACCCCACCGTGACCTTCGACGACCTGGTGCGCGGCCTGGGGGACATGGTCGCGCACTTCGTCGACGGCGAGCTGCAACGGGCGGGCAGCGCCGACTGAGCGGTTATTTCAGCAGATCGGTTTCCAGGTTGGGGGCGTCCCGGTCCACGCGCTGCCAGGTCTGGCTGCGGCCCAACAGGCTGATGCCCAGGTAGCCGCGCGCTTCCAGGGTGTTCTCATCGGTCAGGGTGGCGCGGGCGCTGTAGGTCTTGCCGTTGTCCGGGGAGTAGATGGTGCCGTCTTCCCATTCGTTGCCACCGGCGTATTCCAGCCCTTTGAGCACGGTCACGCCGAGCAGCCGGCGGCCACGCAGTGCCTCGTCCGGGTTTTCGGTGTCGTAGCGGGCCTCGCCGCTGCGCGAGCCCACCACGGTGCCTACCCAGGCGTCGCCCTCTTTATGAATCTGCACATAGCCGCCGGTATCGGTTTCCCAGATACCTTCAATGGCGTTTTCGCCGGCGGCCCAAGCGGTGGCGCCGAAAGCCAGCAAGGCGGTAATCAGGATGGAACGGATCATGGGTCGGTCCTCTACTTCAGAACAGTCTTTAGGGGCAACATTTTGCAGCGCGCAAAAGAGTAAACAAAGTCGACCCTGTTGTCTGTCACTTTAGAGGGGTGAAACGGGGCGGGGTTCTTAAAACAAGATCAAATCGCCCCCGCGCGGGCGGCGGGGGCGGAAAGCGGAACCGGCGGCGAACCTCAGTCGAGGATTTTCGCCAGGGCCTGTTCCAGTTTTTCCACGGTGCGCTCGATGTTGTTGAGCTTGTCGAGCCCGAACAGGCCCACGCGGAAGGTCTTGAAGCCGTCCGGCTCATCGCACATCAGCGGTACGCCGGCGGCGGTCTGCAGCCCTTCACCGATAAACTTCTTGGCGTTGTGCATGCCGTCGTCGCCGGTGTAGCAGACCACCACGCCGGGCGCCTGGAAGCCGGTGGCCGCCACGCTCTGAATGCCGTAGCGGGTGAACAGCGCCCGCACCCGGCCGCCCAGCTCTTCCTGCAGGGCCTGCACCACGGGGAAGCCCTGGGCGCGGGTCTCTTCCATGATGTCGCGGAAGCGGGCCAGGCCGTCGGTGGGCAGGGTGGCGTGGTAGGCGTGGCCACCGTCCTCATAGGCCCGCATGATGCCCAGCCAGCGCTTCAGGTCGGCGGCGAAGCTGGTGCTCTGGGTGTCTTCCAGGCGGCGCAGGGCTTCCTCGCCCAGCATCACCAGGGCGGCACAGGGCGACGAGCTCCAGCCCTTCTGCGGGGCGCTGATCAACACGTCCACGCCGCGCGCCTTCATATCCACCCAGAGGGCGCCGGAGGCGATGCAGTCGAGCACGAACAACCCGCCCACTTCGTGGACCGCCTCCGCCACCGCGTCCAGATAATCGTTGGGCAACAGCAGCCCGGCGGCGGTCTCCACGTGGGGCGCGAACACCAGGTCCGGCTTTTCGGCGCGGATCGACGCTACCACTTCGTCGATGGGCGCCGGCGCGAACGGCGCGGGCTCACCCTCGCCCTCCACCTGACGCGCCTTCAGCACGGTCTCGGCGGCGGGGATCGAGCCCATCTCGAAAATCTGGCTCCAGCGGTAACTGAACCAGCCGTTGCGGATCACCAGGCATTTCTTGCCGGTGGCGAACTGACGCGCCACCGCTTCCATGCCGTAGGTGCCGCCGCCGGGCACTACCGCCACGGCCTCGGCGTGGTAGGCCTGTTTCAGGGTGGCGGAGATGTCCCGCATCACCTGCTGAAACGCCTGGGACATATGATTCAGCGACCGGTCCGTGAACACCACGGAATATTCGAGCAGACCGTCCGGGTCTATCTCGGGCACCAGTTGAGACACAAGCACTCTCCCGACTTCAGTTCGTTTACATGGTTCAGCGATAGGATAGTTGTTATAGAGGCGTGAGTCTTGGCCTGCAAGCGAAAGCGCGGCTTTAGCCACCCGGCAAAAGTTGCCCCGCAGGATTCCAGAGACCTTGTCGGTCCTGCCGTTAGAAAAGTCTCTGGGATCCTGCCGGGAGCTTTGCTCCCTTTCGCGGGCAAGGCCCGCTCCCACAAGCCGCCCCCTCCAAGCGCGCCTCTAGCTGTCAACTATCAACTATCAACTGTTAACTGCCCTTTTTTCACCATGTGTCGATCATCGGGCGGCGTTTGCCGGCGATGGGCTCGCGGCCGGCCAGGGGCGCGGCGCGCAGGCCGCGCAGCACCCAGGCGCGGGAGTCGGACGGGTCGATGACGGCGTCGATTTCCAGGGCGGCGGCCATGCTCAGGGCCTCGCCGCGCTCGTAGAGCTTGCCCACCAGTTCGTTGAACAGCGCCTGGCGCTTTTCCGGGGTCTCCTGGGCGTCCAGCTCCTTCTTGTAGGCCAGGTTGACCGCCCCTTCCAGACCCATGCCGCCGAATTCGCCGCTCGGCCAGGAGGCGCAGAAGAACGGCGCGTGGAAGGAGCCGCCGGTCATGCCCTGGGCGCCCAGGCCGTAGCCCTTGCGGGTGACCAGGGAGAACAGCGGCACGGTGAGGCTGGCGGCGGTGACGAACATGCGGCAGGTGTGGCGGACCATGGCGGTCTCTTCTTCCTCGGGGCCGACCATAAAGCCCGGGGTGTCGCAGAAGCTGACCATGGGCACGCCGAAGGCGTCGCACAGCTGCATAAAGCGCGACGCCTTATCGGCGCCGGCGGCGTCGATGGCGCCACCGAGCACTTTCGGGTCGTTGGCGATCAGGCCCAGGGGCCGACCTTCCACGCGCACGAAGGCGGTGATCATGCCCGGGGCGAAGTCCGGGCGCAGCTCGACCACCGAATCGGTGTCCGCGAACACGTTAATCAGGTGACGCATGTCGTAGGCGTGCAGCCGGTTTTCCGGCACCGCCCGGCGCAGCCAGCGCTGGTCTTCACAGGTCCAGTCGGTGATCTCGCCCTGGAAATAGCCCATCAGTTTCTTGGCCAGGGCGGCGCCCTCTTCCTCGTCCTTGACCACGCAATCGATCACGCCGTTGGCGCGCTGCACCGAGACCGGGCCCACCTCTTCCGGCTTGAACGAGCCCAGGCCGCCGCCTTCGATCATGGCCGGGCCGGCCATGCCGATGCAGGCGTTCTCGGTGGCGATCATCAGGTCACTGCAACCGGCGAACACGGCGTTGCCGGCGAAGCAGCGCCCGGACACCACGGCGATGCGCGGCACCAGGCCACTGAGGCGCGCGTACTGCAGGAAGCTGGGGCCGTCCAGGCCGGCCACCTTGGTGGCGTTGTCGGTGTCACCGGGGCGGCCGCCGCCGCCCTCGGCGAAGAAGATCACCGGCAGTTTCTGCTGCTCGGCGATTTCCAGAATACGGTCGGTCTTCTTGTGGTTCATGGTGCCCTGGGTGCCGGCCAGGACGGTGTAGTCGTAGGCGAGCACCGCGCAGTGGCTCTTGTCCTCGCCGAACAGGTCGCCGTTCACCGAGCCGATGCCGGTGATCATGCCGTCGGCGGGGGTGTTGTGGATCAGGTCCTCGGTGGAACGGCGCGCGCGCTGGGCGGCGAAGGTGAAGCCGCCGTATTCAATAAAGCTGTCGGCGTCGCAGATCGCCGCCACGTTTTCCCGCGCAGTGCGCTGGCCGGTCTTGCGGCGCTTGGCCACCGCGCCCGGGCGGTGCTCGTCGCGCAGCAGGGCGTCGCGCCGCTGCAGCTTGGCCAGATCCGGACGGATATGATCCAGGTCGATCTCTTCCGCTTCCTGGTCGGCATCGCCGGCCACTTCGCCGGGCTCGATAAAGTACAGCGGATCGCCGCCGCTGACCGCGTCGCCCACGGCGAACGTCACCCGGCGCACCGTGCCGCTGACGCCGGCCACCACCTGGTGCTGCATTTTCATCGCTTCCACGAACGCCACCGGCTGGCCTTCGCGGACGCTGTCGCCGTCGCCGACCATCAGCTCCACCACCACGCCCTGCATCGGTGTGGTCACCGCCTCGGTGCCCGCCGGCCCCTGAATGGCCGCCTGGGTGGCGGCGGCGCCGGCGTCTTCGGAGGCACCGAAATGCAGGGACGGGTGCGCGCCCTCGCCCACCAGCTCCGCCATGTGGTCGTCGACGAAGCGGGTGTAGACGGTGTTCGCCACCACTTCGTCGCGGCGCAGCAGGTTCTGCAGGAAGCCGATGTTGGTGTCCACGCCTTCGATGCGGAACTGGCACAGCGCCCGGTAACCGCGCCGCACCGTGGTGGCGTAGTCACCGCGGCCGTGGACGATCAGCTTGGCGAGCAGGGAATCGTAGTGGGGGCTGGTGCGGTAGCCCCGGTAGCCGAACGTGTCCACGCGCAGGCCGGGGCCGGTGGGCGGCTCGAAGGTGGCCAGGGTGCCGCCGGCGGGGCGCGCCTCACCGCTGGCTTCCATGGTTTCCATATTAACGCGCAGCTGCATGGCGAAGCCTAGCGGCTGCGGCGGGCGGGTCAGCCCGAGATCCGCCAGGGAGGCGCCACCGGCCACTTTCAGTTGTGCCTGCACCAGGTCCACGCCGGTGATTTCCTCGGTGACGGTGTGCTCCACCTGCAGCCGCGGGTTGGCTTCGATAAAGGCGAAGCGGCTTTCGTCGGCGTCGACCAGGAATTCGAACGTACCCAGGCTGCGGTAGCCGACCCGCGCCGCCAGCCTCAGGGCGGCGTCCAGCAACTGCTGGCGGGTGTCCTCGGAGAGCGTCGGGCTGGGCGCCACCTCCACCAGCTTCTGGTTGCGGCGTTGCAGGCTGCACTCGCGTTCCCACAGATGCACGGGCGCGTCGCCGCCGTCGCCCAGCACCTGCACTTCGATATGCCGGGCCCGCTCGATAAAGCGCTCCACGTAGACGGCGTCGTTGCCGAAGGCGGCGCCGGCTTCCGCCTGGCAGCGTTTGAACGCCTCGGCCAGATCGTCACCCGGGCGCACGATGCGCATGCCGCGCCCGCCGCCGCCGGCGATCGCCTTGACGATCACGGTGGCGCCGTCGCCCAGGCCGTCGCGGAACGCCTGGGCCTGTTCCAGGGTGGTGTCGGCGCCGGTGCCGGGCACCACCGGCACCTGGCATTCCTCCGCCAGCACCCGGGCGCGGGCCTTGTCGCCGAGCAGCGCCAGAGTGTCCGCGTCCGGGCCGACGAAGATCAGACCGGCGTCCGCGCAGCGGGCGGCGAAATCCCGGCTCTCACTGAGAAAGCCGTAACCCGGGTGCACCGCGTCGCAGCCCTGCTCTTGCGCCACGCGCACCAGCTGCTCGCCGTCCAGGTAGGCGGCCACGCCCTGGCCGGACAACGCCGCCGCCTGGTCCGCCACCCGGGTGTGCAGGGCCCGTTCGTCATCGGCGGGGTAGACCGCCACGGTGGCGATATCCAGGTCCGCGGCGGCGCGGGCGATGCGTACGGCGACTTCGCCGCGGTTGGCTATGAGCAGCTTTTTGATGGTCATGAAGCAGGATCCGTCTGGTTCTGGTTAGGGGGCAAGATAGCCAAATACTGACTTACACGTCAATTAGTATTGACACCAGTTTTATTTACTTGCAGATTAATTAGAACACTATTCATACGAACACGGCACAGGAGGCGCGGCGCTTGGCCAGACCGGAGAAAAAATCGCAATTGGGCCAGCCGCCGATGAAGGCGCAGATCAAGAAAGCGGCCCGCGATTTGTTTATTCAGCGTGGCCTGGCCGACGTCAGCTACGGCGATATCGCCGAGGTGGTGAACACCACGCGGGCCAATCTGCATTACCACTTCGGTAACAAGAACGCGCTGATTGATGCGGTCTTCCAGGAGACCTTCGACAGCCTGGAAGAACAGTTCAAGGAAGTGTGGGCCAAGCCCGGCCTGACCCTGGATGAGCGCATCATGCTTACCGCCAAGGACTGCGAGCGCCGCTTCTACGAGTTCAACAAAGATACCCGGGGCCGTAATCCCTGGAGTCTGTCGGCGCGGGCCCGGTTCGAGAACCATCTGCTGTCGCCGGGCATTCAGGCGGGCATTTCCGAAATGTCCCGCCATTTCGAGGACTACGTGGCCCACGCGGTCACCCTGGCGATCGGCGCCGGCGAACTGCGCCCGGACACGCCGGTGCGCCAGGTGGTGATGCTGATCACCCCACTTTGGTATTTCGGCTCGTTGCTCACGCAGCACAGTGGCCTGAACAAACTGCTGGACCATTACAAGGCGGTCACCGACACCATCGCCGCCGCCTATGGAACATAACAACACTCCCCTTCGGCCGCGCGCGGCCGACCGTGGATGTGCCGGAGAGAGTCATGGCGCAACACACCGAATGGGCACGACAGGCTCAGGACGCACCGCTGTTGTCGGTGGAGAACCTGAGCATTTCGTTCGCTCACCCGGGCGGCGAAACCGCCATTACCCGGGACGTGTCTTTTACCGTGGCGCCCGGCGAGCGGGTCGGCGTGGTCGGCGAGAGCGGCTGCGGCAAGACCGTCACCGGGCTGGCGCTGCTGGGCCTGCTGCCGAGCGCCACCGCCCGGGTGCGCGGCGCGATCCGCTTCCAGGGTGAGGATCTGAGCACCCTGCCGGCGAGCCGTATGCGGCGCTTGCGCGGCAGCGAGATCAGCATGATCTTCCAGGAACCGATGAGCGCCCTGGACCCGGTCTTCACCATCGGCGAGCAGCTTACCGAAACCCTGCGCAGCCACCGCAAAGTGAGCCGCAAGGAGGCCCGCGAGCGCGCCATCGAGGCGCTTGCCGAAGTGGGCATTCCGTCACCGGCACAACGCATCAACGATTACCCCTACCAGTTTTCCGGCGGCATGCGGCAGCGGGTGATGATCGCCATGGCGCTGATCTGCCGGCCCAAGCTGGTGATCGCCGACGAACCCACCACCGCCCTGGACGTGACCGTGCAGGCGCAAATCATCGACCTGCTCTGCGAGATCAGCGACAGCACCGGCACCGCGTTGTTGTTCATCACCCACGACCTGGGCGTGGTGGCGGAGACCTGTTCGCGGTTGCTGACCATGTACGCCGGCGAGGTGGTGGAGAGCGCACCGGTGGATTCGGTGTTGTACCGCCCGCGCCACCCCTATTCCTCCGGGCTACTGTGCTCGCTGCCCGGTCTCAGCGAGCGCGGCCAGCGGCTGCCGTCAATCGCCGGGCGCGTGCCGGCCCCGGACCAGATGCCACGGGGCTGCCGCTTTCAGGCGCGCTGCCCGCACGCCACCGACGGCTGCGAACAGCCCCAACCCTTGCAGCCGCTCACCGACGACCGCCTGGCGCGCTGCTGGCGCAGCGCCGAACTGACTTTGCCGGGAGCCGTGAACCCATGAACGCCCCTCTCACCCCGCGCCCGGACAGCGCCGCCGCCAGCGTGTCCGCGCATCAGTTGAGCATCCACTTCGCCACCAAGGCGGGCACCGTGAAAGCGGTGGACGGCGTCAGCTTCGCCATCCAGCCCGGCGAGACCTTCGGCATCATCGGCGAATCCGGCTCCGGCAAAACCACCCTGGGGCGCGCCCTGGCCGGCCTGCTGAAACCCAGCGCCGGTGACATCCGTTACGGCGAACACAACCTGCGCACCCTGTCGCGGGCGGAACGCAAACGGCTGCGCCGCGATCACCAGATTATTTTTCAGGACCCGCACGCGGCCCTGAACCCGCGCATGACCATTCTGCAATCGGTGATCGAGCCGCTCGACATTATCGGCGAAGGCGACCGGCAAAGCCGCCGGCAAACCGCCGCCGACGCCCTGGAACGGGTCGGGTTGCCGGCGGCGATCGGCAAACGCTATCCGCACGAGCTGTCCGGCGGCCAGAAGCAGCGGGTCAATATCGCCCGCACGCTGACCCTGCGCCCCAAGTTCATCGTCTGCGACGAGGTGGTGGCGGCCCTGGACGTGTCGATCCGGGGCTCGATTCTCAATCTGTTCGCCGACCTTCAAAAAGAGTTCGGCATTACCTATGCGTTCATCACCCACGATATTTCCGTGGTGTCCCACGTCAGCGACCGCATCGGCGTGCTGTATCTGGGCCGGTTGATGGAGCAGGGACCGGCGGACGCGATCAGCGACCAGCCGCTGCACCCCTATACCCAGGCCCTGCTTTCCGCCGAACCCCTGCCACTGCCCGGCGACCTGCGCGACAGCCGCCGCCGCATTCGTCTGGAAGGGGAGATCCCCAGCCCGCTGAATCCGCCGTCCGGCTGCCCGTTCCGCACCCGCTGCCCGAAAGCCGAAGCGCTGTGCGCGGAGCGGGTGCCCGAGTGGCGGGAACTGCGGCCGGAGCATTGGGTCGCGTGCCATTTCGCCGAATCGAATCTTTGAACAAAACAAGAAAATTTGTGGAGAGCACGATGAAGAAAAAACAGCAAAGCGATCATCAACAGGACCTCACCGTCGACGGCCACGGCGTTTCCCGCCGCGCCTTCATGGGCTACCTGTCCGGCGCTCTGGCCGCGGGCACCCTGCTCGGCCCGACCAACGCCTGGGCGCGGAGCGGCGGCAAAGCCGGCCTGTTGCGGGTGGGCGCCAACGCCAACCCGTCCAGCCTGGACCCGGCCACCGGCGGCTCCGGCTCCGACCATGTGTTCCTGTACCCGCTCTACGACACCCTGGTGGCCTGGGATTTTGAATCACTGAAAGCGCAGCCTGGCCTGGCCGAACGCTGGGAATTCACCGACCCGACCACCCTGGTGCTGACCCTCAAACAAGGCATGCGCTTCCACGATGGCAGCGCGCTCAACGCCGAGGCGGTGAAGACCAACCTGGACCGCAACCGTGGCGCCGAGTTTTCCAATATCCGCGCCGACCTGGCGTCGGTGGACAGCGTGGCGGTCACCGGCGAGCACGAAGTGACGCTGACGCTCAAGAACCCGGACACCGCCCTGCCGCTGATTCTTTCCGACCGCGCCGGCATGATGGTGTCCCCCGCCGCGCTGGAAAAACACGGCGGCCGCGTGGACCGCAATCCGGTGGGCACGGGCTTCATGCGCTTCGGTAACTGGGCCGACGGCAGCGAAGTGGCGATGAGCCGCTTCGACGACTACCACGGCGACCAGCGCCCCGACCTGGGCGGCATCGAATTCAAGGTGATTACCGACAGCGCCACCCGGCTGCGGGCCGTCATGTCCGGCCAGGCGGATCTGGCCTATCACCTGGACGGCCGGCAAAAACCGCTGGTGGAAAAAATGCCGACCCTGAGCGGCTCGGTCTCGTCCACCATTTACGTCTATCAGCTGTACATGAACATGTCGCGCAAGCCCATGGACGACGTGCGCGTGCGTCAGGCGATCAACCACGCCATCGACCGGGACGCCTTTATTCGCGCCACCATGGCCGGCGCCGGCGAGCCGGCTTACATGAACCTGCCCGAATCCCACTGGGCGTTCGACAAGCAGACCGCCGGCCTCTACCCCCATGACCCGGAGAAAGCCAAGGCGCTGCTCGCCGAGGCCGGTTACCCGGACGGCATCGAACTGGACCTGCGCGGCTACAACGATCAGTCCTCGGTGCAGATGCAAGAGGTGCTGCTGGCGCAGTTCGCCAAGGCCGGCATCCGTGGCCGCTTCCGCACCGGCACCATCGCCGATATGTCGGCGGCCTACTTCGGCCAGGAAAAAACCGGCGACATGCTGCTCTCCGCCTGGACCGGGCGGCCGGACCCGAGCCTCAGCTATTCACTGATGTACACCGAGGACGCCTACTTCAATGCCGGCAGCGTGGCGCCGCCGGAAGGCTTTAACGAGGCCCTGCTGGCCTCGCGCAGCAGCGACGACATCGAGCAGCGCAAGGCCGCCCTGGCCAAGGTGCAGCGGCTGGTGATGGAGAACGCCCTGGTGGCGCCGCTGGCGTTCCGTCAGAGCATCGTGGCGAGCACCGACAAGGTGCGCGGCTACCGCAATAACCTGCTCGGCAAACCCAAGTTCAACGGTGTCTCACTGAAAGGCTGAGCGGGCCGCGCCGGCGGCGGAGAAGTACGCTATGACGACTGCTGTGAAAGCAAACCGGGTCAAACAGAAAATGGTGGTGTCGCGCTTGCTGCAGGCACTGCCGATTCTGGTGCTGGCCACCTTTATTGTGTTCAGCCTGATGCAGCTGATTCCCGGCGACGTGGCGGTAACGCTGGCCGGGGAAAACGCTTCGGCGGAACGGATCGCGCAGATCCGCGAGGCCTACGGGCTGAATCAGCCGTTCCTGGCGCAATACGGCGACTGGCTGTGGCGGGCCGCCCAGGGTGACCTGGGCGCCTCGTTGCTGTCCGGTGAACCGGTGGCGCAGACCATCGCGCGCACCTTTCCCAATACGCTGCTGATCGCCTTCTACGCGGTGTTGCTGTCGGTGCTGGTGGGGGTGCCGCTGGGCATCCTCGCCGCCACCCGTTCCGGCTCGCCGCTGGACAGCGGCATCATGGGCGCCGCTTCGCTGGGCGTGGCGGTGCCCAACTTCTGGTTCGGCATGATTCTGGTGCTGTATCTGGCGCTCACCTTTAAATGGTTTCCGGCCACCGGCTTCGTCTCGCCACGCGAGGATTTTTCCGCCGCGCTCTGGTACGCCACCCTGCCGGCTCTGGCGTTGTGCACCAACGGCATCGCCGAAATCGCCCGCCAATTGCGCAGCTCACTGGTGGAAATCCAGTCCTCCCAGCATGTGCGCACTCTGCACGCCAAGGGCCTGAGCCCGGCGCGCATTCTCTGGAAGCACGGCCTGAAAAACGTGAGCGTCAACCTGCTCACCGTGGTGGGCCTGCTGTTCAACAAAATTCTCGCCGCCACCGTGGTGGTGGAGGCGGTGTTCGCGATCCCGGGTATTGGCAGCTCGATCGTCAACGCCGTCCTGCAGGGCGACTTCCCGGTGGTTCAGGGCGCCGTGCTGGCGATGGTGGTCACGGTGATTCTGGTCAATCTGTTCACCGATCTGGCGTGCACCGTTCTCGACCCGAGGATCAGCGAAGCATGAATACTTCCACGGTTAACGACGTTGCCGGTGCTCAGGTCTGGGACGAGCCCGGCCTGGGCCGCCGGGTTCTGAACTGGCTGCGCGGCGACCCGCGCGCCGCCCTCAGCCTGGTGGTGCTGGTGGTGATCCTGGGCGCCGCCCTGCTGGCGCCCTGGCTGGCGCCCCACGACCCCACCGCGCAGAACTTCGACCAAATGCTTAACGGCCCCTCCGCCGAACACTGGCTGGGCACCGACGACCTGGGCCGGGACGTGTTCAGCCGGTTGATGCACGGCGGCGCCAACTCGCTCTACGCGGCGCTGCTGGCGGTGGCGGTGGCGCTGGTGATCGGTGTGCCGCTGGGTCTGATCGCCGGCTTCGTGGGCGGCTGGACCGACACCCTGATCAGCCGGGTGATCGATACCTTCCTGTCGTTCCCGGCGATCATTCTGGCGGTGGCGGTGACCGGCGCCATGGGCATCGGCCTGACCAATGCGATGTTCTCGGTGGGTCTGGTGTTCGCGCCGCAGATCGCGCGGCTGATCCGTGCCCGGACCCTGGTGGTGCGCCAGGAGTTGTACGTGGACGCGGCGCGCTGCTTCGGCGCCTCGCCGTTGCGTCTGTTGCTGCGCCACGTACTGCCCAATGCGATTCAGCCGGTGATCGTGCAAAGCACCCTGCTGCTGGCGGTGGCGCTGCTCGCCGAAGCCAGCCTGAGTTTTCTCGGCCTGGGGGTGCAGCCCCCGGACGTGAGCTGGGGCGCGATGATCGCGCGCGGCTACATGTATATGTCCATCGTTCCCGAACAAATGTATGCCCCGGGGCTGATCATCATGATCACCGCGGTGGCCTTCAACGCCCTGGGCGAATCCCTGCGCGCCGCCCTCGACCCGACCATCAAGGGTCACAGTTAAAGGAGACTCTCATGAACACTCAAACCGTGGCCGGTCTTAACCCGGTGCCGGTGCCCGGCTCCGCCTGGTCCGGCGATCCGGTCCGCTATCTGGACGGCGAGAAACCGCTGCATGAATACCTGTTCGATCACGCCGACAAGGTGCCCGACCAGCGCGCCTATGTGTTCTACGGCACCGAGCTGACCTGGGCGCAAATGGCCGACGGCGTGCGCCGGCTGGCCGCGTTTCTGCAACAGCGCGGCGTGGGCAAAGGCGACCGGGTGGCGCTGTACATGCAGAACTGCCCGCAATACATCATGGCCCACTACGCGGTGCAGTGCCTGGGCGCCATGGTGACGCCGGTGAACCCGCAGTACAAAGCCGCCGAAGTGACCTACCAGCTGAGCAACGCGGAAGTGTGCGCCATGGTGGTGGCCCGCGAGCTGTACCCGATTGTCGCCGGCGTACGCGACCAGGTGCCGGACCTCAAAACCGTGGTCACCACCGCCTACCAGGATTACCTGCCGGAGCAGCCTACGCTGCCGGTGCCCAAGGAACTGGTCACCGACGCCCCGGACCCGGGCGGCGACACCTTCGATCTGAGCGGTGTGCTGGCCGACACCGCGCCACTGACCGAGATCCCGGCAGCGGACCTGTGGAACGGCGTCGGCCTGATGACGTTTACCTCCGGCACCACCGGCCGCCCCAAGGGCGCCATGCTCAGCTACGGCAGCAGCCTGTTCAAAATGGCCGCGTCCTACCAGGCCAACCCGTCCAAGCGCGACGGCATCGGCCTGGCGGTGGCGCCGCTGTGCCACATCGCCGGCATGAACTTCGGCGTTTATATGCCGGTGTACGCCCGCCGCACGGCGGTGATCCTGGCGCGCTTCGACCCGGAAACCGTGATCCAGGCGTTCGAAAAATACCGCTGCGACATGTGGTACAGCATCGCGCCGATGAACCGGGCGATTCTCGATCACCCCGGCGTCGAGCAGCGCGACCTGAGCTCGCTGGAACTGAACCCGGCCACCAGCTTCGGCATCCCGGTGACGGAAAAACTCGCCGAGCAGTGGAAAGCGCTCACCGGCTGCCAGCTGCACGAAGCCGCCTACGGCCTCAGCGAAACCCACACCTCCGACACCTTTATGCCCAAGGAGCGCATTAAGTGGGGCAGTTGCGGTTTGCCGGTGGCCGGCAATGACATCCGCATCGTCGACGTGGAAACCGGCAAGCCGTGCGCCGCCAACCAAAGCGGCGAAATCGTGGTGCGCAACCCGGCGGTGTTCAAAGGCTACTGGAAGCGCGACGAAGCCACCGCCGAAACCCTGCGCGACGGCGCCGTGCACACCGGCGACGTGGGCTACTTCGATGAAGAGGGCTACCTGTTCTTCACCGGCCGCATCAAGGAGATGATCAAATGCTCCGGCTACAGCGTGTTCCCGGAAGACGTGGAAGCGCTGATGCTGGATCACCCGGCCATCGCCCAGTCCGCCGCCATCGGTGTGCCCGATGACCAGCGCGGCGAAACCGTGAAACTGTTCGTGGTGCTCAAACCGGACCACCAGGGCAAGGTCACCGAGCAAGCGCTGATCGACTGGGCCAAGGACCACATGGCCGCCTACAAATACCCGCGCCAGATCGCCTTCATCGACAGCCTGCCCGCCACCGGTGCCGGCAAGGTCCTGCGGCGGCTCCTGAAAGACGCCTGACCCTCCAGGCTATGGGAGCGGGCCTTGTGGGAGCGGGCCCCGCCCGCGAAAGGGTGGCTTTAGCCACCCGGCAGGATGCCAGAGGCCTTGGTTTTCAGGTGTTCGGTGCTTCGTATCGGAGACGCGGTGCAATGGTGGTGCCTTCCGGGACCGCTCAAGCCATCCCTGGCCGCTGTTAGTTTGGCCATCCATGGCCAAACAGCTCCCTCCAGGCACCACCATTGCCCCGCTCACTTTGCAGCGGAACCGCCACGGGACATAACACCGTCTGGACCTTTCTACGAAGTGGGGTTCGTGGCGGCGAATTTCCCAAGGAGCGCCGGGATCGGGTGTGCCCGTCCAGGACCGTCTTTGGCCAGGGATGGCCAAAGTCGAGCTTACAGGGATGTACTTGCAGCGTGTCCTGGACGGGCACACCCGATCCCGGCGCGGGCTTTCTGGAGAGAGGTCCTGGAATACCGCGGGGCAACCTTTGCCGGGTGGCTAACCCACCCTTTCGCTTGCAAGGCAAGCTCCCACAAGCCAGCCAACCTCAATGAACCTTCAAAAAAGCGTCATCGCCTTGTCATCCGTTTGCGGCCCACTGCCTGGGTACCGAAAACGAATAATGACGAGGTAACTCCATGAGACTCTGGCTTGCCCTGGGCGCCGGCACCCTTGCCGCCGCGTTGCTGACCGGTTGCGGCGGTGACGACAGCAACGACAACCTGCCCTCTTCCGAGACCCCCGCCGTAAGCGGCGTGAAGCTGAACTTCATGGGCCGCTACAGCACCGGCCAGTTCGATGAGAGCGCGGCGGAAATTCCCGCCTACGACGCCGGCACCCAGCGGGTGTTCGTGGTCAACGCCCAGAAAGGCGCCCTCGACGTGCTGGGCATGGACGATCCGGCCAACCCGGCGCTGGTGGATACTCTGACCACCTCGGAGATCGCCGCGAACACCGAAGTCAACAGCGTGGCGGTGCGTGACGGCCTGGTTGCGGTGGCGGTGCAAGCACCGGTTAAAACCGATGCCGGCTACCTGGCGCTGTACGACGCCGAGACTCTGGAGTTGATCAGCTTTGTCGAGGTCGGCGCACTGCCGGACATGGTGGCGTTCACCGCCGACGGCCAGTATGTGCTGACCGCCAACGAGGGCGAGCCCAGCGACGACTACAGCGTGGATCCGCAAGGCTCGGTGAGCGTGGTGGACATCAGCGACCCGCAAACCCCGGTGGTCGCCACCGCCGATTTCAGCGCCTACAACGGCCAGGAAGACGACCTGCGCGACCAGGGCGTACGGATCTACGGGCCCGGCGCCAGCGCCGCCCAGGACCTGGAGCCGGAATACATCGCCCTGGACGGCGACGGCGCCACGGCCTGGGTGGTCCTGCAGGAGAACAACGCCCTGGCCAAGGTGGACATCGCCAGCGCCACGGTCACCGACATTCTGCCGCTGGGTGAAAAAGACATCAGCCAGGACGGCAACGGCTTCGACGCCAGCGACGATGACGGGGTGATCAACATCCGCACTTTCGACGGCGTGGTCAGCCTCTACCTGCCGGACGCCATTCACGCCTACAGCGCCGGCGGCGAGACCTATCTGGTCACCGCCAACGAGGGTGACGCCCGCGCCTGGGGCGAGGACAACGATGCCTACTGGGGTACCGAAGGCGCGGGTTGCGCCGGCGATGCCAGCCAGGGTTTCGTGGAAGAATTCCGGGTCAAGCACCTGGTGCACGCGTCCGGCTTTGATCGCCGCTGCGGCGACGACCTGCCGCCTCAGCTCCGTGCGCTTGGCGCCGGTGGCCTGCTCAACCCCACCACCTTCGGCTACTGTGGCGCGGTCGATGGCGACCCGGGCGACTGCCGCGAGGACGACGTGCTGGGCCGCCTGAACATCACCTGGACGGAAGGCTACCGCACCGACGGCAACGGCGACCCGGTGATGTTCACCGACACCGGCGTGCAAGACCCGGCGGGCGACCGCATCATGTACGACACCCTGTACGCCTACGGCGGCCGTTCCTTCGCGATCTGGGACGCGCAAGGCGATCTGGTGTGGGATTCCGGCGACGCCATTGAGCAGTTCATTGCCAGCGATGAATGCATGGCCGGCGCGCAGCGCAACATTCCCTGCGCCGACTACTTCAACAGCGGCCACGACGAAGGCAGCGCCTTCGACAGCCGCAGCGACGCCAAAGGCCCCGAGCCGGAAGGCCTGACGCTGGGCACCCTGGGCGGCAAGACCTTCCTGTTCCTGGGTCTGGAGCGGATGGGCGGCATCCTGGTGTACGACATCAGCGACCCGAGCGCCCCGGTAATGCAGGACTACCTGAACAGCCGCGAGGACTGGGTCACCGAGGATACCGAATCGGTGCTGGTCAGCGCCGGCGACCTGGGCCCGGAAGGCCTGGTGTTCATCCCCGCCTCGGACTCCCCCAACGGCAAGGCGCTGCTGGTGGTGGGTTACGAAGTCAGCGGCACCACCGCCGTCTATGAAGTGCAAGCGCTGCGCGACTGACCGTCACGCGGCGACCTCCGAAGGCCCGGCGTGCCACCGCACGCCGGGCCTTCTTCGTTTGCGGGCCCGGGAAACTGGACCCGGCCGCCAAGCCAGGGCAGTCTTGCAGGTAAACACGCCTTCACGCAGCCGCCAACCCCTGGAGGTTAGCCTTCCGGCTCTGCGGCTGAGGGTAATACGGGTTACACTTTACCGGTCCCGAGAAGGCGCCCTGGGGGAAAACGCTTGCATGTCGCGCCGATCAAGGTCAACTTTTATGACCTATTACCCAAAATCAAGACTGGTGGTACATCAATATGGTTGAAGACGCTTCGCTGGACCGGCTGAACAAGTGCCTGGAAACCCTGCATTTCGCCTTCCGGGGGCTGGTGGCCGAACCCGACAGCATATTGAAAAGCCAGGGGCTGTCCCGTATTCACCACCGGTTGCTGTTTTTTATCGGCCGCAACCCGGGGCTCAGTGTCAACGAGTTGGTCGAAAGCATGCGGCTGACCAAGCAGGCCATCCATAAGCCGCTGAAATCCCTGGTCGAAAAGGATCTGGTGGCAGTGACCCGGGACGCCTCCGACAAAAGGGTGAAACGGCTGGCCCTGACCGAACAGGGCACGGCGCTGGAGTCCCGTCTCACCGGTATTCAGCGGGAGCTGCTCACCCATGCCTTCGACGAAGTGGGTGAAGACGGCGCCGACGCCTGGTTCCGGGTGATGGAAACCATGGCGCGCCGCCTGGGCGTATAAAGCGGACCAAGATAGCGGGGTCCGTGGACGACCCCGCTGAAGCGCCGTTTTATTGATTCAACAACCAGTCACCGGACTCCAGCACCCGGTTATTGATACGAATCTCGGCGATGTCACCGGCGAATAAATTGCCCGGATTACCCTGCCAACTATTAATGCCGATGGCCCACGGCTGGCCGGGCTCCACCAGCAGGCCCTGCTGCTCGTCCACCCCGGTGCGCATCACCAGCGAGCCGTCCACATACATCTGCACCCGCTCACCGTCGTTCACCAGGGCAATGTGGTACCAGTAGTCATTGCTGACTTCCCAGGACCAGTTGTCCTGACCCTTGCCGTTCTGCGAGGTGCTCACCCACTGGAACTCCTTCAGGGAGGAAACATTGAGCCCCAGAGCGGCGTCACTGCCGGAGCAGGCCACTTCGTGGTACTGGCAGACCTGGGTGATACCCGGTTCGTGGTTGAGAATGCCGGACCACTGGTTCTCGTCGCGCATCCAATCCGACGGCAAGCGGACAATGGCTTCGATGGTGTATTGCGGCAGGAAACCCGGCTTGCCGGCGGCGCTGTTCTCGAAGCTCAGACCGGCCCCGCCGGTGGTCAGGTAGTAACCGCCAATGTCGTTGTTGCCGTGGAAGGTGGCGGTGCCGGCGGCGTACCCGAACGGTGGTTTGTCATCACGAAGCTCAAAGAAATCGGCCAGATCGCCCTGCGGCTCGTTATAGGCGACCAGCTCCAGCAGGTTGCCATTGCCGGAGGCGTCCAGGAACTGCACCGCGCCGTCGGCGCGGGTGATGCGGTGATCATCGTCGAGAATCCAGTAGGCCTCGGTGCCCTCGATATTGCCCGGGGCGTCCGCCACATTGCCCTGGTTGAGGTCGGCGAAGCGGCGCTCGAAGTTCATTGGCACACTGAATTCCCAGCGCGACAGCTCGTCCTGGGGCTGACGCTCAGCCTCCGGAATGGCCGCCACCCAGGGCGAGTAGGAACGGAAATCCAGTTGCTGGTCCGCGTCGTTGAAGGTCACCAACTGCATCATGCCGTTGCCGCCCCAGAAGCCGGACTGGTAGTCCACCACTACCATCACCACATCGCGGCCGTATTGGTTCTTGCCGATCAGGGTGGCTTCACCGTGGTTATGCCCGCTCAGGGTCAGGAAAATCTGGTCATTGACGCGGATCAAGTCTTCCCACAACTGTTCCCCCAGAGGGGTGAAAACGGCGGTTTCGCCGTCGGAGCCGATGCCCAGCAGCTGGTGGGTGGTCAGAATCGCAGGGGTATCCGGATGCTGGTCAAGAACGCCCTGTACCCAGGCCACGGTTTGCTCCGACGGCAGCCAGTCCAGCGCCAGCACCAGAAACTCACGGCCGCCGGCTTCAAAAATATGGTAGCTGTTGAAACCGGTGCTGTCGGTGCCCTGGAAAGTGGTGAAGTTGGCGGCCTGCAAGGACGCCGGGAAATGCTGCAGGAAGGGTTCCGCCGTCAGGTCGCGCTGGTCGTCCCACTGGCCGCTGTTAAGCACATCGTGGTTGCCGGCCAGAACGCTGTACGGCGTCGCCGCGTTGGCTTCCAGTATCTGCATCGCTTCGCGGGCGGCCACCCACTCGCCATTCTGGCGGGGCAGATCGACCACATCACCCAGGTGCAGGGTGAATTTGATCTTCTCGTCCTGGTAGTGATCGGCGATCCATTGGGTCTGGGCGGTATAGCGCTCCGGTGAGTAGCGCGAATACTTCTGGGTATCCGGAATCACCGCTACGGTGAAGGCATTGGCACCACTGTCGCCACCACCGCTGTCCGGCGGCGCGACGGCGGAGGGATTGGAATCGCTGTCGCCACCACAGGCGGCAAGAAACAGACACAACAAAAAACTGAGCCCGGCGGCGTACCACCGGGGCCGATGCAAAATCATCATGGTTGAACTCCCGAGTAAGAAGACTGAACGCAGCCTTCACGCTATCGCGACGGGATGAACGAGGCGTTTCGACGAAATTGCATTTCAATAAACGGAATATGACAACGCCGCCGGCCAACGGGCCGGAGCGTTGTGATCAGGAAGGTGTCAGGCGGTCTGGCGCTGTTCCTGCTGGTCCGCGTCGAGTTTGTTCTTGTACAGCGAGCGCTTGGGCTTCGCCATCACCCGGCGCAGCATGGGCTCGAAGAACGACAGTGGCAGGGTTTCCTGCTCCGGGTCGAAGGCGGCGGCGTCGTACTTGGCGCAGAATTCCACGGTGCGATCGAAACAGGGGTGGTCGCGGTACTTCTCGCGCAGCTCCGGGTCCAGGCCCAGGTGCTCGAAGAAGTAATAGCCCTGGAAGATGGCGTGGTGTTTCACCATCCAGTGGTTTTCCTCGCTGACGAACGGCTCCAGCAGTGCGGCGCCCACGTCGGCGTGGTTGTAGGGCCCCAGGGTGTCGCCGATGTCGTGCAGCAGGGCGCACACCACGTATTCCTCGTCCTGGCCGTCGCGGTGCGCCAGGGTGGCGGTCTGCAGGCAGTGGGTGAGGCGGTCCACCGGGAAGCCGCCGCAATCGCCTTCCAGCAGCTGCAGGTGGGTGATGACGCGATCGGGCAGTTCCTTGGCGAAACCGCCGAAGGCCTGGCCGATGATCTTCCAATCCTCGGCGGTGCCCTCTTCCATATGTTTGAACTGAGCGCGCGGCTCGTCGTGATGACCGTCCATACTTCTCTCCTCGGCTGGGGCTTGGACGCCCTGGCGTTTATTGGATGTATGATGGTGAGTCTAGGCCGCGCGCCGCACTGAGACTGTCAACCGGTTTACAGTTGGCGCGCGGCGCGGCGTTACGGGGTGTCCGGGCGATGGTGGATCACGTTCTCGATGTATTGAAAAGCTGCTCGCTGCTGTCCGGGTTGCCCGAGGCGGCACTGCGCGAGGTGGCGCCGCTGGCCCGGGTGCGTCCGTTTCAGGCCAACGAGGTGCTCTACCAGCGCGGCGAGGTGCAATCGGCGCTGTCGGTGGTGGGCGCCGGCAATGTGCGCATCGGCTCCACCAACGCGGAGGGCCGGGAAATCATGCTCACCTTGTTCGAGCCCGGCGCCTGGTTCGGCGATACCGTCTTCTCACCGGGCATGCCCCGGGTGTTCGGCGCTACCGCCCACACCGACGGCGAGCTGGTGGAGGTGCCCGGCCAGGACTACCGCGCCCTGCTGGCCCGCTACCCGGAAGCCTACCCGCGCACCCTGGACATGCTCAGCCGACGCCTGTGGTCGGCGATTTCCATCATCGAGGACAACGCCCTGCGCGACATGCCCGGGCGGGTGGGACGGCGTCTGCTGTTCCTGGCGCACATGCATGACCCCCAGCGCGGCCCCGGCCCGGTGACCTTCAAACTGACCCGCGAGCACATCGCCAACATGATGGGCATGACCCGCCAGGGCGTGCACGGTGTGCTCAAGGCGCTGGAGCAACGCGGCCTGATCCGGTTCAGCTATGGGCGCATCACGGTGCCGGATCCAGACGCCCTGAAGGCTTATCTGGACGAACGTACCGGGTAGTAACTATTACCTACGTGATGGCACTTTGGCATTAGTTTTGTGACGTGATTAAAGGAAATCACACTAGCGGTCGATAACACTTGGTAACAGACACCAACAGACGGAAACATTCCGGCCGTACCGAGTGAAAACGATGCCTAGCCTGTTCAACGACCTGCCCCTGGCGCTCACCCTGCCCGATCACAATCTCTGGGAAATGCTGGCGATTCCGCTGGGCGCGCTGGTGATGGTGGCGACGCTGCTCTGGACCGGCCGGATTCGCCAGCGCCTGCTGGTCAATGTGCTGGCGCTGGGCATCATGATGCCGCTGGTGCACCTGTGCATGATTACCGCCGGCGCCCACCTGCTCAGCCAGCGCCTGCAGCTGGTGCTGCTGGACGTGATGCCCACCTGGCTGGGCTGATCTTCAGGCGAGCGCGGGCTCGATAAAGCGCCAGTCTTCCGCGGACTGCCCCAGCACCAGGAAGTGCGGGTTCAGTACATCCGGCTTGTTATACATCAAGGGCTCGAAGTGCGTGTTCACCACCACGCCGCCGGCGGCGTTGACCACCGCGTGGGCGGCGGCGGTGTCCCATTCGCAGGTGGGCGCCAGACGCGGATAGATGTCCGCCTCGCCTTCCGCCACCAGACAGAGCTTCAGGGATGAGCCCATGGAGGTCTTTTCCACCGGGCCCAGCTGCCCCTCGATCAGCCGCTCCAGCGCCGCCACCTGCTCGGCGCCATGGCGGCGGCTGGCCACCATCACGATCGGCGCGTGCCGCTCCCGGCAACGGATCGGCGAGCGCTTGCCGCCCTCTTCCTTGAACGCCCCCAGGCCCTGGCCACCGGAGTAGGTGATCGCGGTGACCGGCACGTGCACCACGCCCAGCACCGGCACACCGTCTTCCACCAGCGCGATATTGACGGTGAATTCGCCGTTGCGCTTGATGAATTCCTTGGTGCCGTCGAGCGGGTCCACCAGCCAGAAGCGCGGCCAGTCCTTGCGGTCCTCAAAGTCGATGCCGCCGGATTCCTCTGAGAACACAGGAATCTCCGGGGTCAGCGCCTGCAGGCGCGCCTCGATCAGGTTGTGGGCGGCGCGGTCGGCTTCGGTGATCGGGCTGTTGTCTTCCTTGTGGTCCACGGCCACGTCGCCGCGGTTGTAGATCTCGAGGATGGCGGCACCGGCGTCCACGGCGATGGCCGATACCGGGCCCAGCAGGGCATTCAAATCGTTCATTCAGCGGTCCATCAAACGTTGGGTCATCAACAGGGCGGCGATCACGCGGGCTTCGGTCACATCCTCGCGCTGCAGCAGCTCATCCAGCCGTGACAGTTTCCAGGGAATCACTTCCAGGGGTTCCGGTTCGTCGCCGGGCAGGCGCTCTTCATAGAGGTCCTCGGCCAGGGCGACGGTGATATGGTGGCCCATATAGCCCGGCGACAGGGTCATACGCTTGAGCAGGGTCAGCTTGCCGGCGCCGTAGCCGGCCTCTTCCTTGAGCTCCCGGTTGGCGGCGTCGCGCCAGTCCTCGCCGTGTTCGTAGGCGCCCTTGGGCAGGGTGATCTGATACTCGTCGACGCCAGCGCCGTACTCGCGGATCAGCACCACGGTGTCGCGGTCGAGCATCGGCACGCACATGACGCCGGCGATGGGCGGGGTGCGCAGGCGTTCGTAGGTGCGTTCCACGCCGTTGCTGAAACGCAGGTGCATTTCCTCGATGCCAAACAGGCGGCTTTTCGCCACCAGGCGGGTATCGAGGATTTCCGGTTTGCGGTTGCCTTCGCGGGTCATGGCCACTCCTTTGCGACGGCGTTAAGCCTAACCGCAAAGGAAGTGGAACCCAACATTCAGGAGGCGGCTTTTTGCGCCTGACGGGCCTTTTCCCAGCGGTACACGCGGTCCTCGACGCGGCGCGTCTTGAGCCAGTAGCGCCAGGTGCTGTAGGGCCAGATCGCCACGTTCTTGCCGTCCGCCTGCTGGTACCAGCTGCTGCAGCCGCCCTGTTGCCAGACGGTGCCGGCCACGTCTTCCTGGAGCTTGTCGTTGAAGGCGTCCATTTCGGAGCGCTTCACGTCCAGGTAGTCGCCGCCCTTGGCGTCCAGCTTATGGATCGCGTCGCGGATGTATTCCGCCTGGCACTCGATCATGAAGATGATCGAGTTGTGGCCCAGGCCGGTGTTGGGGCCGACCATCTGGAACATGTTCGGGTAGCCCGCCACGGTGACGCCCAGGTAGGCCTCGGAGGCGTCCGCCCAGTCGTCCTGCAGCTTGCGGCCGTCGAGCCCGGTGATCGGGAAGTCCTTCATGTAGATGCGCGGGTCGACGATAAAGCCGGTACCCATGATCAGGCAGTCCATTTCCCGCTCGCTGCCGTCGGTGAACACGATGCTGTTCTCGCGCACTTCCTTGACGCCTTCGGTGAACAGCTCCACGTTGTCGCGGTTGAAGGTCGGGTAATAGCGGTTGGAAATCATGATCCGCTTGCAGCCCAGGGTATAACTGGGGGTCAGCTTGCGGGCGGTTTCCTTGTCCTTGACCTGGAAGCGAATGAACTGCTTAACCGCTTTTTCCAGCAGCCCCGCCAGGCGCGGGTGGAAGATCGGCACCACGCGGGATTCGTTGCTCCAGTAGAGGCGAACCCGGTGCAGCTTGCGCAGCAGCGGGAAGCGGCGGAACAGGGTCTTGGAGAGCTTGGAATAGCGGCGCTCGTCGCGGGGGATGATCCAGCCCGGGGTGCGCTGCACCACGGTCAGACGCTCCACTTCCGGGGCGATTTGCGGCACGTACTGAATGGCGCTGGCACCGGTGCCCACGGAGACCACCTTCTTGCCGGCGAGGTCGTAATCGTGGTCCCACTGGGAGGAGTGGAAGACCTTGCCCTGGAAGCGGTCCAGACCCGGGAAGTTGGGAATCTGCGGCACGTGCAGCGGGCCGCTGGCCAGTACCCAGTGCTGGCACACCACCTGGCTGCCGTCTTTCAGGTCCAGGGTCCAGAGCGCCTTGTCCTGATCGAAATGAGCGCCGCACACCTCGGCGTTGAAGCGGGTCTTTTCCTGGATGCCGTGCTTCTCGGTGGTGCGCAGGATGTAGTCCTGGATCTCTTTCCAGCCGCTGTAGCGCGCGGACCAGTCCGGGTTGCCCTCGAAGGAAAACGAGTACATGTGCGACTGCACGTCGCAAGCACAACCCGGGTAGCTGTTATCCCGCCAGGTGCCGCCCACCTGCTCGGCTTTTTCCAGCAGTACGAAATCCTCGATGCCGGCTTCACGCAGTTTGATCGCCATGCACAGGCCGCCGAAACCGCCACCGACGATGGCCACTTTCACCGGGCGCGCGTACTGATACACCTTGGCTCGACTGTTCATCTTGTTCTCCCTATCGCTGGCCAATCCGGCCGTCATTGTCGGGCACTTTACCTTGTCCCGGCCCCGGATAAAGGTGTTAAGCTGACCGGAAAATTGATAATTCCGGCCAAGGCGTTTCCCATGCCCCTGCGTTCCATTCTTGCCCTGATGTCCACCGTGGACGTGCTCGAAGAGCGGGGCGTGGCGTGCGCCCCGGTGCTGGCCCGCCACGGGCTGAACCCGGAGCGTCTGGACCCTAATGGCGAGATTGAGCGCGACCGCGAGCTGGCGGTGCTCACCGAGCTGCTGCCGCTGGCCGACGACCCGCTGTTCGGCTTTGAAATGGGCAAGCGCTTCGGGCTGGCCGGCTACGGCCCGCTGACCATGCTGCTGATGACCAGCCGCACCGCCTTTCAGGGTTTTCAGATCGGCGTCCGCTACCAGGCGCTCACCTACCTGTACGGCAAGCTGTCGCTGGTACCCGGCGAGGACACCACCAAGCTGATTCTGGAACCGGTGCCGCTGCCGGACAGTGTGCGGCGCATGCTGATCGACCGGGACATGACCGGCACCTTCAACCTGGTCAACGAAATCCAGACCCAGCTGGGTCTGAACCTGGCGCCACTGGAAGTCTGGCTGCCGTTCCCCAAGCCCGCCGAGGCGTCGATCTACGAGGATTTTTACCGGGCGCCGGTGAAATTCGACCAGCCCTGGTGCCAGGCGATCATCCGCAACCAGGATATGGCCCAGCCCCTGCCCGGCTATAACCGCACCGCCCAGGAGATGTACCAGAACCAGTGCGACGCCCTGCTGGCACGGCGCCAGGCGCAGGCCCCGGAAGGGTTGCCGGACCGCGTGGCGGCTTATTTGGAGTTGTTTATCGGTGACTTCCCCGGCGCCGACCGGGCCGCCGCCACCTTCGACATGCCCGAGCGCAGCTTCCGCCGCCGGCTCGGCGACGCCGGGCGCAGCTATCAGAAGATTCTCGATGGGGTACGGCTGGAGAAGGCGCGCGGCTATCTGGCGGATTCGTCACGCAGCGTGGAAGAGATCGCCGGTCTGCTCGGCTACAGCGAGCCGGCCGCCTTCATCCGCGCCTTCGAGCGCTGGACCGGGCAAACCCCGTCGCGCTACAGAAAAGCCCTGTAACCGCGGGCCTTGTAGGAGCGGGCCTTGCCCGCGAAAGGCAAGCGAAGCTTGCCGGCAGGATTCCAGAGACGCTGTTTCTGCGGCCGTCAGAACGGCCTCTGGAATCCCGCCGGGTGGCTGGAAGCCACCCTTTCGCTTGCAGGGCAAGCTCCCACAAGCGGCCCCGCTTTCCAGGCGCGGTGCTATTCGGAACGGATCTTTTGCACGATGTGGGTGGTGGAAATGTTCTCGACGAAGTCGAGGACTTCCACGCGGCCGCCGTGGCGTTTGACGATGTCGGCGCCCACCACCTGGTCGACGCTGTAGTCGCCGCCTTTGACGAGAATGTCCGGGCGCACTTTCTCGAGCAGCGGCTCCGGCGTGTCGGTGTCGAAGGCCACCACGTAGTCCACCGCTTCCAGGGCCGCCAGCACCGCCATGCGACGGTCCAGGGAGTTGATCGGACGGCCCGGCCCCTTGAGCCGGCGGATCGACTCGTCGCCGTTGACCGCCAGCACCAGCCGGTCGCCGAGCCGCCGGGCGGAATCCAGATAGCCCACATGGCCGGCGTGGATGATGTCGAAGCAGCCGTTGGTGAACACGATCTTCTCGCCCTGGGCGCGGGCGTCCTCGATGGCGATCAGCAGCTGCTCCTCGGTCATCGCGCCGCGGCCGGGGCCGCCGGCCTGGTGCACCGCGCGGCGCAGCTCCGGCGCGGACACCACCGCGGTGCCCAGCTTGCCGACCACGATGCCGGCGGCGATATTAGCCAGCACCACCGCCTCGGGCAGATCGGCGCCGGCGGCCAGGGACACCGCCAGGGTGGAAATCACGGTGTCGCCGGCGCCGGTGACGTCGAACACCTCGCGGGCATGGGCCGGCAGGTGCAGTTCCGCCTGGCCGGCGCGCAGCAGCGTCATGCCCTTCTCGCTGCGGGTGATCAGCAGCGCGCCCAGGTCCAGCTCGGCCATCAGTGTCTGGCCTTTTTCCAGCAGGGTCTTTTCATCCGGCACCGGCCCCACCACCGCCTCGAACTCGGCCAGATTGGGGGTCAGCAGGGTGGCGCCCCGGTAGCGGCTGAAGTCGCTGCCCTTGGGGTCCACCAGCACCGGCACGCCGGCTTCGCGGGCCAGGGCGATCAGCCCGGGGCAGTCGCGTAGCGCGCCCTTGGCGTAATCGGACAGCACCAGCGCGCCGCAGCCGGCCAGCCGGGCTTTGACTTTCTCCGCGAACGGCGCCGGGTCCTGGTCCTGGAAAGATTCCTCGAAATCCAGCCGCAGCAGTTGCTGCTGGCGGCTGATCACGCGCAGCTTGGTGATGGTGGGCAGACCGGCCACTTTCTGGAAATCGCAAACCACATCGGCGGCGCCCAGGCGTTGCTCCAGAATGCCGGCGGCCTCATCCTGGCCGGTGAGGCCCACCAGTTCCGCCCGGGCCCCCAGGGCGGCCATGTTGAGCGCCACGTTGGCGGCGCCGCCGGGCCGGTCCTCCAGTTCGGTGACGCGCACCACCGGCACCGGGGCCTCCGGAGAGATACGTCCGGTCGGGCCGTGCCAATAACGGTCCAGCATCACGTCGCCAGCGACTAGCACACGGGCCTGGCCAAAGGGGGGAATTCGCGGGTTGTGCATCACCTACTCCTGCGCCACGGGGAGCCTCAAACTGGCGCGCAGTGTAGCATAGCGGTGGATGCGAGCAGCCCCGCTGAGTACACTTTGCCGCTCGCCGGGCGGGTGCGGCCGGACCAGGGCCCTCGCCGGCGCGAATACGATTCGAGACAGGACATAAATCTATGACGGCTTTGCGCCACAACGCACTGCAGGGAAGGTGGCTGAGACTGTGGCTGACGGTCTCTTTCGCGGTCATGTTCACCGGGCCCTTCCTGTTCCACTCGCGGGTGGCGCTGCTCAACGTGGTGGACGTCCTGTTCTTCCTGCCCTCGCTGACGCTGCTGACCCGGGCCCTGGTAAGCGGCGACCGGCGCTTGCTGCTGGACCTCTGGCTGGTGCCGCTGTACGCCTTCCTCGGCTGGACCCTGCTGACCATGGTCTGGGCCGAGGACGCCAACAGCTCGCGGACCATCCGCGCCGCCGTGGAAATCGTTATTCTGGTGGGCATTCTCCGCTGGGTGCACCTGTACTACCGCCACACCCTGAAACAGGCGCTGGCCAACGGCGCGATGACCGCCATGGTGGTGCTGGCGGTGATCATGGTCAGCTATTACACCATCCAACCGCTCACCAGCCCGCTGTTCAGCCAGCCCGCCAGTTTGATCTTCAACCTGCCCCAGCCGGGCCCGCTGCTCGGCACCATGGCGCTGGTGGCGCCGTCGTTCATTCTGCTCGCCCAAACCCTGGACGAGGGCTTTACCCCCAAAGGCGCCCGCCGTGGCGCCGGCGCCCTGGTGGGCTTCACCTTCCTGGTGGCGGTGCAGTGGCAATCCGGCGCCATGCTGCTGGTGCTGGCACTGGGCTGGGCGCTGCTGCGCTACCAGCAGCGCCTTTTGGCGGCCCTGGCCGGGGCGGTGGCGCTCTATCTGGCGCTGGATTTCGACGTGCTGCGCCAGGCGGCGATGTATTTCAGCCACCCGCTGTTCGGCAACGGGCTCAGCCAGGAAGGCGGCGACTCCCTGCTGGTTACCATTCCGGAAGGCCTGCGCGTGCTGCCGCACCCCAATAATGTGCTGCTGGCGGTGGTGCACAGCACCGGCCTGATCGGGCTGGCGCTGTTTATCGCCGCCTGGGCGGTGCCCGCCTGGCGGCTGCCGGACGCCGGCCGCGAACAGCGTGAGGGCGCGGTGTTCCTGGTCGCCCTGCTGCCCGGCCTGCTCACCATGCTGAGCGCCGGCGCCTACCTGCTGGTGCCGTTCCACCCCAGCTGGATGTGCCTGTGGCTGCCCCTGGCGCTGATGCTGGCCAGCCTCAGCAACCGCGACACCATGCGCCGGCCGGTCCGCGCCGGTCAGGGCTAACGCCTCCATGGGAAAGCGCCAACACCGCCCGGTATCCCCGTCCGACCCGCGCCTGTGGCCGACCCGCCTGGGCCTGGCCCTGTTCTGGCTGATCGGCCAGTTGCCCTGGGACTGGCTGCTCGCCACCGGCCGTGGCGTGGGCCGCCTGGCCTGGTATCTGGCCGCCTCGCGCCGGCGGGTGGCGCTCATCAACTTGCGGCTGTGCTTTCCCGAGCTTTCCGAGCAGGAACGCGAGGCCCTTGCCCGCCGGGTGATGACCAGCACCGGCGAAGCGATTCTGGAAATGGCCGGTGCCTTCCATAACCGCCGCATTGATCTGGACAAGCGGCTCACCGTGAGCGGCCTGGAGCATCTGGAAACCGCCCGCCGCGACGGGCACGGCGTAATGCTGCTGGGCATGCACTTCAACAGCATCGACGTGGGCAGCCGCCTGCTGGGGAAGTTCTTCCGTTTCAGCGTGGTTTACCGGCCCAACGACAACCCCCTGCTCGATCACCTGATCACCAAGGGCCGTGGCACCTGGGTCAATCATTCCGTGGACCGTAACGACATCCGCCAGACGGTGCGCCTGCTGCGCCAGGGCGAAGTGGTGTGGTACGCGCCGGACCAGGACTACGGCACCGCCCACGCGGTGTTCGTGCCGTTCTTCGGCGTGCCGGCGGCCACCATCACCGCCACCAGCCGGATCGCCCGCATGGGCAAGGCGAAGGTGATCCCGTGCGCCCATTACCGCCTGCCCGGCGGCCGCTATGAGATCGAGTTCGGTGCGCCGCTGGAAGACTTTCCCTGCGGCGACGACGAGGCGGACACCGCCCGTATCAACCGCACCATCGAACACTATGTACGAAAGCACCCGGAACAGTACCTTTGGGTGCACAAACGCTTCAAACATCAACCGCCCGGCCAGGACCATCCGTACCGATGACCCGACCCAGCTCCGCCATTCCCGCCGCGCCCAGCGCCCCGATTCTGTTCAACGGCTGGCTGACGCTGTGCTTCAGCCTGATGTTTTCCGGCCTGCTGGTGTTCCCGTCCCGCACCGGTTTGATGAACGCCCTGGACGCCGTGTTCTTTTTGCCGGCGCTGCTCTATGTGGCGGTGGCTTGCCGGCATCAGCCGCTGGCGCTGATCAAACGGCACGGCTGGCTGCTGGCCTTTCTGTTCTACGCCACCCTCTCCACCTTCTTCGGGCCGGCGCCCAACCCCAGCCGCTTCGCGCGCGCCCTGATTGAGATCTTCACTTTGTTCGCGTTCGTGGAGCTGGCCGTGCAGCGCTACCCGCAGGCTTTCTGGCGCGCCCTGCTGATCGGCACCGGGGTCGCCGCGGTGGCCGCGCTGGTGGATTTCTTCGCCTACTATTTTATCGTCGACCGGCCGTTCAGCTCGCAGCTGTACGGCGTGTTCGAGGTGTTCAAAATCCGCCCCTGGCTGGTGCTCGACACCAACCAGCTTTACGCCAGCATGTACTGCATCACGCTGCCGTTTTTCGCCTTCTTCGCCAGCCGGCAATTGCCGCCCGGGCGCCTGGTGCGCGTCGCCCCCTATCTGATCACCCTGGCGCTGCTGGTGTATCTGGCCGCCAACCAGCGCCGCTCCACCCTGGTGGCGCTGGCGGTGGGCTGCCTGGCGCTGCCGATCATCAATCTCAAACGCCGCTTGCTGGTACCGCTGGTGGCGGTGGCGGTGGTAGCGGCCGGCGTGCTGGTGTTCAGCCCTGAACTGATCACCGACCGGGGCACCGGTCAGCGGCCACAGTTGTGGAATGCCGCCTGGGAAATGATCCTGGAAAAGCCGGTCACCGGCCACGGCATGGCCAACGAAACCCGCGAACTGCACATCGTTGTGGAGGGCCAGCCGGTGGTGCAGGACCACCCGCACAATTATTACCTGTCGTTGCTGTACCACATCGGCTTCCTTGGCCTGGGCCTGTGGGTCATGCTGTGGGCACCGGCGCTGTGGCGCGGTTGGCGTGCCTATCCGCAACGCAGCTGTGTGTTGGCGGCGGCCATGGCCACCGGCTTCACCGCGGTGCTGTTCGACGGCATTCATCCCTATACGCCGTTTATGTATAACTGGCCGAGCGTGTGGATACCCATGGCGCTGCTGGTCGCCTATGTGAGACAACAGGAGACACGCGATGAAAGTCGTTCAGGTATGCAAGTACCGCAATGACACCGTGGAAGGCGTGGATCTGTTCGAAGAAGTGATCCGCGCCGCCCACGGCCACGACCGCAGCTTTTATATCTTCCACGGCGAGGCCGGCAACCTGGGCGAACGGCTCGGCTGCGACACCGTGTCGTTCAATTTCAGCAAGTCGGACATCAAGCGCATCCGCCCTTCAGCGGTGCTCAAGGTGCTGCGCCAGCTGCGCCACGACAAACCGGATGTGATCATCACCCACCGCATGAAGCCGTCGGTGTTCGTCGCCTGGTGCGCCCTGTTTCTGCCCGGCACCCGCAAGATTTCCGTGGTCCACAACATGGGCGAATTCAAAAAGCCCCGGCGCCGTCTGTTCGCCAGATTGTTGATGCGCGACTGGAAGTTCGCCGCCTGTTCCGAAGCGGTACGCCAGGACATGCTGCAGCGCGGATTCAGCCCCGACGAGGTGGTGGCGATCCCCAATTCCGTGAATGAAAAAATCGTGCGCGACAATCTGCTCGACCGCGCGGAGGCGCGCCGCGACCTGGGCCTGCCGGTGGACGCCCCCAGGGTGATCGGCACCGTCGGGCGTATGCGCCCGGTCAAGGGCCACAAATATCTGATCGACGCCATGCGGCAAATGGACAACCCGCCCCATGTGGTGGTGATCGGCGACGGCGAGCTGCTGGACAGCATGCGCGAAGAGGCCAAGCAGCACGGTCTGGCGGACCGGCTGATTTTCGCCGGCGGCCGCAGAAACGCCTACCGCTACGTGTCCGCCTTCGACGCCTTCATCATGCCGTCGCTGCGCGAGGGGCTGCCCATCGCCATGCTGGAGGCGATCGCCGGCGGTGTGCCCGGCTACGGCACGCCGGTGGGCGGCATTCCGGAAATTCTGCGCGATAAACGCTGGCTGTTTGAAAAGGAAAGCACCGAGGCGGTGAAAACCGTGTTGGAGTATCTGGCCAGCGCCACGCCGGAACAGCTGGAAGAAACCCGCCGCGAGCAATACCGCATTTTCGACCAGTCGTTCAGCATCGAAAGCTATCACGCCCGCTTCCGCTCCCTGATGGAAGGCGGCGACGGCCGGCTGTAACCGCTAGCGGGCCGGCGGCTTTTCCTCGAACTGAATCCAGTTCCGTTTGAAACGCTTGAGATCCCGGGCCTGCTGGCGGGCCCGGCGGTGGCTGGCGCCACTGAAGCCGGCGCCGTCCAGATCAATGAAGTGCACCCGGTCCTGGTCGTCGACAAGAATATTCTGTGCCTTGGCGTCGCCGTGCCAGAAACCGGTCTCGCCGAGCCGTTTCAGCCACAGCTCCACGGTCGGCGCCACGCGCCGGGCACGCTCGCGCTGTTCCTCCATCAGAGTGCTCAAGGCCAGCGTGTCTTCCAGGCGGGGAAAGGCGATCACCGCCTCGCCGTCGGCGCAGCGGCGCAGCATCGCCGGGCGCGGCGTGGGCACGCCCAGCAACGCCCAGGTCCAGCCCATCACCCAGGAAATATCCGCGCGGGTCTTGAACAGCGCGTGGCGCAGCCGGGAATTGAGGCCGCTCTCCCGGTAGTGCTTCACGATCCACTGGTCGTTGCCGTACACGCTCACCCGGCTGCCTTGTTTGATCAGCGCCAGGCTTTGCGGGTCACGGAGCCCGGCCGACAGGGCGTCAAAGTCCTCGCGGTTCAGCGAACGACGGTACAACCATTGTTCTTGATGCTCCTGCCAGACGCCGATGGCGGAGCTTTCCCGGCGCCATTTTTTCATCGCGCTGCGCAAGCGCCGGTCACTGCGGCGGCGCACCATGGCGGCCAGTCTCTCGCTGCGCAACCCTTCCTGACGCAGCCGCACCGCCACCTGTTCCTGAAGGCGGTCGCGCAGATCCAGCGGCGCCTGAGCGCAGAACAACGCCAGATTGTCGAGGATCGCCGGTTCGTAGCGCAGGCCACCGGGCAGCGGCACCACTTCACCGGGGTCGATGACCAGGAAGCGTTCGCCGTCGAACAGAAAATTATCCAGGTGCAGATCGAGCTGCCGCAGACCCGCCCGGTACAACAGAAAAAGGCTGTCCAGCAGATCACCGGCCAGCGCCAGACCGCGCTCGCCGCGCAGGGTCGCCTGGCCGGACTGGCCGCCCACCCATTCCTGGATCAGCAGCGCGCCCCGGTCCGGGCCCTGGCCTTCAACGTTCTCGAAAATCAGCCCCGGCGTGGGCACCCCGGCGGCCACCAGGGCCCCGTGGCGGGCCAGCTCCCGATGGGCTTCGTCGGCATGGCCGGCGAAGAACAGCTTGGCGAACACGGTGGCACCGCGCCAGCGGGCGCACACCGCGATGCGGCGGCCGGGCAGGTGACGCAGCACCCGCTCGGCGCGCAGCGGTTCGCCATCGATATCCAGGGTAAAGCCCCCGGACCGGGCCCAGTCCAGGGCGGCCAGTTGCGGCCAGGTGAGCAGCGTGTCGGCGGCGTTTGTGGTCACGATGGCTTCCGGCGGCGGACGAAACTGGCAAGGTACCGGCGCAGGTAGCGCGGCTGCAATGCCCGCCGCCAATCGGCGCCGAGCGCGCGGTGAAAGAAAAAACGCACCTGGTCCGGCCGGCCGCCACGGGCCGCCAGCTTGAGCAACGACAGGGCGCGCCGTGCCCGGTAACCACGCCGCAGTTCGCCGGCCCAGTCGGGCAGACCGTTGTCGTCAAAGATGGCCCGCTCCAGATCCATGCCCAGCGCCAGGGCCGCCGCCACGTCGTTGCGGCGGCTGCCGCCGTGGTGGTACACCCGTAGCACCGGCTGGTCGCTTTTGCAGGCGTCGTAGCAGGCCATCAGATGGGCGAACACCGGCATGTCCTCGGTGTGCGGCAACGGCGACGCCAGCGGCGCGCTGTCGAACACCGACCGGTGCAGGGCGCAGGCGCCGTTGGACAGGCTCAGTTGCTTGTCCAGGTAGGCGGCGAAATTGGCCTGGCGGCTGTCGCTCACCGGCCCCGGCGTGACCCGGCGCTCGCGGTCGCCGTGGCGGGCAAGGTGGCCGGCGATGGCCACCCGGCTTCGCGGGTGCACGGTGATCAGATCGGCGAACACCCGCAGGGCGCCGGGCAGCAGCTCGTCGTCGGCGTCGAGGAACACCAGCCAGTCGTGGCGGGCCAGGGCCAGCCCCGCCGCCCGCGCCGCCGCCGGACCCTGGTTGGCCTGGCGGTGATAGGCCAGCCGTTCGCCGAACTCGGCGCCCAGCTTGTCCATCACCGCCGGGGTGTCGTCGGTGGAGCCGTCGTCGACCACCAGCACGTCAACGTCGACGCCTTCCTGGGTGCAGGCCGAGGTCACCGCCCGGCGCAGAAAATGGGCGTAGTTGTAGGCGGGAATGACGATGGAAAACGCCGGCGCGCCGCTCATATGTCCTTCCCCGGGTGCTCGCAGTACCGCAACGGGAAGCTGGGCTCGATCTCGAAATAGCGGCGGTAGATTTTCTCCGCCTCTTTGCGGCTGGCGCGCCATAGGGCGGCGTGCTCGCGCAGCGCCTGACGCAGCGGCAGGCCGGTGTAGGCGCGCACGAAGCGCAGCAGGTCCCGGTGGGTCAGATCCAGCCGGGCGGTGGAGTAATACAGGCCGCCCACGTCCTTGTTGCGCCAGCGGCGCGGCACCTTTTTGCGCACCTGGGAGCGGTGCAGATCGATCAGAGACAGCGGCGCGCCGGCGTCGTACCCGGCCACCGCCGCCCGCGCGATCAGAAAGTGGCCCAGGTAGAAGTCGCGGTGGTTAACCCCGGCGCCGTGCATGGCCCGGGCGATCTCGCCCACCCGGCGGATCAGCGCCCACTTGAACGGCGCCGGCCCCGGATCCAGGCGCCAGGCCTCGCCCAGCTCTTCCAGGCTGACCGTGTCGCTCAGTTCATCGGTGACCAGAAACGATTGCTGCCGCGCCGGGTTGGCGCCGCGACAGCCGTAACCGGCGATGGTCAGCGTATCGATGCCGGCGGCGGCCACGGCGCGGATCGCGCGCACTTCGGACAGGGCGCCGAGCACCGGCGCCTTGGCCTGGGTCAGGTTCTTGATGATTTCCCGCCAGCCGATGCCGCCGTGGTACTTGAGAAAGTAAGGGTGGCCGGCGGCCTCGAAACGCAGCGTGCGCCGGCCCTCGCGGGCCCGGTAAACCTCGCCGGGTTGCGTGGCGGCCTGGGCGAACGGATCCCGCCCGGCCCAGGCGGCGGCCAGATCGTCGCGCAGGTACAGGGCGCGGTCGTTCATCGCGGTGCTCCCGGCGGCTCGCCCTCGATGGCGTCCACGGCGTGGTCCACCAGGCTGTAAATGTCCGCCTGCTCGGCGAATCGGGCCGCTTTTTCCCACCAGGCGGGCCGGTCTATCGACAATAATTCACGGGCGGCGGCGACCAGGGATTCCGCGGTGGGCTCGTCGAGCACCCGGCCCAGGCCGGCGTCGCGAATATAGTCGGCGTAGCCGCAGGCGCTGGTGGTCAGCACCGGCAGCCCGGCGATGGCCGCTTCCAGCAGCACCGTGCCGGTGTTCTCGGCGTAGGCCGGGTGCACCAGCAGATCCGCCGCCCACAACCAGGCCGGCACGTCGTCGCGGCCGCCCATGAAGTGGACCCGCCCTTCCAGGCCCAGGCGCCGCGCCTGTCTCTGGTAGGGCGCCGCCTTGTCCTCGCCGACCACGAACAAGCGGGCGTCGCCGGGCAGCCCGGCCAGGGCCTGCAGAGCCCGGTCCAGCCCCTTGGTGCGAAAACCGGAGCCCACGAACAACAGCATCGGCGTCACTTCGCTGATGCCCAGCTCGGCGCGCAGGAGGGTGCGGCGGTGCAGATGGTCGGCGGGCTGTGCGCGGTCCCGCCGGATACCCGGCGGCAGCGACACGAAACGCCCGTCCGGCGTGCCGTAATGGTGCTGGTAGAGCGCTTTCTGCGGCGGCGAGATGGAAAGCACCCCGGTGGTGGCGGGGCCGAACACGGCGGCCTCCATGGCCAGCTTGCTGCGGTAGCGCGGCAGCAGGGTTTTCAGGCCCTGGTAGCGGGCCGCCAGACAGCCGTCGGCGGCGTAGTACCAGTCCAGCCCCGGCATCTTGTTGAAGCCCACCACCCGATCAAAGCCGTCCAGTTGCGCGGTTACCCGGCGTGCGAAATCCGCGTCGCTGGCGTGGTTGCTGCGGGCGGCGGACGGTAGCGTGCGCACCTCCAGCCCGTCCACGGTGGCCGGGTCACTGTGCCAGGCGCGGGTGAACACCGTCACCGGGTGGCCGCGTTCCAGCGCCTTGGCGGCGATCGCCATCATGTCCCGTTGCAGGCCACCGTAGGGAAAATATTCGAACAGCAGGAACGCCAGTTTCATCGGCCGCCCCCTGTGGCGATCACCCCGTCGGCGGCTCCGTCCGCTGTTACTTCCATCAACGCCTGCCAGACGCGGTGCGGCTTCAGGCTGCTGAAACAGGGCGGGTTCACCCCCTGGCCCAGGTTGCCTTGATAGGTGCACTTTTCCTGGACGCAGGGGGCGCAGGGAAAGTCCGCCGCCAGCGAGCGCGCGCGCGGCCCCCAGACGCCGGTCAGGCGCGGGTCGGTGGGGCCGTACAACGCCACGCCGGGCAGGCCGGCGGCGGCGGCCAGGTGGGCCAGGCCGGTGTCGACGGCGACGAAGCCGTCCCAGGCCAGCATGCGGTCGGTGAGCGTGGACAGGGACAGGCGCGGCAGCACCTCGACGCCGCTCAGGTCCTGGGCGATACGCTCGGCGCGGGCGCGCTCGGTGTCGTTGCCCCACGGCAGCCACACCCGCTGGCCGGCGCCGGCGGCCCGTTCCGCCAGGGCGCGCCAATAGGCTTCCGGATAGTGTTTGGTGGGCCAGGTGGTGCCATGGCAGAACACCAGCTCGGCGCCGGGTGCGGCCAGCGGACGCGGCGCGCGGGTGCGGCGCAGGCCGTAGTCCGGGGCGCTGTCCGGGGCGCTGTAGCCGAGGGCGGCGGCGAACAGTTGCCGCACCCGGGTCACCGCATGGCCGCCCCGGGGCACCGGCAACGGCCGGTCCAGCGCCAGCGCCGACCAGGGCTCGCGGGCGGAGGTCTTATCCAGACCGAACTTGGGGCCGCGCGCCAGGCGGGTGATAAAGGCGCTTTTGATCAGGCCCTGGGCGTCGATCACGGCGTCGTACTCGCGCTCGCGCAGGGCGTTCTTGAAGGTGCTCCATTCCCCGCTGCGACGGGCGCGCCAGGGGTGCCGGCGCCAGCGGCGCAGGGCGCAGGGCAGCACCCGGTCCACCGCCGGGTGGCGGCCGGCCAGGTCGGCGAAGCCCTCTTCCACCACCCAGTCCAGCCGCAGGCCCGGGATCGCCCGCGCCGCGTCCGTGATCGCCGGCAGGGAGTGGATCACATCGCCCATGGAGGACGTTTTGATCAGCAGAACACGCATACCGACCGTCCGTCGTGGTTCATCGCGGCACGCCCGGCAACCGTGCCAGGGCCTGAATCACCCGGTCCGGTTCCAGCTGGCGAAGACAATTGAGGTGGCCCAGCGGGCATTCGCGCTGGAAACAGGGGCTGCATTCCAGCCCCAGCCGCTCAATCGCCACCGCTTCGCCCAGCGGCGGCGTAAAGCCGGGTGAGGTGGAACCGTACACCGCCACCAGCGGCCGGCCCAGGGCGGCGGCAATATGCATCAGGCCGGAATCGTTGCTGACCACGGCGTCGGTGACCGACAGCAGGTCCACCGCCTGCTCCAGGCTGGTGGCGCCGGCCAGGATCGCCGCCTCGCCCCGCTGGGCGTCCGGCAGCGCGTCGATAATCTGCTCGGCCACCGGCCGGTCCTTGGCGGAGCCGAACAGCCACACCCGACCGCCCTGCTCGATCCAGTGGCGGGCCACGGCGGCGTAGTGGTATTCCGGCCAGCGTTTGGACGGGCCGAACTCGGCGCCGGGGCACAGCCCCAGCACCGGGCGGTCGTCGGCGAGCCGCTGGTCGGCCCGGGCGGCGGCCACGGCGTCGCTGTCCACGCGCAGCCGCGGCGGCTGGATTGAGTCCAGGGCCGGCGGCGGCGCGTCGGCGTCCAGCGCCAGCGCCACGAAGCGCTGCACCATCAAGGGGTAGCGGTCTTTGTCCAGCTTGCGCACATCGTTAAGCAGGCCGTAGCGCATTTCCCCGCGCCAGCCGGTGCGCACCGGAACGCCGGCCCAGAATGGAATCAACGCGGACTTGAGGGAATTGGGGAGCACGAAGGCGCGGTCGTAGCCGCCGCGCAAGGCACGGCCTTCAGCGCGCCGCTGGCGCAGCTTCAGTTCACCGTGGCCGAACGGCAAATCCAGCGCCTGACACACTTCCGGCATGCGCGACAGCAACGGCCGGCACCAGGCCGGCGCCAGCACATCGATGTCGCAAGGCTGTTGACGCTGCAGTTCGGCGAACAGCGTCTGGGCCATGACCATGTCGCCGACCCAGGACGGGCCGACGACCAGGATGCGTGGGCGCCGCGATTCAGACACTCAGGAAACGTGGGTCAGCCATTCCTGGTGGCGGTCGTGCTTGTCGCGCACCAGATCGAAGTAAACGGTCTGCAGCTCTTCGGTGATCGGGCCGCGTTTGCCCTCGCCGATGATGCGGCCGTCCAGCTCGCGGATCGGCGTCACTTCCGCCGCGGTGCCGGTGAAGAAGGCTTCGTCGGCGATGTAGAACTCATCGCGGGTGAGGCGCTTCTCGCGCACCGTGTAACCGTGTTCCTCGGCGAGCTGAATGATGGTCTTGCGGGTGATGCCGTCCAGGCAGGAGGTCAGCTCCGGGGTGTAGAGCACGCCGTCACGGATCAGGAACACGTTCTCGCCGGAGCCTTCCGCCACATAGCCTTCGTTATCCAGCAGCAGCGCTTCGTCGGCGCCGCCGGACACGGCTTCGTTCAGGGCCAGCATGGAGTTGATGTAATTGCCGTTGGCCTTGGCCTTGCACATGGTGATGTTGACGTGGTGCCGGGTGTAGCTGGAGGTGCGTACCTTGATGCCCAGCTCCAACGCTTCCGGGCTCATGTAGGCGGGCCACTCCCAGGCGGCGACCATGACGTGCACTTGCAGGTTGTGCGCGCGCAGACCCATGCCTTCGCTGCCGTAGAACGCCATCGGCCGCAGGTACGCGTGGGGCAGCTTGTTCTCGCGCACCGCGTCGATCTGCGCCTGGTTGATCTGTTCCTTGGTGTAAGGAATCTTCATGTTGAGAATATGGGCGCTGTTGAACAACCGGTCGGTGTGTTCCTTGAGCCGGAAGATGGCCGGGCCCCGCGCGGTCTCGTAGGCACGCACGCCTTCGAACACCCCCATGCCGTAATGCAGGGTGTGGGTCAGCACGTGGGTCTTGGCTTCGCGCCAAGGCACCATTTCATTGTCCAGCCAGATAAAACCGTCTCGTTGAGCCATCGACATGGCGGTCACACTCCCAATCCAGATAGAGCCTTTTATTTCGCGAGATCAAACCAGTGTTGCCAGATCGTACGCACGCCGTCCCGCAATTCGCGGAATTCACCGTCGCCGACGATGGACTTTTCCTTGCGCAGTGACGCGCGATGGGCCGCGGACCGGTAGGCCAGGTAGGCTTCCCGAAGCAGGCCGGCATCCTGGGCCGGCATCAATTCCAGAGCGGCGAGCGTTTCCAGCAGCCGCACATTGTCGGTGAAACGGGTCAGTTCACCGTGGCGGGAGGCCCATCGTAGAACCCCGTATTGGACCATAAATTCGATATCGACGATACCTCCCGGATCCTGCTTCAGGTGGAAGCAGCCGGGCTGGTTGGAGGCCAGGTGATCGACCATCTTGTCGCGCATGGCGAGCACGTCCACGCGCAGTGCGTCCTGGTCCCGCTCGCGGCAAAGCACTTCATCACGGATCGCCTCGAAACGCTGGCGGGCGCGGTTGCAGCCGGCCACCACCCGGGCGCGCACCAGCGCCTGATGTTCCCAGGTCCAGGCGTCCTGCAGCTGGTATTTGCGGAACGCCTCCATGGACGACACCAGCAGGCCGGCGCTGCCGCTGGGCCGCAGCCGGGTGTCCACTTCGTAGAGCTGGCCGCTCATGGTGCGGGTGGAGAGGATGTGCACAATGCGCTGGCCCAGGCGGGCGTAGAACTGCTCGTTGGAGACCGGTTTGTCGCCGTCGGTGCTGCCGCCGCTGGCGGCGTCGTGCAGGAACACCAGATCCAGGTCGGAGTTATGGCCCAGCTCAATGCCGCCGAGCTTACCGTAGCCGGCCACCACGAAGTCCGGGCTGCACGGCTGGCCGTCGTCGCGTAGCGGGCGCCCGTGGCGTTCCACCATCGGTTCCCAGGCCAGCATCACCACCTGGTTGAGGATGCTTTCCGCCAGCCAGGTCAGGTAGTCGCTGACCTTCATCAGCGGCAGCACCTCGGTGACTTCGGACGCGGCCACGCGCAGCAGGTGGGCCTGCTTGAAGTTACGCAGCACTTCCATCTGCTGTTCCAGGTCGTCCTCGGCCACGCGCAGCAATTGCTGGCGCAGCTCGTCGTCCAGTTGCGAGCGGGCGGGCGGCGAATACAGGGTGCTGACGTCGAGCAATTCGTCGAGCAGCACCGGGTGGCGGGCCAGGCGCTCGGCGATCCAGGGGCTGGCGCCGGACAGCTTCACCAGTTGGGTCAGGGCGCCCGGGTTTTCCACCAGCAAGGCGATGTAGGCGCTGCGGCGCAGCACCGATTCAACGAAGGAAATCAGCCGGGCGGCGGTCACCGCGCCGTGGCCCTGGTAGCCGAGCGCCTCCAACAGCAGGGGCATCAGCTTGTCGAGCCGGTCGCGGCCGATGCGTTGCATGTTTTCCACGTTACGCGACTCGCGCAGCGTCTCGATCTGGCCCAGCACCTCGGCGGCCTGCTGCACGCCGATGGCTTCCAGGTGGGCGAGCGCGGCGTCGCGCTCCACGTCGCCCCGCCACAGGTCGAGCAATTCCTGGTCGCCTTCGGACACCTCCGCTTCCTGCTGGGGGTCGGCGATCACCTGGCTGAAGTGGTAGCGCACCTGCTCGCGGTGGCGGCGCAGCGCCCTTTCGAACGGCGCGCGGGCGGAAAAATCCATGGCGAAGGTGAGCCGCTGCCAGCCCAGTTCGTCGTCGGGCAGGCGTTGGGTCTGGCGGTCGTCGACCGCCTGCAGCCGGTGTTCCACATCGCGCAGGAACACATAGGCGTCCGCCAATTCGGCGACCACGTCCTCGGGCAGCATGCCCTCCTCCACCAGCATCGGCAGCACTTTCATCAGGTTCGGGTCGCGCAGGCTGGGCAGCTGGCCGCCGCGGATCAATTGGAACGCCTGGACGATGAATTCCACTTCGCGGATGCCGCCGGCGCCCAGCTTGACGTCCGCCTGCATGCCCTTGCGGTTCACCTCGCGCTCGATCAACCCCTTCATTTCACGCAGGGATTCGAACGCGCCGTAGTCGATATAGCGGCGGTACACGAAGGGGTTGAGCCGTTCGATCAGGCGCGCGCCGGCGTCCAGATCGCCGGCCACCGGGCGCATCTTGATCAGTGCGTAGCGTTCCCACTCGCGGCCCTGGTTTTCGTAGTAGCTTTCCATGGCATCGAAGCCCACCGCCAGGGCGCCGCTTTTGCCCCAGGGGCGCAGGCGCATGTCCACCCGGAACACAAAACCGTCGCCGGTGGTCTGGTCGAGGGCCTTGATCAGCTGCTGGCCCAGGCGCAGGAAGAATTGGTGATGGGTCAGGTTGCGGCGCTGGCCTTCGATTTCCCCTTCGTCTTCGTAGGCGAAAATCAGGTCGATGTCCGACGACAGGTTGAGCTCGCGGGCGCCCAGCTTGCCCATTGCCAGCACCACCAGCTTGACCGGCCGGCCCTGCTCGTCACGGGGCGTGCCGTTGCGCTCGCAAGCCCACAGGTAAAGTTTTTCCAGGGCGGTGGCGATCAGGGTATCGGCGAGCATCGACAGGTCGGCCACGGTGGCGTGGTAGTCCGCCAGGCCGGTGAGGTCCCGCCAGATCAGGCGCACCATATGGCGGTGACGGAGACGGCGCAGGGTGGCTTTGAGCGCGTCTTCGTCGTCGCAGGCCATCACCGCCGTGCTGATTTCCTCGGCCAGGTCGCCGGGCTCCAGGCGCTGCTTCAGGGCGCAGCCGCTGAGCCAGTCTCCCAGGTCGGCGTCGCGAATGAATTGCTCCGCCACATAATCGGAGCCCGCCCAGACACGGGGCAGGTCCTTGAGGAGAGCGTCGGGGAGAGCATGGCCCACTTCCCGGAACCGCTGCCAGTGCCGGGTCACCAGCACGGAGAGTTCGTCGGGCAGGCCGGAATAGTCCGGATCAGTCATGGCCGGTATTGTCCACGGGCCGGGCCGAAAACGCCAACACAAAGCATCTCAGAGCAGCACGTCCTGGGACGGGGTGACGCGCAGCACCTCTTCGATGGTGGTGAGGCCCTTGGCGACTTTCTGCGCACCGCTGATGCGCAGCGGCTTCATGCCCCCCTTGACCGCCTGGCGGGTGATCGCCTCCAGGTCCGCGTTGCGGCCCACCATGCCTTTCAAGGTGCCGCTTAGGGGCATGGTCTCGTACACGCCCATGCGCCCCCGATAGCCGGTCCCACGACATTCCAGACAACCCACGGGCTGGCAGACGGTGGCCGGCACCGCCATTTTGAACGGCTGCACCAGCTCGTGCCACGCCGCCTCGTCGGGCCGGGTTTCGGTCTTGCAATGCGGGCACAGGGTGCGCACCAGGCGCTGGGCCATGACGCCGATCACCGTGGCGGAGATCAAATAGGACGGCACGCCCAGATCCACCAGGCGGGTAATCGACGAGGGCGCGTCGTTGGTGTGCAGGGTGGACAGCACCAGGTGGCCGGTGAGCGCCGCCTGGATCGCCATGTCCGCGGTGGCCAGATCGCGAATCTCACCGATCATGATGATGTCCGGGTCCTGGCGCAGCATCGCCTTGACGCCCTGGGAGAAGCTCACATCGATATTGGCTTGCACCTGCATCTGATTGAAGCTGGGCTCCACCATCTCAATCGGATCCTCGATGGTGCAGACGTTCACTTCGCTGGTGGCCAGTTGCTTGAGGGTGGAATACAGCGTGGTGGTCTTACCCGAACCGGTGGGCCCGGTGACGAAGACGATGCCGTGGGTGTGGGCGGTCATCGCCTGCCAGTGCTGGTAGTCCTCCTTGCTGAAACCGAGCTGCGAGAAACTGCGCACCAGCACGTCCGGGTCGAACACCCGCATCACCATTTTTTCGCCGAACGCGGTGGGCAGCGTGGAAATCCGCAACTCCACTTCATCCCCGTCCGGGGACTTGGTCTTCAGACGGCCGTCCTGGGGCTTGCGCTTTTCGGCCACGTTGAGCCGCGAGAGGATCTTCAGCCGGCTGGTAACCGCCGCCATGATGGTGGCCGGCAGTTCATAAACGTCGTGCAACACGCCGTCGATACGAAAGCGCATCTTGCCCAGATCCCGGCGCGGCTCCAGGTGGATGTCACTGGCGCGCTGGGAAAAGGCGTACTGCAGGATCCAGTCGACGATATTGACGATGTGCTGGTCGTCCGCGTCCGGGTGGCCCTTGCCCACTTCCAGCAACTGCTCGAAGTTGGTAATGCCGGACAGCTCCTGGCCGCCGGTGCGGGCGGCGCCGGCGATCGAGCGGCTCAGGTTGTAGAACTCGATGCGGTAGCGGCGCAGCTGCTCCGGGTTGGCGAACACCACGTCCAGGGAACGGTCGCCCAGCACCTGCTTAAGGTGCTCCTGCCAGTCCGGTTTGAAGGGCTGGTCGCAGGCCACCACCACCCGGTCGCGGTGGCTTTCCACGGCGACGATGCCGTGCCGTTCGGCGAACGCGTAGCTCATCACCCGGGTGACCTGATCCACGTCCACCTTGAGCGGATCGATGTGATAGAGGGTCAGGTCGCTTTTCGCCGCCAGCCAGTCGCTGAGGAATTCCATGTCCATGATGCGCTGGCCGTGGGCACGGTCCACCAGACGGTACTTGGCCACCACCTGCAACGGGTGCCAATTGAGTTCCTTGTTTTCCCTGGGCGTGGTGGAAATAACGTTGAACTCTTCTTGGGTCACGCGCTGCTCGTCGAGCAATTCACGCATCACCCAGCGAACGTCCACTTCCTGGCCGCGCAAATGCGCGGGAACAGCGCTGGCATTCACGGTGGTATTCCCCCGTTTTTTGATTGTCTGTATCCGTTTGCCGATTACTGTAGACCGAGCCGGCACTTGCCGCCATCCCCGTTCCGGAGGAACCTGAACCGGACCACACCGGGCGGGGCGTTGGAATTGACGGGGGCTTCCCTCTATACTCGCGCCCCATCATTATGACCGTTCCGTTACAGGGTAGTCCCATGTCCTTCGGAAGCTCGATCGCCGGCCTGTTTGGCCGCTCACCGATCAAACCGCTGCAACAGCACTACGACACCGTGCACGAATGCGCATTGGGCCTGGGCGAGTTCTTCGCCGGGGTGAGCAGTAATGACTGGGAAAAGGCCAAGGCCGCCCGTCAGCGCATCGCCGACCTGGAAAACCACGCGGACACGCTGAAAAAAGAATTCCGCCTCAATCTGCCGAAAAGCCTGTTCCTGCCGGTGTCGCGCACCGATCTGCTGGAGCTGGTGAGCGTCCAGGACAAGGTGGCCAACAAGGCCAAGGACATCGCCGGCCTGATGCTGGGCCGGCAAATGACCATCCCCGAGCCCATCGCCGAAGCCATGAATGCGTACCTTCAAGGCGCCATCGAGACCTCGGCCCAGGCCCAGAAAGCAATCAACGAACTGGACGAGCTGGTGGAAACCGGTTTCAGCGGCCGTGAGATTCAGCTGGTCGAGGACCTGATCGAGGATCTCGACCGCCTGGAACGCGCCAACGACGAACAGCAAATCCATATCCGTTCGGCGCTGTTCAAGCTGGAAGCCGAGCTGCCGCCGGTGGACGTGATCTTCCTGTACAAAATCATCGAGTGGATCGGCGATCTGGCCGACCGCGCCCAAAAAGTGGGCGGCCGCCTGCAGCTGCTGCTGGCCCGATAGCCCACCTTAAATAGCCACTCAGACCAGAGGTTCGCTATGGAGTGGATGCTCGAACACAGCATGCTGATGCTGATAATCGCCGGCGCGGTCGGTTTTCTTATGGCGTGGGGCGTGGGCGCCAACGACGTGGCCAACGCCATGGGCACCTCGGTGGGGGCAGGCGCGCTCACCGTGGGGCAGGCGGTGATGATCGCCATTGTCTTCGAGTTCGCCGGCGCCTATCTGGCCGGTGGCGAGGTGACCGCCACGGTGCGTAAAGGCATCGTCGACGCCAGCGTCTTCAGCGAGACACCGCACTACCTGGTCTACGGCATGCTCTCGGCGCTGCTGGCGGCGGGCATCTGGCTGGTGGTGGCGTCCTGGTTCGGCTGGCCGGTGTCCACCACCCACTCCATTGTCGGCGCCATTGTCGGTTTCGCCGCCGTCGGCGTGGGCATGGACTCGGTGCACTGGGATAAGGTCGGCTCCATCGTCGCCAGCTGGGTAACGTCGCCGCTGCTCGCCGGTTTCATCTCCTTCTTCCTGATCAAGAGCGTGCAACGTCTGGTGCTCAACCACGACGACCCCTTCCAGCGCGCCAAGAAAGTGGTGCCCTTCTATATGTTCATGGTCGGTTACGTGATGACCGCCGTGACCCTGGTTAAAGGCCTTAAACATATCGGCCTGGATATCAGCTTCGCCGCCAGCCTGGGCTGGGCGGTGATCGGCGGTCTGATCGTGGCGGTGATCGGCGCCAGCATTCTCAGCCGCATCCAGCCGGACCTGGAGGCCGACAAGGACTTCCGCTTCCACTCCGTGGAGCGCATCTTCGCGGTGCTGATGATCTTCACCGCCTGCGCCATGGCCTTCGCCCACGGCTCCAACGACGTGGCCAACGCGGTGGGCCCGCTGGCCGCCATCAACAGCGTGATCGCCAGTGGCGGCCAGATCGGCGAGGAAGCCGCCATGCCCAGCTGGATCCTGCTGGTGGGCGCCATGGGCATCGTCTTCGGCCTGGCGATTCTCGGCGCCCGGGTAATGGCCACCGTGGGCACCAAGATCACCGCCCTGACCCCCAGCCGCGGCTTCGCCGCCGAGTTGGGCGCCGCCACCACCGTGGTGCTGGCCTCCGGTACCGGCCTGCCGATCTCCACCACCCATACTCTGGTGGGCGCGGTGCTGGGCGTGGGCATGGCGCGCGGCATCGGCTCGCTGAACCTGCGCGTGATCGGCACCATCTTCACCTCCTGGGTGGTGACACTGCCGGCGGGCGCCCTGCTTTCGATTCTGTTCTTCTTCTTCTTCAAGGGCCTGTTCGGGGCCTGAACAGCCTGAAGGCCGGGGGTTTGTCGCTTGCAGTTCCCTAGCGACAACCGCCCGGCGGTGGCTATACTCCCCCCATGTCATCCAGCCCAGAGAATCCCGTGCCCAGCACCCCCAGCGCCAGCGACCAGGTCAACTGGTTCCGTAATTCGTCGCCGTACATCAACGCTCATCGCGGCCGCACCTTCGTGGTGCTGCTCGGCGGCGAGGTGCTGGACACCCCGCGCCTGCCCACCCTGGTGCACGACCTGGCACTGCTGAACGCCCTGGGCGTCAAACTGGTGCTGGTGCACGGCGCCCGGCCGCAGATCAGCCAGCGGCTGGAAGCCGCCGGCCTGGAAAGCCGCTTCGAACACCACACCCGCATCACCGACAGCAACGCCCTGGAAGCGGTGATGGCGGCGGTGGGCGCCCTGCGCCTGAAGCTGGAAGGTCTGTTCTCCATGGGCCTGGCCAACTCGCCCATGCACAACGCCGCGATCCAGCTGATCAGCGGCAACTTCGTGATCGCCAAACCGGTGGGCGTGCGCAACGGCTTTGACTACCAACACACCGGCGAGGTGCGGCGCATCGAAGTGGACGCCATCCGCCAGCAGATGGACGCCGGCAACGTGGTCCTGCTGTCGCCGCTGGGCTCCTCGCCCACCGGCGAGCTGTTCAACCTCAACGCCGAGGACGTAGCCTCCACCGCCGCCATCGCGCTGGGCGCGGACAAGATGATCGTGCTCAGTGACGGCATCCGCATCGAGGACAAGGAACAGCGCCTGCTGCGCGAACTGTCGCCCCAGGAAGCCGGCCGGCTGCTGGGCGAGGAGCGCTTCACCGACAGCGCCGTGGAACGCCAGCTCACCGCCGCCTACCACGCCGCCAGCAACGGCGTGGCACGGGCCCACCTGCTCGACGCCAGCGAAGACGGCGCCCTGCTCAAGGAGCTGTTCACCCGCGACGGCTGCGGCACCATGGTCACCCGGGAAACCTACGAAACCCTGCGCGGCGCCCGCATCGACGACGTCGGCGGCATCCTCGAGCTGCTCGAACCCCTGGAGCAGAACGGCGTCCTGGTGCGCCGCTCACGGGAACTGCTGGAAAACGAAATCCAGCGCTTCGTCATCATCGAGCGCGACGGCATGGTGATCGCGTGCGCGGCCCTCTACCCGTTCGCCGCCGACCACATCGGCGAGCTCGCCTGCGTCGCCGTGCACCCCCACTACCGCAACAGCGAGCGCGGCCTGCAGATGCTGCGCTACCTGGAACGGCGCGCCCGGGAGCAGGGCCTGAAGAGCTTGTTCGTGCTCACCACCCACACCGCCCACTGGTTCCGTGAGCAGGGTTTCGACCCGGCCGGCGTGGAGGCTCTGCCCGAGCAGCGCCAGCAGCTCTACAACTGGCAGCGCAACTCCAAGGTGTTCGTGAAGCGTCTCTAGCGGATAGCGCACGCCGTATCGGCCTTTAGCCCGGGGTGCGCTACAATCTCCGCTTTCCGGATCAGACAGCGAAGAGACCCATGCCCCAGTACCGCTCCCGTACCACCACCCATGGCCGCAACATGGCCGGCGCCCGCGCGCTCTGGCGCGCCACCGGCATGAAGGACGATGACTTCGGCAAGCCGATCATCGCCATCGCCAACTCCTTCACCCAGTTCGTGCCGGGGCACGTGCACCTGAAGGACATGGGCCAGCTGGTGGCCGGGGAAGTGGAGAAAGCGGGCGGCATCGCCAAGGAATTCAACACCATCGCGGTGGACGACGGCATCGCCATGGGCCACGACGGCATGCTCTACTCGCTGCCCAGCCGCGACATCATCGCCGACTCGGTGGAGTACATGGTCAACGCCCACTGCGCCGACGCGCTGGTGTGCATTTCCAACTGCGACAAGATCACCCCGGGGATGCTGATGGCCGCCATGCGCCTGAACATTCCGGTGATCTTCGTCTCCGGCGGCCCCATGGAAGCGGGCAAGACCAAGCTCGGCGAGCACAAGCTGGATCTAGTGGATGCCATGGTGATGGCCGCCGACGACAAGGTGGACGACGCCACCGTGGCCGAGGTGGAACGCTCCGCCTGCCCCACCTGCGGCTCCTGCTCCGGCATGTTCACCGCCAACTCGATGAACTGCCTGACCGAGGCGCTGGGCCTGTCGCTGCCGGGTAACGGTTCTCTGCTGGCCACCCACGCCGACCGCCGCGAGCTGTTCCTGGAAGCCGGCCGCCGCATCGTCGATCTGGCCAAACTCTATTACGAGCAGGACATGGAGAGCGTGCTGCCGCGCAACATCGCCTCCTTCAAGGCGTTCGAGAACGCCATGAGCCTGGACATCGCAATGGGCGGCTCCACCAACACCGTGCTGCATCTGCTGGCGGCGGCCCAGGAAGGCGGCGTGGACTTCACCATGGAGCACATCGACCGGCTCAGCCGCAAGGTGCCGTGCCTGTGCAAGGTGGCGCCGGCCACCCAGAAATATCATATGGAAGACGTGCACCGCGCCGGCGGGGTGATGGGCATTCTCGGCGAACTGGACCGGGCCGGCCTGCTGCACCGCGACCTGCCGATGGTGCATTCGGCCACCGTGGCCGAAGCGCTGGAACACTATGACGTGATGCTGACCGGCGACGACGGCGTGAGAAAGATGTTCACCGCCGGCCCGGCGGGCATCCCCACCCAGACCGCGTTCAGCCAGGACACCCGCTGGGAGAGCCTGGACACCGACCGCGCCGGAGGCTGCATCCGCGATCTGGAGCACGCCTACAGCCGCGACGGCGGCCTGGCGGTGCTGTACGGCAACATCGCCGAGCGCGGCTGCATCGTCAAAACCGCTGGCGTGGACGATTCCATTCTCACCTTCAGCGGCCGGGCGCGGGTGTTCGAATCCCAGGATTCGGCGGTGCGCGCCATCCTCGGCGACGAGATCGTCGCCGGCGACGTGGTGGTGATCCGCTACGAGGGCCCGAAAGGCGGTCCGGGCATGCAGGAAATGCTCTACCCCACCAGCTACCTGAAATCCAAGGGCCTGGGCAAAAGCTGCGCGCTGCTCACCGACGGCCGCTTCTCCGGCGGCACCTCCGGCCTGTCCATCGGCCATGCCTCGCCGGAAGCCGCCGAGCAGGGCGCCATCGGCCTGGTCCGCGAGGGGGACGTGATTGACATCGACATCCCCAAGCGCACCATCGAGCTGCGCGTCGACGACGCCGAGCTGGCGCAGCGCCGGGAAAAAATGGACGCCAGCGGCAAGCTCGCCTGGCGCCCCCGCGAGATGCGCCAGCGCAAGGTGTCCACGGCTCTGAAAGCCTACGCCGCCCTGACCACCAGCGCCGACCGGGGCGCGGTGCGCGACCTCAGCCAGATCGGCGAATAGCGCGACGCGCCACACCGACCACAAGGAAGGAACCGTCATGAGCTTGCAGCGTACATTGATGCCGCTTGCCGCCGGCTTGATCACCGGCGCCGGCACCCAACGCTGGCGTCACCGGCTGGCGGAGTGGCGGCGCCGCCTGCGCGGCCGCCCCCACGAGGCGACCTTTTACTTCCGCATCGACGACCCCTATTCCTGGCTGCTGGCCCAGGTGCTGCCGCGCTTCGCCGAACATTTCGGCGTGCGCGTCACCCCGCGGGTGATGCTCTATCTGGACCGCTCCATGTACCCGGAGCCGGACATGCTGCGCGAGCTGGCGCCCAAGGACGCCGCCGCCCTGGCCGGTCTGCACGACCTGAGCTTCCCGGCGGACTGGCGCGTTCCCGACCGGGAGACCGCCCTGGCGGCCACCCGCTGCTTGCTCAAACACGAACACGACGAACGCTTCTGGAGCCTGGCTCACGCACTGTCCGACGCCCTCTGGCGCGGCGACCAGGAGGCCCTGCAACGGCTGGTGACAGAACACGGCCAGCAACCGGAGGACCAGGCCCAGCTGGCCCTGGAAGCGCGCCGCGACCAGTTCCTCAAGGACGGCCACTACCTCACCGGCACCCTGCAGTACGGCGGCGAATGGTATTGGAGCCTGGAGCGCCTGGACCACCTGGCCCACCGGCTGGAGCAGCTGGGCCAGGGCGGCGGCCCCTGGCCGCTGGACTACGGGCGCGCCAAACAGGCGCTGCTGCCCGGCGCCCCGGCGGCCCCTGCCGGCGACGATGAACCGGCGCCGGTGCTGGAGATGTTCTTCTCGTTCCGCAGCCCCTATTCCTATATCGCGCTGCCCCGCGCCTACGCGCTGGCCGACCACTACGGCCTGACGCTGCGGCTGCGCCCGGTGCTGCCGATGGTGATGCGCGGGCTGAGCGTACCGCGCGCCAAGCGCTTCTATATTCTCACCGACGCGGCCCGCGAGGCGCGCCTGCACGACGTGCCTTTCGGCCGCGCCTGCGACCCGCTGGGCAAGGGCGTGGAACGTTGCATGGCGCTGTGGCCGTTCGCGGAAAAAGAGGGCCGCCTGCGCGAATGGCTGCTGCACGCCGGGGAAGGCATCTGGAGCCAGGGCGTGGACGCGGCCAGCGACGCCGGCCTGCGCAAGCTGGTCACGGCGGCGGGCATGAACTGGAACCGGGCGCGCCGCTGGTTGGACGACGACCAGTGGCAGGGCGACGCCGAGGCCAACCGGGAAGCCATGGTGGCCGCCGGCAGTTGGGGCGTACCCAGCTTCCGCGTCAATGACCGCCTGGTGTGGGGCCAGGACCGCTTTGCCCTGATTGAACAGACATTACAATCCGGTCATTGATCGGGATGCGGAATATAGCGACTGTAGGCGCGGGCCCTGCCCGCTCCCACAAAAAACGAGAGGCTTAAAAGCATGACGTTAGCGTATTGGTGTGTTCTGGCGGCGATTTTGCTGCCCTATGCCTTCACCGGCTTTGCCAAGTTCCAGGGTGGTTTCGGTCTCAACGAGAACAAGAACCCCCGTGAGTTTCTGGAAAAACTGGACGGTGCCCGCAAGCGCGCCCACTGGGCGCAACAGAACAGCTTCGAGATTCTGCCCGGCTTCGCCGCGGCGGTGATCATCGCGCACCTGGCCGGCACCGCGCCGCAGGCCACCATCGACGGCATCGCCCTGGCGTTCGTGCTCAGCCGCGTGCTGTTCGGCATCTGCTACATCGGCGACTGGGCCAGCGCCCGCTCCCTGGTGTGGTTCTTCGGCATGGGCTGCATCGTCGCCCTGTTCGTGGGCGTGGCCGGCTGAGCCGACGCCCATTATGACCTTCCGTGTGGGGATCAACGGCCGTCACGTCTTGAACTGCGCGCCGGACGTCCCCATTCTCACCGCGGCCCGCGACGCGGGCTTCGGTTTTCCACACGCCTGCCGCAACGGCGTCTGCCTGCGCTGCCAGGGCCGCCTGACGGCCGGAGCGGTACGCCACGGCGGCAGCGGCAACATCATCCACGCCCACGGGCCCGGCGCCGACCGGGTGCTATACTGCGTGGCCATTCCGATCAGCGATTGCGAGATCGACGTGCCAGAGACGACCGCACCGGGCGAGCTGCCCGTGCACCAAGTGCAATGCCAGATTATCGAGCGCGAGCCGCTCAACCACGACGTGACCCGCGTATGGCTGCGCCTGCCCGCCGGTAAAGCGATCCGTTGGCACGCCGGCCAGTACCTGACACTGTCACTGTCCCACGGCGAATACCCGTTCTCGATCGCCAACCCGCCCGGTGGCCGGGATCTGGAGCTGCACGTACGCCACGGCGACGACAACAGCGCCGCCCACGCCATCATGGCCGACCTCAACGATCAGGCCACGGTCACCGTGAGCCTGCCCGGTGGGCGTCGCTTTATCGACCGGGCCCCGGACCGTCCACTATGGTTTATTTGTGGCTCCACCGGGTTTGCACCGGTAAAGGCGATGATCGAGCGGCTGATCGAGCTGGAGTACCCGCACCCGGTGCGCCTGTTCTGGGGCGCCCGCGTGGAGGAAGACCTCTACCTGCCGGACCTGCCGGGGCAATGGCGCCGCCAGCTGGCGGATTTCCACGCGGTCACCGCGCTGTCGGACATGAGCCGCCCCGGCCACGCCCAGGGGCTGGTCCACGAGGCCGCCCTGGAAGCCCTCGCCGAGCCGCTGGCGCCGCTGTTCTATGTGGGCGGCTCCCCGGCCATGGCCTGGTCGGTCTTCGACGACCTGGTAGCGGAGGGCGTGCCGGCCAAGAACATCCACTCCGACGTGTTTGATTACGCCCCGCGTTAGGCCGCGCTTGCCTTTCGCGGGCAGGGCCCGCTCCCACAGGGTACTCCGGATCATAGGTGCTGCTTGCGGCTCATCACCACTGGTCGGCACAATGAGGCATCCTTCATCGACGGCCACCCCATGGAAGAAGCCCGCCGACAGTCCTCCGACACTCTGGTGCCGTGCCCGCAGTGCGACCTGATTCTGTCGGTGGCGCCGCCGGCCCCCGGCGAATGGGTGCGCTGCCCGCGCTGCCGCCACCCGCTGGCCCGGCACACCGTTAACGACCAGGCCAGCCCGGCCCTGGCCGCCAGTGCCCTGATCCTGCTGGCCGTGGCGCTGGCGTTTCCCTATATCCGTTTCGAAAAGAACGGCGTCAGCGACCAGATGGGGCTGCTGGACGCCGCCACCCAGCTGGCCGCGTTTCATCACCCGGCCCTGGCGGTGGTGGTGTTCGCCACCATCGTGGTGATCCCGGCCTGCTTTCTGATCGCGCTGCTGTGGGTGCACGCCAGCCTGGCCCGGTCCGCCCCGCTGGCCGGCACCGCGATGCTGGTGCGCGCCCTGCCCCGCTGGCGCCCCTGGATGATGGCCGATGTGTTCGCCATCGCCGCCCTGGTCAGCCTGATCAAGATCGCCGGTATGGCCCAGGTCGCCCTGAAGCCGGGCTTTTGGGCGTTCTCAGGCTTCGCGCTGGCGCTGCTGGTGACCGTGCAGCGCCTGCACCCGCTGGCACTGTGGGTACGGCTCACCGGCCCGCCGCAAGCACCGGCGGGCACCCGGCCCGGTCTCACCGCCGGCGAACAAGGGCTGATCGGCTGCGAGCAATGCGGCCAGCTGCAACGCCTCGACAGCCACCGCCATTGCCAGCGCTGCGGCGGCACTCTGCATCCGCGCCAGCCGGCCAGCCTGCAGCGCACCTGGGCGTTGCTGATCGCCGCCACGCTGCTGTGCTTTCCCGCGCATCTGTATCCGATCATGGCCACCACCAGCCTCGGCAACACCCAGCCGTCGACGATCATTTCCGGTGTCCTGCAATTCCTGTCCCACGGCGACTGGCCGATCGCGTTGATCATTTTCTCCGCCAGCGTTCTGGTACCCTTTGGCAAGATCATGGCGCTCGCCTGGCTGTGCCTGGCGGTGCGCCGAGAGGCACCGCTGGATATGCAGGCGCAAATGCGTCTTTATAGAATCACCGAATGGGTGGGACGCTGGTCGATGATCGATGTGTTCGTGGTCGCCATCGTGGTGGCCCTGGTGCGGCTCGGTAACTTGATGTCGGTGACCCCGGGTCCCGGCGGGGTCGCCTTTGCCGCCGTGGTGGTGCTGACCATGCTGGCCGCGTTCAGCTTCGACCCCAGGCTGCTGTGGGACCGCCAGCCGACCAGTGAGGCGTCGTCCGATGCGGCGCGACCCGCAACCCCGACAATGGCAGACCAATGACTTCCAAGCCCTCCCGCGCCATCGCCGAAAGCGTGCCCCGCCTGTCTCCGGTGTGGCTGATCCCGCTGGCCGCCCTGCTGATCGGCCTGTGGCTGGCGTTCGACCACCTGTCCGGCCAGGGCCCCACCATCACCCTCAAAATGCAGGACGCGGAAGGCATCGAAGCGGGCAAAACCGCGATCAAGACCCGCAGCGTGCAGGTCGGCACGGTGGAATCCGTGTCCCTGTCCGAAGACTTGCAGCACACCCTGATCACCGCCCGCATGCAGGACGGCAGCGACCGCATGCTTAACGAGGACACCCGCTTCTGGGTGGTCAAACCGCGCATCGGCCGTGAAGGCATCAGCGGGCTGGGCACGGTGTTGTCCGGCGCCTACATCGAGCTGCTGCCCGGCGACAGCGACGAGAAAAAGCGCCGCTTCACGGTGGAGGACCAGCCGCCGGTCACCGAGGCCGGCGCCGAAGGGCTCTACCTGACCCTGTTCAGCGAGCCCGGCAACAGCGTCACCACCGGCGACCCGATCACCTTCCGCAGCCTGACCGTGGGCCGGGTGGTGGAAACCGAATTCCTGGCCGACGAAAAACGCATCCGCCACCGCATCTTCGTGGAGCAGCCCTACGACGTGCTGGTCACCGACACCACCCGCTTCTGGAGCGTCTCCGGGATCGGTTTCCAGCTCGACACCCAGGGGTTCCGGGTCAACCTGCAATCCCTGGAAACCCTGCTCGGCGGCGGCGTGTCCTTCGGCGTGCCCGACGACACCATGCCCGCCGGCACCCCGGTGGAGGACGGCCGCGAATACACCCTCTACCCGGACCAGGAAACGGCCCGGCGTGGCCTGTTCGACCAGTACCTGGAATACGTGCTGCTGGTGGAGGACACCGTGCGCGGCCTGCGCCGGGGCGCGCCGGTGGAATACCGGGGCGTACGGGTGGGCACCGTGGAACAGGTGCCCTGGCGGTTCACCGCGGAACAACCGGATTCGCTCAACCGCTTTTCGATTCCGGTGCTGATCCGCATCGAGCCGCAGCGCATCGCCGGCGACGGCGACGTGCTGCTGGACGACTGGCGCCGGCGCATGGAGCGCATGTTCCAGCGCGGCCTGCGCGCCAGCCTGAAATCCGGCAATCTGCTTACCGGCGCCCTGTTCGTGGACGTGCAGGTGCACAGCGATGCCCCGGAATACCGGATCGAACGCTTCGAAAACGTGCCGGTATTCCCCACCGTATCCGGCGGCCTGGCACAGATCGAAGGGCAGATCGCCCAGCTTCTGGAGACCCTCAACGGCCTGCCGCTGCAGGACATCGCCGAAGGCCTGGACCGCAACCTGGCCGCCTCGGAAGGCGCCCTGCAGGAAATCGCCGCCACCGCCGACCGACTGGAAAAACTGCTCGGCGGCCCGGACATGCAGCGCCTGCCCGGCCGCCTCAACGACACGCTGTCGTCCCTGGAAAACACGCTGGATGGCCTGTCGGCGGGCGGCGACGGCCGCCAGATCGGCGATACCCTGCAGCGCCTGGAAAAAGTACTGCGCGACGTGGAGCCGGTGCTGCGCACCCTGCGCCAGCAACCCAATGCTCTGATCTTCCAACACGATCCGCCGGCGGATCCCGTGCCCAAGGCCCAGCCATGACTCATCGTTTACCGCTCCCCCTCGCCGCGCTACTGCTGGCCATGAGCGCCCTGCTCGGCGCCTGCGCCAGCGGCGGCCCGGCCAGCGAACACAGCTACCTGCTGCCCGCCGCCGGCGAGCCCGCCGCCAGCGACCGGCTGCCCCGGATCCGGGTGGATGTCGCCGGCTACCTGGACCAGGCCGGCGTGGTGGTGGAAACCGCCCCCACCTCGGTACACGCCGCCCGCCAGCACCTCTGGGCGGAACCCCTGCCCGGCCAGCTGCGCCGCGCCCTGCGCCACCACCTGGCGGCCGCCGGCGCCCCCGCCGAGGGCCGGCTCAGCGTCAGCGTGACCCGCTTCCAGGGCACCACCGACGGCAACGCCCGCGTCAGCGGCCAGTGGCACTACCAGGCCGAGCCGTCGGAGCAGGAGGAAAGTCTGGAGCAAAGCGGACACTTCGACCTCACCCGCCCCCTCAGCCAGGACGGCTACCCGGAGCTGGTCACCCGCCTCGACGACGCCTGGCAAGCCGTCGCCCAGCAGATCGCCGACGCACTCCGCTAGATACCCTGGAGGTGTAAGAGCGGGCCTTGTGGGAGCGGGCCCCGCCCGCGAAAGGGAGCGAAGCTCCCGGCAGGATCCCAGAGAGCTTTATCGTTCCGGTGTTCGTGGCTCCGTATCCGAGACGCGGGGCAATGGTGGTGCCTTCCGGGACCGCTCAAGCCATCCATGGCCGCTGTTAGTTTGGCCCTCCCTGGCCAAACAGCTCCCTCCAGGCACCACCATTGCCCCGCTCACTTTGCAGCGGCACCGCCACGGGACATAACACCGCCTGGACCTTTCTACGAAGCGGGGTTCGTGGCGGCGAATTTCCCAAGGAGCGCCGGGATCGGGTGGGCTGTCTGGAGGGAAAAGCCTCTGGAATCCTGCCGGCCGGCAACGCCGGCCTTTCGCGGGCGGGGCCCGCTCCCACAACCCCGGCTTCGTAGCACCGCGTGGCGGCGAGTCAGGGCAGTGGGAGATCGGGGAGCTGGCCGTCGAGTTCGGCGACGCGGCGCTCCAGCACCTTGGCGGCTTTGACCTGATCGCCCAGCGCCAGGTACAGCCGTGACAGCTCCGCCAGGGCGGTGGCGCTCTGGCTGGAATTGGCCGCCGCCTCGAAGAAGTTCTGCGCCTTGCCCCACAGCCGCGCCTTGAGCGCCACCCGCCCGGCGGTGACCAGCACCGCCGCGTTGCCCGGGCGGTCCACCAGCCACTTTTCCAGGTTCTGCAGCAGCTCGTCCGGGGACACATCGTCGATGGCCTCAAGCACCGGCGGCAGGCGGTCGTCCCAGTCCCGCTCCAGCTGCTCCTTGACCAGCGACAGGGCGCGGCCGCCTTCACCGAGCTGCGCCAGGAAGCCGGCGTAACGGGCCACCATGGCCGGATCCTGCTTGAGGGCGCTGGGCACTTGCTTCCATAGATCGCGCAATTCCCGGGCGCGGCTGTCGCCGTCGTTGAAGCCCGGTTTCTGCGCCAGTTGCTGTACCCGCGCCAGCCAGGCGCGGCGCTCCCGACGGGCCGCGTAGGGGTCGCCGAGGGCACGGCGCAGGCGCGGCGCCAGGGCACAAAGGGCCGGCCAGTCGCGCTCGCGTTCCAGCACGTCGGCGTACAGCGCGAGAATGCGTTTGTTGCCGGGCGCCTGTTCCACCAGGCCCTTCAGTTCCTCATGGGCGGCGGCCGGGCGGCCGTCGTCCAGGGCGAAGCGGGCGCGCATCAGGCCGCTGAAGCTGTCGCCCCGGCGGCTTTTGGCGGCGTTCTGCAGGTAATCTTCCAAGGCCTCGCCGTCGCCGCGCTGGCGGGCGCATTCCGCCGCCAGCAACCAGGCCACCAGCGGCCAGTCCCCTTCACGGCCGGCGGCGGTGAGCAGCCGTTCGGCCTTATCCAGCTCGCCGTCCATAAGCAGAATAAAGCCGCTTTTCAGGCGACGGTGGGCCAGGCTACGGCGGAACCGCCGTGTGGCGCGCACCGGCTCCGCCAGGTTCCAGGCCAGGTTGCCCAGCAGGGTCAGCACCATCAGCGCCACCGCGCCCAGGATCAGCGCCAGCAGCGCGAAGCCGAGCGTGGACTCCAGGCGCCACTGGTCGCGGATCACCAACACATAACCGGAATCGGCGGCCATCCAGCGGCCCAGAAAGGTGGCCGCCAGCAGGACGACAACAATCAGCAGCAGGGCTTTTTTCATCGGCCGGCCTCCCCGGCCGCGCCGTTACCGTCGCTTTTCAGCAGGTCCCGCTTGAGGCCGCGCACCGCGTCCAGGCCGGCGCCGATTTCCGGCAACGCCTGCTCCACCTGCTGACCACCCAGCTCTTCCAGGGCGGCGCGCATTTGGCGGACCCGCCCCTGATCTTCCTGGAACCACTGATTCAGCATGGCGGCAGCGTTATCCAGCGCCTGCCGGTAAGCCTTCACGCGCCGCTGCATCAGCGCCAGTTGTGCTTGCTGCAGGCTGGCGTCCAGCGTCAGGCGCACGGTGGACGCCTGGGTTTCAGTCAGCGGCAGCGGCACTTCGCCGTCGTGGCGACGCACCGTCACCGGCAGATGGTTGAGCAAGCGCTGCCACCAGCCGGCGTCCTGTTCGGTGTCCCCGGCGGGCGGCGCCTGGCGCTCCGGCACCGCCAGCTCCGGGATCAGCGCCTGCAGCGCGCCCAGGCGCAGCACCATGGCCTCAATGTCGACCTGGCGGGCGCCGTTGAGCTTTTCGATGTCCACCGCCAGTGCCTTGCGCGCCGGCAGCGCCTGGGGATCGTCCAGCCGTGCCAGGGTCTGGTCGGCGGCCTGCAGCAGACGGCGCGCGGCCTCGGCGTCGCCGGTGAGCATCAAACGCTGGCCGGCCAGAGCGGCCAGGGACTCCGCCTCGTTGATCAGCCACAGGCGCTGCCCGCCCTGGCGCACATCGGCCAAAGCTTCCCGGTCGCGGGCACGGGCGGCTTCGATGCGATCCTGGGACTCGCGTATTTCCTGGAGCGCCCGGTCGCGGCGCTGGGACTCCCGGTTCAGTTCACTGCGCAGCTCGCTGATTTCGCTCTGACTGGCCCGGCGGTCCTGCTCCAGCACCCGCCATTGTTGCCAGCCCCACCAGCCGGCGGCGGCCAGAGCGGCGAGGACAATAAGCACGATAAGCAGCGGCCAGAGGCTCAAGCCCTGCTGGCGGTGAAAAGCGCGGTGCGTCATGGGGTCTCCCTATTGTTGTTCCCGCCTGCCTGGTGGCGGGATCTATAGACGATAAAGAGAGCGGCGGGCGCCGTCCAACCCCTTATCGTCACACGCTAGCGCCGGAAGGCCCCTTCAAGACGGGGGCACGGCGGCCAGCATGTCGGTGTCGTGGGCGCTGGCGGCCACCACCAGCGGCCCCGGATGACGCTCGGCCACGGCGGCGGCCACCCGCTCGCCGGCGGCAATCACGGTGGCCCCGGCGGGCACCAGCGCGGTCATCGCCCGCCAACCCTCGACGCTGGTGATCATCACCGTATCGGCGCCCTCGGGCCAGTGACGGCCAGGGGCGGGCAAGCGCCGGTAAAAGGGCACCACGTCCACGCCGGCCCCTTTTTCCCGCAGCCGCGCCGCCAGCCAGTCGCGGCCACTGTCGCCACGGCAGATCAGAATGCGCTTTTCCACCACCGACGCCAGACAGGGCAACGCCAGCACCGCCTCGGAATTAAAGCCGCTGCGCGGGTATTCCGGGGTGAGCCCGGCATCGCGGATCACGGCGGCGGTGGATTCCCCCACCGCCAGCCAGTGCACCCCTACCGGCCATTGCGGCCAGAGGTCGGCGAAGACGTTCAGGGCATGGTGAGCGGCGTTGGCGCTGACAAAGAACACCGCGTGGTAGAGGTCCAGATCAAACAGCAGCCGGCGGTGGGCACCGGCCAGCGGCAGCGGCTCGATGGCCAGCGCCGGCACCGCCCAGGCCCGGTGACCGCTGTCCACCAACCGCGCCGCCAGCGGCTCGCCCTGGCCGGCGGGCCGGGTCACCACCACGGCACGGCTCATGCGCGGTCGTACAGGTCGCGCAGGATCCGGTCGGCGCCCTGCTCCAGCAGCGATTCAGCGATGCCGATGCCCAGCTCCCTGGCGTCGGCGCGGGGGGCACGGGCCTCGGCGCGCAACACCGTGGTGCCGTCCTCACTGGCCACCAGACCGCGCAGCCACAGCTGGCCGTCGTCCTCGAGCAGCGCGAAGCCGGCGATCGGTACCTGGCAGCCGCCTTCCAGGCGGCGGTTCATGGCCCGCTCGGCGGTGACCCGGTCCCAGGTCAGGGCGTCGCTGAGCGGTGCCAGCAAGGCCCGGGTGTCGGCGTCGTCCGCGCGGCACTCGATGCCCACGGCGCCCTGGCCCACCGCCGGCAGGGATTCCTCCGGCGGCATGTCGTAACGAATGCGCTCGTGCATTTGCAGGCGCTTGAGCCCGGCGGAGGCGAGGATAATGGCGTCGAATTCACCGGCGTCCAGCTTGCCCAGGCGGGTCTGTACGTTGCCACGCAGACTGGACACTTTCAGGTCCGGCCGGTTGGCCATCGCCTGGGACTGGCGGCGCAGGCTGGAGGTGCCCAGCCGGGCGCCCTCGGGCAGGCCCATCAGGCTGTCGTAGTGGTTGGAGACGAAAGCGTCGCGGGGGTCTTCGCGCTCACAGATCACCGGCAGCGCCATGCCTTCGGGCAGCTCCATGGGCACGTCCTTCATGGAGTGCACGGCGATGTCCGCGCGCCCGTCCATCATCGCCTCTTCCAGCTCCTTGACGAACAGCCCCTTACCGCCGATTTTCGCCAGCGGTGTGTCCAGAATCTTGTCGCCCTGGGTCTTGATCCGCACCAGCTCCACGCGCAACCCCGGATGCAACGCCTCCAGCCGTTTCTGCACGTACTCCGCCTGCCAGATGGCCAGGGGGCTGGAACGGGTAGCAATGCGCAATATCTCGCGGGACATGGGAGCTCCTGGGCGGGGAATAGATGGCGCCTAGTGTAACGGAAAGACCCGGGCTGCGCCGAACGCGGCGGCGCCAGTTGACAGTTGATAGTGGACAGTTGATAGCTAAAAGCGAAAACACCGACTAGAGAGGTTTAAGCGTAGCGGCCAGCTCCGTCGCCCCGTCGCGGGCACCCACCGGAAAGCCGGCAAGGCGCCCGATCGCGAGCTATCAACTGTCCACTATCAACTATCAACTGTTTTTCAGCCGCGTTTGACGAGGGCGCGGCGCAGGCCGGGCATGTGGCGGCGGCTGACGTTGAGCGGTTCGTCGACGCCGCGCAGGCGGACTTCGAAGCGGCCCTGGCTGGAGCATTCCAGGCTTTCGATAAAATGCAGCGACGCCAGAGTGCTGCGGTGGATGCGCACGAACAGGTCGCCGAATTCGTCTTCCAGGGCCTTGAGCGGTTCGTCGATCAGCACGTAGCCGCCAGCGTGGTGCACGGCCACGTACTTTTGGTCGGCCTGGAAGTAGCGCACTTCCTCCACCGGCACCAGTTCCAGGCCGCGGTGGGTGCGGGCGCTCAGGTGGCGCCGGCGGCCGGTCTGGTTGGCCGCCATCTTGTGGCTCAGCTCGGCGATCTGCACCCGGTTGAGGGCGCGCGCCTTGTCCAGGGCCTGCTTGAGGTCCTGGGCGCCCACCGGCTTGAGCAGGTAATCCACGGCGTGCACGCGGAACGCCTGCAGGGCGTGTTCTTCGTAGGCGGTGCAGAAAATCACCGCCGGCGGGTTCTCCATCTTGTCCAGATGGGCGGCCGCTTCCAGGCCATCCATGTCCGGCATGCGAATGTCCATCAACACCACGTCCGGGCGCAGCCGCCCGGCGCTTTCCACCGCTTCACGGCCGCTGGCGGCTTCCGCGCTGACTTCCATGTTGGCCATCTCCACCAGACGTTTCAGGCGCATTCTGGCCAGGGCCTCGTCGTCGCAGACCAGGACCTGCATTTTCGCGATGTCGTCCATGGGTTCCCCTTGTTCTTATTCACCCGTTTCTTTTATTGGAGCGGGTAGCTGATTTCAATCTCATAGTGTTGTTGTTGCGAACGGGCCGACACCGACACACTGGGGCCGTGCAGGGCCTCCAGGCGGTGTTGAATATTGTCCAGCGCCATGCGGTTGCCCTGGTGCTCACTGGCGCAATCCTGTTTCGGGTTACTGACACGCAGCACCACCCGGCCCTGCTCGATGGCGGCGGCGATGCGCACCACACCGCCGCCGGCGAGCGGCTGAATACCATGATAGATGGCATTTTCCAGCAGCGGTTGCAACGTCAAAAGCGGCAACGCGACGGATTCGGGCGCCAGCTCAATGTGCCATTCCACCCCCAGACGCTCGCCGAGGCGCAGCTGTTCGATGCGAATGTAGCGCTCGCACAGGGCCAGTTCCTCGGCCAGGGTCACTTCGCTGCCGCTGTCCTTGAGGCTGGCGCGAAACAGGCTCGACAGGTCTTCCACCGCCTGCTCGGCGGCGTCCGGATCAATGCGGATCAGAGTGGCGATGATGTTCATGGAGTTGAACAGGAAATGCGGCCGGATGCGCGACTGCAGCGCCTGGATGCGGGATTTCAGCTCCGCCCGGTCCTTGATCCGCAGCTGTTCCTGCACATAGAAGTAGCGCATCACCAGGCCGGAGATGATCGCCGCGATCAGCACGTTGGCGAGAATGTCCCAATGCCAAAGAGGCGGCATGGCGGCGGCGGACACCCAGGACATCAGCGTCCGGGCCAGCAGGCTGAACAGCAGCGTATCGAACGCCACCAGCCCCACAACCGCCAGCGCCGCCCAGGCCTGCGGCAGGCGGTTGAGGCGCCCGCGCAGCTGGCAGACCAGCGCCGCCGAGGTCAGCGCGATCCACTGAATGAACAGCGACGTCAGCGCCAGCCGCTCGAACCCGAAGGGCTCGAAGTAGCCGGCCACCAGGCTGATCACGATGGCCATCAATTCCGACGCCACCACCACCACCAGCACGGCGCGGGTGGTACACAGGTCGGGCAGGAACACATTGTTCTGGGGCTCGGACATGGGCGCTCTTGTTGTCGGAAAGGGGGCGACGCTTTCGGGTACGATACCACCGTCCGGCGATGCTATACTGCGCGCCCTGTCAATTCCCGTATTCCCGCAAGCCGGACGTGAGCAGCAAGATGAGCGACAACCAGCAAAACCAACTCTGGGGCGGCCGCTTCAGCGAGTCCACCGACGCCTTCGTGCAGGCCTTCACCGCCAGCGTCGGCTTTGACCGCCGCATGTACCGCCAGGACATCCAGGGCTCCCAGGCCCATGCCACCATGCTCGCGGAGGCTGGCGTGCTCACCGATGACGAGCGCGACGCCATTATTCAGGGCCTGGATGAAATCCGCGCCGAGATCGAGGCCGGTGAGTTCGAATGGTCGGTGGCCCTGGAAGACGTGCACATGAACATCGAGGCGCGCCTCACCGACAAGATCGGCATCACCGGCAAGAAGCTGCACACCGGCCGCTCCCGCAACGACCAGGTGGCCACCGACATCCGCCTGTGGCTGCGCGACGAGATCGACCTGATCGACGGCGAAATGGAACGGCTGATGACCGGCCTGCTGGACCAGGCGGAACGCGAGGCGGCCACCATCATGCCCGGCTTCACCCACCTGCAGACCGCCCAGCCGGTGACCTTCGGCCACCATCTGCTGGCCTGGTTCGAGATGCTCAAGCGCGACCGGGAACGGCTCGCCGACTGCCGCAAGCGGGTCAACCGCATGCCGCTGGGCGCCGCCGCCCTGGCCGGCACCACCTACCCGATCATCCGCGAGCGTACCCGCGAGCTGCTGGGCTTCGACGAAGTCTGCGAAAACTCCCTGGACGCGGTCAGCGACCGGGATTTCGCGATTGAATTCTGCGCCCTGGCGGCGCTGTGCGTGACCCACCTGTCGCGCGTCAGCGAGGAGCTGGTGCTGTGGACCAGCGCCCAGTTCAACTTCATCGACCTGCCCGACCGCTTCTGCACCGGCAGCTCGATCATGCCGCAGAAGAAAAACCCGGACGTGCCGGAGCTGGTGCGCGGCAAGACCGGCCGCCTCAACGGCCACCTGATCGCCCTGCTGACCCTGATGAAAAGCCAGCCGCTGGCCTACAACAAGGACAACCAGGAAGACAAGGAACCGCTGTTCGACGCGGTGGACACCCTGGCCGGCTGCCTGCGCGCCTTCGCCGACATGATTCCGGCGATTGAGCCCAACCGGGAAGTGATGCGTGAAGCGGCCCGGCGCGGCTTCGCCACCGCCACCGACCTGGCGGATTACCTGGTGCGCAAGGGCATTGCCTTCCGTGACTCCCACGAAATCGTCGGCAAGGCGGTGGCCCTGGGCATCGAGAAAAAGAAGGACCTGAGCGACATGAGCCTGGCCGAGCTGCGCCAGTTCAGCGATCAGATCGACGAGGATGTGTTCGAGGTGCTCACCCTGGAAGGCTCGGTAAGCGCCCGCGATCACATCGGCGGCACCGCCCCGGATCAGGTGCGCGCCGCCGTGAAGCGCGGCCGCGACGCGCTGCGCTGAGCGCGGCGTGCACGGTCGCCGCATCGTGTCACCGAGGATAAGCGGCTATACTGCACGCCCTTGCATCCATTACGCCGGAGTAGATCGCATGCGCGCGGTTTTTCTGCTGATAGTGATGACGGCCCTGCTCGCCGGCTGCGGCCAGAAGGGCCCGCTCTACAAGGCCTCTGACCGCCCCGAGTCGGCCCAGCCGCTGGGCGGCGACCGCCTGGACGACAGCACCGACAACGAAGACACCGCCAAGGACGACGACCAGGAATGACCATGGATCCCTTCTCCTACCGCGACGGCGAACTGTTCGCCGAAGAGCTGCCCGTGACGCAATTGGCGGAGCGCTTCGGCACGCCGCTGTATCTGTATTCCCGGGACGCCCTGGAGACCCACTACCACGCCTTCGATGACGCCTTCGGCGATCATCCGCACCGGGTCTGCTACGCGGTCAAGGCGAACAGCAACCTGGCGGTCCTACAGGTGCTGGCCCAAGCCGGCGCCGGCTTCGACATTGTCTCCGGCGGCGAGCTGGAGCGGGTGCTGCGCGCCGGTGGCGAGCCGCACAACATCGTGTTCTCCGGGGTCGGCAAAACCGCCGGGGAAATGGCCGACGCGCTGAAAGTGGGGATTCATTGCTTCAACGTGGAGTCCGCCGCCGAGCTGGAATTGCTGAATCTGGTGGCCGGCGAACTGGACCGGGTGGCGCCGATCGCGATCCGTGTGAACCCGGACGTGGACGCCCAGACTCACCCCTACATCTCCACCGGCCTGAAAGAGAACAAGTTCGGCGTCGATATTCAGAAAGCGCCGGCGCTATACCAGCGCGCCGCCGAACTGCCGCACATCAAGGTGCTGGGCATCGACTGCCACATCGGCAGCCAGCTGACCCGCCTGGCGCCCTTCGAGGACGCCCTGGAGCGGGTACTGAAACTGCTCGGCGACCTGCAGGCCCTGGGCATTGAGATCCATCATCTGGACCTGGGCGGCGGCCTGGGCGTCACCTACCAGGACGAGGCCCCGCCGGCCCGTTCCGATTACGTGCAGGCCCTGCTCAAGCACATTCCCGGCGACCTGCCGGTACACATCGAGCCGGGCCGTTCGATCGCCGCCAACGCCGGCCTGTTCATCACCCAGGTACTGTTCCTCAAGCCCACCGAGCACCGCAATTTCGCGGTGGTGGACGGCGCCATGAACGATCTGATCCGGCCCAGCCTGTACTCCGCCTGGCAGGAGATCGTACCGGTGAAACCCCACGAGGCGGATTGCCGTGACTGGGACATCGTCGGCCCGGTGTGCGAAACCGGCGACTTCCTGGGCAAGGATCGGGCGCTGGCGCTGGAAGCCGGCGATTATCTGGCGGTGCGCTCCGCCGGCGCCTACGGCTTCGTGATGGCGAGCAACTACAACAGCCGCAACCGGCCCGCCGAAGTGATGGTGGACGGCGACCAGGCGTTTCTGGTGCGCGCCCGCGAAACCGTGGACGAGCAGCTGCGGCTGGAAACCTTGCTGCCCTAGCAGGCGGCTAGCGGGCGGCGTGCTCCAGCAGCATGCCGGCGTCGCTCTCCAACCGATAACCGCCGCCGCCCTGGCTGAGCTTTCCGTGCAGGAACGGCAACGCCTCTTCCATCTGCCCGGCCAGAGTCCAGGGCGGATTAAGCACCACCAACCCGGACCCGGTCATGCCCCGGACGGCGCCGTCATTGAGCACATTCAATTCCACCCGCAGGTGCTTGTCCGCCAGCCCCATCAGGCCGCGCGCCAGATAATCCGCCCGGCGGCGCTGCAGCATCGGATACCAGACCACGAAACAGCCGGTGTTGAACCGCTTGATCGCTTCGCGCACGCCGGCCACGGTGGCGCGGTCGTCGCCGCTCAGTTCGTAGGACGGGTCCACCAGCACCAGGCCGCGTTTGTGCGCCGCCGGCAACAACGCCTTTACCCCCGCCCAGGCGTCCTGCTTGTACACCCGCACCCGGCGGTCACCGCGAAAATGGGCCTCCAGCAGGGCGGCGTCGGTGCTGTGCAGCTCGGTGACCTGCAGCCGGTCCTGGTCGCGCAGCAGCGCCGCGCTGATCGCCGGTGAGCCCGGGTAGTGGCTGAGCCCGCCCGGCCGACTGAAACGGCTGACCAGATTCAGGTAGCGGTTGATCAGCGGCAGGCCGGTGCTGGCGCCGTACAGGCGCGCGATGCCTTCCTGGTATTCCCCGGTTTTCTGCATGTGCTCGGAGGCGACCTCATAGACCCCCGCGCCGCCGTGGGTGTCGTGCACCACGAACGGCTTGTCCTTGAGCAGCAGATGGTCGAGCACCGACACCTGCACCAGATGCTTGAGCACATCGGCGAAGTTTCCGGCGTGGTAGCTGTGACGATAGGAAAGCATTAGGACATCCGGCGGTTGCGAGCGTGCATTGTAGCGTCTCCTTCACCGCTGTTCCTAACCGGCTCGCGGCCTTACAATAACGCTTTCCCGTAACCCGACTCTGGACGCCGCCATGCGACTGCGCTTCACCAAAATGCACGGCCTGGGCAACGACTTCCTGGTGCTCAACGGCTGCGACCAGCCGTTGCCCGAGGACGGCCCCCCGTTGCCGGTGGCGGAGCTGCGCCGGCTCGGCGACCGGCATTTCGGGGTCGGCTTCGACCAGATGCTGGTGGTGCAGCCGCCCCGCCATGAGGGTGTGGATTTCCGCTACCGGATCTTCAATTCCGACGGCTCGGAAGTGAGCCAGTGCGGTAACGGCGCGCGCTGCTTCGCCCGCTTCGTGCGCGACGAAGGGCTCACCGACAAGCACAGCATCCGGGTGGAGACCGCCGCCGGCGAGATGGCCCTGAACGTCACCGACGACGGCCTGGTCACCGTGGACATGGGCGCGCCCCTGTGGGCCCCGCAAGCGATCCCCTTCCGCGCCAAGCAGGAAGCGGACACCTACATTCTGGTGTCGGGCAACAACGCCTACGAAATCTCGGCGGTGGGCCTGGGCAACCCGCATCTGGTGATGCTCACCGAGAACGTGGACAACGCCCCGGTGGCCACCCTGGGCCCGGAGCTGGAACACCACGAGCAGTTCCCCGAGCGGGTTAACGTGGGCTTCATGCAGATCGTCAGCCGCCGCGAGATCCGCCTGCGGGTGTTCGAGCGCGGCGCCGGCGAAACCCTGGCCTGCGGTTCCGGCGCCTGCGCCGCGGTGGTGTGCGGCCAGCGCCGCGGCCTGCTCGACGACACCGTCACCGTGCACCTGGCCGGTGGCGACCTGCAGGTTCACTACGACGGCCACGGCGGTATCCGGATGACAGGCCCCGCCAGCCGTGTCTATGATGGCGAAATCGACGTAGCGGGCCCGCCCTCGGACCAGGGCCCCACCACGGAGCCTTCGGCATGACCGACGACACCAAGCTGAGCGCCGACAAGGTGGCCGCCTTTCTGCGCCAGAACCCGGAATTCTTCCAGCAGCGTTCCGACCTGCTGGAACTGATGCGCCTGCCGGACCCGCGCGGTCCGGCGGTCTCGCTGCTGGAGCGCCAGGCGGCGATCCTGCGCGAGCGCAATCAAGAGCTGCGCGAGCGGCTCAACGGGCTGATCGACGTGGCCCGGGAAAACGACCAGCTGTTCGAGCATACCCGCCGCCTGACCCTGGCGCTGCTGGAAGCGCGCAGCACCGACAAGCTGCTGCGTCAGCTACTGCGCAGCCTGGAAGACGAATTCCGCTGCGACACCGTGGCGCTGCTGCTGCACGACCGGGAAGCCAAGCTGCTCGGCGAGGTGCGCAAGCAGGTGCGCTTCGTCGACCCGGACGACCTGCCGCAGCCGCTGGCGCCGCTGCTGCGCACCGGCAAGGCGGTGTGCGGCGTACTGCGCGGCGAAGAGCTGCAGGCGCTGTTCCAGGACCAGGCCGATCAGGTGCGCTCCGCCGCCGTGGTGCCTCTGGAACATAACGGCCGGCTCGGCATTCTCGCCATCGGCAGCCGCGACGCCATGCACTTCCGCAGCTCCATGGGCACCCTGTTCATTACCCATATCGGTCAGGTGCTCAGCCGCCGGCTGGTGGACGTCAGCCGGCCGGCCTCGCCGCGCCAGGCGCAACGTGCCTGAGCGCGGCGACGGCACCCTCACCGCCTTCGTGCGCCACCTGGCCAGCGAACGGCGGCTGTCCCCGCATACCGTCAAGCACTACCAGCGCGATCTGGAACGGGCGGCCCCGCATCTGCCGCCCTGGACCCGGGTCACGGTCCACGACGTGCGCGCCCTGGTGGCGCGGCTGCACCGCCAGGGTCTGGGCGGGCGCAGCCTGCAGCGCCTGCTCTCCACTTTGCGCACCTTCTACACCTGGATGAACCGCGAGGGCCTGGCGCGGGACAACCCGGCCCTGGACGTGCGCGCCCCGAAAAGCGGCCGCCGTCTGCCCAAGGCCCTGGACGCGGACCAGACCCGCCAACTGCTCGACGCGGAAGGCGGCGAGGGCCCGCTGGGGCTGCGCGACCAGGCGATGCTGGAGCTGTTGTACGCCTGCGGACTGCGCCTGGCGGAACTGATCAGCCTCAACCTGGACAGCATCGATCTGGCCAGCGCCCAGCTGCTGGTCACCGGCAAGGGCAACAAGACCCGCCAACTGCCGGTGGGCACCCCGGCGCTGAACGCGGTGCGCGCCTGGCTCAAAGCCCGCCCCCTGTTCACCGCCGACGCCGACGAGCCGGCCCTGTTCCTGAGCCGGCGCGGGCGGCGTATCAGCCCCTCCAGCGTGCAGCAGCGGCTGCGCCGGGCGGCGCTGACCCGGGGCCTGGACGACCACCTGCACCCGCACAAGTTGCGCCACTCCTTCGCCACCCATGTGCTGGAGTCTTCCGGCGACCTGCGCGCGGTCCAGGAACTGCTCGGCCACGCCAACCTGAGCACCACCCAGGTCTACACCCATCTGGATTTCCAGCACCTGGCGAAAATCTACGACGGCGCCCACCCCCGTGCTCAGCGGCGCGAGGAAGACGACTGATCCACAACCCCTTATTATTGAGCCCATGACCGGACTGAAACTGATCACCTTCGACCTGGACAACACCCTGTGGCCGGTGGACGAAGTGATACGGCAGGCGGAAAAGACCTGCAGCGACTGGATCGCCGAGCACCACCCCTCGGCCGCCGCCGCGCTCACCGCGGAGCGGGTGCGGCTGGTGCGCGATCAATTGGTGCGTGAGCACCCGGATTACCTCAATAACCTGACCCGCCTACGCCGCGACGCCATGGCCCAGGCCTTTATCGACGCCGGTTTCAAGGACAAGGAAGCGCGCCACATCGCCGCCGACGCCTTTCAGGTCTTCCATGACGCCCGCAACCGGGTGACGTTTTTTCCCGGCGCGCTGGAAGTGCTGGAAACCCTGGCGGACAGCTACACCCTGGGGGCGCTCAGCAACGGCAACGCCGACCTCAAACGGATCGGCATCCGCGAGCTGTTCGGCTTTCATCATTCCGCCGAAAGCATCGGCCGGCGCAAGCCGGACCCGGACATGTTCCAGGCCGCCCTGCACAGCGCCGGCGTGCGGCCGGAGCAGGCGCTGCATGTGGGCGACCACCCGGTGGAAGACGTGGACGCGGCCCGCCAGCACGGCTTCCACGCGGTGTGGGCCAACCTGATCGACCTGCGCTGGCCCGGCGACCTGGACAAACCCGAGCACCATATTCACCATCTGCGCGAACTGACCGATCTGCTGCCCTTGTTCGATGACTGAAGCCGACCACGGACGCCGAGACCCATGACCGATACCCGCGGCCAACTGAATACCCTGCTCGACGACATGCAGAGCGAACTGCAAAGCCTGGGACTGTGGGAAGGCCACCCCCCGGAACCGGAGGCGTTCGAAAGCAGCACGCCATTTTTCGCCGACCGCATGCACTTCAGCCAGTGGCTGCAATGGGTGTTTATCGCCCGCTTCCGCGCCCTGCTCGCCGAACAGCACCCGCTACCGGCGCAATGCGACGTGGCCCCCATGGCCGAGGAAGCCCTCAAAGAACTCCCCCAGGACACCGAAAATCTGGTCGCCCTGCTCTCCGAGTTCGACAACCACTTCTAGCACCGCTTTGTGGGAGCGGGCCCCGCCCGCGAAAGGCCGACTTGTCGGCCGGCAGGATTCCAGAGACCTCTGTGCTTCCTGCGTCCGGTGCTCCGTATCCGAGACGCGGTGCAATGGTGGTGCCTTCCGGGACCGCTCAAGCCATCCCTGGCCGCTGTTAGTTTGGCCCTCCCTGGCCAAACAGCTCCCTCCAGGCACCACCATTGCCCCGCTCACTTGGCAGCGTCACCGCCACGGGCCATAACACCGCCAGGACCTCTCTAAGCGAGCTCCGACAAACCCCAATCTTCGTAGAAAGGTTCAGCGCCAGCTATAACCCGGGGCGCCGAAATCTCCCTCGGAGCGGGTCTGTGTTGTGCCCTTCCGGGACCCTGGAGAACAGGACGTTCGACAGGGACGTATTCACAGCGTTCCCGGAAGGGCACAACACAGACACGCGTCCCCACTGGAGAAACGACGGTTCCCACTGACGAGTGATACCGCCTTCTAAGCCATGCGCTGGCCGGGGGCGCCTTCCCGGATCAGGCTGTCGCTCAGCAGCGCCAGCCAGGCGTCTTCGTCGTCGCCGGCGGACAGGGTCCACAGCCAGCGGCCCTGGGCATCGAGCCCTTCCAGGGCGGTGACCACCCGGCCAGGCCCGGGCCGGCGCAGCCGCCAGACGCTCGCCACCCGCCCCATATCCAAGGACACCAGCACACCGTTGTGGGCCAGATGGCAGTGGCCTTTCTGCCAGCGCGGCGGCGACCAGGGCGCGCTCAGACACAGGCGCACGCCGTTGTTGCCGGTGCACACGGTGAAGGCGCGCTGGCGCTGCCCGGCCAGCGCCAGCAGCGCCGGCACCGTTTCCATGCGCACCGGGCAGGCGAACTTGTCGCGCACCGCCTGGTACAGCACCTGACGGCGGTCGCCGAGCCCGGCCATCAGGTCGCGGAAACCGTCGTCATCCAGCTGCGACCATTGCCGTTCCAGATCCGCCACCGCCGGCGAGGCGGCACAGCGATCAAGGCGCGGCGGCGGTGCGCCCAACTGGCGCTGGTCCGGGTGCAGCATGGCGCAGACCAGTTCCTCGAACGCCAGCCCGCCGGTTTCCGGCGCCACCGCCATCTGCTGAACCGGCGCCCCGTAGCGGTCGAAAAACAGCAGGCTGCGCGCCGGCAGGTCCGCCACCGGCGCCAGCACCGCCATCACTGAATGCCACAGCGGCAGGTTCAACTGCTGGCTGAGCCGGCATTGCTCACCGCGGGATTCCAGGCTGGGCTCAGGGTCGAGCAAAGTGGGATAGCGCATCGACTGGGACACGCGGGCCCCGTCGGCGAAGGTGGTAACCACCAGCGCGCCGAGCCGGTAGAGGCCCTTGAGGATGGCCAGCGGCTCATCCTGCAGGCGCAGCACCCGGTCGCCGAGGGCGGCGCGGCAGTGATGAAAGGTGGTGGAGACGTCATTGGCGGACGCCAGAGTGGTGACCGTCACAGCGGACCTCCTGGGGTAACAGGGTGTGGGCAGCTGGCGTCGGCTGGCGTTCCACAGTCAGGGAGAACGGGGAGGCTTTCTCCTATTTGGTGAGAATCAGCCGGTTGTTGGCGGTGCGGCGCAGCAGATAGCGTTCGCCGCCGTGCTCGATCCACAGCTTGCCGTCACGGTTGAGCAGCGCCACGCTGGTGGCCACGCTGTCGTCGGTGATGGCGATGCTGCGGCCCTGTTTGGCCACGGCGGGGGCGCTCGCTTGGCGGGGGGCAACGGTTCCTTGAGTCATGACGCTTCTCCTTGAGTTTCGTGGCTCGAAAGAATATGAGAATGATTATCATTAAGTAATTCAATACCGTCAAGCGCCCCCGCGCGACGATCCAACAATTTTTAACAGCGGGCGGCCCAAAGGCCCCGCTTCGGCGACCGGCGGCTATGGAGCTTGTGGTTCTAAGCGCCTAGACTGACCCCATGAATACAGCTATCGCCTCAAAAGCCATCGAAACGCCCCAGGAAAAGCTGGCGGCGATCCTCGACAGCCATCAACCGCGCAGTCTGCTGACGGTCAGCCTGAATCCCGTGCCGGTGGTCCAGCACTGGTGCGACGACCACGATTGCGAGCTGATCAGCATCCAGGAACTGGACCCGTTCAAACAGTTGGAAGCGGTGCGCCGGGTGGATATGGCGGTGGTCGCCGACCAGCTTGAATACATGAGCCACAAAGACGGTGAAGCCCTGCTCGGCCTGCTGCGCAACCTGCACACGGATTCCATGGTGGCGGTTTACCAGCCGCGCCTGGCGCCGGAAAAACTGCGCTGGCCGCACAACGGCTTTCTCGCCCTGGGCTGCCGCGAGGAAGGCCATTTCGCCCAGGACGGCCGCGAGCTGGATATCTACAGCTACGATCTGGACGACTATAATTTCCGCCGCCAATGGAATAACCCGCGCTTCTGGGCCAACCCGGAGCACTGGGGAAAATACTGGTGGTAAGCCGCTCTTGATCCTTCAACGCCTGAAAGAATCGCTCTACTTCTGGCGCCGCCATCTGGCGGCGCTGTTTGTTATCAGCGCCCCCTTCGCGCTGATCGGCGAGGCGTTTCAATGGCTGGTGGGGCCGGTGATCGTCAACGACGCCAGCGGCCAGGTGGTGGGCTTCAACGCGGTCAGCATGCTGTTCCTGATGCTGCTGCGGCCGCTGGCCGAGGGCGCGCTGATCTTTCAGTTGTCGATCATTCAGCGCGGTGACAGCCAGGGCCCCTGGCACAGCATCCTGGCGGCTTTTCTGCGCTTTCCCTATCTGCTGGCCACCTATTTCCTGATGGCCCTGGCGGTGTCGGTGGGCTGGATGCTGCTGTTCTTCCCGGCGTTCTGGGTCTACGCCCGGCTCTGCTTCGCGCCGTTCCGGGTGATGCTGCGCGGTGATACGCCGCTCAACGCCCTGCGCACCGCCTTTACCCGCAGCGGGCCCTGCCAGTGGCCGCTGCTGGCCGCGATCCTGCTCGCCGGCATGCTGGTGTTCGCCGTGGCCGGCTTCACCAACAGCCTGCTGGTGGGCGTGATCGGCGACCATCCGGCGGTGCTGCTGGTGGCCAGCCTGGTGGTGAGCCTGGCCGCCACCCTGGTCAACGTGGTGGCGTTCCGCTTCTGGACCCTGCACGACCAGGAGTGACCAGCCGCCAGGCCCGGAACCCCTCGTCACTGCCCAACGCCCCGGCCGCCCGGCGCAACCGCTCACGGGTAATCGCCGCGATGGTCGGCCAGCGCGGCTCGCCGGTGGGCGCATCGCTCTGCACCAGCACAAACCGGCGCCCGCCGCCGTCGGCCAGGTTTTCGGCGAGCACCGCATGGCCGGTGGTCCCGCTACCGGCGAAAAAATCCACCACCAGATCACCGGGACCGGTGGCCAGTCGCAACAGGAAACGCAACAAGGCAACCGGTTTCGGATAGGTGAACGGCACCCGGGCGCCAAACAATGCCTGCAGATCCCGGGTGCCGCCACGGGCGGTACCGAAAGTGGCGCCGTCCAGCCAGGTGGTGGCGACCTCGCCGTACCGCTGCTTTTCAGCCAGAAACACCTTGAGTTGGGGCCGGGCGCGGCCGCCGCGACCGAACACAATGCGGCCCTCGGCCTGCAACGCCGCGAACCGTTCCGGCCCGGTGCGCCAGCAACGGCCGGGTGGCGGCAGGAATACCTTGCCGGTGACCGGGTTGGTGATCGGGTAGGTCAGTGCCGGGCGCACATTGGGGGCGTCGAACGGGTCGGCCTTCCAGGGCCCGCGCGGGTCGTTGTCCGGGTTGTCGTAGCGCCCCGCCCGCACCGCCAGCGGGTAGGCGGCGAAGCCCGGCAAGGTGCGCCAGAGGGCCTCATTGGCGGCGGTGAGCCGGCGTTGCGCCTGGCGCCGCCGGCGCGCGTAGGCGACCACGTATTCATGCTGCACGCAGAGGTCGGTGTCGTTCTGCCGCGAGGTCCGCGACTGCCAGACGAACATGGCGACGAAGTTGGCGGCGCCGAAGATCTCGTCGAGCACCAGCCGCAGGGTGTGCACCTCGTTGTCGTCGATGCTGACGAACAACACCCCGTCCTCGCGCAGTAACTCCCGGGCCAGCACCAGACGCGGATAGATCATGTTCAGCCAGGGGCCGTGCCGCCGGCCTTCGTCACCGCCGCCGGCGGCCCCATCCGCACCGCGCCGGGCGCGGAAATTATCCGCGTACAGGAAGTCGCCGCCGGTGTTGTAGGGCGGGTCGATGTAGATCATTTTGACTCGCCCCGAATAGCGTTTTCGCAAACGCTTGAGCACCGGCAGGTTGTCGCCTTCAATCACGCCGTGGGGCATCCGGGGCGCCGCCAACGCCGCGTCCGGTAACGGCTTCAATACCGCCGCCGGAGGCATGTCCAGTGCCGCCAGCATCGCCGCTTTGCCCGGCCAGGTGAGCTCATAGGCCTCCGCGGCCCCGCCATCACGCCGGCCATTCGCCCCCGGGTTCCGCAATGCCAGCGCTGCCATGGCATCCAGCCGTTGTTGCTCATCCATTCCCTATTCATGCCCTTGCAGAACCCTTCCGCGCAAAGTATAACCATAAAGATTAGCGCATAAGCAATCACAATCCATTGCTTATGCGCAAACCGCAATGTATAAAAACCCGCTAGCGCAGAGGGAATTGCAATGATGGATGTTGGAAGCATTCTTAGAGAGCAGCGCCGGAGCCGGAACGAAACGCTTCAGGTGGTCGCCGCCCGCGCCCACACCGACGCCGGAAACCTGTCCCGTATCGAACGCAACAAGCAGCAGCTGACCGTGGTGCAACTGGTGCGGCTTTGCGACGCCCTGGGGCTGCCGCTGGACGAATTCGCCCGACGCCTGGACGCGGTGCGCATCAAGCCGCGCCGGATCCGCGACCCCGGTGGCGCCTATGACACCGCCCGACGGCGCCTGGCCCTGGGCCTGCCGGTGCTGACCGGCGGCCGCCGGCAAGCCTGACGCCGGCGGCCCGCCAACACGACGTTACCGAAACGCCACGACGGCGTTGCGACTTGCGCCGATTCAACACTAACGCCCCGCTATTTGCTAATACGCAATGACGGTAATTTGCGCTATTGCAATTAACACATTGAGGAGGCAAGAGCGCATTCCGAATACTGGGCGTCATGGATATCGGCGGCATTCTCAAAGCAAGGCGCGTGCGCAGGGACGAAACTCTCGAGGACGTGGCGTTTCGGGCGGGCACCGATGCGGGCAATTTGTCGCGCATCGAACGCAACCGTCAGGATGTGTCCGTGCAGCGGCTCGGACGGCTTTGCGATGCCCTGGAGATGTCGCTCACCGAGCTGTTCGAGGAACTGGAAGGCAAGGCCAAGACACCGCATCTGCGCGACCCGGCCAGCGCTTTCGACAAGGACACCCGCCAGCTGATCAAGCTGTCCGACAAGCTCAACACCAACGGCCGCCGCCTGCTGGTGGATCTGGCCGCCCGACTCGCCGAGACCAAAGGGTTGTCCTGATCCCCGCCCCGCCTCAGGCGCGATCGTAGACGATAAACGAGTAATCGTAGGGGTTGGGGCCTTCCGCCGCGTAATCCTCCCGCGCCACCTCACGCCATTCCCCGGGGTCGAAATCCGGGAAACGGGTGTCACCCTCCACGTCCGCGTGCACCTGGGTGAGATAAAGACGGTCCGCCCGCGGCAGCGCCAACTGGTAAATCTGAGCCCCGCCGATCACCACCACTTCGTCGTGGCCTTCCACCACCACCAGATGCTCCGCCAGCTCCAGCGCCTGATCCAGGTCCGCCACCACCTTGGCGCCCGGCGCCGAATAGTCCGGCTGGCGAGTGATCACGATGTTGGTGCGCCCGGGCAGCGGCCCCTTGAGGGATTCCCAGGTGTTGCGCCCCATGATGATCGGCTTGCCGAACGTCACCCGCTTGAAGTACTTGAGGTCGTTGGGCAGATACCAGGGCAAGGCGTTGTTACGCCCGATCACGTTATTGGCGGCCTTGGCGGCCATCATCGCCAGACGGAACGTCATGGTGACTCCTTATTGCACGGTAGCGGGCGTCACACCGCGATCGGCGCCTTGATGCCGGGATGCGGGTCGTACCCGTCGAGGGTGAAGTCCTCGAAGCGGAACGCATAGAGATCACGGACCGACGGGTTCAGCGTCATGGTCGGCAGCGCGCGGGGCGCGCGCGCCAGTTGCGTGTCCGCCTGTTCCACATGGTTGCTGTAGAGGTGCGCGTCGCCGAGGGTATGCACGAACTCGCCGGGCTGAAGATCGCAGACCTGGGCGATCATCAGCGTCAGCAGCGCGTAGGAGGCAATATTGAACGGCACCCCCAGGAAGATATCGCCGCTGCGCTGGTAGAGCTGGCAGCTCAGCTTGCCGTCGGCCACATAGAACTGGAACAGGCAGTGGCACGGCGGCAGCGCCTGGCGGCCATTGGCGGCGTTGTCGCGCGGCGACAGACGCGGGTCGGGCAGCACCGCCGGGTTCCAGGCGCTCACCACCAGCCGGCGCGAATCCGGGTTACGGCGGATCTCCGCCACCACCTCGTCGATCTGGTCGATAACGCCGCCGTCCACGGTGGGCCAGCAACGCCATTGCTCGCCGTAGACCGGGCCCAGATCGCCCTCCGGGGTGGCCCATTCGTCCCAGATGCTGACGCCGTTTTCCTTCAGGTAGCGGATATTGGTATCGCCGGCCAGAAACCACAGCAGCTCATGGATGATTGATTTCAGGTGCACCTTCTTGGTGGTCACCAGGGGAAAGCCGTCGGCCAGGTCGAACCGCATCTGGTGGCCGAACAACGAATAGGTGCCGGTGCCGGTGCGGTCACCCTTGTAGGTACCTTCATGCCGGGCCCGGTGCAGCAGTTCCAGATATTGCTTCATGGCGTCAGCCTCTCTTCAGCGGGCGATCGTCGTGCTTGTAGGCCCAGGCGATCATGGCGGCGCCGACCACGATCATGGGAATGCTCAGCAGCATGCCCATGGTCAGCCAGCCGCCGGCCAGATAGCCGATGTGCGCGTCCGGCTCGCGGAAAAACTCCACGAAGGTGCGCGACAGACCGTAGCCGACGCCGAACAGGCCGGTCACCGCCCCCGCCGGGCGCGGCCGCGCCGAGTACAACCACAGCACCAGGAACAGCACGATGCCTTCCAGGAAAAATTCATAGAGCTGCGACGGATGACGGGCCACGCCCATGGGGTCGGACGGGAATACCATCGCCCAGGGCGCATCCGAGGGCCGCCCCCACAATTCACCGTTGATGAAATTGCCGAAGCGGCCGGCGCCCAGGCCGATGGGCACCACCGGCACGGCGAAATCCGCCACCGAGAAGTAGCGCTTGCCGAATTTACGGGCCAACAGCCAGAAGGCGAACAGCACGCCCAGGGCGCCGCCATGGAAACTCATGCCGCCGGTCCAGATCGCGAACAGCCAGAGCGGATCGTCCAGGAACTTACCGAAGTTATAAAACAGCACATAGCCGACCCGGCCGCCCAGGATCACGCCCAGCGCCACGTAGAACACCAGGTCGCTGACCTGGTCGCGGGTCCAGCCGCTGTCCGGGCGCCCGGCCCGCCAGATCAGCAGGCACCAGCCGCCGACGAAGCCGATCAGGTACATCAAGCCGTACCAATGAACCTGCAAGGGACCCAGCGCTATCGCCACCGGGTCGATCTGGGGAAACTCCATGCCAATACTCCGTCAGCACGGCCCGGGCGGGCCGCGTCAGTTCAGTATCAATTCCACGCCGATCACGATCAGCACGGCGGCGAAAATGCGCCTCAGGGTGGCCGAGGGCAACCGATGGCTGAGCCGCGCCCCCACCCGCGCCATGGGAAAACTGGTCACCACGATGGCCAGGGCCGCGGGCAGGTACACATAACCCAGACTCCACGGCGGCAATTCGGTTCGCCCCCAGCCGGTGGCGACGAAGCCGGCGCTGCCGGCCAGGGCGATAGGCAGGCCGCAGGCGGCGGAGATCGCCACCGCGTTCTGCATCGGCAGGCGGCACCAGGACAGAAAGGGTACCGTGAGTGAGCCGCCGCCGATACCGAACAGGCTGGAGATGCCGCCGATCACCGAGCCCACCCCGGCCAGGCCGACGCCGCCGGGCACCCGCTCGGGCAGGTCGTCCCGCGCGCTCGCCGCGCGACGCCGGCTGAGCAGCATCTGCGCCGCGATCAACACCGCGAACACACCGAACAAACGAGTCAGCATGGCGCCGGACAAACGGTCCGCGACCACGGCGCCGAGCAACGCCCCCACCACGATGCCCCCCGCCAGCCGCCGGGCCAGCGGCCAACGCACGAAACCGGCCACATGATGGGCGCGCACCGAACTGCCGGCGGTCACGATGATGGTGGCCAAAGACGTACCCACCGCCATCTGCGCCACCACCGCATCGTCAAAGCCCAGCGCGTGGAACAGATAAATCAGCGGCGGCACGATCACCACGCCCCCGCCGAGCCCCAGGGCGCCGCCCAGCAAACCGGCGAACACGCCGATCAGGGCGCAGATCAACACAAGCGTCATTGATGTCCCCTGCTGGAAATGGCGGTTATGCTAGCAGCCCCGTTTTGTTATGTCCCAGGGAACCGGTTACCCATGTGCATTGTGCTCTTCGACTGGCGGCCGGACGCGGCCACGCCGCTCTCCGTGGCCGCCAACCGCGACGAATTCCACGCCCGCCCCACCGAGGCGGCACGCTGGCGCGGCGAGGTGTTCTGCGGCCTGGACATCCGCGCCGGCGGTACCTGGCTGGGCATCCACCGCGACGGGCGCTTCGCGGTGATCACCAATTTCCGCGAACCGATCGCCGAACCCGGCGGCGGCGAACGCTCCCGGGGGCTGCTGCCCCAGGCCTTTCTGGAAAGCCGCGACACCCCGGAAACCTTTTGCGCCGCCCTGGCCGAGGAACAGCACCACTATGCCGGGTTTAATTTACTGGTCGGTGACCGCCGCACGCTCTGGTACCTGAGCAACCGGGGCGCCCCACCCCGGGCAGTAGCGCCCGGCCTGCACGGCCTCTCCAACGGCCTGCTCGACGAGCACTGGCCCAAGGTGGCGCGCGGCAAAGCCAACCTGGACCGCGCCCTGGGCCGGGAAGCCGGGCTGGAAGGACTCCTGGAAGTGGTTAACGACCGCCACCAGCCGGCGGACTCGGAACTGCCCGACACCGGCGTCAGCCGCGACCTGGAGCGCCTGGTCGCGCCGGTGTTCATCCAGTCCGAACAGTACGGCACCCGCGCCAGCTCGGCGGTACGCCTGAACGACGACGGCCACATCGAAATGGCGGAACAGAGCTGGCAACCGAACGGCCAGCCCGACGGCCCGGTCCGCTACAGCCAGGCACTCTAAAACCCATGAGCGTCTCTGGTATCCCGCCGGGTGGCTAAAAGCCACCCTTTCGCGGGCAAGGCCCGCTCCCACAAATCTTGCTTCGTAGCGCAGCTTGGCGGCTGGCACCATTAGTGAGGTTCGGTCTCGGTGGCCGGTGTCCAGGACTGTGTGAGGCAGGGAGCCGAACACAAGCCTCCAGGGATGGATTCACGGCGGGTCCTGGACACCGGCCACCGAGACCGAACCGGGCTACGGAGCGCCAACCCGCTCGAGCTCAGCCGCTTTTGCGGTGGCGGATCAGTTCGCCGAGGCCGGCCTTGGTGAGCTGCAGGTCCACGTAGGAGGCGATCACCTCGCCATTGTCCATGGCCAGCACTTCGTTGAGCAGGCGGCGCAGGAAGCCCATGTTGACCTGGCGCACCGCGGCTTTCACACGCAGCAAGTTGGACGCGTTCATCGACAGGGCGTCGTAACCCATCGCCATGATCAGCAACGCCGAGGCCGGGTCACCGGCCATTTCGCCGCACACCGACACCGGCTTGCCTTCCTCATGGGCCTGCTCCACCACATGCAGCAAAGCGTGCAGCACCGCCGGGTGGAAGGAGTTGTACAGGTCGGAGACCTGGCGGTTGTTGCGGTCCACCGCCAGCAGATACTGGGTCAAATCGTTGGTGCCCACCGACAGAAAATCGACCCGCTGGGCCAGCGCCCGCGCCTGGTACACCGAAGCGGGCACTTCGATCATCACGCCCACCGGCGGCATGGCCACATCCACGCCCTCTTCCCGGACTTCCAGCCAGGCGCGGTGGATCAGGTGCTGCGCCTCCTCGGCCTCGAACACGCTGGTGATCATCGGCAGCATGATGCGCAGGTTATCGAACCCCTCGGACGCCTTGAGCATGGCGCGCACCTGGACGATGAAAATCTCCGGGTGGTCCAGGGTCACGCGGATACCGCGCCAGCCCAGGAAGGGGTTGTCCTCCTCGATGGGGAAATAGCTGAGCGCCTTGTCGCCGCCAATATCCAGGGTGCGCATGGTCACCGAATGGGGCGCGAACGCGGACAACTGCTCGCGGTAAATCAGACGCTGCTCTTCTTCCGACGGAAAGCGGTCGCGCACCATGAACGGGATTTCTGTTCGGTACAGCCCCACGCCCTCGGCGCCGCGCTCGATGGAGCGGGCAATATCGGTCATCAGGCCGGTATTCACCTGCAGACAGATACGCTGGCCGTCCTCGGTCTGCGCCGGCAGATCGCGCAGCTTTTCCAGCCCGGCCAGCAGGTGCTTCTCTTCGGCGATGATGTCTTCGAACTGATCTTTCAGCTCGGCGGTGGCGTTGGCGATCACCCGGCCGCGGAAGCCGTCGATGATCAGTTCCTTGCCGTCGAGTTTTTTCAGCGGCAGGTTCTGGCAGCCCACCACCGTGGGAATGCCCATGGCGCGGGCCACGATGGCCATGTGCGAGTTGCGCGAACCGCGCGTGGTGGCGATGCCCGCGAGGCGTTCCTGGGGCATTTCCATCAGCATCGGCGCGGAAATGTCCTCGCCCATCAGGATGCAGGCGTCCGGGAACTCGATCTGCCGCCGGTTGCGACTCTGCAGCTGACCGAGCACCCGGCGGCCGAGATCGCGCACGTCGGCGGCCCGTTCCCGCAAATAGGGGTCGTCCATCATCTCGAAGTTGTGCACATGGGCGTCCACCACCATGCGCAGGGCACCCTGGGCCCAGTGCCCTTCACGGATTTTGGCGACCACCTCGGCGGGCAGGGCATGGCGGTCGAGCATGCGCAGGTAGACGTCGAACAGCGCCTGCTCCTCGGCGCCCAGGCTCTTCTTGGCGCGCTCGGCGAGATCGCGGATTTCCTGGCGCACGCGCACCAGCGCCTCGTCGAGCAGGGCGATCTCGGCGTTGACGTCCTCCACCTCCCGGTCCGGCACCGAGGACAGATCGGTTTCCGGGAACAGCAACACCGCCTGACCGATGGCCGCGCCGGAGGCGCCGGACTGGCCGTCGTAAATGGTCGGCAGGTTGCCGTGGACGTCGAGCTGTTCGAACAGGGCACCGGAAGCGTGGGCGTGGGCGATCACCGCCGACAACTGCGCCGAGATGGTGACCAGGAAGGCTTCCTCGCTCTGGTCGAAGCGGCGCGCGTCGCGCTGCTGCACCACCAGGATGCCGAGCACGTCACCGTGGTGCATCACCGGCACGCCGAGGAAGGCATGGAAGGGGTCCTCGCCGGTTTCCGCCAGGTAATGGAATTTGGGGTGCGAGAAGGCGTCTTCCAGGTTGATCGGCTCCTCGCGCAGACCCACCTGCCCCACCAGCCCCTCGGACAGGCCCAGGCTGACCCGGCCGATGGCCTCGCGCTTGAGGCCCTCCGAGGCCATCAATACGTAACGCTCTTCGCTGTTGTTGCGAAGGTAGATGGAACACACCTCGGTGCCCATGGCATCGCGCACACGCTTGGCCATCAAGTCCAGAGCGGACGGGATGTCAGGCGCGTTGTTCACTTCCTGCACGATGCGGCGCAGGGTATCGAGCATGGGGGTTCCTCTTGATTATTCCGCAGAGCACCTTAGTGTTTCTGCAAGGCACGCAAGGCCGGTGCCAACTCACGCAGGGCCCTGGCGTACACCCCGCGTTTGAAATGCACCACCTTGCGAATCGGGTACCAGTAATTCACCCAGCGCCAGTCCTGAAACTCCGGCACCGGCGAGCGCGCCAGGTCGATGGCCGCCTCGCCCGCTTCCAGGCGCAGCAAATACCATTTCTGCCGCTGGCCGATGCAGGTGGGGCGGTTGCGCGGCGGCCGCAGAAAACGGCGCGGCAGGCGGTAGGTCAGCCAGCCTTCCGTGGTGGCGAGAATGCGCACATGCTCGCGCAACAGGCCGGTTTCCTCTTCCAGCTCCCGGAACAGGGTCTCTTCCGGGCTTTCACCGGGCATCATCCCGCCCTGGGGAAACTGCCAGGCATCGCGGTTGCCCACCCGGCGACCCCAGAACACCCGGCCGTCCGGGCCGGCGATCACAATGCCGACGTTCAGCCGGTATCCTTTGTCGTCAATAATGCCTGTCATTGTCTTCAATCCCGTGGAAACGACGAGAGCCCGCCGTCCCCCAATTACTGCCATTAAACCTTGCCGGGCCCGGGGCAATCAATCGGCGCCCTGAATCAAGCTGATCGCCGGCACCGGTTCACGGTGCGTCCACCGCCTCTGCTAAGCTAGCGACCCTGACAGGGGAGGGCCCATGACACTGGCTATTTTCGACTTGGACAACACTTTGATCGCCGGAGATTCCGACCATCTCTGGGGGGAATTCCTGATCGACCAGGGTATCGTTGATGCTGATGGCTTCAAAGCCGCCAATGACGGTTTCTTCCAGGACTACCAGGACGGCCGGCTGGATATCTTCGCCTACCAGGAATTCGTGCTGGGTGTCCTCAAGGGCCGCCCCCTGGACGAACTGGACCGCCTGCGCCAGCGCTACATGGACACGGTGATCGACAGCATCTGGCTACCGGCCGCCGAGCAGCTGGTGGCCGAACACCGCGAGCGTGGCGACACCCTGATGATCATCACCGCCACCAACGACTTCATCACCGCGCCCATCGCCGCCCGCCTGGGCGTGCCCTGGCTGATCGCCACCCGGGCGGACACCGACGCCGACGGCCTCTACACCGGGCGCGTCAGGGGCATCCCCAGTTACCAGTACGGCAAAGTAGAGCGGCTCGCCGAATGGCTGGCCGAGCACCAGGAAACCCTGGCCGGCAGCTACTTCTACAGCGATTCCCACAACGATCTGCCGCTGCTCGGCAAGGTGGACCATCCGGTGGCCGTGGACCCGGACCCGACCCTGGAGCGCCACGCCCGGGAACAAGGCTGGCCGATTATGTCGCTGAGGGCACCGTCATGAGCCGGTGTCTACGCCTCGCCGCCGTGCTGATCGCCTCGGCCGCCGTCGCCCTGTCCGGCTGCGACCGGCCGCCCGAAGACGCACCCGCCGCGCGACCGCCCGCGCCGGCGCAAAGCGCCGACCCGTCGCTCGGCCTGGTAACCGACAGCGGCCAGCCCCTGACGGACCGGCGCAACGCGTGGCGCGACGGGCTCAACGCCCTACTGACGACCCCGGGCCCGGACACCCTGGCCGCCGCCGACACCCGCTGGCGCGACCTGTACGACGCCTTCAACCGGCACTACCTGGCCCTCGCCGCCCGCGCCTGCGCGGCGGAGCGTCTGGCGGTGCTGCAGCGCCTGGACACCTGGCCGCTCTACCCGGCCTATGTGGACGCCCTGCCCGCCTGGCCGGACTCCGGCATCGTCAACGACCCGGCCCTGGAGCTCACCGGCGCCAGCCTGCGCCGCCAGCAGGGCGCCACCGCCGACGGCGAGGTGGCCCTGGGGTTCCAGCCGATCCGCCTGCTGATCGCCGGCGCCGAAGGCGCGCCCCGCCAGGTGGAGGACCTGCGCGCGGGCGCGGAGGCGGAGAGCGACGCACCGGCGGCGGCCGTCCGCGAACGGCGCCGCACCTACCTGAAGCTGGCCGCCGACCAGCTGCAGGCGGACCTCAATGCCCTGGACCAGGGCCACGACCTGACTCTGACATCACTGCGCTGCGCCCTGGAAACCCTGGACGACCGTCTCGCCTCGCTGCAGACCCACCGCCAGGCCACCGCCCCCGAGGAAGGCCTGTACATTCCGTCGGTCAGCGTGGAAATCCTCGACGCCACCCAGCCGGCCAGCGCCCTGGCGCAACTGAGCGCCGACGCCAACAGCGACGCCCGCGCCGCCCTGGAAAGCGGCTACCCGGGTTTCCAGGCCGCCCTCGACCAGGCCGTGGAATCGGAAAGCTGGGCCCCACTCGGCGAGTGGCTGCACGCCCACGGCGGCTAACCCGGTTTTGGCAGCAAACCTTGTGGGAGCGGGCCCAGCCCGCGAAAGGGTGGCGCCAGCCACCCGGCAGGATTCCAGAGACTTTTCTCTCCAGAAAGCCCGCGCCGGGATCGGGTGTGCCCGTCCAGGACACGCTGCAAGTACGTCCCTGTAAGCTCGACTTTGGCCATCCCTGGCCAAAGACGGTCCTGGACGGGCACACCCGATCCCGGCGCTCCTTGGGAAATTCGCCGCCAGGGCTTTGTAGAAAGGTCCGGGCGTCGTTTTGGACCCGTGGCGGTTCCGCTGCCCCGCGTCTCCGATACGGAGCACCAACACCGCATAGCTCAACACAAAAAAAGCGCGGCCGTAGCCGCGCTCGTCCGCCTTCCGTGGCGGGGGTCTTCGTCCTGAAGAAGGTTCGGATTCAGGCTTAGAAGTTGTAGCGCCCGAACAGACCGATGTTGTCGGAATCATCGGTGAAGGCCACCCGGGCGCCCACGTCCCAGGTGCGGGTCAGGTTGACCAGGCCCTGGCCGTACACACCGAAGTTACCGTCATAGATATCTTCGTAGAGCACGCCGCCGGACAGCTCCAGCATCTCGGTGGTCTGATGGCGCAGGCCGCCGCTTACCGCGTAGCCCCACTCTTCGTCGTTGAAGTCGTTATCGTCACGGATCACGTCGGCGGTACCGACCAGATCCAGGCCGCGCTGCAGAGGGGTGTGGAAGCCGGCACCGACATACAGGCGGTTACCGTCCACGTCGTCGCTGCCCGGGCTGTCGTAGTCACCGTCGTAGAAGCTGGCGCCGCCGCGCAGGAACAGATGCTCGTCGAGGGCGAAAGAGCCTTCACCGGTGAGCACGTCCACGTCCGGGCCGTTGTCGTAATCCCAGTTGTCGTAACCGAACTGACCGTAGGTGTACGAGAAGCCGTTGTCGCGAACCGGCGTGGTCTGCTGGCTCTGGGCCTGGGCGTTGATGCTGGCCAGGGAGGCCGCGGCAATCGCGGATGCCATCAAGGTCTTTTTCAACATTTCCGTGTCCTCGCTTTTAATAGTCGATCAGGATGGCGCCATCATCCATGGTGCCAGGAGCCCTTACCAGGGCCCGCATCGCGCTTTATGACCCTTTTATAAAAGTTTTCATTTTCACGTTTTTTGCCGTGGTCGAGCAGCATCGAAAGCCTTGCTTGACCTGGGGGTGGCCCCAAGGTTTGACACTGGAGATCAATCGCTATTCCCGTTAACGAATACGGAAGCCAAGATCATGCGCACGCACCACTTACCGATTCAGGGCGCTACCTGCCAGGGCTGCGCCAACAAAATCCGTACCGCGCTGGGCGCGGTGCCCGGTGCTGACGACATCCAGGTGGATCTGGCCGAGCAGCAGGTCACCGTGCACGGCGACGCCGAGCCCGAGGCCCTGAGCCGTGCTCTGGCGGAAAGCGGGTACGGCGCGGAACCGGCGGAAGAACCCGCTGAACAACCGCAACCCGAGCCGGCGGCCGGCGACGGCGAGTCCGCCGGCGGCGATATCCAGCTGTCGATCACCGGCGCCACCTGCGCCTCTTGCGTGCGCAGCATCGAAACCGCCCTGGGTGGCGTGCCCGGCGTCCGCGACGCCAGCATGAACCTGGCCGACCACAGCGCCCGGGTGAGCGGCCAGGCGGCGCCGCGCGATCTGATCCGGGCGGTGGAAAGCGCCGGCTACGGCGCCAGCGTGATCGACGACCCGCGCCGCGCCGACCAGGAACGGGAAGAGCGCGAGCAGGCCCATTACCGGCAACTGCTGCGCCACACCGGCTACGGCCTGGGCGTGGGCGCGCCGTTGATGCTGTGGGGCCTGCTCGGCGGCAGTATGACGGTGCAGCCCGGCACCTGGAGCCAGGCGGCCTGGCTGGCGGTGGGGCTGATCACCCTGGCGGTGTTGGCGCTGCCCGGGCGCCCCTTCTTCGTCGGCGCCTGGAAGGCACTGCGCCACCACAACGCCAATATGGACACGCTGATCGCCCTGGGCACCGGCACCGCCTGGCTGTACTCCATGGTGGTGGTGCTGGCGCCGGGGCTGGTGCCGGAAGCCGCCCGCCACGTCTATTTCGAAGCCAGCGCCATGATCATCGGTCTGATCAGCCTGGGCCTGGCCCTGGAAGTGCGCGCCCGGGGCAAGACCAGCGCCGCCGTGAAACGCCTGCTGGACCTGCGCGCCAAAACCGCCCGCGTGCTGCGTGACGGCGGCGAGCAGGACATCCCCGTGGAACAGGTGGTGGCCGGCGACCGCGTCCGGGTGCGCCCCGGCGAGAAGATCGCCGTGGACGGCGAAGTGGAGGAAGGCAGCAGCCGGCTGGACGAATCCATGCTCACCGGCGAGCCGATGCCGGTGGCCAAAGGCCCCGGCGACAGCGTCGCCGCCGGCACCCTCAACGAGGGCGGCACGCTGATCTACCGCGCCACCCGGGTGGGCGCGGACACCGCCCTGGCGCGGATCATCGAGCTGGTGAAGAAGGCCCAGGGCACCAAGCCGCCAATCGGGCGCCTGGCGGACCAGGTGTCCGCGGTGTTCGTACCGACCATCATGCTGATCGCGGTGGCCGCCGCGCTGGTCTGGTTCAATGTCGGCCCGCAGCCGCCGTTCTCACACATGATGGTGGCCGCCACCACGGTGCTGATCATCGCCTGCCCCTGCGCGCTGGGCCTGGCCACACCCATGTCGGTAATGGTGGGCGTCGGCAAAGCGGCGGAGTACGGCATCCTGATCCGCCAGGGCGAAGCCCTGCAGACCGCCGCCGACCTGGACACCGTGGTGCTGGATAAAACCGGCACCATCACCGAGGGCCGCCCGGCGCTGACCCGGGTGCTGGCCGCCGACGGCGGCACCGAGGACGAGATTCTGACGCTGGCCGCCAGCCTGGAGGCCGGCTCGGAGCACCCGCTGGCGCAGGCGATCATGACCGCCGCCGAGGAACGCGGCCTGTCGCCACGGCCGGTCAGCGACTTCCAGGCGCTTAACGGCAAGGGCGTCAGCGCCCGGCTCGACGGCGCCACCCTGCGGCTGGGCAACCGCCGCTGGCTGGAGCAGGAAGGGGTCACCCTGGCGCTCGACGATCAGGCCGCCGATCTCAGTAAGGACGCCGCCACGCCGCTGTTCCTGGCCCGTGACGACCGGGTTATCGGCGTGCTGGGCGTCGCCGACCGCATCAAAACGGACGCCGCCGAGGCGATCCGCCGGCTGCGCGAGCGCGGCCTGCGGGTGATCATGATCACCGGCGACATCCAGGCCAGCGCCGACGCCATCGCCCGCCAGGCCGGCGTCGACGAGGTGCTCGCCGAAGTGCTGCCGGAGGACAAGGCCCGTGAAGTGAAACGGCTGCAGCAGGACGGCGCCCGGGTGGCGATGGTCGGCGACGGCATCAACGACGCCCCGGCGCTGGCCCAGGCCGACGTGGGCTTCGCCATCGGCACCGGCACCGACGTGGCCATCGAGTCCGCGGCGATCACGCTGATGAGCGGCTCCCTGCACGGCGTCGCCGACGCCATGGCGATCTCCCAAGCAACGTTGGGGAACATCAAGCAGAACCTGTTCGGCGCCTTCGTCTACAACAGCCTGGGCGTGCCAGTGGCCGCCGGCCTGCTCTACCCGTTCACCGGCTGGCTGCTGAGCCCGGTGATCGCCGGCGCCGCCATGTCGCTGAGCTCGGTGACCGTGGTCAGCAACGCCAACCGGCTGCGCTTCTTTAAACCCAACAAAGCGGACCGCCGCACGGCCGATGGGAGCAATGAATCATGATCTGGTTGATCAATCTTTCCGGCCTCGCCCTGATGGCGCTGATCGTCTGGTGGTTCTGGTTGTCCGGTGCCGGGAAGGCACGGCGCGCCACTCACGGCGCGGTGGATATCATCGTCGACGACGGGGTCTATGAACCGGCGGTGATCGAGAGCAACGCCGGCGAGCCGCTGTCGCTGCGCTTCGAGCGCCGCGACGCCAGCCCCTGCGCCGAACAGGTGGTGTTCCACGGCCTCGACGTCAGCGAATATCTACCCGTGGGGGAGACCACCACGGTAACGCTGACGCCGGAACAACCGGGCACCTACCGCTTTACCTGCCAGATGAATATGTACCAGGGCAAACTGATCGTTCACTGACACGAGGATAGAACCATGAAACGTTTACTGACCGCCGCCGGCCTGCTGGTGGCCAGCTCCCTGGCCGTGGCCGAGGCCCCCGAGGCCGGCACCCTGGAAGTGTATAAATCACCGACCTGCGGCTGCTGCGAAAAATGGGCGGATTATATGCGCGACAGCGGCTTCGAGGTGGTGACCCATGAGGTCAACAACCTGCAGCCGATCAAGGAAAAGGCGCAGCTGCGTCCGGGTCTGGGCTCCTGCCACACCGCCTTTATCGACGGCTACGCCATCGAGGGCCATGTGCCGGCGGAGGACGTGCGGCGTCTGCTGGAGCAGAAGCCCGATGCCCATGGGCTGACGGTGCCCGCCATGCCGGTGGGATCGCCCGGTATGGAGATGGGCGACCGGCAGGACGATTATCAGGTGCTGTTGTATGGGGAGGACGGTGTTCGGGTGTTTGCTGAGCATCCTTGAGGGAGCGGGCTGTGGGAGCGGGCCCAGCCCGCGAAAGGGAGCGAAGCTCCCGGCAGGATACCAGAGCCCTTTCTAACGGCAGCACCAACAGCGTCTCTGGGATCCTGCCGGGTGGCTGAAGCCACCCTTTCGCTTGCAAGGCAAGCTCCCACAACCTACCCCCCTAATCCGTGGTTCGGCTGCGGAGGTACTCCACCACCGCCGCGCGGGCTTGGCTGTCGTCGCCGGCGTTGAGGTCGGCGGGGACGTAGAAGGGGTGCGGGGCTTGTTCGCCGCGGGCCGGGTCAAGGAGGCGGTTGAGGCCTTCCTCGGCGTTGGCGCCGCGCACCGAGCCGTCGTGCAGGAAGCGGGCCTTGCCGTCCAGGGCCAGCAGCAGCGGCTGGGCGAAGCCGCGCCGGCCGCCGCGCAGGGTGGCGTCGAGGGCGACCACGGAGTCGTCGTAGGCCGGCGCGGGGCCGCCACGGGCGTCCTGGACGTCGCTGAAGTCGCTCACCGTGGACCGTTCGAACAGCACCAGCAGCTCGTCGTTGTAGGCCGGGTACAGGGTTTCGATGGGGACCACCTCGTCGGAGACCGGCTGGTTGGGGTCGGCCGTGTGGCAGGCCACGCAGCCGGCGCCGCCGTCTTCCCGGCGGGTGGTGAACAGGGCGCGGCCGGCGGCCACCTGGTCGGCGTCCAGATCGTCGGGGGCGGCCGGTGCCGGCAGCTGGTCGGTGTAGGCGCGCAGGTCGTCCAGTTTCCGCTGGGCGACGCGGCGGCCCACCGGGCCGGCCGGGGCGCCCACCGGCAGGTCGGTGCGCTCCACCTCGACGAACGGAATCACATCGGTGGCGGCCATGCCCTCCGGAATCACCCCGGTGTCGCGCAGTACCGCTTCGTAGCGCCGGGCGATCTCGTCGCCCAGGCGGCCGGCGACCACGTTCAGGAAGGCACGCCCGGATTCGGTGAGCAGGCTGGTGGGCTCCATGGCGACGGTGTAATCCAGATTGTTGAAGTCGTCGACCTTCTCGAAGATGCCGGCGTGGCTGCCCGGCGCCGCCAGGTCGGTGCGGAAGAACGGCGGCGTGATGGAGGCGTTGCCGAGGCCGTCCGGGGTGCCGTCGAACGAGGTGCGCGGGTAGTAGCGCCGGGTCTCGCCGTCCTGCTGGTAGGTGCCGGTAAGGTACTCGCGGGCGGCGGCGGTGGCCTCCTCGAGAGTGCCGTCGGCGGGGATGCCGGCGAAATCGCCGCGCCCGACGGTGACGCCGTCATAGGGTTCCGGCTCCGGCCCGGAGGGCAACAGGCCGTCGAGCAGGCCACCCTGGTCGTCGTCGCCGCCGGCGTCCGGCTGGTCCAGGCGGAGCTGCAGCAACGGCAGGTAAGCGAGCGGGTTATTGGCGGTGGCGAACAGCGCGCCCACATCCAGGTCGCGGGCGATGACGCCGTCCACCGGCAGCCCGGCGGACCCGGCGCCGGCCACGCCCGGGGCGAGCACGTCGCCCTCGGTGCTGGCGTGGCAAAGCGCGCAGCTCACCCCGAGCCGGTCGCCGGCGGCCAGGTTGAGGCCGCCGCCGGTGAAGCCGTCGCTGCTGCCCAGGGGCTTGCGTTCGCCATCGGCACGGAACGGCACCAGACCGATCACGGCGCCCTGGTTGAGCCAGGCGTTGAGGCGGGTCGGCTCCGCCAGCACCGTGTCGGCGGGGTCGGTGCCGGCCTCGATGCGGGCGGCGGCGTTACGCAGCGCCTCGGCCTGTTGCGGTTCCAGCGCGGCGGTGTTGATGTTCAGCCCCATTTCCAGGGCCTGCAACGGCGTCATTCCACTGTCTTCGATGCCCTGGGGCAAGCGCATGGCGGTGGTCCAGAAACCCTGGTTGCCGAACGTCTCGAAGCGGAATATCTCGCGGCCACGGTCCACCGCGGTGGGGGCGGCGTCGCGCTGTTGCGGCGCGGCGGCGGTGCTCTCGCCGCCGCCACCGCCACCACCACAGGCGGTCAACGCAAGCAAAGTGCACAGCGCCATCGCGGCGCCGCGCCCGGTGTGCACGGAAATACCTGACATTGTTGTTCTCCCGATACCTGCTTTTTTATGCACAGCAAACAATCCGCGCGGGCGGATAAATAACCACAAAGGCTGGGAGAGTAATCAGAAAGACCCGGCGGCGGCCAACGGCCCGGTGCCAGGTTTGCAATAAAGGAAAAAACAACACCTAAGTTTACCTAGCGCGTATAAAAGGCATCATCACCAAACCCCGGGAACCGACGAGGACATTATGCTTGCTGTAACCGACTGGCTGCTTTTGATCGGCGTGTGCGCACTGGGCGCCATGACCCCGGGGGCCAGCCTGGCGGTGGTGACCCGCCACACGCTGCGCGGCTCCGCCCGCGCCGGGGTCAGCGCCGGTCTTGCCCACGCCGCCGGCATCGGCGTGTACGCGGTCGCCACCGTGGCGGGGCTGGCGGTGGTGTTGCGCGGCTTCCCGCAGCTGGAACTCGCGATCCGGCTGGCGGGTTCGCTGTTCCTGTTGTGGCTGGCGCTGGGCAGCTGGCGCGCCGCCGCGGGACCGGCGCCGGAGCCGGACGCCGAGGCCGGCGGCAACGCGGTGCGCGACGGGTTTCTGATCGCGTTTCTGAACCCCAAGGTGGCGCTGTTCTTCCTGGCGCTGTTCAGCCAGTTCGTGAGCGCGGACATGGCGATGGCCGCCCGGGTGCAGGTGGCCGCCACGGCGGTGGTGATCGACGGTGGCTGGTACAGCCTGGTGGCGCTGTTACTGGCGCGCGGGCCGGTGCTCGCGGCCCTGCGCCGGCACCACGATAAGGTGGAACGCGCCACCGCGATGGTGCTGGTGCTGGTCGCGGCGGCGGTCTGGCTTTAAGGCCGGCTCGCTGTTGTTCCGTTAAAAACGGAACAGCAGCCGCGCGAACCAGCTTTTCAGGTAGGCGGTTTCCGGAATCGCCGGGTGCACCGGGTGGTCCGGCCCCTGCCCTTCGAAGCCGATCACCTGCATTGAACGGTCGATGTGCCGGGCGGAGGAACGCACCACGTCGAGCAGTTTGTCCGCCGGCAGGTGCATGGAGCAGGACGCGGAAATCAGATAACCGCCCGGCTTCACCAACCGCACCGCCAGTTCGTTGATGGCGTGGTAGCCGGCCAGGCCGTTCTTGAAATCCTTGCGGCGTTTGATGAAGGCGGGCGGATCCAGAATCACCAGATCGAACTTCTCGCCGTCGGCGAGCAGTTGCTTCATGGCGGTGGTGGCGTCGCCTTCCAGGGTGCGCAGCTGCTCCGCCACGCCGTTCATTTCCGCGTTGCGGTGCATGTATTCCAGCGCCAGCGACGAGCTGTCGATGCCGGTCACTTCGGAAGCACCGGCCATGGCCGCCTGCACGCCCCAGCCGCCGCAGTAGGCGAACACGTCCAGCACCCGGGCGCCCTTGGCCAGCGGCGCCATGCGTGCCCGGGCACTGCGGTGATCGAAGAACCAGCCGGTCTTCTGCCCTTCGCGCAGCGGCGCCTGGAAGCGGCCGCCGTTCTCGTGCAGTTCCACGCTTTCCGGGACCTCGCCTTTAAGAGCGCGGGTGTACAGCGGCAAGTCTTCCAATTCGCGGACACCGGCTTCGTTCTTGACCACGATATTGGCCGGCGCCAGCACCGCGTCCAGGGCCGCCGCCACGGCATCCAGATGGGCTTCCATGCCGGCGGTGCCCGCCTGCATCACCAGGGTGTCCTGGTAGCGGTCCACCACCAGGCCGGGCAGGCCGTCCGCTTCGCCGTGCACCAGCCGGTAGCCGGGCTGCGGATAGAGGGTGTCACGCAGCGCCAGCGCCTGCTCGATGCGCTTCTTGAAGAAGCTCCGCGACGGTTCCTGCTTGACGTCACGGCTGTACAGGCGGGCGGCGATCAGTGAATTGGGGCTCATAAAGGCCCGGCCGAGCGCCTTGCCGCGGCTGTCTTCCACCACGCAGGCGGTGCCGGCGGGCAGGCTCTTGAGCGGGCTGTGAGCGGTATCCACCTCGTTGGCGTAGATCCATTCATGGCCGGCCTTGAGGCGGCGTTCCTCGTTTTTCTTGAGGCGCAGGGTGGGAATGTCGTCGGTCATGGGCTCGCTCGCGCAAAAGCGGCAGTTTATCACGGCAGCGGGCACCATGAGTGCGATACCAGCGGAGGGAACGCCGCACATACCCTTTGGTATGCGCGCGGTACGCGGCTGAGCTACACTCGACCGGGTAACTCGGGTAAAGCCGCTTGCCCTTCCTGGCCGGACGGCGAGAGATAATAACGGAGCGCTCAGCGCCCTTAAGGATCACCATGCGTTTTTTCCAGCAGCGTCCCCCCTTTGTCCTGATGGTGGCCACCGGCGCCATGTGCACCGTGGTGGTGCTGGTGTTCGCGCGCCTTTGTTACGGCCTGGTGCTGCCGGCGATGCGCGACGGGCTGGGGCTGAGCTACGCCCAGGCGGCCAACCTGAGCACCGCCACCGCGCTCGGCTATTTGCTGCTGGTGATGGTGGCCGGGGTGTTCGCCGCCCGTTTCGGCGGCAAGCAATCGGTGCTGTTGGGGCTGGTGCTGGTGACGCTGGGCTTTATCGGTCTTAGCCAGGCCAGCGACTACCGGGTGCTGCTGGCGCTGATGGTGATGCTGGGCATGGGCACCGCCTTCGGCTACACACCGCTGATTTCACTGCTCGCCAACACCTACCCGAAGCGACGCGGTTCGGTGATCGGCTTCACCAACAGCGGCGTGGGCGCCGGCATGCTGCTCGCCGGCGCCCTGGTGCCGGCGCTCACCCAGGCAGACACCAGCGACGGCTGGCGCCACGTGTGGCTGAGCTTCGCCGCCGGCGGCGCCCTGGTGACCACCCTGGTGCTGCTGTTTCTGCGCAATCCGGAGCGGCCCATGGCCGCCAGCACCGACGCCGCCACCGGCGTCAGCGGCCCCGGCGAACCGATCTTCCGTAACCCCCATGTGGTCACCGTGGGGCTGGTGTACGGCGTGCTCGGGCTCACCTACATCGTGCAGGTCACCTTTATGTACAGCTTCGCGCTGGACGGCGGCCTGACGGCGCTGAGCGCGGGGCATCTGGTGTCGCTGATGGGGATTCTATCGATCTTCGCCGGGCCGTTCTGGGGTTGGCTGGCGGACAAGCTGGGCTATTCCAACGGTCTGGTGCTGTCCATGTCGTTGTCGCTGCTGGCCACCGCCCTGCCGGTGATCTGGCCGCAGCCCTGGGCGTTCGCCGCCCATTTTGTAATTCTGGGGCTGTGCGTGGCCGGCCTGTTCACGTCGATTCTGGCCGCCTCCACGGAAACCGTGCCGCCCCACCAGGCGCCGGTGGCGGTGAGCTTCGTCACCCTGTTCTACGCCACCGGCCAGTTCCTGGGGCCGGCGCTGGCCGGGCTGGTGGTGGAGTGGACCGAGGGCTTCCGGGTGGCCTTCGCGGGCAGCTGTCTGGTGATGGTGGGCGGCGTCTATCTGTGCTGGCGCACCCGCCGCCACCAGGGCTACCGGCCGGTGTCGGCCAGCGCCTGCCCCGCCGGCGAATAAGCGTCCGGCTGCCGGCCGCTTTCCCAGTCCAGCAGCCAGGCCTTGCGCCCCACTCCACCGGCATAACCAGTCAAGGAACCGTTGGCGCCCACCACCCGGTGGCACGGAACCAGCAACGACCAGGGGTTTCGCCCCACCGCTGCACCCACGGCGCGCACCGCCGCCGGGCGCCCCAAATGGGCCGCCAGGGTGCCGTAGGTCCAGGTTTCACCGGCGGGAATGCGCCGCAGCTGCGCCCACACCGCCTGCTGAAAGGCGGTGCCCCGCGGCGCCAGCGGCAGATCGAAGCCAGCGCGCCCCCGGTCCTTGAAGTAACCGCGCAGCTGCCCGGCGGCGCGGGCCAGCAAGGGGTTCTCCGGGCGGAGGGTCCAGCCGGTCGGGTCCGGGTGGTATTTCTGGCCTTCGAACCAGATACCCAGCAGAGCCCGGTCGTCGGCGGCCACCAACATGGCCCCCAGGGGGCCGGGAATCGCTACATAGTCCGTCATCGTCGCTCTCCTTTCTCGTCGTTGCCTTTCTCTTCACCTTTCTCGAGGCTTTGCCAAAGGTGCATCACCGCGTAGGCCCGCCAGGGGCGCCACGCCTCGGCCCGTTCGCGGGCGCGCGCCGGGGAGGTCTCGCCGAGCGCCTTGAGCACGCCGTAGTCGGCGGCGGGAAAAGCGTCCGGCCAGCCCAAGGCGCGCATCGCCAGATACTGGGCGGTCCAGTCGCCGATGCCGGGCAGCGCCTGCAGGCGCGCCAGGGTGTCCTCCACCGCCGCGCCCGGCGCCAGCACCAGATCGCCGTCGGCGCAGGCCCGGGCGAGCACCTGTATCGCCTTCACCCGGGTGCGGATAATGCCCAGTTCGCCGAGGGTGTCGGGGCTGCTTTCCGCCACCCGTTCGGCGTCCGGGAAGGTATGGGTAAGCCCGGCGAAGGGGGCCGTCAGCGGCTCGCCGAGCGCAGCGGCCACCCGGCCGGCCAGGGTGCAAGCAGCGCGCACCGTGATCTGCTGGCCGAGCACCGCACGCACCGCCGCCTCGAAACCGTCGAACGCGCCGGGCACGCGCAGTCCTGGATGGTCAGCGGCGAGCGCGCCGAGCCGGGCGCTCACTTCCTGCGGCTGGCAGCCCAGATCAAACAGCCTTTGCAGCCGCCCCAGCACCTCCGGCACCGCTCGTGCCAGCGACGCGGACAGGGTCACCGCCAGCACCGGCCGGCCCGGCACCGGCCGCACCGCCAGCCAGCCGCGCAGCGCCTGGCCCTGGCGCGACAACGCCACGGTGCGGCGGTAGACGCCGCCGTCCACCGCTTCAACACCGGCGATGGCGCGCTGACCGAGAAACGCGAGTAGACGCGGCCAGTCCAGGGGTGGGCGGTAGGCGAGCTGAAAATCCAGGCTGTCCTGGTGGCGGCTGGTGGGCAGGCGCCGCAGTTGCGAGGGCTGCAGCCGGTAGCGCTGGCGGAACAACGCATTGAAACGGCGCACGCTGCCGAACCCGGCGGCCAGCGCCACCTCGGTGACCGGCAGGCCGGTGTCGGTGAGCAGCCGCTTGGCCAGCAGCAAGCGCTGGGTCTGGGCGTAGGCCACCGGCGAAACACCGAACTCGTCACCGAAGGTGCGCCGCAGGTGGCGATCGCTGACGCCCAGCTCCGCCGCCAGGGCGCCAAGGTGGTTGTCGGTGAGACCGCCTTCGTCAATCCGCGCCGCCACCGCCCGCGCCAGCCGGCGGCGGGCATCGACGCTGGCGTGGCCGGGGGCCAGCTCCGGGCGGCAGCGCAGACAGGGGCGGTAGCCGCCGGCTTCGGCGGCGGCGGCGCTGGCGAAAAAGCGGCAATTGTCCCGCCGCGGTACGCGCGCCGGGCACACCGGCCGGCAATACACCCCGGTGGTCACCACGGCGACGAAGAACTGCCCGTCGAAACGGGCGTCGCGGGCGGTCAGCGCCTGATAACAGACATCGTCATTGATCCACATGGGGTCATCATAGACGGTGCGGAGGCACCCGACTCGCCGTTTTCGGACCCGACTGTGGGACTTGCCTGTGGGAGCGGGCCCTGCCCGCGAAAGGCCGGGCCGCTCTGTCAGGAGGGAGCCACCCCATAGCCTTTCAAGAAGACGCGCACCACCTCGCGGACGTGCGCCTTGGCGTCCTGCTCGGTAGGCGCTTCGCCGCAGCCGATCACCAGCTGCATGTGGCGGCAGCTCTGCAGCATGCCGAAGAACAGCTCCGCGGCGGCGGCGGGATCGCCCAGCCGCACCAGACCGCGTTCGCGGGCCCGGGTGAGCAGGCGCTCCATTTCGTTGAGGGTGCGCTGCGGTCCCGCCTCGAAAAACAGCCGGGCCATCTCGGTGTCCTGGCCGGCCAGACTCGCCATCAGTCGCTCCAGGGCGATGGCCTCTTCGCTGTTGATCAGAGTGACAAAGGCGTGACCGATGCGCTCCAGGACCACGGTCAGGTCGTCGCCGGCCTCCAGGGAAAAGATCGGGAAGGGCATCATCCCTTCGCACTTGGCTTCCACGGCGGCGGCGAACAGCGTCGCCTTGTCGGAAAAGTGGCTGTAGACGGTGAGCTTGGAGACACCGGCCTCGGTGGCCACCGCGTCCATGCTGGTGCCGGCGAACCCCTGGGCGATGAACAGCGCCTTGGCGGCATCGAGAATCGCCTCGCGCTTGGCCGGGTCCTTGGGCCGTCCACGCAGAGCCGTCTGGGAGTCGTTATCAGGCATGCTTCTCCAAACCTTCGGCCAAACAACAAATAGGGTGGTCACAACAGATAGTGGACCAAAGAGTTCAATAAACTTACTATACCGGCGAGTATAGCATTACCCGGGCGCGGTCGGCGCCCTCTTTTACGTCATTCCACAACCACGCTCTGGGGGGTTTCCAGGATGTCCCGTTATCCGCTGTTCGCTTTACTGCCGCTGGCTTTGCTGCTTGCCGCCTGCTCCCCGGCGGAGCCTGAAAGCGACACCACCCCACGCCCGGCCCTGGTGGTCCAGCCCGGCACCGGCGACGCCCTGCGCGACATCTACCCGGGCGAGATACGGGCCCGCTACGAGCCGGAGCTGGCGTTCCGCATCGGCGGCAAGATCAGCCGCCGCATGGTGACCGTGGGCGACCGGGTGGAAGCCGGCCAGCCGCTGGCGGAGCTGAACGCCGAGGACGTCGGCCTGGAGCTGGACGCGGCCCGCGCCCGGTTGGCCTCCGCCCGCTCGGATCAGCGGCTGGCGCGCAGCGAGCTGGAACGCTACCGCACCCTGCTCGACCGGCAGGTGATCAGCGAATCCCAGTTCGATTCCGTGGAAAGCCGCGCCGAGGCCAGCGACGCGCAGCTGGAACAGGCCCGCGCGCAACTCAAGGTGGCCAGCAACCAGGCCGACTACGCGGTGCTGGAAGCGCCGGATACCGGGGTGATCGCGCAACGTCTGGCGGAAGCCGGCCAGGTGGTGGCCGCCGGCCAGGCGGTGTTCGTACTGGCGGTGGACGGCGACCGCGAAGTGGTCATCGATCTGCCGGAACAGGACGTGAAGCGTTTCCAGGTGGGTGACGAAGTGACCATCGAACTGTGGGCGCGCCCCGGCGAGCCGTTCACCGGACGCATCCGCGAGCTGGCGCCGGCGGCGGACCCCAGTTCACGAACCTTCGAGGCGCGCGTCGCCTTCGACAACGACACCGCCGGCGCCGAGCTGGGCCAGAGCGCGCGGGTGCTGGTGGACCATGCCAACGGCGGCGCCGACGTGCTCACGGTGCCGCTGGCGGCGGTCACCGCCGACCAGGGGGAGCGCTTCGTTTGGGTGGTGAACCCGGGTGACCAAACGCTGGTGAAAACCCCGGTGCGCACCGGCGCCTACCGCGAGGACCGGGTGCCGGTGCTGGACGGCCTGGCGGCGGACGACTGGGTGGTGGCCGCCGGCACCCAGGTGCTGCGCGAAGGGCAGAAGGTACGCCCGGTGGATCGACAGAACCGTCAGATCAGCCTCGGTGACGGCCAGGAAGGTGGAGACTAACGATGCGCTTCAACCTTTCCGAATGGGCTCTGAGAAACCGCGCCCTGGTGCTCTACGCGATGATCCTGCTGGGCGCCCTGGGCGCCCTGTCCTATTCGCAGCTGGGCCAGAGCGAAGACCCGCCCTTCACCTTCAAGGTGATGGTGGTGAACACCGTCTGGCCCGGCGCCAGCGCCGAGGAAGTGAGCCGCCAGGTCACCGAGCGCATCGAGAAGAAGCTGATGGAGACCGGCGACTACGACCGCATTGTGTCGTTCTCCCGGCCGGGCCAGTCCCAGGTGCTGTTCGTGGCCCGCGACGACATGCATTCCTCGGAAATCCCCGATCTCTGGTACCAGGTGCGCAAGAAGGTCGGCGACATCAAACACACCCTGCCCCCGGACGCCCAGGGGCCGTTCTTCAATGACGAATTCGGCACCACCTTCGGCAACATCTACGCGCTCACCGGGCCCGGTTTCGACTACGCACTGATGAAGGATTACGCCGAGCGCCTGCAGCTCGCCCTGCAACGCGTCGACGACGCCGGCAAGGTGGAGCTGATCGGCGTTCAGGACGAGAAAATCTGGGTGGAACTGTCCAATACCAAGCTGGCGTCTTTGGGCATTCCCATGGGCGCGGTGCAGCAGGCGCTGCAATCGCAGAACGCGGTGGCCCAGGCGGGCTTCTTCGAAACGCCCAGCGACCGGGTGCGCCTGCGCGTGTCCGGCCAGTTCCGGTCGGTGGAAGAGATCCGCCGTTTCCCCATCGACGTGAACGGGCGCACCCTGCGCCTGGGCGACATCGCCGAGGTGTTCCGTGGCTTCAGCGACCCGGCCGAACCGCGCATGCGCTTTCTCGGCGAAAACGCCATCGGCCTGGCGGTATCGATGAAGGACGGCGGCGACATTCTCGCCCTGGGCGAGAGCCTGGACGCCGAGTTCAAGCGTCTGCAGGCGACGCTGCCGGCGGGCCTGACACTGAGCAAGGTGTCCGACCAGCCGGCGGCGGTGGAGGCCGGCGTCGGCGAGTTCGTGCAGGTGCTGATCGAAGCCCTGGTGATCGTGCTGCTGGTGAGCTTCTTCTCCCTGGGCGCGCGCACCGGCCTGGTGGTGGCGTTGTCGATTCCCCTGGTGCTGGCGATGACCTTCGCGCTGATGCACTACTTCGACATCGGCCTGCACAAGATTTCCCTGGGCGCCCTGGTGCTGGCGCTGGGCCTGATGGTGGACGACGCCATCATCGCCGTGGAGATGATGGCGATCAAAATGGAGCAGGGCTTCAGCCGCTTGAAGGCGGCCGGCTTCGCCTGGACCAGCACCGCCTTCCCGATGCTCACCGGCACGCTGATCACCGCCGCCGGCTTCCTGCCCATCGCCACCGCCGAGTCCGGCACCGGCGAATACACCCGTTCGATCTTCCAGGTGGTGACGCTGTCGCTGCTGGTGTCCTGGATCACCGCGGTGGTGTTCGTGCCCTACCTGGGCGACAAGCTGCTGCCGGAGCTGGCCCGCCGCGACGCCGACGGCAAGGTGCACGACCCCTATCAGAAACCCTTCTACCAGCGCTTCCGGCGGCTGGTGCTGTGGTGCGTGCGCTATCGCAAGACGGTGATCACCCTGACGCTGCTGATCTTCGTGGGCTCGCTGGCGCTGTTCCGGCTGGTGCCGCAGCAGTTCTTCCCGCCCTCGGCGCGGCTGGAGCTGATGGTGGATCTGAAGCTGCACGAGGGCGCATCCCTGGAAGCCACCCAGGCGCAGGCGGAACGGCTCGAGAAACTGCTCGCCGACAACCCGGACATCGACCATTACGTGGCCTATGTGGGCGCCGGCTCGCCGCGTTTTTATCTGCCGCTGGACCAACAGTTGCCGGCGGCCAGTTTCGCCCAGTTCGTGGTACTCACCGACAGCATCGAGGAACGCGAGCAGATCCGTGGCTGGCTGATCGACACCATGCGCGAGCAGTTCCCCACCCTGCGCAGCCGGGTGTCGCGGCTGGAGAACGGCCCGCCGGTGGGCTACCCGATTCAGTTCCGGGTGTCCGGCGAGCACATTCCCCAGGTGCGTGAGCTGGCCCGTGAAGTCGCCGCGGTGGTGCGCGGCAATGCGGCGCTCACCAACGTGCATCTGGACTGGGAAGAGCCCAGCAAGGTGGTGCGCCTGAACATCGACCAGGACCGCGCCCGCGCCCTGGGCGTGAATACCGCCGACCTGTCCCGGGCACTGCAGAGTTCGCTGTCCGGCGTGGCGGTGAGCCAGTATCGCGAGGACAACGAGCTGATCGACGTGGAAGTGCGCGGCGACGCCCGCGAGCGCGAAGCCCTGGGGCAGCTGGGTAATCTGGCGGTGCAGACCGAATCGGGCCGCAGCGTGCCGCTCAATCAGGTGGCGACGCTGGAATACGGCTTCGAGGAAGGCATCATCTGGCACCGTAACCGTTTGCCCACGGTCACCGTGCGCGCGGACATCTACGGCGACGACCAGCCGGCCACGCTGGTCAATCAACTGCTGCCCAAGCTGCAAGGCGTGCGTGACGCCCTGCCGCCGGGTTATCTGCTGGAGGTGGGCGGCACGGTGGAGGAATCCGCCCGCGGCCAGAGCTCGGTGAACGCCGGTCTGCCGCTGTTCGTGCTGGTGGTGATCACGCTGCTGATGCTGCAGCTGCGCCGCTTCTCGCTGACCACCATGGTGTTCCTCACCGCGCCGCTGGGTTTGATCGGCGTGACCCTGTTCCTGCTGCTGTTCGGCGAGCCGTTCGGCTTCGTGGCGATGCTCGGCACCATCGCGCTGACCGGCATGATCATGCGCAACTCGGTGATCCTGGTGGACCAGATCGAGCAGGACATCAGCCAGGGCCGCAGCCAGTGGGACGCGATCATCGAGTCCACGGTGCGCCGTTTCCGGCCCATCGCGCTGACCGCCCTGACCGCGGTGCTGGCGATGATTCCGCTGTCACGCAGCGACTTCTTCGGCCCCATGGCAGTGGCGATCATGGGCGGGCTGATCGTGGCCACCGCCCTGACTCTGCTGTTCCTGCCGGCGCTGTACGCCGCCTGGTTCCGGGTCGAGGAGACGCACAACGACGAGCCGGTTACTCGGTGAACCGGACCCCGTCGAGCACCGTCTGCAGCGTTTCCAGGGCCCGGGTCTGGCGGTCCGCCGCCTCACCCTGGCCGCCGCTGCCGCTGGCGATCAGATCGATGGCGTAGCAAGATTCGGTGTAGGTGGCGCGATAGCTGCGGATGGTGGTGTATTGGTCGCCTTCGGTGCGCGTCACATCGAAGCGGGTGAACGCCACATCGTCGATGGTCTGCGTTTGTTTGCTCTCCTGGGTGACGCCCTCGGGCAGGTCCTTGCAGTGGGTGAGCGCCTTGGTGTTGCGGCTGGCGCCGAGCTGGAAGCGCGCGTCCACCTCACCCGGCACTTTCAGGGTCAGCAGGCGCTGGCCTTCCTGGCCGTCGGCGAAGGCGTGCCATTGCGGTCCTTCCTTACCGTCTTCGGCGGATACCTTTTGCAGGGATTCCGGGTATTCCACCTCAATTCGGAACTGGGTGTCGGTGAAGGTGGCGGCGTCCTCACCGGAGGCGGCGGCATCCGGCTGCTGGGCGGACTCATACCCGCCACCGGCCTCTTCCTCACTGCCGTCGGCGGCACCGCCGGGTTGATCGGTGCCGGTATCTTCACCGGACCGGGTTTCTTCAATCGGCGGATGCGGAACGGTTTCTTCGTCCTTCGCTTCCTTCCTGGCCTCGTCCTCGTCCGGCGGCTGGCAGCCCGCCAGAAATAAGGTGCCGGTGAGCGCGCCGGTGGCCAGTAAAACGGTGAGATTGCGCATGGTAGTGCTCCTTTCAGGGTATCGACTGCCGTCCTTGGGCAGCCACGAATAACGCCTTTCATCCTACGCCCCGCCGCTCCGGACAACGCCCCCGCTTAACACTGTTTAACAGCGGCGGCACCGTTCACGTTAAACTCGTGCCCCTCGACGGGAGGCGAAGCGTGGAACTGGAACTGTCGCTATTACTGATACTGGGCGGGGTCGCCCTGCTGGCCGGGTTCATCGACACCCTGGCCGGCGGTGGCGGTCTGCTGACGCTACCGGCGCTGTTGCTGGCCGGCCTCAGCCCGGTGAACGCGCTCGCCACCAACAAGCTGCAGGGCACGTTCGGCTCCGGCATGGCCACCTTCATGCTGCTGCGCCGGCGGCGGTTCGCCGAGACGCTGGCGGGGCTGAGGCGCCCGTTCCTGTGGTCGCTGGCCGGCAGCGCCTTGGGCACGGTGCTGGTGCAGCTTACCGACAGCGACGCGCTGCAGGTGCTGGTGCCGGTGGTACTGGCGGTGATCGCTTTGTATTTCCTGTTCAGCCCCGGCGCTGGCGGTGTGCACCGGACACCGCGCCTGTCCGCGCGCCTTTATGAGCGCACCGTGGTGCCGGTGATCGGCTTCTACGACGGCTTCTTCGGGCCGGGCACCGGTTCGTTTTTCTCCCTCACCGGCGTGGCCCTTCGCGGCCAGGATCTGATCACCGCCACCGCCCAGGCCAAGGCGCTGAACTTCGCCAGCAACATTGCCTCGCTGACGCTGTTCGTGATCGGCGGCAAAGTGCTTTGGGTCACCGGGGCGGTGATGATCGTCGGCCAGATGGCCGGCGCCTGGCTGGGCTCGCACGCGGTGCTGCACGGTGGGGCGCGCCTGATCCGGCCATTGATCGTGATCGTCTGCCTGGCCATGCTGCTTCGCTATCTGCTGGCGTGAGCGCCGGTCGCTTGATTCCTGACCCACGGGTCATACACTGACTACGCCATAATACCAACCAGCTCGGGACCTTCTCATGGGTGACACATCCAGGCGTGATTACCGTCGGCCGGACGGCGAGACCCGTTACTGGCCGATGGGCCCGTTCAAACTCCGTCTGCCCTTCCTGCATTACCGTTTCGAATGGCCCGATTATTTCCAGGGCCTGCTGATGTGCGCGGTGGATCTGGCCGCCATTCCGCTGATGACCGAACTGCTGGGCATGCCGTTCGAGGCGGCACTGGCGGTGGTGCTGCTGAACGGCTTTCTGTACCTGTTGCACCACTTGCTGGGCGACCCGGTGGTGCCCGGCTGGATCACCCCGGCAATTCCCCTGCTGATGGCCTACTGCGCCAGCTTCCCGGAGGGCCCGGAGCGGGTGCACGCGCTGATCGCCTTCCAGTTGTTACTGGGTGTGTTCTGTATCGGGCTGGGCGCCACGGGGTTATCGCGGCGGGTGGTGAGCCTGGTGCCACCGGCGATCAAGGCCGGCATCATCATGGGGGCGGGCATCGCCGCGGTGATCACCGTGTTCGAAGTGGGCGGCCGGTTCGAGAGCTTCCCATGGACCATTTCCATCGCCATCGGCATCGCCTTTTATCTGATCTTCTCCAAGCATTTCGCGGTGCTGAAAACCCGCAACGCCTTCTGGGGCACCCTGGGCAAGCTGGGTATTTTCCCGATCATCGCCCTGGCCATCGTGCTGGCGCCGCTGTTCGGCGAAGCGCCCTGGCCGACCATCGAATGGGGCTTCACCACGCCGGACTTCGCCACCCTGTGGAATGAGTACACCGTGTTCGGTCTGGGCCTGCCCTCGCCGCAGATGTTCCTGCAGGCGATCCCCACCATGCTGGCGGCCTACATCGTGCTGTTCGGCGACGTGCTGCAGGGCAAGGCGCTGCTCAAGGAAGCGGACGCCAGCCGCCAGGATGAGGACGTGGACTACAACCCGGACCGCGCCCACATGATCTTCGGCGGCCGCAACGCCACCATGAGCATCATCGGCCCGGACGTGGCCATGTGCGGCCCGCTGTGGGCGGCGATGCACGTGGTCATCGTGGAGCGCTTCAAGGAAGGCCGCAAAGCGATGGATTCGATCTTCGGCGGCGCCGGCTCGTTCCGTTGGGGCACCAACACCGGCCTGCTGCTGATGCCCATTGTCAGCCTGGTGGAACCGATTCTCGGCGTGGCCCTGGCGCTGACGCTGCTGATCCAGGGCTACGTGAGCGTGCGCATCGGCATTCTCGAAGCGCGCAGCCAACGCGATCTCGGCATCGCCGGGGTGGTCGCCGCGGTACTCGCCACCAAGGGCGCCACCTGGGCGTTCGCCGTGGGCGTGGCGCTGTGCATTCTGATTTACGGTCGCCGCTTCTTCAGCGGCGAGAACGACCAGACCTTTACCAAGGACAACGACGAGGAAACGCAATGAAAACCCGTGCCGCAGTACTGCGTGAGATGGGCGCCCAGCGCCCGTTCAAGGACTCCCAACCGCTGAAAATCGAAGAAGTGGAACTGGACGCCCCGGGCCACGGCGAGATTCTGGTGCGGGTGCGCGCCGCCGGCCTGTGCCATTCCGACCTGTCGGTGATCGACGGCAACCGGCCCCGGCCGCTGCCCATGGCGCTGGGCCACGAGGCCGCCGGCGAGGTGGTGGAAGTGGGCGACGGCGTTGCCGATTTGGCAGTGGGCGACCATGTGGTGTTCTCGTTCGTGCCCAGTTGCGGCACCTGCGATTACTGCCTGGGTGGCCGCGCGGCGCTGTGCGCCCCCGGTGCCAAGGCCAACAACGACGGTGTACTGTTGAGCGGCGACCGCCGCCTGCATCAAGGCGACACCACCATCAATCACCACCTGGGGGTGTCCGGCTTCGCCGAACACGCGGTGACCTCGCGCCGTTCGGCGGTGAAGATTCCCAAGGACCTGCCGTTCGAGATCGCCGCCGTGTTCGGCTGCGCGGTGCTCACCGGCATGGGCGCGGTGGTGCACACCGCCGGGCTGCGTGCCGGCCAATCGGTGCTGGTGGTGGGTCTGGGCGGCGTGGGCCTGTCGGCGGTACTCGGTGCGGTGGCCGCCGGCGCCCGCCAGGTGATCGCTGCCGACATCGCCCAGGATAAATTGGACCTGGCGAAGTCCATGGGCGCCACCCATGTGGTCAATTCCAAGGACGCGGACGCGGTGCAACAGGTTAAGGACATCAGCGGTGGCGGCGTGGACATCGCCGCCGAATTCGCCGGCGTCGGCCCGGCGCTGGAATTCGCCTTCGCCGCTACTGGCAAGGGCGGCAGCACGGTCACCGCCGGCCTGCCCCACCCGGACACCCGCCTGGCGGTGAGCCCGGTACAGATGGTCGCCGAGGAGCGCCGCTTCCTGGGCTCCTACCTGGGCGGCCATGTGCCGGCGCTGGATATCCCCGAGTACATCGCGCTGTACCAGGCCGGCCGCCTGCCGGTGGACAAACTGCTCACCCACCGCATGAAGCTGGAAGACATTAACGAAGGCTTCGACCGGCTGGCCGACGGCGACGCCATCCGCCAGGTGATCCTGTTCGATTGATGGCGGACCCGAGGCTGCGACAGGTGTGCCTGGTGGTACCGGCACTGGCGGCGCCGGAGCGGGCGCTGGCCGCCGTGCTCGGCGCCGGGCCCTGCCACCGGGACCCGCACCTGGCCCGCTACGGTCTGGAGAACGTGATCTTCCGGCTCGGCAACCGCTTTATCGAAATCGTCGCGCCGATTGAGGGCGGCACCGCCGCCGGCCGCTTTCTGGAACGCAGCGGCGGCCGGGGCGGCTATATGGCGATCTTCGACTGTGAGGACCCGGAGCATCGCGCCGCCAACGCTGAAGCATTGGGCGTGCCGGTGGTGAACCGCATGCGGGTGGACGCCTACCTGGGCGTGCAGTTGCATCCCAAAGCCTGCCGGGCGGCGATGATCGAGTTCAACCGCACCGACGGCGGCGGGGCGCTGGACGGTCCCTACTGGCCGGCCGGGCCGAATTGGCAGGCGGCGCCGCCACCGGATCCGCCGTGCCGTCTGGATGCCGTCATCCTGGAAAGCCCCGCCCCCGGGGACCTGGCCGCCCATTGGGGCCGCCTGCTGGGCCTGCCGGTGGCCGACGATCACACCGTCGAAGCCGGCGGCATGGCGCTGCGGTTCCAACTTGGACAGAAGGAGTGCCTCAGTGCGCTGTCACTGCGCAGCGACGACCCGGACACCCTGCGGACGCGGGCTGAGGCCCAGGGTCTGGCGGTGGACCGGGACGGCTTTGAGCTGGCCGGTGTGCGCTGGCGGCTGGAGCACGGGTAACGCCCGCGACTAGCCCAGCTTTTTCAGCATGGCGCCCATCATTTCGTGGATCTTGTTGACCGCTTTCAGCGGCCGCACCATCACCTTGAAGTCATCAATGCGGCCGTCTTCGTCGCAGTGAATCATGTCGATGCCGTTGAGCTGGACGCCGTCCAGCACGGTGGTGAATTCCAGCACCGCGTTCTGGCCGTCGAGGATTTCCCGCTCATAGCGGAAATGCTCGTTATTGAGCGTGTGCAAGGCGGCGGTGAGGTACATTTTGGTGATCGCCTTGCCTTCCTGCGGGGTGTGCACCACCGGCGAGTGGAACACCACGTTGTCGGCGAGGATATCGTTGAGCGCCTCGGCGTCCTTGGCGTCCACCAGCCGGTGCCAGCGTTCAATGGTCTGCTCGATCATGGCGGTGTCCCGTGTGTTGTTGTTGGAAGGCTCAACATAGCCCGGCGGGGAAGCCGGGCACCATGGTGGTTTGCGTCGAAAATCAGGCGGCGCCGATGCTCTCGGCCTTGACCTCGAAGTAGTCGTACAGATTGTCCAGGGCGGCGCGCAGGGTGGCGCCCTGCAGGCTGAGGCGGGCCATCAGTTCTTCCAGGGCGTCCTCGGCGTTGATGTTGTCGATGTTTTCCTGGATCAGGTCCAGCGGCTTGAGCCGCTTGATGGCCAGGTCCTGCTGCAGGTCGAATTCCATTTCGTCGTTCCAGCACAGGTTCACCTTCACCGCCGCCAGCTGTTCCAGGTGGGCGAGGATTTCCTCGCGACCCAGGTCCAGGGCGGTGATGCGCACGCTGGCGCCGTCGCCGTCCTTGAACTCGCAACGGTCGCCGATGGTGAAGCCTTCCGGCAGCGACGCCGGGTCGCGCAGCCATTCGCCGAAGGCGGCGGTGGTGGCGCTGGCCGCGGTGGGCCGGGTCACGGGCAGGGAATCCACCGCTTTGCGCAGGGCGGCGACGATCTGCTCGGCGCGGCTGTCGGAGGCGCTGTCCACCAGGATGCGGCGGCGCTCCAGATCGATCAGCACGCCGGTGCGGCGCGAGCGGGTGAAGGCGCGCGGCAGCAGCTCGAAGGTGATCTGGTCCTTCAGTTCGGCGCGCTCACGGCGGCCCACCGGGCGGCCTTCCTGCTCACGGATCTGCTCCACTTTTTCGTCCAGCTCTTCCTTGATCACCGGCCCGGGCAGCAGGCGGGCGATTTCCTGATGCACGCAATAGAGAAAGCCGTCCGCCACCACCACCATGCGGTCCTCGCCCTTGAGGGGCGGCACGAAGCCTTCACTGCTCAGGCTCTGCCGGCCGCAGGGCGGGCAGCGGTGCGCGTCGAGGCGCTCCTCCAGTTCCGCCGCCGACCAGGGGAAGGGCTCCGCGCCCAGGAAAACGGTGAGGTTCTTGATCCACATAGAACAGGTCCAGAAAGAAGCGGTACGGGCGAGCCGGGCGGCCCGCGAGAAGCCGGACAGCCTAGCGGACCCCATCCTCCGTCTCAAGCGCCAGACGCTGGCGCAGCGCCTGCTGGTCGCGAACGCGCATGTCGCCGACGCGCACCCGGAAGACGCGCTCCAGAAGGTCCAGCACACGGTCGGCGTCCTCCAGCTCATGGGACTCGCTGGCGCCGTCCGGGAAACGTACCGTGTAGCGGTGGTCGAGCAGGGTATGGCGGCAACCCGCCTCCACCCGGGCGGACACCAGGTGCGCCACGAACAGAGATTCCGGGTGGTGGCTCACATACCAGTTGAACAGCCGGTAGTCGGCCGGCGACACCTCATGGAGCGGGAAGCGGTAGAGTAGGCGCCACTGGGCCCCCAGCTTCGCTTCCAGCCGGTAGTCGGCGCCGCTTTGGCGCACCCGGTAGGGCTCATGGGACGTGGCCTGTTCGCCGTCGACGTCGAGACGCAGCGGCGCGGTGGGGGTGAGCGCGCCGAAGCCGGTGTCCGCGATCCAGGGCACGCCGTCGATCAGCACGTGCAACAGCATATGGGTGGTGGGCGGCTGGGCGTCCTCGCTCTGGTTCCAGAACACCCGGGCCGCCAGCCCGCGGACCTGGAACCCCAGCTGCCGCAGCGCCAACTGGAACACACGATTGTGTTCAAAGCAGTATCCCCCGCGCCCGCCGTGCAGCAGCTTGGCTTCCAGGGTCGCGGTATCGAGCGGCACCTCGCCGCCCAGGTAGGAGGTCAAGTTCTCGAACGGAAAGGTTTCCACGTGGCGGCGCTGCAGCTCGGCCAGCGTCGCCAGGGTGGGAGCACGGTCGCCGCTGTACCCGAGGCGTTGCAGATAAACGTCCAGATTCAAAGTGTCATTCATGGTGCTTGCCCATCTCGGTGAAGGAAAGGCAAGCCTAAAACCTGAAGCTTCGTTGAGGTAAAGCACCCTGGCGATCGGCGCTCTGGATGGGTGTGATCGAGGATCGCGATGGCACGGCGGGCTTCACGCCACGGCGATTGCCAGGATGACAGGCTGGCCGAATGGCAAAACTATTTGACATGGCACGGGGATATCGCAAACCTCGAAAGCCGAAAACAACAACCGCCAAGCCTCGGGAGAGAGAACATGCTAGGCCAAATGATGAACCAGCCGCTGTTGATCAGCGCACAGATCGCCCACGCCGCCCGCTACCACGCCGATGGTGAAATCGTCTCCGTGGAGACCACCGGCGGCCTCCACCGCACCAACTGGGGCGAAGTGGAACGGCGGTCCCGCCAGCTGGGTTCGGCGCTGCTGGGCCTGGGCCTGAAACAGAGCGACCGGGTGGCCACCCTGGCCTGGAACAACTACCGCCACCTGGAAGCCTATTTCGGTGTGTCCGGCGCCGGCCTGGTGTGCCATACCATCAACCCGCGCCTGTTCCCGGAACAGCTGGTGTATATTTTCAACCACGCCCAGGACCGCGTGCTGTTCATCGACAAGACCTTCCTGCCGCTGATCGCGGCGATCCAGGACAAGCTGGAACACCTGGAGCACGTGGTGCTGCTGAGCGGCGAAGACGCCGAAGCCGCCGAGAAAGTGCCCGGCATCAAGTTCTACGACGACCTGGTGGATTCCGGCAACGCCGATTTCCAATGGCCGGAATTCGATGAGAACACCGCCTCCAGCCTGTGCTACACCTCCGGTACCACCGGCAACCCGAAAGGCGCCCTCTACTCGCACCGCTCCACGGTGCTGCACTCCATGGCCGTGGCCCTGCCGGACAGCCTCAACCTGTCCGCCCGGGACTGCTTGCTGCCGGTGGTGCCCATGTTCCATGTGAACGCCTGGGGCATCCCCTACGCCGCCGCCATGGTGGGCAGCAAGATGGTGCTGCCCGGCCCGGGTCTGGACGGCGACAGCCTGAAGAACCTGATCAACAGCGAGAACGTGACCTGCGCCGCCGGCGTACCGACCCTGTGGCAGGGCCTGATCGGCGCGCTCCAGAAAGCCAACGAGAAGGTGCCCAGCCTGACCCGCACCGTGATCGGCGGCTCCGCCTGCCCGCCGTCCATGATCGCCACCTTCCGCGACGACTACGGCGTGGACACCCTGCACGCCTGGGGCATGACGGAAATGAGCCCGGTGGGCTCGGTGAGCACCCTGCTGCACAAGCACACCCAGATGTCCCAGGACGAGCAGGCCGCGATCCGCGCCAAGCAGGGTCGCCCGCCGTTCGGTGTGGACCTGCGCATCGCCGACGCCGACGGCAACGAGCTGCCCATGGACGGCGAAACGCAGGGCGACCTGTACGCCAAGGGCCACTGGGTGATCAGCGCCTATTTCAACGTGGATGCCGAGCCGCCGCACGTGGACGGCTGGTTCCCCACCGGCGACATCGCCACCCTGGATGAAAACGGCATCGTCACCATCAAGGACCGCTCCAAGGACGTGATCAAGTCCGGCGGCGAATGGATCAGTTCCGTGGAGCTGGAGAACATCGCCGTGGGCATGCCGGAACTGGCCGACGCCGCGGTGATCGCCGCCACCCACAAGAAGTGGGACGAACGCCCGCTGCTGATCGCCGTGAAGGCGGAAGGTCAGGACCCGTCCGAAAAGGACATCCTGGCCGGCTACGAGGGCAAGATCGCCTCCTGGCAGCTGCCCGACGCGGTGGTGTTCGTGGACGAACTGCCGCGCAACGCCACCGGCAAGGTGCTCAAGAACAAGCTCCGCGATCAGTACGGCGACTACCTGATCAAAGAGTAATCCGCGGCGTTAAGCCCATTACGCCGCGCCCTCAGGGCGCGGCGTCTTCCACTATCTTCAGGGTCATGGGATCGAACGGCACCGACGAGTGTTCGTGGACGATCTTCCACTGACCGTTGATCCGCTGATACGCGCTCGACATGCGCATCCAGCCGACCTGCTCCTCGCCCTTTTCGTTTTCCCCGCCGCAGCGCACCGGGAAATAGCTCACCGCCAGATTGCCGTCCACCCGCACCCGGGGTTCATGGACTTCGAAGACCATGCCGTTGGGACAATACGACATGCACTCGCGCCAGTGCGCGCCATAAGCGTCAAGACCCTGAAAGCGCAGCTTGCCGATGGCGTCGTAGGCTTCCACGTCGTCGGCGTAACAGGCGAGGATCGCATTCAGATCGGCGGCGGACACCGCCTTGGCCCACTGCGCGATCAGGGTTTGGATGGCTTGCTGGTCTTCATTGATGTCGTTGTTCATTGTGGTTTCTCCGTTTGCAGCTCCCGCACCGGACGTACTTCAATGCTGCCGACCCGGGCCGGGGGGATGCCCTCGGCGATGCGGATCGCCTCGTTCAGGTCGCGGGCGTCGACCAGATAAAACCCGGTGAGTTGCTCCTTGGTTTCCGCGAAGGGACCGTCGGTGACCGACGTCTTGCCGTCACGCACCCGCACCGTAACCGCGCTGCTGACCGGCTCCAGGGGTTCGCCGCCGAGCATGTGGCCGCTTTCCGCAAGCGAGTCCGCGTAGGCCTGGCATTCGTCGTCCTCGGGACTGTCGGGCAGGCTGTGCAGCGAGGCTTCCTCGGCGTACACCAGACACAGGTATTTCATCGGTACTCTCCTTGGCCTTATCGGCCTTATTGATGGGTGGATTATCCCTGGTCGTTCAGCGGGCGGCGGATTCGACATCCAGCGCCGCCAGCCGCTTTTCCAGGAAGGCGCGCTGGGCGCCCTGCTGGCACAGCGCCAGCGCCTCGCGGTAGCCGGCGCGGGCCTCTTCGATGCGGCCGGCACGGCGACAAAGGTCCGCCCGCGCGGCCCGGGCCAGGTAGTAGCCGTCCAGGCCGCCGTCGGCGAGCAGTCCGTCGATCAGCGCCAGCCCGGCCTCGGGGCCGTCGCGCATGGCCACCGCCACCGCCCGGTTGAGCGCGATCACCGGCGACGGCGCGGCGCGCAGCAGCACGTCGTAGAGCCCGACGATCTGTTCCCAGTCGGTGTCCTCCGGCCGCTGCGCTTCGGCGTGCACGGCGGCGATCGCCGCCTGCAGGCTGTACGGCCCGAAGCGGCGCGAGCGCAGCGAGCGCTCCACCAGACTCTCGCCTTCGGCGATCAGCGCCCGATCCCATAAGGACCGGTCCTGGTCGTCCAGCAGCACCGGTTCCCCGGTGGCGTCGGTGCGCGCCGCCCGGCGCGCTTCGGTGAGCAGCATCAGCGCCAGCAGACCGCCGGCTTCCGGCTCCGGCAATAAAGAAAACAGCAAACGACCCAGCCGCAGCGCCTCGCCGGACAAATCGGTGCGGGTCAGTGCCGCCCCGGAGGACGGGAAATAACCTTCGTTGAACACCAGGTAGATCACCTGGAGCACACTGTCGAGCCGCTCCGCCAGCTCGGCTTTCTCCGGTACCCGGTAGGGGATACCCGCGTCACGGATCTTGGCTTTGGCGCGCACGATGCGCTGGGCCACGGTGGGCGTGGGCGTGAGGAAGGCGCTGGCGATCTGCTCGGTGGTCAGGTCGCACACTTCACGCAGCGTCAGCGCCACCCGCGCCTGTTCGGACAGCGCCGGGTGGCAACAGGTGAAGATCAAGCGCAGCCGGTCGTCCTCGACACTCAGATCCAGGTCCGGCATTTCGGTGGTTTGCTCGAAGCGCAGCGCCAGCTCTTCCAGGGAAGCGTCGAAGCGGGCGCGCCGGCGGATACGGTCAATGGCTTTGAAGCGTCCGGCGCTGATCAGCCAGGCACGCGGGTTGTCGGGCACACCGTCCTCGGGCCACTGGGTCACCGCCGCGGTAAAGGCGTCCTGCAGCGCTTCCTCGGCGAGATCGAAATCGCCCAGCAGGCGGATCAGCGTGGCCAGCACCCGGCGCGACTCATCCCGATACAAGGCTTCGATATGACCGCTAACCGACAAAAGTCTCCCTCCCTTGAGCGTCCTGCTCGCGAACCCAGGGCGCCGGCTCGCTGAGCGGGCGCACCTCCACGCAGCCCAGGCGCACCAGCGGCAGGCCGGCGGCCAGCCTCAGCGCCTGGTCCAGATCCCGGGCGCGCAGCAACACCACCAGGCTCAGTTGCTCGTCGCCCCGCGCGGCGGCGCCATCGTGCAAGCGCAGACCACCATCACCGTGGCGCAAGGTGGTCGCCAGGCGCGCCGACGGCAACCACTGGCCCCACTGATAATGCTGCTCGGTCAGCAGGGCCCGCCGATAGTCGCAGGTCTTGGCCAGCAGAGTATCCCGCTCGGCGCGCGGCAGTGACGCCAACCGGTTCTCATCCACGTACACCAGGCAAATATAATCCATCTCGATTCTCCGGGAGCAGAAGCCATTGAGCCTCGATACGCCACAGTCGAACCGGCGGACGTCGTTTCGACAGCGCCGGGATCACTCCGCCTCGCCCACCTCCCGGCGCAGCTGCTGGAAGAAATCCGGCTGCGCCCAGGCGCGAAAGTCGCCCCGTTGATAGGCGAGCGCGTTCTTGTAGTAGGCGAGCGCGTTGATCCGGTTGGGCTCGCCGCAGTCGCGGGTTTTCACCACCCGGCCCGGCGCGCCCATGACAATGGAGTTGTCGGGAATCTCGGTGCCCTCTTTCAGAAAAGTATGGCCGGCGATGATGCAGTTATCGCCGATCACGCAGCCGTCCATGATGGTGCTGTTGATACCCACCAGGCAGTTGTCGCCGATGGTGCAGCCGTGCAGCGTCACATGGTGGGTGATCGAGCAGTAATCGCCGATGCGCGTGCCGGTGTGGTTGCCGATGTGCACCATGACGAAATCCTGCAGGTTGGTGTAGCGGCCGATGCGGATGTCATAGAGCTCGGCGCGCAGCGCGGCGTTGATCCACACCGAGGCGCCTTCCGCCAGTTCGATGTCGCCGTACAGCCAGGCGGACTCATGGATATAGGCGGCCTGGTCGGTGCGCGCCTGGGGGTCGATGTAGCCCACTTCTTTCTCCCGGGTTTTTATTGTTCCGGGAGTATGGCAAACGGGTGCTACGGCGGGTAGGTTTGTGGGAGCTTGCCTGCAAGCGAAAGGGCGCGGAGCGCCCGGCAGGATTCCAGAGACCTTGAAAAGAGGAACAACAACGCCTCTGGTATACTGCCGGGTGGCTAAGGCCACCCTTTCGCGGGCTGGGCCCGCTCCCACAAACGCGGTCAGAACATCAGGTCGGGCAGATAGGTCGCGATCTCCGGGAAGATCATGATCAGCGCCAGGCCGACGATCTCCACCAGCACGAACGGAATCACCGACACGTAGATGTCCTTCATGGTGATACTCGGCGGCACCACGCCCTTCAGATAGAACAGGTTAAACCCGAAGGGTGGCGTCATGTAGCCGATCTCCATGTTGATCACGAACAGGATGCCGAACCACACCGGATCGAAGCCCATGGACTGCACGATGGGCAGGAACACCGGCAGCGTGATCAGCATGATGCCGACCGGGTCCAGCACCATGGCCAGGAAGAACACGATCACCATCATGGTGATGATGACGGCCCAGGGGCCACCCGGGATGCCGGTGATCATGCCTTCGATCAGCTCCTGCGCGCCCATGCTCTGGTAGGCGGCACTGAACGCGTGGGCGGCGAACAGAATCCACATGATCATACCGGTGAGCTTGAAGGTGCGGATCGAGGCGTCGCGCATCAGTTCCCAGGAGAACTTGCGGTACACCAGCGCCGACACCAGCGCGCCGAATACGCCCACGGCGGCCGCTTCGGTGGGCGTGGTGACGCCGGCGATGATCGAGCCCAGGGTCACCACCACGATGATGATGGGCAGGATCACGGCGCGCAGGGCGAGCATTTTTTCCCGCCAGGAGGCGCGCTCGTCCTTGGGCAGGGCCGGGGCCAGATGCGGCTGGAAGTAGCAGCGCACGATGATGTAGATGCAGGTCAGCACCATCAGCAGGATGCCCGGCAGCACGCCGGCGGCGAACATCTGCCCCACGGACACGCCGGTGATCAGCGAATAGAGGATCATCAGGATGCTGGGCGGAATCAGAATGCCCCAGCCGCCGCCGGTGTTGATGCAGCCGAGCACCATGCGCTTGTCGTAGCCGCGCTCGAGCATGGACGGCAGCGCGATGGTGCCCATGGCCACCACGGCGGCGCCGGAGATGCCGCACATGGCGGCGAAGATGGCGCAGATACCCAGGGTGCCGATGGCCAGGCCGCCGCGCAGGCCGCCCCACCACAGGTACATCATGCGGTAGAGGTCTTTGGCCACGCCGGTGCGTTCCAGCACCATGGCCATGAACACGAACAGCGGTATCGCCACCAGGGTGAAGTTGCCCATGGTGCTCCATATCTGCGAAGCGACCATGTAGAAGGCGTCCGGGCCCCAGGTGAAATACAGGAAGATCACCGAGACGCCGCCCAGCACGAAGGCCAGCGGCAGGCCGAGCACCAGGAAGAACAGCAGCGAGCCGAAGAACAGCAGGGTAATCATTTCGATGCTCATCGGTGCGGCTCCTTCACATCGCTTTCGATGTTGTCGGCGACACCGTCATCCAGGCCGTCTTTCAGCACCTTGGCGTTCTCCGGGTTGATGGCCACGGCGATGTCACGCAGCAACTTGACCGTGCCCTGCAGCAGCACCAGCGTCACCGCCAGCGGGATAAACGCCTTAACCGGCCATACCGGCGGATTCCAGGCGGAATAGGTGGTTTCCTGGCCCTGGAACGACTCCCAGGCCATGGACGTACCGAAATACAAAAACGCGAGAATAAAAATATAGAACACCACGGAGGTGAGCACGTCGATCACCGCTTGAACACGGGTTGAGAAATGGGAATACAACAGGTCCACGTTGACGTGACCGCGGTGCGCCATCACATAACCGCCCGCCATGATCGAATAGATGGCGAACAGGAACTGGGCGAACTCGGTGGTCCAGACCGTGGGGGCGTCAAACACGTAACGGCAAATGACCTCGAAAAGAAGCAGAGCAGTCATGGCGAAGATCAAATGGGCGATCCAACGGCCAAGAAAGTCGTTCAGGCGGGTCACCCCGTTTATCAGCGTCTGCAGGAAGGACATGATTCCTCCGCGGGGGGCTCAATAGTCGGACAATAAAAGGGGGAGCCGCATGGCTCCCCCGGGGCGCTCTCGGGTATTACAGGTAGCCGAGGTCGGACAGGAAGCCCTTCAGCTTCTCAACCACTTCGGCGGCCTTGTCACTGCGCTTGGCTTCTTCGTCCCACATTTTCTGGGCGGTTTTAGCCAGCTTGTCTTGCACGTCCTGGGGCATGGTGTTGATCTGCACGCCCTGCTCGGCCATCACCTTGGCCAGGGTGATCCGCTCTTTGTAAAGGTATTCGCTGGTGCGAATCCAGAACTGTTCGTTGAGCGAATCCTTGACGATCTTGGCCATGCCTTCGGGCAGCTTATCCAGTGCTTTCTGGCTGACGATGAACGCATCGGTACCGGCAATGTTCAGAGCCGGCTGCACGTGGTACTTGGCCACTTCGTAGAGACCCATGCTGGCGGCACCCTGGGCGGCACCCCAGTGCGCACCGTCGACCACGCCGCTGGACAGCGCCTGGTACAGCTCGCCACCCGGAATGTAGGTGCCCGCCGCGCCGGCTTCACTGAGGAACTTCTGCAGGGCGCCGGAAGAACGGATCTTCAGGGAAGTGAAATCGTCCCAGCTTTCGATCGGCTTCTTCACCACCATTTCGGTGGGGTACACCTTGTCGGTGGAGTAGTAGACGTTGTGCTTGGCCGCTTCCTCGCGAAGCATGTCTTCGAAGCCCATGTTCTTGTGGAAGTAAGCCGCTTCCCAGACGTTGCGGAAGGCGAACGGCAGGCCCGAGGCGATACCGGCCAGGCTCATTTTGTCCTGGGCGTAGGCCGGGGAGATGGTGCCCATCTGGATCACGCCACGGCTGACCGCGTTGAACGTTTCCTGCGCCTTGAACAGGGCGCCGGCTTCGTACAGCTCAAGCTTCAGTTTGCCGTCGGTGCGCTCTTCAAGCACCCGCTTGATGCGCTTGAGGCTGTCCTCGTAGGAACTGCTGGAACCGGGCCAGTGCGATTGCACTTTCCAGGTGATGGTGTCCTCCGCGGCCTGGGCCAGGGGAGAAAAGACCGTGGCTGTCGCAAAAGCCAGGGCCGAACCGCCGATCATCAATTGCTTGCGGAATACGCTGAGCAGAGTCATGGGAAACTCCTGTTGTTGTTGTGCTGCTTATCTCACATATTCCGCATGGTTATTTCGCAGAGCGGAATAGCGAGGGCGTAAAATGAAACCAGGGTTTGAAATGTAGCACAGCTTTCCGCCGCGCCACACCCTCAATTTGTTACCTCAAGCCGGCTCCGACAGCGGCGCCGGCGGCAGCGGGTCCACCAGCCTCTCCAGGGCGGCGGCGAACGCCAGCACCGTGCGGTCCTCCAGATAGGGACCGATGATCTGCACCGCCAGGGGCCGCCCATCCTCGGTGAGGCCGATGGGGACCGTGGCGGCGGGCAGATAGACGGCACCGGCCAGGCCCACCCACACCAGAATATCCATGTACGGTTGCTCCACCCCGTTCACGGTCAGCGTGCGCTGGTCCGGCCCCGGGGTGTGGCGATGGGTGAACGGCAGCGTCTGCACCACCGGGCACAGCATCACGTCGAAGTCCTGGAAGAAGCGCGCCCAGGCGGCGCGCATCACGCTGCGCTGTTCATGGCTGCGCTGCCAGTCGGCGTGGGACTGGGTGGCGCCCTTGGCGAACAGGGTGCGGTAGCTGTGGTCGTCCGCCGGCGCCTGGCCGGCGGCCTCGCTCAGCTGGTCGTAGAGACCGCTGGGCAACCCCTCGCCCATGGTGCCGGTGAGCAGCCGGTAATAGATATCGTGGGCCTCGCCCAGGGTTACGCCTTCGGGCCGGGCGCCGGCGTCCACGGCGGTGCCCGACTCCGCGAGCCGGGCACTCAGGCCCTCCAGCGCCTCGACGATGGGCCGGTCCACCGGGCAGCGCGGGTCGTCCAGCCAGGTGGCGACCCGGAAGTCCTTCAGCTCCCGGTGACGGGCCGGCGGCAACTCCAGGCGCCAGGCGGCGGCCTCTTCTTCTTCCGGGGCCGCGAGAATAGTAAGTGCTTGCTCCAGATCCGCCACGTTACGCGCCAGCGGCCCGGCCACGGACAGATCACGGCGCGCCAGGGCGCCGGGCGGGCCCGGCACATGGCCGCGGGTGGAAATCAGGCCGAAGCTGGGCTTCAGGCCGAAGACCCCGCAGAACGCCGCCGGTGTACGAATCGAGCCGCCGATATCGCTGCCCAGCTCCAGCGGCGTGAAGCCGGCGGCCAGCGCCGCCGCCGCGCCACCGGAGGAACCGCCCGGGGTCAGGTCCGGGTTCCAGGGATTGCGGGTGGTGCCATAGATGTCGTTGTAGGTCTGCAGGTCCGAGGCGTAGGCGGGCACATTGGTCTTGCCGAAAATCACCGCGCCGGCGTCCAGCAGCCGCTGTACCGCCACGCTGGTGCGCTCCGAGACGTGCTCACGCAGCGCCTCGATGCCGGCGGTGGTGGGCCACCCGGCAATTTCGTAGGTCTCTTTGACGGTCATCGGCACGCCGTGCAGCGCGCCCCAGTCCTCGCCCCGGGCCAGCGCCTGGTCCGCCTCGCGGGCGCGCTCGCGGGCCTGTTCAAAGCGGCGCACCACCACCGCGTTCAGAGCGCCGTCGAGGCGCTCAATGCGGTCAATAAAGTGGTCCAGGGCGCCTTCGGCGGTGACCTCTCCGTCCTTGATGCGGCGGGCCAGGGCCGCAGCGCCGATACGGTGTAAATCCATGTGCTCTCCCGATAAGCGCGCAAGACGCTGTTCGTTATTTTGAAATGCAGTTCCGTTTTACCAAAGCGACCGAACGGCGGCAAACGCTGGCGAAGCAATCCACCGCCGTGACAGAATCCACCTCCAATCGTGCACCCGTAACAGGCGGAGCACCATGCTTCGTATCACAGCCGGCAAGGAGACCCCTATGAAGTACCTGCACACCATGGTGCGCGTCAGCGATCTGGACGCGTCGTTGCGCTTTTATTGCGAAGGGCTGGGGTTGCAAGAGAACCGCCGCAAGGAGGTGCCCGGCGGGCGTTTCACGCTGGTGTTCCTGGCCGCCCCGGAGACCCCGGACGCGGAGCTGGAACTGACCTGGAACTGGGACCCGGAGGAGGACATGGGCTCGGCGCGTAACTTCGGCCATCTGGCGTTCCGCGTCGACGACATCTACGCCCTGTGCGAGCACCTGCAAGGCATGGGCTACACCATCAACCGGCCGCCCCGGGACGGCCACATGGCGTTCGTGCGCTCGCCGGATCTGATCTCCGTGGAGCTGCTGCAGAAAGGCGACGCCCTGCCCCCGCGGGAACCCTGGGCGTCGATGGAAAACACCGGCACCTGGTAGCCGGCGCCGCCGGTTACTGCGGTGTCGCCTCGCCGACCACCCAGGCGGCCATTTTTTCCACGGCGGTGACACAGCGGCCGCAATGGCGACGCAGAAAGGCGTCGTCCAGGGGGCGATCGCGGGCTTCCCGCGCGGCGGCGGCCAGCGCCTGCTCGCCGTCGAAGTCGACGAACGCCAGCCGCAGGGTCAGCTCTTCCGCCGGCCGCCCGAAGGCTTCGCCGGGCAGCGTCGCCACGCCGGTCTCTTCCAGCAGCCGCTCGCACAGCGTGCCGCTGTCGCGGATGCCACGGCCGGCCAGCCGCGCCGCCAGCGGCGAGAAGTCGGGAAACAGATAAAACGCGCCATCGGGCATCTCCAGCTCCACCCCGGCGTCACGCAGGGCGGCCACATGATGCCCGGCCAGCGCCGCCAGAATGCGGCGCGACTGGAACAGGTAGTCCTCCAGCTCGGTGCCGCCCTGGAAGGCGGTGATCGCCGCGTGCTGAATCGGCGCCGCCACCGAGGTGTAGGTTTCGCTGGCCACCGTGGCCATGGCCTGGCGCAACCAGTGCAGGTTGTCCGGAAAGGCGAATGTGCCCAGCCGCCAGCCGCCGGCGCCGCACCATTTACTCAGGCCACTGCTGACGATGGTGCCCTCCGGGTAGTAGCGGGAGATGGACTGGTGCGCGCCGTTATAGTCCAGCTCGCCGTAGATCTCGTCGCTGAGCAGAATCAGACGGTGGCGCCGGGCCACCTCGGCCAGCGCCCGCAATTCCTGTTCGTCGAAGCCGTAACCGTGGGGGTTGGCCGGCGAGTTGAGGATCACCAGACGCGGCCGCCCCGGATCCCGGGCACACAGAGCATCCAGGGCCTCGGCGGTGGGCTTCCAGTGGTTGGCGCGAGTGGTCGGCAGCCAGTGCACCTGGCGGCCGATGATGCGCGCCTGGGGGGCGTAGGACACCCAGCTCGGCGTGGGGATCACCAGGTCGCCGTAGTAGACCAGCTGCAGGATGAACATCAGCTCCTTGGAGCCGGGGCCGATCATGATGTTGTCCGGGGAAAACGACACGCCCTGCCAGCGCTGCCAGTAGCCGGCCACGGCCCGGCGCAGGGCCGGCAGCCCCAACACCGGCAGATAGTCCTTGGCGGCGGCGTGCTCGCGCAACGCACCGACCACCGAAGCCGGCACCGGAAACGGTGATTGCCCAAGGCCGAGCTTGAACACCGGGCGGCCCTGGGCGAGCAGTTCGTTGCTGAGTTCGTTGATGGCGAGGGTGGCGGACACCCCCAGGCCACGGACATTGAGATTGAGGTTAACGCTGGGATGGAACTCCGCGGTCATCGTCGGGGCCTTCTTAATGAAGAAATACAAACCCCGACGATACCGCCTTTAGGCGCGGATGAAACCGCTTAGATATAGAAATCCAGATCTTCCTGGTGCTTGAGCAGGTCGCGAAGCTGGTAGGGGTCGTCACCGTGGAAATACACCAGGCCCCAGTGGGTGCCGAAGGCGGTGCGCTTGGTGACGGTTTCTTCCAGCGGCGGAGTCAGCTCGTGGAAATCGAAGTACGGGTGCTCCAGGGTTTCTTCCGGAATCTCCAGCTGGCTGACCACACGGCGGCGCGGGTAAACGCCGAAACAACCGGCGTGCCCTTTGGCGTCGACCACTTCCTTGGGGAAGAAATCGACAATTTCCTGCTCCGTGGTTTTCGGGTCGAACACCAGCACCATGGCCTGGTAGGCGTTGAAGCCGTAAACCTTTTCCAGCAGCTCGAACACCTTGAAGCCGGGCGGACGATAGGCCACTTCACCGAAGTACATGGTGCCGTCGCTGGTGACGAAGTATTCCGGATGAATAAAGCCGGACTTCAGATCAAACGTTTTGATCAGCTTTTCAATTTCCTGTTCGATGCGCGGGCGCCAGCTTTCCAGATCCGGGGTGGCGGGCACGAACACGGAATAGCCCAGCGTCACGTACTCGGAAATATTCAGGAAGCGGATCTTGCCGTCGTGGATCCAGGCCTCGACGGCGAATTCCCAGCCGTCCAGGTGGCTTTCCATCAGCACCGGGAATTCTTCGTCCGGGATGGTATCCACTTCGTCCGGCGTGCGGATCACGCGGTGGCCGAGACAGCCGGCTTTGTCGAACGCTTTCAGGTGAATCGGATCGTTCGGGTCGCCGTCCAGCTTGAGCAGCGTCTGGTTCACCCGTTTGAGAAAACGGATCACGTCTTCGCGGTCGTGGGCTTCTTCAAAAATACCCACACGAATGCCGCCCAGTTGCGCGCGCCGTTTCATCAGGGCTTTATCGCGGAACAAGACCGACTGGCCGTACAAACGCGGGTTATTCATCAGCACCGAGTTGATTGCCCCGGACCATTCCACCGTTTCCTCGAACAGCGGGATCGCCACGTCGACACCTTCCGCTTGCAGCTTTTCGGCGATCTCCATGGAGCGGTCATTGAGCCGTTCGAAATCCCAGCTCATGAAGGGAATGTCGTGCTCTTCGGCGAACGCACGGGCCCAGTCCGGTGCCACTACCAGAAAACGGCGGTCGAACTTTTCCAGCGCTTCGATGGCGTTCAGGCTCCAGCCCAGCAGGGCCACGTAACCTTTTTGCGGATCTTTCTTGGCCGTCATGATCATCTCCTTGTTTCGGGCCGACCGTAGAGAGGGGTCGCGGCATGCCACCGCGGGGTTCGGCGTGGCGTCCTTGCACACCGGGTCGTTGACCCTCCTTGCAGGGTATCAGAACGCAGAGCTTGCCGCGTCAAGGGTTCCCGGTTCATCTTGGGGTATAGTGTCACGCGGGCCGCCCTACCGGCGGCAAACGAGCCCGACCCGGGGATATCATGAGTACCAGCGATACGCAGCACGACGACGCCACACCGGACCTGGCGGCACGTTTCGACCAGGCCCTGGAACAGGTGACCCAGGCCAGCCGTTTCGCCAAGGCCCTGCATGTCGGCAAGGTCATGCAGATGGCCGGCCGCCTGCTGTGTCAACCCGAGGGCGCCGAGCGACTTTATCAGCGCGCCACGGCGATCGAGCACTCGGGCCTTTTTTCCGGCACCGACTGGGCCAACCCGGAGATTCTGCAGGCGGACATTACCGTTCAGACCCTGCGCCTGGGCGCCACCGATGACATCACCCTGGAATGCCTCAGCGAGCTGCGCCTGCTGGCGGTGGCCCAGGGCGAGCTGCCCCACGAAGGGCTGTCCGCCGAACAGGCGCACCATTATCTGGCACAGGTGCTGGCGCTGAACCTGGACTTGCTGTTTGAAACCGGCGGTGAGGCGATCCGCGTGCGCCAGGGCCGCATGGCGGTGGCGGTGCGCGGCGTGCTGCAACTGCTGGTGTCGCGGATCGGTTACGACAACATCATCGATCGGCTGATCGAGGAGATCTGGCGGATTCTGGCCCAGCGGCCGGTACGGGTGGATCACCTCAAGGCGATGATCACGCAGATCGCCGCCTGCCTGTATAACCCGTCAATCACGGTGTCCAACAGCCGCGGCGCGGACCGGCTGGTGAGCGCGCTGTTCGGACCCACCCAGGCGTCCGTGGAGGACCCGGGCCTGGAGGTGTACGCCGAGCGTCTGGCGAGCATGGACAGCCAGGCCCTGCAACAGGAAGCCAACGGCTTCGCCCGGGCCATGCACGACACCGGCCTGGTGTCGGCCTACCAGCCGGTATTCCTGCGCTTCGCCGTGTCCCAGTCCACCGATCTGGTGAGCGCCGCGCTGGGGCTGAGCGCCACCGGCCGCGACGCGCTGCTCTGCTACCAGGATCTGGTCTACGCGCTGATTAAAGGCTCGGTGTTCCCGGAAACCGCCCAGGCGGCCTACGGCCTGGCGCTGATGCTGGAACGGGGCGTGCTGTTCGCGCCGCCGGTGGCGCCGGCGCTGTGGCGGCAACTGGGCCAGACCCTGAGCGCCAACGCCGACGCCGCCATCGTTCAGGCGCTGGGCGATCTCCGGCCCGCCAAGGTGCAGTTGATTGCCGGCGTGCTCGGCGTCCTGGGCCTGCCGCTGGGCGTGGGTCAGGGCAATAACCCCACCTGCCAGTCGGCGCGGGCGATTTCCATGTGGGCCTACAACGACCCGGACTACCTGCTGCAGATGATCGTCTGGGCCACCCGCGACGACGACCTGGTGATGCATTTCGAGGGCCAGCGCCTGTCCTCCAAGGAACTGGCGCTGACCACCCCGGCCATCGCGCCGCTGGACGTGGACGCGGTGTCGGCGGTGCTGGTGCCCCATCTGGACCGCATCTACCACGCCATGGGCGCGCTGTGCGCGGACCGGGGCGACGACCCGCACCGCTGGATCAACCCGGAGTTCCACGGCTGGTGGGTCGGCCGCGGGTTCAAACTGGCGGTGGACCTGCCCACCGGCAACCTCAGTGACTATGAAGAGTTCGTGCGTTACTTCTACGCCTGCTACCACCCGCTGCACAACGGCAACCAGCCGCTGATCTACCCGCAGCCGGTGGGCCTGGCGGTGACCGACAGCGCCGCCCGCTTTGTCGGCTGGCACGCGATCACCATCCAACGGGTCACCCTGGATCAGGACGAAGTGATGCGGGTGTATTTCTACAACCCCAACAACGATTCCGGGCAGGACCTGGGCAACGGCGTCAAAGTCTCCACCGAAGGGCGCGGCGAACGTTTCGGCGAATCGTCCCTGCCGGTGGCGGAGTTCGTGTCGCGCCTGTACATCTTCCACTACGACCCGCTCGAGCACATCGACCCCGCCGGCGTGCCGGCGGAGGACGTCGCCGAGGTCGAAGCGCTGGCACGTGGAAGCTGGGCGCTGGAGCGCTAGAGTCTAGTCATCCCGAAAGGCGTCGCGGTGGAATTCGGCGGCCTCTTCCACTTCGTTGATGCCGGGCGCCCAGGGGTCCTCCGGGTCGGCGCCGGTCATCACTTCCAGGGTGGCGTGCACGCCACGGGCCAGGGATTCGGTGTGGTATCCGCCCTCCAGGACCATCGCCAGCCGGCCTTCACAATGGCGGTTGGCGATCGCCCGCACGATGGCGGTCATCGAAGCGAACCCCTCGTAGCTGACGTTCATGGCCAGATCAAAACGGTGCGCGTCGAAGCCGGCGGATACCAGCACCAGGTCCGGCTGGAAAGCCTCCGCCGCCGGCACCAGGATATCCCGGAACGCTTTTAACATGGCCATGTCACCGGTGCCGCCGGGCAGCGGCACGTTCACCGTGTAGCCCTCGCCCAGGCCGCCACCCACTTCGGACAACGAGCCGGAGCCGGGATAAAACGGCGCCGCGCGGTGGGTATCGAAAAACAGCACATCCGGGTCGGCCCAGAAAATTTCCTGGGTGCCGTTGCCGTGGTGGGCGTCCCAATCCACGATCAACACCCGCCGGCAGCCGAGCGCCGCCTGGGCGTGAGCCGCCGCCACCGCCACGTTGTTGAACAGACAAAAGCCCCGGGCACGCACCGATTCCGCATGGTGGCCCGGCGGGCGCACCAGGGCGAACGCACCGCCGGCGCGCCCGGCGACCACCGCTTCCACCGCCGCCATGGCGGTGCCGGCGGCCACCTCCGCGGCCTCCACGCTGCCCGGCGATACCGCCGTGGTGTCCATATCCAGCCAGGCGTTTTCGCCGCGCATGGCGTAGATGCCGTCCAGGTACGAGGTGGTATGCACCCTCGCCAGTTCCGCCCGCGTGGCCGCGCGGCCGGCCTCCAGGCGCACTCCGGACACCGGCTCCCGTTCGAGCAGATCGAGCACGGCGGTGAGTCGACCGGGGTGCTCCGGGTAGGTCCACTTGGCGCCCAGCCCGGAGAGGATTTCCCGCACCCGCCGGTCCAGCCGGCCGGGCAGGAAGGCCGCGTCCGGGTCCGGCCGGTGATCCAGCATGCGTGGATCCTGGAACAGTATCACTTCACGGTCACCGATCATGGCGCCCCCGTCCGAGAAAACCTTCTTTCCTTATACAGGTTCCCGGCGCGACGACAAGACCCCGCGATTGATCCACCACGCCAGGCCCAGAGCCGGCACGGTCAGCGCGATGCTGAGCACGAACATGGCACCGTGCCCTATTGGCATGGCGCCACCGCCAGGCACGGCGAATGCCAGGCCGCCGACGATCAACATCGACCGGATCGGCCATTGCAAAAGGCGCTGAGTGGATAAACTGCCGACCCCCACCAGATAGCCTTGGATGGCGCTGGCGATCAACACCACGCCCACCAGTGCCTGCGCCAACACCAGAGCAATTTCCTGCCATTCCCCTTGTAGAATCAAAGCCGGGTTCAGCACGAACAGGAACGGCACGAAGTAGATGACACTGCCCAGACGCATGGCATTGAGGCCGGTTTCCATAGGCTTGGAACCGGCCACGGTGGCCGCCGCGAACGCGCCCAGCGCCACCGGCGGCGTGATGTAACTGAGCATGCCCCAGTAAAGAATGAACAAATGCACCGCCAAGGGATTCATGCCGCCGCCCTGAATCAACGCCGGCGCCAGCGCCACCGCCAGAAAAATATAGGCGGCGGTCACGGTCATACCAATGCCGAGAATAAAACTGGTCACCGCCCCCATCAGCAACAACACCAACGGATTGCCACCGGCGATATAGATCAGATCATTGGCGATGGTGCCCGAGAGCCCGGTGACCGACAGCGCTCCGACCAGCAAACCCACACCCGCCAGAATGGTAATCAATTCCGCGAACAACTTGCCGGCGCTGGAGAAGAAATCAGTGACGTCGCGCCAGCCCCAACGCTGGTACGGCAGAATCTGATTGATCACCAGCAGCAACGCGGTGGCGTAGAACGGCGCGATCGCTTCACGGCGCAGATAAAACAGCATCCAGATCAGCAATACGAACACGAAAATAAAGTACCAGCCTTCCTTGAGCGTTTGCTTCAGCGAAGGCAGCTCCTCTTCGGGCAACCCTTTGAGTTCGTGTTTGGCCGCATAGGCGTCGATCTGTACGAACAGACCGAGATAGAACAACAACGACGGCACCACCGCCGCCAGGGCAATGGTGCTGTAGGGCGTATTCAGAAAGCTGGCCATGACAAAGGCGGTGGCGCCCATCACCGGTGGCATCAGTACCCCGCCGGTGGACGCGCACGCCTCCACGCCGGCGGCGTAGGAACGGCCAATGCCAACCCGGCGCATGGCGGGAATAGTGAGCACCCCGGTGGTCAGCACATTGGTGATCACGCTGCCGCTCATGGAGCCCATCAGGCCGCTGGAAAAGATCGACACCTTGGCGGGCCCGCCACGCACATGACCGAGCAAGGCGAACGCCAGATTGATAAAGAATTTGCCGCCGCCGGTTTTCTGCAACGCCACGCCGAACAGCAGAAAGCCGATCACCAGATTGGCGAACGCCTGCAGCGGGATGCCGAACACACTCTCGCGGCTCATGGCATGGTAGATCGCGGTTTGGCTCGGCGACGAGGGAAAGCCCTGGATCGGCCCCGGCATGATGTCGGCGACCATTGGGTAGCAACCGGCCACGCCGACGATCAACGCCAGCGGCCAGCCGCCGGCGCGGCGCACCGCCTCCACCGTCAGCCCCCACAGCACGAAACTCATCACCGTGGCGGTTTGCGGGGCTGCGTATTCCCAGCCGTTGTCGAGAATGCGCTCGGCGTTATAAACAAAGTAGCCGCAGGTCGCCACCGCCAACAGGAACAGCAGCACGTCGTACCAGCGCACCCGTTGGCGATCGCCACCGGGAAACGCCGGCCACATGATGAACACCAACGGCACCATCAGCGCCACCACGGTGTAGAGAAACTGGCTCTCCACCGCGGTGACCAGGCTTAAATAGCCCAGGTTAAGAACGTAATCGAGGGTCAGAACGGTGAGAACCAGGGTCGCCAGGCGCGGCAACCAGGGCCAGAGGCCCTGCAAGTCGCGCACGCCCGACACCTGCTTCGCCGTTGGCTCACCCGAATGACGAGAATCCACGGCTGATCACTCCTTGAAGCTGAACGGGCTTAGCGGAACACCGGGTTCATGCCCTCGGCTTCCAGCGCCTGGGCGCGGGCCTCCATCCAACCTTCGCGGAACGCTTCGTCGTCGTCGGGCGCGTCACCGCTGTAGTCTTTCCATGCGCTTTGCAGCACTTGCTGGCGTTTCACCAGACGGTCCTGGTGGGCCTGCATCTCATCGGTCCAGTGGCCGATTTCCTTGTAGTAGGCCACCACTTCATCGTGGAACGGGATCACCCACTGCATGTTCTGCTTTTCCAGCGCGTAACCGGTGTTGCCCGGCGCCGCATCCTTGTACTTATCGTAATCCTCAATCAGCACCTTGATCAGGCCACCCGCCAGACCGGTTTTCTGATCCGCGTTGGCGACCAGAATCGGATAGGGATAGCTGGCGCCCACCCAGGGGTTTTCCTTGCCGTAATCACCGGCGGCGGCGGTGACCTGGTGTGGCTGGAAATACGGCGCCACGGCCTGCAGGCGTTTCCAGCCTTCCTTGTTGTCGGGGTCCAGGCGCGGCCACACGATGCCACGCGGGCTGGCGGCCAGTTGCTGGGCCGGCGGCGCTACCGACATGGTGAAGCCGGTGTCGCTCTGGCCGGCAATCACGCCGTCGAACGCGCGCCCGTAACCGGGAAACTCAACCCGCTCCACGTCGTCCCAAGTGAGCCCGCCGAACGCCAGAAACGCCTCGGTGCCCAGGTTGAGGGCATCGTCACCACGAATATAAGAGACCTTCTTGCCTTTCAGATCCGCCGGTGTCTCCACATCGATATCGCCGGCCACGGCCACGCCGAGCCCGAAGCTGGCGATGGAAGTGGCGATCACCCGGATCGGCTGCGGGCCCCACTGGCGGTCGGCGAACATCAGCACGCCTTCGGAACCGTAATAGCTGGCGATGCCACAGGCGCACAGCGGCACGCGCCCGGTGCGCAGCGGTGTCATCCGCGACACATCGTTTTCGCCGGGCAGGATACGCACCGACACGTCGTATTCGTTTTGCAGAAGATTGCCCACCGACACCATCTGGGTGTAACCGGCGGAGCCGGTACCGTAGGCGGTCATGGCGATCGTGCCGGGCAGCTTCACGTTATCCGCCGCCTGGGTCAGGCCGGCGGTCATCAGAGCCACCAGGCAGAGTGCGCCTCGCTGGAAAATAGTCATGGTTGTGCTCTCCCGTTATCCGTTGTTGTTTTGATTGCTATTCCGCATAGCGAAATAGCCGTCCAATAACGTTCTGGATAGAGCCTATACCCGGTGGTGGCGAGGGGGAAGTGACCGCGTCGACAATCCGGCCGACGGGCTTGCCGCCGGGGAGGCGGGCAGGATCAAACGGACATAAAAAAAGCGGGGCCCGAAGGCCCCGCTTTTCTTGCCCGGCGCGGTTAGCGCGGGCGATTTTCACATCGCTTTATACAGCGACGATGTTCTCTGCCTGAGGACCTTTCTGGCCCTGAGTTACAGTGAACTCAACGCGCTGGCCTTCGGCCAGGGTTTTGAAGCCTGAGCCCTGGATAGCGCTGAAGTGTGCGAACACGTCAGGGCCGTTTTCCTGCTCGATAAAACCAAAACCTTTAGCTTCGTTGAACCACTTAACGGTACCGGTGGTAGTGGACATAATAGTCTCCTGATCATTCAGAAAGTAATGGAAGCCCGATTAGGGGCCGGTTGTGCTGGAAGTCTTACGGTTACTTATGAAGGTCAGGACGAACGCTAACTGGTAGGGCATCGAACAGGGATTCATAAATACGTGCATACTTTCAAGCTGTGTCCAAGGATACACGCCTTCCGGCCCCTGTCAAAACTATTTTGCTCCGCGCGGCAGGCCAGGGCCGGTCATTCCCGGACCCAGGCCAACGCCGCGCTCTTTTCCTCCAGGGGGAACGCCTTGACCTCCACGGAGGGCATCAACCGGTCGGTCACCGACGCAATTTTGTGCACCCAGGACCGGTCCGAAACCACCGCCTCGCGCTCAAAGCGCCGCCAGTTGCCGAGGCCGAACTTCATGTCCTTGAACAGGGCTTCCAGCCCGATGCCGCCCAGGGACACCAACTCGACATAAATACGAATCTTCTCGTGCCGGGTCAGGCGGTCCTCAATCTCCGCCAGCACCCGGTCGAACGTCTCGTTATCGACCTTGCCGTCGATGCGGAGCCCGACGATGTGGTCTTCCTGAAGCTCAATCAATTCCATCATGACACCACTCCTTTTGCGTCTTGCCTTACCCGTTTAAATGCGGCGGCCCTCAAGATTTCTCAAGTGGTGCCGATAAAAATCGATAACGCCCCCCCTTAACCTCTTTCTTTTTCCTTATACGTCAACAAGTTAGGCCTGCTTCTTGCAACCTTCGCTCAGCCCCCGGGCGCTCTGTGTCAATGCATCAAGAGGAGCAGGACATGCAAGACAACACCATTCTGAAGCTGGCCTACGACATCTCCCAAATGACCCGCGACAAGGTCGGCGCCATCGAATCGATCATGACCACCACCAAGATCCTGGCGCTCAACGCGCGCATCGAAGCCGGCCGGGCCGGCACCGCCGGCGCCGCCTTCGGCGTGGTCGCCGAGGAAATCGGCCATGTCTCCGAGCAGATCAACCATATCGCCTCGGATTTCCGCGACGCGGTGGAGGCGCATACCAGCGAGATCGAGGAAGCCGGCGGCCGGATGCTGATCGACTTCCGCGGCCAGCGCTTCACCGATCTGTCCTTGAACGCCATCGAGATCATCGACCGCAACCTGTTCGAGCGCTCCTGCGACGTGCGCTGGTGGGCGACGGACAGTGCCCTGGTCAGCGCCGCCGCCGACCCGGACAACGCCCGTGGCCTGGAACACGCCAGCGAACGGCTGGCGACCATCCTGCGCTCCTATGTGGTGTATCTGGATCTGTGGGTCACCGACCACCGGGGCCGGGTGATCGCCAACGGCCGGCCGGATCGCTACCCGGGCGCCGTGGGCCTGGACGTGTCGCGCAGCGCCTGGTTTCAGCAGGCCATGCGAACCGGTAGCGGTGACGAGTTCGCAGTCACCGATATCGCCCGCAACCCGGCGCTGGACGACGCGGCGGTGGCCACCTACGCCACCGCGATCCGCGACCAGGGCCGGGAGGACGGCGCCGCCATCGGCGTGCTGGGGATCTTTTTCGACTGGACGCCGCAGGCCAACGACGTGGTCTGCGGCGTGGGGCTCAGTGAGGAAGAACGCAGCGCCAGCCGTGTCATGCTGCTGGACGCCCAGCATCGCATTATCGCCGACGCCACCGGCAAGGGAGAGCTGGGCGACCACTACCCGCTGCACACCCGCGCATCGGACGGCACCACCCTGGAGCGAGGCTACTACGTGGACGGCGACCGCCTGGTGGCCTTCGCCCTGACCCCCGGTTACGAAACCTACCGGGGGCTGGGCTGGTACGGCGTGATCGAGTGCGACCTGGCGCGGCGCTAAAGAAAGGTCAGCCCGAGACTGATGATCACGCCGGTAATGATCAACAGCATCAGGCAGTAGCCCATGATGTCCTTGGCCTTGAGGCCGGCGATCGCCAGCACCGGCAACGCCCAGAACGGCTGCAGCAGGTTGGTCCAGGCGTCGCCCCAGGCCACGGCCATCGCCACCCGGGGAATATTGGCGCCCAGCTCCTGGGCGGCGGGCAGCATGACCGGGGCCTGCACCGCCCACTGGCCACCGCCGGAGGGCACGAAGATGTTGACCACGCCGGCGCTGATAAAGCTCCAGAACGGCAGCGTCTCGGCGCTGGCGATGGAGACAAAGCCGCTGGAGATGGTCTGCGCCAGCCCGGAATCGGTCATCACCGCCATGATGCCGGCGTAAAACGGAAACTGGATAACAATGCCGGCGCCGCCTTTGACCGCCTCATTCAGGCTGATTAACAGCCGGCGCGGCGTCTGGTGCAACACGATGGCCAGGAACAGGAACATGAAGTTGACGATATTCAGGTTCAGGCCGCCGCCTTCCTGAACAAAATAGTAGAACGCGTAGGCGATACCGCTGAAGCCGATCAGCCAGGCCAGCACCCGGCTGTTTTCCAGATGCTCCGCCGGGCGGGTGATGGTGATCTCCGGCACCTCGGGATCGCGGATGCGGGCCTCGTCCACGAAGAAGCTGTCTTTTTCTTCCGGCAGCATCAGCCGGTTGACCACCGGTACCACCACGAACAACGCCAGCACGATGGCGATGTTGAAGAACGCGAAGATGGTGTCACCGGTGCCGATAATGCCGATGGTCTGTTCGGTGAAATGGCCGGGCGTGGCGATGGTCAACGGAATCGAGCCGGCCAGCCCGCCGTGCCAGACCACGAACCCGGAATAGGCGCTGGCGATCAACAATGGATAGTGCACTTTGATCTGGCGCGCCAGCGCCTTGGCAAACAAAGCGCCCACCACCAGGCCGAACCCCCAATTGATCCAGCTGGCGATCAACGCCACATAGGTCACCAGCAGGATCGCCTGCCCCGGCGTGCGGGCAATCGAGGCAAGCCGGTTGAGGATCCCTTTTACCAGGGGCGTGCTGGCCAGCATGAAGCCGGTGATCAGCACCAGCAGCATCTGCATGGAGAACGTCAGCAGGCCCCAGAAGCCGTCGCCCCACATGACCATCACCGCCACCGGCGATTGGCCTTCAACCGCCATGGCGGCGACGAACGCCACCAGGGTCAGGATAAGCACGAAGATATAGGGGTCGGGAAGGTAGCGGTCGACCAGACGGACCAAAGGTTGAGCGGCGCGGTTAAGCATGGGAAGGCCTCCCGGTTGTTATGGTTATCAATGCTAGGCCTGAATCTCCCCTGCGCGCTACGACTTGTCAGTGACCGGCGTCACGGCCCCGCCAGCCAGCGGGCCACCGCCTGGCCGATCTCCACCGGGGAATCTTCCTGAAGAAAGTGGCTGCCCGTGACGGTGACTTCGGTCTGGTTCGGCCAGCTTCGACAGAATTCCCGCTGGCGCCCGATCAGAATCGAGCCCGGCTCGGCGTTCACGAACAGCTTGGGGATCGGGCTGGCCGCCAGCCAGCGACCGTAGTTTTCCACCAGCCGGATCATCTCCGGGGGCTCGCCTTCCATGGGAATCTCACGCGGCCAGTTGAGCGTCGGCTGTCGGTCTTCTTCGAGTTCGAAGGGGCGGCGGTAGTGGGCCATCTCCACATCGGTGAGGCCACGAAGCACGGAACCGGGCAGCACCGCTTCCACGAACATATTGCGCTTGAGAATCAGGTCCTCCCCTTTTTCGGATCGGAACCCCTGAAAAATACCCCGGGCGGCTTCGGGCCAGTCGTCCCAGGTCATCGGCATGACAATGGCTTCCATATAGGCAATCGCCTTGACCGCGTCCGGGTGCTGGCTGGCCCAATGAAAGCCCAGGCCGCTGCCCCAGTCGTGCACCACCAGGGTGACGTCGCGGTCCAGGCCCAGCGCCGCCAGCAACCCGTCCAGATAGTGGTAGGCGGTCAAAAAACCGTAGCGGCCGGGGCCGTCGCTGACCGGCAGTTTCTCGGAATCGCCCTGGCCGATCAGGTCCGGGGCGATCACCCGGCCGCTGCCCACCAACTCCGGAATCACGTTGCGCCACAGGTACGAGGAGGTGGGGTTACCGTGCAACAGCACGATCGGGTCGCCCTCGCCCTGGTCCACATAGGCGATGCGCTTGCCGTCGACGTCCTGGAAGTGCTTCTGATAGGGCATCTGGTCCGAAATCATGGCGACCGTCTCCTGAAGGTGAGTGGGCCCCAGCTTAACGAACGGGCAAGAATTTAACAGTATCCCGCTAGCCCCCGGCCCGGCCCACTGTTTAGGGTAAGCGGAGCCCAACAAGGAAGGAGTGACCCATGAAGACCCTCACATTCGAAAACGGCGACGCCATGCCGATACTCGGCCTGGGCACCTGGAAGTCCGCCCCCGGCGACGTGTACAGCGCGGTCAAGGAAGCCCTGAACCAGGGTTACCGGCATATTGACTGCGCCCGCATTTACGGCAACGAGGCGGAGGTGGGTCAGGCCCTGGCGGAATCCTTCGCCGCCGGCACCGTCAGCCGCGAAGATCTGTGGATCACCTCGAAATTGTGGAACAGCGCCCACGCCCCCGAAGACGTGCAGCCGGCCCTGGAAAAAACCCTCGACGACCTGCAGCTCGACTACCTGGATCTCTATCTGATGCACTGGCCGGTGGCACTGACCCCGGGCATCAGCTTCCCGAAATCCGGCGCCGACATTCTGGCCCCCGAGGACATGCCGGTGGCCGACACCTGGCGCGCCATGGAGCAACTGGTGGACGACAATCTGACCCGCCAGATCGGCGTGTCCAACTTCAGCGTGCGCAAGCTCACCGCGCTGCTGGAAACCGCCCGCCACCGGCCGGCGATGAACCAGGTGGAGCTGCACCCGTATTTGCAGCAAGCACCGTTGGTGCGCTTTTGCCATGACAACGACATTCAGGTCACCGCCTATTCGCCGCTGGGTTCGTCCGACCGCCCGGACAACTTCAAGGCCGAGGACGAGCCGGTCCTGTTGGAAGACCCGGTGATCAAAACCATCGCCGAGCGGCACGACGCCAGCCCGGCCCAGGTGCTGATCAGCTGGGCGCTGCACCGCGATACCGCGGTGATTCCCAAATCCGTGAACCCGGAACGCCTGGGACAGAACCTGGCCGCCGCCGACCTGAAGCTCAGCGACGACGACCTCAACGAGATCGCTGACCTGGACCGACACCGCCGTTATGTGGACGGTGCCTTCTGGGCCCAGGACGGCAGCCCCTACACCCTGGCGACGCTCTGGGACGAATAACCACCCCACCGATACCGCGTGGTGCCGCCGGCATCGCGCGGCCCGGCCAACCATGGACACCCAGATGCCGCCAAACAGCTCTCCCCAAGTGGACCCGGACGACAAGCCCAAGGCCAACTTCGAGTCGGTGAATGTACGCTCCGCCATGCTCACCGGCATTTTCCTGCTGCTGGTGATGTACACCCTGTACGCCGCCGCCACCCTGTTCATGCCGTTGATGGTGGCGTTTCTGACCAGCCTGATCTTCACCCCGGTGGTGCGCGCCCTGCGGGTGCTGAAAATTCCGCCGCCGGTGAGCGCGGCGGTGGTGGTGATGGGCGTGCTCGGGCTGGGCTTCGGCGCCCTGTACGGGCTGTCGGAACCGGCTATGGAATGGCTGCAAAAGGCGCCCCGCGATCTGCGCCAGCTGGAACAGGAATTCCACCAGTTCAGCGAACCCATGCAGCAGCTCAAGCTGGCCAACGCGCAGATCGAGGACATCACCCCCGGGGACGACAACCAGCAGAAAGCCGAGGCCCCCGGCTGGAGCCCGGTGAAATGGATTCTCTCCGGCACCTGGTCGGCGCTGTACGGCATCACGCTGAGCGTGATCCTTCTCTATTTTATGCTGGCGTCCGGCGACACCTTTTTGCGCAAGCTGGTGCGCGTGGTGCCCCAGTTCGAACACAAGCGGGCGGCGGTGGAAACCGTGCGCCAGATCCAGACCAGCGTGTCGCTGTATCTGGGCACCATCACCATCATCAACACCTGCCTGGGCGCCGGCGCCGCGTTGATTCTCTATCTGCTGGACATGCCCAACCCGATCCTCTTCGGGGTAATGGTGGGCATGCTGAATTTCGCCCCCTATATCGGGCCGATCGTCAGCGGCGTGATCCTGCTGTTTGTCAGCAGCCTGAATTTCGACGGCCTCACCCAGGTATTGCTGCCGCCGTTTCTGGTGATGGTCCTGAACGTGCTGGAGGGCCAGTTCATCACCCCGACGGTGGCCGGTCACCGCCTGGCGCTGAGCCCGGTGGCGGTGTTCCTGTCGATCCTGCTGTGGGGCTGGATGTGGGGCGTGGTCGGCATCCTGATCGCGGTGCCGCTGCTGGTGTGCATCAAGCTGGTGTGCGACAGCGTGTCGTCGCTGCGGTTGTTGTCCGAATTCCTCGGCCGTTAACTCGGCGTACTTTCTTTCAACGCAGCTGGCTGTCTTTACTGCCGCGCCGGTTGTAGCCCTCGGAACGGGCTTCGTCGCGCTCGCCCTGGCACAGCGTGCACAGGCGCACGCCGGGCAGCGCCGCGCGGCGGGCCTCGGGGATCGGCGCCTCGCACTCTTCGCAGTGCGTCAGGCTGTCGCCGGCGGGCAGACGGCTGCGGGCATGCTGCACCGCCGAGTCCACGGTACTGTCGATCTGATCCTGAACGGCCCCTTCCGGGGCCCAGCCGGTCGCCATGGCGTCCTCCTGATGGCCTTTCATCCTAATGTAACGCCAATCAGCCGCCGGCGTACAAGGGCATCGCCAGAGTGGCCTGCAGCACCCGCCCCACCGGGCCGTCCTCGTCGTACAGGGTGGTATCCACCAGGCCGGTGCCGTTGTCCTGCATGCGGGCGCGGGCGTCGAGCCCCAGCCAGTCGCCGCGCGGGTCGCGGTGCAGGTACAGACTGAGATCCGAATTGATGCTGCCGACATCCGGGGCCAGCCGCAGCTGAGCGATGCCGTTGCCGAAATCGGACAAGGTGGCCGCGCGCACCAGCGCCGAGCAGGGCTCACCGGCCACCACCGGCACCGGCAGCGACATCCACACCCGGCCCTGGCCCTGCCCGCCAACCCCCTCGAGCACGCAGATGCGAGCGGTGGTGTGCAGCCCCCGGGGCGTCCAGTCGCCGCCTTTGCGGCCGCCGCCCACTTCCGCCAGGGTCATCACCGGGCGGTCGCCGCGCGGCTCCAGACCGCCCGTTTCGAAGCGCCCGAACGCGGGCACCTCGGCACCGGCCTGCTCCAGAAACAGCCCACTGGCCCGGCACACCTCGACACCGTCGGCGAGCAGGGCCCCCTGCAGTATTCGCAGGCGGCGCCCGGCGCGCACCACCGAAATTTCCGCGCTGAGCGGCGCCGCCGGCACCGGCCTCAATAAATCCACCGTGAGACGGCTGAGCCGCAGCCCGGTATCCACGGTGGCCTGCTCCATCAACAGCGCCAGCAGCCCGGTGGGCGAGCCGCCGTGCAAATGGCTGGGGCTCCAGGGTCCGCCGGCGCTGGCGGTGGGGACGAAGGTCTCGCCCTCGCGAACAAACAGTGACTGATCCACTTCCGATACTCCCGTTGCTGGTCCCGATGCAAACGCCCAAGCCTAACCCAGACGGCGCGCTTGCGGGGAACGAAACACTGGGTGTGACGGGCGCCGTGCGCTACAGTAGCGCCCGCCCCGAACGTCCCAGACCATGGATCCGCCGCCTATGTCCGCCACCGCCTCTGCGCCCAACCGCCCCAACATCGTGATCATGGTGGCGGGCGGTATTCTGGTGGCGCTGGTGGCGATCGTGTTCGCGCGGCTGGCGTACGGCCTGATCCTGCCGCCGATGCGCGATGATCTGGGCCTAAGCTACCGGCAAGCCGGCACCCTGGGCACCGTCACCGCGCTGGGCTATCTGCTGTTCGTGTTGCTGGGCGGCATCGCCGCCAGCCGCTGGGGCGCGCGTAACGCGGTGGCCACCGGCCTGCTGATTCTCACCGCCGGCTTCGCCGGCCTGGCGGCGGCCAGCGATTATCCGGTGATCGTTGGGCTGATGGCGCTGCTGGGCCTCGGTACCGCCTTCTGCTTCGCGCCCATGGTGTCGCTGCTGGCCACCTGGTACCCGGAAAAACGCGGCATGGTGATCGGCTGCATGTCCGGCGGCGTGGGCGCCGGCATTTTCGCCACCGGCCTGCTGGTGCCCTGGCTCTCCAGCCAGTTCGGCGAGCACGGCTGGCGCCTCGCCTGGGGCCTGTTCGCCGCCCTGGCGGCGGTGGCGGTGGCGCTGGTCCTGGCTGCCGTACGCGACCCGGCGCCGGTGGCCCACGACCACCCGGACCGCCCGGCGCCGGCGGACAAATGGCGCATTTACCGCAACCCGCGCGTGATCCTCATGGCCACCCTCTACGGCATTATCGGCATGGTCTACATCATCCAGGCCATCTTCATGGTCAGCTACGTGGTGGAGTCCGGGTTCGAGGAGGCCACCGCCGGCTGGCTGATGGCCATGTCCGGCCTGCTGTCGGTGGCCGCCGGGCCTCTATGGGGCTCGCTGTCCGATGTGTGGGGCCGGGGCAACACCCTGACCCTGGCGATGACGGTGGTCACCGTGGCCATGGGGCTGCCGCTGATCGACCAGAGCCTGGCCATGTTCTTCGCCCACTTTCTGCTCATGGGCTGCGCGGTGAACGGCGTATTCACCATGGTCCAGGCCGCCAGCACCGACCAGGTGGCGCCGCGCCATATCCCCATTGCCTTCAGCTACGTGACGGTGTTCTTCGCCGGCGGCCAGTTCCTGGGGCCGGCCATCGCCGGCTGGCTGATCGAAGCCACCGGCGGCTTCCGCCTGGCGGTGGCGTTCACCTGCCTGGCGCTGCTGGCGGGGCTCTACCTGGCGCAGAAGATCCGCCGCTTCCCCGCCGGCCTGGCGGTGGACTGACCGCCTTCGGTAACCGTTCGGTTCGACTTTTGTTACCGACAGCCACCGGCGGCGCCGTCATCACCGGATTGTCATGATCGGCGGCCAGCCTGTCCGCCGTTATCGATTCCGGACCGGCTTATGAACTCCGTATCCCTGACCCGACGCAAACTGATCCAGGCCATGTTCTACGGCGCCGGCGCCGCGATGATCACCGCCTGCGGCGGCGGTTCCTCTTCCTCCGGCAGTCCGGTGGGCACCCCGTCGCCGACACCCGGCACACCCTCGGAGCCGGAGCCGCCCGTTCCCGAGCCGCCGGTACCGCCGGCCACCATGCTGCCCCTGAAAGCGGGGCCGCTGGCCGGCATCGGCGAGCTGGTGGAAAGCGACGTGGACGGCATTCTGATTCCCGAGGGGTTCTCGATCCGCCGCGTGGCCCGGCACCTGGAAGACCCGATCTCTGGTCTGCCCAACCTCACCGGCTTGCTGCGCGACAACTGGCACATTTTCCCGGACGGCGGCGCGGTGTTCCCGGTGCAGGAAGACGGCGGCTGGGTCTATGTCTCCAACAGTGAAATCGACCCCGGCGGCGGCGTGGGCGCGTTGCGGTTCGACCGGGACGGCACCGTCATCGACGCCTACCGCATCCTGCGCAACACCCGTCGCAACTGCGCCGGCGGCGCCACGCCCTGGGGCACCTGGTTGTCCTGCGAGGAGACCACCGACGGCCAGGTCTATGAGTGCCACCCACTGGGGCCCGCGTCCCTGGCCCGGGCGCACCCGGCGCTGGGTATTTTCAATCACGAAGCCGCCGTGGCGGACTGGGATACCCGCACCCTGTACCTGTCCGAGGACGACGGCAACGGCCGGCTGTACCGCTTCCGGTCCGCCGGCGTGGTCACCTCGATCACCGGGCAGCCGGGCCTGGACCTGGATAACGGCGTGCTGGAAGTGCTGGAAGTGGACGGCTTCGCCAACGGCGCCTACCAGGAAGACCTGGACCAGGCCCGCCGGCTGCACAAGGTGCGCTGGGTGCCGGTGCAGGACCCGCACCGCGCCCAGGAAACGGTGCGCGCGGAGATCGAAGCGGCCACCGGCCAGGGCGCCCCGGGCACCCGCTTCAAAGGCGGCGAAGGCCTGTGGGTGCAGACCCTGCCGGAAGGCCAGCGGCCGGACATCGCGGGCAGCACCGAGCCGCTGCGCGCGGTGGTGTTCCTGGCCTGCAAGGGCGATAACCGGGTCTACGCCCTGGACATCGACAACGACCAGATCGAAGTGGTGTTCGACAACGAGCAGTTGATCGGCAGCGGTGAAGCGCCATTCAACGACGTGGACAATATCGTCGTCGGCCCGGCCGGCGACGTGGTGGTGGCGGAAGACGGCGACCTGATGCGCTTGATGGTCATGGTGCCCAACCGGCCCGCCAAGATTCTGCTGCGCATTCCCGGCGGCGGCAGCGAGCTCACCGGCCCCGCCTTCACCCCGGACGGCTCGCGGCTCTACTTCAGCTCCCAGCGCGGCCCCTCCGCGCTGCTGCTGCCCACCGGCGCCACCTATGAGCTGACCATCCCGGAAGCCTTCCGCCGCCTCTGACCCTCCCCCTGCTTCGCCCGCCCCACCGGACCCTTTCCAGGGCGCCGGCCGGGCGGCTACATGCCGCCATTATCATCGCCGGCCGTTCCTGATTAGAATGTGCGGCTTCCCGGCGCCCAGGGTGCGCTCGGGCCCTCTTTTCCATGGATGTCGAACCAGGGCGCGGCGATGAGCAACGGCAGGCCCCACAGTGCGAACAACACCAGCCCGCTGCGGCAGCAGCTGGCCGGCCTGGGCGTGCGCGCCGCCGGCGCGCCGCTGCCGTGCTTCGGCGAACGGCTGGCGCGGCTGTTCGACCTGTCCGACACCGTGGCGCTGGACGCCGCCAACGTGAGCTCCCGGGACGGCCATTTCAGCGCCGACGACAAGGCCACCGAGCGGCTGCGCGCGGAGCTGGAGAAACTGCGCCAGAGTCAGCGGGAGGCGATTGAAGCGAGCGTCACCGCCGAGCGGGTCGGCACCCGCAACGGCCTGCCGGAGCCGCAAGCCGGCCCGAGCCCGGCCCAGCCGCCGGATTTCGAGCCCTACCGGCGTTTCTACCAGGGCAAGCAGCGGCAAATGGCCGCCGCCGTGCCGTCGCTGCGGCTGAAAGCGCGCGGCGCCCTCACTGACCACAGCCCCGCCCTGGCGCGGCTGGCACGGATCGACGCGGTGCTCGACGCCACCCTTACCGGTTACGCCCGTAAAGGTTTCGGCGCCGTGCCCGATGTGCTGGAGAAGCGTTTCCTGGCGCTCTGGCCGGACCGGCAACACAGCCTGCTCAGCGACGAGCCCGGCCACGAACCCGGGGACTGGATGAAGGAAGGCGCCTGGCTGCACCGCTTCTGCCAGGAGATGAAAACAATGTTGCTGGCGGAACTGGACGCCCGGCTGGCGCCGGTTCAGGGCTTGCTCAAGGCGCTGCACAACGACCCACAAGGACCTCAATGACACGCTTTTTATTCGCACTGGTATGCCTGCTCGGCGCGGCCACCGTGGCCTGGGTGGGCATCGGCTTTCTCGGCACCAATCTGGTGGCCCTCACCGCCACTCTGCTGATCGCCTTGGTGTACGGCTTCGGCTTCCTGGAGCTGCGCCGCTTCCGCGCCGACAGCGCGCAGCTGGCCCGGCAACTGGACACCCCGCCCGGCGACGGCGATGCCCTGGAGCGCTGGCTGGCCGACCTGCCCGCCGCCCTGCGTGGCGCCGTACGCCGGCGCGTGGAAGGGGAAAGCACGCCGCTGCCCGGGCCCATGCTGACGCCCTACCTGTCCGGCCTGCTGGTGATGCTGGGCCTGCTGGGTACCTTTATCGGCATGATCGTCACCCTGCAGGGCGCGGTCAGCGCCCTGGAAGGCGGCAACAACCTGGCCGCCGTGCAGAGCGCGCTGGCGGCGCCGATCGCCGGGCTCAGCCTGGCCTTCGGCACCTCCATCGCCGGTGTCGCCGCCTCCGCCATGCTGGGTCTGGGCGCCACCCTGAGCCGCCGCGAACGCACCCTGGTGGGCCGCGAGCTGGACGCCATGCTGCGCCGCGATCTGCGCGCCTTCTCCCTGAAACACCAGCAGCACGAGGCATTCCGCGCGCTGCAATCACAGTCCGACGCCTTCCCCGCCGTGGTCGAGAACCTGCAGGCCCTGACCCGGCGCCTGGAGCAGATGGGCGATCAGCTCAACAGCGCGCTCACCGACAACCAGCAGCGCTTCCACGAGCAGACCGCCGAGCACTACCGTCAACTGGCGGCGTCCGTCGGCGACAGCCTGAGCGCCAGCCTGGCGGACAGCAGCCGGCTGGCGGCGGAAAGCGTCCGCCCGGTGATCGCCGAGGCCCTGGAACGCCTTAACGACCAGGCGGAGCAGAGCCACCAGCGCCTCAACACCCTCACCGAAAGCCAGTTGAGCCAGATCGCCGAACGCTTCGAGCACACCACCGAGCAGGCGGCGCGCAGCTGGCGCGAGGGCCTCGCCGAGCACCAACAGACCGCGCAGGCGCTGACGGACGAGGTGGCCGCCGCGCTGCACGACCACAACCAGCGCTTCCAGGCCCATGGCGAAGCCCTGCTGACGCAGATCCGCGACGGCGAACAGCAGGCCCACGCCGATAATCAGCAGCGCCTCACCGCGATCAGCGAGCGTTTCCAGGCCGCCAGCGACGCCACCGCCACGGGCTGGCGCGAAGGGCTCGATCAACAACAGCAACTATTGGCGCGCCTGATCAGCGAGCTCGGCGACACCCTGCGCGGCCATAACGATCAATTCCAGCAAACCGCCAGCGGCCTGGTCGATGGCCAACGCGAAGGCATGGAGACGCTGATTGCTCGTAGTGGCGAGCAACTGAGCGCGCTGCGGGATCAGGAGGCAGCGCGCGGCGACGCGGCCACTCAGCGCCTGGCGGATCTGGAAGCCACCGCCGCGCGCCACCTCACCGAGCTGGGCACCGCGTTGGAAGCACCAATGACGCGGCTGATCGAAACCGCCTCGGAGACCCCCAAGGCAGCCGCCGAAGTGATCCGCCGTCTGCGCGAGGAAATGGCGCAAAGCAGCGAACGGGACAACGAGCTGCTGGAAGAACGCCGCCGCATCATGACCGAGCTGGACGCCCTGCTCACCGCCCAGCAGCAAGCGGCCGGCGTGCAGCGCGACGCGGTGGAAACGCTGATCCGCGACGCCGGCGGTGTGCTCAAGGAGGTCAGCGACACCTTCGCCGGCCAGGTGGACGCGCAGACCGCGCGCCTGGACGACGCCGCCGCCGACATCGCCGGCGGGGCCCACGAAGTGGCCAGCCTGGGCGACGCCTTCGGCACCGCGGTGAACCTGTTCAGCGAGTCCAACGGCAAGCTGCTGGATAACCTGAAGCGCATCGAAACGTCCCTGGAGCAGTCCGCCGCGCGCAGCGACGAGCAGCTCGCCTACTACGTGGAGCAGGCCCGCGAGGTGATTGATCTCAGCCTCAGTTCGCAGAAGGAAGTGATCGACGCCCTGGCCGCCCTCAAGAACAACGAGGCGCCCTGATGGACGACCTTCACGACGGCTCCGACGGCGCTCAGTCGACGCCGGTGTGGGCGATCTTCTCGGATTTGATGGCGGCGCTGGTGGGCATCTTCGTGCTGCTGCTGGTGTGGGTGATCGGCATTCAGCTGGAACTGAGCCAGTCGCTGGAACAGGAGCGCGCCAAACTGCAGGCCGAGCAGCAACGCCGCCAGGCGTTGGAAGAAGCGCTCGCCGACCCGCTCGCCAGCGGCCGCATCTCGTTCCAGAACGGCCGCATCGGCATCAACGGCAGCGTGCTGTTCGCGCTCAACGCGGACCGCCTGCAGCCGGAGGGCCGCGCGCTGTTGGAAAGCCTGGTGGAACCGCTGGACGCCTACCTGGCGCAACACGACGAGCTGTTGATGGTGAGCGGTTTCACCGACGACCTGCCGATCCAGCAGGGCAACCCCCGCTACGCTGACAACTGGGGGCTGTCCGCCCAGCGCGCACTCACTGTGACACGCACGCTGATCGACCAGGGGCTGCCGGCGGAGCGGATCTTCGCCGCCGCCTTCGGCGACAACCAGCCGGTGACCCCCAACACCGACAGCGCCGCCCGAGCCAAGAACCGGCGCGTGGAAATCACCACCGTGCCACGCGCCGAGGCCACCGCCGGCGCACCGGAACAGGACGAGCCACGCGATGAGTGACGTCCTGGCGCAACTGCGGGCTCTGCGCCAGGAAGGCGCCCACCAGCGCGACCCGGTGCGCTTCGCCTACCTGGAAAGCTTCGCCGCACGCCTGGCCGAAAGCCAGCGCGCGCCGTCGCAAAAGCATCAGAAAAAACTGGAGCAAGCCCTCGCGGACTACCAGGCCCGCGCGGAAGCCGGCGACGGCGAAAACCAGGACGACCCCATAGCGGGGACATACCGGTCACCGCTGGCGGTGTTACTGCACACGTTGCGCGGCGACGGTGACGCACCCCGCGACCTGAAAGCCCTGGCGCCGATCCGCGAGGCCCAGGCCCGGCAACAGATGGCCGCCCGAATCCAGCACGCCATCACTCACACCCCCGGCGACGCCGGCCCGCTCAACGCCCACCGCCAAGTAGCCCGCGCGCTGGCCGCGCTGCAGGACATATCACCGGAATATCTGGAGCATCTGGTCACCTACCTGGATGACCTGATGGTATTGGAGAAAATCCGCTAAAGAATATTGTTCGAGATGTACTTGGAGATTTCGACGATGGCGGTGCTGCCGGTGAACTCAAACCGCACCTTGCCCACGGAAGAAACGTACACTTCCAGCTCCGAGTCCAGATCAAAGGTGCCGGAGGTTTCCACCGAGTAAGCTTCGATGTTCTTGTAGGGAATCGAGGTGAAGTCTTTCTTGCTGCCGGTAATGCCCTGCACGTTCACGGCGATGATGCGTTTGTTGGTGAACACCACGCCGTCGCGGAATGATTTGTAGGCGTCGACGATGGCCTCGCCCTCCACCAGCAGCGCGCTGACTTTGTCCGCGTACTCGTTATTCTGCTTAAGCTTGAAGAAGCCCTTGTTTTCGAAATCGATCATGGGTTGCCTCCTTTCGTGATCGTTCGCTCTGGGGCGGCCGGGGCTTCGCCCCTTTCGCGGGCGGGGCCCGCTCCCACAAGGGGCGCTCTCACACGGACCGCCCCCACAGCGTCCGTTCCAACCGGCCTGGCGTCTATGAGTCCTCGAGCTTGTCCTGGGTGCGCAGCTGGAAATCGCTGGCGTCGTGGCGCTCGCGCAGCTGTTCGCTGGGCTCGCCCCAGGCGCGGTTCACCATGCGGCCACGCTGCACGGCGGGACGCTCGGCGATTTCCGCTTCCCAGCGCAGCACGTTCTTGTAGGTGTGCGCTTCCAGGAATTCGGCGGCTTCGTACACCTTGTTGGTGACCAGGGCGCCGTACCAGGGCCAGACCGCCATGTCGGCGATGGTGTAGTCGTCGCCGGCCAGGAAGCGGTTGTCCGCCAGACGGCGGTCGAGCACGTCGAGCTGGCGCTTCACTTCCATGGTGTAGCGGTTGATCGGGTATTCGTATTTCTCCGGGGCGTAGGCGTAGAAGTGGCCGAAGCCGCCGCCCAGAAACGGCACCGCGCCCATCTGCCAGAACAGCCAGTTAAGGCATTCGGTGCGTTTGGCCGGGTCGGTGGGCAGGAAAGCGCCGAACTTTTCCGCCAGATACAGCAGGATGGCGCCGGACTCGAACACGCGCACCGACGGGTCCTGGCTCTGATCCACGAGGGCCGGGATCTTGGAGTTGGGGTTGATGTCCACGAAACCGCTGCCGAACTGCTCGCCCTCGGTGATGCGGATCAACCAGGCGTCGTACTCCGCCCCTTCGAAGCCTTTTTCCAGAAGCTCTTCCAGCAGCACCGTCACCTTGACGCCGTTGGGCGTGGCCAGGGAATACAGCTGCAGCGGGTGCTTGCCCACCGGCAGGGCTTTGTCATGGGTGGGCCCGGCGATGGGGCGGTTGATGCTGGCGAATTTGCCGCCGCTTTCCGCATCCCATTTCCAGACTTTCGGAGGCGTGTAGGTGTCGTCGCTCATAACTACTCTCTCGGTCAGACAAACGAAGTCGTGCCCATGCTTAAAGGCAAAGAATGACAAGATAACGCTCAAGGCAGCGGCAAGATAGCCGCGTTGTTGGCGATAAGCCGTGGATTCTTGCTCGATCCTGGTCGCCGGCCACTTGCCCCGCCGGCGGCTTTCTTCCGCCCCTGAAACAACTGTGCTAACGTCCGGGCGACCTTCCCGGACCGACCCTGATTGTGGAGAACACACTTGCCGGCCGACCCCAAACACAGCGACAGCACCGCCATAGACGGCGATCAGCAGCTGGTGGAAGCCACGGTGGACGGCGTGCAGGACACCGCCCTCACCGAGACGCGCCGCAATCAGATTTGCGACGCGGCCCTGGCCCTGTTTCTGGAAAAAGGCTTCGACGCCACCACCATCCGCGACATCTGCGCGCGCTCCGGGGTCAATCAGGCGAGCATCTACGATTACATCGCCAACAAGAACGACATCCTGCGCCGGCTGCTCAACAAACTGTGGTTCGCGCAGGACGTGCCGACCCTGGCGGAGCGCCTGGAGCGCGACCCGGACGTGCCGTTCGAGGACCAGGTGGCGGCGTTTTTCCAGGACGTCTGGACCAAGAAGCGCCAGGGCACCCTGCTGATCTACCGCTCCATTCCCCACCTCCGCGACGAGGACCGCAAAACCATGCGCGCCCGGGACGAGGCGGTGCTGGACGCGCTCGCCGACCAGCTGCGTCAGCGTAGCGGTTTGCCGGCGGACGACCCGCGCGCCGAGGTGGTCGCCAATATGATCGTCTTTCTGGCCGCTTTCGCGCCGATGCGCGACTGGCTGAACCGGGGCATCGACGACACCGTGATCCTCAAGACGGTGGCGGCGGCGGTCCGCGCCATGGTCGACCAACTGGGCGAAAAGCCCAATTAATTCAGCCGCTTAGCTTCCGAAACACTATTCCATTATTCCTGATTTCGGTGTGACCCGCCGGTCAACGGCGCTTGACTTACCGCCACGATCCGCCTTAGCTTGATTCCTGACAAGTGTCAGCCAGCCCACGGCGCCCGCCGTGCATAAGGAGAACCATTGACGCCCGAAGACGCCCAGGCGCATATCGCCGCCAGCGATCCCCGCTTCGCGCTCACCGAGGCGGTGATCGGCGGAGTCCGCTATCCGGTATTCGCCAATGCCCCGGCGCACCTGCGCGTGCTGCTGGAAGACGCCGCTCCCGACTACGGCGACCGCGACGCCCTGGTCTACCATGACGAGCGCTGGAGCCACGCCGAGCTGTGCCGCGAGGTGACGCGCATGGCCAACGCCCTGGCGGATGACCTGGGCGTGCGCCAAGGCGATCCGGTGGCGATCGCCATGCGCAACTACCCGGAGCTGCCGATTCTGATTCTGGCGGTGGCGGCGCTGGGCGCGGTGGCGGTGCCGATGAACGCCTGGTGGTCGGAGCAGGAGCTGGCCTACGGCCTGAAGGACTGCGGCGCCCGGGTGGTGTTCGCCGACGGCCCGCGCCACCAGCGCATCGAGAAGCTGGCCACCGACAACGGCCTGACGCTGATCGCGGTGCGCGACGCCGAGGCCCTGCCCGGCCAGCCGCGCTATGAACCACTGCGAGACAGCGGCCGCGACGACCGCTGGCCGGACGTGACCATCGCCCCGGACGACGACTTCGCGGTGCTCTATTCCTCCGGCTCCACCGGCAACCCCAAGGGCGTGGTGCTCACCCATCGCGGCGCGATCTCGGCGGTGTACTCCTGGATCATGGCGCGGCTGATGGCGCCGCTGGTGGCGGATCCGCCGCCGCCCCTGCCGGAGCCCGATCAGATTCAACCGCCGTCGTTTCTGGTGGTAACTCCGCTGTTTCATGTGACCGCCTTGCAGTCGAATTTCCTGCAGGGCCTGGCCAGTGGCGCCACCCTGACCCTGATGTACAAATGGGACCCGGAAGAAGCGGTGCGCCTGATCAAGCGCGAGCGCATCACCCGCTTCACCGGCGTGCCCACCCAGTCCGCCGAATTGATGGACACCGCCCGCGCCCTGGGCGAAAGCCTGGATACCCTGGAAGCCATCGGCGGCGGCGGCGCCAAGCGACCCGCCGCCCAGGTGGGCCAGCTCGCGGAAGCGTTCCCTGCTGCGGCCATCGCTTCCGGCTGGGGCATGACGGAAACCAACGCCCTGGGCATTCTGATCGGCGGCCCGGACTATGTGGCCCACCCGGAAGCCGCCGGCCGACCGACACCGCCGCTGCAGGAAATGCGCATCGTCGACGGCGACGGCGTTGAGGTGCCCACCGGCGAGATCGGCGAGCTGACGGTGAAAAGCGCCGCCAATATGCGCTGCTATCTGAACCAGCCCGAAGCCACCGCCGACACCGTCCGCGACGGCTGGCTGTACACCGGCGACCTGGCGCGCATCGACGAAGAAGGCCTGATCTACATCGTCGACCGCAAGAAGAGCATCATCATCCGGGGCGGCGAGAACATCGCCTGCCTGGAAGTGGAAGGCGCCCTGCACCGCCACCCGGAGGTGGCCGAAGCCGGCGTGTTCCCGATTCCCGACGAACGCCTGGGCGAAATCGTCGGTGCCGGCGTGCAGCTCAAGCCCGGCGCCCGCGTCGACGAAGCCGGGCTGCAAGCCTTCCTGGCCGACCATCTGGCCCGTTTCAAGATTCCCGACCGTCTCTGGCTGCGCAGCGAGCCGCTGCCCCGGGGCGGCACCGACAAAACCGACCGCCGCGCTCTGCGCGCACAATGCCTGGCCGCCGACACCAAGGCGGGCGCACCCATCAACGAGGAGTAAACACCCATGGGTAACGATACCGATCTGAACAACCTGGCCATGTCCGAAGACGCGCGCCCGCTGCTGGACGCCCTGGCCAAGCACATCCGCGAGAACGTGGACCCGATCACCGAGGAATTCCACCGTCTGGGCGAAGGCCGCGCGGAGCGTTTCAGCTACGCCCCCGGCCAGCTGGAGCTGCTGGAAACCGCCAAGAACAAGGCCCGAGAAGCCGGCCTGTGGAACTTCTTCCTGCCCAACGCGGAAACCGGCGAAGGCCTGTCCAACCTGGACTACGCCTACATCGCCTTCGAGCTGGGCAAAAACCCGCTGGCGTCGCAAACGCTGAACTGCTCCGCGCCGGACACCGGCAACATGGAAGTGCTGGAGCGCGTCGGCACCGCCGAGCAAAAAGAGAAATGGCTGAAGCCGCTGCTGGCCGGCGAGATCCGCTCCTGCTTCGGCATGACCGAACCGCACGTGGCTTCTTCCGATGCGCGCAACATTGAAACCAGCGCCGTGCTGGACGGCGACGACTGGGTGATCAACGGCGAGAAATACTACATTTCCGGCGCCGGCGACCCGCGCTGCAAGATCATGATCTGCATGGTCAAAACCAGCCCGGACGCCCCCACCTTCCGCCAGCAGTCACAGATTCTGGTGCCCATGGACGCCCCCGGCGTGCACGTGCTCGGCCCGATGCGCGTCTTCGGCCACGACCACGCACCGCACGGTCACATGCACATCAAGCTGGACAACGTGCGCGTGCCCAAGGAAAACATTCTGTGGGGCGAAGGCCGCGGCTTCGAAATTTCCCAGCTGCGCCTGGGCCCGGGCCGTATTCACCACTGCATGCGCTCCATCGGTTCCGCCGAAAAAGCCCTCGACCTGATTCTCGAGCGCGGCATGAACCGCGAAGCGTTCGGCAAGCAGATCATCAATCTCGGCAAGAACATGGAAACCATCTCCCGCGCCCGCATCGAGATCGAAGCGATGCGCATGATCGTCCTCAAAGCCGCCAAGGCCATGGACGTGATGGGCAACAAAGAAGCCCGCATCTGGGTCTCCATGGCGAAAGCAATGGTGCCGGAGAAGTGCTGCCAGATTATCGACCAGGCGATCCAGATCCACGGCGCCACCGGCGTCAGCCAGTGGTCACCGCTGTCCGAGATGTACATGCAGCAGCGCACGCTGCGCCTGGCCGACGGCCCGGACGAAGTGCACCACAACGTGGTCGCCCGCAACGAAGTGAACCGCTACAACCAGACCGGAGCCTGAAGCCATGGTGGAAACCAAGCTGTTCGATCTGACCGGCAAAGTGGCGCTGTTGACCGGCGCCTCCAAGGGCATGGGCAAGGCCATGGCGTACGCCCTGGCCGCCCACGGTGCCACCGTGGTGATCTCCGCCCGTACCCAGGAGACCCTCGACGAGGCCGCCGCTGAGATCAACAAAGCGGTGGGCGCCGAGCGCGTGCACGCGGTGGCCGCCAACGCCAGCCGCAAACAGGAACTGGAGACGCTGGTGGAAAAGACCCACCAGCTCGCCGGGCCGGTGGACATTCTGGTCGGCAACGCCGGCGTCAATGTGCACTACGGGCCGATCTCCGAGATTCCCGACGACGCCTACGAGAAAACCATGCAGGTGAATGTGCAGGCCAACCTGTGGCTGGCCCGCCTGGTGGCACCGGACATGATCGAAAAAGGCAACGGCTCGATGATGTTCACCGCCAGCGTCGGCGCCTTTAAGCCGTCCGACACCCTGGGCGTGTACGGCACCTCCAAGCTGGCGCTGATCGGCCTGGTGCGCAACCTGGCGCTGGAATACGGCCCCAAGGGCATCCGCGCCAACGCCATCTGCCCGGGGCTGGTGCGCACCGATTTCGCCAAGGCGCTGTGGGATAACCCGGAAGCAGTGAAGCGCGCCAACTCGCAGATCCCTCTGCGCCGCCTGGGCGAAGCGGACGACTTCGAAGGTCTGGCCGTGTTCCTCGGCTCCGACGCCAGCCGCTACATGACCGGCCAGGCGCTCACCGTCTGCGGCGGCTCCTTTATGTGGAGCTGAAATTGTAGGAGCGGGCCCTAGCGACATAGGAGAATGACATGGAACTGAAAGATCGTATCGTGGTTGTAACCGGCGCGGCCGGTGGCATTGGTCGCGCGCTGGCGCAGGTTTTTGCCAAGGCCGGCGCTAAAAAGATTATTTGCGTGGATCTGGACGGTGATGGCGCTGAAGCGACCGCGAAGATGGTGGACGGCATTGGCCGCAAGGTGGATGTCTCCAACGAGGACGACATCAAAGCGCTGATCGACGATACCGAAAAAGACGTCGGCCCGATTGACCTGTTCTGCTCCAACGCGGGCATTTCCGTGCCCGGCGGCCCCGAAGTGGCCAACGATCAGTGGCAGAAAATCTGGGACATCAACGTGATGGCGCACATCTACGCCGCCCGCCATCTGGCGCCGAAGATGATCGAGCGCGGCGGCGGCTATTTTCTCAATACCGCCTCCGCCGCCGGCCTGCTCTCGCAGATCGGCTCGGCGCCCTACGCGGTGACCAAACACGCCGCCGTAGGCCTGGCGGAGTGGATCGCGCTCACCTACGGCGACGACGGCATCAAGGTCTCCGTGCTTTGCCCGCAGGCGGTGCGCACCAACATGACCAAAGGAAAGGAAGACCACGTGGCCAGCGTGGACGGCATGATGGACCCGGAGCCGGTGGCCCAGGCCTGTCTGGAAGCCATCGAGCAGGAAACCTTCCTGGTGCTGCCGCACAAGGAAGTGCTGCAGTACATGCGCAACAAAACCGAAAACTACGACCGCTGGATCGGCGGCATGCGGAAACTGAACCGGAAGTTCAGCCAGCACTAGGGCGCTTTACAAAGCGCCCGCCGGCTACGCTTTTTTCACAAATTCCGATTTCAGTTTCATCGCACCAATACCGTCGATCTTGCAATCGATGTCGTGATCGCCGTCCACTAAACGGATATTCCTTGCCTTGGTGCCGACCTTGACCACGGACGAGGAGCCCTTGATTTTCAGGTCCTTGATCACCGTCACGGTATCGCCATCGGCAAGCACGTTGCCGTTGGCGTCCTTAATTTGCATCGCGTCGGCAGCGGCTTGCTGATCCTCGGCGGTCCATTCATGGGCGCATTCCGGACACACATACAGCGCGCCATCCTGGTAGGTGTAAGCGGAGCCACATTGCACACAGACGGGCAAATCACTCATGGGAAGATTCCGTACGGTTGGAAGTCACGGCGCCAGAACGCGCCGACCGGATGCGCAGAATAGCATAGAGCGGCGTGGCATCCCCGGCATCCAAACGGCCGGAACGATCAGATCGCGCTAGGCTTCCCCAATATCCTCATTCCAAAGGTCGGGATTATCGCGGATGTACCCTGCCAGCAGATCGCCGCATTCCTTGGACTCAAGATCAACCACAGTAACGCCGTTATCGCGAAGCCATTGCAGCCCGCCTGAGAACGTTTGCGATTCGCCCACCACCACCGTGCCGATCTTGAACTGGCGCACCAGGCCGCTGCAGTACCAGCACGGCGCCAGGGTGGTGACCATGATGGTGTCGCGATAGTTACGCTGCCGGCCGGCTTTACGGAAGGCGTCTGTCTCCGCGTGCACGGAAGGATCGCCTTCTTGAACGCGGCGGTTATGGCCGGCGCCCAGCAGGGTGCCATCGCCACTGAACAGAGCAGCGCCAATCGGTATGCCACCCTCCTCGAGCCCTTGCCGCGCTTCGTCCAGCGCCACGCGCAGCATTGCCTGATAGTCCATTGAGGCCACGGCTGATCCTCCCTCTTATGAGATAACCCGGCTTACCGTCCACCATAAAACATAAAAGCGGGCCCCGCCCGCGAAAGAATGACGGCTCTTCGTCATCCTTTCGCGGGCGGGGCCCGCTCCCACAAACATCACTGCGTAAAGCGCTTACTTCAGATCGAAGCGGCCCAGGTTCATGACCTTGTCCCAGGCAGCGACGAAGTCCTTCACGAACTTCTTCTCCGCGGCGTCCGCGCCATACACTTCGCACAGCGCGCGCAGCTGGGAGTTGGCGCCGAACACCAGGTCCAGCCGGGTACCGCTCCACTTCAGCTCACCGCTGCTGCGGTCGCGGCCTTCGAACAGGTAGTCATCGTCCTCGGACTGGGGCGCCCAGGCGATACCCATGTCCACCACCACCTTGAAGAAGTCATTACTGAGCGCTTCCGGGCGGTCGGTGAAGACACCATGTTTGGAACCGTCGAAGTTGGCGTTCATGGCGCGCATGCCGCCCACCAGCACGGTCATTTCCGGCGCCGTGAGCGTCAGCAGCTGAGCACGATCGATCAGCAGATGCTCCGCGGGCAGGGAATACTTGTCCTTGCGGTAGTTGCGGAACCCGTCCACGAAGGGTTCCAGGTATTCGAAGGAATCCACGTCGGTCTGTTCCAGCGAGGCGTCCGTGCGGCCGGGGGTGAACGGCACGGTGATGTCGTGGCCCCCATTGGCGGCGGCTTTTTCCACGCCGGCGCAACCGGCCAGCACGATCAGATCCGCCAGCGATACTTTCTTGCCACCGGACTGGGCGTTGTTGAATTCGCTCTGAATGCCTTCCAGGGTCTTCAGGATCTTGTCCAACTGCTGGGGCTCGTTCACTTCCCAGTTTTTCTGAGGTTCCAGACGCAGGCGGGCCCCGTTGGCACCACCGCGCATATCGGAACCGCGATAGGTGGATGCGGACGCCCAGGCCACTTTCACCATGTCGGGAATGCTCAGCCCGGAATCGACGATCTTGCCCTTGAGGGCGGCGATGTCCTTGTCGTCGATCAACGGGTGGTCGACCTCGGGCACCGGGTCCTGCCAGATCAGCTCTTCCTGGGGGACTTCCGGGCCCAGGTAGCGTTCGATCGGGCCCATGTCCCGGTGGGTAAGCTTGTACCAGGCGCGGGCAAAGGCGTCGGCGAACTCTTCCGGGTGCTCGTAGAAGCGGCGGGAAATTTTCCCGTATTCCGGATCAAAGCGCAGCGACAGGTCGGTGGTCAGCATGGTCGGCTTGCGCTTTTTGCTTTTGTCCTGGGCGTAGGGAATGTCCGCGTCCGCGTTCTTGGCCACCCACTGCTGGGCACCGGCCGGGCTCTTTTCCAGTTCCCATTCGTGCTTGAACAGGTTATCGAAGAACAGGTTGGACCACTGGGTGGGCTTCTGCGTCCAGGTCACTTCCGGGCCGCCACCGATGGTGTCGTCGCCGAAGCCGGAACCGTGGCTGCTCTTCCAGCCCAGGCCCATCATTTCAATCGGCGCGGCTTCCGGCTCCGGACCCACCAGTTCCGGGTCGCCGGCGCCGTGGGTTTTACCGAAGGTGTGGCCGCCGGCAATCAGCGCCACGGTTTCTTCGTCGTTCATCGCCATGCGGGCGAAGGTTTCACGAATGTCGTGGGCCGCTTTCAACGGGTCCGGCTCGCCGTTGGGGCCTTCCGGGTTCACATAGATCAAACCCATCTGCACCGCCGCCAGCGGGTTTTCCAGCTCGCGGTCGCCGGAGTAGCGCTTGTCGTCCAGCCAGGAATCTTCCACGCCCCAGTAAATGTCGTCTTCGGGCTCGTAGAGATCCTCGCGGCCGCCGGCGAAACCGAAGGTTTTGAAACCCATGGATTCCAGCGCCACGTTACCGGTGAGCACGATCAAATCAGCCCAGGAAATCTTGTTGCCGTACTTTTTCTTGATCGGCCACAGCAGGCGGCGGGCCTTATCCAGATTGACGTTATCCGGCCAGCTGTTGAGCGGCGCGAACCGCTGGGTGCCGGTGCCGGCGCCGCCCCGGCCATCGCCGATGCGGTAGGTGCCGGCGCTGTGCCAGGCCATGCGGATAAACATCGGGCCGTAATGGCCGAAATCCGCCGGCCACCAGTCCTGGGGGTCGGTCATCAGGTCAGTGAGGTCTTTTTTCAGCGCCGCCAGATCCAGGCTTTTGAAGGCTTCCGCGTAATCGAAGTCTTCATCCATGGGATTGGACATGGACGAATGCTGATGCAGGATGTCCAGCCGCAGCTGATTGGGCCACCAATCCCGGTTGGTGACGCCGCCGCCTGCGACGTTGTTGTTATGGAAGGGACATTTGCTCTCGGACATGGTTGTTCTCCTTGCTTTTCATCGCGCTGGGTCGCGCCGTCATCGCTCGGGGTTGCCGTTTAGGCTGCTAGTACAACCTTACTTGTATTACCTTCCGCCCCCACCCTGCCAATATAGCCTGCCAAATACCCTGATAGCTTTTGTTACTGAGGGTGGTCTCAGCGTGAAAGAAGGGTCATGCAGCGGCGATGGTTTCCATCTAGACTGGTCCACTGAATTTCAAACCCGGAGCCGCCGCCCATGGGAGCCCGCCCCAAACACCGCGACCGCCTGGTGAGCACCGCCGCCGCCCTGTTCCGTCAGCACGGCTACGCGGCCACCGGCATCAATGACATCCTGAAGACCGCCGAGGCGCCGAAAGGGTCGTTCTATCATTACTTTCCCGGCGGCAAGGAAGAACTGGGCGCGGAAGCGGTGCGCTACGCCGGCGCCCTGGTGACCCGCACCCTGGAACAGCTGCACCGCGAGCACGATACCGCCGGCGCCGCCTTGCGCGCCTACGGCGACCTGCTGGCCGGCTGGCTGGCCGATTCCGGCTACCGCGACGGCTGCCCCCTGGCCACCACCGTGCTGGAAGTGACGCCGCAGTCCGAGCCCATCACCGCCGCCGCCCAGGACGCCTACGCCGCCTGGCGGCAGGCCCTGGCAACCATGATCGCCCCCGCCGACCCGGACGACGCCCACGCCCAGCGCCTCGCCTCGCTGGCCGTCTCCGCCCTGGAAGGGGCCCTGATCCAGGCCCGCGTGGCCCGGGATCCGGCGCCGATCCGGGACGCCTGCGCCCAGGTGGCGGCGCTGATCGACGTTTCTTAAAAGATTGCTCTTGGCCGATAATTATATAGACTGGTCTACATCACAAATATGGAGATTCCTGATGACCAGCATCCCCGAAGGCTTCCAGCCCCACACCCGCAAAAGCGGCTTCACCGATCCCTGGGAGCCGATCTATCACCGTCCCCATGACAACGGCATCAGCCTGGGCCTGCGCGCCGGGGACGCCCACGCCAACAGCCGCGGCTTCGTCCACGGCGGTCTGCTCTCCGCCCTGTGCGATAACGCCATGGGCCTGAGCTGCCTGCCGCATCTGGAAGACAGCGCGCTTCCCGCCCTGACGGGCCTTGTCACCGTGAATCTGAACCTGGACTTCCTGGGCAGCGCCCGCGTTGGCCAGTGGCTGGAATTCCGCGCCGAGGTCACCCGCACCGGCCGCAGCCTGAGCTTCGCCAGCGCCACCGTGCTCGCCGACGGTGAACCCTGCGCCCGCGCCACCGGCGTCTTCAAAGTGCAACGCGGATCGGGAGACAAACCATGAACGACCACACCGCCCTGCTGAATCGAATACGCCAGGTATCCGCCCTGGCGCCTTTTAATCAATGGATGGACTTGCGGGTGGAGCACGCCGAGGCCGGCCAGGTGATTCTGCGCCTGGACTGGCGCGATGACTTCGCGCAATACAATGGCCATCTGCATGCCGCGCTGATCGGCGGGCTGATCGATACCGCCTGCGGTTTCGCCGCCGGCACGGTGGCCGGCAACGTTACCGCCTCGCAGTTTTCCGTGCGTTGTTTGCGCCCGGCGGTGGCCAGGACCTTCCGGGTCACCGGACGGGTGGTGAAAGCCGGCAAGCGACAGGTGTTCGCCAGCGCGACGCTCGGCGACTGGGACGATGAGAACGGGGAACCATTCGCCGTCGGTGACGCGGTACTGGTGCCGCTGCCGGAGCGAGCGGGTTAACCTCGGCTTGCGGTGTCGTCCGTCGGCACCGCCGTCGGGTCCATCCAGAACATCTCCCAGACGTGGCCGTCCGGGTCCGCCAGGCTGCGCGAGTACATAAAGCCCAGGTCCTGGATCGCGTTGATGTCCGCCGTGCCGCCGCTTGCGTCCGCTTTTTCATTGAGCCGATCCACCATATCGCGGTCATCGCAGCTGAGCGCCAGCAGCACTTCGCTGGCGGTGGCCGGCGGGATCGGGCGGTCGGTGAAGGTACGCCACTTGTCGTGGGTGAGCAGCATCACGAAGATGCTGTCGCTACATACCATGCAGGCGGCGGTGTCGTCGGTGAAGTCCGGGTTGTTTTCAAAACCCAGCGCTTGATAGAAGGCCATGGACGCGGCGAGATCGGCGACGGGCAGATTGACGAAAATCATTCGGGACATGGTTCGGTTCCTTCTCGGCATCGAAAGGTGCCCCGCGGGGGGCGTTGGAAACTGGTCGAACGACACGCCCCCGATTTCGACATTCGTCATGCCTTCCGGGAAGCCCGTTTTTTCGCGGACGTTTCGTTCAGGCGTTCGCAAATTACCCCCGCGCCCGCCAGCCCCATCAACCGGCGAAACTTCGGACATTCCAGATGACTGGGCGCCGGGCAGGCCGCGGCGTGTCGCAGCCCGTCCCGCATCGCGGTCATCTGTTTGATGGATTGATCCAACTCGTCGGCTTTTTCCACCAGGCGTTGCCGCTCGATGCGCGGGCGGCCGTCGGCTCCGAACATGGCCCCGATTTGGTCCAGCGAAAAGCCGGCCGCGCGGCCCAGCGCGATCAGCGCAAGCTGCTCCAGCACGCCGGCGGCGAACACCCGGTGCAGCCCGCGCCGGCCCACGGAGGCGATCAGCCCTTTTTGTTCGTAGAAACGCAGTGTGGACGCGGGCAGGCCGGATCGGCGCACCACTTCGGAGATGTCCATAGTCCTTGACCTCAAGTCGACTTTAAGTAGCAAGCTGCCTTCATCGTCCAACGAAGACATCGACTGGAAGACATCATGACTCTGTTCGCGTTTAGCTGTTTTATCGGGGTGGGGGCCACCGCAATAATGGATCTGTGGGGGCTGCTTCGCAAATTGCTTTTCGGCGCCAACGCACCTGACTACAGGCTGGTCGGCCGCTGGATCGGGCACATGCCGCAAGGCCGCTTCCGGCACGACGCCATCGCCGCCGCGCCGGCGAAACGGGGGGAGCGCCTGATCGGCTGGGCGGCACACTACGCCACCGGCATCGCCTTTGCCGGGCTCCTGGTCGCCCTGTTTGGCGCTGAATGGACGACGCGCCCCACACCCGGCCCGGCACTCGCCGTGGGCATCGGCACAGTCGTCGCGCCGTTCTTTCTGATGCAGCCCGCCCTGGGTGCTGGCATCGCTGCATCCAGAGCGCCCAACCCCACCGCCGCACGCCTGCAGAGCCTGATCACCCACGCGGTGTTTGGTGCAGGATTGTATGTCTCAGCCCGCGCGGCGCAGTGGCTTTTGTAATGGCATTACCGGTCACATCGCGGATGGCGACCCCGGAATCATAAAAGACGTCATCAATAATGATAACGACAGGAAATCACGGTAATGGCGGTATCTTCCACCGCGTAGACCAAGCGGTTGGTCTCGTCGATCCGGCGGGACCAGAAGCCGGCCAGATTTTCCTTCAGAGGCTCGGGCTTGCCGATGCCCTCGAAAGGAGACCGCTTTACCTCGGCGATCAGCTTATTGATGCGTCGTAGCGTCTTCTTGTCCTGGCCTTGCCAATAGACGTAATCCGCCCAGGCTTCATCGGTCCAACAGAGTAAGCGGCTAGTCATCCATCAGCTCGCGCTCGGAGGTCTTGCCTGCTTTGTACTGAGCGATGGACTGGCTGAGGTGTTCGGCATTCGCCGGCGAACGCAGCAGGTGTACGGTTTCCATCAGGCTGTCGTAGTAGTCCAGCGACATGACCACCGCGTCTTCGGCATCACGGCGGGTAATGACCGTGGTGTCCGCGTCATTCGTCACGCCATCAAGCACGGCTTTTAAGCTGTTGCGCGCCTCGGTAAAGGAAATAATCTTCATGGGGGTCTCTGCCATGTACAGTAAGTGGTACAAGTATAAGCTGGCGGCATAAGTTGTACAACATACAGGACAGGTCTATTTCACCCCGCCCTTCGCAATACTGTGCAACATTTGCACAAAATTGCCCTCTTCCCAAACCACGCCGACCTGAGTTAACGTGAACACCTGTACACAAACAACAGAATAACAGCGAGCACAGGAGCCCAGGCAATGACCCAGGCGCAGGAACCGAAACCCCAGAAAAGCTGGCTGGCCAGGCTGGCGGCGATCACCGATATGTTCGCCTACCCGCTGCGGACCTCCCATTACGTGGAGCTGGTGAACCCGCTGTGGACCACCCACCGTATGCACGCGCGAGTGGTGGACGTGTGGGATGAAACCAAGGATTGCCGCACCATCACGCTGCAGCCCGGTGCCAACTGGCGGCTGCACCGCCCGGGCCAGCACATCCGTGTGGGCATCCCGGTGGACGGCCGCCACTACACCCGCACCTACACGATTTCATCGCCGCCGGAGCGTGACGACGGCCGCTTCACCATCACCGTGAAGAAGATCGACGGCGGCCGCCTGTCGCACCACATCGTACGCAACCTGAAGGTCGGGGACTTTATTCCGGTGGGCCTGCCCCAGGGCGATTTCTACCTGCCGGACGCCTCGCCGATCCAGCCACTGTTCATTACCGCCGGCAGCGGCATTACGCCGGCCCGGAGCATGCTGCACAGCCTGATTGAGCAGCAGCGCCTGCCGGACACGGTGCACATCCATTACGCGCCGCACGAGTTCGACACCATCTTCGGCAAGGAGCTGCGCAAGCTGAACACGCAGCACCGCCACTACCATCTGCACGAAGTGCACACCCAGAAAGTAGAGGACAACGCCGCCTACTTCAGCCGCGAGAAGCTGGAACAGATCTGCCCGGACTGGCGCGAGCGCGACTGCTACGCCTGCGGCCCACCGGGCCTGCTCGCCGCCCTGGAAAAAACCTGGGAAGAGGCCGGCCTGTCCAACCGCCTGCACATCGAGCGGTTCCGCGCCGAGCTGGCGCCGATCCCCGACGACGCGGTGGGCGGCAAGGTGCGCTTCGCGCAGAGCGAGCTGGACGTGGACGCGGACGGCCAGACCAACCTGCTGCGCATCGCCGAGGACGCCGGGCTCAACCCGCCCCACGGCTGCCGCATGGGCATCTGCCATACCTGCAACACGACATTGAAATCCGGCTGCGTGCGCGACCTGCGCAGCGGCGAATACATCAACGAGCCCGGCTCGATCGTGCAAGTGTGCGTGTGCGCGACCGCCGGCGACTGCGAACTGGACATCTAGGGAGACCATTATGAGTAAGCGACAAGGTTTACCCGTGGATCTCACGGAAGAACAAATCGACGAATTCGGCCGCGAGATGGACGCCATCTATTACGAGACCCTGGAATCCCGGGGTGAAAAAGACCGGCTCTACATCCTGCGGCTGATCCGTATCCAGCGCAGTATGGCGCTGTTCGGCCGGCTCACCATTTACGGCAGTCTGTTTCTGCTGCCGGCCTGGCCGCACGCGCTGGCCGGCTGGGGCACCACGCTGATCGTGATGGCGCTGGGCGTGATCCTGCTCGGCCTGGCGAAGATTCTGGAAAACATGGAGATCGCCCACAACGTGCTGCACGCCCAGTGGGACTGGATGAAAGACCCGGAGATTCAATCGAACACCTGGGAGTGGGACACCATGAGTCCGTCCGATCGCTGGATGCATTCCCACAACGTGGTGCACCACACCTGGACCAACGTTCTCGAGAAAGACCTGGACGTGGGCTACGGCATCATGCGCGTCACGCCCCTGCAGCCCTGGAAGCCCGCCTACCTGCTGCAGCCGGTCTACTTCGTGACGTTGATGTTGTTCTTCGAGGAAGGCGTGGCCCTGCACGAACAGGCGTTGATCGACGTGGCCGAGCGCAAGAAAAAGCCCAAGGAAATCCTGCCGCTGATGAAACACATCGGCCAGAAAATCTGGGGCCAGGTGCGCAAGGACTACATTATGTGGCCGGGGCTTGCGGCGCTGGTGTCGATCCCGATTTCCGTTTATGTGCCGGAATCCCCGCTCACCGTGTTCCTGCTGGTGGCCGGCGCCAACTTCGTGGCCAACATCATGCGCAACATCTGGGCGTTCGTGATTATTTTCTGCGGACACTTCCCCGCCGACGTCTACAACTTCACCGAGGAACAAGTGGAAGGCGAATCCCGCGGCCAGTGGTACATCCGCCAGCTGCTCGGCTCGGCCAACATCACCGGCGGCCCGCTGTTTCATGTGATGTCCGGCAACCTCAGCCACCAGATCGAACATCACCTGTTCCCGGACCTGTGCAGCAATCGGTACCCGGAAGTGGCGCCGCGCGTCAAAGCGCTCGCCGACCGCTACGGCCTGCCGTACAACTCCGCGCCGTTGTGGCGGCAGTTCGGCACCACCTGGCTGAAGAACCTGCGGCTGGCGTTCCCGGGCGGCACTCTGCCGCCGGAACCGGCGCGGGCGTAACCGGCGGGCGGCGCTCGCCGCCTTTCGGGGAAGGTAAAATCAAGTATGGCCCGATGGACAGCAATGCCTCGGGCCGCGCATTCTCGTTGCCCCAGTCATACGGAAATGACCCTGGTATGCAGCGCATTGCCATTATCGGCACCGGGCCCACCGGCCTCTATACCCTTGCCGCCCTGATCGACGGCCAGCAGTCGCTGGCGATCACCCTTTATGAGACCGGTGACCAGGCGGGCGTCGGCATGCCCTACGACGAGCACGCCAATCACCGGGCCATGCTCGCCAACATCGCCAGCATCGAAATCCCGCCGCTGACCTGTACCTATCTGCAGTGGCTGCGCGAGCAATCCGCCGGCTTCCTGGCCAGCTATGGAGTGGACAAAGAAACGCTGCATGACCGGCAGTTTCTACCGCGCGTGCTGCTCGGCCATTATTTCCGCGCCCAGTTCCTGGCGCTGGTGGCGAAGGCCACGGATCGCGGCCACCGGGTAATCGTGTTCGAAAGCTGCCACGTCACGGATTTGCAGGCAGGTGACAAAGACCTGAGCCTGTGGACCGCACGCCACGACGGGCCGGTCCGCTTCGACCGCGTGGTGATCGCCACCGGCCATGTCTGGCCCTCCAAGGCGGAGGGCGGACCCGGCTATTTTCCCAGCCCCTGGAGCGGTCTGATCGGCACCGCCATTCCGGCCGGCGCGGTGGGCGTGCTGGGCACCTCGCTCAGCGGCATCGACGCGGCCATGGCGGTGGCGGTGCAACACGGCTGCTTTCAGGAGCAGTCCGACGCCCCGGATAGCCCGCTTCGCTTCGAACTGAACGGGGACAGCGCGGACCTGTGCATCACCTTGATGTCCCGGTCCGGCCTGCTGCCCGAGGCGGATTTCTATTGTCCGATTCCCCACCAGCCGCTGCGCATCGCCACGCCAGAAAGCATCACCAGGGAAATCGATGCCGGCGCCGAAGGCTTACTGGATCGCGTGTTCACCCTGATGGCCCGGGAAATCCGCGATGCGGACCCGCGATGGAGCGACGGCATCGTCCTGGAAGAACAGAACGCCGACACCTTCGCGGACGCCTATTTCGCCAACCGCGCCGAGCGCAATCCGTTCCGCTGGGCGCAGCGCAATCTGCTGGAAGTGGAGCGTAACAAACGCGACCGGCACACCGTGCCGTGGCGCTACGCGCTGCTGCGCCTGCATGAGGTGGTGGAGGACATCGCCCCGCATCTCAACGAGCAAGACCGGGAACGTTTCAACACCGGCCTGCGCCGGGTCTTTATCGATAATTACGCGGCGGTGCCGCCGGAATCGATCCGTCGGGTGCTGGCATTGCGCGCCGCCGGCGTGATCAATGTGCTGGCGATGGGCCAGGCGTATCAAATGGACATCGGTGATCACGGCACCGTGATTAGAACGGCCGAAGGTGAGCACCGCTTTCAGGTGTTTATCGACGCCCGCGGGCAGAAGGCCCTGGACCTCACCGACCTGCCCTTCCCCCGGCTGCGGGATCAGTTGCTGGCGCACAGCGACGAACTGCCGCCGGTGGGCGACAACTACACGCTGATGGTGCCGGAGATCGGCGGCCATCGTATCGCGCTCGCGGCACTGCCGTTTCTAATGCACGACCACCCCTTCGTGCAGGGCATCGCGGTGTGCGCGGAAATCGGTGCCGCCATCGGCGGCTCGATTCATCGCGCGGCGCAACGCCGCCGCCCCTGGTTACCCGGCTACGACGACGAGCATTGAGACACCGGTTTACGGGTTCAGGACCTGGTCCTCGGTGAGGTTCTCGGTGTCCTCCGCGAACGAAAAGAACGAGGGTTTCCGGTCGATAAAAATCTGCCCGGACAGCGTCCAGGCGTCGCTGTCTTCCAGCAGCCCCACCGGCAGGGCGTAGTGGTTTTCTTCGATGTAACGAAAGAAGAGATGCGTCCCGCAGTGCTTGCAGAAACCGCGTTCGGCGAACGTCGACGATTGGAACCGGGCGATATGCTCCTCGCCCTGGAAGGTGACGGCCTGCTCGCACTCGGCGGCGAACATGGGGCCGCCGCCCCACTGGCGGCACATCTTGCAGTGGCAGACGACGACCTTATCGGTCTTGGGCTTTGCGATAACGCCGACCGCGCCGCAGAGGCAGGCGCCGCGATGTTCGGTTCTGGAATCCATAATCCTCTCCTGGCCGGGTTAGCGGGACCTAGCTGAAAAGCAGGAAAGCACTCAGTGCCAAAGAAGCACCGGAGACCAGCAGGGCGACGGCGAGGGCGAGCCTGTATTTGGCGAACCGGGCCTCCGACTCCCTGGCCGCCATCTCCATGCCGTCCAGGGCCTGCTGCAGTTTGTCCGCCAGCACCTGTACCGATTCCGCGTTGTGGGTGGCCGCTTCCTGCAGTTCCTGAATCTGCTTGGCCACCACCGGGTCGGCCTGGCCGGGCTCGGCGGAGCGTGACGTGAAAGCGGGTATCGCGATTGAGGCGATTTGAGCCACGTAAGGGGCGACCGCTTTGAGGATCGGGATCAGGGGCGCTGCCATAGTTATTTCTCCTGTTTGCTCCATCCTAACGTGATCCGGGCGCCGCGCCTGCTCCCGGCCTCGCTGGAGTGTCGACATCTTGCGCCAGGCCCGGCTCGGAGGCAAAATAATACCAATTATTGGTACTTTCGAGGTGCGCCATGCCAAAGAACACCAGCATCAGCCTCGGCGAGCATTTCGACACCTTCGTCGCGGAGCAGCTGAACAGCGGACGCTACAGCTCCACCAGCGAGGTGGTCCGTGCGGGGCTGCGCCTGCTCGAGGACTCGGAGACCCGCCTCGGTACCCTCCGGAAAATGCTCCAGGACGGCGAAAGCAGCGGCGTCGCCGACTACGATTACGACAGCTTTATTGAGGAACTGGACCGGGAAGACGACACCTGATGCCCACCTTTACGCTTTCCAGGAAGGCCAAAGCGGATCTACGCGCCATCGCACGCTACACGGAACGTCGCTGGGGGCGCGAGCAACGTAATCAGTATGTGCTTGCCTTCGACCAGGCCTTTCACCGGCTCGCCGAACGACCGGAACTCGGCCGGCCTTGCGAGGACGTGCGCGCCGGCTACCGGCAGCAGCCCCAGGGCAGTCATCTGATTTTCTACCTGGCGGAAGGCGCCGCCGTGCACATCGTGCGCATTCTGCATAAGCGCATGATGCCCAACGAACACCTTTCCTGAGTGGCTCAAGCCAAGCCGATTAGCCAGCCAGATTAATCCCGGCCTTCGCCGCGCGGGCGGCGTGCAGCTTCTTGTAGCTCTCGATCAGGCGCTGGTGTTTTTCCAGGCCGTCCAGGCGCGTGTTGGTCGGCGTGAGGCCGTGGAAGCGGACACTGCCGTCCACGGAGCCCACCACCGCGTCCATAGTGTCATCACTGTACATCCGGCGCAGGTTGCGCAGGTAGTCGTCCAGTTCCAGCTCGTCGTCCAGAATGATTTCCAGCACGGCGCTCACGGCGCGGTAGAACAGGTTGCGTTCGACGGTATTGTCGTTGAACTGCAGAAAGGCCTCGACCCGCTCCAGGGCTTCCTCGTGCTGGCCCAGGGCCAGATTAATCAGCAGCTTCAGCTCCAGCACGGTGAGCTGGCCCCAGACGGTGTTCTCGTCGAACTCGACGCCGATCAGCGTAATGATGTCGGTGTAGTCGTCGATCTGGCTTTCTTCCAGGTGCTCCACCAGATCGGCCAGCTGGTCGTCGTCCAGAGCGTGCAGGTTGAGGATGTCCTCCCGATAATCCAGCGCCTTGTTGGTGTTGTCCCACACCAGGTCTTCCACCGGATACACCTCGGAATAGCCGGGCACCAGGATGCGGCACACCGGCGCGCCCAGGTCCTCGTGCACGGCCATGTAGACCTCCTTGCCCAGGTCCTCGAGGATGCCGAACAGGTTTTCCGCTTCCTGCTGAGTGTTGCCCGAAAAGTCCCATTCGTGGAAATCGTAGTCGGCGTTATCGCTGAAGAAGCGCCAGGACACCACGCCGGTGGAGTCGATAAAGTGCTCCACGAAGTTGTTGGGCTCGCTCACCGCCAGACTGTTAAAGGTGGGCAGGGGCACGTCGTTCAGATTCTCAAAACTGCGCCCCTGCAGCAGCTCGGTAAGGCTGCGCTCCAGCGCCACCGCCAGGCTCGGGTGCGCGCCGAACGACACGAACACGCCGCCGGTGCGCGGGTTCATCAGCGCCACGCAGGCCACCGGGAACTGGCCGCCCAGGGAGGCGTCCTTGACCAGCACCGGGAAGCCCTGGGCTTCCAGCGCCTCCACGCCTTCCACCAGGTTCGGGTACTTCGCCAGCACCGCTTTCGGCACATCCGGCAGCGCCAGTTCCTCTTCGATGATTTGCTTCTTCACCGCCCGCTCGAAGATCTCGGACAGGCACTGCACCTGCGCTTCCGCCAGCGTGTTGCCGGCGCTCATGCCGTTGCTCAGGTAGAGGTTCTCGATCAGGTTGGACGGGAACCACACCGTCTCGCCATCGGAGCGGCGCTGGAACGGCAGCGAGCAGATGCCGCGCGCCTCGTTGCCGGAATTGGTGTCGACCAGATTGGAGCCGCCCAGCTCGCGCTCGGGGTCGAAGATCGCCCGGCAATGGGCGTCCAGAATCTCTTCGGGCAATTCATCGTTAGGGTCCGGCTGGAACCACTGCTCGTTGGGGTAATGCACGAAGGCGCTGTTGGCGATCTCCTCGCCGAAGTATTGATCGTTATAGAAGAAGTTACAGCTCAGCCGCTCGATGAACTCGCCCAGCGCCGAGCACAGCGCGCTCTCCTTGGTGGCGCCCTTGCCGTTGGTAAAACACATCGGCGAGGCCGCGTCGCGAATATGCAGCGACCAGACGTGCGGCACGATATTACGCCAGGAGGCGATCTCGATCTTCATGCCCAGGTCCTCAAGGATCCCGGTCATGGTGGCGATGGTCTCTTCCAGCGGCCGGTCCTTGCCCTCGATGTAGGTGCGCGCCGCGCCGTCGACGCCGGCCATCAGCAGCGCCTGGGCGTCCTCGTCCAGGTTCTCCACCGTCTCGATCTCGAATTCCGGCCCGGTCTGCACCACCTTCTTCACCGTGCAGCGGTCGATGGAACGCAGGATGCCCTGCCGGTCCTTGTCGGAGATGTCCTCCGGCAGCTCCACCTGAATCTTGAAGATCTGGTTGTAGCGGTTCTCCGGGTCGACGATGTTGTTTTGCGACAGCCGGATATTGTCCGTGGGAATGTCCCGCGCCTTGCAGTACACCCGCACGAAATAGGCCGCGCACAGCGCCGACGACGCCAGGAAGTAATCGAACGGGCTGGGCGCCGAGCCGTCGCCTTTGTAGCGGATCGGCTGGTCGGTGACCACGGTGAAGTCGTCGAACTTGGCTTCGAGGCGGAGGTTGTCGAGGAAATTGACGTTGATTTGCATGGGGGAACTACCGGAATTAAGGAGTGGGGCGCGCCATGGCCTTCAGTGGGCGCCATTATCCCGGTTTTGGGGCGGTTCGTCTCGCGGGACGCGCCACTCAAGGTCAAGCGGCGGAGTTTTCCCCCACATCCCAGCCGGGGAAGACCAACACTGCCGGGTGGCAACACAAAGCACGGGCCAGGACCTTGGCGCGCTCCACGCCCAGGCGCACGCGGTCGTTCTCAATGGCGGAGAGGGTGGACTGCGCGATGCCCGTGGCGGTGGCCAGGTCGTTCTGGCTCATCTCCTGCAGCTCACGCAATATCCGGACGGATTCGCCGACGGAGACCTCAATACCCTTTTTCGCTTTACGATACTCACTCATTTCATTGCCTCCCGTAATCGTGGGGAGTGACCTTCTCTACTTGCACGAGCACCTGGTCCTTATGGACGCGGTAAATGACGCGGTACTGGATATTAACAGGCTAAGTCAGCGCTGCCAGACCCGCCATCAGGTCCCGCCCGGCGCGGTGCACCTCCTGGATATGCCGGTGGAAGAAGGTCCTGGTCTGCTCGGTCTGCACCACCAGCACGCCGTGCAGCTCACCGTCGTGCTCCAGCGGGATGCCCAGGTAGCTCTTGAAGCGCTCCTCGCCGGAGCCTTCCACGTGGAAGTAGTCGGCGTGATCCTGGATCACGCGGGCCACCACCGGCAGGCGGGTGCGGGCCACCTTGCCGGTGAGGCCCTGGGTGTAGCTCAGCTGCTTGCCAATCGCGCTCCGGTGCAGGCCGCTGGTGGCGACGATCTCCAGGGTTTGCCGGTCGGGGTGGGCCAGATACAGGCTGCAGACGTCCACCTCCAGCTTGCGACGTACGGCGTCCACGCGCTCGTTCATGGGGTTGAGGTCTGAGGTCACGCTATCTCCTGGAAAGGGTCAATGAGGAGACCCGAAGCAATAGCTGTGCCATCGTTCAAATTATTAAACATATTAAAATTCCGCCCCGATTCGGCACGCAACAGCCCTGCGCCTTTGCATCCACCCGCAAAGGCGCGTAACAGATAGACAGCGAATCAGCCGGTTCCCGCCGGCCCCCTGACAGCGAGAGAGACACCATGGCTGAGAGAGACAATACGGTGCATCTGCGCCCCATCCATCCGCTGCACGCGATCCTGCTGGCCTTCCCGCTGCCCTTGTTCCTGGGCGCGCTGCTCAGCGACATCGCCTACGACGCCAGCTACCAGGTGCAATGGACCAACTTCGCCTCCTGGCTGATCACCGGCGCCCTGCTGGTGGGCGGGCTCGCCCTGCTGTGGGCGCTGATCGAATGGGCCCTCAGCGGGCCGGCACGCACCGCCCGGCACGCGGTGTACGCCATCGTGCTGCTGGTGATGTGCGGGGTCGGCTTTATCAACGCGCTGGTGCACGCCAAGGACGCCTGGGCGGCGATGCCCGCCGGGCTCTGGCTGTCGCTGGCCTCGGCGCTGCTGGCGCTGGTGGCGAGCTGGGTCGGTTTTTCAGGCTTGCGGGCCGAAGGAGTCAGTCATGCGAAATAAGACCCTGCGCGCCAACACTCTGGGCGCCGCGCTCTCCGCGTCCGTCCTGCTGGCCCTGACCGCCTGCGGCGGCGATACCGGATCCGTGGAGCCCGCCTCACAGCATGGCGCCAACCCGGAACTGCCCGAGCCGAAGCGCGGCCTGCTGCCCAACATGAACATCTCCGCCCCGGCGGCCTGGGGCGACGACAAACCCACGGTGCCGGACGGCTACCGGATCGACGCCATCGCCACGGACCTGAAGATTCCGCGCCAGATGCTGTTGCTGCCCAACGGCGACATCCTGGTGGCGGAAGGCTCCGGCGGCGGCAACGCGCCCGCGCTACGGCCCAAGGACGTGCTCGCCGGCTACATCAAAAAACAAGGCACGGCCTCGGTAAAACCCGGCAATCGGCTGACCCTGCTGCGCGACGCCGACGGCGACGGCCGCTACGAGAAACGCGGCGTGTTCGCGGACAACCTCAACGCGCCCTATGGCCTGGCCCTGATCGACGACACGCTTTACGTGGCCAACCAGGACGCCCTGGTGCGCTTCGACTACGAGGAAGGCCAGACCCAGGCCAGCGCCCCGCCGGAGAAAGTGGTCGACCTGCCGGCCAAGATCAACCACCACTGGACCAAGGCGATGACCGCCGGCCCGGACGGCGAGTTTCTGTATGTGGGCATCGGCTCCAACAGCAACATCGGCGAACGCGGCATGGAAGTGGAAGAAGACCGCGCCATGGTCTGGCAGATCGACGCGCAAAGCGGTCGGCACAAGCCCTACGCCAGCGGCCTGCGCAACCCCACCGCCTTCGCCATCCACCCGGACACCGACCAGCTCTGGGTGGTGGTCAACGAGCGCGACGAACTGGGCCCCAACCTGGTGCCGGACTACCTGACCTCGGTCCAGGAAGGCGCCTTCTACGGCTGGCCCTACAGCTATTGGGGCCAGAACGTGGACACCCGCGTCAAACCGCCGAAACCGGAGAAAGTGGAAAGCGCCATCAAACCCGACTACGCGCTCGGCTCCCATGTGGCCGCGCTGGGCGTGGACTTCTCTGATGGAAGCCTGGCCGGACAGTTCGCCGAAGGCGCCTTCGTCGGCCAGCACGGCAGCTGGAACCGCAGCGATCCGGTGGGCTACAAAGTGGTGTTCGTGCCGTTCCGCAACGGCCAGCCCGCTGGCGAGCCGGTCGACTTCGCCACCGGCTTCCTCGGCGACGACGGCAAGGCCCGCGGCCGGCCCGTGGGCGTCACCGTGGACCCGAAGGGCGCGGTGATCATCGCCGATGATCTGTCGAATACGATCTGGCGGGTCACCCCCACCGGGCGGGACTAAACGAACCGCCGCAACCGGCAGCGCCGCCTAGGCGGCGGCGAAACCGGCGAACAGCACCAGGAAGCCGCCGATCTCGCCGGCCACCAGCGCCCACATGAAAGCGCTCATCATCCACGCCGGCAGGACCCCGGAACCGAACACGTGCGGTTTCTGCAGCTGATTGCGGGTGTCCTTGAGCGCACCGTGCAAAATGTAGCTGCCCACCGCCAACGCAAAGAACAGCACCGACGCCAGCACCGCCAGCACATTCACCCACTCCGGCCAGACGCTGAGCGAAGCAAAGCGCTCCAGCACCAGGCAGGCGAAGGCGTACATCAGGCTGGCCCGGTGGGCGACATCCACGTAGTAATGCGCCCGGGCCTTGTCACTGCCGCTGATCTGAACGTACTTCCAAACCCCGGTCAGCAGGCCGGTGAGAAAGAACAGCCCGCAACTCCATAACGCCACCGTGCTCGCGGCCATGGCACCCCCTGTTGGTCATATTGATCGATTTAGCGCGGGTCTATCGCCTTATCGTTCGCCTTCCAGACTGTGCCACACCCGCAGGATAATCACGGCACTGGAATGAACCGAATAGCGAACCACGTAGCGTCCGAAGACGATATCGCGGATCGAGCCGGACACCGGCGCCAGCTCAACCGGCGTGCCCATCTCAGGAAAGTCGGGCAACAAGCGGATTCTGTCGATCAGGTCTGCCGCTACCCTGGCCGCAGCGGGCGGATTGTGGACGGCGATGAACGCCCTCAAGCGTTTCAAGTCTTCGATGGCTACGTCCGTGTAAACCAGTTTCACTGTCCCGACCCCGGTGCATCCTGCTCATCCTCGGTGCCCCAACTGGCGAGCCAGTCATGCACCTCGCCGGCATCCACCACCTTCCCCTGGGCGGCCGACTCCATGGCCTCCAGCGTCTGCTGCCAACGCGCTTGCTCAAGCTGTTGTTTCTCGATGTACTCCGAGAGCGCCTGGTTGATCACCCAGCCTTTGCTGCGGTGAAGGCGGCTGGCGATGGCTTCCAGATGCTGCTCAACCTCTGCCTGAAGACGAACGGTGGTAACACTCATGGCGGTATCCTCAGCGAAAAACTACAGTGTATTACATCATAGTTTCGCTAATCTTGACCATTACCGATTCCAGGACCAGAGAGACAACCGCGGCCAGAATCACCAAAAGCATCAATAACCCCAAAGCCCTGAGCCCCGTCACCAAAGCGCCCTTCCAGCCCCGAGACATCAACAAATAAGCCGGATAGCCGATCAACACCGAGATCAGCGTAAAGCAGAGATAAAATATCGCCCGAGATGGATGCCACCCGCGCGCCAACGCGTCCCCGTGGATCCAGCGTGCCACGGCGAGTTTGAACGAAATCTGTATCAACACCTGGAACCAGGTCGAGTCCAGCCGGGCATCGGGCAGGTACATAATCGAGATCAGAATAACGAAGGAGACAGCGGCCAGGGTGGCCAGCGCGGTCGTGGGGCGGGTACCCAGAACCGCGGCTTCGAAGCCGCTCATACTCTCATTGTTCTTTATTTCGCCGCTTCGCCAGAAGTCCATTCTATCGGCCGTCCGCTAAATAGCTTAGCGCCCAGCTTCCTGAATAGGCGGCGTCATCGCCATCGGAGAAGTCGCAAACATCTGTAAGCTATCTCTTAAAGTTCCCTCGGTTAGGAGGCGAAGCCCTGCAGCCATCCTAGAGTGACTTGCGTGAGACCGACCGTGGAACGCATATCCTCCCCAGCGTCCGCACAAAGCAGCCAGCCCAGCGCCCCCAGGTTGGCGGCCATCGCCAGATAAAACACCACCTGGAACTCCGCCTTGCGGGTCTTATGGCGAAATACTCGTTGCGCCAGCAAAGCACCCGGCCAGCCGCCCAGCAGCTCGAAAAGATGCAACCGCGCCTCCGAGGTGCGCCAGCCGCCGCGCGTCGCCGCCCGCTTGTCCAAACCGTAGAAGAGAAACGCCACCACACTGGCCAGCGCATAGAAGCCGGCAAGACGTTGCCATTCCGGCAACGGCACCAGCGCCGCCAGCCCGCCGAAGAAGGCGGCAATCACCAGGGCGGCCGGTATCACCCCACGGCTTTTTTGACGCGCCGGCCGGCGGCGGCTGACCATGAAACGCACGTCCGCCGCGCGCGGCCGCTGCTTTTCATCCCGAACCAACCGATAGGTCAGGGAACGATTCAGCACCGGCCGCTCCTGCCCCCGGGCAAACGCGGAAATATGTACGAACACCGGCTCTTCGCCACCCGAAGACGTAATAAATCCGAAGCCTCGATCGTCGTTCCACTTGGTCAGGATTCCCTTGTGCCTCACGCTTATTTTTCCTTTTTCTTTTTATTCACCGATATCCGACTCGGCTCTTTGCGCAACGTGAGCGAGTACCTCATTTCCTGGACAGTATTCGCGCCTTAACGCTGGACCATGACGCTCCTTCGTCCTGGTCTATCTCGAAGACCGCCAGGCGCCGATCCAACTCTTTTTTTTGGGCGTCCGTCAGCTCCATGTCCGCCGGCGCCGAGACCGTAAGCGATTGAATCTCCACAGTATTCCCTTCGACTGGGCAGATATTTTCCAAGCTTAGCACACCGCGGCAGCGGGACGACCTGCTCAAAAAAGGGCGGTTTTGAGCAGGTCCGCCCCGTCCTGCTCATTTTTCGGGAACCTTGAGCAGGACGAGTTGCGCCCTCTCATCCTTTAATTGATAATCACTCTCAATTATAAAAGTGATATCGAACCCTATGTCCGGCGCCGCGACCGACAGCCAGCCCCTGCTGCCCGGTTCCCAACGGGAACTGGGCGAGCTGTATGCGGCGCACCACGGCTGGCTGACGCACTGGCTGCACGGGCGGCTGCGCTGCCCGCAGGACGCGGCGGACCTGAGCCAGGACACCTTTTTGCGGCTGATTCTGGGCGAGCAGTCGCTGGAGGCGCTGCGCGATCCGCGCGCCTATCTGATGGTCATCGCCAGCCGGCTGATGATCAACCGCCACCACCGCCGACAGGTGGAAGAGGAAGCCCTGCGCCAGGTGGCGATTCTGGTGGAGACCCGCGACCAGCGCGGCCCGGCGGAGATCGCCGCCGCCCGGGACCTGCTGGTGACGGTGCTCAAGCTGCTGGTGGACGAGCTGCCCGAGAAACCGCGCCGCGCCTTCCTGATGGCGCGCCTGGAGGGCCTCACCTACCGGCAGATCGCACGCCGTCTGTCGGTCTCCGAAAGCAGCGTCAAACAGTATCTTGCCAAGGCCTTCGCCCATTGCCACGCGCGCCTCTACGACAGCCTGGCGGACGCGTCATGTCTGAGCTGAACCGCATCCGTCAGCAGGCCGCCGAATGGGTGGTCGCCCTGCAGACCGCCGGCGCCGACGAGCGCCCCCGCCTGCAGGCGGAATGCGACACCTGGCAGGCCAAGGACCCGCGCCGCCGCCAGGTGCTCGAGCAAATCGAGCGCATGTGGCAGGCCACCGAGCCGGCACAGGCCCGGCGCCGTCAGCACCGCCGGCGGCTCACCGGCCTGGGCGCCGTGTTGCTCGCGGCGCTGCTCGGCACCCAGCTGCCCTGGGCCTACTGGACCGCCGACCACCGCACCGCCGCCGGGGAGATCCGCAGCCTCACCCTGCCCGACGGCAGCCGGGTGGTGCTCAACAGCGGCAGCGCCATCGACCTGGACTACAGCGACGCCACCCGCACCGTGGAACTGGTGCGCGGCGAGCTGCTGGCCACCGTCGCCAAGGCCCCGGATCGGCCCTTCCAGGTGGTCACCCGCGACCTTACCGCCACCGCCTTGGGCACCCAATACAGCGTACGCCTGGAACACGGCTTCACCCGGGTGGCGGTGCAAGAATCCACGGTGGCGGTAACGCCCCGCCACGGCGGCGACGGGCTGGAACTTCGCGCCGGCCAACAGGCGGACCTCAACCGCGACGGCGTCCTCGCCCGCAACGCCACTGCAAGCCAGCGCCCGGACTGGGTCGACGGCCGTCTGGCCTTCAGCAACGCGCCCCTCACGGACGTGGTCGAACGCCTGGCCCGCCACCGCCCCGGCCTGCTGACGCTGGACGACGCCCTCGCCCAAAGCCCGCGCAGATTTACCGGCGTCCTCCCGGCCAACAACAGTGACGCCGCCCTGGCCCTGCTCGCCGATACTCTCGATTTGGAAGTGCGCTACCTCACCCCCTGGTACGTCACCGTCCGCCCCCAATAAAAAACTTATGCGAGTTGCCCTGTTGTGGGAGCGGGCTCTTTTGTGGGAGCGAGCCTGCTCGCGAAAGGGTGGCGCCAGCCACCCGGCAGGATCCCAGAGCCCTCTCTAACGGCGGCACCAACAAAGTCTCTGGAATCCTGCCGGCAAGCAGAGCTTGCCTTTCGCGGGCTGGGCCCGCTCCCACCAAAGAGCCCACTTCCAAAAAAAATTCGCGGCGAGACTGCCCGATTGGCTCCCCTGCTTTGTCTTCATAGGTAAGAGACACAAAAAGCACGCGAAAACAACACCGCGAACCCACGCTGGAGCCAAAGAATGAACACCGGAACCACCGCGCCCAAGGCGCTTTTGCTGCTCGGCTTGCTGACCCCGCTATCGCTCATCCAACCGGCCCTGGCCCAAACCCAGGAATCGCAGACCATCAACCTACCCGCCCAGCCGATGGACCAGGCGGTGATCGACCTGGCCCGGCAGACCGGCCTGGCCATTGGCGGCGACGCCTCGCTGCTGGACGGCAAGCAGGCGCCGGCGCTGAGCGGCGACTACACGCCGGAGCAGGCGCTGCGCGCGCTGCTCGTCGGCAGCGGCGTCACCGCCGTGCGGGTCGACAGCGGCTACCGGCTGGAAGCGGCGCCGGAAGCAGAGAGCAACACCCTGGAAGCGGTGTCCGTCTACGGTCGCCAGAAGAACGACACCGTCGAAGCCATCCCCCAGAGCGTGAGCGTCTACAACCGGGAAAACTTCGAGCTGGCCCAGGCCAACACCGTCGGCGACGTGGTGCGCCTCACCCCCAGCGCCAACCGCTCGGGCTCCGCCCGCGACATGTTCGCCGGCGACTTCCTGATCCGCGGCTTCAACGCGGAAGAGTCCGTCAACGGCCTGGGCTTCCGCCAGACCGACCACCCCACCGATCTCGCCAACGTGGAGCGCCTGGAAATCCTCAAGGGCCCGGCCTCGGTGCTGTACGGCCAGATGGAGCCGGGCGGCACCATCAACGTGGTCACCAAGCAACCGCTGGACTACTACCAGGCGGAAGTGGGCGCCGAATACGGCAGCTACGATCACCACCGCACCACCCTGGACGTGACCGGCCCGCTCAACGACCGGGTGCGCGCGCGCCTCAACCTGGCCCACCAGGACAGCCACGCCTCCATGGACTACTGGGGCTACGAGCGCCTGTTCGTGGCGCCCAACGTCACCGTGGACCTCACCGACACCACCAACCTCACCGTGGAAGGCAGCTACTCCGCCAACGAATGGACCGCCCTGCCCGGCGGCGCCCCGGCGGAAGGCGCCATCGAGCCCAACCCCAACGGCGACTACAGCGACGACTTCAACACCGCCTGGAAAGACGCCACCACCGAGCGGGATTCCCTCTACCTGAACACCCGGCTCACCCAGGCGATCACCGACACCATCGACGCCCGCCTGAGCTACGCCTACACCCGCAACGACCAGACGTTCCAGGAATACGCTCCGTTCGGCCTGGGCGCGGACTTCCGCACGCTCGACCGCATCATCTTCGCCAGCGACGACGCCCAACAAACCGACCACGAAGTGATACTCGACCTGAGCGGCGAAGCCACCCTGGCCGGTATGACCCACCGCTTTATCGCCGGCGTGAACTACCGGGAATCCGACAGCACCCGCCCCACCCAGGTGTTCCTGGTGGACCCGGTCGACCTGTACGAACCGGTTTACGGCCCCATGGATCTGAGCACGAAAGCCCGCGACCGCGGCTTCTCCCAGACCGACCGCATCCTCGCCGGCTTCGTCCAGGACCGCGTCTCCTTCGCCGAAAAGTGGACCCTGCTCGCCGGCCTGCGCTACACCGACGCGGAGCAATCCCAGAAAACCACCGACTTCATGGCCGGCGACGCCGTCACCCGCGCCGAACTCGGTGAAACCGCCTGGACCACCCAGCTCGGCCTGGTCTACGACCTCACCGACAGCACCTCGCTCTACACCAGCCGCAACGAAGCCTTCGTGCCCCAGCAGGGCACCACCTCCGGCCGCCAGCCCCTGGACGCGGAAGAGAGCGTGCAATACGAAGCGGGCGTGCGCGTCACCGCCGGCCGCCTCAACATCAACGCCGCCGGCTTTATCATCGAAAAAGACAACATGGCCATCAGCGACCCGCTCAACGCCGGCTTCCTGGTGGCCCAGGGCCGCGCCCGCTCCCAGGGCGCCGAGCTCACCGTGGACGGCTACGCCACCAGCAACCTCTACCTGAGCGCCGGCTACGGCTACACCGACACCGAAGTGCTGCGCACCGACGACGAGACCCTGGAAGGCAACCGCTTCGTCAACGTGCCCCTGCACACCGCCGCCCTGCAAAGCCGCTACTACCTCAACGCCGTCACCGGCCTGAGCCTGGGCGGCACCGTCGCCTACGTGGACGAACGCCCCACCAACGCCGACAACAGCGTCACCCTGCCCGCCTACACCCGCGTGGACCTGGGCGCCTACTACGCCGTCACCGACGCCCTGCAACTGGACCTGCTGCTCAACAACGTCACCGACGAGGAGATCTTCTCCCCCGGCTCGTTCGACGGCGTGATCCGCGAAGAAGGCCGCACATACCTGGCGCGCGTGAAGTACCTGTTCTGATGGGCCTTCTTCAGTGACAATGCGGCGGCGGCTGGTCCAACTACACCGCTACGTCGGGCTGGTGATGGCAGGCTTCCTGATCATCGCCGGCCTCACCGGCGCGCTGCTGGTGTGGTATTACGAGCTCGACGCCCTGATCAACCCGCAGTGGCTGCAGGTCGAGCCCCCGGCGGCGCACAGCGAACCGCTCTCGCCCTTCGCCCTGCGCGACCAGGTGGACGCCGCCTACCCGGACGCCAACGTCCACTGGATGATGCTCGCGCCCCCGGACGCCCACAGCCCGGTGCGCTTCTTCCTCAGCGCCAAACCGGGCGCGCCGGCCTTACCCATCGACGAAGTGTTCGTGAACCCCTACACCGGCCAGATCCTCGGCGGCCGCCTGTGGGGCGACCTCAGCCAGGGCCTCGCCAACCTGATGCCCTTCGTCTACCGCCTGCACCACTCCCTGGCCCTGGGCACCATCGGCACCTGGCTCTTCGGCATCGTCGCCCTGCTCTGGACCCTGGACTGCTTCGTCGGCGCCTGGCTCACCTTCCCCCCACCGCGCCGCCGCGACGCCCGGCACCGCCCCCGCCGCTTCTGGACACGCTGGGCCAAAGCCTGGCAAATCCGCTGGCGCGCCGGCGGGCACAAACGCACCTTCGACCTGCACCGCGCCGGCGGCCTCTGGCCCTGGGCCCTGCTGCTCGTCTTCGCCTGGAGCGGCGTCGCCCTCACCCTCTACGACCAAATCTACCGCCCCACCACCGGCCTGTTCCTCAGCTTCCAGGAAGACCCGCTCGCCACCGTGCCCACCCGGGTCAACCCAGCCCAACAACCGCCCATCGGCTGGGAACCCGGCTACCACGCCGCCCGCCAACACCTGGAAGCCCTGGCCAAAGACCGCAACCTCGAAATCCACGCCCTGGAACGCTTCGCCTACACCCCACACAAGAACGCCCTAAAACTGATGGCGCGCACCAGCAGCGACGTGAACGAGCGGTTCGGGGAGACCTGGGTGTACGTGGACGCCACGGCCGGAGCACTACTGGGCCACTACCTGCCCACCGGGGAAGCGGCGGGGAATACGGTGACGACCTGGCTGACCAGCCTGCATATTGCGGCGGTGGGTGGAGTGGGTTATCGGGTTGTTGCGACGGTGTTGGGGTTGGCTGTGATTGTGTTGAGTGTGACGGGGGTGATGATCTGGTGGAGAAAGCAAAGAACCGCGCGAGCAACGAAACCAATCACTACGTCCAGGTAAGCAATAGATTAAAAACCTGTAGGAAAAGTGCTTTATCGACGCTCTTGCGCACTGGACATATTGACAGTAGCGCAAACAGAACTACACTTTGTACAAGGAGCGTCGAAACTCCCACAAGCGGGCCTCACCGCAACCCGAACCAACCGCGGTATTTTTGTGCCTGAAAACCGGCCTGTAAGGGTCGGGAGGTCTGGGGAATACAACACCTTCGGGAAATACCCAGAGCAGTTCTTGTGGCTGTTTCGAACCTCCTGACCACCCATTGCTTTTAATTCGAAATAAGCACAAGGAGCAACATCATGAAACAGCGAAAGCTGAAAGTCCGCAAAGGTCATTGGGACTACGTCCTTAAAAGCAACCCTTCTAGTGGCAACAGAGCAGCCCCCTTCATTCTTCTGAAAGGTATCTGGCTTGAACAGGCTGGCTTTACCGTAGACACACCGTTATCGATAAAGGTTGACGACGGACGTCTGTCCATTGTTCGAGATTACAGATCTTAAAAGTAAAGCCCCGGCCATGGGCCGGGGCCATGTCCGCCTACCCACCCCTCTCCAGAAGCTGTTTACTTTATTTGGTCGCGAAGAGTCTTTAAGTTATCCTGCTTAAGCTAACAGATTAAGACAGTAGCCTTCTAAAAAGGCTCTTGGAATTCACAAGACAGGCGATCGCGGCGCTTTCCGATAACGGGTACTAACGCGACTCACAAAGCTTAATCATGTATCTTGACATGAAGCTGCCGGCATTTCTCAACCACATTTGGAGTATATTTTTGCGTTTCGCCAAAACCATTCGGCGCGACAAATATATTATTTAAAGATGTATTTCGCTGATTCTTAATTTATCAGTACCGGACAATCCAATTCCAAAACCAGCACAAACCAATCATCTTAATGATTTTATGACTGCTGCCAATCGGTCCAAGCGATCCTGACAATTCATCAAACCAGTATAAAATATAGAAAACCAATTATTAGGAGTATCATGGTCTTTATCCATATAATCTCTATATTTCCGGATAGCAGCCTTCAACTCCGCACCGGTCAAATCCTGCGTCGGTGGCGGAAGAACTAAATCCAGTTTGTCGTGAGGTCGCTGACTTAAATCGCTCCAATACTTTTCAAACCAACCTTGGGTCGCTTCATTCTTAATCACGCTGTCCAAGTGAAACTGAAGAATTTCTATTTCAGGATGGTCCTCTTCGACAACCTCGATGGATATCGAGGGTGAAGAAAATCCGCCTTCAAAGACAGACTGATACAGCCTATCGCCCAGGAAATCATCAAAATACGGGTGGATTACTCTTGCTGGAGGTGCCGCTCCTTTTACGGTTTCACCTCTCAATGAGTTGCAATTACAAGCCGGGACAAGATTTCTTGAGAAAAATGAGTACTCCGGGTAGTCATTCTTGGGCAGATAGTGATCCAAAGTTCCGTTACCAAACCCACCGCACATCGGGCAAAATGTAGGCGATAATTTGCGCCGATATTCTTTTAAAAATCCTAACCCCCCAACCGGAGGCTGGGAATAGTGTCCTTTTAAAGCGTTTGCGAGATGTTCGCTGATCGGCAAAGGAGCTACAGCCCAAGGGTCCCCACCGCAATCAGAGTATTCATTATAACGGTCACGGAATTGAATATATTGATTCATCAAATATGGATAACTTCCGAGACCCTCATTATCTGCCAGGGCTTTTAATTCTCCAATGTCATTAATAAAAGGAGGATCTATTTTTTTCATTTTTGCTCCATATTCAATTTTCTGCGCAAGTACATCACCACATCAGCAGACAACTCTTCCTCTAACTCTTTTAGCAAAAAAAACCGGTCTTCAGGAGCCTGAGGGAAACGTTCGAGTATATCTTCCACTAAACCATTTGTGATTTCGTCCTCGAAAACGAAGTACGAAATTGTACCCACATCAGCGCCAAAGGTCTTAAGTCTTGGGTTTTGGATGCTTACATGACCATCCACTTCTCTCTTGAAGACAAGAACTTGTCCCCTCGGAACTTCTCGAACAAAGTAAGCTGAGTGAGTCGCAATAACAGCAACCGAGCCCGTATAACGCAGCAAGCGATTTAGGATTCTGACAAACTCGGAGATAAAATTCGGATGGAGGTGCGTTTCTGGTTCATCAAGTAAAACAAGGGTACCGTTTTCCACGAATAAGCAAGCCTGAACAATAAATTTGATAAATGTCAGTTGCCCACTGCTGAGAGGGTAAATATCTCCGTCTATATAGAACACTGGGGTAGCGTTGTTTACAACAGCACCCTGTATTTCAAGAATAGTCTGCTCTGAGCCACGCCTTAAACTCAAAAGAGGCACGTAGAGCTTACCTTTGATCTCAGAAACATGACCGCCTTTCACTGAAAGGTCTTTACTCAAAGGAAGAACAACTTTATCGATATTTGAGAAGAACTGAATGCTTTCTTCAAACAAACTCCAACGGTCGTTTTTACCAATTGGCTCTTCAGACCGGGCGAGCTGCACACAAAGGTCACCAAAGCCTCTGGAGGGCTTAGCTCTTGCACTTCTATTGAGCATCAAGCGTCGATACTTAATTCGTCGATTCGCCCTTTCCGCCGGAAATGTATTACCCGTTTCGCCCGGTGTAGCAATGGCTAGTAAGCGGCTTATCATAGGCCGGCCATTTCCACGATCGGAAAACCTCTCATCTCCTAAGATCAAGGATCTCGCTATAGCATTGAGTGCTTGGCTTTTCCCTAAACCGTTCCGGCCAATAAGGACGCAAATTCTTTTTGGAAGAAGGCTATCTGTCTCAAAATCTAGTCGGAAGTTATGATTTTGGGGAAACCCTGAAAGTTTGTAAGAAAGTGATAGCTGTGTCGAAATTTTGGAAAAGCTTTCTTCCTCCAAACCATTGAGGACAGACTCGGCATTATGAAAAGAGAAAAACCGCTCAGCGTCCCTCATGAAAGCCAAGCTAAAAACCTTTGTTTTGATCGCCTCGTTGACGAGCCTTGTTCGCTTAGCCACACCTTTAGATACGACTAAATCATTAAATGCTAGCAAGAGGCGGCGCGACATTTCAATTCCATGCTCACTAACAATGCGCCGATAATCCCCCATTCCTCCCTGCATAGTGAAAAAATCCGGCAATTCATCCGCCTCAACCAAGTCAATCTTCTGAGATATTCGGCCGCTACGATCGATTTTTTCATGATCTGATACGAAGCCCAGAAATACGTGACCTTCTATACCCTCTCGCCGTTCGCCAAAGTAAACCCTGTATCGATATCTACATCTATACTTAAAGTCGTTCCATCCGTCATCAATCGGATAAAAAATTATCGCGGACGGCCTTACGGGTTGATGCTTAATATCGTCGCCACAAAAGTATACCTTTACATCCAATCCACGCCCGATTTCCGCCCAATCATCTATCATAGAGCCCCCCATACTATTTAACTGCCTTGCAACTAAAACTTTTCCTCTCTATCTATCAATTTTTCCATGTAAAGCGCATGGCCGTCTGATAGCGATGTTTACTGTCGACCGGCCCGATGGGTACTCGTTAGGCAATCCCATCAGCAGAGCACCACCGTGAAATACCGCACCCTCAAAGTCCAAAAACGGCACCGCGAGTACAAACTGAAAAGCAAGTGCTGGAGCGGCGATCCACTTGCAGGCGCCTAGCTGGAAAGGCTAGGTTAGCCGTCGAAACAGCGCTACAGGCTCTTTGAAGACCGTCGGCTATCAATCGTGCGAGTCGCAGTAGGCAGAAGCTGAGTTTCAACGATATCCTTGGACTACAAAGAGCCTAAACGAACATCTCGAGTCCATTAAAGGCGGGTAAACTACACCGGATAACTCGACCCGTTGTCTATCATTTGCTGCCGAATTCAAGTACGTTCTGTTCCGAATCAGGGTACAAGTCCCCGTCAAGGAACGGCGCACTTTTCACTCGGTCATAAAGCTTTAGCAGCCTGCTTTTCGCCCGAGCGATCACAACCTGATAGTCAAGCGGCTGAATAACACACCTATCGTTATTCTCTTTCCTCGGTTCCCGTTCAAAAGGATCGACTTCACTACCAAGCACAAAGCAGGTCACTTTCGTATCTCGACTTATCAATCCCTTTTTCATCAATTCACTTACGTACCGCCAGCATTGGGCCTTCTCATCAGTACTTATTGGAATGCCAGGTTTCTTTAGCTCAACAATAACCAATCGATCAATACCGACTTCAGCGCCTTGATCGTCGTATTGATGATAAGAGTAGCTGCCAACTGTTCCATCAGGCAATATTGCAAAATCCGGCCGGTTTCTCGTACCTGTTAAGCCAGACCTGAAAATGTTTTGAATGACTTTAGTCATCCCTTCGTTTGAGGTAAATTCGATAGTTTCGAATTCCGGACCAAATATCCAAAGGCCCTGATGAAACAATGGCTGTAGATCTTGAACCTCCCTTGTTTTGTCGTCTAAGACTCGCTCTCTTAATTGGTCCAATAACCTTAATCTTATTTGAAGCTCGTCCAAAACCTCTTTGGCGAGATCTAATGACCAGTCTTCAAGAATGTTATGAAGACTATCAATCTGCGAAGAGTCTAACTCATGCAGTTTACTTATAAGGGAATACTTTGTGTCCGACTTCTCCATCTTAATCAACACGCCAGATAACTTAAAAAGATCCTTTTCTGAAAGGTTACTGCATTCGCTTTGTATTTCCGTAACGAACTGCTCCCATCGCTCCATGCGTAGCGGGGTCAAACTGCTCAGCTCAGTTTTGTGAGCCTTCTTAACATTATGGAATACTTTATCTCTTTTTTGTTTTGTCTGACCAAGTATATGAGACCTAACAAAATCGTATACCTCAGACCTAGCTTCCTCAAAATCCGGCGTGCGGTTAAAGCCAGTCCAATCTTTTTTTATAGCATCCGTATCAGAAAGGTGATCAACGTTCACAATAAATGTATGACGTTTCGCCTCTGTAGAGCGTCCGTCAATAATTTCGTCAAAACCATAACTTTTCCAATCTGCTTCGCCGACCAGCCTACCGTTCACATGCCACGCAATTCCATGCTGCTTGGTTGTCTTGTCCGCATCACTGGTGTCAATTATTATTATCTCTATCTTGTGTCCTGATTTTAATTCTAATGTCTCAGTGTCGATATTATCATTTGGTATATGCGAGAAGTTAACGATCACACCATTCACAGAGCAATTGAACGAGGGATCGGTAAGAAACCTCATCCCTATTTCTGACCTAACTTCTTCTTCGCTTATTCGTGAAGGATTACAGCTTCGTACAAAAAGTTTTGTACCCTTTTCACGAACAAAACTAATAGGATTATACCTTTTTATAGAGAATGGAGAGCCACCATCACCGACTGCCACCTCGTACTCTATATGCTCTTCACTTCTATTGGAGGCAACAAAATATGAATCTCCAAAACAAAAGCCAGCGAATCGACCGACGCCATTCTTTCCAAATACTGTTCGTTTACGACTGCCTACCGAAACCGTTTTACCTTGAGAGGCAGTCCGGTCATAAGCTAATGTACGCCACCTGTCTAAAAACTCAGTTTCAGTGAGTCCATTCCCGTTATCCTCTATAGCGAAGCTTTGTTCATTATCTTTGGTTGGCCAAGTAATTTTTACTTCGTCCGCGCCAGCATCCCAAGCATTAGCAACCAACTCAACGACAGCCACCTTTGGATCATGAAGAATGCTTTTCCCAACCAGCTTTTCCAAGAAATTAGGCCCAAAAAGGCAGGACTGCTCCATCAATATCCCCTCCTCTTACTTTACAAAAATATCGCTTAAATCAGCCGGAACGCTAGAGATCGGTTGCGCTCTATTATTAGGGCTAAAATGCAGAGGCTACAATCCTGCGTTTAGTTTTGCTTCCCTGTAGCATGAGCATTCAGATTCAAGCCATTGAGATTGCTGATAGGGCTCAGATGACGGGGAATTATTTATCTCTGTCCTATACCGGCATAGATCCTTCCAAATCTGCTTTCTACCAAAGCGCCCGAATCCAACTTGACAAATTCGGTCCCAAGCACATTTATATTGAATGGGAATTTCATTCCACATTTTCGGATCAACAATCATCCTTGCGATCTCAAACCTACTTTTAGAACAGAATATACATTCACTCCAGGCGACTTCACTTATGACGCTGGCCATGTACCCTCCGTTTATCTATTTTTGATAGACCATTAAATTCCCGATAGTCGACTAGGACACGCCTAAGCACCGCAAACTTTAGCTACTTCGGTCATTTACCAATACTTCCTGTATCATTAAGACTCTTCTTTTTACACCTATATCATCTAAATTTCACAGGCAATACCGTTGCTTCTTGACTCTGAAATTCATTGTGAGACATTTGTTATTTCGGCAAACTTTTTGCGACTTATGTTCCAATAGTCCAACAAACATCCAATAATACCGCGAAGTTCAATTGTTGAGTCAATGTGACTTCTAAATGTTCGACTCATCGCAATATTTTCAAATTCCTTTGCTACTACGAAAACCACCTTACCGATTTCGTTCTTAGCAAAGTACTCACCAATAATATTAGTTGGCAATGACTCAAAATCTGAAATAACTTTAGAGCGAACCTGTGAGGAAAAGGCTTTACCTTCTGGAGCAAATTGTTCTACGAGAGAAAGCGAAGCAGATAGCATTTGAGTCACACCACTCCTACCTTTTGATCCATATGTAAAGCCATCTATTAGCCTATTTTTTCTTTCATCGTGGTCCAAAAACGATAGCTCTTTAAGGATATAATCTATACCAATAGAAAATAAGGAAAGAGCAAAATAGAAACACCTTAAGGCCGGCTCTACTTGGCCAGGCTTTGTCAACACCTGTTCCGCAAAGAATTTCGACACCTCAAGCCATTGGTTGCATGAATCGAAACCAATGTTCTTGGTCAACAAACCCTTCGACTTTAAAATTTGGCCCTTCCAGTCACCGTCCAACTTCCCGAGACTATAACTTTCAACTATATTGAAAAATTCTTCGTCAGAGAGTCTATTATTTTGAAAACTTTCAGATCTTGATAATTTAGAAACAAAAACACCATCCAGAACCAACACGTCTAGATCACGGCCAAACTCTTTTACTTCCCCCCTTCTATCTGTAGTTGCCACTATAGCGCTATTGGCGTTCACTGCCTTGGCAAGCCCTTTTGCCCAGAATATTCTCTCAATGGCCTGAGGAGTTTTTTTATTTTTTACATCAACAATCGTAATATTTCGAGCTAAAGACGACTCTCGGCTATATAGCCAGAGGTCAATATCGGTTACATCAAAACCTTTATATGAAAAAGGAACACCCCTAACCACGTAGTATCCTGATTGAAGGAAATAGTTCCTAAGTTTCTCTTCCATTTCGAAACCTTTGGAGGTTTTCTTAGCCATTAAAATCCACCCCCGGTTCTCAGCGCATTTATCATGTCATTAGTTTCAAAAGGGCTTCTTTGTATTTGCTCTCTTCTAACTATTTCTCTATTAACTTCAGGCCCTCTGAACTTCGTAATTGCAGCTCCAGGCAGCGCAGTAATTGATTGCTCACTTACATCGCCTTGTCTAATAGCTTGCAACGCCAACTCACCAACTTCTTTCTTTAGCAGTCTCATCATGGGGCCACTACGGTGACCTTTCGATCCGTGTCTTATTGAGACGACACCCTTCATTTCTAGAATTTTGTAATCTTCGCCAATAGCACCTACCGGGCCCACTTCTCTGCCGTCAATCAAAGCCCCCAGCAGCCTATCAATCATACTTATTTGCCCTCTTGCGTAAGTACTTTTGGTCATTCCATAAGTTAACGAGGCGACAAACGCCTTTGCCAAGTCAAATGCATCATCGACCATAGAGTTGCTATACTTCGAAAACGCGGACGGCAAGGTAAGATAACCAACCTCTTCTTGGCTATTACTGACCACGTTCATATCGAAGAACCCTATAGAATTAACTTTCTTGAAAAGCGGGTCACCCAAGATGGCTATCGCATCTGGATAGGTTACACACGCTGTCTTCTTCAACTTTTCCGTCAATTCGATCAGAGCAGCCTGCTCCCCAGGTTTGAGTGAGTCTAGGACAGCTTTTGTTTTGAGCGCTGAGTCTCTTCGAAATATGTTTCCGTTGAAAAGTAACTTCTCAGTTTTTCCAATTGATTCTACGTCAACAAAGCCAAAATTTTCAGAATCATAAAACAGTTGTCTGACTTCCTTTTTAGCGAGTTTATAGTCATCAGAGAAACGCTCCTCTAACTCTGAGCTGCGCACTGGCCTTACCGACGCATGCTCAGCGAGCTCTAAAGCCGAGGTCTCAATGCCTTTTGGGCCAAGAGATTCAAAGATACTAGATGTATGCTGTAGAGCAGACGACGTTGTCACGCCGAGCACGCCTACACCCGAATCAGTAACGTCAATTAGTTCCTGCTCTTTAAGAACCTCAAGTAGCCGAGGCAACTCAAATCCTATGTTAATATTGGAAGCATTTGCTAGAACCTCTAGCCTCTCATTAGACAGATCGCTTTGATTTGTCTCCGAAATGGCAGAAAGCAAGATCCCCGCTTTCCCCGCAACAAAAGTATTCTGATACCGGCCCTGATTAGTTACATTTTGTAATTTGTTTGTATGATGGATCAACCAAGAACCTTGTACCTTTTTGTCCATGCAAACACTTCCTCTACAAATTAATACTTCATAGCTGATACTAGGCGCATGCACGTTTACTGAATAACGAAGCGTGCGACCGATCATGGCTGCAAGTACCGCTTAGATAGGTGTCCTGCCCCCCAACGAAGTAAAAACGTGATAAACATCACAAGTCAACACCTGTATCCGCTTGTCACGCAGGCACAAAAAAGTCCACCAAGAATAGTAACGACTAACTAACCCTTAGAGCCCCATCATCACTCACTCCAAATCAAACTGGACTCCTTCGCTGCCTTCACCTCATCCAGCCGGCACACGGTCTGGGTGAACAGCGCTTCGATGACGGTCTCCGGGTGGGTGTTGGCTTCTTCCAGGATCTTGGTCATGGCGTCGATGATGTCGTCCATGGCTTCCTTGGTTTCGGTTTCGGTGGGCTCGATCAGGAAGCACTCGGGCACCAGCAGCGGGAAGTAGATGGTGGGGGCGTGCTGGTTGTAGTCGAGCAGGCGCTTGGCGATGTCGAGCGCGGTAACGTGGTTGTCCTTGGCTTGTTTGGCGAAGGTGAGGATGAATTCGTGGCTGGCGCGGCGCTCGGGGTAGGCGGCCTGGCAGCCGATGGCTTCGAGGCGCTTGAGCAGGTAGTTGGCGGCGAGGGTGGAGTATTCGCCGACGCGGATCATGCCTTCGCGGCCGAGCACCATGGCGTAGAAGTAGGCGCGCAGGAGGACGCCGGCGTTGCCCATGAAGGCGCTGAGGTGACCGGGCCAAGGGCTGTAATGGAAACTTCACTCGTTAGCGCTTTACATCAATTTCAACGTGTGGCAATTATTTTCTGAGCAATAAAACTTAACTCCACTGGAAGGAGATCATTATGCTTAGGGTTCTATCAGCTTTCATCCTGTTACTTTCCCTCGGTTACGCCTACGCGGCTCCGAATGACACGCCATCTGCCTCCGAAGAACCGTTAGACCCCAGAATCGTCACCGATGCCGACATAATCGGTGAGTCCACATGGTCGGAAGGAGACGATGTAATCCTCGAGCGGGAGTACTACCTCAAGGATGGCCAGAATGAAATCTACGCAAAAAGACGCTTTAAAGTTCTACCCGACGGCAAGTTAGAACTGATCTGGCGCTCCCCGGAAGCCGCCGATCTGGATGAACGGGTTTGCGCCTTCCAAGGCGGAAAGCCAATCGTGCCAGGTCCTGATAGCCGTGTGACGTATTCAGCCGACGTCACTTACTCCGTGAGCTGCGAGCTTCCTAAGATGGAGCCTAAATCCAGCGGGTTAGACGTAACGCCTCAGGATATTGTTATTGGCGATCAGTATCTTAAATGGTCGAATGGAAACCATTCGGCCTACGCCGGCTCCAATGCTGTCTTTCAGATGAGCATCGGATACCGGTTCCATGGCGCTGGTCAAGTCTGGTTTGTTTCAAATGCGGAAGCTGCTCGCGACCCCAACAGTTGCGTGGTCAGCGTTTCACGAACTTATAGTGGGCAAGGCACCCACGAAGCAGTGTTAACAGACACTCGGAGATGTTGGGTGAAAAACGAGCCGGGCACCTACCCGATCAATATCGAAGGATGTGCAGGCAGCCTGTGTGACACACAGGTATTCTTTACCCAACTGGTGGATGGGTAACCTAAAGCGCGAGGGCCTTAACGGCCCTCACATCAGTAAACGGCGACGCCTCTCTTCCTGAGAATTCAAAACCCCGTCATCCCACATCACTCCAAACCAAATCCAACTCCTTCGCCGCCTTGACCTCATCCAGCCGGCGCACGGGCTGGGTGAACGGCGCTTCGGTGACGGTCTCGGGGTTGGTGTTGGCTTCTTCCAGGATCTTGGCCATGGCGTCGATGAAATCGTCCATGGCTTCCTTGGTTTCGGTTTCGGTGGGCTCGATCAGGAAGCACTCGGGCACCAGCAGTGGGAAGTAGATGGTGGGGGCGTGCTGGTTGTAGTCGAGCAGGCGCTTGGCGATGTCGAGCGCGGTGACGTGGTTGTCCTTGGCCTGTTTGGCGAAGGTGAGGATGAATTCGTGGCTGGCGCGGCGCTCCGGGTAGGCGGCCTGGCAGCCGATGGCTTCGAGGCGTTTGAGCAGGTAGTTGGCGGCGAGGGTGGAGTATTCGCCGACGCGGATCATGCCTTCGCGGCCGAGCACCATGGCGTAGAAGTAGGCGCGCAGGAGGACGCCGGCGTTGCCCATGAAGGCGCTGAGGTGGCCGATGCTGGTGGGCAGGGTGTCGGTGTCGATCCAGTGGTAGTCGCCACTTTCTTCATCCAGGCCCGCCATGGGGGTGGGCAGGTAGTCCAGCAGGCGCTGGGAGACGCCCACCGGGCCGGCGCCGGGGCCGCCGCCGCCGTGGGGGGTGGCGAAGGTTTTGTGCAGGTTCATGTGGATGACGTCGAAGCCCATGTCGCCGGGGCGCACCTTGCCGAGGATGGCGTTGAGGTTGGCGCCGTCGTAGTAGAGCAGGCCGCCGGCGTCGTGGACGGCTTTGCTGATGGCTTCGATTTGCCGCTCGAACACGCCGCAGGTGGACGGGTTGGTCATCATCAGGCCGGCGGTTTGCGGGCCGCAGGCTTCCTTGAGGGCTTCCAGGTCCACGTCGCCGTCTTTGCCGACCGGCACTTCGCGGACTTTGTAGCCGCACATGACGGCGGTGGCCGGGTTGGTGCCGTGGGCGGCTTCGGGGATCAGGATTTCGGTGCGGGCGTCGTCGCCGCGGGCTTCGTGGTAGGCGCGGATCATGGCGACGCCGGCGAATTCACCCTGGGCGCCGGCCATGGGGGCGAGGGAGACGCCTTTCATGCCGGTGACTTCCTTGAGGAAGTTCTGCAGCTCGTACATACAGGCCAGGTAGCCCTGGCTGTGGCTGGCCGGGGCGAGCGGGTGCCGGTTTAGGAAGCCGGGCAGCATGGCCGCGCGGTTGGCGCCGCGCGGGTTGTATTTCATGGTGCAGGAGCCGAGCGGGTAGAACTGCTTGTCGATGGCGAAGTTCTTGGTCGACAGGTTGGTGTAGTGGCGCACCACTTCCAGCTCGCCCACTTCCGGCAGGCCGGGTTTGTTCTTGCGGCGCAGGCTGGCGGGGATCGCGGACAGTTGGTCCTCACTCACGGGCTTGGGCGCTTGCGCGGTGGCGCTGCGGCCGGGGCGGGAGTGTTGGAAGATCAGCGTGGTTTCGTTGCTCATGCCAGAACCTCCTTCAGGGCCTGCGCGAATAGATCGAGATCGCCTTCGGTGTGTACTTCGGTGCTGTTCACCAGAATGGCGTTCTTCATCGAGTAATCCTTGGCGAGGCTGAGGCCGCCGAGGATGTCTTTTTCCGCCAGGCGGGCGAGCACGGTGTCGGCGTCCTGGGGCAGCGTGAGGGCCACTTCGTGGAACACCGGGGCGCTGAAGGCGCGCTCGACGCCGTCGAGGGCGCAGAGCTTGTCGGCCAGCTTCTGGGTGTTGGCGTGGCAGTGGCCGGCGACGCTGGCGAGGCCGTCCGGGCCCAGCAGGGAGACGTAGATGGTGGCGGCGGTCATGGCCAGGCCCTGGTTGGTGCAGATGTTACTGGTGGCCTTGGAGCGGCGGATGTGCTGCTCGCGGGCTTGCAGGGTGAGGGTGAAGCCCTGTTTGCCTTCCATGTCCACGGTGCGGCCGATGATGCGGCCGGGCATCTGGCGCACGTGTTTTTTCTTGCAGGCCATGAAGCCGAAGTACGGGCCGCCGGAGCTGAGCGGCACGCCCAGGGGCTGGCCTTCGCCCACGACCACATCGGCGCCCTGCTCGCCCCACTCGCCCGGGGGCGTGAGGATCGCCAGGGACGTAGGGTTGGTGACGGCGATCACCAGCATGCCGTTGGCGTGGGCCCAGTCGGTGAGGGCGTCCACGTCTTCCAGGCTGCCGAAGTAGTTGGGCTGGCTGATCACCAGGGCGGCGTAGTCGTCGCCTGCGAACGGGCTGAGGCTGTCCACCAGGGTCTGGCCGGCGTCAGTGCAGAACGGCACGGACACCAGCTCCACGTCCTGGTTGCTGACGATGGCTTCGCAGGCGCTGCGGTAGCGCGGGTTGAGCGCGTCGGGCACCAGCACCTTGCGGCTTTTCGATTTGCGGTTGGCGCGCAGGCTCATGAGCACCGCTTCCGCCAGGCCGGAGGCGCCGTCGTAGACGGAGGCGTTGGAGACGTCCATGCCGGTGAGCCGGGCGATCAGGGTCTGGTATTCGTAGATCACCTGCAGGGTGCCCTGGCTGGCTTCCGCCTGGTACGGGGTGTAGGCGGTGTAGAACTCACCGCGGGTGGCGATTTCCCATACCGCCGCCGGGATGTGGTGCGCGTAGGCGCCGCCGCCGAGGAAGCTGAGCGCGAAGCGGTCCTGCTCGGCGCGCTCGGCCATCAGGCGGGTCACTTCCATCTCGCCGCGCCCTTCGGGCAGGGCGTCGAGGCCGTGGCCGGCTTTCAGGTGGGCGGGGATTTCATCGAACAGGTCCTCGATGCTGTCGGCGCCAATCGCCTGGAGCATGGCCTGGACGTCGTCCGGAGTATGGGGGATATAGGGCATTGGGCGTTACCGGATAATTAGGTGGTAAACAGGATGGTCATGATGTTCGGCGAAGGCCGAGTTGCAAGTTTCAAGTTGAAAGTTGCAAGGGAAAACCCCGAATCGGAGCCGCCCTTTGCAACTTGAAACTTTCAACTTGCAACTCGCCCGCAGGGCGCTATTCGCTATCGATCTGTTCCTGATACTGGTCGGCGGTGAGCATTTCTTTGAGCTCGCCGCTGTCGGCCATTTTGATCTTGAACAGCCAGCCGCCGGCGTAGGGCTCGTTGTTGACGAGCTCGGGCTCGTCTTCGAGCGCTTCGTTGACGGCGACCACTTCGCCGGACACCGGCGCGTAGATGTCGGAGGCGGCTTTCACGGATTCGACCACGCCGGCTTCGTCGCCGGCGGCGAATACCACGCCCTCTTCGGGCAGTTCCACGAACACCAGGTCACCCATGGCGTCCTGGGCGTGGTCGCTGATGCCGACCACGGCGATGTCGTCTTCCACGCGCACCCATTCGTGGCTGTCGCGATAGCGCAAATCGGCGGGGATCTCGCTCATTGGTATTTCTCCTTGGCCGTGATCGTTATAACGGTTTGTAGGTGGCTTTGCCGTTGCGGACGAACGGCGCCCGCACCACCTGGGCATTGAGACGTTTGTTGCGTATTTCCACTTCCACGGTGCCGGTGGTGCCGGCGGGCAGCCGTGCCAGTGCCACCGCCTTGCCCAGGGTGGGCGAGAAGGTGCCGCTGGTGATTTCGCCGTCCGGGCCGACGCTGCCGCCGGGCACGTGCACGCCCTGGTGGGCGCGCAGCACGCCCTTGCCTTCCAGCACCAAGCCGAGCAGCTGCCGGTGGCCTTCGGTTTTCTGTTTTTCCAGGGCGGCGCGGCCGACGAAGTCGCGGTCGGCGTCGTCCAGCGCCACGGTCCAGCCGAGGCCCGCTTCCCAGGGCGTGATGTCCTCATCCATGTCGTTGCCGTACAGGTTGAGGCCCGCCTCCAGGCGCAGGGTGTCGCGGGCGCCCAGGCCGGTGGGCCGCACGCCGGCGTCCACCAGCCGCTGCCACAGGTCTGCGGCCTTGCTGCCGGGCAGGATGATCTCGGCGCCGTCTTCACCGGTGTAGCCGGTGCGCGCGATCAGCCATTCGCCGACGTACTCGAAGCCGAAGAACGGCAGCCCGGCCACCGCCTTGGCACCGGCCTCGCAGAGCACCTTTCCCAGGATCGCGCGGGCCTCGGGGCCCTGCACCGCGATCATCGCCAGGTCGGGGCGCTCGTGGATGTCCACGGCGAAGCCGCCGGCCTGGTTTTCCATCCAGTCCAGGTCCTTCTCGCGGGTGGCGCAATTTACCACCAGCCGGTAGTCGTTGTCGCCTTTGTAGACGATCAGGTCGTCCACTACCCCGCCACGCTCGTTGAGCATGCAGGTGTAGATCGCGCGGCCGGCTTTGACCTTGTCGATGTCGTTGGCGAGCAGGTGGCGCAGGTAGGCGCGGGCGTCGCTGCCCTGCACGTCCACCACGGTCATGTGGGAGACGTCGAAGGCGCCGGCGTGCTGGCGCACGCCATGGTGCTCTTCCAGCTGGGAGCCATAGTGGATGGGCATGTCCCAGCCGCCGAAATCCACCATCTTGCCGCCGGCGGCGAGATGGGCGTCGTAAAGGGGTGTGCGGTGACCCATGTCGTGATTACTCCAAATCCCGGGCCATCGCCGGGCTGTTCACGGTAGGGGTGAAGGATAACGGACCAGCGGGTGTAAGCCTAGGTGGGAAGGGGTTTTGGGGGTGGTTGTGGGGGCGGGCCCACAAAGGCCCGCTCACACAACGCCACCCACCAAGCCGGTCAGGGCTTGATGGGGGTGGACAGGTAGTTGAGGAAAGTGCCGCCCGTCGGGATGGTCAGGTACACCTTGCCGTCCAGGCCGAGGGGGATGTTGCCCAGGACCACTTCCAAGTCCAGCGCGTTCTGGCTGATCTGCTCGATCTGCAGGCGCCCGTCGTCCAGGAAGGTGACGTCGCCGGCCAATTCCAGACTTAGATCATAACTGTGCAGATTATGGGTCAGGGTGGCGGGTATCAGACCCGTGACTCGCGGCGCCAGCTTGGGCACGTCCAGGTAGAGCTCCAGTTTGGTGAGAAACTGCGGGCCGTCCTGACCTTCCACGATCCACCCTTTAACGCGGCCGTAGTGCGGCGCGCCGCAATCGCCGCCCGACGGCGTGCAGGTGTAGCGGATACGCATCAGTTGCGGCCCGGTGGGCGCCGGCGGCGCGCCAATCCCCAGGAGCACCAACGCCCCGGGCAACTTGGTGTACACCACGGCCTCCGAGATGGCGATGCGCGTGGGCAGGATATAAACCAGCACGCCGCCGTTATCCAACACGGTCTGGGGGATGTTCGGGTCGTTGTAGGCGGCCACTTCCGCCGGAGTTTTATACCCCGCCACTTCCACATTCAGGTTACCCGTGATGTAGGCGTACTTATCGTCAGGGCACTCGAGCGGGGTATCACCGTCAAACCCACAACCCACGTTGGCGTCCTGGACGGCGGCGCCGGAACCAGCGGTACCGTTGTTCTGGTCGTTGGCCGCCGGATTACGCAGGATCTGCGCGCTGTTGCGCTCCGCTTCCGGCGTCTGCGACGGCAGGCGTTCGCCGTCATCGTGCAGGAAGTTGGCGTTTACGTCCGAGGTGGGCAGGTTGCGCAGCTGCTGCAGCACGTCGTTGGTGGCCGCCACGCCACGGAAGAAGATCGGCAGGTCCGGGCCGCCTTCGGTGGGCGCCGGGGCGTCGTCCGGGTTCTGCGCCAGCAGCTTGGTCTGCAGCGGCAGGCCGCGGGTGTCGCAGATGGCGTTGCTGCCGCAGGCGGGGTTGTTCGCCACGGAATTCAGCACGTAACGGTAGAGCGCGCCTTCCTGCCAGGGCTGATCCGGGATGAACGTCACGCTGCGACCGCTGACGGTGATCTCGCCGTCCACATCGCCGGTGGGGCTGCCGGCGGCATCCACTTGCTGCACCTGGAAGGTGCTGGCGTTGATGCTGGCCGGGGCCATCGCCTGGGAGAAGGTGACGATGATCGGACGGTTGGCCGGCTGGCGGGCCAGCGGCAGGTGGTCGTCACCGCTCTTGCCACCCTGGCAGCGACCGGCGTCGTTGTTGGCCAGATTGAAGCCGGTGGGGATACACGGGAAACCCGGGTAGGCGGTCAGCGCCAGCGGCGCCTGGGCGTCGCTGCCGATGTAGGCGGGCAGCGAGAAGCTCAGGGTTTCACCCAGCGCCGGGTTGCCGGCGATGTCGGTGATGCCGTCAGTGAACTGCACCTGGTAGTCGGTGTTGTGCTGCAGCGAAGGCTGCGGCTGGATCACCACGGAGACGCCGTCCAGGTAGTACTCG